>Ga0076219_11_pt2 | contig 400123 bp, 400 predicted proteins | sample RifGroE2_FD_67816 | JGI IMG/M metagenome (GOLD analysis project Ga0076219, IMG submission 67816) | Parcubacteria (Wolfebacteria) bacterium GW2011_GWE2_44_13
ACGCCGGCGGGAAATATTATTGTAGACAAAACAACATTTCAAACATCGGAAAAAGGCGTTTGGGCTGCGGGAGATATTACTGATAGTTCGTACAATCAAATTAATACCGCAATTGGGGAGGCGATTAAAGCGACGCTCAATATTTACGAAATGCTTAGTAAGAAGGAGATTTAATAGTATTACGGAGTACTCCCTTGTATACTAGCTATATAAACTTATATGAAAAATAGCATTAAAAATACATACTTTCCGTTAGTCGGTGTCGGAATTTTATTAATTGGATCTGTGGTTGTGGGTACTGTATTTGCATGGACGAATCCATCCGATAATCCACCGGCAGCTACTCCTGTTATTACTACAACCAATGGAAATATTGGCATTGCAAAAGCAACTCCAGCGTATAGTCTCGATATTTACAATGCATCTGATCCTCGAGTTAGAATAAGTAACGGAACATATAATTATTTCCTTGGCAACGCCAACATGTTTCTTTCGGGAGCGCTCACGAACAGCTTTGGTATTTCGTCGAGCAATGGTATTACGTTTTCTGGGAATAATACAACAGGTTCTCATATGACGTTGGCAACGGATGGGAGTGTTGGTATTGGCACTGCATCTACCGACACTAATTATAAACTCACGATTAGCGGTAAGGGAGTTAAGGCGGAGAGCGCGAACACGCAACCGGCGGGCTATTTCAATAACACAGGAGGTGGCCCTGCTATTACTGCGGGAACGGGAGGCATTACGCTAGGCGGGGTAAACCAAACTGCTTGGCCGATGCCTGCGCCAGCGGCATTTCGTGGCGCATTAGTATATACGAGTTCGCCGTGGCCTACATTAGGTGCAGCAACATTTACAACAATACCGTATGCGTATGAAAAATATGACACGGATGCCATTCATAACACAGTGACTAACCCGGCTAGACTTACCGTCCCTGCTGGAGTTAGTAGGGTGCGTCTTGTATTTAAACTAGCGGTAGGTAGCAACCCTACTAGCGCAGGTTCGCTTAGTGTGCAGATCAAAAAGAATGGGACGACAAACAATACGGATTCTGCGGAAGCGACGTTTCCACTTGCGACCACCTATCGGCCATCTGTTATGGTGTCATCTCCGGTCACTAATGTTATTCCGGGAGATTATTTTGAAGCGGTTGTGTACAACAGCACTGCCGCATTGACTGGGGTTGTTTCTTGGTTTGGAATGGAGGTAATTGAATAATTTGCATATAAAATAGGGCATATTTAGAGAGAAAAGCACTATAAAGGCAGGGGCGTTTGGTCCTTGCTTTTTTATACCATTTTCAGTACACTATCTGCACGTTCCTTCAAGAAGTAAGGAATTTTATTAATTATGGATAACAAAATAACCACAGAATCAGTCGAAGGAATGATTCAAAACGACGAAATCGAAGTCGACATAACTCTTATTAAAGAGATGGCCGACAATGGTTTGTTGTATGGACACAAGAAGCAGCGGACTCATCCGCGTTTCAAGCAGTTCATCTACACCACTCGAAACGGCGTTGAGATCATCGATTTGGCAAAGACGTCGAAAAAAATCGACGAAGCAGTAGCGTTTTTGAACGCACAACTGAAAGAGAAGAAAACCGTACTCGTGGTCGGGACTCAGGCAGCAAGCTGGGACGCGGTTGAAACATTTGCGACAAAGTTCGGAATGCCGTACGTAAAAAATGGTTGGATTGGAGGATTAGTCACTAACTTCAAAGTTGTTGGACAGCGCTTGGATTTCTTCCGAACGTCGATGGCAGCTATGGAAAAGGGCGAATTCGAAAAATACACCAAAAAAGAGCGCGTCACGATCAATCGAAAGCTTGAGAAGATGAAGCTCATGTTCGAGGGAATGGACACCTTGACCAAAGCTCCGGACGTCATGTTCGTGATTGACGGTTCACTCCGTAATCACATCACTGCCATCAAGGAAGCTGCTACGTTGAAGATTCCTGTTGTCGCTATCATTGATAGTGATGACAATCCGGATCTTGTAACCTATCCGATTCCGGCGAACGATCACGCAAAGATGAGCATCACCTGGTTGATGAAGCATTTAGGCGAGAGACTCGACGCATAAGTTAAAATACGTGAGATTTGCGAACTACTTTGTTGCGGGCCCCTGCCGGTGCGGTCGATGTGCGAATAGCACACCTTCCTTGCCGGCATTCCCGCGCCGTGTATTTCATCAAATCTCACGTATTTTTTAAAATCAATAAAAGGTTATATAATAAATAGGCTATTCACATAATATTTTTTACTAGTATGGCAATGGAAGATATCGCAAAATTGCGTGAAATGACTGGTGCGGGTGTTGTTGAGTGTAAAAAGGCTTTTGATGAAGCTGAAGGAGATTTTGATAAAGCAAAGGACATTTTGTTCGAGCGAGGAATCGCGCGTGCTGAAAAAAAGGGAGATCGTGCGACTGGTGCAGGATTATTGCAGACATATTCCCACAATGGACGCGTGTCTGTTATGGTTGAAATGCGCTGTGAAACTGATTTCGTTGCACGCAACGAAAAGTTCCAGGCTTTGGCACATGATGTTGCTATGCACATCGCAGCTATGGCCCCTGAGACCGTGGAGGACTTGTACGGACAACAGTTTGTAAAAGATCCGTCCATGACCGTTGAAGATTTGGTTAAGAGCGCGATCGGCACCATCGGAGAGAATATCAAGGTGGAGAAGTTTGCTCGATTTGAGATCTAAAATGTGAGGCAAGAGGTGAGAGATGTGAGATACGATAAATTCCGAGCGCCCAGGGCGCTCGGAATTTGTTTTTTGGACGAGAATAGCCGTATAATAACAATACATTTACTATGTATCACTTCGTATTACAAATTTTAATAATGCTTTCGTTGGGTGTGCTTGTGTACTTGGCAGCGCGAAAAATTCCTCAAATTTCCGATACGCTCCCTGAAGATACTACTGGACAGCCGAAGGGTTTTTGGCATCAAATAGAACTTATTCTTGGGCGTTTGCCGTTGGATAAGTTTGATATCGCAATTAGCCAATTTCTGGAGAAGAACATTCGTAAGATGAAGTTGACCCTTGCGCGTTTTGATAACTATCTTACGCACCACCTAGAGCAGTTTAAACAGGTTAAGCATCGAACGCATAAAAAACAGCAAAAGAAGTTTGTATTGTTTGAAAACGCTGAAGGTGCTGTTGAGGGTGGAGAAGAGCAAGGGCGTTCTACAGAAATGCCTGAAATAGTGAAGAAAGAAGAGGAGGATCTTTCGAAGCCTGCTAAATAAGGTTGCGAAAGCGTAAACTATTGCAAAATTTTTCCCAATAAGGCATTATTGGGAAACTGGGTGGGTAGTCCCGTAGGGGCCGGGAGCAGACTGTAAATCTGTCAGGCATGTACTCGCGTGAGTTCGACTCTCACCTCACCCACACTAAGTTCACCCGTCTTGCGGATTTCGAATTTGGTGGTTATAATGCATAAGTTCAATTCGAGTACCTAGCGCCGATGTAGCTCAGTTGGTAGAGCAGCTCCATGGTAAGGAGCAGGTCGAAGGTTCAAATCCTTTCATCGGCTCATTTTTTTTCAGAATTGGCCACCTTAGCTCAGTTGGTAGAGCAACGGTTTTGTAAACCGTAGGTCCGCGGTCCGAATCCGCGAGGTGGCTCAAAGGTTGCAAAATGTAAAGAACCGTGATATATAATAAAGACTATGGCGAAATCAAAGCTGAAAGAACAACTAACCCGACTGCGCTGTGCAACGTGTAAGCACGTTAATTATCACACTCGGAAGAACAAGAAATCTGTTTCCCGCAAGATCGAACTGAACAAGTTCTGTGATTGGTGCAGAGTCCACACGACGCACAAGGAAGCAAGAAAATAAGTAAGTTTATTTATTGCATAAACAATGCGCCACAAGTATACTGTATATGCTTTTGGCGCATTTTTTATAAACATAACGGGGGATTAGTTAAATGGTATAATTTCTCTCTCCAAAAGAGAAGTCGAGGGTCCGATTCCTTCATCCCCCGCCTACGCCTCGCCGAAGCTAAGCTTCGGCGAGGCAAAGCCCTCAAATAAAACAAAAAAAGCCTACGTAGGCTCTTTTTTTGTTGTAGAGAGATATTGACAGATTTATATTATTGTGCTATTATTTATTCAGTTCCATTATGTCCACTGGACGTTAAACAGGAGGTTTTATGAAAAAGAAGGGTTTGCTCATCGCGCTTGCGCTCGTTGCCTGCTTTAGCTGGCTTGCAGTTGTCGTGACATCAGCGATGATACACGATGCGGAAGAAAAGGCCTTTGAAGCTGGTCGGAGCGCGAGCTTTGGCAAGCTGCGGATCGCTGACGCCAACACGGTCTACGAGCTGAAGCTCGTTGGTATCGCCAAAGACTGGCAAGGGGTCGAGCTGGCGTATGATCTTGAAGAGTCCTTTGCCAGTTCGAGAAGTGCTTCGTCTGGGGCGGTGAATTTTAACCTGCCTCCCGAGGCGAAGGATGGAGACAAGATTTTCTTTGACTCCTTCCCTTCGAAAAAGTTCGTGATCGTGCCGAGATAAGGCGCGGTTGCAGCAGGGCTAAGAGGGGCGGGATTCATTTCCCGCCCCTTTTTTTATACTCCTTTGCCCTATATACTTAACCAATGAACCGAAAAGCCTATACATCTGAAGATTTCGCATGGGTCAACTGGACTCCTGAGATAATCAAACAAAAAATAAACGAAGCAATCGAAGCGAAAAAAGTTTGCTATGCAGTCATAAAAGCGATCGCGCCGAGCGAGCGAACATTTACCAATACTGTGTTTGCGATTGAATCATCCGAGTACGAACATATCGATGCTATTGCGCAGGTAGAGTTTTTGATGCATGTAAGCCCGTTGGCCGAAGTGCGTGACACTGCGCAAGAAATGGTAGATGTCTTGCAAAAGGCAATAGTGGATATTGAATATGATCCAGATATGTATCGAGCGATGCAGGAGTATGCGGCCAAGGATGACTTATTGGTGGGAGCTGACAAGGAACTGTTTGATGACATGATGCGTACATATAAACGTATGGGGTTTGTTCTCGAACCTGAAAAGCAGCAAACACTTAAAGACAATCTTAAAGAAATAGCTGAGCTTGCGACTGGGTTTGAAAAAGCGATCGCCGATCATCAGGACCATATTGTAGTCCGCAAAGAGGAGTTGCGCGGCTTGCCAGAGGCATATATTAATGGATTGAAACAAGATGAAGAAGGCAATTATATTGTTACCCTTGCCTATCCCGACTATATTCCTTTTTCCGAACGATGTGATTCTGCACCACGAAGAAAGGAACTGATTGATAAGTTTAATCGCCGAGGAGGACCGGCAAATATCGAACGCCTTAAGCGTATTCTTGAGTTGCGGACGGAAAATGCAATGGTATTGGGATATCCGAATCACGCTGCCTTTAAGCTGGAAGACCGTATGGCAAAAACAGTGGAAATGGTTACGGAATTTTATAAGGATTTACAGAAAATAGTAACGAACCCAGCAAAGCTCGATTTGCAGCTGCTCGCTGAAATGAAAAAGAAGGAGCTGGGCGATTCATCTGCGCGTCTTGCGTATTATGATATTGGTTACTATATTCAGCGCGATAAGATGCAGGGATATGCAGTTGATGATGAAGTGACTCGAGAATATTTTCCACTCGAACGAGTGCTCGATACGATGTTCGATTTGTATGCGTCTGTTTTAGGGCTGCAATTTGTACGTGAGAACTTCCCTGCATGGCACGAGAGCGTATTGTGGTATCGCGTTGACAATGCTAATGGATCTCTTGTCGGCTATTTTTCGCTCGACCTGTTTCCTCGGGAAGGGAAGTATGGGCATGCAATGATGCATCCCCATGTCCAAGGACGGCGTGCTTCACGGGAGCTTGATGCGCCGTATGTAACGCCGACGTGCGGAGTGGTTGCGAATTTCAATCCTTCCTCAGGGACTACGCCTTCGTTGTTAAGTCACAACGAAGTGCAAACGCTATTTCATGAATTCGGCCATGCTATGCATTCGCTTGTAACAACTGCTGTGCATATGTCACAAGCGGGAACAAATACTGCTCGGGATTTTGTTGAAGCCCCTTCGCAAATGTTTGAATATTGGGTTTGGGAGCGAGAGATCCTTAAAAAAATGTCAAAGCACTATGTGACTAGCGAGCCATTGCCGGACGAGCTTATTGATCGTATGATTCGTTCAAAAAATCATGCGCAAGGATATTCTATCTTGCGACAGTTGTTTCTTGGTTCGCTGGATATGACGTTTCATACAGCAACGGAGCCAATTGACCCTGTTGCTGTGTATGCCGATTTATATAAACAGATGTTTGAGCTTGAACCTGCGCAAGATCAGCTATGGCCTGCTGGTTTTGGGCATTTAATGCACTATGACGCGGGCTATTACGGCTATTTATGGTCCGAAGTGTATGCTGCTGATATGTTCGCTCGATTCCGCACAGAGGGTGTTATGAGCCCTACAATCGGCATGGAATATCGTAAGAAAATTCTCGAAGTTGGTTCAAGCAGGGACGAAATGGAATCAGTAAAGGATTTCCTTGGGCGTATGCCAAATCACAAAGCATTTCTTGCGGATATGGGTTTAGCGTCTCATGATGAGAAGGGAGGAGAGGCAAGTGAATAAAAAACAGCAGGAGATTTTTCTCCTGCTGTTTTTTTATTCGGAGTACTGTATAATGAAATCGATATGGCATCCCTTAAATATATTTTTGTAACAGGAGGAGTAATGTCGGGAGTTGGCAAGGGCGTTGCTGCTGCATCCATTGCAAAGATTCTTCAAGCGAAGGGCTTTTCTGTCACCGCTATCAAGATTGACCCGTATGTAAACGTAGACGCGGGGACAATGAACCCCACCGAGCATGGTGAGGTTTTTGTTTTGGATGACGGCATGGAGTGCGATCAAGACATGGGGAACTATGAGCGCTTTTTGAATAGAAGTCTCTCAAGTGCCAACTATATGACTACAGGAAGTGTATACTTGTCGCTTATCAATAGAGAGCGTAGTTTGGAATTTGAAGGAAAATGCGTTGAAGTTGTGCCGCATGTGCCGCTTGAAGTTATTGATCGTATTAATACGGCTGCGAAAAAAGAAAAAGCAGATATTGTTATTATTGAAGTGGGTGGAACGGTTGGAGAATATCAGAATGTATTGTTTCTCGAAGCAGTGCGTATGATTAAAGCAAAGCGTCCCGAAGATGTTGCATTGGTATTAGTAAGCTATCTACCGCAACAAGGAGCTGAAGGTGAATTAAAGACAAAGCCAACGCAGTACGCAGTGCGCACGCTTAACTCTGCGGGGTTGCAGCCGGATGTTATTTTGGCACGTGCAGGTATTGCGCTTGATAAACCGCGAAAAGAAAAGATTGCATTTAATTGTAATCTTGATAATGAAGCTGTCATATCTGCGCCTGATGTAAAAAGCATTTATGATGTGCCTTTGAATTTTGAACATGATAACTTGAGCGGCATCTTAATGAAGCGCTTAAAGTTGAAGCCTAAGAAGCATGACTTGAAAGAGTGGAAAGCGTTTGTTGCAAAAACACATGCCGTTTCTAAGCCAGTGAAAGTTGGCATTGTAGGGAAGTATTTTGCAAGCGGAGAGTTTGTTCTTGCCGATTCATATATTTCTGTTATTGAAGCGGTAAAACATGCTGCCTATGCAGCGGGGCGCATTCCAGAAATTACATGGCTGAATGCAGGAGATTTTGATCCGTTAGGCGTAGGAACGAAAGCGGCAAAAGATAATTTAAAATTATTAAAACGGTACGACGGTATTATCGTACCAGGAGGTTTTGGAAATAGAGGTGTTGAGGGAAAGATTTCCGTGATTGGTTATTTACGCGAACATAAAATTCCATTCTTTGGATTGTGCTATGGTATGCAGTTGGCGACGATAGAATTTGCACGAAATGTTGCAGGTCTGAAAGGCGCACATACAACCGAAGTAGATAAAAAGGCTGTGCATCCCGTTATCGATATTCTACCGGAACAGCGTCAAAAAATGGCTCAGAAAGATTATGGTGCAACTATGCGACTTGGAGCGTATCCTGCGGTTGTGGATAAAGGAACACATGCATATGCGGCGTACAAAGGGAGCCACTTCCAAACCGAGGGAACGAAGCGCAGGAAGGAGCAGAAGTTACAAATACCCGCTGATGAACTTATCGTGTTTGAGCGGCATCGACATCGATATGAGGTTAACCCCGTATATGTTGAGAAGCTTATCGATAAAGGGCTTGTGTTCTCGGGTATGTCACCCGATCGACGCTTAATGGAAATTGTTGAATTGCCGAAAGCAAAACATCCATTTTTCGTTGCGGCTCAGTTTCATCCTGAATTTACCGCGCGTCCGTTGGCACCCCATCCATTGTTTGTTGCTTTTGTAAAAGCAGCAATTGCGAAAAAGAAATAAAAAAGCGCCCACCGGAAAATCTGGTGGGCGTTTGCTGTTGCGGGGCAGCACTTACGAGCTGAGAATCAGGTCGAACGTTAGCTTGCCGTCTCGTTTGTCTCTTGCGCGCTCGACAATGGCTATCTCCTTGAATTCTGATAGCTTGTGGCGGGAGACTTCTGTCCAGTCAAAGTTGCCGCCATGACTCCTTGTTGTCATTGCCAGTAAGTTCGAGAAGCGTTGTCCAGGCTCCCCAAGGTAATCGCCTGTACGCGCCATATCGCTTCCGGCTCTGGAGCAAGCTTCACTTAGCGCACGCTCGATGGGGTCTTTTTTATGCGGCCCCACATTTCGTTCAACGATAATCTCATCGTCAACGCCGAATTGCATGCGCACGCGACACATACCTTCGGGCGTTTTGTTTTCGAGCGGGTTGTCTGCAAACTTGGACATGCACCCGCTTTCACCGACGTATGCCCGCACTCCTGCGATGTGCTGGACTTCGTTGATCGTAACAGTTCTGAGCAGGGGGTTTTGTAGTGCGGAAAGCACTATGTCGGGCAGTAAATGCTTCTCCCCTGTATTCGCTAATTCCGCGAGCGTTCTCGACGCTTGCATTGATAGCAGCCATTTCTTAAGTCCTTCTTCCGACGGCTCTATGCCCATGCCCGTATTCCTTTCCTGAGGTTGTTAATGTAGGTTGCTAATTCGATACTAGTACACCTGGACAATATTGTAAAGTAATGGTGTATTGACTTGCGAGGACAGGAGAAGTATAGTTTCTTCAGCTCGTATCCTATTTGGGAAAGAAAGGAAAAAGACTATGTTTTGCATCGAAATGTGTGACCCCTGCACTGGTTGTGGGGCGTGCGGTAAGTAGGTGCCGCCTTTCTGTTTACGAACCCCCGGTTTATCCGGGGCTTTTTCTTACCTTGACCTTTTGTACTATAATGGCTATATAACACATACATATGCAGCGTATTTATTTGGACAATGCGGCGACTACACCGCTCGATAAGGAAGTGAAACAGGCTATGGAGCCTTATTTTGGTGATACCTATGGAAATCCAAGTTCGTTGCATTGGTTTGGACAGCAGGCACGTGCAGCAGTTGATGCATCGCGAGAAACGATTGCTAATGCAATCGGTGCACAATTCCGAGAGGTTGTCTTTACCGGTTCTGCGACCGAGGCAAATAATCTGGCGCTTCGTGGAGCGATACAACATGCACGGGACATCTTTACTTCATTGCACGATGGGCTTCCGATGAAGATAATTATTTCTACTATTGAACATGATTCAATTTTAGACACGGCACGCGAGTTGGAAAAAGAAGGGGTTGAGGTGGCTCGCATTCCGGTTGCTACAGATGGTACTGTTGATGTGCAACAAATAGAAGCCGCGCTCGATGAACGGACAGTATTGGTTTCGATTATGTATGCGAATAATGAAATTGGAACAATACAGCCGATTAAAGAAATCGCGAATAGTATTAAAAGATTTCGAGCACGTGAGAATGCATTGCCGTACTATCCGTTGTTTCATACGGATGCGGTGCAGGCATTTCAATTTTTAGATTGTGCTGTTGATGCACTGGGCGTTGATTTGATGACACTCTCGGCGCATAAACTATATGGACCTAAGGGGGTTGGTGCATTGTATGTACGCACTATGAATAGTGTAGCGCATACACAAGGAGATCGTACGAGTATAATTCGTCCCCGCGTTTCTGGTGGTGGGCAAGAATTTGGAATGCGTTCGGGCACAGAAAATGTTGCCGCGATTGCGGGCTTTGCGAAAGCAGTTACCTTAATCGCTGAACGTAAAGAAAGTGAATACGAACGATTGCAATTATTGCGCGAACGTTTGTGGAACGGAATTCAGGATGTATGTCCAAAAGCGATCGTAAATGGAAAGGAAATGGATTCCCGCGTTCGCGGGAATGACAAACCCACGCTTCCGAATATCCTCAACGTATATTTTCCTGAGCGAAAAGGAGGAGACTTGCTTATTGCATTTGATATGCATGGGATTGCGGTTTCGAGTGGTTCGGCTTGCGCAGCATTTTCCGCAAAGCCATCCCATGTGCTTGTGGCGCTTGGGTTTGATGATGGCCGGGCTGGGGGAAGCTTACGCTTTAGTATGGGGCGACATACAACGGAGGACGAAATTGATGGGGCTATCGATGCATTGCGATTAGTTCTGACGGCGCAATAAACTTGTCGTCTTGCGATTCCGTGTAATCAGTGGTATGTTTGCGAAGCTGTTTTTGGCATAGCACTGATGTGCTATAGTATAGATATACCTAATAACACTCTATTGATATTTTTGTTTTAAATGAATAATTTCAACCGATTTACAATTAAGGCACAGGAAGCGCTGCAAAACGCACAAGAGCTCGCCGCACGAGGAAATCACGGCGAATTAAAGGCGTTGCATTTGTTGGTTGCATTGGTCAGTGATGAAAGTACGCTTGTGCGTCCATTGCTTGCAAAAGCGGGGGTCAGTGCAGACGAAATACATTCTTCAGCTACTGAGCAACTATTGAATGAACCAAAAAGCGCCGGAAGCGTTAGCTTGTCGCAACTCTATTTATCTCAGGAATTAATGAACATTCTTGATAAAGCAGGGAAAATTGCACAGCACCAGAAAGACGAATATATTTCGTGTGAGCATTTATTGCTCGCCATTCTTGAGGCGGGCTCTTCGAAGGCTTCGCGTATTCTTGTTGAGCTTGGCTTAAAGCGCGATGCGGCAATCCGTATCTTGGCGCAGCTTCGTGGTTCATCGCGGGTTACGGACGAAACGCCAGAAACGAAATTTCAGGTGCTTGAAAAATATGGCATCAACCTTACGGACATGGCGCGCGATGGCAAGCTGGATCCGGTTATTGGGCGTGATGAAGAATTGCGTCGCGTGATGCAGGTATTAAGTCGTCGCACGAAAAATAATCCTGTTTTGATTGGTGAACCAGGTGTTGGAAAGACGGCGGTTGTTGAAGGGCTTGCACAGCGAATTGTTTCGGGTGATGTGCCGGAGCCATTAAAGGATAAGGAAATAATTATGCTTGACCTTGGTTCTTTGATTGCGGGGACAAAATTCCGTGGTGAATTTGAAGACCGCCTTAAAGCCTTTATGCGCGAGGTGCAGAATTCTGCCGGACGCATTATTTTATTTATTGATGAAATCCACATGATCGTCGGTGCGGGTGCCGCAGAGGGCGCTATTGATGCATCGAATTTATTGAAACCGCCACTAGCACGCGGTGAGTTGCATGCCATTGGTGCAACGACAATTAGTGAGTATCAAAAGCATATCGAAAAGGACATGGCGCTTGAACGCCGCTTCCAGCCGATTATGGTGGAAGAGCCTTCTATTGACGATAGCATCACTATTCTTCGTGGGTTGAAAGGAAAATATGAATTGCATCATGGTATTCGCATTAGCGATGAAGCCATCGTGTCTGCGGTGAATTTGTCCGCGCGATATTTAACGGATCGTTTCTTGCCGGATAAAGCAATCGACTTAATCGATGAAGCAGCTGCAGCGCGTAGACTTGAATCGGAAAGCTTGCCATCTGAAATTGATAAAGTACGACACGAAATTATTAAGTTGGAGATTGAAAAATCTGCGCTTTCTTCAGAGACTGCGGAAAAGGCAAAAGATCGTCTTAAGGCAATTGAAAAGGAACTTAACGCGTTTAAAGATCGCAATGATGAATTATCTGCAAAGTGGCATGCCGAGAAACTTACCTTCGAAGAATTCCATAATCTAAAAAAGAAAATCGAAGACTTAAAGCGACAAGCAGAACTTGCAGAGCGTGAAGGGTCACTTGATAAGGTTGCGAAAATTTTGTACGGCGAATTACCACAGGCAGAAAAAGATCTTAAGGTTTTTGAAAAGAAGTTTATTGATGGCGGCTTAACAAAAGGCAAAAAGAAAATAGGGGATGAGAAATTTATCAAAGAAGCAATCGACGAACACGACGTTGCGGCTGTTGTTTCCAAGTGGACACATATCCCCGTTACAAAGATGATTGAGTCTGAAGCGAATAAGCTTTCGACGATTGAGGACCAGCTTCGTGCGCGCGTTGTTGGGCAGGAGGATGCGGTTAAGGCCATTGCCAATGCCCTTAGGCGTGCCCGTACGGGCCTTTCAGACGAGAAACGACCCTTTGGTTCTTTTATGTTTCTTGGACCTACGGGGGTTGGAAAGACGGAGCTTGCGAAAGCACTCGCCGAAATTATGTTCAATGATGAAAAGGCATTGATTCGCGTGGATATGTCTGAATATATGGAACGACATTCCGTCTCTCGATTGATTGGCTCTCCTCCGGGATACGTCGGACACGAAGAGGGGGGTAAGCTGACGGAAGCGATGCGTCATCGTCCATACAGTTTAATTTTGTTTGATGAAATTGAAAAAGCGCATCCTGATGTATTTAACATTTTGTTGCAGGTGCTTGATAACGGACGATTGACCGATAGCAAAGGAAAGAGTGTGAACTTTAGAAACTCGATCATCATTCTTACTTCAAACGTGGGTAGTGAATTCTTCCACGAAATGTCTAAGCTTGGCTTTGAGACAACGAAGGAAGAGGATATTAGTGGGCAACAGGAAGAACTTTTCAAGGAGCGCGTCAATGCCTCATTGAAAGAGACATTCCGCCCTGAGTTCTTGAATCGATTGGATGAGATTATCGTATTCAATCCACTAACACCGAAAGAGATTGAGCAGATTATCGAGATTCAGATTAACGAAGTATTGCAACGGCTTGCCTTGCGCAACATGAACGTTACGATAGATGCTTCTGTGAAGAAGTATATCGCTGAACATGGATTTAACCCTGACTATGGCGCACGTCCTATTAAGCGATTGATCCAAAAAACTATCTTAGATCAGTTAGCAGACAGAATCATTAAAGGTGAATTCAACAATGTTAAAAAGATTAAAATCAGCTTTAAAGATCAGCATCTCAACATCGTTTCCACTCGCGCTTAAGGTGGGGCGATTTCTTGGAAGAAAAGTCGTCGCGGAAGCTACCCAGCTTGCGCGACGATTACGTCTTCCTGCACTAATGCCTTCAGTAGGAAAGGCGCTGTTATTCTCCACCGTCCTTTCGATTGCGATTATCGAAGGCGGATTCTTTTGGGGGTTGGTATTCTTTGGCGTTGCCTTCTATTGGTATTTCCGATCCATGTTCGAGTGGAATACATTTTTGTATTCGTTTTTTGTATTGACGTTGTATGCATATCTTTCGACTTCGTTTCTTGACCATGCAACGGATCTTGGGGGGTTGTCGGGGAATACCCCAGTTGTAATTGCTTCACTTGTGTTTGGAGTACTATTCTTTCTTCTGCTTGGCATTAAGGAGTATGTATTTTTGTGGCGTCAGGCAATTTTTAATTTTATTTCAGGTTCGCTGTACTTTTTTATCAGTATTACGTTTTTCATCGCTGATAAAGATTCCGCATGGGCATTTTTCTCATACTTCCTTCTATCCTTTTTCGCGCTATATTTACTTATAAAAGAATCGATTGACTTCTTTATGGAGGATGCGCCAAAGCGAAAGAAAGAGTTGCTGATTGTTGGGTCAACGCTTTTGGTTATTGAATTTTTGAGTGTGGTAAGTATCTTGCCGATTGGATTTTTAAATGCAGCTGCGCTTATTGTATTGATTGTCTTTATCCTTGAGGATCTAGTGTATCACCACTTGAAAGGCGATTTAGATCGCCCGATTGTATTAAATAACGTCACCATCCTCGTTATTTGTTTGTTGTTTATATTTGCTACTTCGAAGTTGACGTTATAAGGGCTGGTAATAATTGACACGATAAATCCTGTGCGGTATAAGTTGGTTAGGTGCTTCACAAATCAACCTAGAGGAGAGAAGGTTATGAGCGAGAATGCGAACGGCGCAAAAGATATGCCGAGGCCCTGGTATGAGATTTTGTTGAAAAGGCTTGACTTGCTTGCGAGGAATTGTTGCTCCCTTGAGCGCTTGATGGAATCTGGGGAGGCATTTATGCGCACTGGGCTGAGCCTGGCGATGCGTCACCTGATTATACGTGCGTTACAGGAGCTGTTGATTAAGAATGCGCGAAATTATGAGCAGGGTGCAATTACGTACTTTAAGTTGCTTATACGTCAGCTGGGGCAAGGAGATCTGTGGTACATGGTTGCCCTAGGCCGCATACATGAATATGCGATGCGGGATGACGCTATGCAAGCGCTTCGTGAAGAGGTGAGCGATCTCCTTGCCTCCGAGATTACCCAAACCGAGCGCGCATGGATCATCCGCGAGCTCGACAGAATGCTGTGCGAAGAATCCGCCGGTTACCACCAGAATGCTGTTGCGTACTTGAAGACGCTTCGGCAATGGATGGCAGAATAACGCTTAAGCGCATTCATTTCAGTATGATGCCCCTTCCGAGGGGCATTTGTTTTATATAGAGGAGTTCGAGTAAATTCTTAACATGAATTAACTGCGCGTGGTATAGGTAAGTCAGACGTTTCACAATTTTCCCAGAGGAGGATTACGCGCATGAGTGAAGTTACGAGTATTGGGAGTAAGAAGTGGTACAGAGTGTTGCTGGAGCGGATAGATCAAAAAGCTCGGTGCCTGTGCTCGTTGGAATTTTTACAGGAGCTCGGCAGGGACATTCGCTCGATGGATTTGCTCGAAAGAGAACGTGATGCGATCAGAGCGGGACTTTCTTGCTTGCTGCGCGATAACGCTGGCAGCTATGAGCAGAGTGCTATCACGTACCTCAGGGCACTTGAGAAGCAACTCGAGCAGAAGCAGTGGTACATGTTTCTGTTGGAACGTATGGCACTTCATGCGCATGGGGGTGGCTCCATGCAAGCAGTAATCGAGGCGGGTGAAGATCTGAAAATGTCGGAGCTCGAAGAAAATGATCGGTATTCGATTATTGCCGAACTCGAGCGCATGTTGCGCGAGGATTCAGAAATGTACTCGTCTAATGCGGAACAATACTTCGAAATGTTGTTGTCGCAAATTCGTGGATACAATTAACCTCCTTTTGTTTTGCAATGCCCCTTTCGAGGGGCATTTGTTTTATGTGGTTGCAAAATTATTTTTGTGGTGCTATTTTATCTGCAGCAACTATTTTATGAATACGGGAGGATTAAGTGAGAAACAGAAAGCCACTCATAGTTCTTATCCTGGAGCGCATCGCCCTAAAGGCTCGGTGTGAATGTTCGACGCAAATTTTCGCCGAATTGTGTGACGACCTATTGTCGGCCGAAGAATTGACTGACGGGACTATTCGAGCCGATGCGGTTATACGGCTTGAGCGCATGATTAGTGAACTCAATCACCCGAGTGAGCAGATTGCAAAGACCCATTTGGAAAAAATCCGAAGGGAGATTGTCGATTTTTCGTAAAAACCGCGCATTCTTGCGGAAAGCCCCTATCCTAGGGGCTTTTGTTTTCGGACTTTATTCTTTGGGGCGGATGCACTATACTAAGCGCATGAGCAGGGTTATTGCGGTGTACAACCAGAAGGGGGGAGTTGCTAAAACGACGACGTGCGTTAACTTGTCCGCTTATTTAGCCTTAGAAGGAAAGAAGGTTTTGTTAATCGATTTTGATCCACAAGCCAATGCGAGCTCTGGACTCGGACACCCTGCAAAATTGAATGAAGGAAGTATCTATCACGGACTATTTGGCCTTGCTGAACCGGAGGCGCTTACAAAGCCGACTATTTTTTATAACTTCCATCTTATTCCATCGAGTCAGCATCTTGCGGGAGCGCTTATTGAATTAGTGAATATTCCTGAACGGGAATATAAGTTAAAACAGTTTATCGACAAGGTGCGTGATAAATATGATTATATTTTTATCGATATGCCGCCTTCTTTGAGTTTGCTCACAATCAATGGGCTTGTTGCTGCTGATGAAATTGTTATCCCTGTACAGAGCCATTACTTTAGTATGGAAGGGCTAAGCCAGTTACTTGAAATCATTGAATTGGTCCATAAAAATATTTCAGAAAAGGGGTTAAAGATTGCAGGGGCGGTAATGACAATGTTCGATGAAAATGAACCGCTGTCCCATAAAATCGCTGATGATATTGCAACTAATTTTCCGCATACTATTTTTAAAACACGCATCCCGCGATCCGCTGCACTTTCTGAGGCGCCGAGCTATGGACGTCCTGTTATTTTGCATGATCCAAATTCTACCGGAGCACGTGCGTATGAACACCTTGCAAAAGAATTGATTGCGCAGGAAACAACGAGACAATTTCAAATGCCAAGCCAGATGATGTCTGCGGCGCAAGCGGTACATAATGTGACTAGCGAGCAAGTACATCCATTACCAAACGAAGCCGATATTCTTATCGATATCAAAGTACCCACTCCACAGCCAGCTGCTCAACCGCAACCAGTAGCTAGTGGAGAAGAACCCGTTCGGCAAGCTCCCTTCGGCTCCGCTCAGGACAAGCAGGAAGAACCAATACACGACGACGCTTTTTATTTTTAAACTATGATAGGACACGGACTTAACTCATTGATACCGCCACGCGAGCCGCAAAAGCCAGCACCGGCAGAACCACAGACGGTTAATCAGGCGCAGCAAGCGCCTATTCAACCTGTACCGCAAGCGCCTTCGGTTGTTGAGGTAATTCATGTAGATCGCGAACAACTGCGTGGCGATGAGCATTCAGAAATTGTTATTAAATCGATTAATGAAGCGACAGAGCATCCTCATGTTGTAGGTATTCAAGTTACTCCCGAAGAGCGTGAAGCGTTTTTACAAGAAGAACGACGTGCGAATATTGTTGTTGATTCTGCGTATGACGTTGAGCAGCCTGATGTTGCTAGTATTGCTATATCGAGCCAGGATAGGGCTGACATTGCGCGTGACGTCGCATATCATTCATTTGTGCATGATGAAGCAGAACTTGCTGCAACAAAGCGTGCCGTTGGGTTCTCGAAAAAGACAGCATTGCATGATGCCATTTTTCATATTGAAGTAGAAAAAATTAAACCAAATCCGTATCAGCCACGTAAGCATTTTGATGAAGATGCACTACGCGACCTTGCGCATTCTATTCGTGAATTCGGTATTTTGCAGCCACTCGTTGTTTCGAAAATAGAGACCGAATCGGAAAGTGGGACAAAAGTAGAATATCAGCTTATTGCAGGCGAGCGTCGATTAATGGCGTCAAAGCGTGCGGGGTTAGAGCGTGTGCCGGTTATTATCCGTCAGGCTGCGGAACGTGCTGAACAACTTGAACTTGCGATTATTGAAAACTTACAACGCGAAGATCTTGATACTATCGAAATGGCGCGTTCGTATGCGCGACTGCAGGATGAATTTGGTATGACGCAGCGTGAAATTGCTGCTCGCCTTGGGAAGAGCCGTGAAGTAATCGGTAACGCGTTGCGTTTGTTGAGTTTGCCAGTAGAGATTCAAGATTCGTTGTCCCACAATCAGATCAATGAGAGCCAAGCGCGATTGCTATTGTCTATTCCTAATGTAACCGTACAAAAGCAACTGTTCGGAGACTTGCTTGCAAAAAGTTTCAGTGTGCGTGAGTTAAAGGCGAAGATTAAAAATATTCACAACCCACCGGAGATGCGGGAGCGTCCGACGTTTGGCGGACAGCAACAGACTGAAGATGCGGAAACGCGTGATCTACAGGGGAGGCTAAAAGATGTGCTAGGTACTGATGTAAAAATTGAACGTCGCGGAGAAAGTGGAAAAATTATCATCAACTTCTATTCTCCAGAAGAATTGTATGGAGTTGTGCGAAAGATAAACCCGAGGGATTGAGGCTATTAGCAGTGATGTTTGTCGGGGGGGGTATTATGAGACACCTTAAATACTTAAATTAAAATTCGATTTATATATAGGTTTAATGGTATTATAATTGCATGGAACAAGTTAAATATTTAAAATCTCCTATTCGCGAAGCCATTTTCGATGTAAGGCTTAAATTTAGTAAACAACCTGAAATGAGCGTTTTTGAGGAGATTTATGAACAGATAAAATTGGAATACCCAACAAAACAGCTTATCACTAGGCGTTCGGTATCTTTGGAAGTAAGCGGAGAAGAATCTCCTAAAGTTAACTCCGGCCAAGAGCCTTGGGGAGTACGTTTTATATCGCAAGATGGAACTAAAGTTGCGCAATTTCGCCTAGATGGCTTTACTTTTAGTAAATTAAAGCCATATGATAGTTGGGAATCTTTTTTTGAGGAGGCAGAAAAAATATTCGATGCGTATCTTAGGGAATATAAACCCGATTATATTGAGAGGATTGCATTAAGATATATTAATGCAATAGAGATACCAGAGAGTAGTTTTGAGATTGAAGAATATTTCGCTACTAGTCCAAAGATATCCATTAGTATCCCCCAAACTTTGCGGCAGTTTTTTCTCAGGGTAGTTATACAGGATGATGCAAGTGAGAGTATCGGAATAATAAATCAAACTATCGAGGGTAGTGATAGGCAAAATCAAACCACTATTGTTTTTGATATTGATGTATTTGAAGAAAACACTAGGATTGAGCCCAGAACGAATTCTTTTAAAGATAAAGTTCTGGCCTTAAAAGAATTTAGAACAAGAATTTTTGAAGGGAGTCTTACTGAGAAAACAAAATCATTATTTAAGTAACTATGTTAACAGCAACTCCTCCAATTGAATATATTCATTTTCCTTTTCATGAAAATGAAACTATTGGGTTCGGCCCTGAGGCTGAGGAGGTAAGGAAAAATCTTTTCGAGGCCGCTATTCATATGGCTCACCCTATCTCTAGGCAGAGTAAAATGGAAAGATTTTCTATCTTATCTGATACTTGGGAGAATGATTCAAAGTATTCCTCTTCGGCTAATGATTTATTACGGAATCCTTCATATTTAGAAATTATTTCTATGGGTAAGGATGCATTACCATTTATTTTTGAGGATCTTAGAAAATATCCAAGGCATTGGTTTGTCGCGCTAAGAATTATTACTGGCTTTGATCCCGTTCCTTATGATAAAAAAGGTAATGTTGCTGAAATGACCAGGATTTGGTTGATTTGGGCTAAACAAAATGGCTATATTTCCTAATCGCATCCCTGATCTTGAGGTTATCTTTCCTAAATTGGCTTTTACTGATTATAAGGTGACGAGTCCTCGTGATCAAAATTATAATTGTATTGCTTGGGCTGCGGGCATAAATCAGCAGTGGTGGGAGCCAGATTTTATGGGACAATATTTTTGGCCAGCTGAGGTTCCTAGAATCTATACCTTAGATGCATATGTGCAAGCATATTCTGTTTTGGGATATAAAATCTGCGATTCCTTTGATTATGAGCAAGGATTTGAAAAAATTGTTATATATGTGAATATGAGTAATGAGCCGACTCATGCGGCGAGGCAATTGCAGAGCGGAAAGTGGACTAGTAAATTAGGAAGAGAATATGATATAAGTCACGACTTTGAAAGTTTAAATGGAGATATTTACGGCATGCCTGCGGTTTGCATGAAAAGACCCTCAGTTGATTAAAATTTGAGTATTACTTATGAGCGTTTTCTACCGCACAATTGAAGAAATGATCGAAATGATCCCCGAGCCGAATCGGGGAGTTTGTGTGCGAATTCTTGCGGATAATCGAATATTATTTCAGACCGTACAAGGAGCGAGCCATAACCACCAGGCATGGCCAGGAGGATATTTTGATCATGTGCAAGAAACGATGAATATTGCAATCGTTTTATATGAAACACTGCATACATTGCGACCGTTACATTTTACACTCGCAGACGCGTTGCTAGTCAATTTTTTTCACGATATTGAGAAGCCATGGAAATATGAGATGGGTGAGAATGGGGAGTTGTATTATCGGGAGGAACTAAAAGATAAAATGGCACAACGTATTTTTCGCACACAGAAGTTGCACGAATACGGCATTCAGCTAACCGAAGAACAGGACAACGCTATACGATATATAGAAGGAGAGTTTGACGACTACACTAATGAGCGACGCGTGATGGGGCCCTTGGCTGCATTTTGTCATATGTGTGATGTGGCGAGTGCACGTATTTGGTTTGATCATCCGCGAGCACATCACGATCCTCTTCATGGAGCGGAACGAATGCGAGATATTATATAAATATAATCTTAATTCTTTTGACCGATTTGTATTATGAAACAGCATAAAGGAAAAAGATTATATATAACAGGCATTCCTACTGCGGGGAAATCGTACCTTGCACAGAAGCTTGCAGAAGAGGTCGGTGGTATTGCAGTATCTCTGGATGATTTTCGCGAAGCGCTTGTATTTGATGAACGCTATAAAAAATGGGTTGAATTTTATTTAGATCAAGACGAAGAGTTATATCTTAAGACAACAAGCCCAGAGCAGATGTGGGCAAATCTTGTTGCGCAGTCCGAGGCAGTGTGGCCTGCCTTTATGGAACAAATTAATTCCTATGCAGATGAAGAATCGCCGGTTATTTTCGAATGCGTAAATATTCTTCCTCATCTTGCACATAAGGACCTTTCGTTTCCCGGTGTTTGTATGATTGGAGCATCATACGAAGAAATACTTGCGCGCAATATTGAAGAGCCGCGATGGGGAGATACAAAAGAGTTGCAAGAACAAGAGGCGAAAATGACTTTTACTATTGAACGACCCTACTATAAAAGTGAAGCAGAAAAATACGGAATTCCCGTTTTTGATAATTTTGACGAAGCATTAAAGACGGCGCTTGTATTGCTGAGTAAATAAAGCCTTTCCTTGCAAAATTTCTGTTTTGCGAGGGATGGAATAGTATTATCAGACGGGAATGGGTTAAAAGTGATATACTATAGGTATGAGGATTACCAACGCGGAGATTGCAGCCATATTAGGTGAAATAGCAGAATATCTTGAAATGGACGATGTGCCATTTAAGCCGCGTGCCTATCAAAAGGTTGCGGATGTTATCGGCTCGCTCGAAGAAGAAGTCGTCGAGATTTATAAAAAAGGTGGATTGAAGGCAATCGAAAAGATTCCGGGTGTTGGCGTTTCTATTGCAGAAAAAATTGAAGAATATATAAAAACAGGGCGCATACAGCATTACGAAGAATTAAAGAAAAAGATTCCTGTAGATTTGCGCACCTTGTCTGCGGTGGAAGGGCTTGGTCCAAAGAAAATTAAAAAGTTGTATTGGGAATTGGATATAAAAACACTTGCCGATCTAGAGCAAGCGGCTCTTTCTGGCGCACTAAATAAGGTTGACGGGTTTGGTCCAAAATCCACGGAAAATATTATAAAAGGAATCGAGTTTGTTAAGACATCTGGTGGGCGGCTTGTGCTTGGAAATGTATTCCCTGCAATCGCACACATTAAATCAGAACTCGAAGGCATTAAGGGAGTTGAGAAGGTTTCTATCGTTGGCTCAGCACGACGTAAAAAAGAAACCGTGGGAGATTTCGATCTGCTTGTTGTTGCGAAAGATGCGCAACCTGTTATGGATTTCTTTGTAAAGATGCGCGAAGTTATACGCGTACATGCCCATGGAGCTACAAAATCATCCGTGCGTATTAAGAGTGGCATTGATGTTGATATTCGCGTTGTTTCAAAAGAATCCTATGGCGCTGCGTTGGTTTATTTTACTGGGTCAAAAGCACATAATGTTTTACTGCGACAATTGGCTATTAAAAAGGGATTAAAGTTGAATGAATATGGTTTGTTTAGAATGAAAGGAGGGAAGGAAGAGAAAATGGTCGCAGGAGATACGGAAGAAGGAATTTATAATACATTAGGGTTGGAATATATAGAGCCGGAGATGCGGGAGGATGTCGGTGAAATGGAACTCGCACAAAATCATAAACTACCCTCACTTATCCAATACGATGCTATTAAGGGCGATTTGCAAATCCAAACAAATTGGAGTGATGGCGCAAATACCATTGAAGAATATGTCGACGCAGCTATGCGTCTTGGATTGGAATACATCGTTATAACTGACCATACAAAACGATTAACCGTTGCTAACGGGCTGGATGAAACTCGATTATTGGAGCAGATGAAAGTAATTGATGGTGTTAATGCAAAATTAAAGAAAGAAGGGAAGAAATTCACCGTTCTTAAAGGAAGCGAAGTAGATATCTTAAAAGATGGAACACTTGATATCGCTGATGAGGTACTGAAACAGCTTGATGTTGTGGGAGCTTCAGTGCATTCGTATTTTAATTTATCGCGCGAAGCGCAGACAAAACGCATTATTGCGGCGATGGAAAATCCCCATGTGGATATTATTTTTCATCCAACGGGGCGGGTTATTAATCGACGTCCTGCATATGACATTGATATAGATGCGATTATTGATGCAGCAAAGCGAACAAAGACCGTGCTTGAGATCAATGCATTTCCTGATCGACTTGATCTAAAAGATGAGTATGTACGTAAGTGTATAAAAGCAGGAGTGAAATTATCTATTGATACCGATGCACATGCTGTCGCGCACCTGCCATTTCTTGTGTGGGGGATAGGGCAAGCGCGGAGGGGCTGGGCTGAGACAAGTGATATTATCAATGCATGGCCTGTTGAGAAAATGAAGAAAATGTTAAAATAAAGGCATTAATTTAAAATTTATTTTTATGGAGGGAAAAAAAGTTTTTAAAACCGTTTTAATACTATTAGCCTTTGTATTCAGTATTTTAATTGGGCTGGGCATTTATTTTTTGAATAAAGCCGATGTATCTAGTATCGAGGGTATTTCTGCGGAAGAGGTTCAATCCTTAAACATGGAACAGGTAATAGATTGTGGTTCAGTGGTATCCCCAGAAACCATTGATTGCAGCGAGAAAAATTTAAAAACTTGCTCTCCCGCAAAAGGAATTATTACACGATATAGTTCTGATGTGGAATTAGAACTTATTGTTGATGGTTATAATAAGGATAATCTGTGTTCTTACCGCGTTACCGCTCTGCCTTTTCTTGAAGTCGGCGGGATGTATATCAACTGTCTTGTTCCTAGGGCTGAATTTTCTCAGGTTGTGCAATCTGAGGGTGGTATAAGTAATGTATATTGCCAGGGTACGTTGATTGATTTTATGAACAAAAAAGAGAAGTAAGAGGTGCTTTTGAATCTAGTAACGTTTAAGGTATGGGAAAAATGCTTAACATAATGCTAAAATAAAAAACATGAAACACCCACATTGTAATCGTTCCCATGCAGCTCACTTGTTTTGGTGTCGCGGGTTTGCCCCTGTATTTTTTATTGTCGCTGTCGCGCTTATCGTTGTTGCGGTTGGAAGTGGACTTTATTTTACCGTACAAAAAAGTCCTGTGGAAAATGTCGCCTTGCCTGTTATGGATGAAGTGATTGATACTATCGCCACAAGTACCGACATTATCGCTACAACTTCAGTTGAGGTAAGTAGTACTGTTCCTATTGCACAAACAAATACTAAGCCAATAGTTACAACACCTGCTCCGGAAATAAAGAAAGAAGTTCCCGTTCCTACTGCGCCAAAGATTGTACCGAGTAAGCCTGTTGATTGCGGAGAGGGGGCTACCGCTGAAACGTGTATGTTTGATCATATTGCTTCGTGTACTGCTGCGAAAGCGATTTTTTCAGATGAAGGCACTGGTGTTCGCGTAGAACATACTGTTGATGGATTGGTGGGGGGGGAGTGTCCGTATCGCTCAACAATTATCGCAGCGCCAGAACAATATGCTATTCTCGAAGGCCTGAACGTTCAGTGTAACCTTCCGAAGGATCAGCTGCTAAAAGTAATGCAGGCATCTAATGAAACGGAATTGCTACAACTTTGCACTGGATCGTATATCGATATCTTACGCCAAGCACGAGGCATGACCGCACCTACTGAATAAGAGAATACTATTATGAAAAAACTTTCTGCATTATACGATCGAAATCTTTCCGAAGAAATAGTTATCGTTCGCGTTGATCTTAATATCAATAACAAAACCCTTAAAGAGAAAAAGGCTAACTTACGGGTTACCTCGATTATCCCTACGATTCAATTTTTAACAAAGCGAGGAGCAAAAGTCGTATTAGTCAGCCATCGAGGAAGACCCGAAGCAATTAATACTGATGTAAAAGAATTAACACTTAAGCCGTTTGCTCTGCTCATTGGAAAATTGCTTAAAAAGCCTGTTCAATTTATCCCGCTCGATGCGAAGAACGAAAGGATTATTTCAGAAAAGGATGGTGAAAAAATTAAGAAAGCTCCTAAAGGGTCCGTGTTTTTATTAGAGAACATGCGATTTTTGGCCGGCGAGGATAAGAATGAAACGAGCACTATTAAACCGCTTGCCGAGCTGGGCACTTTTTATGTGAACGATGCGTTTGCATTTAGTCATAGAAAGACGGCCTCAATGGTTGCTATTACTAAACTCCTTCCTTCTTGTGCGGGATTATTACTTGAAAGCGAGTTGCTCCATCTTGATAGGGCGATGCACAATCACGAGCATCCGCTCGTTGTTATCCTTGGTGGCGCAAAGATGACCGATAAAATGGGTTTGATTAAAGGCTTTATCGGGAAGGCAGATTATTTTCTTGCGGGTGGTGGTGTTGCAAATACGTTTATGGCTGCAGATGGCTTACCGATCGGGGATTCGATTTATGAAAAGCATATGATTTCGACTGCAAAGAAGATTATGAAATCAAATAAAGTCATCGTACCGTTTGATGTGGTGGTTTCTGAAAGAAGAATTGTTGATAATGGCGTCGGGACGACTGATGAGTGGATTGAAATTATTAAATCAGCAAAGACGATTATTTGGAATGGGCCATTGGGCGTTATCGAGGACAAACGATTTGCAAAAGGTTCTATTGCCATTGCTAAGGCAATAGCAAAAAGTAAGGCATTTTCTGTTGTGGGTGGAGGAGAAACTTCCCTTGCCTTTGCGGGTATTCCGTTAAAGAAAAATACGTTTCTTTCAACAGGCGGTGGTGCTATGTTGGAATATCTTTCCGGTATTAAGTTGCCAGGCATTACCGCATTGCGCATAAACGAAAAGAAAAATGAAAAAAGAAAAACAAAGTAAGAATAGTATAGAGCAGGATATTGTTGTGCTCTATCATAATGGCTGCCACGATGGGTTTGGTGGAGCATGGGCAGCGTGGAAAAAATTTAAAAACAAGGCGCTCTATGTTGGCGTTGAACATGGGAAAGATATTCCTGCAGGGCTTGTAGATAAAGATATCTATTGTATTGATTTTTGCTATAACGAGGAGGTGATGAGCTCCTTGCTCGCAGTTAATAACAAGGTGGTCGTACTTGACCACCATTTTAGCCAACGCGATGTTGTGGGAATTTCAACTGAGCATGTGTATGATAATGATCGTTCTGGGTCTGTTATTGCGTGGCAATATTTTTTCCCGAAGGAAGCGGTGCCTAAATTGCTAAAACATATCCAAGATGTAGATCTTTGGAAATTTAACGTTCCGCATACAAAGGAGTTGATGTCAGCACTTGATGAATATGAGTTTGATTTTAAGGTATGGAATAAAATAGCAGCAGCGTTTGAAGATAAGGAGTTAATCAAAAAATATCTTGAAGCAGGCAGGACAATTTTGAAATATAATGAACGAATTATTGAACGATTAGTTCGCCATGCTGAACATGTTGTGTTTGAGGGTGTAGATGCCTATGCGATAAATGTGCCGTTACTTGAGTCAGAGATTGGGAATTGGATCGTAGAGCATAAAAAAGCAGTTGCAATTATGTGGGCATACAAAGGTGGGGGGGTAAAAGTTTCCTTACGATCGGATGGGAAAACAGATGTTTCAGCGCTTGCGCAACGATACGGTGGGGGAGGACATAAAGCAGCGGCCGGCTTTGCTTTTGATGTGAATGTAACGTTCCCTTGGGTAAAGCAGGTTACTAAAAAGAAAAGTCCTATCGTTTGACACAATAACCGTTCTCGTGTATGACTGGTAGCAGTTGTGTGGAGTGATAAGTCGGTAGAGGGGCGATTACTCTTTTGCTTCGGCAAAGGGGAGGAAGGTCCGGACACTCATTCGTCCCATCAATTAAATCAATGTCTTGTGGTGACGGTTGAAGCAACCGCGCTACCGCTTCGTGTTGCTATGAGATGTTGGTTTAATTGGTGGGAGGTCTAACAAGGTAGCGGCTAACAGCCGTCGGGAGCAATCCCCGAGGTGCGAGCAGAGACGTCGTAATTCGAAAGGGTTACGAGCTCCGCAAGGAGTAGCTCTTATGGAAACATAGGAGGTGAAACGGCTAAATCCTTACCGAGTGCAAGGTCGTACTCCAATAGCAATATTGGTGGGTACCGCACGAACTCTTGGAGTAATCCAGGGTCCAGATAAATTATCGTCGAGACACAGAATCCGGCCTATTATCTACCGATTTATTCTTCTATATAACTAATGCCGTTTAAATAAAAACAGCTTATCAATTGATAAGCTGTTTTTTATTTAGATAAATGATGCGAGCAATGCGATGGCAAAACCGCTCATAACTACAAATGCGATACCGAGCAATGTTTTTGAGAGAGGGCCGCTTTTGTATTCGCCCATAACATCTTCGCGACCTGCAATCCGCATAATAAGAAAAATGAGTGGGACCGCGGCGATGCCATTAAACACGGCGGTGAACACAAGCGCCTTAATGGGGTTGAATCCCAAAAAATTGAATAGGAGCCCCGCGATTGTTCCAAAGACAATGACCAGGTAAAAGTTTCTCGATTGCTTAAACTTGCGGTATAGCCCTTCGCGCCAGTTAAATGTTTCTGCTACCGCATAGGCTGATGACCCGGCAAGCACAGGAATGCTTTGTAGACCGATGCCGATAATGCCAACGGCGAAGATCATTTTTGCTAAGAAGCCGGCATTGGGAAATGTTTGTACGAGCGGCTCTAGTGCCTTTGCCGCATCGGCTGCCGTTTCGATATTCAGAGTGCCTGCTTGATGAAACACAACCGCACCCACCACGATGATAAACCATGCGGTGACGTTGGAGAACAGCATACCAATAAATGTGTCGATACGCAGGTACTTCAGATAGGCCTTTGATATTTTCGGAACGCCACCTCGTTGTGGCAAACGTTTGCTTGCAATCTCATCTTCTACAACGTTGCTTGTCTGCCAGAAAAATAGATAGGGAGAAATCGTTGTTCCGAAGATAGCAACGATGATGTAGAGAAACGATTTACTGAGCTCGATGCGGGGAGTGAAAGTTGCCTTAATCGCTTCCCACCAGGGGACATTGATCATGAACGCTGTGATAAAATAAGCGAACAGCGCCAAGGATAGCCACTTGAGAATACGGATGTAGGTGCGATAGGAGATTAACACTTCTAGGAGGATGATGAGCAACGCAAAGATTACCGCCAACAATGAAAAGGGAAGTGTGGGAAAGATTAACTTAGTACTGGCAGCCATCGCACCGATATCGGATCCAATGTTGAGCGTGTTTGCCGCTACAACTAAAAACACTACGGGATAGAGGATCTTTTTTGGATAGTGTTCCCGAACTACGGCAGCAAGTCCTTTACCGGTGACCGCACCGATACGCATACACGCTTCCTGTACCGCGGTCATTAACGGCAGCGTAAAAAGCATTGTCCAGGGAATGGTAAATCCGAACTGTGCTCCTGCCTGTGAGTAGGTCGCGATGCCCGATGGGTCGTCATCGGCTGCACCAGTCACGATACCTGGTCCAAGGAGGCGTAGTAGGCGACTAATCTTTTTGGGACGTTTCTTCTTGACCGTTGTGCCTAGTTCTTTTTGCTGCTCTGCTTCGTGAATTATTTCATCGGGGAACTGAACCATAGTATAAAATGTGTTGTTGCTTGAATGCGTTGTTATATATGGAACAAGTATACAGGGAAATTAAATAAAAAAATACCGATTCTTGCGAATCGGTACCTTTCCGGTTTACTTAGTAACCTCCACGGTTTCCACCGCCGAAGCCTCCTCGTCCACCACGATCACCACCACGATCGAAGTCACGGCGCGGTGCGCGTTCCTCCATCGGGCGAGCAACGTTTACAGTCAAAGAACGTCCTTCGAAGTCCTTTCCGTTAAACATGTCGATCGCTTTCTCAGCTTCATCATCTGAAGCCATTTCTACGAAGCCGAAACCCTTTGAGCGGCCAGTCATCTTATCGATGATGATCATAGCTGATTCAACGGTTCCTGCCTGTGAAAACAAGTCATTCAATGCGTCCTGAGTTGTCGAGTACGGCAACCCACCTACGTATAATTTTTTGCCCATTTTTTTGAGATAGTATATTTAATTCCGTAAGTCGACCCTTCTCGTAGGCCTCGAGAGCGCATAAAACAAAAACGTTTTACCTTCATTATCCACATCCGCTACAGCAGTTCGGGATTGGAAGCAAACTGAGAAAACTTACTGAGAACAGTATACTACATACCTTTTAAAAGCACAATAGCCATGCCATAACCTTCAGTTTCTTGCAAATCCACAGAAATACAGTATGCTTCGGTATATGGAATCCATTGAATATCCCATTCGTATCAATAAGTATCTTGCACTAAAGCAGATTGCCAGCAGGCGCGAAGCTGACCGGCTTATTCAGGATAAGCAAATCCGTATCAATGGCAAAGTTGCTATTGTAGGGGATAAGGTGCAAAAAGGAGATTCTGTGGAGGTTGGCAGCGGCGCAAAGGCACTTGCGAAAAAACGCATCTACCTCGCTTTTTGTAAGCCGGAGGGTATCGTGACGCATAGTCCAGAACGAGGACAACGAAGCATTGCTGATATCTTTGATTTTGGTGAGCGTATATTTCCAATCGGTCGTCTCGACAAAGATTCTCGCGGGTTAATTATTCTTACGAATGACGGACGTATTACGGATAAGTTGTTAAACCCTGATAGTGGACATGAGAAAGAATATATCATTCGCGTTGATAAAACGGTTAACCCAGAGTTTATTGATGCTATGCGAAAAGGCGTAAAGCTTGATGATGGCTATGTAACAAAAAAATGTGTTGTTGAATCAACGGGTGCAAAGCAGTTTCGCATTATCTTGAAAGAAGGAAAAAAACGACAAATTCGTCGTATGTGCGAAGCACTCGGATACGAGGTGACGGATCTGTTGCGTATCCGCATTATGGATGTCCGATTGCGTGATTTACGTGCGGGTGAGTTTCGCCAATTGAAAGGCGCCGAACTGCAAACATTTTTGCAGGGGATTGGGATGAAAGAATAATATCTATAAAAAGCCCTGCACTTATTTGGTGCAGGGCTTTTTATAGCGAATACCTTACTTACATTTAATGAATTTATCGTGATAGCGCAGCATCATGATATTAATAGCGATGAATGCGAGGAGCGTTATTGGTCCGACAAAGATAAGCGCGATTAATATCCATGGCTCGAGATTAAGAACGAGCAGCGTTATTAAAAGCAATGTAATGATAATCGATAAAAGTATGCTGAAATTGATCGCTGAATGGAGTGGAGCAGGGGCCTTCTTTTCATACTTATACGTCAAATATGAATGGGGCATGCTGAAGCAGAGAGCACTCGTTATAATGAAGAATGTTATAAAAAGAGGGAATGATGAAATAGTTTGTGTGATTACATCAGCAATCGGCATGTAATCCATAAAACGAACGATTCCAGGGTATTCCATCGCTGTGTATTTGTGTGCTATCGCATAAAAGTATGCAATAGCGGGGAATATAATCAAAAGAAATGCGAGTGCGATTGCTTCGTATGCAAGAATTAATTTTTGCGTCTCAACAGTTCTTGGGGTGAACTGTTTCGGCAAGCAGATAATTCGTTCTCGTATGGTTCGAAAATTAATAAGCGCAAAAAAGAGTATGGTTATGATATATGCCCATGTTGGATGGAATGCGATTACATCAACGAGCGGAGCGATTGCCTGAATAGGGGAAAGCTCCCGTATTAAAACGGCTGCGCTGTGAATAATCATTGCGGCAAGAATGCCGAGGAGAAGTGGGTTTATTTTTGAGTTACTGTACATGCCTATATTCGTCTACGTGTTATTAAATAATGATATCGTTTTTGCGACCTCGTCCGCAATACCTTCGATACAATTGTACGCTTGTATCTCCTGTTCGTCGACCCATGCGTAATCGGTAAACGCGCCTTTTTCTAGTACTACGTCCCCACTCTTGTATTTTGCAGCGAATTTTACTAATACTACGGGTATCTCGTCGGGACGCACAAAGGAAACGCTGTTGATATATGAGAGGGTTGGTTCGATTTCAATACCTGCTTCTTCAAATACTTCTCGACACAGTAAGCTCTCGACAGAGTTTTCAAAATCAATAACATCCCCATTCATGCGCGTCGGGTTGGTTATGTCGAGATCATTCCACTCAAGCTTTCCTCCTGGGACAGCGTATTTCCCCGGATGTACTTTTTCTCGCTCGTCACGTTTTAGAATAAGACATTTACCATCTGCTTCGCGAAACACAACAACGTTTGCTACAAAGTAGAAAAGTTTATCTTGCTTTGCATTTGTTATGCTAATTTTTTCTGCCTTCATACGGTTTCTTTTTTAGGGAATTTAAGAGTGATAAGGAATATTCCAAATACTTTATCATGGAGATATTGCCAGAACCGTTTTGCACGACGATACATAAGAACGGCAATTGCGATTGAGAGTATCCATACTGCAAGCATTGCATGTGTATATGAAAATACGAGGAAGTAACTTAAGAAGAGTGTTTCGATGAGAAGCGTGGTAAACCATCCTCTATAGAGATTATAATATGCGCTAAATGTTTCTACTTGGCTTGTTGTATCTTTTGCTGTTGCGAATATATAACAAAGGCTCCATAGATGATCGGGTTTCTTTTCCTGATAGGGTTGTTCGAAATATGACTCAGCTTCTTTTAAGAGTAATGCTTCATGAGGAAGATATGCCAACTTCGATTCCCAGTCGAGCAGGGGGATTATCGGGATATCGCGTATTGCGTTTGAAATACCATGGATAACGTGCCCGAGAAAATAAGAAATTACGAGCCACACGAGCGCCGAGCCGAGGTCTACGGTAGGGATGGGCATCGTGAAAAAATAAACCATGTTGAATACGATAACAATAGTTGCAATCGCTCCAACCATAAGAAAACTAATTTGATCGAATAAGCTTGTTTTGGGGAATGTTTTTGTATCCATAGATGTATATAGTATACCATGCCTGAAAAATTTTAGGACTTTTATGGATATGCTAGGGGGCGCTGTGATATACTATGCATATGAATACGCAAAAATTTATCATTGGATTGATTATTGGATTAGTGTTAGCGGGAGCAGTTTGGTATGGTCTGCATAATGAGGGGAGCACAGAAGAAATGCTAAATGAGCAGGCATCGACAACTGTAACGCCAACAGGTATGGCAGGTTCGACACCATTTGCTTTGCCGACAGATGGACCACGTACGACACCACCAACATCACCTCCACCACAAGAATAAAAAACAAGCGCCTTATGAGGCGCCTTTTTTATTAGTATGTGTGAATTCGTTTTTATGACTAGTTGGTATGTGTAGTGCTATTTGGTATCATGGTTCTATGAGCGGCAAGCGTATTGAACAATCACAGCTTCGCACGATCGATCGGTTAGCTAAAGAACTTTCATCAGTTACGCAACTTTCGTTCGATGGGCGAACGGCGCATGCCTTTTCTCGAGACGCAAAAGCGACCATCATCCGCATTCGGGCGATGTATCGATCGTTGACGGATAATTTTTCAAAAAATATTTATTTTACCCAGAGTATCGAATTGCTCCTGGATAATTTTCCGTACGTTATTGATAGCGCACTTACCGAGTTGCTTGAGCGATGGCAAGATCGCGAGACGATGCATATTCCACAAATGGTTGATCGCAATGGTAAAAAACGGCCGCGTGCATATTTGATTGCACACGCGCTGACGAGTGCTACCGATGCAAATATTAATCGCGAATCCGTGCTTGCGTTTCTTGATAGTTATCAGCGAATGGCCCCGCTTTCTATTCGTGAACTCGATATTTTCCCGGACATGTTGCGATTTGTTCTGCTCGAAGAGACGCTACGAGTTATGCAAGCGACTCTTGATGCGTATCAGGAAATTGCTAATGCGGAAAAGTGGTTTATTCGTGTACTTAATGCGGTGGATCGGCGGGAAAGTGATGAGCGGCTTACGCAACTCACAATCATGCTCGCGAAACAGTACACCGTTATCCCATTACATTTCAGCTTTCATTTATTGCAACGTATCTCCCAGTCTGGCAAAGAAAAGGAGTTGCGTATTATGAGTAAGTGGCTCAAGTTAACGCTTGCGCGGCGTGGGTTTGGATATGCACGTCTCTCAAACTTAATTGTCCGCACTGATCGTGAACAGGCAGCTACGTTTAGCGCCGCTATTAATGCATTGCGTTGGCTCGCACAGATGCGATGGGATCGAGTCTCCGCGCCATTGAATGTTGTCGACGCAGTGTTGCGCCGTGACCCTGCGGAATGTTTTGAGCAGTTGTCTGATGAAACACTTGGACAGTATCGACGAGCCGTTGTGCGTATTGCTGGTAAAACGGGCGTGCATGATGTTGAAGTTGCTCGAGAAGCAGTGCGTTTTGCACGGCTCGCACAGGAGGATAGCGGGCAGCCAAAGCGACAATCCCATGTTGGGTATTTTCTTATTGACGAAGGCGTTATGGCGCTTGAACGAGCATTCGGATATCGTCCTACGATACGGGAACGGTTGCGGCGGTTCGTTCGTGCGCATGCGACACAGTTGTATTTAGGAGGGATTGCGTTCGTTACTGCATTGGTTGTATGTATTGTATTCCTATTGGGCGGAGGAGCGAGAACACCGTGGTTCGTAGATCTACTATTATTCCTTGCAACAGTAGTGCTTGCTTCGGAAGTGGGGAGTGTGTGTATGCACTATCTTGCGGTACGTCTCTTGGAGCCGCGTGTACTTCCTTGTCTTAATCTTGAATCAGGCGTTGGGCCCGATCGACGAACACTGGTTGTTATGCCATCGATGTTGCGCAATTCGGAGTCAACGCAACGGTTATTACGGAGACTTGAAACTAATTGTATCGCCAATGTCGATCCTGATGTGTTTTTTGTTGCGTTAATGGATTTTCGCGATTCGGTTGAAGAATTTTCGGAGACAGACACAGCACTGGTTGCTGAATTTGCAGCGGGCATTGAGGAACTTAATGCGCGATACCCGTCCACCATTCCGCGTTTCGCGCTGTTTCATCGCTATCGCAAATGGAATGTGGCGGAAAAAGTTTATATGGGGTGGGAGCGCAAGCGAGGGAAGCTGCGCGAGTTTAACGAGCTGTTGCGCGGAAAAGAAACGTCGTACGTGGAGGGGTCGCTTGAACGAGCAGCCCAGTTTGGCCATGTGCAGTATATTGTGACAATCGATGAAGATACCGAGCTCGTGCGTGATAGTGCAAGTATACTTATTGGTACAATCGACCATCCGTTGAATCGTCCGGTTATCGATCCTGATCGACGCGTGGTTACTCAGGGATATGGCATTATCGAACCACGCCTTGCTGTGCGATTTAGCGAAGGAACCTCGTCGCTGTTTGCGCGTCTTTTTGGCGGTTTTCCAGGCATTGAAGCTTATTCGTCCTTCATATCCGACTTACATCAAGACCTATTTGGCGAAGGTATTTTTCATGGAAAAGGAATCTATGATATCGACGCTGTTGAAGCGACGATGCGCGATCGTATTCCGGAGAACACGATATTAAGCCATGACTTATTAGAGGGGCTCTATGCACGGGTTGGTCTTGCAAGCGGCGCACATATTCTTGAAGGGTTTCCTCAGGGCTACCATGAATATATGAAGCGTGCTCATCGGTGGACGCGCGGCGATTGGCAAATCGCGCAGTGGGCGTTCACGCGCCGTGGTTGTGTATTTTCTGCAATTGGACGATGGAAGATTTTTGATAATTTGCGCAGAAATATGCTTCCTATCGCACTTGTCGCTGTAGTTATGGCGACGCTGTTTTCTCACGCAGATGTATTTATATGGAGTGTTGTTGCACTCGGTTCACTTGGGTTTGGACAATTATTTCCGGCGTTAATTCATGCAATCATAACGGCAACTTCGCTTGATCGACGAACTGGTTTGTATTATCGGTTGCGAATCACGGGGGCTGCAATTGGTGTCGCGTTCATTAAGACGATCTTGTTGGGCGTATTTGCTTTGCACGCAACAGTTATTACACTCGACGCAATCACGCGGAGTATGTGGCGTTTATTCATTTCGAAACGTAAATTGCTTGAGTGGCAGACGGCTTATGAAACTGCTGCTCGAGCACGAAAAGGTATTATGCATTTTATTGGGTTTATGTGGCGCAGCACCACCATTTCATTTGTATTAATGATGCTCGTATTGTTTGCTCCGCATCCTGTGCTTGAACCGGTTACGTTGCTCTGGGCGATTGCGTGGCTTTCTGCACCTTTTGTTGCTCGCTTGATGAGCTACCGATTTATTCGATCAACTCGATTGCGTGCAAGCGATGCGCAGTACTTACGGGCCATCGCGGCGCGAACCTATTGGTTTTTTTCCGATATGGCGACAAAGGAAAGCCAATGGCTTATGCCCGATCATTTTCAGGAAGAACCGGTTGCAAAGCGGCATATGTTTGGACTTGGGCTATCGCCGACAAATCTTGGTATGTACCTGCTCTCCCTTTCGGCTGGACGCGCGATGGGGTTCGTCGATATGAAACGTTATGCGGAGCGCATTGAGAATGCATTTCGTAGTATTGATCGTCTTGAACGATACAGGGGGCATTTTTTCAATTGGTATGAACTGAAAGGACTTTCCGCGTTGCGACCAAAGTACGTTTCTAGTGTTGATAGCGCTAATCTTGCGTTGTCGCTTGTTGCGTTGCGCGGTGCTATTGGGGAGGCGCTTCGTGCCCCGCTTGTTTCGATCGAAATGATTACAGGAGCTGATGCTAGCCTCGCGGTTCTTTTTGATGCGTGCCAACAGGCCCTGCGTGTAAACGGTCTTGATATTGAAGATAAGAATATGATATTGGCAATCCGTACTACTACTGTCGAAGCGCGTGCAACACTTGCACGCACAGGCGCATTTCCATTGACCGTACAACTATGCGAAAAGACGCTCGCTACTGTATCGAGAGAGCTTTCTTCTGTTGGGAGTATGGTGGATACGCTTCACACACGCGGAAGAGGTGATGTGTACGGTGATGTTTTTTTTGCTGCGCGCCATAGTATGGAATCTATTATTGCAATGCATGATGCTGTTGAGCTCTATTGTGGCTATATGGTAGCCCCTGTGATTTCTTGCGTTGATTCAATCCCTTCATTACGTGTTCCGTACGCACAGTTATTGGAAGCGATTGCTCATATTCCAACTATTCAAACATTGTCAGATGGCACAATACGCGAACAGCTTGATCGTATTGGATTTGCGAAAATACTTACTACTGTTGATGCGTCTACTAAAGATATTGCATTGGTGTATGCGTGGCATAATGAATTTTTGGCTCGACTTGCGCGATCTGAAGAGGCTGCACGCACAGTACAGCGACAACTCTCTGTGGCAAAACGCTTAGCTGATGGGTATGTCGATACGATGGACTTCACGTTTTTGTATGATGCTGAGCGAGGATTATTTCATAGTGGATTTAACGCTACAACCGAACATCTTGATGATGCATTTTACGACCTCCTGGCATCGGAGGCGAACTCGGCGAGTATTTTTGGTATTGCAAAGCGCGCTGTACCAGCACGTCACTGGACGTACCTTGGACGGAAGTTAATCAAAGGAAGGGGCGGTAAGGCACTGGTTGCTTCGTGGGCAGGTTCGTTATTTGAGTATCTTGGCACATTGATTTATTTCGACGTTCCCCGTAAAAGTTTTTGGGGCATTTCTGCGCGTCGTGCAATCGATTCGCATCGGCGTTTTGCACACCGGTTTGGTATTCCGTGGGGAATGGGCGAGTCGGCTTCTGCGGATCTCGATATCGAGCATAACTATCATTACCAGGCATTTGGCGATCCATCGCTTGGGTACAAACGGGGACTATCTGAATTTGCTGTGGTTGCGCCTTATGCGACAGCGCTCGCACTTCCGTTTAATCCTTCGCTTGCGATTAATAATTTTCGTGCATTGATGCGTGCAGGTGCATTTGGAGGATATGGATTTTATGACGCGATTGATTATACCGGCATCGAAAAAAATAAGCGTATGCACGGGCGACCGGCGCGTATCTATTTCGCACATCACCAAGGGTTTATTTTAACGTCGATTGCTAACGCATTGATGAATGGGTGGGTTCGTCGTTTGGTTGCGGAAGATCCTGCTATGGTAGTTGCGACGCAACTGTTTGAAGAAAAGATGCCGGATGTTCCTACAGTGGAGCCGGTTTCAGCTGTTGCCCCTGCTGTTGAGCGCGTCTCTCTTCGGTCAGTAGAACAAGATGCACCGCGGCGGTATATTCCTGTGCGCACAAAGGAGGCACAGCTTCGTGTATTATCTAACGGCTCATATCACGTTTCTATTACGAGCACTGGTGCGGGTAGTAGTCGATATGATAATTTGCGCATCACCGAGAAATGCGACAACATGCTCGAAGAATCGCAGGGAACATTCTTTTACCTTTTCGATAAAAAGCGAAACGCATTGTGGTCTCCAACATTTATGCCAACGAAGACGCCTGGTGCGCGTAGTAATGTTTCTGTGGGCGAAGAAGTTATTTCGTTCGAAAAAATATATGAAGGAATTACGAGCCGCATGACGGTTGCCGTTGACCCTCATTCTCCGGTCGAAGTGCGTGAACTTTCTTTACTAAATCGGCGTACCGAACCAGTAACGCTTACGATTGGTGTGTGTGCTGACATTGCACTTTCTCGCGGAAGTGCAGAAGCGGCTCATCCAAATTATGAGCGATTATTTATTGCGTCAACGACGGCATTTGATGGAGCGGCTTCCTTGTTTTCTCGCCCCGATCCTCGTGATCGCGAAAAAACGGTTAGTGCTGGAGCTATGATTGTGTCTTCGGATTCGATTAGCGAGCTTGCGGCAGTGCGAGGCCGAGAAGTATTTTTCGGATCCCCTATGTACAAACGCGAGCCTGCAATTATGCGTGATCCGTCCCGCGCAGCCACTGAACTTCCCCAGTATACACTCGACAGTGCAGCTGGGTTCGTATGGACAATGACTATTAAGCCAGGGGAGACACAAAACGTTGCGTTTGTTCTTGCAGCCGGAGATTCCAATACGTCTGTAGAGCACACGCTCGAGCCCTTTCGCTCATATTCGGCGATTGAACGACTCATACACAATGCGGATAAGGCGGGAGGGTATCTACTCGATTCTCTTGCGATTTCCTCTTCGCAAGCTGAAACATTTTCTGCACTCGCATCGTTGTTAAGTGTCCGTTCTCGGTATACGAGTACAGTTGAGGCTCCAGAGATACCTGCAATTGGCTCGGTGTGGAAGTGTGGCATTTCTGGAACGCGTCCTATTTTTGTGCTTGCGGTATCTGCGGTTACCCATCTCTCAATTATTCGACAGGTAATCTCGTGCCATACTTATTTTATTAAAAAAGGTATCAAGGCTGACATTGTTATTTTTAATGAACATGCAGGGGGATATTTAAAAACATTTGAAGATGAGATCGACTTCTTGTTGTATACATCTACGCACGGTGCCGTTTCTGAGACGAGTAATATTGTGCATGTGCGGGGTGACCAATTTTCTCCCGATGAGCAAATTTTATTACGATCCGTTACGCCGGTTTGGATTGATGCACGTAAACAGACGCTTGCCGATGCTGTTTCTGCATTGATGCGTATGCCTGAACCTCTAATTCCTTCTAAGCTTATCACGAGCGAGCAGACACAAAAACGTATTAAGAATATTGCTCCCATAGAAGATGCACCCAGTTCTCTTATGTTTGAAAATGGATTTGGTGGATTTGATGTTGATACGCATGACTATGTTATTCGTATGACTAAGGAGCGACGTCCTCCTGTGCCATGGACGAACGTTGTTGCCAACCCGCACTTCGGCTTTCTTGCGACTGATCGGGGCATGTCTTTCACGTGGGGACTTAATAGTGTTGAAAACAAATTAACCGTACCCTACAATGATCCGCTTGCTTCACTCACCGGAGAGGCAATCTACGTGCGTGATAATCGTACGGGAGAATTCTGGAGCCCGTTGCCGGTTATCGGAGATCGTACCGCTTCGTATGAGGTTCGTCACGGACAAGGCTATTCTTTGTACAACACATTGCAAGGAGGGCTTGCGCTTGCTTTGCGCATGACCATTGATCCTGATCATCCGATTAAGTATCTTTCGCTGTCTGTGCGTAATACTGCATCGACCGATCGTGACCTTTCAGTACTTGGCTATTTCGAGTTACTCCTTGGTAATACGATTAAAGAAACCGGGAAGCATCTTTCATTTTTTTTACTGTCGGGAAACTGTATCGTTGCACGACAATCGCGTTCGAATGCATTTCCAGACCTTCGTACCGTTGTGGGCATTGCGGGAGGGGCTGATCATTTTACGTTGAGCAAAAAAGAGTTTGTTGGGCGGTTCAATGACCTCCGTACTCCCGATGCGATTGCGTCCGCGCAGCTTTCTTCTGATGTGTTATTTAGCGGTGAGCCATGTGCTGCGTTATCCCATTCAATTCTTGTACAAGCGGGAGAAGAAGTGACTGTCGATTTCTTTATGGGCGAGACGGATCAGAATTCCGTTACTGCATTATATGAACGAGCGAACACGGCGGGCGCTGCGTCTGCTGCGTTTGACGCAAGTCGAAATCAGTGGGATCAATTGCCGCGCGTTTCGTTTGACCTTCCTGATGCATCTCTTGCGCTGTTATGTAATCGTCTTCTTCCCTATCAGACATTAACTTCACGTATTTATGGACGCACTGGGTTTGCACAGATCGGCGGTGCATTTGGATTTCGCGACCAACTGCAGGATGCACTTGCATTACTGTGGATTGATTCGCAATGGGTGAGAAGCCATATTCTTGCGTCTGCTGCGCACCAGTTCATTGAAGGCGATGTGTTGTCGTGGTGGCATCCACATAATAATTTTGGTGCGAGAACCCGATTGTCCGATCCGCATCTTTGGTTGCCGTATGTTGTTGCGCGCTATATTCGATTTACGGGAGACACGTCTATTCTTGATGAAAAGATTCCTTATCTTGTTGGTGATATTCCTGACGCTGAAACGCAGAGTGTTGTAGGAATATTTTCTGCAGGAACGAACAACGAATCATTGTACGATCACTGTGTTCGAGCGATTGAGCATGCATTAACAGTTGGTCCGAACGGGTTGCCGTTGATGGGTGCCGCGGATTGGAATGATGGATTGAATAATGTGGGTCCCGAGGGGCGTGGAGAAAGTGTATGGCTCGCGTGGTTTACCATCGCAGTATTACGCGATATGCGTGCAATGACCGATGCCCGCGGCGATCATGATCGTGCTGAGCGATATGCTAAACAAGAGCACGCGTATCACGATGCGATTATGCGACACGGATGGGACGGAAAGTGGTTTCGCCGCGCGTATACTGATACTGGCATTCCGATTGGAGCTGCAACTGCTAAGGAATTTCGCATCGATTCCGTTGTGCAATCATGGGCGCAGTTTATTGATGGCAATACGCCTGAAGTGTTGCAGGCACTGCAATCGGCAAAAGAAGAATTACACATTTGGGATGGTATTGTTTCGCTCGCTTGGCCACCATCAACACGCGACGAGCTTGATCTTGGTACTATTTCTGACTATGCCCCTGGCATTCGTGAAAATGGAGCCCAATATAATCATGCGGCACTGTGGTTTGCTCGCGCCTTGTTCGAGGCAGGGGATCCAGATAGTGCTATGGTGATTATCGATGCGGTAAATCCTATTAAGCGAAGCGAAACGCCAGAGCGTGCCACGCTGTATCGCGGGGAGCCGTATGCGGTTGCTGCTGATATTTATGCAAAACCTACCTATGAAGGGCGCGCGGGATGGACATGGTACACTGCTTCTTCGGGATTGTTTTATCGGACTGTAATTGAGCAATTGTTGGGGCTGCGACGCACGGGGGAGTGGTTGTCATTTGTGCCTGTGTTCCCATCCGACTGGAGTGAGGCTTCTGTAATAATTCCGTTTGGAGCTACGTCCTATCATATTCGGTACGAAGTTGTTGATGTTGGGTCTGTGGAAGCGCCTGGGGTTGTACTTGACGGTGTGCGTGCTGTTGAAAACAAAATATTACTTGTTGATGATAAGCGCGAACACGTAGTGATTGTGCGATTTGTGCGCCGTGCCCCGCAGGCAAAATAAAAAGCGTGCACGTTATTCATGTGCACGCACAAGTTCTAGTTTCTTATTTCGTGGGAGACGCTTTATGGCAATCTCCCGCTTAAGTGCCGTTCCCTTATCGGGGCATTGTTCGGAATAGATAATGCGCTTTGCTCCACGAGCAAACACATATTTAGATCCCTTGCCCGATGCGTGTTCAGTAAAGCGACGGGCAATGTCTGTTGCGATGCCGGTATACAGTGTGCCATCGGCGCATTCGAGAATGTATACAAAGTAGGGAGTAGGGATCATAGCGGGTTATACTGTTAGTATATCAGGAATATTGTGTAATTTCTCAATGGAATGCGGCTGTATTTCATGCTATACTACTGTAGTATGGCCGCACTAGATAAAGAATCGATTGAAAAATTACTGAAACAGCCGGAAGGCCAAGTTTCTATTATTGAACTTGTAAAAGGTATTATTGAGTTTGCGTATGTTTCTCGCGCATCTGATATTCACCTCGATCCGTTCGAAGATAAGCTTGTTGTGCGATTTCGTATCGATGGAGTTATGCACGATACGTTTCATATTCCGAAAAGTATCCATCCGGAGGTTATTAGTCGTATTAAGGTCCTTTCAGGATTGCGCACCGATGAACATCAAGTGCCGCAAGATGGACGATTGCAATTCATTACCTCAGATTCAGTGAAGTTCGATATTCGCGTTTCTATCGTGCCAACGTATCATGAAGAAAACACGGTAATGCGTTTGTTGATTCAAGAAGGGCAGGCTGCTCGTGAACTCGAAACCATGGGTTTTTCAGAGCGTGATCTTAAGGTTGTTAAAAATGCTATCGCAAAACCGTACGGCATGTTGTTGGTTACTGGTCCGACCGGTTCAGGAAAAACAACAACGCTTTATACATTGCTGAAGAAATTAAATCAACCGGAGGTGTCTATTATTACTATTGAAGATCCCGTTGAGTTCTCGCTTGAGGGAGTTGATCAGATACAGGTAAACCAACAAACAGGGCTTACGTTTGCTACGGGGTTGCGTGCTATTTTGCGACAAGACCCAAACATTATCATGGTAGGAGAAATCCGCGATGAAGAAACAGCCGCTATCGCCGTTAACGCTGCGCTTACAGGGCATTTACTCCTCTCAACGCTCCATACCAACGATGCAGCAACAACGTTGCCTCGATTACTGGATATGGGTATCGAGCCATTTTTGATTGCATCAACCGTTAATATCGCAGTTGGTCAGCGCTTGGTTCGTAAGATCTGTCCGGTATGTAAAGAAGAGAAAAAATATTCCGTTTCTGCTTTGGAAACATTGGGCTCCGCATTCCCCCCAGGGACGATTACCGCCGACGTTGCTTTCTATGAAGGAAAAGGATGTAAAACATGTAATAACACAGGGTATCTTGGACGTCTTCCTATCTATGAGATTATGGATGCGTCTGATGCAATTCGCGAGGCCATCATTGCTCGCGCAAGTGCGGCCGATTTAAAAGCGATCGCTGTTCACGAAGGTATGACTACCATGCTCGAAGATGGTATTCGCAAAGCAACACAAGGGCTTACTACATTAGAAGAAATTCTTCGCGTTATTCATGGCTAAAATCATCGACTCAATTAATCAGGAGTTTGCAACCATGTTTACGAGCGTTTCGCTCGCTGAACGTATTATGTTTGTGAAGCATATGTCCATGATGATCCACTCGGGCATGACCGAAGTGGAGAGCCTGCGCCTTATTCAAAGCCAAATTAAAAGCAAAGGGTTTTTGAAAATTCTCAATGAAGTTATTGTGGGTGTAGAAAACGGACAAGCACTCTCCACATCGCTCGCTCGGTATCGCGGCGTGTTCGGCGATCTTTTTATCAATATTATTAAGATTGGAGAAATCAGCGGAACGTTGTCCGAGAATCTTGATTATCTCGCATTGGAAATGAAAAAGAATCAGTCGTTGCGATCAAAGGTTCGTGGGGCACTTATTTATCCGGCGGTTATTCTTGTCGCCACAGTAGGCGTTGTGGGTGGGTTGATTTTCTTTATACTTCCGAAAATCTTACCGATCTTCATTAATTTAAATGTAACGCTTCCTATTACAACTCGTATTCTTATTGCGTCGTCTGATGCATTGCGCGCGCATTACTTGCTTATTGGGCTTGCGTTCCTTGCACTTGTGGGTACGTTGCTTTTATTACGGCGTATTCCGGTAACAAAATATATTCTGCATCGCATACTCCTTACGTTGCCCATCTTTGGTTCTATTTCTGTTGGGTTTAATATGGCAAACATGACTCGCATTTTGGGGATGCTTTTAAAGAGTGGAGAAAAGATTGTACAAGCTGTTTCGATTACCGCCGATGCTTCGTCTAATATGGTGTACCGAAAAGCACTCCAAGAAGCTGTTGTTGAAATTCAAAAAGGGAAAACACTCTATGCGTATTTTGAAGAACATGAACGATTATTTCCGCCTACGGTTGGGCGCATGATTGAGGTAGGGGAGAAGACAGGAAACTTGGATAACAACCTCGCATACCTTGCTGAATTTTATGAAAATGAAGTTGATGAAGTAACAAAGAATCTCTCGGGTATTCTCGAGCCGATTCTTTTGGTTGTTATGGGTGTTGCGGTTGGGTTTGTTGCGTTGGCTATTATTACGCCGATATATGGGATTACGCAGGGCCTTAACAAATAATGTGTGAGTTGGCGAATCGGTGTGTTGTGGGTCCCCGTTGGCTCGGTCGCTGTATCATATATACAGTTCACTCGCCAACGTTCCCACGCCTTCCGCTTCATCCAACTCACGTATTATTTAATCGTTATGTATGATAAAGAGTAAAAAAAATTCACAACGAAATAGGGGCTTCACCATCGTTGAAATTCTCATTTCCTCAGCGCTTTTTATGATTATTGGCACGTCGACGTATCTTGCATTCCAGAATGTGTTAGAGGCAATTTCAAAAAGTCAGGTACGCAGCGACGCCATTTCGCTGATCAAGGGAGAAATAGAAACAGCGCGGAACATGCCGTATACCGATGTTGGTATTTTAGGGGGCTATCCTGCGGGGAAATTGTTGGCGAGCAAGACACTCTCTTTTGGTGGAAATTCGTTTTCGCTCACTACAACGGTGCGCAATATTGATGATGTGTTCGATGGGGTGTTGGGCGGTACGCCAAACGACACTGCTCCTGCGGATTATAAAATAGTAGAATACGAAATCGACTGCACTACCTGTGGCCCCTTTACTCCGATTGCCATGACCACAACTATTTCCGCAAAAGGTCTTGAAAGCGCAAGTACCAACGGTTCGTTATTTATTAATGTACGTGATGCGAGCGGCGCGCCGGTTCCTGAGGCATCTGTGCAAATTGTAAATACAAAACTCAATCCATCTATTACCATTAACGACGAAACGAATAATAGTGGTGTGCTACAGCTGGTGGATATCCCCCCGAGTGTTAACGGCTATCAAGTTACTGTTAGTAAGACTGGATACTCTACGGACAAAACGTACGACTTAAATATCCCTGGAAATCCTAATCCACTTTTGCCGCATGCAACTGTTGCAACGCAACAGGTAACGTCGATTACGTTGTTTATTGATAAGGTGGGGACGCTTACCGTTACTGCACAAGATCCGCAATGCGCCCCTATTGTTGGGCTTGGTTTTGCGCTGAGCGGCGCAAAACTTATTGGAATTAATCCTGATGTAGTAAAATATCCCGCAACTAATTTTACAACCAATAGTGCAGGGGAAAAGACTATCACTAACCTTGAATGGGACAGTTACAATATTGCCAGCGTTGGAGCGCTTGAATTTACCGGAACCGTTCCGTTTGTTCCGTTTGTGTTAAATCCAGACGCAACGATGGCGGTAAAATTATTATTTGAACCAAAAGTTCCTAAATCGCTTTTAACGTACGTTATTGATTCCGCAGGGCAACCGATTGATGGTGCAAGTGTGCGATTAGTAAAAACAGGTTCGTATGATCAAACGCGCTATACGTCACGACGCACTATTGGCCAAACTGATTGGGGCGGCGCTGATTATGATGCACAAAGTGGAAATGTGAAGTACGACAATCCGACCACAGAATTACAAATACAAACAGCGGGGGATGGAGCAACGAGTACCGAATGGGTTATTTCGAATACGTATGATATGGGGGTGACGAATACAACGTTTTATCACCTTCGTTTTGATGCACAATTACAACCGGCACATTCCAGCCCCGATGCATTGCGTATTCAAGTTGCGACAAACAATGATAATGCAACGTGGAATTTTGTTGGTCCTGATGGAACTGACAACACCTACTTTACTGCAAGCGACACGCTCTTGCCGACCGTGCTTGATGGAAAGCGATACCTTCGCTACAAGATTTATTTTTATCTCGATGGCACCACAACCATCTCATCGTTTAAGGATATTGCGATTGATTTTACTTCGAGCTGTGTTCCCGCAGGACAAGCGTTGTTTAATGATCTTGGACCAGGAACATATACGATAACGATCAGTAAATCGGGATATCAAACGCTTGTCGACGATGCCGTTTCTATTAGTAACGATTGGCATCAGTATAAAGCCACGCTTACGCAATGAAGAAATTAATCCTCGCTTTTGCAATAGGAATACTTAGTGCGATGCCATCGCTTTCTTTTGCAATTGAGGAAAAATTCTTTGAATTTGCGACCGATGTTGGTGTCCCTATCGCAGTCCCAACTAACTCTGTTGCGGTGCAAGTATTTACGGTGCATAACGATTCTATTCACGCGGTTGACGTGTGGTTTGATAATGTAGGCTCATCAGGAAGTGCTACGGTTGCCTTATTAAGCTCTACAAATGCTGTACTTGCTTCGCGAACAGTTACTGTTAGTCATGCAGATCCGTTTTATGCGGGGGAGCGATTGCACGTAAATTTTAATAAAACAATTGGGGTTACCTCTGGCGCATTATATAAGATACGCATAACCAGTGCGACGCCTTCACTTCGTCTGTATGGTGTTAAGCGCGTCGAGTTTATTGAACATAATGCTCCGTATGTGTTAAGCGATTCGGTTGGCGCGTCATTATTAAACGATGAGGTGCAAGTGGCCGTGTTTAAATTTGCACTGTATGAAGAAAATGATATCGAACCGCCAATTATTACGAATGCAACTTCGACCATCGCGGGCCCTGATGCAATACGCATTTCGTTTAATGCAAACGAGCTTGTTGATAAGCGTATCGAGTATACGCTTACGGGTTCGGGTGATGTTTCTGCGGTTGATTTTACAGGGAATTATGCTATTTGTTTCGAAGATACGTACTCATGTCCAACCACAATTCCTACGCAACGTGATTCGGTATATACCTATCGATTAACCGTGCGGGATAGTATGGGGAACGAGTCGTTTTTCGATGGTTCGTTTATGAGCTGGAAACCAGGGACGCCAACACCAATCGACGAACCTGTACCAGAAGACGCTTCTCCTGCAACACCAACCGAGCCTATTGTTGAGCCCCTTGTGATTTCTCAGGCGCAAGTAGTTTCTACGGATACGCATTCTGCGAAGATTACATGGGAAACAAACCGTGCCGCGGATAGCGTTTTGATTATTAGTACGGATTCATTAGGAGTGAATGATATTGCTACCGTGCGTGATGATACTCACGAGCTGGTGCATACGCTTACTGCAAATGTTGCACTTGTTGCGAACGCAAATTATTACGCGACTGTACTTTCTCGGGATGCGCAAGCAGTATTGGGAGTGCAGGCGCTTTCATTTTTAATACCAGCGTCATCAACGGAAATAATTTCTGAACAGCCCTCCTCGGGTGTGGTTGTTTTTGCCTCGACTGCAAACGGTACACAAGCCCCCGTGCTCACATGGCAAGCTTCATCACTCGGCGAGCCTCGCAATGGATATCGTGTTGATGTGATTGATGCGCAAGGAAATCTTGTACGTTCAATTACTGTTGCTGCGGGCAATCATTCTGTAGCAATTGATGAGTTAGAGGGGGGAGCGTATCAAGCAATTGTGTATGCAAATAACGACGGTGTTTTAGAAAAAATTGCCAAGCCTGTTGCGGTTGTTGTGAAAAAACCGGTTATTGATACCTATGCATTGATTAAAAAACCAATCGTATATATTCCATCTACCCTTTTTGTTATGCTTATTGCAGGATTGTTCGTCTATAGTCGCCGACAACGTAAAGTAAAAACTGCATTATGATTATTCCGCAACCATTGCACCGCAATTCAGGCTTTACGTTAGTGGAGGTACTTATTAGCATCACTCTTTTTGTCGGTATCGCGTTTATCATCGGAACCTTTATCAAGAGCGTTTTAGATTATGAGCTCTTGTTTACACAACAGCTCACTGCACAACAAGAAATCGAGACTACGTTTGCGACGGTGTTGCCGGAAATGCGATCCATGGTGCCCTCTGCGTTAGGTAGCTATCCTATTGGCCAAGTGGCAACAAGTTCAATTACTTTTTTTGTAGATATTGATGGAGACACGATTTCTGATCAGGTGCGGTATTTTCTGAGCGGAACAGTATTGAAAAAAGGAATAACACGGCCAAGTGGAAGTCCACTTTCATATAATAGTGCCAATGAGATTGTGAATGACGTTGTCCGTAATGTTGTTATGACTGCACCTGTCTTTACGTTTTATGATGAAAATTATACGGGCAGTGAGCCTGCTATGACGAGCCCCGTTGTTATTTCTGACATTCGTCTTATCAAGATATTGCTTACCGTAAAAGATCCGAATGAAACCGTGCCCCTTTCTGCAAGTATCGACATTGTGCCAAGAAACTTAAGAACTAATTTATGAGCACTTACTTCTATAATCAATTGCGACGTAGCGGGCAGCTTTCTGTGCAGGTATTGCTGTACGGATCAATTGTCATCATTGCGCTTACGGGGTTTTTGACGTGGACGGATGCAGTTATTACTTCGGTGTATCGTGAATCTGACCGCGCACAAGCGCTTGCTATCGCAGAAGCGGGTATTGAATATTATCGTTGGCACCTTGCGCATGCACCACAAGATTTTCAAGATGGCACAGGACAGCCAGGGCCGTATGTGCATGAATATACAGATAAATCTGGCACAGTGGTCGGTACGTATACGCTTACTATTACACCCCCTGTGTCTGGCTCTACTATTATTACGATTGAATCAGCGGGCAAGCTAACTACGAATCCCGATTTGGAAAAGGTTATCCGGGTACGTATGGGTATCCCATCGTTTGCAAAATATGCCGCAGTGCTCAATGCGAATGTGCGGTTTGGACAAGGAACAGAAGTGTTTGGAGAAATCCATTCCAACGGTGGCGTGCGGTTTGATGGCATTGCGCATAATCTTGTTACCAGTGCACAAGATCAATATGATGATCCCGACCATACTGGGCAGAAAGAATTTGGTGTGCATACCCATGTTAATGTGCCACCGGCAACGGGTGTTACCGATACAGCTCGTCCACTCGAATCTCCTCCTGATGCAGTGCAGGATCGTTCGGATGTGTTTTTGGTGGGGCGTCAGTTTCCTGTGCCTGCGGTTGATTTTGCTGGCATCACCTCGAATCTTTCTGAGATGCGAATCGATGCTATTGCGGGTGGGTTTTATCGGCCTACATCAACAACTGCTTTGGGGTATGAAATTGTATTAAAAACAAACGATACGTTTGATTTCTATGTAGTGAATTCGCTCGTACCCGTGCCGAGTAATTGTTCAAACGTAAATAATCAAGATGGGTGGGGGACATGGAGTGTTAATACAAAGACATTGCTGGGTAATTATCCGATGCCAGCAAATAATTTGATATTTATTGAAGACAATGTTTGGGTGAGTGGTACTATCGATGGATCGCGCGTTACTATTGCCGCCGCGCGATTTCCGGATAATGCGTCAACACGCCCAAGTATTACAGTTAATAACGACCTGCTCTACACAAGTTATACGGGGAGCGATGTTATTGCGCTCATTGCGCAAAAAAATATTAACATCGGCTTAGTAAGCGCGGACACCATTCGTATTGATGCTGCTTTGATGGCGCAAAACGGACGTGTGGGGCGCTATTACTATCAAGGACCAACAACGAGTCCTACGCGAGCCCGTTGCTCGCCGTACCATGCGCGCACACTCATTACGTCATATGGTATGCTCGGTTCGAACCAACGGTATGGATTTGCCTATACCGACAACACGGGATATGTGACGCGCAATTTAGCATATGATAGTAATTTACTGTATGGTCCACCGCCAAGCTTTCCTATCACAACCGATGCGTATAAAATAATTTCATGGGATGAAATTAAATAAGTGATATTGCTGATATACACGACATAGCGTATAATAAACAGTAAGTTAAAAAGGTCGAGGATTATTTTAATAATTTTCAAAACCAATGAATAAATTATCATCAAAACGAGGAGGTTTTACGTTGATCGAATTGCTTGTCGTTATCGGCATCATCGCGATCTTGGCTGGTGTAGTTATCGTTGCATTAAACCCAGGACGACAGTTCGGCTTGGCTAATAACACGACACGCGCAAGCAACCTCGAAACAATTTTGAACGCAGTTGGACAGAATATGGCGGAGAACAAGGGAACCTTTGAATGTAGTCTTGGAGATGGCGCATTGCCTGCAACAAGCACAGAAATGGGATCACTTGGCTACGACATTGAACCGTGCATCACGCCTACATATGTAGCGACCATGCCGGTAGATCCAAGTGGCGGAACGTTGGAGAATACGGGATATTTCATTTCGTATAGCACAACGACTCGTCGAGTTACCGTAAGCGCACCGAATGCTGAATTGGATGCAGTTATCCAGATCAGCCGATAAGGTACATTGTTTTATATAAAAATCAGCCTGTGAGGGGCTGATTTTTATTTCCAATATAAAATTTAGTTTGTCATTCCCGCGGAGGCGGGAATCCAGTATCCCATAGATTCCCGCCTCCGCGGGAATGACACGCAGAAGGAAGCCTGCTATATGCGCGTGCGTGCTACCTGCATTTCTTGACATTGTGTGCTAAGAGGTGCATTTTATTGATAGTATTTTGTGAACGCATACTAAAAAGAGAGGAGGTGCATACGTATGGCACGTCGGCGGTGTTCCAAGACGAAGGCCCTTAAAGGGCATGCAAAAAGTCGCTCTTTCCAGCGTTACGACGGCGTAACGCTGAGTAACAGGGATTTGCGTGCAATCGTGCATAAAATCCAAACGAGGGACGGTGAATTTGTTGAGAAAAAGTCGAATCGAGTAACCGAGTGGAAGATTTCTTACAACGAAACTCTTTGGCGGGTGCGCTACGATAAAACTCGAGGGGTTATCATTACCTTCTTACCCGTAGATTCGTAATACCTCGCAATGCCCGAATTATATTCGGGCTTTTTTATTATTATTTATGTGCATAAAATTGACTTTTCCTCGTAATTGCGTGAAAATAGATACCGTGGCTATAGAAAAAGAGAGTGAGACTCGTTCAACTTCGCCCTCATGGCAACCAGGAATACAGCTGTTTTTACGGCTGAGTGGTTGGATTGGCGGTCCGGTTCTTATCGCGGTGGTTATTGGTAAGGCATTGGATGCACGCTACCACACTGACCCGTGGCTTTTTTTATTAAGCGTGGGTATTGCATTCGTTGTTTCTACGTTTGCAATTATTCACTATGGACTTAAAGAAATGAAACGCATTGATGCAGAAATGTCTGCGACGCGTCCGAAAACCCAGAACAATGACAACACAGCCTGAATTAACAACACAACAAGAAGTTTCGCACGAAGCGACGCTCTTTGCTGAGCCGATTGCGCATATCGGATCATTTACGATTACCAACTCGTTGATTATGAGTTGGGTGACGGTGGTGATGCTTGTTGTTGGTTTTGCCTTGATTTATAAAAAAATAAAGCACGTGCCGAATGGCTTGCAGAATATATTTGAAATTCTGTTAGAGCAGGCGTTTACACTGGCTGATACGGTGACGGGGAGTCGTCATAAGAGTGAAAAGTTTCTTCCCATTGTGCTTGCGTTGTTCCTATTCATTCTGGTAAATAACTGGCTCGGTCTTCTTCCGGGGATTGGAACTATCGGGTTTATAGAAACCGAGGGAACACACTCAGCGTTTGTACCGCTCTTGCGAGGAGGCACGGCAGATGTAAATACGACACTCGCGATTTCCCTGTTTGCAGTTATCATGTCCCATTTATTCGGTGTTCTCACGCTGGGCATCTGGAAGCACTTAAACAAGTTTGTGAACTTCCATGCATTTATGGAAATTCCGAAGAAAATGCGTAAAGACCCGATGATTATTCTGGTCAATCCGATAAAGGCATTCGTAGGGTTAATCGAAATGGTGGGGGAGCTTGCAAAGGTTGCATCACTCTCGCTTCGATTATTCGGGAATATCTTTGCCGGTGAAGTATTGCTCGCTTCGATGATGGCAATATTCGCATTTATCTTGCCCTTGCCCTTTATGTTTATGGAGCTTATTGTAGGGATTGTGCAGGCGTTGGTGTTTTCTATTTTGACTTTGGCGTTCTTCGGCATTGCATCAAGTGCAGAGGAACATTAACCATAGTAAATTAAAAAAATAATTAATAATTAAAAATAAAACAAAAATAGGGACGTAAAAGCACTATCCATTCCAAATATGTAATGACTAGTGCGATGTCCAAAAAAACAGTATGGAACAGGGAATTGATCTCACAATGTTAGCAAAAGCAATCGCAATTGGTCTCGGATCACTCGGACCAGGACTTGCAATCGGTATGATCGGTGCAAAAGCAATGGAAGCAATCGGACGCAATCCAGAAGCAACCGGAAAATTGTTTGTGCCTATGTTGCTCACCGCAGCATTTGCAGAAGCTATTTCAATCTATGCACTTGTCATCGCTTTCTCCATCAAATAATCAGAATTTGTGAATCTGGCGAGCTGCTATGTTGCCGACTACGTTTGCTTCCGCGAAGGAGGTTTACTCCATCTTGGTCGCAAGCCTCGTCGGCGCCTTGCATCTCATCCAGCTTCGCAAATCTGATAGCCTCCGTATTTCATCTAAATACAGAAGTTTTAACAACGATAAATTACTACACGAATGGAAGAACTCATAAAAACATTTCACATCGATTGGAAACTCATCATCGCGCAGTTGATTAACTTTGCGATTGTTTTGTTTGTGCTAAAGCGCTACGCCTATGGTCCGGTATTGAAAATGATGACCGAGCGCAGCGATAAAATCGAAAAAGGAATCAAAGATGCAGAGCACGCACATAAACGTCTTGCAGAAATAACTGAAAAAGAAAAAGAAGTATTGGTTGAAGCAAAAAAGCAGGCCGGTGAAATTATTGCACATGCGGAAGCAGCTGCGATAAAAAACAAAGAAATAATCGTTGCAGAATCAAAGAAACAGGCAGAAAAAATACTTGCAGACGCTACAAAGAAGATGGAAATGGAAAAAAACCAGATGATGCAAGAAATCCGAACGCAGGTTACCGATTTAGTAGTAGCTGCAACGGGTAAGGTTATTGATGAAAAAATGGATAGCGAAAAAGACCGAGCCATTATTAACAAAGCGATCAACGAATGAAGACAACACCGGTACAATATGCAAAGGCATTGCTTGAGGCTACGGAGCACAAGAATGAGCAAGAAACCAACGATGTTATTGCTCGTTTTGCAAAACGCTTACGCAGTGACGGGCAAAGTTCGCGCCTCGCGGCCATTAGTAGCGCCTTTTCTGTGCTGTGGAACACAGCGCATGGCGTAACTGATGCGCAGGTAACAAGCCGAGAGCAGTTAGACGAAGCTGCACTTACCACATTGAAGCAATTCATTGCTAAGCGGTATGGATCGAAAGAAGTGATTATCACAAACATCATCGACCCATCGATTGGTGGAGGAGTAGTGATTCGCGTAGGAGATGAATTGATAGACGGAAGCGTTGCAACGCAATTGAAGAAATTAAAAAACAATCTTGCCGGTAAATAACCGCTCGCACATGTATGAACAAAGATCACATCATTGAACAATTAAAAAAGCAGATTGGAGAATTCTCTACAAGTACCGATGTTGAGCAGGTGGGTACGGTTATTGAAGTTGGAGACGGTATCGCACGCGTGAGTGGACTAGCGAATATTATGGCATCTGAGATGGTTGAGTTTGCGAACGGCGAAACAGGCGTAGCGCTTAACTTGGAAGAAGATCGCGTTGGTATTATGGTTCTCGGCGATTATTTACATATCAAAGAAGGAGACACCGTTAAAGCGACTGGAAAGATTCTTTCCATCCCTGTTGCAGATTCTATGATTGGGCGTGTTATCGATCCACTTGGAAACCCCGTGGATGGCAAGGGTGATATTGTTGCCGATGCGTATTATCCGGTAGAAAAAATTGCTCCAGGTGTTATTACGCGAAAATCTGTACACCAGCCAGTGCAAACGGGTATTAAGGCTATTGATGCCATGATACCGATTGGCCGTGGACAGCGCGAATTGATCATTGGCGATCGTCAGACAGGAAAGACCGCTATTGCAATCGACACGATCATCAATCAGAAAGGGCAGAATATGAAGTGTGTGTATGTTGCAATCGGACAGAAGGAGTCAAAGATTGCACGTATTGTAGGCGAGCTTGAAAAGCGAGGCGCAATGGAATACACCACCGTTGTCGTTGCAGGTGCTTCTGACAGCGCTGCGCTTTCGTTTATTTCTCCGTACTCAGGATGTGCATTGGGAGAATATTTTATGGACAAGGGCGAGGACGTACTTGTTGTATTTGACGATCTTTCTCGTCACGCATGGGCATATCGACAGATTTCACTTATTTTAAAGCGACCACCAGGACGCGAAGCATATCCAGGAGATGTGTTCTATTTGCATTCCCGATTATTGGAGCGCAGTGCAAAATTGAATGAAGACTTTGGCGGAGGTTCGATGACTGCACTTCCTATTATTGAAACACAAGCAGGCGACGTATCGGCATATATCCCGACAAACGTTATTTCCATCACAGATGGACAGATCTTCCTTGAATCCGATTTGTTTTACAAAGGTATTCGTCCGGCGTTGAACGTCGGCATCTCGGTATCGCGCGTTGGATCGAGCGCCCAAATTAAGGCAATGAAAAAGGTTGCTGGAAAGTTGCGCTTAGACCTTGCGCAGTTCCGCGAACTTGAATCGTTTGCACAGTTTGGCTCTGACCTTGATGAAAAGACGCGCGCACAGATTGAGCGCGGTCGCCGCACTGTTGAAGTGTTGAAGCAGGGACAATACGAGCCAATGGCTGTTGAGCATCAAGTGGCTATTCTGTATGCGCTTACCAATGGATTTATGGATGACGTTGCCGTTGAACAAGTTATGACTTGGGAAAAAGCATTCCATACCTATCTTGACCAGCAAGCAAAAGATGTTATTACGCTTATCGCAACAAAGAAAGAACTTTCTGAAGATGTGGTAACGGCACTCGAAAAAGCAATCAAAGATTTTAAAGACACTCAGTAATGTGTATGTCATTCCCGTGAAAACGGGAATCCACTCCCTAATTTATGGCAAGTTCACTCGATATAAAAAGACGAATACGTTCCATTAATAGCACGAAGAAAATTACTCGTGCTATGGAAATGGTAAGTGCCGCAAAAATGCGTCGCGCTGTTTCGAGTGTCTTGGGCGTTCGCCCGTATGCGCATAATGCATGGCATATCTTGACCAATTTGGCGCGCGCCTTTGAAACCTATCAAGAAAATCGCTATCTCGTAGTACGCGATGTGAAGCGAGTGCTTATCGTGGTCGTGTCGTCGGATCGTGGCCTCTGTGGATCGTTTAACACACAGATTGAAAAAAAGATTCGTGATATGGTTGCGCACCCGAATAAATTGACCGTGCGACGCGTAGGGAGAAAGCATGTTGAATCGACGGTGCACGAAGATGCGGTTGCAATCGATTTTATCACAGTGGGCAAGAAGGGGGAGCTGATGGTTCGCAAATTAAAAAAAGAAATCATTGCTGCTTTTCCTAATGGTGCGCAATTCTCTGTATTAGGAGATATTAAACCGCTATCTTCTATTGTTATGGAAGAATATGCTGCGCAGCGTTATGACAAGGTCGTCGTTGCGTATACGGATTATGTATCGGCCGTTACCCAGCAAACGCGCATTCGACAAATACTGCCAATTTCAAAAATAGATATCGAAGAACAGATTGCCGAGATAGATATGCTTGCAAAGGAATACGGCATTGAAGAAACAAAGATGGAGTATAAGGTTGAGCCAAGCCCTGCGGAGCTTATGGAATTCCTTATCCCGCGACTGATTGCGATGCAGCTGTTTCACGCAATACTTGAATCGCAAGCATCTGAACATGCTGCCCGTATGGTGGCGATGCGCAATGCAACTGATGCAGCGGCAGAAATGTCTGAAGATTTAACATTGCGTTATAACCAAATTAGACAAGGTAAGATAACACAAGAAATAGCCGAAATCAGCGCAGGAAGCGCCGCACTCGGAAACTAACCAAACATATGAGCAACACAGGAAAAATAATTCAAATCATAGGACCCGTTGTCGATGTAGAATTTAGCGATGCATTGCCGGAGATCTATAACGCATTGGAAGTAACAAGCGAAGGTTCGAATTCTCGAATCGTTTTAGAGGCGCATCAACACCTCGGCGCAAATAAAGTACGCGCCGTGGCTATGGGAGCGACTGACGGATTACGCCGTGGTATGGTGGTGACCGACACCGGTGCACCAATCAAAGTACCTGTTGGACAAGAAACCCTTGGCCGCATGTTTAACTTGCTCGGAGAGCCAGTTGACGGCAAGCCAGCAGTGCAGGTAAAGCAGTGCGACCCGATTCACCGTGCAGCACCGAAGTTTAAAGATCAATCTACGAAAGCAGAAATTTTTGAAACGGGTATTAAAGTTATCGACCTCATTTGCCCATTTATTAAAGGCGGTAAAGTTGGTTTGTTTGGTGGAGCGGGAGTAGGGAAGACCGTTGTTATCCAAGAACTTATTCGCAACATCGCACAAGAACATGGAGGATTTTCTGTGTTTGCAGGAGTAGGCGAGCGTACCCGCGAAGGAAACGATTTATATCATGAAATGAAAGAGTCGGGCGTACTTGATAAAACAACGCTCGTGTTCGGGCAGATGAACGAACCACCGGGAGCACGACAGCGCGTTGCGCTTTCTGCACTTACTATGGCAGAGCACTTCCGCGATCGCGAAAACAAGGACGTTCTTTTGTTTGTAGACAATATTTTCCGCTTTACACAAGCAGGTTCTGAAGTATCCGCATTGCTCGGGCGTATTCCGTCGGCTGTAGGATATCAGCCTACCCTTGCCGAAGAAATGGGAAAGTTGCAAGAACGTATTACTTCAACCAAAACAGGCTCTATTACGTCCGTACAGGCGGTATACGTGCCTGCTGACGATCTTACCGACCCTGCTCCGGCTACGACATTCGGACACTTGGATTCAACCGTTGTGCTTTCGCGTGGATTGTCTGAGCTTGGTATTTATCCAGCCGTTGACCCGTTGGACTCGAGCTCAACTATTTTGGACCCGAACATTGTAGGTCAAGAACATTACGACGTTGCACGCGGAGTGCAAAAGGTGTTGCAGCGCTATAAGGATTTGCAAGACATCATTGCGATTTTGGGTATGGAAGAACTTTCTGATGAAGATAAAGTTGTTGTTGCACGCGCACGCAAAATCCAGAAGTTCCTTTCTCAGCCATTTTTCGTTGCAGAACAGTTTACCGGTTCTGCAGGAAAGTATGTAAAACTTTCTGATACAATTCGCGCATTCAAGATGCTACTCGAGGGAGCGATGGATGATGTTTCCGAACAAGAATTTTATATGAAGGGAGGAATCGACGATATCAAAAAGTAATAAGCGAATTATATGTCACACGAACTTATCTGGACCGTTTTAGGTGGGCTCTTTATTATCGGTTATATCGCGATTGTATTGGAGCATAAATTACATATCAATAAGAGTGGAACGGCGATCGCATTAGGTGCGCTATCGTGGCTTTTTGTTTCCTGGGCCGAGAAAGGGAACGCGGAAGTTGGGCTCGCACTGAGCCATGAAACACAAGAAATCTTTGGGATTGTTGTGTTCCTACTTGCCGCGATGACGATTGTTGAAGTGTTGGTTCACTACCACTTCTTTGACTGGGTAGAGAGAAAGATTATGCACAAGAAGCTTGCTCCTGTGCAGCTGTTCTGGCTGCTTGGTGTTATGACATTTGTCTTCTCCGCATTTTTGGACAACCTTACGGCAACCTTGGTTATGCTTCAGATTGGACGCAAGGTTTATAAGCACAAGGATAACTTCCTAATTTTTGCAGCTAACACAGTCATTGCGGCAAATGCTGGCGGTGTTGCGAGCCCGATTGGCGACGTGACGACTATTATGTTGTGGCTTGCACACAAATTCACTGCGTTGCAGGTTATTACGATAGGTATCCTTCCGTCGATTGTTACTTGGATTATTCCGCAATTTCTCTTGGGTAAGAAGATCCATATGCACAAGGAAATCGAAGCTGCGACGGAAACTCCGCAAGCGGTTGATACACCTATACACGAGCCGTATTGGCCGATCGTGGTCGTTGCCGGACTTGCGTTCACATTACCTGTCGCGGTTAACTTGATGGGCTTACCGCCGTTCCTTGGTCTTTTGGCTGGCGTCGGCGCCTTGTGGGTGTTTATCGATATCCTTGCTAAAAAAGACGAAGTCGGACATCACAAGAATTCTCAGGTGGTAAAGGTTATTCAGAACGTCGACATTTCGACACTTAAGTTCTTCATCGGTATTTTGCTTGCGGTCGGCGCATTGTCGCATGTTGGGTTGTTGAAGGAATTAAATACCATGATCTTTGGAGAAAGCCCCTCAATCGTACGATTAATCGGGGGCAACACTATTCTTGGCTTTGCGTCTTCGGTGCTCGATAACGTGCCGCTTGTCGCTGCCGCGATTAAGATGTTCTCTGACGACATCATCCCTGCGATTTGGGTATTGCTCGCACTTACCGCGGGCACAGGAGGTTCTATGCTCGTCGTGGGCTCTGCCGCGGGTGTTGCCGCAATGGGACAGGTCAAAGACCTTACATTCGGCTATTACTTCAAGGTAGCGACTCTGCCAGCAGTACTCGGATTTATCGGGGGTGTTCTTACTTGGACTGTGATATACTATCTCATTATTGCATAGCATTGTTTTACTTATGACTCAAAAAATACAATTCAAAATCGTTACGCCAGAAGCTACGGTGTATGAAAACGAAATAGACCAAGCGACGTTGCCGTGTATTAGCGGACAGGTGACGATTTTGCCAGGGCATCGTTCTTATATCGCTGCATTGCAAGCGGGGGAATTAATGCTCAAAAAAAATGGCGAAGAAATTCACCTTGCAGTTTCTGGTGGATTTGTTGAATTTGTAAATAATACGTTGGTAGTGCTTGCTGATACGGCAGAACGTGCCGAAGCGATTGATATCAAGCGCGCAGAAGAAGCTCGACAACGCGCAGAAGATTTGAAGAAAGAAAAGGTTTCTGTAAGTGAAATGGAATATGCTAAGGTTGCTGCGGCAATCGAACGAGAGGCAGTGCGTATCCGTGTTGCAAAAAAGCATCACACGCGCCGTGGATTGCATATCGAAAACGACGAACAATAATAAAAACCGTGCGCCTTGGGCGCACGGTTTTTTGCCGTATTGTCATTCCCGCGCAGGCGGGAATCCATGAACCCTATTTCTGACGGTTTTTATTTTATATTAGTGGCAGTATACTAAAAGATATGAAGCGGCTATTATATTGGGCAAAAGATTATGTGCATATGGCACGGCATGGGTTGGCTATGTATTTTTATTCCAAACCTCCGCAACAGTATATGGATTATGTGGTTGCGGGAAAATGCCCGATTATTATCCTCCCGGGTATTTTGAGCCGATGGGCTTTTATGAAACCGCTTGCCGATATGCTTTCGCACGAAGGCCATTCAGTATATGTTGTACCAGCGCTAGGAAATAACTTATTGCATATAGAAGAATCTGCTCGTATTGTGCGCGCACTTATTAACGAGCATGATATTCGTGGCGCAGTTATTGTGGCACATAGTAAAGGAGGGCTTATCGGAAAGCAATACATGGAATTTTATAACGAAGATGAACGCGTTGTGGGAATGGTGAGCCTTGCCACGCCTTATACAGGTTCTGCTATGGCTCGTATCGTACCACATAAGGCGTTTACCGAGTTAGATCCGAAGAGTAAAGCCGTTGCGCAATTACGCTCACACACAAAAGCAAATGGGCGAATTATTTCTTTAATTCCTGAATTTGATAATCATGTATGGGCAGAAAAAGGGAGTTGGCTTGAGGGAGCGTTTGATAATATTGTTCTTCCCGTACAAGGGCATCATGCAATCGTGTTTAGTCGTTATGCGGAAGCAGTTGTGCGGCAATCCATTGATCGGCTGTCTTCGGCGATATAGACGATGATTATTTTTTCTAAGAGGAGTATACTTATTGGAGTATTCATCTAACCGAATTTATTGTATATTCATGCTATTAGAATTTTATGGGACCGAATGCCCCCATTGCATACACATGAAGCCGCTCATCGAGCGACTGAAGGCCGAGGAACATCTCGATGTTCAATCGCTGGAAATGTGGCATAACCCCGAGAATGCAGCGAAGATGAAAGAATACGATAAAGGGTTGTGCGGAGGTGTTCCGTTTTTCTTCAATACGGAAACAGGAAAGCATATTTGCGGAGGAACTGATTATGATACGTTGAAGCAATGGGCGATAGGGAAGTAATAGCCCCTATGTTTGTCATTCCCGCGGAGGCGGGAATCCAGAGCCCTTTTAACCTTAGCGATAAATCCATTCCCGTGGTATAATAAATCATATACACAGCATATAAATAATCATACTTATGGAAACGAAAAAAGTTGTTCTTGTTGTCGATGATGTGCCGGAAATAATCGAAGTTATTGCTACGGTACTTGAGCGCGATCACATCGAAGCGCTTATTGCTAATAGCGGACAAGAAGCGATTGCGATGGCTAAAGAGCACAAGCCAGACCTTATCTTGCTCGATTTTAAGATGCCAGATATGGATGGTGCAGAAACCTACGCAAAGCTCAAAGAGGATGATACAACAAAAGATATTAAAGTTGTATTCCTAACCGCCTTCGGCAATATTAAAAAGTTGGAGCTCGACCCAAAACTTATTGCGCTAATCGAACAGACCCCAATTATTCAAAAGGGGGGAGATATCGGTGAATTGCGTACGGAAATCAGAAAGCATCTCGGAATAACCGAATAAATAAAAAACAACCCTCATGGGTTGTTTTTTTGCTCCTCTTGCGTGTGTTGTTCCTCCGCTTCTTCTTTTCGTATAATTTTTTCCTCTTCCGCCTGGAGTGTTCCAAAGCCGAACATGAGAAATATTACAATACTCGCAAGGATGATGCCGAGTAGATTAATGAAAAACAGTGCAAACGATTCCGATATAATAACTGACGAAAGATTTCTAATCCCAATCGCAGTGGCCGCAAGCGGCGGTAAGAGTGAAACGGTAATGGCTATACCTGGAATCGCGGGAGATAGATTCGGGCGCACCCATGCATACGCTGCTCCCGCTCCTGCAGCGAAGGCAATGAGAAATAGGTTTAGGTTCGGGTGAAACGAATTAATCAGTTCGTTGTCTTCGCTTGCAAATAAGAATGCGACGATAAGTGCAATGAAAATAACAAAGCCCAATGCTTTTAAGAGATGGGTAATAATCCACTTGAGACTTTTACCGCTTGCGGTGGTGATCGCAAGGCCAATTCCCAAGAGTGGAGAGAGGAGTGGGGCTAGAATCATTCCGCCAATTAAGATAACGATGCTGCCCTCGAGTAATCCAAGCGTTACAATTAGGGTTGATATCGAGAGCATGAAATAGAAGTCGATATCCGTCCTGCTTCCAGCGATTAGCTTCTCTATTGCTTGGCGAAGTTCAGTGTGTCCAGTTTTTAAAATAGGGTTAAACATACTCGTAGTATAGCGTTTTTTAAGCTTCTCGAAAACCCTACTTTTAGCGTAAAAAGGTTGCAAAAATGATTAATTTCAGGCAATATTAAGAGCGTATTGCCAGATCGTCTAATGGTAGGACAGCGGACTCTGAATCCGTCAATCTTGGTTCGAATCCAGGTCTGGCAGCCAATTTGAGCGCGGTTATCGCGCCCGATTTCATTATGGGCCTTGAGCGCCCTAGATGCAATCTAACTTCATTCTTAATCAATTCGTTTTAGCACAAAATATACAATAAAATATGAACCTAGTATTTCCAACAGAAGGCGAGGTAATTGATTTCTTTACTGTCCATACTGGGTATCTTGATGTTCATCGCATTTCTGAATTACTAGTAACTCATCAGCATGCCAACCTCCAAGAAAGTGAATGGAAACATATATATAAAGTCTTACACAAGCTTAAATCGGAAGGTTATTTATTAGTACAGAATGAGGGCGGAGATATATATAGTGAAAAATTTTCATCTACTCCAGACAGGATAGAAAAATTTAACGAGAGGAAGGCGAAGGATAAGGAATTCTATACAAATAAAAATAAAAATAGGGCGGGTACGGTTAATTTCGATTATTCTAATAACAACGGCATATATTTTATTGGAGATGCTGATTACTTATTTGGCATTAAATTCTCATCTGCTTCTCAGGACTCTATCCATGTATATAATGATCATACCACTATTGATTACATTGCCTTAATAAAAAATGTTACCAATTTTGATCAAATAAATTTTAATATAAAATACGATGGAACTTCTCGATCACGGAGTCCTGAAGTTGGACAGATAGTTTTATTTAAAAATAAAAATGGTAGATACGCTCTGATTAAAATTGAAGATATTAAAGTTGAAAACCGTGGAGATAAAAATGACGAGGTCACTTTTTCATTTAAAATTCTCGATGATAAATATCCTGACCTAATCGTGGGCGAAGAAAGGTTCTCGGGAAATTTTTCTCTAAGTAAAAAAAGCAAGACTGACCTTGACGATAGCGTTGTAAGTGGGGATAAAATTATCGCTATGGGGATAGCTCAAGATCCAGCAAGAGAATCTTGGTACAAAATATCGTGGCCTATTTTTAGAAAGTTGCCAAAAAAAATTTTAGTAAGCATAATTTTCGTATCTATTTCCATAATTTTATTATTTGTTTTTGATTTTAATTTGGATAGTGTACAAATTGGTCCGTTAGGTTTTGCGCCTCCCAAGGAACAGATCGAAGAGATTCCTAAAAATATACAGGGAGAGGCTAAATTAATCGCAGATTCAATAGTGATTACAGGGTGGGAAGATCCCGGCGATTACATTGGCTATCTTAGTCAAATATCTTCTTTCTATCAGCGACATCAAGACATATATCCCGCAGAAGCTGCTACTTACAAGAGGCAATTAGTTGAATGGCAGGATAAATTGCAAAGAATAAATAATTCAGGAAGTACGATTTACAATTCTGATTTTAGGGTTTTGGAAGGATTAGTTAACTCAGCTCAAAGCCAATTAAGAAAAATTTCTACAATTATTAATCCTTAAGAACATGGGTTGCCTTACGAATTTTACGAGGGCTGCGTGACAAATTTGCTTCGCAAATCTGTTTTATGTTGCGTATACTTATAAAAAAATGAGATATTGTTCTGAATGTAAAAAAGAAAAGAAAGGCTTTTGGTGTGATTTTTGTAAAAATAATACTGGTAATAATTTTGTATTAAAGATTGAGCCTAGTATTGTAAAGATACGCCTTCATCTGATAAGGATGACGCATAAGCGGCTGGGAGTTAAAAAGTTTTTATTCAGAGTCTTTGTTGGTTGGCAAGAAACGAAAGGGCTCGATTCGGTTAAATATCCAGAGGGGGTGTATATACATAGAACGGTAGATCGAGAGCATGATAAATACAAAGAAATTATTATAAGCGCTGAGACTGGTGAGATAACCAGAAATGTGAGCGAGCTACTTAGCCAACATATACCGAATAAGCAAAAGCGGAATAGTGATAACTAATAAACTTTTCGCATTATTTTTAAAGCGCCCGAGGTACATCGACACGATATACTAAAATAGGTAGGAAAAGCCTTGCGGGGCCTAGCCGGTGGTGACTCTAACTCGACTTGGCCAGCACTTCGGCAAGCTCAGTACAAGCCATAAACATAAAGCCACTCCTTTGAGAGTGGTTTTGTGTTTATGGGAATAAAGGCATCCTTTTTATTTTAATAAAGTTGTCACATAGCTTCTTGGGTAGTACTATATGAGTAATAAGGGAAATTAATAGTACCTGACCCCATTAATTTCGCTCGAGGTGCGTATTAAATAATATTAAAAAGATGCCTACTATTCTTCTAATATTTCTTTAGACAATATTCATCATTTATTGGATTGGGCTTGCTCGAGGGAACAAGCGCACTCAATATCATAAGAAGGTCGCCATAGGAGGAGCCATTCCGCGGTTGGTTCTCATCGCACTAATCGTTCTGCTTTGGGTTATTCCCTTATTTTCAGGCTCAGTTTTCTTCTCGAATGAAATAAATACGGTCGTCGGTCTATTCCTTTGTATATGCGGATTGGGCTTTGCCGTGTGGGCTCGACGTACGCTCGGGACTAATTGGAGTGCGAACCCGGTCGAAGTCAAAGCGAAACATGTGTTTATAACTACTGGCCCGTACCGAATAGTCAGACATCCAATTTATACGGGTGTCATTTTTGCACTTGCGGGTACTTTCCTAGTAGATAATAGATGGCGCACGCTTCTGTTGTTTATTATAGTATCTATTGGTATGGTGCTGCGTTCCAGATTGGAAGATGAGCTTATGGCGCGACAGTTTCCTCAAGAATATCCTGGATATAAAAAGAGGGTACCAGCTTTGATTCCGGGAGTATTTTAAATTATGCATAAAAGGGGTCAGCCACCATTAATTGTGATTATTTGTGCTATACTATTCATCAATAAATAATAATAATCATCACTATGGATACCGAAGAAGACGATATAATAATAAAAGATGCATATGGAACTGTTCTTGCGAACGGTGATGCGGTTATTTTGGTCAAAGACCTAAAGGTGAAGGGTTCGACTGTGACGCTGAAAAAAGGTACGAAGATCAAGAACATTCGGCTTACTGATGACGAAGCAGAGATCGAATGCAATTCTGATGCAGTAAAGGGGCTTGTGCTGCGGACCGAATTTGTGAAGAAAGCATAAACTTTTGAAATTAATGGGGTCAGCTACCATTAATAATTATGTAATAAGAACAGAAAAATCGCCACATGGCGATTTTTCTGTAAGAGGCATTGAAAGAAGACTGACTGTGCACACGTACTAGTATATAGAAGCCGTAAACCTATTCACGAACCATTTTCTTATATGCACTCTATTAAAGAATATTTTCTCGCCCATAAAATCATCTCAATCGTTACCCTTATCGTTGTAGTATTTGCGGGGTATTGGGGGTATGGCAAGCTTACTGACACAAGTGCAGAACCACGTTATGTAACGGCAGCGGTGGAAAAGGGGACTTTGATTACTTCGATTACTGGAACCGGCCAAGTTTCCGCATCTAACCAGGTGGAATTAAAAGCAAAAGCGTCTGGCGATATCACTACTATTGCGGTTGTTAATGGACAAGAGGTTAAGGTGGGAGCACTTATTGTGCAGCTTGATGCGCGCGATGCGCAAAAGGCCGTACGCGATGCAGAAGTCAATTTGCAAAGTGCAAAATTATCGCTCGAAAAGCTCCGACAGCCTGCGGATACGCTTTCTGTGATTCAGTCGGAAAATGCGTTGGCACAGGCACAACAAACAAAGCAAAACGCAGAAGATGACATCAAGAAAGCATACGATGATGGCTTCAATGCGATAGCAAATACATTTCTTGATATCCCAACGATTATGACTGGGCTAGATGATGTATTTTTTTATGCAACAATCGATAAGGGAATGCCAAATATTAGTTGGTATATCAACCAGACATCAATCCAGGTTGCAGGGGAGCGCGAAAAGGCGATGCAAAACCAAGATGATTTTTATGCGGGATATAATGCATCGAGAGCGGCGTACACAAAAAACTTTGATGCCTATAAGGCAGCTTCGAGAACGTCGAGTACGCAAACAATAGAGGCACTCATAGACGAAACGTATATGACCACGCGAACGATTGCCGATACGGTAAAGGCGGGCAACAACCTTATCGACTTTGTAAAAGATTCTTTGACAAGAAACAATGTGAACGCAACCATTCCGGCAACAGTGGATGCGCATAAGGCAACATTAAATACATACACAGGAACAACAAACGCGCACTTACTCAGCCTGCTTGCATTAAAGAGCACACTCAAGAGCAGTAGGGATGCAATTATAAATGCAGATCGAACGATAGCAGAAAAGACTGAATATATCGCAGACCTTAAGTCGGGCACTGACCCGCTCGATTTACAGGCACAGGAGTTGACTGTCCGACAGCGGGAAAATGCTCTACTTGATGCGCGCGAGAAATTGGCCGATTATTATCTCCGAGCGCCTTTTTCTGGAACTATCGCAACATTGTCGATAAAATCATCCGACTCGATATCCTCTGGGTCTTCTATTGCAACGCTCATTACAAAACAAAAGCTTGCCGAAATATCACTTAACGAAGTTGACGTCGCAAAAGTGAAGGTGGGTCAAAAGGCAACCTTGGCATTTGATGCGGTAGAAGGGTTGAGTATTAGCGGAGCGGTTGCCGAAATAGATACAGTAGGTGCCGTTTCTCAGGGTGTTGTGACGTATGTGGTAAAGATTGGATTTGATACGCAAGATGAGCGAGTAAAACCAGGAATGAGCGTTAGCGCTGCAATTATCACGGAAATGAAATCGGATGTTCTTACGGTCCCTAACAGTGCAGTAAAGACGCAAGACGATATCAGCTATGTTGAAATGTTTGAAGCGCCGCTTGAAAACGCGACGGGAACACAAGGTGCGATATCCTTGGTCGCTCCACAGCGAAAAACGGTAACAATAGGAATATCAAACGACACCATGACCGAAATCGTTTCTGGGCTACAAGAAGGAGATCAGATTATTACGCGGACGATAACGTCTTCTAACACGACTACGCAAACTGCCCCGAGTATATTCTCGACCGGAGGTGCGCGAATGGGTCGATAATATATGATCAAAATAGAAAACGTTACAAAAACATATACAACGGGCGCGACTCCTTTTCAGGCGCTAAAAGGAGTAAGCTTTGAAATTAACGACGGAGAATTTGTCGCAATCATGGGCCCTTCGGGTTCTGGTAAATCAACGTTAATGCATATCCTTGGTGCATTGGATACGCCGACTACGGGAAAATATATTCTTGATAGCAAGGACGTATCGCAATTGTCTGACGACGAGCTTGCGGACATTCGGAAAGACCGAATCGGATTTGTATTTCAATCGTTCAATTTGCTCCCTCGTGCGAGTGTATTGAGAAATGTAATGCTTCCGCTTATGTACGCAGGCATCGACCGCAAGGAGCGGGAACAACGAGCCCGCGTAGCGCTTAAGGCAGCGGGGTTGACCGAAGAACATTATGACCATCTTTCCAATCAGCTCTCGGGTGGACAAATCCAGCGTGTCGCCATTGCCCGCGCGTTGGTAAATAACCCATCACTCATTCTTGCGGACGAACCAACTGGAAACCTTGATTCGAAAACGGGAGAGATTGTAATCGACACATTTCAAAGATTAAATATTGAACACGGGCACACGATTATACTCATTACGCACGAACGAGAACTTGCTGAACACGCAGAACGTATCTTGTTTCTCAAAGACGGACAACTGGTCGAAGATACAAAAACGCACAAACGAAGAATTATTCACACCCATGACAACAGCTGATATTTTTGAAGAAACAATCGCAGCACTCTCAGGAAACAAGGTGCGATCGGGGCTTACGATGCTCGGTATTGTTATTGGTATTAGCTCCGTCATCGCGATGGTTGCTATCGGTCAAGGCGCACAAGGTTCGATTCAGTCGAGTATCCAATCGATTGGCTCAAACCTCGTACTTGTTATGCCAGGCCAACAGCGGGGAGCCGGTATGCAGGTCAGCACAGGTAGAGGATCTGCTCGCTCGCTTACCCAAGATGATGCTGATGCAATTGGTGCAGAAGTAGCTCTTGCTCAGGCGGTTGCGCCCGAAATATCGTCCCGTTACCAAATAACCAGTAAGGGTAAGAATACAAATACCTCGGTTGTTGGTACGACCGCTGCATATCCTTCTGTGCGCAATGTCGAGATTGAACAAGGGTCGTTTATTACGGAGCAAAACATTCGTAGCTTATCAAAAGTTGCAGTACTCGGGCCAATAACGCGTGACGATTTATTTGGCGAAGATGCGGATGCGATTGGACAAACGATTCGCATTAAGAATATTGAGTTTAAAGTTATCGGTGTCACAAAAGAAAAGGGTGGTAGTGGATTTAGTAATCCCGATGATACAATCTTTGTTCCTTTATCTAGTGCCCAGCGTTTTCTAGCAGGGGATACGTATGTGACAACAATCAGCGTACAAGCGGAAAGTGCTGATGCGATGACCGAAATACAACAACAGATTACCGATCTTTTATTGGCTCGTCATAATATCGCGGATGCAACCCTAGCGGATTTTAGTATTATGAATCAGGCTGATATCATATCCACGGCCTCGAGCGTTACGCAAACCTTTACCATCCTCCTTGCGGCAATTGCGGGCATTTCGCTCGTAGTCGGCGGTATCGGCATTATGAACATGATGCTCACCACCGTCACTGAGCGCACACGAGAGATTGGACTGCGTAAGGCAATTGGCGCAAAGAGAAAAGATATTAGCGCTCAATTTCTTGTTGAAGCCGTCCTCCTGACCTTTATTGGCGGATCGATTGGAATTTTCCTTGGTTGGGCTGTATCGTTTGGAGTTTCCTATTTTAATCTTGTGCAAACACAAGTAACGCTCTCATCGGTCTTGCTTGCATTCGGTGTTTCCGCAGGGATTGGCATTGTGTTTGGCTATTACCCAGCGCGTCGCGCAGCAAGTCTTAATCCAATCGAAGCGTTACGGTACGAATAAATTATTATTACTTATATGACAAAGCAACAATTCAAAAAATATTTTCCCATTATCGTAATCATTGGTATTATCAGTGCTGGTTCCTTTTATGCGGGTATGCGCTATGAACGCGGTGGATCTGATAGATTGGCGCAAAACAACGGCATGCTTTTGGCTCCTGCAGAACGGCAGGCACGAATGGCAAGCGGAGGATTGAATGGCGCACAGCGCAATGTTGGTGCGAGAACGAATGGAGGGGGATTAGTTGCGGGAGAAATTATTGCGAAAGATGCTACGAGCATTACCGTTAAGCTTCGAGATGGGGGATCTAAGATAGTATTCTTATCAAACACAACGAGTGTTATGAAGTCGACTAATGGATCAACTGAAGATTTAGTCATTGGCGCACAAGTAACGACTACAGGGACTACAAATACTGATGGCAGCATTACAGCGCAATCCGTGCAACTTCGCACTGATATGCAATAAGGATGCGCTGATAAAAAATAAATGGGATTAATGGTGCCTAGCCCATTAATCCCATTTATATTAGTCATGCAGAATATATCCTACTGGAGCTTTCCTAAGAAGATTTCTTTTCCGTTGACGCTTAGCCTACCCTCGCTTTGATGTTCCCAAAATTCGATTGTGCCATCGGTTGAGAGATAGCGCGCTCCACTGGCGCTTATTGCTTGTGCAAGTAAAATATTTTCATATCCCAAAGAAGGTGCATCGAGAATTGCAGTCCTTGTTTTAATGCGATATACAACGCGTACTGCATTTTTCCCATCAAAATAATCTCCAGTATTGTTCACTCCTACTACGATGCAATCTCCTTGAAGAAGCGACCATTCTTCACAGATTGCTCCACCAGGGAACAGACATTCACCTAATTGTCCTTCGGGTGTATTTTTTATTTGGATTGTGCCTCCATTTTCTGTACAAAAGATTGACGCGGGGTTTGCTTGGGTAACTGCAGTTGAAGGAGGTGTATTTGTATCTTCGGGTGTGTTCATTTTTGCGATGAATACACGAAGACCGTATAATCCCGAGAGAATAACTACGACACTGATAAGTATTTTTTTGTCCATACGTATAGTATATACCTTATATCCTTTGAATAGTGGGTTATTTTTGTGGATAACTTATTATTAAAACAGTACATTGTCTTGTATACTTTAATTAATGTCATAAAAAATAAAAATGACCGTTTATAAAATCAAATAATAATTTTACTACCCGGTATGTACAAAATAAAAAGTAAGACATTGATGGTGTGCGTGGCTATCCTTATCGTGATGACCCTCACGACTCCCGTAATTACCTATGCTGCTTGGTGGAATCCCGTCTCCTGGTTTAAAGTTTTGGTTTCCAAGATTATACCTAAAAGAGAAAAGGCACCGGAAAAGCCCCAGCCTCAAGCTACGGAAGATTCTGGTTTTAAAAACGCGTCATCTTCAAGCAGTACTCCCGAATATCAGGTAGCTACGGGTAATGATTATCCACAACAGAATAATACCGGCAGCTCGAATAATAGTAGCCAGAGCAATAGCCAGAATGCAAATTCGAATGCAACATACTATGATGAAACGCCCGAGTTCCATGTAGCTTCATCGAGCGGTGGACAGTCTAGCTCGGCATGTCCAGATACGGGTCAGCCTATGTGCGGTACAAATGGAGTTACCTATAGAAATTATTGTGAGTTGCAAAGTGCAGGCGCTACTTATAACTATGGTTCAGCGTGCGTACCGCCAGCGAATACAGGCTCTTCAACTGGCTCAGCCTCGGGCTCGAACTCAGAAACGTCAGTCGGGTATTCGACTGGTTCTAATGCAACTACAGATACAAATGCCAGCGCTGCTTCGACCACTGCTACGGGCAGTGCTTCCAATGTGAACACTAATACTACTACTGGGTCGGGAACAGCGACCACAGGTGGCTCAGGCGCCGAAGTGGTAACGTTTAGCTGTGGCTTGTCGGCCAATCCGAGCCAAGCGGTTAATCTAAGAAATAGGACGGGGAGCTACGAGTATCGGCCAATTCCGGCAACCGTTGGAGCGGATATAAAATGGTACACAAATATAATAAATACTGGCCCAGATGATATGGGTGAATGGAAGTCGGAAAATATTGGCATCGGTACGCGATGTTATTCAACTGTATATTATCAAATCGATTTAAACAGCGATAACACATGGGATGTTACTATGAAAGGGGATATGGCTCAATTGCGCGCCACCGACCCAAACATGGTAGATCATTTTGCCATCAAAAATTCTTCTAGTTGGAAGGCTGTTGCTGGAAATCATGCGTGGAGAATTTGCGCCGATGGAGCAAATAAGATTGACGAAACGAACGAAACTGATAATTGCGTTGAAGGAACAATAGAAGTTAAATAAATTTTAATCATGCATAAAAATCTCATCATCGGTATAGTGGCTATAGTAGGTATCGTTGCGGGTATTCTCTTCTTTTCATTGCAATCGGCCCCAGTAGACGAACAGGCGAATCAAAATGCTCCAGTCAAGCAAAACGATCAAGCCGCTGTTGTTCCTGGTGCAGATAGTAGTAATGCCAATATTGCTGTTTCTGAAAAACCTAACACAGCTAAGTTCGAAGAATATTTTGACGCTCTTTATTTGGCTAAAATAGCAAATAACGAAGTTTTGAATTACAGCGCCATACCTCAGGCATCGTTATCGTTTGTGGTTGGTAGGGATCAATTTTGTACGGTTGTCGAACCTAAAAAAATAATTTCAGCGGGAACATATGCCTCGGCTATATATAACGTTAATACGAAAACGTATGTAAAACCAAAAACCGTTTTTCCTGGAACGTTTGATCCAATGTTAAACGCTGGTTGTGGATCCATCCCAGCTCAAGTAGGGAAGTATGAATATAAAGCTTACCTTGGAAATACACTAGTTATGGTCCTTCCGTTTGAAATAAAATGAGGTAAAGGCGGAGTTAAATGGGTTTGATGTTTTTAAATTAATATAATAAAAAAAGGCCCCGACAAGGGGCCTTTTGCGAAACTGCTTTTTGAAGCCAGGGTTATCTCCTGCGAAGTCCTGCGCTGCATTGGCGGGTGGTTGGGGGAGCGATGGGCCGATTGTGCTTTTCGTTGAATTTGCGGAGGAGCTTTTTCTCCTCCAGTAGACGATAGGCCTTTATTTGGCCATGCCCTACAAGGGCGTTTGTCTGGTTGCAACGGAATTTGCCGTTGCGCAACGGTTTAAATGTTAACCGCGGTGCTTTTGTCATGGGTACCCCTGATCGGTCGAGGGTGACCTCTTTGACCTTGTCCGCCACTCGCATTACGCGAGATATTTCGATTACTGTGTTCCTGTAAAACACAGCCTGTATTCTTTCGACGCTGGGTGCTATGACGAGCTCTTCGAGCTCTCCGTCATCTCTCAGTAAACCTATTTCGTGAGCGAGGTCACAACAGGCGTAAAAATACAGTTGCGTGTTGAGCTCCTCCCCTTCGGAGGTAAAGACGTAGCGTATGAAACACGCTGTTTCCAGTACCTGCCGAGATGTCCCTTCGACGACCATCCTTTTAACCTCTGCGTAAAACCTTTTGAACGCTTCCTGAAACGAAGCGCATTCAGTGCCAACTGCCATCATTGCAACAACCACCTGAAACATGGGGCCTCCTTGTGCTCGGTTAGGGTTGAATTTATATGCCCGTCGGCGGGTTATTTGTTCTGCCTCATTTATACGATGTATTGCTTAATATTGTCAATCTCCGCGAGAATTTTACTCGTTTGGTATTAGTGGATAATAACGAAGCTGGGCATACAACAGTTCGAGGCTGCTTTTTATGAGCATTGCCGCATCGGGGTTGTCTATGCGAAAGAAAAACGCTTTTTTCCTTGAAAAAAATATTACTGAATCGCGAAATGCAACGAGGGTACATGTGCCGAGAATCGGTTCACCTGTAAAACGCGCTGCGCCGCTGCGCTGTTTAATGTGCGCACCTAATTCTTTACTGATAATCGATTGAAAAACTTTAAGCATTCCTGTGCTGCCAATACTTTTTAAAACAACGCCTTTTTTGGCAATTGCCTTTTGCCATTCGGGGAGGCCCTGTTCGTTTTTAAGGAGCCACTGTATCTCCTCGTCTGATTCTACGGAATAAACAACCTCTCCTCGTTGCAATGTAAGCACTTCAGAAAGAAGTGCTTTAATTTGTTCGCGGGGAGTCGTAGATTTTTCGGAATATTTTTGCAGTTGTGAAGATACTATTGAGTAGAGGAACCCCTGCTGTGCTACAAGTCCTTTTTCTTTTAGAGAAGTGGCGGAGTTATAAATACTTGTGCGCGCAAGGTTTACGGCTCGTGCTATTTCTGAAATAGATGCTTGTTTTTCTGCGGATAGTAAATAACGCAAAACCTTTTCTTCGGTTGGCGTTACGGCGAGATAGGGGAAAGAGGGCTTATTGCGCATAGGGTAAATATGTACAAATATTGTACATATTTTTACAGTATCGTCAACCCATGGTTCAATACAATTATATACATTAATGATCGGTTCCCGAATCAATACACTATGAATCAATTTAAAAAATGGGCTCTATGGATTGCCACGGTTGTTATTATCGCTATCGGAGGATACCAAGCATGGAGTAATTCTGCAGGAGTTATTTCAAAGGATTCAATTACAATAGGGTTTATTGGTCCGTTAACTGGTGAGAATGCTGCAATTGGGGAAGGCATAAAAAATGCAATTGCGTTGTCTGCAAAAGATGTCGATGTGCGCGTTATTTACGAGGACGACCAGTTTGATGGCAAGAAAGGTATTGCTGCATATCAAAAATTGCGAACTATGGATAAGGTTGATGCGATTATCAATACAACGCCGACAGTTATTGACGCAATTACTCCGTTGTTGCAAGCTGACCCCATTGTCGTTATACAAATTGCAGAGCCTGAATTAAGTGGGGATGATACGATATTTCAAATTATGCCAAGCGGTGCGTCGCTCTATGCTCGATTGGGAGAGATGGCTCGAGAAGACTACGCTTCTTTTGCTTTTGTGCATCAAGAAGGAGCGGCTTTTGAAAAAGCTAAGAATTATTTCAAAAAAACGTACGAAAATCCAAGCGTTAAATTTAACGAATATCGCATTGATGACAGTAAAGATTATCGAACCGTTATTGCGAAAATGAAACGCGATGGCGTTATAGCATATACGGTTATTGCTACGCCAAGCGTAGGGGTGCAATTTATTAAGCAGGTAAAAGAGCAAGGAGTCGGCTCTGTGTTGGTATGTAATGCTGATATGGAGGTTACGATAAGCGAATATCTAAAAGTGCTGCCACAGGGCGTGTTTGAGGGGTGTAAATCGGCTATGTTCGCCGACAGAATGGCAGATAGTTTTAAAGTTGCGTATAAAAATGCGTATGGGGTTGATGCAGGATTTGCGACTGATTACGGATTTGATGCGGTGCGTATTATTAAAAATACATACGATACAGATAACGAAACATGGGTAAATGCCTTAAAGCATCTATTGTTCGACGGAGCTTCGGGAAGAATTCAGTTTGACGATCTCGGCGTGCGTGTCCCTGAAATTGAAGAGCATGTGTTTAAAGATGGTGTGTTTGTGAAGAGGTAACGAGTTTATCCTATGGGTGGAATTAAAGAGGGCGAATATCTTGAATTTAAAAAAGCCCGCTTTCGCGGGCTTTTGTTGGTTACGTCGAAGCGGTTATTTTATTGTAAATAACAACAACCCCTTAATAAGGTTTATTGCATATCCTGTTTCTGATAACTCTCCGCCGATTCGTTCGATATGATATTTGAATGCGATTGCATCGTTTTCAAATACTATAATTATCTGGTCTTTTGGAACACTGCCTGTATTTGTTTTGCTTAATGTATTGAGAAATGCGTTGAGATTTTTTTCGGCGATAAGTACGCCACCCTTTGTCACTTCAAATGTATTTTTCGCTGTGTTTATTTTGAATTGATATTGTACGCCCGCAATTGTTTGCGTGGATTCCATGCCTTGATTTGGTATGGCGTAATCAAATTGTGTTATTTGTGTGGCTTGTGTATTTACTTCGGAATTATAGTAGAAATTTTGCTGACCCGATGCCCAACTTTCGAGATAGGGTAGGCCGAACTTTTCCATAACCTGTTTCTTTTGCTCTTCACGATTTGCGGCGAGACTGGATAATACTTCTTTGCTGAATATTGGCGTAAGACTGTTTTTTCCGTGGGTGGTAATAAGATAGCTTGTGATGGCTCCTATTTCTTTTTTATCACCAAAAGAAACATCTGCGTCGCGTACCGCATGTATTCCGTCGTCAGCGAGAATCCTATTTTTCACGAGTAGATTCTCAAGTCTGTTTTGCTGGCTTCTTTCAGAAATAGCCAACGCGCCGAGGGGGCCAAAGGATGATACAAGTGCGATAAGAAACAAGCTAACAGGGATTATTCGTAGATCCTTCTTTTTACTGATAAGAAAATAAGAAGACAAGGCTAAGAGCCAAAAGCCGGCTACCAACACATAATATCTATTTTCTGTTATGCCGTACTGCGAAATGCGAAACCATAGCGCCCAGAAAAGCATGCCTATTTGGGGGATAAGCACCATGTGAAATATATCACCAGCTTTCCGTATCCATGCAATGACATTTCTTAGCGGATACAAGCATATGTATACGAGCATGCCGAGCACTGAAAATCCGAGAATCATATATGCGAGCGTGCCCACGGGCCATTCCTGCGTTATGCCTATTCTAATTACATATGCATAGAGAATAAGGAAGTACAGGGATACAAGCGGTACAAACACATACTGGAGAAGTAAGCGCAGTTCTTTCGGGTATTCTGCGGATTCTATGGTGTGCCCAACATTTTGTGGTATGCGGGATAACAAGAATGCTGGTCCGAAAAAACTAAATAAAACAATCGCCATGTCTTGATACGCATGTTCGCTAATAGCTATAGTAAAAAGATGACCGATGGCTGATAGGGCAATAGAAACACCAGCTTGTGTTAAGGCTAGCCAAATGATGGTTAACGCTATTGAGATGACGAGATAGGCATTAAAATACCATATTTTATCTGAAGCACTTTCGATTCTTTTCTTTATGTATGGTGCAAATGAAATTAAAAATACAAGACACAGCCCCCACAAAACAGAGCGAAGAATAATCGCATCTTCCGCTGTGTTAAGATCGGCAGGTAAGTAAGAATAATATCCGGCTAAAAGTCCAAAGCCTGCTAGGCTTATACTGGATCGGATTTTCTTGCTCCAGTTGTTTTGTTCGCACAAGAGAGTGATGGAGATAAAAAGCAAAAATCCTAATATGGATGTAATAAGTATTTTTGCCAAAACTGCAGTATTGCCAACTTGATGGGCGAGTAAGAGCCCTGCGCTGACGGTTGCTATCGAAAATAGAAATGAAAAAGGAAACCGCCGAGCTGCGGTTTGTAGGCTCTCAATGAGTGATAGTATGGCGCGTAATTTTAGTATGTTTTTCATAGACGCTTTTATTTAGTTTTATATTCCAAAATATCCCCTGGCTGACAATCCAAGGCTTTGCAAATTGCTTCTAATGTGGAGAGACGGATTGCTTTTGCCTTGCCATTTTTTAATATGGAAAGATTTGCCATGGTGATGCCTATTTTTTCTGCGAGTTCGGTGACGCTCATTTTTCTTTTAGCCATCACCACATCAATGTTTATTATAATTGCCATAATTGTTTAAACGGTTAAGTCGTTTTCTGATTTTATATCTATCGCGCTTTGTAACAACTTTTGCAGAACTGCAGCAAAGGTTGCAATAATAAGAGAAGCGAAAATAATAATCAACCCAATTGCTACGAGACCTGGAGCATCATCTGCATCGGCGAGAGAGAACAAGAAAGGGAGTGTGCCTGTGTATATCGCGCTAATAGTTAATGCGCAATACTTAATGGTCGTTAAAGCTTTTACGGACAATCCAGAAAAGGCTGTGTTTTTATCAATAAACCCTAATAACTTCAAGGCTTGGTACAGGGCGATGAAAAACGGAATTGTCGTTATATACGCACCAATCAATACATAGCGCAAGTCAGCAAACTCTGGCTTTATTGATCCTACGTTTGCGAGCCATGGAAATAAAAAGATGCATAGGGCGGCTACTGCGATTCCCATAAGAAAAATGGCGGTTCGTAGGAAAATTGTTGATCCACGTTTTGTGAGCTTCATAAATGGCTTTATATAGTATTACTAGGTTATTTATCTATACAGTAATCCTTGATTTATCGTTTGTCAATATATTATTATTGTTATCCTTTGCTATTAAGCAACGAAACAGCCTTTATGGTATCCTTATTTTATTATGAAAAAAGAAGTATCTATTTTTCTTACCATCGCGGTAGTCGCTGTTATTGGCTATGGTATTGTGCAACTGTTGCCCGATAAAACAGATGAGGGTGTGGTTAAAAAACAAGATATGTATGGCAACGCCGAACTTGGCTTTTCGTTTGTGTATCCGACTGGAGCGAACGGGTATGTATTAGAAGAACGTGATCCATTAGACATTGAAGATATTGTTGTGCGGACGGTTACACTTATGCGCAGTGAAGATTATGCGAATATAAAAAATATACCTATCGGCAGTGAAGGACCACCTGTGATTAGTGTAATGGTTGTTAAAAATGATAAAAAACAACCACTCCGAACGTGGGCTGAGTCGGCTATAGCATTTAGTAATATTCATCTCAAAACTACTGACGTTGTTGAAACGACCATTGATGGGGTACAGGCGATTCGTTATATGGCTGACGGACTATATGCGTCGGATACTGTCGTAGTTATACATGGAGAATATACCTATGTTTTTACCGGACAATTTTTAGATGCACAATCGGACCTTCGAAACGATTTCCAACCATTACTTGATTCTGTGCGCTTTGTTCCAAAAACAAATTAATTATTTACAACCATGCCTGAAATAACATTTCAAAAAGCGACGATTGAGGATATTGATGCCTTTATCGCGATTGAACAAAAATCTGCACATTCGTATATGTATTCAAATTGTGCGGATAGGGAAGATGCCGAGGATGAGCTTAAAAATTGCGAGGTGTATTTTATTAAAAAAGATGGTGTGATTGTGGGGAGTACAGAATACCAGATCAAAGAGCCCGGACATGCGTACATGAGCGGACTTGTTATCGACCCAGCTTTTCAAGGACAGGGCATTGCGAGAAAGGCGATCGAGTTTAAGCTTGAACAACTAAAGGACATGAAGCGAATCGATTTAGTAACCCATCCACATAACAGTAAGGTGATATGCATGTACCTTTCGTATGGATTTATTATTGAGGCGTGGAAAGATAATTATTATGGCGATGGGCAGCCGAGGCTTGTGCTGGCGCTTAATCGATAATAAAAAAACCGTCTGAAACGGTTTTTTTATTATGCGATTTTTAGTATTTCAAATTCGCGTTCTTTTGTGCCGACCATTCCTTTTGCGCGTTGTCCCACTGCCTTATTAAGAAAAAGTGCCCCTAGTGGAGATGCGTATGAAAGGGTCTGTTCTGTAAAGGTGATATGACTTCCGATGCGAAATGTTTTTTCTTCGCCTGTTTCGCTATCGCGTGCGGTAACGGTATGGCCGATTGCTACGGCGGCGTTTGTTTTGGGGATAGCGATTATCGTGGCATTTCTGCGAATATGCTCAAGGTCTTGCAAGCGTTGCTCCAATAATCGTGCCTGTTGCTGGGCATTTTCAAAAGGGAAGTTATCGTGCCATGTTTCAGAAGATTGCGTTACGGCATTGCGCAATTCTGCTCCCGTTTCCTGTAATTTCACAATGGTTTCTTCGATATATGACTCAAGTATTTTTAGATCGTCTTCGAGAAAATAAGGCATACCTTTATATAACGAAGTATGGTCTATAAAGTTACGCTTCGTCGGTGCTATTGATACGGAAATGAAATACATTTATACAACGAAGTATGACCTATGAAGTCACGCTTCGTCGGTGCCGTGGAAAATAAAACGTCACCGACGCTCTGGCACGTTGCACGCTCTTCCGCTCTCCGTATAAACGAATGGAGAGCGTTTCGCTAGCAACGCCCAATTAAAAAAGGGGCAGCCGAAGCTGCCCCATTACGGTGCGTGGGGTCCCGTCCCACTAAATCTTGTACATGACAATAGTCTTGTCGCTGCCTCGTCCCCAAGACTCCGCAGCTATTCGTCCAGCATCGCTTTCTCCGACAAAAAAGTCAAAGCGGTGTCGGTTCTTGATTGCGCCTCCCTTGTCTTCGACCGTCCAAATGCCGAAGGATTTACCGTCTATGAAGACTCGGAACTTCGTGCCTACCGGATGGTAGGTTAAGTCGGCCGCGAGGTACCCAATGCGCGCCCGTTTCCCCGAATAGGTGATACCCGTTCCGTTGAGGTGGATATCACCTTGATAAGAACCCGTCACATACCTCCGCTGCCCCTTTACGGGCTTATAATATGCGGTTGTGTCTGCGACAATGGGCTGTGGGGAATGTGCTGCCGTTGCGGTGCTTGTCGTATCTGTATAGCAAAATATTGCCAACAGTAGTACGACAATGTAAATCTTCATTTCGTTGACCTCTCTTTCCGTGTGTAGTTGTAAAGGTGCTTATATGAAAACAAAAACGGCTCTTGGGGAGCTGTTTTCGTTATTGAATCTACTATAGCAGGGAACGTATTAATTGTCAACTTTCTTGATTGAAAGGTGTAAATGCATTGGCTTTTTCCCCTCTATCTGGATTCGTTTGATGATAAGGGTGTTTTCCATTGAAACGTCCGCTTCGAGGATTTTGACCCGTTTTTCTTGCCCAAAGTGCATGTTGCAGAACGATGATGCTATGGTCCACGTCCCTGGCTCTGGATTAAGGGCACGAATCTTGCGTTCAATCTTGAGTGCAATATCACCTCCTTCTGTCCTTGCCCGCTCTATGTCGTGGATGTCGATAAACGCATCTTCAACGGTGTACTTTTTCGTGAGCGTTGCTTTTTCATGGTCTTGTTCCTTTGGCGTTATTTTTCCTGCCACAAAGTCGGGGAGTACCGCAGCTAAGAGTTCGCCACCAATTTCGGAAAGCTTCTTTTCGAGTTGGATATAATTCATTGTCCCGATTTGCACTGTTTCTTGTGCAACGATTGGACCGTGATCCATTTTTTCATCTATCATAAACAAAGATACTCCGGTAATATCGACTCCATCGATGAGTGTAGTTTGTAGCGGAGATGCACCTCGATATATAGGAAGGAGTGATGGATGGATACCAATCGTGCCATGTTTTGGAATATCAAGAATGTTTTTCTTGAGTAATTTTCCATAAGCGGCTACTACAAAAACATCGGCATCAAATGCCTTTAGTTGTTCTGCGAATGCGTCGTCGAGTACCTCTGGTTGTAAGAGTGGAATGTTAAGGGTTGGGTCTTGGAGCTGGTGTTCCAATACAAAAAGCTTTATTGCCGGAGGGGTGATAACTTTTTTACGCCCCACGGGTCTATCGGGGTTACATACGATTGCTGCGGGAATGATGCCGCGGTTGAGGAGTTTTTCGAGTGCATCGGCTGCAAATCCTGGAGTTCCGAAAAATATAAATGTAGGCTGGGAGGCGTTTTCCATGTATGGCGTTCTTTTCTGTTAATTGTATGGTATCATTATACCATGAAATTTTTCATAGCGTCACCGTGGAAAAATAAGGAGCAGGTAGAGGAGCTTACCCAGGAATTGGAGCAATTAGGGCACACTGCATATTCTTATGTGCAGAGCGGATCTAACCTGTTAACAGGAAAGCCTATTGAGGATGAAATGAAGGAATTTAGTCAGGCATTAACCAATTGGAAGATCGATGATCGCATTGGAAAAATTGCACAGTCTGAAATTCAGGCATTGCGAGAATCTGATATTGTTATTCTGCTCCTCCCTGCGGGAGATTCCTCGCACATGGAAGCGGGTATCGGATATGGAATGGGAAAGCGAATGGTGTTAATCGGACCAGTTGAAAAACCAGAAATCATCTATACATTGTTTAATCATGTGTATCTTGATATCAGTTCATTCTTGAAAGCATTTTCATTTGTTGAGCATAAAGATACTGCATAAAAATACCGCCCCATTGGGCGGTATTTTTATGCAGTATCTTCTGTGTCAGATTCAACTGTTCCTTCGTGTAGGTTCTGTGCCTTGTCGATAAATACAATTCCGTTGAGATGATCAACTTCGTGTTGGAACACGCGTGCAATTAATCCAGTCGCGCGTATGGTTACGGCACGTTGGTGTTTATCAAATCCGGTAAGTACGATTTCTTTTGGACGGGTTACTGTGCCATACGTATTAGGAACGCTGAGGCAGCCTTCCTCCATGGTAAACTGTTCTTTTGAAGGGCGTTCAATTTTTGGATTGAATATAGCATACCACTTTGGGCGGCCGTTTCTTTGTGGGATTCCTGCGACAAATAATTGCATGTCGAGCCCTACTTGGTTTGCGCTAAGCCCAACGCCATTTGCACGACGCATAATTGAGCGCATGGTATTTACCAGTTCGCGAACTTCCTTCTCTGTATATTTTGAGAAATCAAAATTAGCCGGTCGTTTCCTGAGAAACTTTTCCTCCGACTTGTTGCTTATCGTCCAAATTTGCTGATCGCTCGTTATCATGTTCCTTTTTTATAGGTGGTACCTTTTCTTTGCGTGGTTTCTTTTCTGTCGGTGCTTTTACTCCTTTTGGTGCTTTGGGTAGGGGGTAGCGCTCGTGCAATACCTTCATAAAATATGCACCTTTGTTCGCTATGCCCTTGCGGTCAGCCGTGTCTTTGGCAATCGACATCAAAATTGATTCGTCGTGCTGTTTCGCTAGCTTTATATAGAGCGCCTTATGCTTGGCATCTCCGAGTATCTGAGCAAGCTGGAGTCCGATATCTTGAAATTGCTTATATACATGGGATTTCTTACCCCGTGCCTTTAGTGTTTCTAGATAGTCTTTTGCGAACATTGACAATAGTATACATTTGTTCTCTAAATTTGTCTAGGGGCTGTACGGGTAAAATATGTCATTCCCGCGGAGGCGGGAATCCACGGTATTTCATAGATTCCCGCCTCCGCGGGAATGACAAGGCAGGAGAGGCTATTAGAAATCTACAAATAGAAATTGTATACTAAATATACATGTGGATTGTCTACGCACTACTATCAGCTATTGCAGCGGCGTTTGTCGCTATTTTTGCAAAGCTTGGATTAAAACAAATTGATACTGTTCTTGCGACGACCGTGCGCTCGATTATTATGGCCGCGTTTCTTGTCGGTGTGAGCTTGTGGTTACGAAAGTTTGATGGATTTACGCCTACTTCATGGACAGGGCGTGAGTGGGGATTAATTGTTCTTGCGGGCATTAGCGGTGCAATATCATGGATATTTTATTTTATGGCATTGCGATCTGCTGATGCATCACGCGTTGCAGCAATTGATCGTACGAGCTTGGTATTTGTTGCATTGCTTGCCGTTGTTATTCTTGGTGAACATTTAACTACCAAAGCAATTTTAGGAATTGTCTGTATGGTTGTCGGTGCAATTTTGATAATATAAAAAAGAGCGGCCCCGAGAAGGGGCCGCTTTTGGTTTATGCGTGGCGAGGGGCTAGTCGCCGGAGTCGTCATCGTTCCATTCGTAGGCCTCCTGAATGGCTTTGTGTAGCGGAGGGAGGTCGAGAATGCGTTTGTCCGTCATGTCCACTTCCTCGTATGTTCGAAGTATTCCGTCTTGTTCTTCGGGCTGAAATAAATCGAGCAGCTCTTGTTTGCGGGTATGCCGATAGGGCGAAAACCCTACAAACGCTGCCATGATGATCCACTTACTTTCGAAATCATCATGGCAATCGCACTGCTTGATCAATTCCAGGAGTTTTGTTGCAGACGCTTCGGTTCCGACAAGCGCGATCCATACTGCGGCCGCTGTTGCCGTCGCCTCATCGGTTGCTTCGCTAAAGATCTGCTCGAGTAGCGCCATGCGACTCTCGAGTGCGCGTGCCACGGCTTGCTCAATTTGAATGTTCACAATCTGGACTCCTTTCGTTCTGGGGTTAATGGATAATAGCTAGCTTCTTTATATAATACTTTTTTATAGGTGTCAAAAAAATAACCGCCCGAAGGCGGTTATTTTTGATTAGTCTATGATCACTACATGTGCTTGGGGAGGGGTGCTTTTTTCTTGCTCGGAAAGAACGTAGAAAATGTTTTTTGCGCGCTGCTTTTCTGGAGTAAACGAATCGGTTATAAACATAACCGTCTGCGTTGACATTGGTAGTCCGCGCACGTCTGTTCCTCCCGCCCGGACGAACACATACTTAGGGGTTTCGATAGGAAGTTCGTTGAGCTCGTGTCCAATGTCGACATACTTTTGTGTAAATGCACCGAAGGTGTTTGGATCCTTTGCCCATTTATGAAAATAGATGAAATATGCTTCTGTAGGAAGGAGTACGAAGAGAATGACTGTAAATATTGTGACAAGTATCTCTTTTACATGTGACCACGTTGATTCAGGGTCAGCTCCTTTTGCAAACGCTACTAATTTTTCGTAGATCCAAATGCCTCCCGCGCCCGCAAGAATAAATACGGGAGGAATCATAAGAATGGCGCGTAGTGCATGTGGAATGCCTTCGTTTGAAATGACAACTGGAAGCATTGCTACTAATAGCCATGCAAGCGGGATGAGTCTTGAAAGCGGGGATGGACGTTCGACAGAAGAAGGAGGCGTCGTGGCATCTATTGGCGTATCTTCATTGAACGCCGTTCCTTTAAATAAATTAAGGAAGAACATCCACGCAACATACACTGCGGCAATAAATCCGCACAGGAACATGATACCTACTGGCCAGAACAATTCTGCGCGTCCTGCAAGGTTATGGCGCCAGTTCATATCTCCTTGTACATAGAACATGCCAATGGTTTTCCCGACGTTCAGCACGAGTTCAACAATAGGATGCTCCATACTGAATATGGAAATCTGGCTCGTGCGACCAAGAAAATCTTCTGGAGTTGCGATAAAGTGCCACGCAAGGGGAAGTACTGCAAACAGTGCGCATACAACAAAGATGGTAAATGCACGGAGCAGTTCTTTGCGCGCGTCTTTCATAGCGATATACCAATACATAAACATGGCGACTGGTATGAGTGGCATGATGCGATAGGCAATATAACTATTGAATCCAAGCCCAAATATAAACCCAGCTGCACCGGTGAATAACAACGTATAAAGATTCAACCCCCAATAGGTTTTTTCTTTTGGCATAGCAAAAACAGAGGGAGCTCCTAGCTCGAGCTTAACGGTGGTTGCTTGTTGGCGTGTCTTGAATTCGTCGAGCTTGCGCGCAATCATGAGCGTAAGATACGTGCCCCATGTCATAAAGAAGGGAGCCATGATTGCACGAAATCCGATACGTGAAAAGTTGATATGCCAAAAGGATGTTGCAATAAGAAATGCGGCAAGAAGCGCAATCTTTTCGTGGCGCTGCAACGTTGTTTCAAATCCGTCTTCCTTGTGTGTCTTTCTTGCAGGGAGAAAGAGCTCTCGCGCGAGAAAATATACTCCAAGAACCGTAAAAATTCCAAAGAGTGCGCTTACTCCGCGGAGTGCTCCAGGTACATTACCAAACAGCGCAATTGAAATCGCTTGAATATTGATAAAGAATCCCTCGCGCCCATTATTCTCAGGATAAAATGTTTTGAATTGTCCTGTGGATAATGCTTCAAGTGCATTGTTGCCATTCATTGCCTCGTCGGGATAGAGCCCTGGAGGTGTTCCGTTAATATTGTAGAGCCTTAGGAAAGAGGCTATAATAATAATACTGAATAGGAGTAATGCAGCTAACCGTTTTGGATTTGTAAATAAGGTTGCCATACTTCAGGTGAGTAGATGTAATTAATGAACTGCTTGATGATGAGTTTAGTAATACTCACGTTTGCATTACATGTAATTGCGCGTACTCTTATGAATAGTTAGGTTGTTACATATAAGTATATAGGAAGTCATCGTTTTTTAACATAACACAATTTCTTATGGCAGAAGAAACAACAAACCAAGTTTTAATTTCTCCGGAAAACACAGTTGCAAAAATGCATCCGCATCCTTTTGCATATATTACCTATTACCTTGGAGGATTATTTATATTCCTTGTTTCTTATTGGTATGGATATTTGTATACGGCGGTGGGATTGCTCGTAATGATTGTGAGTGAGCTGCTTCGTCGTGCCGATACATTTTATATTTTAAATGAAGGTGTTGCGCGCAACTTTTCTCTTTTCTCGACGCGCCATATTTTTACGGGATACGATAACATTCGTACGGTAACAGTATCACAAGGCCCCATTAATCGTATATTAGGAGTTGGCGATATCACGCTCATCACCTCTGGGCTTGAGGAGGGGACGATTCAATTTACTGGGGTTAAGAAACCAGCTGAAGTAGCTAAGCTCATTCAAGACCGTCTTGTATAACGCACACTGTACTATTTATGGATAATCAGAATTTTGAAGCAGCAACACCAGAGACAAGCCAAATCGAATCGGATCTTAATCGTGTCAAGCAAGCTGTGCATGAACAAACAGGAGGAAGTGCAACGCCCGAAGTAACGGAGCGCGCGTTGGTGCGTCAGTCGTTGCAACCCATGGTTAATATAGCTAGTACTCCTGCTCCGACGCAGCAGACGCACGCGGCAGCGGATGACGCGATGCTCCCTGAATATCTAAAGGATGCTTCACCGGAAATAAAAGATCGTGTTGAGCGGCTTGTTGAAGATGCTTTTGCAAATGGCGTTGAGCACGCTGCTATTGCTGCGCAAGCATTTGGACCGTTTGTTGTAGATGCATTGCATGATGCGCTTTCGGATCGATTTTATGAGGAGTTGCAAAAACGAAAATTCGTCTAATATGCAACACATGACACTGGCCGACTACTGTGTTGTGGGTCCCCATTACCTCAGTCGAAGCACTACTGTGCATCTTCCTCGCTAATGCTCCCACGCCTTGTATTCGACTCAGTCTCATGTGTTGTATAGGTTTGTTAGTATCTTATTTATATGAATATATTTCTCATACTCCTTTCTATTGCCATTGCACTCCTTATTGTTATCGGTGTGCTGTATTTTTTTGTGCGACGAAAGGCGAATAGAGTGCGCATGCAACAAGCGCTTGATTTACACCTATTGTTGCTTCGCTTCCCGCGCATTCAGCGTGCTGATCAGGAAAAGAAGGACTTTAAAGATGAGATTAATCTTTCTGCGCAGTTGTACAGCACACTCCTTGGATTGAAAGTTCCGTTTGCGCTTGAAACTGCAGTACATCACGTGGGAGAAGAAATTCATTTTTATGTTGGCGTACCTAAGGGTGCGCTTGATCCAGTTCGTCGACAAATAGAGGGCTTGTTTAAAGATGTGCAAGTTGAGCCGGCTGACGATTACAATATATTTAATTCTACGGGTGTGAGTGCGGGTATGTATGTAAAACAGCATTATCCATACGCACTCCCTATCCGTACGTATCAAGAAGCGAATATCGATACATTCTCATCTATTCTCAGTGGATTTTCTAAGGTAAGTGAAATAGGTGAGGGAGCTGCATTGCAAGTTATCGTGCGCCCTGTTCCTGAATCTTCGAAAAAAACAGTGTTCAAAATGATTGGACAACTGCGACAAGGTGAAAAATTTGAGGACGTGCTTCGTGCTGATAGCGCATTGGGTGATATACAAAAAGCGCTCGTGGGTAAAAAAGAAGAAACCGTGGGAACTCCCGAGCAACCACGCACGGTGAATGAGGATGCCGTAAAGGCGCTCGAATCAAAGATTTCTAAGCCACTTGTATTTGCAAACGTGCGTGTTGTTACTTCTGCTATAAATACATTACAGGCAGAAGATATGTTAAGCGGTATTACGCATGGGTTTGCACAATTTGCCGCCCCTTTCCGACAAGAATTGCGCATTGCTAAGCCAAAACAATTACAAAAGTTTCTTCGGCAGTATTCGTTCCGCGAGTTTGACCAAGACACTGCTATTTGCTTGAACACAGAAGAAGTTGCGAGCTTATTTCATATGCCTACATCGTCACTCGAAGTTCCGCGTATTAAAATGTTGGAATCACGCGAATCGCCACCTCCAGAGAATTTGCCAAACGAGGGCACGCTTATCGGGGAGAGCTCTTTCCGTGGTGATGTGAAGAAAATATTTCTTACGCCACAAGACCGCATGCGCCATGTGTATGCCATTGGTCAAACGGGTACCGGTAAGTCTACCTTGCTTGTGCAGATGGCACTCGAAGATATTAAACAAGGCAAGGGTGTTTGTATTATCGATCCACACGGAGAGCTTGTTGATAAAACGCTGAGCCTCATCCCTGAACATCGCTATGATGATGTTATTGTGTTTGACCCAGCCGACATTGCAACGCCGATGGGATTGAATATGCTCGAATACGATTTTAATAGACCTGAACAAAAGTCCTTTATTGTTGATGAGCTCTACAATATTATGGATAAGTTGTACGACATGAAGACGTCGGGTGGTCCGATGTTTGAGTTGTATATGAAAAACGCTATTTTGTTGCTTATGGAAGATGCACGTAATGAGCCAGCAACAATCATGGAAATTCAACGGTTATTTACCGATGACGCGTTCCGTGAACGAAAGCTTGCGCGTATTCATAATCCTGTGGTTATTGATTTCTGGGAAAAGGAAGCTGCTAAATCGACAGGAGAACATTCATTAGCAAACATGTCTTCCTATATTACGTCTAAGTTCAACGTGTTTACGACAAATGATTTTATGCGCCCGATTATCGGACAAACGCAATCGTCGTTTAATTTTCGACAGGCAATGGATGAGGGGAAGATTTTGTTGGTGAGCTTGTCAAAAGGAAAAATCGGCGATTTTAACATGGGATTGCTTGGTATGATTATTGTTGGAAAAATATTGATGGCTGCATTGTCGCGTACGGATATTCCTGAGCATGAACGAAGGGAGTTTAATTTGTATCTTGACGAATTCCAAAATTTTTCTACGGATGCAATTTCTACGATATTTTCTGAAGCCCGTAAATATGCACTCAGCCTTACGGTTGCGCATCAATATGTAGGGCAGATGACAGATAAGATAAAGGCGTCGGTGTTTGGTAACGTTGGATCAAAAATTATTCTTCGCGTTGGTATGGACGATGCAGAAGTGTTTGAAAAAGATCTTATGCCTACGTTTACGAAAAATGATTTGGTAAACTTAAAAGCAGGACAGGCATATGCGAAGCCACTTATTAATGGGCAAGTAGTGCGGCCGTTTAACATACAGCTATTTAATGTGCAGTGGGGCGACCGAGGGCTTGTAGATAAATTGCGCGAGCTTTCTCGTTTGAAATATGGAAAGGATCGGGATAGTGTCGAGGGAGATATTTTGCGAAGATTACGATTATGATTGTGCCAAACATTATTGCAGACAAATATTTACGGGTAGTACTCGCTGTCAGCTTTGCACTACACAGTGTTATTACCGTACTGATGTTAGTAAAGTTTTTGTCGCGACGCGAATCGATTGTGCTTCATTTTGATGTATATCGGGGGATCGATTTTGTGGGTGGGCGCGTTGACTTGATCGGGATACTTTTTTCCGGATTTATTATGATTGCACTCAATTTTTTACTTGCCGATTTTCTTTATACACGCGATCGATTCTTTGCGTATGTGCTTTCTTTTGCGAGTCTGTTACTTGCAATACTGTTCGCCATTTTAATGGTGATTATTTACTCAATTAATTAATGCGCAAGCGATTATGCCTTTGCAATAACGAGTGCAAGGATTTGCTTTGCCCCTGCTCGTTTTAACGTACGTGCCGCTTCTGAGAGGGTTGCTCCTGAGGTTGAAACATCATCTATTAAGATGATGTTTTTATTACGAACAGCATCGGGGCGAGGAATTGCAAACGCGCCATGCATACGTGCAAAGCGTTCGGCATGCGTTTTTTCTTTTGCCTGCGGGTCGTTATTAATGCATTTAACCAGCAACTCATCGTATGGAAAATGCATGGCATGGGCAAATGCTTGTGCAATATACGCCGATTGATTAAATCCTCGTGTATGCTCCTTGCTTGTGTGTAGGGGGATAGGGACGATGATTGGATTGGTAGTGAATATGCGAGGTTGCGGATCGAGCCCTTGCGCATACGTAATAAGAAGAAGCGAAAGCGTTTTTGTGAGGGCGTGTACTTTTTCGTATTTGCATTGATGAATACAACTACGGACAATGGGGTCGCTGTACTGTGCTGCTGCGCCAAGGAGATAGGGGAATTGAGCAGACAATTTTTCACTATGATTACAGGTGCGCTTGTTGTTTGCGATGCGCGCGGTACAAATAGGGCATATGAGCGCACTATTTTTAATAATCGCCTGATAACATGGTTTACAAATTGGTTCGACTCCGGAATCGAGATATACTTCGCACTGTGCGCAGAGCGGAGGGAAAAGAATGTCGAGTGCGATGCGCGACATGCGTGTACTGAGCGAAAAGAGATGGTTTAATTTTCCATTTTTCATGATTCTATAGTATAGTATATGATATAGCGTTTTAGAACGCATTTATTTTATTGTCATTATGTTCGGAATGAAATTATTCGGCTCATCTTCATATCTTGGTGTCGATATCGGCACGACATCTATTAAAATTGTTGAGATAGGGAAGGGGAGTTCCGGCCCGGAATTACAAAATTACGGTATTTTAGAGAGCTATGGGCACTTGGAGCGCGTGAATAACGCTATTCAAACGAGCTCGCTTAAAATTATGGAAGCGGATACAATCCAGCTTCTTAAGACACTTATTGCACGTTCGAATTTTAAATCAAAAGAAGTCATCGCTTCCATTCCCTCTTTTGCTGTTTTCATTACGTTATTTGAGATACCGCAAATGAAAGATGCTGACATTGCTAAAGCAATGCAGTTTCAAATTGGGCAATATATTCCACTTCCTATTACCGAGGTTTCTATCGATTGGCTTAAAGTGGGTGAACGTCAAGATGAGCAGGGCTTTGTGAAAGAGCAAATATTACTCGTTTCTATTCCAAATGAAACTGTTGATAAGTATCGACGTATTTTTTCTGCGGCTGGATTGAATTTGCGAGCCATTGAAATAGAAAGCTTGTCGTTGTTGCGCGCTATTTCGGATGCATCAATGCCTCCAACGCTGATTGTGGATATTGGTTCGCGTTCAACAAACATTGCCGTCGTTGATAAGGGTAACTTGCGCTATAACTATCAGACTGATATGTCGAGTGCAGGTATTACGCAGGCGTTGGCAGGAGGGCTTGGGGTAAAAATTCGGCGTGCGGAAAAATTAAAACGAGAGCGCGGAATTCTTGGTGGCTCTGAATCGGAGCTATCCACATTGATGATACCGTTTGTTGATGCTATACTTAATGAAGTAAAGCGTGCAAAAATAAAGTATGAACAAAGTTTCGGCAACGTCATTACGCAAGTTATTCTTGTGGGTGGTGGCGCGAAGATGCCGGGGATTGTTCCGTATGCGCAGGAGCAGCTTGGACTTCCGGTTATGATTAGTAATCCGTTTCTTAAAATACATTATCCTCCGTCAATTGAGCCTATTGTTCGGGATCTTGGCCCAACATTTGCTACTGCTATCGGTCTTGGAATTAAAGAATTTACGGACGGCTCTCTTTAAACGGAGTTGTAAGATCGTATCGCACAAAATAATTTCGCCTACCATTTGTATTACATAGCTCTTATCTCTTAATTATTATGCCTTATACACAATCAGCCCTACAAACTGAATTATCACGACAGCGCGAAGCTGCTGCCGGATGGCCTTGGCGATTAATGACCCTATCGGTTATCGTACTTCTTGCGGTGGTTGCCGTATATCTGGGTATGCGTTTTGGGTTTGAAGAGGCGTATTTAAAAGGGGCTCTAGCCGATGAAGAAGCTACGTATGCAGCGACGTTTAAATCGGTAAGTCCTGAAGATCAAAAAAGGGTTTTCGATTTCTATTCTCAACTCAGTAATATTGATACGCTGTTGAAAAAGCAGGGGAAGGTTACTCCGTACGCTGTAATTATTGAGCAAAATACGCTTAACGCAATTACATTCTCGAATCTAGATATTAAAACAAGCGATACTGCTATTGTCGCGGTTATTGTCGGCAGAACGGCAACATACTCATCGATTGTGCAACAGTTAGGGTTGTTTAAAGCTGCTCCTGATGTTTCTGATGTAAAGCTGCTTGGTGCTCGGTTTGTTAATCCGACCGATGGCATTAATTTTTCTATCCAGATAACCTTTGATCGATAATCCCTTATGAAATATCTCTCAAAACGATTTGCTAGCATCCTCCTTTCATTTGCTTTTTTTGCGGCGTCACTTGTTGTGTATGCCAATTTAATTCAGCCGACCTACGATAACATTAAGGTGGAGCAGGGGAAGCTTATTGCTGCGCAGCAAAAAAATAGCGAATATACGAATGTTTTCACACGCTTAAAACAAGTTTCTACTAATTTCCAACAATCACCGGAATTACAAAATAGGGTCTCGATGGCATTTCCACTTGATGCGAACGTTTCAGATTCAATGAATCAAATTTCCGCAGTTGCTTTAGCGAATGGACTCACTATTGCATCAATTGATATTACGAGTGCTCCTGTTATTCCGACTGTTACTAAAAAAGCTGGCGACATTTCCTTTATAAAAGGAACAGGCGTTCTTAAGAATGCTATTGTTGTAGCAGGAACATACGAAGAAATAAAAGCATTTTTGCAAGGCGTTGAAACGGGTGTGCGTATCGCAAATATTAAGCTTGTGCGACTCACTCGATCTGCAAATCCGGCTACGCCGGAAATAATTAACGCAAGCGTCGAAATAGAAACCTATTATCAGGCTAAATAACTATTACTTATGGCAATTGTACTTGAAGGAGAAAAAAAGAATATTGATTGGAGTTTTGCGCTCGGGACAGTGGTTGTAGTTGGTATCGTTGGAGCCTCTATAATCTATTTGTTTTTTGTGAGCCCAGAAACAGTGCAACAACTCACGACTCCTGAGCAACGCACGTTGAGCGAGTTTTCAAAAACTTCTTTTAAGCCTGAAGAAATTTTAAATAGTGCTGCGTTTCAGGAACTGCGAACTGTGGCGCCGCTTACGAGCCCGACGGAAGAGGAGGTGGGGAAAATAAACCCTTTCCTTCCTTAAAATTTTCTACGGCTGGTGCACTCCTTCGTTGTGGGCCCCCATTACCTCGGTCGAAGCACTATCGTGCATCTTCCTCGCTAATGCTCCCACGTCTTGTATTGCACTCAAGCGTAAAAAATTTCTCAACTTTATTTTCGAACGAACTTTATGGACAACAAAACACTCATTGACGCATTAATTCAAGATGGGCTCCTCGGAGAAATCGAAGGGCGTAAGGTGCTGCAAGAAGCGGCGCTTGCGCGTCGGCAAGTAGATGAGTTGATTTACGAACAGCGTTTAGTTGATGAAGAACAGCTTGCCATGGAAAAGGGCAAGCTTTTGAATGTGCCCTATCGAAAAATAGATCCACAAGAAATTCTCGATGATACGCTTAAACTGTTCCCAGAAGAAACAGTGCGTAACTATAAAGTTATTCCGATCAGTATTAAGGATGACATGTTAGTGGTGGGGATGATTAACCCAGATGATGCACAGGCCCAGGAGGCGCTTAAATTTATTGCAAAGCAGCGTCGATTAAATTTGGGAGCATATATTATTACTCAAGCATTGTGGGAGCTTGTTTTACGTCGTTATTCTCCGTATCGAAGTCTTATTGACGAAGCGGTGAAGGCGAGCACATCACTTGCATCGAAAAATACTGGACCAACACAAGTTGTGCGGCTCGAAGAAAATAAGGGAGCAAGTGCTGACGAAACGCCTATTATCCGTATTGTATCGACCACACTTAAAGAGGCAGTTTGGGAAAAGGCTTCGGATATCCACATAGAACCACAACGCAATCGTGGGCGTATTCGCTTTCGTATTGACGGTGAGTTGCGGGAAGTTTCTTCGTTTCCGCTTGTTCTGCACGCATCGATTGTTTCTCGTATTAAAATTCTTGCGAACTTAAAGATAGACGAAACGCGTATTCCGCAAGACGGACGTTTTCGAACCGTGCTCTTTGGGCGCGATATCGATTATCGTGTTGCTACGTTTCCAACTCCTGTAGGGGAGAAGGTTGTTATCCGTGTGCTTGACCCATCGACTGGTTTGAAAGGCCTTGAAGATCTTGGATTACGCGGTAAAAATTTACAAACCGTAAAAACAGGGATTGAAAAACCATACGGCGTTATTTTGATTACTGGTCCTACGGGATCTGGAAAAAGTACGACACTGTATGCATTGATGCAATTGCTAAATAAAGAAGACATTAACATTGTTAGTCTTGAAGATCCAGTTGAATATTACATGGATGGATTAAACCAATCGCAGGTAAAGCCTGAAATCGGATATGACTTCGCCTCTGGTTTGCGACAAATTCTTCGACAAGATCCAGATGTTATCATGGTAGGAGAAATCCGCGATGAAGAAACTGCGGGGCTTACTATCCAGGCTGCGTTAACCGGACATATTGTGCTTTCCACATTACACACGAACAATTCGGTTGGCGTTATTCCGCGTCTTATGGATATGAAGGTACAGCCGTTTCTTATTCCTGCAGCACTTAACATTATGCTTGCACAGCGATTAATAACGCGTTTGTGCCAACAATGCCGTGTGAGTGACGTTGCGTCGCCACAAGTTACAGAAGTTATTAGCCGTGAACTCGCACAGCTATCTCCAGAAATTCGCAGTGCGTATCCTGCTCAAGGACCCTATTCAGTATTCCATTCTCCAGGATGTGAAGCGTGTAAGGGGAAAGGAGTTTCAGGGCGCCTCGCAGTATTTGAGGTTATGATCATGACTCCTGAATTGGAAAAGGTTATCAATGAAGGCGCAACCGAAGCCTCGATTCTTGCGGAAGCTCGCCGACAAGGTATGGTTACGATGCACCAAGACGGTATTCTTAAGGCGCTTGAAGGTTTGGTTTCAATTGAAGAAGTTTTGCGAGAGACCGTTGAAATGTGATAGAATGCATGTAATAGATTCCGTGTGGCACGATACAATATTTCGTTTAGGCCCATGCGACAATACACAATACATATATTATTTTTATGGATTACAAACAACAGCTAAACGATTTACTTCTCGCTACCGCAAAACAAAATGCTTCCGATCTTCATATTGGTGTTGGTAAATATCCAATGCTTCGTATTGATGGATTGTTGATTCCGCTCCAAAAAGATGGAGTGGTTACTCCTGAAGCTGCAACTGGCTTAATTACTGAATTGCTAACGCCACAGCAACTTGAAGTTGTTGATAAAAATCGAGAAATAGATTTTTCGTATACCTACGAAGATAAGGCGCGATTTCGTGTAAACGTTTTTTACCAACGGGGTTTTATGGCTGCTGCGTTGCGCTTGATTCCTGCGGATGCGCGAACTATTGAAGATCTTGGCTTGCCACCTATTTTGCATGATTTCACGAAACTGTCACAAGGGTTTGTGTTAGTGGTAGGACCTGCAGGACATGGAAAATCTACGACACTCGCTGCGCTTATTGATGAAATCAACCATGCGCGCACGGAGCATATTATTACTATCGAAGATCCTGTTGAGTATATGTTTGTGCAGGATAAATCAATTGTTTCTCAACGTGAAGTTTTGAGTGACACGCCCGATTTTCATACCGCGCTGAAGTCGCTACTTCGACAAGATCCTGACGTTGTTATGATTGGAGAAATGCGCGATAAAGAATCTATTGCCATTGCTATGACTGCGGCAGAAACAGGACATCTTGTATTTTCTACATTACACACAAACTCCGCAGCACAAACCATCGACCGTATCATTGATAGTTTCCCGCCTGATCAACAGAGCCAAGTTGCTTCACAGTTAGCCGCTACGTTAGTAGGTATTGTTTCGCAGCGATTAGTTCCACGTGTTGATGGAGGACGCGTTCCTGCGTGTGAAATCATGATTGTGAACTCAGCTATCCGGAACCTTATTCGCGAGCGAAAGGCGTATCAGATCGACCTTGTCATCGAAACCTCTATGCAGGAAGGTATGACAACCTTAAACAGGGCGCTTTCTACATTGGTGCGTAGTAGGCAGATAGCACTGGAAGAAGCCGAACTATACTCATTGAATGCAAGTGAGTTGCGCATACTTATCGAGCGTGTAACGTGAGAAAGCTCGTAAGCTCGTAAGAAAAGAAGCTTGTAAGCAAATACAGACAGAGGTGGCGCGCCGCGTACTTCACTCACTGCATGCGTTTTACAGGAGGGAATTTAGTTGGAAAATCATACTCATGAAATTTAAATACCAAGCAAGAAATAAAGACGGGGAACTGCAGGTTGGGTTCGTCGAGTCATATTCGCAAAACGGTGCGGCGGATGTTTTGGTATCACATGGCCTATATGTATTGAGTCTCGAAAATGAATCAAAGGATAATTTCTTTGATAAGTTTTTGGCCATGTTTAAGCATGTTTCGTTGACCGATCTCATGATCTTTACGCGACAATTTGCAACGCTTATGGAGGCAAAGGTTTCCCTTGGAGACTCTATGAAAAATCTCCAAAAGCAAACGCGTAGTGCGATGATGAAAGAGGTAATTTATGAAATCGGTACGGATGTTGATAGCGGCTTGTCGTTATCGCAGGCACTTGAGCGACAAAAAGACGTTTTTTCTGAATTCTATGTCAGCATGATTCGATCCGCGGAAATAACAGGCCGGCTCGAAGAGGCTATTATTTATCTTGCCGAATATATTGAAAAGCAGAAGCTGTGGCGTTCCCGCATTATCAACGCATTGATTTATCCGGCAATTCTTGTGGCCATGTTTCTTGGTATTGTGGTACTTATGGTCACAATGATCTTGCCGAATATTAAGCCAATCTTAATAGAAGCGGGTGATCTTCCTTGGTACACCGATGTGGTGCTTAACGGAGGTGATTTTATTATTGCGTGGTGGTGGATTGCTATTATTGTTATCATTCCTGCAGTCATGTTTTTTCTTGAATATATCCGCAGTGATGAGGGAAAGGTTGTTGTTGATGAGGTGTTGTTGCGAACGCCGGTGTTTGGGTCGCTTTTTTCAAAAATGTATATCGCACGCTTTGCGGAGTCGCTCGGCATTCTTGTGAAGGGCGGTATTCCTATTGCGCAAGCACTCGAAATTACGTCGCGTTCAATTGGGAGTAGCGTGTTTCAAGATATTCTCCATGATGTAAGTGATCGAGTTCGAGGAGGAGAGCTGCTTTCTGCTGCTCTTGAACGCTATGAGTACTATTTCCCTTCGCTGGTGAGTCAGATGATTGCTATTGGTGAAACAACAGGGCGACTTGAAGAATTGTTAGGACGTATTGCTATTTTCTATACCCGTGACGTTGATGATATGATGAGTCGGCTTGGTGAGTTGGTGCAGCCACTTATCATCGCAATCATTGGTGTGTTTGTTGGGTTCTTGTTTGCTTCTATCCTTGTTCCGATATATAATTTAGTTAAGTCGTTTGGCGGATAGTCCAAATGTATTTAATAGATATATTTAAAATTAAAAAAAATAATCGTTTATGAAATCACAGCTTTCTCAAAAAGGCAGCGCCTTGAGCCTGTCGAAAGGTTTTACACTCGTCGAAATGTTGATCGTTATTGCGATCATCGCAATTCTCGCATCTGTTTCTTTGGTCAGCGTTAGTGGCGTGCGTCAGTCTGCTCGCGATACAAAGCGTGTGTCCGATATCAACAAGATTCAGCAACAGCTTGAAGTATACTATTCACGAACTGGGAAGTATCCAACTGCTATCACTGATATTGAGGATTTTATTAATACAAAAGATCCGATTGGGGAATTATATGAATATAGTGTTTATAATGGCGATCAGAGCTATGTCGTCGGTATTATGTTGGAAGGGGGAAGCTCGGCAACTGAAGAATCGAACGAAATAGACACTCTTCCTTCTGGAGCTGCACTTAGTAGTGTAGATTGTAACAATACCCTTGGTTTCTGCGTTGGTAACTAATATTTATTTTATATACCGTGGATTACTTCCTGTATCTTTGTTTAGCCGTTTTCGGCCTAATCTTTGGAAGCTTTCTCAACGTTGTAACTATTCGATATAACCCCGACAAGGGGTTTTCGAATATTTATTCCTTGGGCGGGCGCTCCCATTGCCCTCATTGTCACAAGCAACTTACGTGGTACGAGCTTGTGCCTGTTTTTAGTTTTCTCTTTTTACTTGGCAAGTGTCGCCATTGTGGGCATCGTATATCGTTTCAATATCCTGTTGTTGAATTATTGACATCGGCAATTTTTGTTACTGTTCCTTTATACGTTGCACATTTTTCGCGTATGTTTTTCTGGAGCGCTGATCTTTCGTACGGCTCATGGTTATTTTCCGCGCTCGCTGCCCTGTGGACGGCTGTGTTTGTACTATTTCTTATTCTCGCAGTCATTGATTTGAAGCACATGATTATTCCTGATTCGATTAATATTGCGTTGGCATTTATTGGAGTCGCTATTGCCGGAGTAACACAATGGCTACATGGATTCGATGCTATTCACGGATCATTTTTGCGTCATTACGCAATGATTTTCGGGTTGCGTGAATCTATTTGGACGAACCATCTATTCGCTGCATGTATTGGACTCCTATTTTTTGGAAGTATTATCGTGTTGAGTAAAGGGCGTGCTATGGGGTGGGGCGATTTTAAATTAGCGGGTGCACTGGGCCTTATCTTTGGGTGGCCAGATATCGTGCTTGTCCTAATGTTCTCGTTTATTATTGGCTCGATTATTTCTATTGGTCTTATGTTGCGTGGTCGCAAGACCATGAAAGATGCGGTTCCGTTTGGGCCGTTTTTGGTGTTAGGGGCAATAACTGTTTTTTTCTTTGGATTTCAATTGATGTCCCTATATTTTGACCTGTTCGGTGTGGTATAATGGATGCATGGTATTATTCGTCAAGCAATATATTCGAAAGAGAAAATCTCACAGCGATGGGGGGTTTACGCTTATCGAGATGACGATTGTAATTGGCCTTGTTGTGACACTATCTATAGCCGCTACTGTTTTTAATAAATCAATTGCGCAACAAATTCTTGTTTCGCGAGAGCATGCAAAGGTAGTCGCTTTTTTTGTTCGAGCACGTTCTGCCGGACTTACAATTCCTAAAACTGATACTACCATTGAGCTTGTTTGTGCGTATGGTGTGCATATTGATGCCGCAACGCGCGCGATAACATTATTTAAAGATTTAGGTACGCTTGGCGGAGCATGTGATTCAGCGGATCATCTATATACGATGGATGCCGAAAAAATAGACCAGACTATTTTAGACCCATTGGTATCTGTAACGGCTAGCAATATTACAAATATCGTATTTATCCCTCCTTTTGGTGACGTTATTATTTCTGACGGAGGATTAGAGTATAGTTCGGCTACGGTTACGGTTTCGGGTGTTGTAACAAATCTTTCTCGTGGCGTGAAAGTAAATACGTTTGGGCAAATTACTGAATTTACACCGATACCATGAAGCAACGACATATTAAAAAAACAAGCGGATTTTTGCTTATCGAAGCCATGGTTGCTATGAGTGTGCTACTCACGAGCGTAATGGGTGTTTTTATATTAATGTCACAATCAATTAAACTGACGCGCACCTTGAACGATCAATATGTCGCAACGTATCTTGCGGGAGAAGGAATTGAGATTGCAAAGAATATTCTTGATGCAAGCGTTGTTGCTGACCCTGCGGCATGGAATGTTAACAATAACTTTCATCAGAATGGATGTTATGCGCTTGATTATGCTAGTAATGTGCTTGCCGATTCGTGCTCGGATATGCCACTGAGCTTTAATGGAACGAACTACGGATACTCGGTTGGGGGAGAAACGAGTTCGTTTGTGCGAAAAGTTAACCTTGCCTTAGTTATGGACGGCTCTACGCAAATAGGTGTTCGGGTAACGTCTACTGTTACGTGGGCAGGAGGAACGCGAACATTTGCACTGGAAGATGTATTTTATGCATGGCTCTAATTGATATGAACAGCAATAAAAACAAACAATTACATACCGTGCGTAGGGAGGGCTTTACGCTCGTAGAGATGATTGTTGCCTTTGGCATCTTTACTATTTTTATCACGGTCGCCGCAGGAAGTTTTGTGCGGTCGGTGCGCATTCAGCGTGTATCGTTGCAGCTTATGGCTATTAACGACAACATGGCAATTACGATGGAACAAATGATGCGTGAGATGCGTGTCGGGTATAATTTTTGTACGGCAGAGTCTATCCCTAATACGCTAAGCGCAACTGTGCAATCGCAATGTGCTTTCATGATCCCCGGGCAGGAAATTCAATTTTTTAAAAAGGGCGATGTTCCTGTTCGGTATCGAAGAACTGCATCAGGGAGTATTCAAAAAGGTGTTGGAGTAGCGGAGGACGAGCCAATTGATGTATGTGCGGAAGGAGAGTCTGTCGACGGAATTTGTTACCGAACGATTACCGCAGAAAATACCGATGTTATGGGGGCTAATTTTCAAGTATTGCATAATGATGTTGAGATTGGATTGCTGTATCCGCCCCGTATTGTATTAAGCTTTTCAATTACAAGTACTGACCCATTAGTAAAAACAATGACTTCCCCAATCACTATCCAAACGACAATTAGTGCGCGTTGCGGAAAGCAATCGTGTCCTGCGGATAACTAAATGACAGATATAGTAATGCGTAACCATGAAATTATCCCACTCAAAATTTAAGAATCAGCGAGGACAGGCTATGATTTTGACCGTGCTCGTACTTTCGAGTATTGTGCTTTCTCTCTCTGCTATTGGCGGCTATTTAATGATGGTTCGATTACGAGTAAGTACTGATATCGGCAACACGATGCGCGCAATTTATATTGCAGATGCGGGGCTTGGATGCGAAGCATACAATCATTTTAAAAATGCGGATGCTCCCGGGTTTTGCGCTCCTGGCACTGAACGAAATACATTTACGTTTGACGGAACGGTTGCGGATGCACCAAGCTTTTATCACGAAACAGAAACAATTTCTGCTGGTGTAGATTCCCGTATCAACGCAAAAGGGTATGCACGAACAGCAAGTCGCTCGTTACATCTCGAGTTCGGGTTTTAACGAGAACTATACATAGAGTAGGTTTATTGAACCCGCCCAGACTGTCTCGCTAGGCGGGATTTATCCCCACACCAATCATCGATTGCGAAGCAGTATTAAAGACGTCTTATGAAAGGCAGTTTTTATTATTATACGGTGCTGGGGTGTGTAATAATAACTTCGAAATGATTATCGATAATTGGTGTGGGGATTTATTTTGGGGGTAAAATGGGATATAGTTATATACATCATATAACCAGCTAGCGACATTATTATGCAATTCAAAAACGTTGAAAAAAAGTGGAGAGCCGTTTGGGAGAAAGAGGGAATATACACCGTTAAAGATTCTGTCCCTGGCAAGAAGAATTTTTATAGTATGGTCATGTTTCCGTATCCATCTGGCAACCTGCATATTGGCCATTGGTATAACTTTGGTCCTGCGGATGTTTTTGCGCGTTTTAAGCGCATGACAGGGTTTAACGTCTTCTCCCCAATCGGATTTGATGCGTTTGGATTGCCTGCAGAAAATGCGGCTATTAAAAATGGCATACATCCAAAAACGTGGACGTATAAAAATATTAAAACAATGACTGCTCAACTAGAGCAGATGGGCACGATGTATGATTGGGAGCGACGTGTTGTTACCGCTGACCCCGAATATTATAAATGGACGCAATGGATGTTTTTGCAGTTGTTTCATGCAGGACTTGCGTATCGCACAAAAGCGAAAGCAAATTGGTGTCCGAAAGATCATACTGTATTGGCAAATGAACAAGTTATTGATGGAAAGTGTGACCGATGTGGTACGGAAGTTGTACAGCGAAATATTGATCAGTGGCTTTTTAAAATTACTGACTACGCAGAGCGATTGCTGCAAGATCTTGAAGGGCTGGATTGGCCTGAAAAAACAAAGACCATGCAACGCAATTGGATTGGAAAATCCGAAGGCGTTACTATTAATTTCCCCCTCGTAACAAGCGAGGCAGTTGCGGTTGTCGATACTATGAAATTTAACCCATCGCTTGTGTCTTTGGTACTTTCGGGAGAAAAATATATTAGCTATCGCTTAGAACCTAAACATATAAAGGTAGGGGATGTTTGCGGTTTAGTGCACGCGGGGACAAAAAAGCAGTTTGCACTTGCCCGCATTACGGGAGTGGAAAAGCGCACCATGGGTGAGCTATCCGAACAAGAAGTTGGACACGAAAAATTTGCAAATCGCAAAGCGATGTACACAACATATGCGAAGTACTACGGGAAGCCGGTTACAAATACTACGGATGTCTGGGTGTATACGTTCGAATGCATGCCTGAATCTGTTGCGGTGTTTACTACTCGAGTGGATACTATTTATGGATGTACGTATGTTGTTGTTGCGCCGGAACATGCATTAATTGAATCGTTTAAACAGCAAATCGAAAATTATAAAGCGGTTGCGACGTATGTAACTAAGTCGCGTAAAAAATTGGAGCGTGAGCGAATTATTGAAGAAAAAGAAAAGACAGGCGTTCGACTGCAGGGCGTTTCTGCAATCAACCCATTTACGGGAGAAAGCGTTCCTGTGTTTGTTGCCGATTATGTGTTAGGGGGATATGGAACGGGTGCGGTCATGGCCGTTCCTGCACACGATGAACGTGATTTTATATTTGCAAAACAATTTTCATTACCAATCAAAACGTCGATTGTTAATGCAAAAAAAGATGTGTCTGCTGGTTGCATGATGGACGATGGAACGCTCGTTGATTCGGAAGCATTTACGGGTATGGATTCAGCTACTGCGCGTACTCAGATGACGGCATGGCTCGAACAACAGAAGATGGGTGCGGGGAAAGTTAATTATAAGCTACGTGATTGGCTTATTTCTCGTCAGCGCTATTGGGGATCGCCTATCCCGCTTGTATTTTGTGAACATTGCAAACAACGTATTGCAAGCGGTGATTATAAGAAAGGGGAATTTACACAAGGAGAGCTATCCAACCCAGGATGGGTTGGCGTTGCGTCGGAAGCACTTCCCGTGCTTTTGCCATTAGTGAAGGAATATTTACCGACTGAAGATGGTAAGTCGCCGTTGGCACATTCTAAGTCGTTTATGCGCGCTACGTGCTCAAAATGTGGCGGTAAAGGTATGCGAGAAACAGATACTATGGATACATTCGTGTGCTCTTCGTGGTACTATTTGCGCTATCCCGATCCGCAGAATGCAAAACAATTTGCGGATAAGAAAAAGCTCGCAGCGTGGCTGCCTGCCGATATGTATGTTGGTGGAGCGGAACATTCCGTTTTGCACCTTCTCTACGCACGCTTTTTTACGAAGGCACTGTATGATTTGAAGCATGTGCCATTTAAAGAACCGTTTGCTGCGTTGCGACACCAAGGGATGATTCTTGGACCTGATGGGCAGAAGATGTCGAAATCAAAAGGTAATGTGATTGATCCGGATGAGCTTGTTGGTACATTTGGTGCTGACGCAGTGCGTATGTACCTTTGTTTTATGGGTCCGTATGATCAAGGGGGAGCGTGGCAGCCAGGGGGAATGGTTGGTATTGCTCGATTTTTGCAACGCGTAGAGTCTCTGTACACTACGAATGCAAAAGATAGCGTGTGCAAAAAACCAAGCACCGCAGTCAATCCTTTGAAGAAGGTAATGCATCAGACGATAAAGAAAGTTACCGAAGATATTGCTGATTTTCATTTTAATACCGCAATAAGTTCGTTGATGATTTTACTCAATACGATGGATGAATATCGAGAACATCTTGATGGTGAGGTGCTCGAACAGTTCCTCTTATTGTTAGCGCCATTTGCACCTTATATTGCAGAGGAGTTATATCGAGAAGCGTTGGGACAAAAGAAATCGATTCACTTGGCATTGTATCCGAAATACAATCCTCATTTTACTGTGGAAAATGAATTCGATCTTGTTGTCCAAATTAATGGCAAGGTTCGTGATACTATTCGAGTGCCGAAAGGTATTACGCAAGAGCGAGCACGTGAGCTTGCGCTTACTTCGAAAAAAGTATTTGCCGTTGCTCCAGGTATGCAGGTGCGAAAGGTTATCTTTGTGCCTGATCGATTGATTAATCTTGTTGTTGAATTATGACAAAATATATCGGCGTAATTATCGCATGGATCATTATCCTTGGTATTGCACTCTATATTGTGCGTCACTACGCAGATTTTCTTGGCGGGTTTTCTACTGCGCAGGATGCAATAAACGCAGGAGGGATATTTGATAAATACTTCAAGTAAGCAATAAAAAAGCGACCGTGGGGCCGCTTTTTTATTGCTTACTTTTTTTCCGCTAATTTTGGCGATAACGTGTATAATTTTTTCTTACGCATGACCGTGAGATTTATTGTGTCTCCGACTGTATAGTTTTCTAACAGTTCTCCAAGCGTTTTCTTTTGAGTTATTTGTTCTGCATTGCATTCGAGAATCAAATCATGATCTTTGAGGCCGGCAATTGCTGCAGGACTTTTATCGATAATGCTTTTCATGTACGCATTGGGGCTAATAACAAGCGCACCATAATCGACAGGAAGCTTTAGCTTTTCTTGGATCTTTTCGTTGATAGTAATGTAATGCACACCAAGAAATGGTTGTCGAATTCTTCCGTACAACTGTAGGTCGGCAAGATCCTTTATAAGCGTATTAATGGGAAGTGCAAACCCGATATTTTGTGCGCCTTGAATAATAGCAACGTTAATACCGATTACTTTTCCTGCGCTATTGATTAATGGTCCGCCGGAATTTCCAGGGTTGATTGCTGCATCAGTTTGAATAAGCCCGTGAATTTCTTGTACAGGAGAGTGTAGGTCTATTTGTGCCGTAATTGCACGCGAAAGGCCAGAGATAATTCCCTTGGAAACGGTGTTTTGAAACATACCTAAAGCATTTCCTACGGTGATAACTGGTTCACCCAGTTCAAGATGCGCTGAATCGCCTAATGTAAGGAACGGAAAGGCTCCTGGACCCTTTATTTTTAAAATAGCAATGTCACTCAAGGGGTCACGCGCTAGTATGGTTGCGGGATATATTGTCCCATCGTTTGTTATAACGGTATAGAAGTTCTTTGTTTCGCTAACGATATGTCGGTTACTTACGACAATGCCTGATGGATCAACAATAAAGCCAGAGCCATTACCAACTTTAAGCAAGCCATTTTTATCGGTCTGTTGCTTCAAAAAGCCAAGTTCGCGGCGCTTGAGCCATAGGGGGATTTTGGGAAACTGTTCAGCCTCTTTTTCGATTTCCCCGAATTTTTTCGATACAACGATTGTTACTGTTGCTGGTATGACTTTTTTGACCACCGATACGAAATTGTCTGTGTGTTCCATATGCATATATTGTAGCATGAAGTGAGTTTACTCGGAACAGAGAATATATATTTTAATATTGGCATAACCTTTCTAACAAGGTATACTTCACCATATGAATATTCGGCGGCCGACCGATTTGCAAAAAAAGCGCGACAAGCGCGATACGAGAAAAAAATACATCGCTGCTGGTATCGGTGTTGCTTTTTTACTGGTGACTATCGGCTTAGTGGTTACTGTGAAACAATCATCACTATTTCGCGTACAAGAAATAACAATTTCAGGTGTTCCTTCGGCATATGGAGCACAAGTGCGGAGCGCTCTCGAAGCCTTTGCTTACGAACATTCATTTTTGGCGAAATTTTTGGGCGTTGAAAATATACTTGCATGGGATGGTAATCCAAAAGAATTTCTTGCCGCAAATCCTCAATTTAGACTATTGCATGTTCAGAAAGATTATATCCATCGAGCAATTGCAATTACGGTTGATGGTCGCGAAAAATTTGGTGTTTGGTGCGGGGCCGCTGATGACAACGAGAATATTGTTCCCGCAGAAGGTATTGCAACCACAACCAACGAAGTTACTATTCAGGATGAGCCTTTACATGAATGCTATTGGTTTGATCGCGATGGGGTGTTGTTTGCTAAGGCGCCTCAAGTGCAAAGCGAGCTGTTTAATCGTGTGTATGATTCTACGGGGCGCGTACTTACATTGCGGGACGCAATTCTCCCTGATAAGCTACTTGCTAATTTAATGCGCGTGTTTACCTTGCTCGATGTTGCTCAAATAAATACAAAAACTGTTTTTATTCGCGATATTGCGCTAGAAGAAGTCGATACGAGCTCACTTTCCGACCCGCGCATTATGTTTAGCTTGCGCTCTGACCCAACATTTTCGTTAAGCGCTATCAATGCGTTAAAACAATCAGGAGATTGGGATCGTCTTGAATATGTCGATTTTAGGGCAGAAAACAGGGCTTCTTATCGGTAATGCGCTTAATTACCGACGCGTTTCTTAAAGTGGTTTAAGTGTGTTACTATAGAGTAATTATAGTCCTATGGAAGGAAATATTTTTTTACAAATAAGCGCATTGTTGGCATTGACCGTATCTATTGCGTTTTTTGTGCGTCTTTTGAAACAGCCACTCATTGTTGCGTATATTATTGCCGGTATTGTAGCGGGGCCACTCTTTTTTAACTTATTGCACGGGGGTAAGGAGCTGTATGAGGTTTTTGCGCAATTTGGCGTTATCCTCCTCCTTTTTATTATCGGACTTAACTTAAATTTTAGTCATCTAAAAAGCATTGGGAAGGTTTCGTTTATAACAGGAATGGGGCAGATTATTTTTACGGTCATTATCGGAACGCTTATTTTGTTGGCACTGCATATGCCACTCGTAACTGCGCTTTATTTAGCAATCGCTATAACATTTTCGAGTACGATTATTATCATGAAGTTGCTGAGCGATAAGAAAGAAACAGAAACTATTTACGGAAAATATACGATCGGCCTCATGCTGGTCCAAGATGTTGTTGCGGTAGTTATATTGGTTGCAATTGGCTTCTTACGATACGAGGGCGCACTTATGGATTCTTTAGGGATTTTGATTTTTAAGATAGCTATTATCGGGGCACTTATCGTTGCCGCTGCAAAGTATCTTCTGCCTAAATTATTAGACCAAGTTTCTTATTCTAGTGAGCTGCTGTTTATTTTTACAATCGCGTGGTGCTTTGGTGTTTCGAGCTTGGTTTTTCTTTCTGGATTTTCCATTGAAATGGGTGCAATTGCTGCAGGCCTTTCTCTCGGCGCCTCGCCCTATCAGCCGGAAATTGCAAGTCGTATTAAGCCGCTGCGGGACTTTTTCCTTGTTATATTTTTTGTTGTGTTGGGTGGTGAGATGGCCTTTGCTAGTACAAGTGCCATATGGCTTCCAGGAATTATCCTTTCACTCTTTATCTTGATTGGGAACCCTATTATCTTATTCCTACTCTTTAGAAGTCTTAAGTTTACGCGAAGGAATAGTTTCTTAGCGGGAGTAACGGCGGCGCAGGTGAGTGAATTTGGGTTTGTTATCTTATTTACTGGAGAACAGATGGGGCATCTTTCTGGCACAGAGCTTCCTGTCTTTACTATTGTTGCGCTCCTTACCATCTTTTTCTCCTCATATCTTATTATGTATAGTGAGCGAGTTTATAATTTCCTACTCCCATTCTTTGCGTTATTTGGTAAAGATAAATATTTGCAGGAGAACCAAGTTCCTGCGATATACGATGCGTGGATTGTTGGGTATCACCGCATTGGACGAAGAGTTTGTGATGCGTTGTCGGAGAAAAAGGTTCCCTTTGCAGTGGTTGATTTTGATCCATCCGCAATAAAGTCATTGCGTCGTCAAAAAATACCATCTTTTTTTGGAGACATTGCAGATATTGAATTTGTACAAGACTTACCTTTGGTGAATAGTAAATTAGTATTAATCACTATCCCATCTACTGACGATCAAATCGTGCTTATCAATCATTTGCGCAATGCGAAAAGTACAGCATTGATAATCGCCAATGCGGAGCAACACGCAAATATGCATATTCTCTATCAAGCAGGTGCCGATTACGTCATGATGCCGCACATGGTGGGAGGGGATTGGATTGCCGATATTATAAAAACAAAAGAGTGGATCCCCGAAACATTCGATGAACTTAAGGCTGATCAAAGAAAGCAAGATCGAACACTTGGACTTGGAAAACAGATTGCATAATTACTAATGCATAAAGAGAGGTTTATGGAGCTAAAAACGAACGCACTGCGTTCGTTTTTTAATCTGTTGCTGGGGTATTACGTATAACCGCAATACTGAAATTGTAAGGGATATCATTCCATTCCGCTGCATGGTCTACGCCAACGCGCTTCTTTTTCTCGATGTGTTCCGCAGGAATTTCGATGTCTCGATCCTCGAGCCATAACCCGTTTTCTTGTATTGCTTGTAACGCATTGAATGAATCGTCAATTTTAAGAAATTGCGTAATTGTTTCTGGTCCATCAATATGCTCCAACTCTCCGGTTGGCAAAAGTACGAGTGCGCTTCGTATCAATACTGCGGCGGGATAGTCCTTAGGGCCGGTTACGATATGGAGCATCCACCGCATGTCATAGGTAAGATGCGTGTGGAGTATGCCTGCTTCTGCAAACATGGGCTCGTTATGTTCCGCGCGTCCTTCGTATGCACGAGATGCTTTATCCTCGGGTCCTTCATACGCTTCTACTTCGGTAATCATAAGCGTCCATTGATGACCGTTATGTTCTCGGATAAGAAATTTGCCCAGAAGCTCTTGCGCTACAACAGGAGCGGGTCGATTAAGAAAATCATGCTGTAATACGCGTGTCATATGTGTATCGTACAACAAAAAAACCTCCCGATAAAGAAGGGAGGCTTTTCTGTTATTTTTTAGTACTTACCTTGCTTGGCTTTCTGTTGCGTGCGATCACCTTTACGGTCTTTTGTGCCACGTGCTTTGCTTTGGGCATGGTAATCGTAAGGATGCCATTTTCGCATGTCGCTTCTATTTTATTCTCCTGCACGGGTGCCGGTAGGCGAATCATTCGCTCGAATGAACCCCTTCGGATTTCTTTTCTCCAATACCCCTTATCTTTCTCCTCTTTTTGTTTTTGCGAAGTTCCTGAGACATGCAAGATACCGTCTTTAACCGACACCTCAATCTTATCCGCATCAATCCCCGGGACATGCATTTCTGCGACGATGGCAGCACCCTTTTCGTACATATCCATTGAAGGGCGTGTTATACCGTACTCGAGTTCTTCTCCCTCAAAAAATCGATCTATATCAAACAATGACTGGTATGGAAGTAGCGTCATATGTGTTGTGTTAGAGCTAATAATGAAGTCGACCTTTTTTCTTTAGTATAATTATACTATAATCGTTATAACAACAACATAAACCATGTCCACCCCTTCCGATCAATCGCATCCGCTTGTTGCCGCACTCGAGGCGTTATTGTTTGTGCATGGCGATCCATTGGAAGTTAAAAAGATCGCTTCGGTTCTTAAGACTACTGAGCAAGAGGTTGAGGCTGCAATTAGTGGACTCATAGAATATTTACAGCAGGCAGAGCGTGGCTTGATGCTTGTACGACAGGAGTCTCGTGTGCAGCTTGCTACGAAGCCCGCCTTTTCTTCGCTTGTTGAATATTTAGTAAAAGATGAATTTGAGGAAAAGTTAACCCCTGCTGCCCTGGAGACACTTTCTCTTATTGCGTATCTTGGCCCTATCTCCCGCGCTCGCGTGGATTATTTACGTGGCGTTAACTCATCCTATTCAGTGCGCAATTTGTTAATGCGAGGACTTGTTGAAAAATCTACGGATCCGCAGACACCGCATGTTGTTGCATATCGTGTGAGTTTTGATTTATTGAAGCATCTAGGAGTTTCTTCAATCGAAGACCTCCCTGATTATCAAAAATATAAAGCCATTACTGCAGACGCCGAGGCGTAATAGTGTGGATTTTGAGGTTTCTGTACATAAAAACCGCTTAGGCGGTTTTTTGCCCCGTAGTAGATATTCGCTTTGCTCGCTTGTAGGCGAGCGCAAAACATGCCTGTTTTGCAGAGCGAATATTTACTACAGGGTTTTGATTATCAGGGATTCTTTTGCTAGAATGGGCATAGTGTGGGGTAGGAAGTACCCCCTTATTACTTAGTCTATAATTGTGTATGAGAAAGAGTCGCATTATCTTACTTACGTTATTTATTTCATTATCTTTCGCAGCTTTTCAAGCAATGGGAGAAGAGGGAAATCAATATACTGTTGATCAAACCGCTATCGTAAAAGATAGTTTTTCCGATACTATCCCCGAATGGTCCCCAATCATTATTACCGAGGGCAGTGTTTCTGAGGTTGTTTCGCAACCCACTTTCGCTACAGGGGGAGTAGCTGCAACATCGAGCGAAAAGCAGGTATGTGGCTTTGGAGTGGGTGCGCGCGAAGGGTTGGTGAGCTACTTAAATACCGACACTACGTTGTTTGATCGTAAAACGGAGGGCCGTTGGCCAATCGCTTCTATCACTAAGTTGATGACAGCAATCGTTGCTACTGAATTGGAGATGGAAAAGCAGACTATTGAAATTACAGAAGCTATGCGTGCAACCGAAGGAGAGGCGGGGAATTTTAAAACAGGGGAGCGTGTTAGTGGAACCGATTTGCTTGTGAGCATGCTATTAGTGTCAAGCAATGATGCTGCTGAAGCATTTGCACAGACGTATGGCCGAGATGCCTTCGTGCGAAGAATGAATGCAAAAGCACAGGAACTTCGTATGCACAATACGCATTACGCTGATCCCTCTGGATTATCCCCGATGAATCAATCGACTCCAAATGATTTGTATACATTAGCGGGATATCTGTATACTGCACATCCTGATTTGCTAAAGATTACGCAACAGAAAAAGGCGACCATCACTGATCTCGCTACGAATCGTAAGCGCGTGCTCGCTACCATTAATGAATTTGCAGGACAAGCTCTTTTTGCTAATTCTGGCAGAGTAACTTTTGTTGGAGGAAAAACTGGTTATATTGCTGAAGCAGAAGGGAACGGAAATTTGTTAACCGTATTCACGTATAATAAACAACCATTCGTTATTGTGGTGCTCGGAAGCCCTGATCGATTTGGTGAAACACGAACACTACTCAAATGTATTTAACACACGCATTTCTTATTGTAAAAATTCTCAGCTTCTTTATGGCATCATTTCTTGTTGCTATTTTATTAGCTCCGATACTCATCCATTTTTTGTATAAATATAAAGCATGGAAAAAGAAGCCAAAGGAAAAATCTATTGGTGGATATGATACGCCCGTGTTTCAAAAGTTTCACGCAAAAAAAGAAGTTTCTACTCCGCGCATGGGCGGTATCTTAATTTGGGGGACCGTGCTGGTTATCGCAATAATCGATTTTATTCTTGTGCGCATTCTGCCGCATCCGTTATCCGAGCAAGTTGATTTCTTGAGTCGATCACAAACATGGCTTCCATTATTCACACTCATAGCTGCATCATTGCTTGGGCTCGTGGATGATATTATGACGGTTCGCAATAGCGGAAATTATGTGAGCGGAGGATTGCGATTTAAGTGGCGGCTCGCTATTGTTTCTTTAATCGCACTTGTGGGTGCGTGGTGGTTCCATTTTAAACTTGGATGGAGCACGCTCTACATTCCTTTTTACGGAAATCTTGAAATCGATGGATTGTATATGGTGCTCTTCGTGTTAACTATGCTCGCTACATTTTCGAGTGGCGTGGTGGATGGATTGGATGGATTAGCTGCGGGAGTTATGATTCCGATTTTCACTGCGTTTGGAATTATTGCATATTCGCGCGGACTCTACGATCTAGTCACCTTTATCGTTATTATCGTGGGTGTGCTGTTTACGTATCTTTGGTATAACGTACCTCCCGCAAAATTTTACATGGGAGAGACGGGTATCCTCGGTCTTACGGCAGTGCTTGCAGTTATTGCGTTTCTCACGAACTCAGTTTTCTTCCTTCCTATTATCGGCATCGTACTCGTAATCGAATCACTCTCGGTTATCATACAGCTTGTGTCGAAAAAATTGCGCAATGGGAAAAAAGTATTTATCGCTGCTCCCATCCATCATCACTTCGAAGCACTTGGTTGGAGTGAGAGTCAGATCACGATGCGCTTCTGGTTGGTTTCTGGAGTGTTCTCTGGCATTGGATTGATTCTGTATTTTTTGAGTAAGTTCTTGTATTGATAAAAAACAGACCCTTTGGGGTCTGTTTTTTTGGTCCTTATATTTCTATCCCTTTGGTACGATAGTAGTCCGAAAGATGTTGCTTGAGGTCAGCCCTTTCTTGCTCGTTTTCTATAATGTGGAATGCTATGGTAACTTGTTCTAGCTTGGCGCGTACCTCTGGGAAAGGGGATGATGTATTAACTCCTACAACCGTTTCAAGAATGTGCTTGCGCATATTGGTGGTTGACCCAATAGTGAATGGCTTACCGGCGCAGAGCATGACATAGACCCCTGGCTTTGCGTCGAGGGCAAAGACTGTTTTTAGGGATAAGTTTGCGATCCCTTGAGGGGAGCGTCCGATATCGAGATACCCATTTTTGCGTAATTGATCGATATGGTAGGAAACTGTGTTTGTCGAAGCCACCCCTATTTGGCGGGCAATCTCTCGAAAAGAAGGAAGTACTCCGCCGTTCTTTTCATATAGCTCTACGATTTGCTTTTGAGGTTTTGTCATTGGATTATATTTAGAACACGATTAGAACATTTAAATGCGACATGATATAAGGCTCCTTATTTGTTTATAGAACAAGTATAGAACGCTTTGGATGTTTGGTCAACTGGTTTGCGGTTCTTTGTTTAGATGTATATATTAACAAGGACTTAGATTCCGGCTTCCGCCGGAATGACAATACAAAAATACAGCACAAAGATAAGCATCCATATTTTAAGAGGAAGGTTGAGCTCCTTCGTGTGTCATTCCGGCGGAGGCCGGAATCCAGTACAATAAGAACATGAAATAATATTACGTATATATCCTTGCGAGTAAGCGCAACGGTACATTGTATATAGGCGTGACCAATGATTTAAAGAGGCGAGGGTATAAGCATAAAGAAAAACTGGTAAAAGGGTTTACGAAAGTGTATAGCGTGGACAAGCTGGTTTATTTTGAAATGACAGAAAATATAACAAGCGCAATCGAAAGAGAAAAGCGGTTAAAGGAGTGGAATAGAAAGTGGAAATTAAAGTTAATTGAAAAAGAAAATCCCGAATGGAAAGATTTATATGGGATGCTCTAACCTGGATTCCGGCCGGAGTTTATCCATGAACCATGGGGGTGAGCTTGTCGAACCATTGCCGAGCGGGCTCAAAGTGACAATACAAGAACATAGAGCAAATCCCACTGTTGTAAGATTCTGACCTCCCTGCTAATCGACAGGGAGGCGCCAAAAATGACGATGGGGGCGGTCGTCCACCACCGTCATTTTCGGGAGGGTTTTGAGGTTCGTTCTTGTCGAGCAATGTGTTACTGGAATTAATTTCTAGGGTTGCTGGGTCGTGTAAAAATGGATTTTCCTATTGTGCGAGTAACGTAAGTCGCGTATACTTAAAGAAGTATTTTATACGTGGGTAATAAAAATAAATAAAGATCGAGCCTTCCTCTTGCGCGGAAACAATCGATACGCTTGCTCTCCTGCGATACTCTTGCGTGCATCGTTGAGCAATTATAGAAAATCTGTCATCTCCTGTTGCGAGATTATTTTTTGTTTTTATCTCTGTATAATAAATTCTTATGTCCGTGCGTTTGCCTACTTAGCACAAAGTCTCTCCTTCTCTGGAGAGACTTTGTGCTAAGTGTATGAGCGGGTAAAGGGAAGCGCCTACAAGTCTTGTCTCGCCCTGCCTACCGGCAGGCAGGCGTCGCTCAACAAGCTCGCAGGCCGCCCCTGACTTGGCGTTGCTAGCGAGCGAAGTGAGCGTGCAACGTGCCGAAATGCCGGCGGAATATAGGGTTATAGTGAAGCCGGCCGCGATACGTCCTGCTGGACGCATATCGCTGCGGTCTTCGATTCCCTACACGAGTGAAGCAGTTCACTCGTTTTACCCGCAAACATAATAAAGCCCCAAAGGGCTTTATTATGTTTTTTGAGCGGGTAAAGGGAATCGAACCCTCGCTTCAACCTTGGGAAGGTTGCGCACTACCACTATGCAATACCCGCTGTTCGGATGCTATATTAAGCTTTTGTATTATACGAAAAGAATAGGGGTTACCGCAACCTTATTTGTTTGTATACGGGAAAGGCACTATCGTATCTCCATTGCGAATAGGAGTTTCTTCGAGTAGTTTTTTGCGAAGGTTTATTGCCTCGTGTAAAAAATCGATAACCTCGGCGTTATTGGAATCGATGAGTGCCGTTAGCTCTTCAAGTTTTGTATTAAAGGTGGCGGAATCCGATTGTGTTATTACATTACCCTCGCTTGTTTGAATATATAACTCGGCAAGCTCTGGTTTGTTTGCGTGTATCGGATATGCTAAATAATCGACTGACCCCGTTATTGTATTAAGAAATCGAATTGATAATGTGGTTTGCTTTGGGTGAAATGCTCTTTCAAAATATTGCGCACGAGTTAAGTCGTGAGTGCATGGGTTGCTTATGTTTATTGTAAATGTGTCGATGCGGTTTTGATATGGCCAACTTTTTGTAATAGTGATTAAGTCCTTTTGCCTACGGAGAGTTAGGATGCTTTTCTCGCCGCGGGTAATTGGAAATGAGTCTGCAGAATAGCTGTTCACTATTGTGCTTATATCGATTGGTTCGCAATGCATAAGATAGGGATCTACTAAGAATAGTTTTTCTTGTATAGGGCAAAGAACTGAACGATGTCGGCCATTAATCATGTCTTCTACGAGATAGGCCTTAGAGAAGCCTGCGGCAATTAACGTATTGCGCAGAGAACGTGCCTGTTCATAACAATTTGATCCGAATTTTTTAGACGGACGTTGTCCATCGAGAATATAGAGTGAAGCTGCCGAGCTGTATTGGAACGATAGTGAGTCGATTAGAATTTGCCTTAATTTCTGGAATTCCATATGCGCATACCATAGCACTGCTGCGCAAAAAGGGGAATACCGCCGCTGGTATTTTGGGGTGCTTTTTGCTATACTTCGATATACACATAAGCGCCATAAATGGCCTTTTATTTTCGAAGTATGGCAAAAAAAGCAGAAAACATCGAAGAATTACCTCAAGAGGAGAAAGAAGTAAAGAAGGTCGCTACTAAAAAAGGAGACGATCCTATTGATAACCGTGGAAATGCTTCCTATAGCGCCAAGGATATTCAGGTACTCGAAGGTTTAGAGCCTGTGCGTAAGCGCCCAGGTATGTATATCGGTTCAACGGGGTCGCAAGGGTTGCACCATCTTATTTGGGAAGTGTTCGACAACTCGCTCGACGAGGCTATGGCAGGATATGCCAAGCACATTACGGTAGAGCTTGGAAAGGATGGGTCTGTTACGGTGTCCGATGATGGACGTGGTATCCCTGTCGACATTCATCCGAAGACGAAAAAGTCTGCGCTTGAAACAGCCGCAACAACCTTGCACGCAGGAGGAAAATTTGATGGCGATTCGTATAAGGTATCTGGTGGTTTGCACGGGGTAGGACTTTCGGTTGTAAACGCGCTTTCCACATGGATGAAGATAGAAGTGTGCAAAGATGGTTCGAAGTATATGCAGGAGTACCGAATCGGTAAGCCGTTAGCTGATGTTAAAAAAATTGGCAAAGCTGAGCGAGGAAACGGAACAAAGGTTACGTTCAAGCCAGATGATACTATTTTTTCTACTCTTGAATTTGAGCGAAAAGAAATTGTCGGGCACTTGCGCCAGCAGGCGTTTCTTACTAAGGGTATCCGCATTGAAATTATCGATAGTCGAGAAGATGTGCCTTTTTACTACTCGTTCTATTTTGAAGGAGGACTTGTTTCATTTGTACAATATGTGAATAGCAGTCATACCCCCGTACATAAAGAGGTTTTTTATGTACATCGCAGCTACGAAGATATCGATGTTGAAACGGCATTTATTTATAACGACGATCCCGATGCGCGTGAATTGAGCTTTGCAAACAATATTTATACACCTGACGGTGGTATGCATGTTACCGGTTTTCGCACTGCTTTGACTCGTGTATTAAATGACTTTGCTCGAAGCAACAATGCAATAAAAGGATCAGATGAAAACCTAACAGGTGACGATGTGCGCGAGGGCATCACCGCAATTATTTCTGTAAAATTGCGCGACCCACAATTTGAAGGACAGACAAAAGCTCGCCTTGGAACGCCTGCAGCACGCGGCGCAGTTGAATCTGTTGTATCGGAAGGTCTTAAAGAATATTTTGAAAAATATTCAAACGATGCAAAGGCAATCATTGAAAAATGTATGCTTGCGCAGAAAGCTCGTAAAGCTGCAAAGGCTGCAAAAGAAACCGTATTGCGTAAGGGAATGCTCGAGGGCATGACCTTGCCAGGAAAGCTTTCAGATTGCTCGAGCCGCAAAGCCGCTGACTCGGAACTCTATATTGTTGAGGGAGATTCCGCAGGAGGAAGTGCAAAGCAGGGAAGAGATCGCCGCTTTCAAGCCATTCTTCCTTTGAAGGGAAAGATTTTAAACGTTGAACGAGCCCGTTTGGATAAGATGCTTGTTAACAATGAAATCAAGTCATTGGTTATTGCATTGGGCACTGCTATTTCGGATAGCTTTGATATCGAGAAGTTGCGCTACCATAAGGTTATCCTTATGACCGACGCCGATGTTGACGGTGCGCACATCAGAACATTGTTGCTAACATTGTTTTATCGATATTTCCGACAAATTATTGAAGGAGGATTTTTGTATATTGCACAACCACCATTGTTCCGATTACAGATTGGAAAGGATGTTCGCTACGTGTATACTCCTGAGCAGAAAGATACCGCAATCGCAGAAATGACTGCAGGGAAAAAAGGTGAAGCGAATGTTAATGTGCAGCGCTATAAGGGTCTTGGAGAAATGAACCCTGACCAGCTGTGGGAAACGACCATGAACCCTGAATTTCGAACTCTATTGCAAGTCGCTATCGATGATGCACAAGAGGCAGATCGATTGTTTGAAATCTTAATGAGTGACGAGGTTGCCCCGAGAAAACAATTCATCCAGTCAAAAGCTACTCTTGTAAAAAATCTCGACATCTAATTAAGAATGCATTTTGTCAACAAATCGTTGCGTTGCGGGTCCCCAGTGCTTCGGTTGCCGTATTGATAATACGTCGCCCTTGCACTGTTCCCGCGCCTTATGCTTTATTCGACAAAATGTATTCTCACCGCATTGCTGGCTAATGTGTGCTAACCATATAAAACCTTGCATTTTACTGGGGTTTAGTGTATGGTAATTACTGTCTAACATATTATATATATTATGGTTTCACGTCTTACTTCCTATTTCAGAGAATCACAACTCGAACTCAAGCGGGTTAATTGGCCTACTCGACAAGAAACGGTGCGGTTAACGAGCATGGTTATTGGACTTTCGCTTATATTTGCCGTATTTTTGGGCATTTTGGATATGGTATTTAACTATATTCTTGTTCAATACTTCATCTAAAAAGTCGCTCATCGCATTCGCTCGCTTCATTGCAAGCGCGTAATTTCTATCAATTATGACTGAAACATCATCACATCAAACTCCAGAAAAAAAGGCTGAAAAGAAGGAGCTTTCTCAGAAGGGGGAGCGACACTGGTACGCGGTACACACCTATTCGGGTTATGAGGATGCCGTTGCGCGTTACTTGAAACAGCGTGTTGATTCCTTGGAAATGGACGATAAGATATTCAACGTCGTCGTTCCAAAGGAAAAAAGCATTAAGATAAAAAACGGAAAGCGAAAGGAGTCTGAAGAAAAAATATATCCTGGTTATGTACTTGTTGATATGGTCATGAGTGAAGACTCATGGTATGTTGTCCGCAATACACCACGCGTTACCGGTTTCGTTGGATCTGATTCTACTGAGCCAACACCATTGTCAAAAGAAGAAGTAGATTTCCTCATTGCTCGCATGGAGGGCGGTGAAAAGAAAATTAAATTGGATTATGTGGTAGGAGAATCGGTAAAGATTTCAGATGGTCCATTTAAAGATTACGAAGGAAAGATAAGTGAAATTGATCAAGAACACGCAAAAATAAAGGTGCTTGTACCGATCTTCGGACGAGAAACTGCTGTCGAGCTTGATTCCTTGCAGTTGCAAAAAATATAAACATCAGTACAATACACGAATATGGCAAAAGCAATCAAAACAATAGTAAAGCTCCAGATCCCTGGTGGCGCAGCAAACCCTGCTCCTCCGATTGGTCCGGCACTTGGTCAGCACGGCGTAAACATTGCGCAGTTCTGTCAGCAATTCAACGAGGCAACTAAGGATATGGTAGGCACTATCATTCCTGCAGAAATCAGCATCTATGAAGATCGAACCTTCGACTTCAAGTTGAAGACTCCTCCTGCATCTGACTTGTTGCGTAAAGCAGCAGGCGTTACAAAAGGATCTGCAAACCCGTTGAAAATCAAAGTAGGAACTGTTACCGAGGCACAGGTACGCGAGATCGCGCAGCGTAAGATGGAAGATCTTAACACCGAGAATGTTGAACAGGCCGCTAAGATTATCAAAGGTGCAGCCCGATCAATGGGAATCGAGATTAAAGAATAAGGAAGCTATGAAAAAGAGGCGGAAACGCCTCTTTTTTGCTATACTAAATTTATTATGGATATCAAGAAGAAAACAGTTTTTATTACTGGTGCCGCATCGGGTATCGGACTGGAGACTGCTAAAAAATTTATACAAGAAGGCGCAAACGTAACCATCTATTCTCGGGGAACCAATAAAATTCCCGAAGATGCATTCCCGGCTGATCGCGTATTAATTTGCGAAGGAGATGTGTGTGACCGAGATGCTGTGGGACGATCGGTAAATGCAACAATGAAAAAGTTTGGCTCGCTCGATGTTCTTATTAATAATGCGGGCGTTGCACAGAGAAAGCGATTTGAAGATATGCTCGAAGAGGAATGGAACAAGATGCTCAATGTGAATTTGTGTGGAATGTTCATCGTTACGCAGGAAGCACTTAAGGCTATGGTTACAGGAGCTCCAGAGCGCCACCATGATGGGTGTATTGTTAACCATAAATGCATCATTAATATTTCATCGGGAGCTGGGCTGTTCGGCATCCCCGAACTTTCGATTTATTCAGCAACAAAAGGTGCTATCATCGCCTTCACGCAGGCGTTGTCAGGCGAGTTGGTCCAGTCGGGGATTGAGGTTATTGCCGTTACCCCAGGGTCTGTCGGGACTGACATGTTCAAGGACTTGTTTAAGGGAAAGGAAGCCCACCACACCCCCGCAGATGTCGCTGAGGTGCTCTACAAGACGGCCATTGGGGAAATGAAGCCCGATAGTCGCCTAATCGTCGACACGTTCTATCACGAGCGGGTTTGAAAAGGAACAATATGAAAAACGAAATTGAACGAAAATTTTTTGTTAAGGAAATGACAGATCTTTCCGGCGCGCAGCCCCTTCATTATGAGCGTTATTTTCTGGATCGTGGGAATGGAAAAGAAGTTAGAATTTCTAAAATAAACGATTCATATATTTATGAAGAAAAATCTGAGTTATCCGAGTTAGAACGAACCCGCGATAAAAAAGAAATAACAAAAGAAGAATTTTATAAATTGAAGGAAAATGCTTCTGAGGGTCTTATCCGTGACCGCTATAGCTTTTCTTCGAACCCCGATATTGTTATTCAGGTGTATCATGGGCGGTTTGAAGGGCTAGTTTGCGCTGAAGTTGAATTTGATTCTGCGGAAGCTGCAAACGCATTTTCTCCGTTGTCTTGGATGGGTAGAGAAATGACTGGGTTGCCAATTGCACGTGATGCTCGACTTATTGAGTTGAGTAGCGAAGAATTTAAAAAATATTTAGTCGCCTAATCGTCGACACGTTCTATCACGAGCGGGTTTGAAGTATGAATAAAACTGCGTTTGTAAAAATATCGGGGGATTTGATTTCTCGTGAAGATGTTCTCGATTGGATTCGTGTTCTTACGCAGGATTATTTTGTGGTTGTTTGTTCTGGTGGCGGTACGCAAATTAACAAAGCATTTGAAGAACGAGGAATCCCCGTGGTATTCGGTCCACTTGGCAGGGAGATTGAACGGTTTGAGGATCGTCAGTTTGCGCGCGAAATTTTGGAAAAGAATCAGGCGGAAATTCAAGATCTATTACAGGCAAAACAGATACAAGCGACTGTTGTAATTCCCGTACTCGATATTGGTTCTGTACTATGCCATATAAACGGGGATGTCTATGTATTGGCGGCATATCTTGGATTTGATGCATTGTACGTACTCACCTTGGAAGATCGAGTTGCGAAAAAGACAGAGGAATTTAAAATGTATCCGAAGGTAACGGTAGTGGGGTTTGACTAATAGATAATTACTGTGCCATAGTGTCGGCAGCTGCTTATTTAAAATCCCTAAAAGAAGGAGGTCGGTATGCACGTTTTTGCACATCCGTTGACCCAGTGCCTTGTGTGCGCTGTGGGGTTTGGGATCTGGCCGATATTGCGGCAGTATTATGGGCTGCCTGTTGGCTTGGCGATGAGTATCATGAGTGTGGTGCAGTTTTTTGTAGTACTCGGGTTCTCTAATTTTTCTCCAGCTCCGTTGGTGCAGGGCACTGTTCTGTTTGTGCTGTTCGGAGCTATTCCGAGCGGAGTTGCCATCTTTTGCTACGGGCTATTGCTTGACCAGGGAAAGGGTGTTGTCACGACATGGCTTCCTGTAATGGCGGTAATGGTCCCCATTGTTATGGTAATTGGCGGCGTGCTGTTGCTCGGCGAAACGATGACCATGCAAAAAATAATAGGAGTTGGTGTCGCGTGCTACAGCATTTACTTGTTGAGTACCTCCCCGTAATCATTCGGAAAATAAAAACGCCTCGACTTCGGTCGAGGCGTTATTTTTACACATTACGCATCAGTTTTTCGAATGGTGATATCGGAGAATCCTTCGCTTTGCTCTACATGAATATGTTGATCGCGGAGTAGATGCAAGAGTGCAAGAAAGAGAACAACAACTTCTTTCTTTGATTTTTCACTAATAAGATGTCCAAAACTTTTTATTCCGCTGGTTACTTTTGTTAAAATTTCTTCGATCTTCTCCTCGAGTTTTATGATTGTGTTCTCTACCTTTTTAAATTCCAGTACTGCTTGCTTGAGGGTTTCAAACACAGTCGCCATTGCTCCTTGCATTGCAGTAGGCGTAACTTCTGGAGACGGATAGAAAATAGTAGGACGACCAAGGAGTAGTGGGCGAGCAATACACGTCTGGTCTCGCTCATAGAGCTCTTTGATGTGTACCATAGCGGGCTTAAATTGATGGTAGAACTTGAGCCGATGTTCGAGATCTTTAATATCCTCCTCTTCCTCTGTGGATAATTCGAGTGATGGAAGCAACGCCTTTGATTTAATGAGAAGGAGGCGAGAGGCGATTGCTACGAAGTCCGAAAGAAAGCGAATCTCTGCTTCGTTGCGCTCTTTTCCAGCACTGTTCATTTCTTGCACAAATTTCAAAAAATCATCAGTTACTAGTGCGAGACTGACTTGTGTGATTTCTAATTTACGCGCCTCGATCATTTCAAGAAGCGTTTCAATGGGGCCGGTAAATTGTGCATTTTTTATTTGATACATTGCAATAGAAAAACATGAGACCACTAACAGCTATTATAACTCTTTTTTATCGAATAGTGTTGTTAGGGGATCAACGTAGCCGTATTCGCCAGGGTGCCCCGGTACGTATCCATAGCACGCATGCGGTTCGCCGGTTGTTTTAAGTGTGCACGCAGTATCGCCTTCTGGATTTTCTAGTACTGGCTTTGTCTTTAATTCAAAGTGAAGATGGATGTCATCTGGATTTTGGCTTGCACATCCGTCGGTACCAACTTTCCAATTATTCTGACAGCCGTAGGCGCTGTTGCCAACCGTACCAAGGGCAGACCCTTTTTCTATTTGTGCGCCTTCTGTCGCGGTCGTCGCAATGGATGCAAGATGTGCGTATACGCCATACAATGTTTTCCCTTCGATTATGTGCTCAACAATAACTGTTGCGCCCATGCCATGGTCTGCCCCATCATTTTGTTGTACTTTTACTACTATCCCGTCGGTGATGGCGTATGCATTGAGGTCGATTGCATCTCTATTGGCAGAAAAATCGACACCGGTGTGTTCGTCGTAATCGAGCATGAGTTTGTCGAGATTACCAGAATAATTCCACGCACTACGTAGCGGACTATTAAAACGTTGGCGAATCCAAAATTGATCCAAGGCGACGGGTGATTGGAGACCCTCTTTCTCGCTTAATCCATGCGTTGTCTTGTAGATAATTAATTGATCGCCGCGTTTGAGAAATTCGAATAAGCGTTTTGCAACTTCAGTTTCAAACCGTAGACACCCGCCACTGAATTTTGAGGTTACTTTGGTGCCGTCATCATAAAAAGGGATTTCATGCATAAAGAAATCCTCCGTAATTTGAATTGCGTACGGCATATTTACAGGGAACAGGGAAGAGCGATGTTTTTCTCTCATAACCCCTACACGAAAATATCCTGTTGGCGTTTGAAACCATACTCCTTCTGGCGATTGATAGGCGACCGGTAGAATTTCTACAATCTTGCCGTTTTCGAAAAGAATCGCTTTTTGTGTGGTTAGATCGATTTGCAATCCTTTTTGTTCGGTCAATTTAGGCGCTTCAAAACAATATTGCTTGTCAGCCTCATTTTTGAATACAAGCGTTTCCGCACAAACATTGGGACGTGTATCTGACGGCACCATGAACGGTAGTTGTTTTGAAAGCTCGGCCACTTGTGAGTGCGCGGGGAGTTGCGTAGGAGGTTCGGGGTAAACCGCTTTGCCAATATTCCATCCACCCCAAAAAAGGAGCGGAGAAGCGACAAGGATTCCGGCGGTTGTTTTGAGGGGTTGCATCAGTGTAATTGTTCTTATTTCTCTATTTGAATTGAATGAATATATTTCTCGTTCGTGAAATATATCGAACTATTTTCTGCGATGTATCGATAATCGGTGAACCCTGTAAGTACGTTGAATACGTTAAGCGGTTTCCGATCATCTAATTCCGTTAAGAACAGTTCATTTGGATATTCTACAAACAGGTGGTAGGAATCCGCATACCATTGTATTGAGTGAATCAATTCTTTTTGCGCAAGTGTAATTGAGATACTGTCGCCCTCTTTTTTGCGAATATCCCCATTAAACTCTTCGATGAATTGAATTGTTATCGTGCCGTTTTGTTGCACTATTGCGAGCTTCTTTCCATCGGGAGAGAAGGTGAATGATTTTACGCCTTCGGCGATGCGGGTGAGCACCTCTGTTTTTGGGGTAAAGAGAAACAACCCATTTTTAACATCGGTAAATGCAATTGCGCCTCCACTGCCCGTTGTTCCGATTGCGGTTATGTACGTTGTGGTCGCGATTTGTTTGTTTAATCCGTCGAGCGCAGTTTGTGTTTTAAATATAAGATTAAGAGAAGAAACTTCTTGGCGATGTTCCTTGGTTGTTTGCACGCTGATAATCGTCGAGTCTTTCATTCCCCATGTTACGACTGATCCTTTTGCTAATGATTCGATACTCTTCTTTTCTGAATCAAAGAGTTTAAAGCCCGCGCTGTCTTCGATAATAAATTGCGTGGGCTTAAAAGGGACAAAAGCGATTTTTCGTATTTTTTGCCCGCGTTGTGCGTTCGTAACTGCCATCGTTAAGTTTGTAGTGCTTGAGGCATTCGCTTTATCGTACAGATAATAGATACCTGTACGGGTATCTTGTAAAATCATTTTATTTGCAGCCTGGTGCGTATCTACGAATTGCATTCCTTTTGTGGGTGCAATAACCGTTGGTTCGAGCACTTCCGGAATAAGCTGTGCATTTAAAATTTCTTCAACAACTGACGGCTTTACAGTAAGTGTTTTATAGTAGGGTTGGTATCCCTCTTTTGTAATTTCTACTCGATATATTTTGGGAAGAAGGTTTGAAATAAGCGTACCACTTTGTATGATACCCGCTTCGTCCTCGTATAGCTTATCGTTTATTTTGATCGTAACGTCTCGGACGTTTGCCTTGATATAAATTGCACCAATTTTTTGGATGGTTTTCGTTTCAAGATCGATGCGCCATCCGGAAGAGTAGAGAAGGACCCCTGTTCCTGCGATGAGGAAGATAAGAACAAATGTATAAAATAGAATAAGTCGGGTGCGATGAGGCATAATTTCGAACTCGCGTACTTGGCGAATTGCTTCGTTGCGGGCCCCAATTGCCTTAATCGTCGTACAAAATAGCACGCCTTTCTCGTCAATTTTCCCGCACCTTGCACTTCATCCAAGTACGCGAGTTCTCGGGGCCCTCTTTGATTTAGTAATATATATGTTATAGTATAAAAATACGATTTAAGCAACTATTTATGCGGTTTATTGTCAACGGAGGAAAAATATTACGAGGAGAAATAGAGGTGAAAGGTTCAAAGAATGCTGCGACAAAAATGATGATCGCATCGCTTCTTACGGACGAAGAATGCATATTGGAAAATTTTCCGTCTATAGGCGACACGGAAATAACAAAAGAGCTATGTGAGCACATCGGAGCGACGGTTACCGTTTCAGGTTCGACTGTGCGTTTGCATACGCCCACGATCAAAAGTCATCAGGTAACCCAATTAACCCGTCGGAATCGTATCCCGATTCTTGCGCTTGGACCATTGTTGAGTCGCGTAGGCAAAGCTGAAGTCCCTGTGTTGGGGGGCGACAAAATTGGTGCGCGTCCTGTTGATATTCATCTTGATGGATTGCAACAGCTTGGTGCACGAATTACACAAGACGAGCATTATTTTTATGCGAGTGCACCGGAAGGATTAAAAGGTGCAACAATCCGTTTGCGCTATCCAAGTGTGGGCGCAACTGAAAATATTATCTTAGCATCAGTGCTTGCGAAGGGGCGCACTGTTATTTATAACGCTGCGGTTGAACCTGAAATTATGGACATCATTTTGCTCTTGCAAAAGATGGGTGCGATTATCGGTCTTGGTTCTGACCGAACAATCTATATCGAAGGAGTTGAGAAGTTGCACGGTGCTCGACATCGCATTCTTCCTGATCGCAACGAAGCTACTTCCTTTGCGTGCCTCGGCTTGGCATTTCCAGGGAATGAAGTAAAGGTAAAAAATGCCGTACAAAAAGACCTTATTACGTTTTTAAATGCAGTGCGTAAAATTGGCGGTGAATATCGCATTGAAGATGACGGGATTACATTCTTCCGAAAAGGCGCGCTCGTTGCCAGTGAAGTCGAAACCGACACCCACCCTGGATTCATGACTGATTGGCAGCAACCCTTTCTTATCTTGCTCACGCAAGCCGTAGGAACGTCTGTTATGCACGAGACGGTATACGAAGACCGGTTTGGCTATACGGAAGAATTAAATGCAATGGGGGCAAATATTTCTATATTTTCTAAATGCTTAGGCGAGTTGCCGTGTCGCTATAATGGGCAGGGGCATCCTCATAGCGCCATTATTTCTGGTCCGACGCCATTGCATGGTATACAGCTAAAAGTGCGTGATTTGCGTGCTGGAATGGCGCATTTAATTGCTGCGCTTGTTGCTGAGGGCGAAACGATTATTGATGGTATTGAGGAGATTGATCGAGGGTATGAAGATCTGGATACTAGACTTATAGCCCTTGGAGCTGATATAAAGAGAGTAGATTAATTTAAACAGGCATTACACTTCATGTTTACGAGAAAAATTGGAATCGATTTAGGAACAGCAAATACAATTGTGTTTGTTGAAGGAAAAGGATTTGTGATTAACGAGCCAACCATCGTTGCTTTGAGCGTCCCTGATAATACCGTTTTGGCTGTAGGAAAGGAGGCTAAAGAAATGATCGGGAGAACGCCGAGCGATATCGTGGCGTATCAACCATTACGAGAAGGTGTTATTGCTGACTACTACATCACAAAGGTGATGTTGAAGTACTTTATTACCAAAGCAATTGGTTCGTTTAACGTTTTTAAACCCGATATTGTTATTTCTGTTCCTGCAGGTATTACGCAAACAGAACGTCGTGCGGTTATTAATGCCGCAAAAGAAGCGGGTGCGCGCGAAGCATATATTGTGCGTGAACCGATGCTTGCTGCATTGGGGGCAGGCATTCCTATTAATTCACATGCGGGGAATATGATTGTTAATATCGGTGGAGGTACTACGGAAACCGCCGTGGTTTCGCTGGGCGGTATTGTATCGTGGGCAAGCTTACGTGTTGCAGGAAATAAGTTTGATGCCGCAATCGTCGACTATATTAAAAAGAAATATGCGCTTTCAATTGGGCAGCAAACGTCCGAGGCAATTAAAATCCATATCGGATCGGCATTGCCGACTAAAGATAAGCGAACAATGGAAGTTCGCGGACGTGATTTGATTACTGGATTGCCTAAAGATATTATTGTTACTTCAAATGAAGTTGCTGAAGCAATTCATCCATACCTGCTCGACATTGCGAGCGAGGTACAGAATGTATTTAACGAAACGCCTCCCGAGTTGGTTGCTGATGTTATGGAAAAAGGAATTATTATCTCAGGTGGTGGTGCGCAAATTCCGCATCTAACCGATTTTTTGAAGCGTATGCTGGGTGTGAATGCGTATGTTGCAGAAGATCCTCTCTTTTGCGTAGCAAAAGGAGCGGGTCTTATTTTGACGCATTTGGATGTGTATAAGAGGACGTTGCTCAACAAGCGATAATAATCTTTTCGTACTTTTTCAAAAAAGTACTGCAAAAACTTCGAACCAGAAATATTTCGGGGTCGCCTCCAAAACGGCTGAAGCTCGGAACTCGTACGCCAAGGGTAGGCGCACTCAAACACCGAGCTTCTTCCGATATTTTTCCAGCGCCCTTAATCCGAAATATTCCCATGTTCGGAGAATGCAGGTAAATTTGGTTGCTGGGGCAATTTTTCCTCGACCATTTTATCCGCCATTTTCACAGGCTCGCACATAAAATATTTTTCACATGAGCTTTAGTGATTTTGATAAAATTAAAGAGAAGGATACTATATTGCTTTTATTCGGAATTCTTTTTCTGGTTGCCCCAGGAATTCTAGAGTTTTTTGTCTATTATCGAAGTATTTTTATAGATGTGAATATTGTAAAATTGCTACTACTGGCTATTTCGTTAGTGCTTCCCGCTAGCTTTATCTACACGTTAGTACTTTTTGAAAAAAATAAAGCAAGGGAAGAAAATGATTTATTCGTAGCCTTTGTATTATCCTCAGTATGTTCAGGATTGATAAATTATTGCGCACTTGTAATTGCTTATTTTGCAAATTTTTCCTTTAGGCAATTTATCGAAATTCTTTTTGCAATTCAAATAATAATATTTTTCCTATTAATTTGGATTAGGATGGATAGTAAAAAAAGTGAATAATATGGAACAATTAGGATTAAGCTATCAACAAGCACAGGATTTGGTTGGTGTATACAATACTGACGCGGGGACACGATTACATGCCCGTGAATCGGAGATTATTATGCGCGCCATCGCAAAGCGATTAGGCGAAGATGAAGAAGCGTGGGGAATTATTGGACTACTCCATGATATCGATTGGGATTTAACAAAAGAAAATGCACAAGAGCATTGCATCAAAGCGCAGGACATATTACGAGAAGCGGGTGCGAGCGAATTTCTTATCACGACTATTATTTCGCATGGATATGGGCTTGCAGTAATTCCGCAATTACGAGATCGCCAACGAACAACTACGATTGAACATTGTCTTGTTGCCGCAGAAACGTTGACGGGTTTGATAGTTGCTTCTGCTCTTATGCAACCGGATAAAAAACTTTCGAATGTTTCGATTGATTCGTTAAAAAAGAAATTTAAAAAAAAAGGTTTTGCGGCGCGCTGTAACCGCGATCTTATTATGGAGTGTGAGCAGGCAAATATTCCCATCGATGAGTTCTTGCAACTTGGATTAGCCGCGTTGCAAGATATTGCTCCAGAACTGGGACTATGATTGACAAGTAGATGTACTCGGGTTATTTTGTGTGCAGTACCACCATCTTGCGCAAAAGAAAGGATTACGTATGCCTCGAAAGAAAATGCCGTTGTATACAAATGTGCTTGAACTGATGCGGAAAAAGGCCGCTCAAGTGTATTCGTCGCATCAAGCGCAGAAAGAGCTCATCGAACTAGGGGAACTGTTACAGGAATCCTCCGACCTCTCTTCGCAAAGTGAAGCGATTATCGTTCGGACATTACTCGAAATCGCCGATACATTATCCAGCGAAGGCGATGCAAGGAATTCGCGGGCGTATCTGGTCACCTTGAGCGATGCATTCCGGCGAGCCTGATGAAAATGAATAATCTGCGTAACGCTATCGAGCCGCTCTTCATGGGCGGCTTTTTCATTCTGTTCCTAAATGCAGTAGAATATAAGTATTCTTTTATGAAAAACGACAATCAATTGTATACGCAAGAGTACGTTGCATTTTTGAGCAACTATTTTTGTGCATGCGCAAAACATATCCCGAGCGTATTTGATTGCTCAAACGGATCTACTGGTCCTATTATTGAACAGTTATTTTCTGATGCCATTATTATCAATGGACGACCCGATGGAAATTTTCCGCATCATGCGCCTGATCCATTACACAAAGGTTCTTTAGTAATGCTACAGAAAAAGGTTTTGTCCGAGCGCGCCGATGTGGGTATTATTTTTGATGCGGATGGTGATCGAGCCTTTTTTATTGATAATAAAGGACGTTTTGTTGACCCTAATGTAATTGCATATCTGTTGTTATGGTCATTGCGACCAAAGCATTTTATTAGCGATGTAAAAGCGGGGTGGCTTATTAAACGACATCCATTTGAAAGTAAGCGTATTGAAAGCAAGACAGGGCATTATTTTATTAAGCAAGCAATGCGTAAATGGAATGCTGATTTTGGACATGAGGAGTCGGGACATTATTATTTTCGAGACTTTTTTTATTGCGATTCCGGTATCTTTGCCGCAATCGCTGTATTACATGCGATTGCACAGTTGCCATATACGCTTGCTGAATTTGTGGATCTTTTGCCCGTAACGCATGCATCGGGAGAAATTAATTTCCCTATATCTGTTGCAAAACGTGGTACGCTTCTTCAGACAATTGAAAATCACTATAAAAAAGATGCCGCGCGGGTTTCAAAAATTGATGGGATTGCTGTGGAGTTTAAGAATCCCGACTGGTGGTTTACCGTACGGTTTTCAAATACGGAATCACTTGCCCGATTAAATGTTGAGGCGCTAGACAAAAAGGTGCTCGATAAACAAGTTAGAAAATTGACAGAACTCATAAAACGCGCTAAGTAGAGAAGGTATGCGCGATTTTATCGTTTTCGATATTGAAACAAAAAACACTCTTGCCGAAGTGGGCAAGGATAATTTTAACGACCTCCTTGTTTCTGTGGTGGGTCTTTTTTCCTATGCGCAAGATAAATACATTTCATTCGACGAGCATCATATGCTTGAGTGTAGTGAGTTACTACGGAATGCCGAATGTATTATCGGGTTTAGCATTACCCGATTTGATATCCCTGTTTTAAATAAACATTGTAAATTTAATTTATATGGTGTTCCGCGCATCGACTTGTTGGATGATATTGAAATGCAATTAGGGCGACGTATTAGTTTGGACATCTTGGCAAAGATTAACTTAGGTACAGGGAAGACGCATCATAGTCTTGAAGCGCCAACCATGTATCGCGAAGGAAGATTTGAAGAACTTGCCGAGTATTGTTTGCACGACGTGCGTATTACAAAGGATTTGTATGAGCTTGCTCGGTCGCAAGGATATTTATTTGTTCCGCAATGGGGGACAGATGAACTGGAAAAAGCATTTTTTAATTTCTCCCCGTTTTAAAGATTGACTTCTTTGAAACTTAGTGTTCTTATTTAGCTAGATTACCTTGTAAATTGTATAGGTGGATTGTGTGCTTGTTCGCCCCGATAATTGGCAGTAAAAACCCAAGGAGGAAACGGTTATGACTGAAAGTGGAAGCGGGAATGCAATCGTTGTTTGGAAGCTGATCGAAAAGGTTGAGGCGGCTGAAGTTAATCGCGCAAACGCGCTCTTACTGCTTCGGGAGGCGGTAGATTGTAGAAGGTTTTATATCCCCACAAAAAAAGAAGACGCCGTATTGCTGGGCGGGCGAAAGAAGGCGTTTCCAGTGGGAACGCTGCAGTACGAAGGTGTTTCGTATGTCCCGCTTTGTGATGGCCATTGGCAGAAACAACTTGAGGCCAAGTTGCGAGCCTTTCTTTCGCTTGTAAAGGCCGACGATTATCAGAAAAGCATGGATGAGATTGATGCGTTGCTTCGTATGGGGAACAAGAGCCTCTTCTTGTTGCGCAGCGGAAGATTAGGAGTGTATGCCGTCTATCTTCCCAAGAAAGAACGAGCAGATGGCGTTCAATTATTTCCGGGTGCCGCACTCCTTTCGGTTGAAGAAAAAAAAGTTTTCGGGGATGGGGTGATTACCGTCATTAAAGTTATTTCCGGCGCCGGAAAACTTGCCTGGCTTAATCTGTTTGCAGGTCAGTGGATATCGCTCGGCTCGTTTGTTCGAGATAAGAGCGACGATAATCTTTCTGATGAGGCGCTTGAGTTCAGTAATCGACTCATTGGCGCGTTGCGCGTTGCGTATAAAGTGCAGCGACGCGGGCAGTAGCGGAATTGCGGGGGCTTCCATGGAGCCCCCTTTTTTGTTTTACCCACTACACTATTTCTTGCGTCCTAGGGTTTTTTGTGATATATTTTCCACATTGTGAAAAAACACGCCAGACTTATTTTAACCGGTATTGTACTTGTAGCCGCTTTGGCTGCAGTGTTTGTTCTCCCAATATCGAAAAAACCGTTTGATTTCGGAAAGCAGATCGCTCCATGGAGATTGGGGCTTGATCTTGTTGGTGGGTCGCATCTGGTCTATGAAGTAGACATGTCTAATGTCACTGCAAGCGATCGTGATTCGGTCATGAGTGGATTAAAAGACGTTATTGAACGTCGCGTAAATTTATTCGGTGTTAGTGAGCCGCAGGTTGTTACTGCACGAGAAGGAGATTCTTATCGCCTTATCGTTGAGCTTGCCGGTATTCCTGTTGATCAGGCTATTAAGCAAATCGGAGAAACTCCAATGCTTGATTTCCGTGAAGTCATTGAAGTCGGTACATCGACCGCTTTCTTGCCGACACAGCTCACTGGGCGTTATCTAAAAAAGGCGCAAATGACTTTTGATCAAACAATTGGCACACCAAGCGTGAGCCTTGAGTTTAACGAAGAAGGTGCCGCATTGTTCGAAGAATTAACAGGGCGCAATGTTGGAAAACCGATTGCAATCTTTTTGGACGGACAGCCAATTGAAGTTCCTACTGTAAGCGAAAAAATTTCCGGAGGAACCGCGCAGATTACGGGTAAGTTTACTACTGACGAAGCCCGTAAGATGGTAGAGCGATTTAATGCGGGTGCACTATCTGCTCCTATGGAGTTAGTGAGTCAGCAAACTGTTGGTGCAAGTCTTGGACAAGAGTCATTAAAGAAAGCAGTTAACGCGGGACTTCTTGGAACCATTATCATTATGTTGTTCATGCTCGCATATTATCGCGGGTTTGGATTATACGCATCAATTGCGTTGATTATTTACATCTTCCTATCATTGGCAATATTTAAGCTTGGTGTCACTATGACCCTTGCTGGTATTGCAGGATACATTCTTTCTATCGGTATGGCTGTTGATGCAAACGTGCTTATCTTCGAGCGCACTAAGGAAGAATTGAAAAAAGGTATTTCGAAGTCTGCTGCAATTGAAGAAGGATTTCGCCGTGCATGGCCTTCAATTCGCGACTCAAACATCTCGACGGGCATTACCTGCGCAATCTTGTTTGTTACTACTTCGAGCTTTGTGAAAGGATTTGCATTGACGCTTGGTATCGGTGTGCTTGTGAGTATGTTCACGGCAATTACCGTAACTAGATTGCTCATGTACACAATCGCTTTAAAAGCAAAAAAGTAACCTTAGTCACTATTTAATCGGTCTATGAATATCATAAAAAACAAAGCATGGTTTCTCGGATTTTCCGGCCTATTGATTGTAGCGAGCATTGCTGCACTAGCGCTGTTTGGGCTGAAGACGGGCATCGATTTCCGAGGAGGAGCGATGTGGCAAGTTAAGCAGGTTTCTGGAGAGGTTATTATGGATGATGTGGCGTTGAAGAATTTTCTTACCACAAATCTTGAAGATAAGAATTTTGTGCTGTTTCCTGTTGCAGAAGGGGGATACCTTATCCGCATGGCCGCCGTTTCTGAGGAAATGCACCAACAGTATTTGAGTGATTTGCGAACCACGTTTGGCACTATCGAAGAAGGACAATTTCAATCAATTGGTTCTACGATTGGTCAGGAGCTGAAGAACAAGTCACTTTGGGCTATCGTGTACGTTGTTTTGGGTATTTCTTTGTATGTCACGTATGCATTTCGAAAAGTTTCCTATCCGGTTAAGTCTTGGAAGTACGGTGTCATTACCTTGATAACGCTGTTACATGACGTAATTGTGCCGGCAGGAGTATTCGCAGTTCTTGGGTGGAAGTTTGGCATTGAAATAGACACCAATTTTATTGTCGCGTTGCTCGTGGTTATGGGCTTTTCTGTGCACGATACTATCGTTGTGTTTGACCGAGTTCGTGAAAATGTGCTCAATCACAGTGCGAATACTTCATTTGCCGAGGTTGTAAACAAGAGTATTAACCAGACATTTGCACGTTCTATCAATACGTCGTTGACCGTTTTGGTTGTACTTGTCGCTCTGTATTTCTTTGGCCCAGCTACTTTACAGTACTTTGTTCTTACCTTGCTTATCGGTATTGCAATGGGAACATACTCGTCAATATTCGTTGCGAGCCCGCTCTTGACAATATTTCGTAAATGAAGTAGAGTTTAATCACACTAAATTGGTAGGTTAAAACACTATGAAGAACGTAGGAAACATAATCGAACACGTAACACACACCCTCTCTGCCCGACAACGAGAAATCGTTGAGGAGCGGTTTGGGCTTCGGGATAACCAGGAAAAGACCTTACAGGAGCTTGGCGAGCGCAACGGGATTACCCGAGAGCGCGTTCGTCAAATCGAAGCTGAAGGGCTTCGTTTGGCACGGGAGCATTTTAAGGATAGTGATGGCGACCAGTTGGTTGCTATTGCGAAAGCACACTTAACATCATTAGGTGGCATCCGTAAGGAAAACGATTTTGTAAAGGATATGCAGACCATCCTTAAGGATGATTCTGTAAATCAGTGTCAACTTCGCTTCTTGTTCAAGATTGCTGGTGAGCCAATGCACTACAACGAAGACGATAGTTTCTATAGCTTCTGGTGCTTAGACAAAGCAATCATCAAGAAAGCAGAAACATTTATCGAAAAGGCAGTAAAGTTTTTTGGAGGGAAAAAGGAAGAGCTTGTATTTAAAGGCCAGTTCGATCCTCACTTTAAACAGCTTGCGACAGCCTCGAATGTTGATCTCGTTGCGGGTATGGATTACCTGAGCATTTCTAAGAAGTTTGCTACCAATCCTTATTCTGATTTTGGACTTTCCCATTGGGAAGAAATAACTCCAAAGACGGCACGCGCAAAGGCATATTTGATCTTGCGAAAGCATGGCAAGCCAATGCACTTCCGTGACATTGCAGGGACTATTAATACCACTGGATTTGATAAAAAGCCGGTATACGCACAAACAATTCATAACGAATTAATCAAGGACAATCGTTTTGTCTTGGTTGGACGAGGTATGTATGGTTTGACTGAACATGGATTTTTCCCAGGAACTGCGAAGGATGTTATCCGACAAGTTCTTATTGATAACGGACCGCTTGCACAGCAAAATGTTGTACAGATGGTTTCATCACAGCGATTTCTTAAAGAAAATACTATTTTGCTTAACTTGCAAAACAAGAAACACTTCAAGCGCTTAGAAGACGGAACATATCACGTTGCATAATAAAAAAGAAGCACTAACTGTGCTTCTTTTTTTAAACTATGTATTAGCATGCTAGTTGGCATACGGTTGGTAAAACGGTATACTAGAAAGAGTAAATCATCGAGAGGATATGCAAGAAATTTTTAATTATTTATTTGGCGGGTTGCCTATACCTGCGATTGTGAGTGAGATTGGACTCGGCATCTTGCAGAGTATCTTTGAGGTTTTTTCGTATGTATGGTGGATTGTGCTCCCCGTGTTTCTTTCCTTTTACTTATGGGATCTGTATGTTGCTGCAAATAAAAAAGCAGCGGGGAAGGCGGCAAAATCTGTCGTACTTGAACTTCGTATTCCAAAAGAGAATCTTCGCAGCCCAAAGGCTATGGAGCAGGTATTTGCCACACTCCACGGTACGTACGAGGGCGAGATTGGCTGGTGGGATAAAAACATCAAGGGCAAGTCGCAAAGTTCAATGTCGTTTGAAATGGTTGGACGCAGTGGCGGGGTCTATTTCTATATTCGCGTTCCCGATGGACAACGCAACTTAGTGGAGTCTGCTCTTTTTGCTCAATATCCGAACGCAGAAATTTCCATTGTCGATGACTATGTTGATTATTTGCCGGCGTCGCTTCCAAACCCCGTGTATGATGTGTGGGGCGCTGACCTGGTTCTTGATAAAGAGAGTGCATATCCGATAAAGACATACCTCTATTTTGAAGAAAAAGAAGAAGAGCAGCGTCTTGATCCGCTTACGGTTATTTTGGAAACCATGTCAAAGTTGCGCGAGAATGAAATGATTTTCTTGCAATACGTTATCAAGGCAACGGGAGAAAAGACAAATGATTACAAAAAGAAAGGACAAGCAATCGTTGATAAGATGCTTGGCAGGGAAGTAAAGGAAGTTGTGGAGCTGGGTGTGTTTGAGCACTTGTTGTTGTGGGTGCAAAATTTCTTGACCGCGTTTATCGCTGAGCCGAAGTGGCCAGAACCACCTAAAAAGTCAGAAGCCGCTCCTAAGTCTATCGCATCCCTAAGCTTTACCGAAAAGGAAGTACTTGAAGGAATAGAAGGGAAAATTTCAAAGTTGTGTTTTGAAGTAAATGTACGTGCGGTGTATATCGACCGACAAGAGTCTTTTCATAAGGCGTATATTAGTGGTATTACAAGTGCGTTTAAGCAATTTGGATCACATCACATCAATTCATTTAAAACAAACAAAGATACATCAGTAAGCCCACCGAAAGGATTTAAGGCATGGGTATTCTCTGATTGGAAAAAACAGCAGGAATATTTGAAAAAGCGTGCGATGTTTACTGCATATAAGGAGCGATCGATGATTAAAAAACCGCCCGTTTTCTCTATTGAAGAATTAGCAACACTCTATCACGTACCGACATCGTTGGTGGGTGCTCCAAGTATGCGACGTATTGAGGCAAAGAAAGGCGAGCCACCAGAGAATTTACCTATTGGATAATTGTTCCTAAATACCCATGAGTAACAAAGAAGTTTCAATTTTTGCAAAAACAAATTTTCGCAACCAAAGCGTTAATTTTGGTATCAAGGCGAATGACCGATTGCGTCATATGTATCTTATTGGGAAGAGTGGTACGGGAAAAACGACGCTGATGAAAAACTTGATGATCAATGATATCAAGAACGGTTTCGGCGTTGCGGTGCTTGACCCACATGGAGAATTCGTGGAAGAGCTTTTGAAGCACGTGCCCGAAGACCGTATTAAGGATGTTATCTATGTGAATCCGTCTGATATTGAAAATCCGGTTGGCTTTAATCCGCTCGAGCGTGTTGGGGAAGAACACGCGCACCTTGTCGCTTCGGCCGTCATGGGCGTATTTCAAAAGATTTGGGTGGATGCATGGTCCGCGCGTATGGAATACATTTTAAACAATACATTGTTGGCGTTGCTGGAATATCCAGGCACAACGCTCTTGAGTATTATGCGTATGCTTGCGGAGAAGGAATATCGTTTGAAGGTTGTGTCTAATTTGAAAGATCCGGTCATTAAATCGTTTTGGGAAAACGAGTTTGCAAAATATACCGACAAATTTATGACCGAGGCCATCGCGCCGTTGCAAAACAAGGTTGGGCAATTTAGTTCCAACCCGGTCATCCGTAATATTATCGGGCAGCCAAAATCGACCATCAATATGCGCAAGGCAATGGATGAAGGAAAGATTCTTATCTGCAATCTTTCGCAGGGAAGATTGGGTGAGGACAATTCCGCACTGCTTGGCGCTATGATCATCACAAAGATTCAGCTTGCGGCAATGAGTCGTATTGATATGCCCGAGGCAGAACGAAGGCCATTCTTTCTATACATCGATGAGTTCCAAAACTTTTCGACGGGTGCGTTTACAAAGATTTTTGCTGAAGCCCGCAAGTATGGCCTTGGCCTGGTGCTCGCCCACCAGTACGTCGATCAGCTCAAACAGGAAGAAGGTCTTGCGGAAGCGATCGTCGGAAACGTCGGTACGTTGGCGATGTTCCGGGTTGGCTCAATTGACGCCATGTTCTTTGAACATGAGTTTGAACCCGAATTCACTCCGCAGGATATGATTGGCTTATCAAATCGACATATTTATCTTAAATTATTGGTTGACGGTCAGGCATCTCGACCGTTTTCCGCCGAGACGCTGCCGCCGTATCCAATCCCACAGCCCAATTACGAGGACGTCATTATTGAAAATTCTCGGAGAAATTACTCAATGCCCAAGGCATTGGTTGATGAAATGATATCCAAAGAATACATGGGGTCGGGAAAAGCATCGATGGACGACAAGGTTATGCGCCGCGATGAAAAATCACTGGGGTCAATGCTAACTCCTCGCGAACATTCGGCGAAGCGTGACTATCCAAGGCAAGATAACAACAATCGCTCTTCAGAGCGACCGAGACCGGCTACATCAAATACTTCTCCTGCAAAACCCGCTTTTGGTGGAGATAGGCGCGTTGATTCCAATCAGCAGCGACCCTTCGTCCGTCAGGTGACGGATCAGGGTAAGTCCATTGTTCGTCCGCCGATGCACCACGATAAAACGCCTAACCCTGATTCTGCGTTTGCTAAGATAGTTTCTGGGGAACCTATGTCTCGCCCTGTAACGAACCATGATCGGCCAAAGCATGTGTATGAAAAAAAGCCGGTCAATATTGATGACTTGAAAAAGGCAATCGAAGAATCGTTGCAAAAAAGAAAGGAAATTAAGCCCTTCGACTCCGCTCCCTCCTTCGCTAAAGCTGCGGAAGGCAAGCAGAACAAGCCCCTCGGCGCTGCTCAGGACAAGCAGCCTGAAGAAAAGACTGTGCAACCACCAAAGGATATTGAGGGAAATAGCTCTACCCTTTGATTTTTGAGGAAAATTTGGTACAACAGTATACAAACGTAATTATTAATTATCTTCGGTGAGGCACTTAGCTACTTAGTACGGCGCCTTGCTCTGAGGAAAAATTCGCATGTTAGATATTAACGATTTAGAAAAAGGAAGTTCTATTATTATGGATGGGGACCCGTTTACTGTCCTTGAAATTTCGCACCAACACGTAGGGCGTGGCGGTTCTTCTATACAGACAAAATTGAAGAATTTACGCACAGGGCAAGTGTTGTCGCGTAACTTTAAGCCAGCGGATGAATTTGAAGAAGCTGAAGTTGAGGAATTAAAAGCAAAATATTTATATGTAGCGAAAGGGGAGTATTGGTTTTCTGAACTCGCAAATCCAGGTAAGCGCTTTAGCTTGACCGAAGAAACGATTGGCGACCAAAAAGATTTTCTTAAGCCAGAAATGGAGCTTGTTGCACTTATTTTTAGCGAAAAGATTTTTGCTGTACGATTGCCAATTAAGATTGAATATCTTGTTGTTGAAGCTCCACCGGCGATTAAAGGGAACACTGCACAAGGGGGAACGAAGGTTGTTGTTATTGAATCCGGCGCAAAGGTAAACGTTCCGATGTTTATTGGTGAAAACGATATCATCCGCGTCAATACACAGACAGGTGAATATGCAGAACGTGTAGAAAAAGGGAAATAACAAAATTTGTAGGCATGAATTTCTCTTCACTACAAGCATTACTTTCTTCAGGCATTGATTTGATACCGTTCGCATTCTTTGTGGTAATGGTTATTAGTGCTGGATACGTATATCTTCGCTCTCCGTTGTTAGGCGGGCAGCGTTTAGCTGTATTTACCCGACTTATTGTTGCCGTGGTTAGTTTTCGCATTGCATTTGCTGCTGCAAAAAGCGGTTTACAATATTATGCTTGGGTGCAAGACGAGTTAGGAAAGTTACTGCTTCCGCCAACGCAACCTATCACGTATTTTTTTCAGTACATATGGACGCATTTTTGGGCCAATGTCGTTCTTTCGCTTGGGGTTGGATTACTTACGTTTATTGTCTTGCGTACTTTACAAAAAAAGAATCAACGATTCTTTGATGTGGGTGAAGTTGAGCTAGGCACATTACTTGCGCTTGTTGTTGGGTGGCCCCATTTTGTTGTGTTTGTTCCGCTCGTTTTTGTACTTGTGGTGCTTATTAGCATTATTCGTGGCATCGTAGTAAAGGAACCGTTTACCACCCTTGGGTTACCCTTTATTGTCGCAGCATGTATTGCGTTATTTACTGCAGTGCCCGTACTTACGTTTCTGCACCTTGAGGAGTGGATTATGTAAGAGTGCTTGGGGTTTACATTCTGTTGAATTTTGGTAGGCTATCGGGACTATGGGTGCGCAAAAGAAAAAAGTTTTTGTCATGATGTCGGGTGGCGTTGATTCAAGCGTCGCCGCTTTTTTGTTGCGCGAGCAGGGAGCGTATGAAGTTATTGGCGTTTTTATTAAAGGCTATAACGTCGATGGCTGCCAAGACCGAGAAGCGGAGGATGCGCGAAGAGTTGCAGAGCACTTAAGAATTTCTTTTTATGTAATTGATCTTGAGGAAGAATACAAACATTTCGTAGTGGAGTATTTGGTAAACGGGTATCGTAATGGTATTACGCCAAACCCAGATGTGATGTGCAATAAAGAAATAAAGTTTGGTGTATTTTTAGAAAAGGCGCTTGCGCTGGGTGCTGATTTTGTGGCTACGGGACACTACGTTCAAATTACAAGCACCAAGGTACAAGATGCAAACGGAGACACACAGGTTGTGCATGCATTACAACAGGGGGTTGATGAAAATAAAGACCAGAGCTATTTCTTATGGACGCTTACGCAAGATCAGCTACAGTACTGCTTGTTTCCAATAGGCGAGTATACTAAGCCTGAAATTCGGGTGATAGCCACTAACGCGGGTTTGCCGACGGCACAGAAAAAGGATTCTCAAGGAATTTGTTTTTTGGGAAATATTTCATTACGTGGATTTTTGGAACAGTACTTACCCAAAAAGCGCGGGGATATTATTACGATGGATGGCGTGAAAGTGGGTGAACATGACGGTGCATGGTTCTACACTATTGGCCAGCGACACGGGCTCCATATTGGTGGAGGGCCAGCCTACTTTGTTATCAAAAAAGATGTATTAGATAATATCGTTACCGTTGCTCATGATGACCGATTACTCGCACAGGTAATCAATTGTGTTGAGCTTGTTGATATGAATTTTATGGGCGCGCATGCTATCGATTGCCCGAAATCTATCCCCGTTATGGCACGTATTCGCTATCGCCAACCGTTGTTTTCTGCGACACTCATTGTAGAAGATGAACGGTATCAATTGCAATTTGATGCACCGCAGAAATTTGTTGCTTCGGGACAATCGGCTGTACTGTATACTCCCGATGGAGTTGTCGTTGGCGGAGGGATTATCGCATAACAATTTTATTTTTTACGACAAAAAAATCGACGATTGCCGATTTTTTTGTAGCGCTCTTTATGGGCGAGCGATAAACCAAATGTTATTTACGCCGTGGCCTGTAGTGTCGCCGACGTTCACGTCTTTAATCCAAAAATAGAGCGGCATACCATTATAGGTAAGCTGTATTGACCCATCCGCTCTTTGTACTGTTCCGACCTGCCCTGTGATCGTTGAGTCAGCTGCACGCGCTCCTTCTGCGGGGACGATATAGGGTGGCCAATTTGTGGCGCATGCCCCTGTGCAATTACTTATGCCGATTTTATCATTTGCAAATGTGTAGAGAGAAAAACCGTTTGCTCCAACGATATAGTTGCCAAGTGTTGCACTGGCCCCTATTTTTAGAACAGCTTCTGTTGCTGTGGCGGGCTGCTGGCGTTCGAGCGAAGTTGGTTCCTGAACCGATTGTGTTGGAAAGGTCGCCTGATAAGACATTATGTAATAAATGCCTCCAATGATAATAATTCCAACAATCACCCCAATAATTTTCTTATTCATATTGTGTTTTTGAAACAAATGAATTCGACCTTTATGGAAATGTCTTATAAGTAGTATAACAAAATATACCAACGCAATCTATCTTGATAGGTTTGATAAGTTAGTGTATAAAGAACTTAGAATAGGGAAAATAAAAAGCAAGGAGGAAAAGCAGATGGCGACGAGAATTTTTGATGAGAAAGCATTAGCAAAAGGCTATCCCATTCAGCCAAGGGATATTGACTGGGAAAAAGATTTTTTGAGCATCTTTAGTCCTACTCCTACGGCCAATGCAGCCCGCACTCTTGGCAAGCTCGCACTTGAAAAAGGGGGTTGGGACCCGTTTACGAGAGAAGAAATTCGCAAGTTTTCTGGCAGCCTTCTCTTTTGCGGACTTTCGGGCGGAGATACATCATCCGCGGAAAAGCTCATTGTCCTTGGAAAGGATGGCAAGTACAGATATACGGAAGAATTTATCCGTCTCTGCCACTTGGCTTCTTTAACGGTTAAATAGGTCTGTAGAGGTACTATCGAAGCCCTGCATTGCGTGGGGCTTCTTTTTTTATTGTAGACTCTTGCGGAATGGCGTATAAGAGGGGATCGGTTTAAACAATACAGTTAATAGCGTATAATAAGACCATTATGGTCCATGATTTATTGAAAGATACAACGGTTACCTACACCTGTTCGATGCACCCCGAAATTACATCGGAAACTCCAGGAAACTGCCCTAAGTGTGGCATGGGGCTTGTTTTGCAAGGTTCAACCGATGTTGCACTTCCGGGAGCTATTCCTCATGCATCTGATAAGCATGCGGGTCATACGGCAGCGTCTTTTTTGCGTAAATTTTGGATTGGACTATTGTTAAGTATTCCCGTTGTGTTGTACTCGGAGCTTCCTGAGGTACTACTAGGTGTGCGCATGCCTACATTCCCTGGGATGCAGTATCTTGGACCATTATTAGGCTCAATCATTTTTTTCTATGGCGGGTGGATTTTTCTTATTGGCGCGGTTAATGAAATTCGTGCAAAGTTGCCGGGGATGATGACACTTATTTCGCTTGCTATTGTGAGTGCGTATACCTATAGCATGTATGTTTTTGCTATAGGAGCTACGCATGCATTGTTCTGGGAGCTCGCAACGCTTATCACAATTATGTTATTGGGACATTATTTGGAAATGCGTTCGATTGATACGGCTCAGCACGCTTTGCGTGAGCTTGCTGCCTTATTGCCTGATACCGCCGAGATAATGGTTGGGCAAGTTACCCGCGGCGTTACGTTAGCAGAGCTAAATGTAAACGATCTTGTTATTGTAAAGCCAGGAGGAAAAATTCCAGCCGATGGTGTTGTTATTGAGGGAGAGTCTCAGGTGAATGAATCAATGATGACTGGCGAATCGAAACCGGTTGAGAAGAAGGTTAATAGCACTGTTGTGGCTGGAACAATTAATGGAGATGGACGATTAGTTGTTGCAATTACAAGAATTGGCGAAGGCACTTTTTTGGCGGGGGTTATGCGACTTGTTGCCGGTGCACAAACGTCAAAGTCGCGATTACAGGTACTTGCCGACAAGACTGCTTTTTATTTAACAGGTATTGCAATTGTAACCGCGCTAAGTACGCTATTTATTTGGCTTTCGCTGGATAAGGGGACTGCTTTTGCGATGGAGCGTTTTATCGCCGTATTAGTTGTCGCATGTCCGCATGCACTGGGGCTCGCAGTGCCGCTTGTTGTTGCGATTTCAACCTCGATCGCTTCGCGTAATGGACTATTTATTAAAGATCGCCTTGCGCTTGAAGCAGCACGAACAATTGATATCGTATTGTTTGATAAAACAGGCACGTTAACCGAGGGAGCGTATGGAGTGAATGCAATTATCCCCCTTACTAACACAACCACCGACGCAGATAAACAGGCTACTGTTGCGGCTCGTGAACAGGAGAATATTTTACGACTCGCTGCTTCGCTTGATTTTGCATCTGAACACCCTGTTTCACGTGCTATTGCAGGAGAGGCGATGAAGCGGGGTATTGAACTCTTTCCCGTGACGCACTTTGTTCGAGTGCCTGGGAAAGGGGTAAGAGGGATTGTTCGCGGTATGCGTGTTGAAATTGGCGGTGAATCGCTAGTCGGATCTAAAATGATAGATGGACTAGTGCAGGATGTGCATAGGGAGATAGCGCTTCTCGCAGGTAAGGGGCAGACAATCGTGTATGTTATGGCTGATGATAATCCGATTGGTGTTATTGCACTTGCCGACATTATTCGTCCTGAGGCAAAAGAGGCGATTGTTGCTTTGAAACGCCTCGGCATAAAGCCAGTTATGGTTACGGGAGATGCTGAGGAAGTTGCTGAATGGGTTGCACAGGATGTGGGTATTGCTGAATATTTCTTCCGCGTATCACCTCATGATAAAGTAGAAAAAATAAAAGCATATCAAGAAAAAGGACTACGGGTTGCGATGGTTGGTGATGGTGTTAATGATGCTGCTGCATTGATGCAGGCAAATGTAGGTATTGCAATTGGTGCGGGAACAAACGTCGCAATTGAATCAGCGGGTATTGTGTTGGCCAAAAACGATCCACGTGATGTTGTTAAAATAATTCGATTGGCGCGATTAACCTATCGCAAGATGGTACAGAATTTATTCTGGGCTGCTGGCTATAATGTTATTGCCATTCCACTTGCTGCAGGAGCTTTGTATGCATGGGGTATTGTATTATCGCCCGCGATTTCTGCCATATTTATGTCAGTGAGTACGATTATCGTTGCTGCAAACGCATTGTTATTACGTCGAAATGGGCAGGTACTATAGCCCTATTTCACAAAATTGGCTTTTTATATACAATACAAACATATGCATATTTTGGATGAATTAAAGGAACGGGGGCTTGTCTATCAGGTTTCCAATGAAGCAGCGGTGCGTGAATTAATCGATCAAAAAGGTGGGTTATTTTATATTGGTTTTGACCCAACAGCATCGAGCTTGCATGTGGGGGGATTGTTGGGGATTGTATTTTCAAAGCGACTTGAACTTGCGGGGATGATTCCGGTCATGCTTGTAGGGGGCGCAACAGGGCGTATTGGTGATCCGAGTGGACGCTCACAGGAGCGAACGCTGAATACCTACGACGCTGTTGAGTCAATGACCTCAGGCCTTGAGAAGCAAATTGGTCAATTCAATTTTGAACATGCTCATTTTGTAAATAATTATGATTGGCTTGGCATGATGCCACTTGTTGATTTTTTGCGTGATGCAGGAAAATATTTTACCGTCAATGAAATGCTTGCAAAAGATTCGGTAAAAACGCGCATGGAAGATGGTATTTCATTTACCGAATTTAGCTACCAACTATTACAAGCGTATGATTTTTTGAAGTTGTATGAATCGCGTAATGTTACCTTGCAACTTGGCGGTTCCGATCAGTGGGGAAATATTACTGCCGGCATCGAGTTGGTCCGCAAGGTGAAGCATGTTGAAGTGCTTGGCATGACGATGCCATTGGTTACGCGTGCCGATGGAAAGAAAATGGGAAAGAGCGAGAGTGGCGCTGTGTGGCTTGATCCGACGATGACATCACCGTACCACCTGTATCAGTTTTGGCTTAATGTTGATGACGCTGATGTTGTTAAGTTTTTAAAATATTATACGTTTTTGGCGCTGGAAGAAATCGCCGTACTTGAACAGTCATTACAGACTGAGCCTGAAAAGCGTGAGGCACACAAGGCGCTTGCGGATGCGGTAACTGAATTTGTACATGGCAAGGAGGCGTTGGAGCAGGCAAAGAAAATGTCCGAAGTGTTGTTCGGAGGCGATATATTCGAAATCGTTTCGGATAAAAAGAAGTGCGAAGCATTGTTTGTCGGAAATATTGCTGTGCAGCAAATTAAAACGCTTAATACAATGACAATTGTAGATTTTCTTGCGTCGCTTGCGTGGAAGGCGCCGTTATCAAAGCGACAGGCAAAGGAAGATATCGAGGCTGGAGCAATTGAAATAAATGGAAAGAAAGTGAGTGATGGGGAGCAGGTATTGGGCGTAGGGGAAAACGATGTATTATTTAACCGATATATTATCGTAAAAAGAGGCAAGAAAAATTACCATTTTGTAGAGGTTGTGCAATAAATTAAAATCCGCCTTTAAGGCGGATTTTTATTTGGTTGATTTTTCGCTCAGTATCCCTATAATAAATAGGCTAATAATGGGCCTGTAGTCTAGTGGTAGAACACGGCATTCGCATTGCTGAGACGCGAGTTCGATTCTCGCCAGGTCCACCCATATGCAAAAAGAACTCCGGAATGATTCTTTTTGCTACTTTTCTTGCTTTGTATGGGATATAATTAAGGGGAAATAGTCGTTGGCTCTTTATTATGCTCGGATCGGCGTGGAGTTTTGTGTTACTACGATTCCATGCTGACCTGACCGTTTGGAAAATCAAATTAATAGTCGCTCAATCAAAACCATGGAAGATATAAACGAAAAGCAAAAAGAAGTTGCAGAAACAAAGGTGTGCCCATTCTGCAGGAAAGAAATATCCATAGAGGCTACGAAGTGCCCCTATTGTCAATCAACCTTAATAACAGATAAAAATGCAAAATTAATTTTGATGTCGTCGTTAGGTTTATTTTTGATTTCATTTGGGGCCTTTATATTTTTCATTTCCATATTTTCTGCAGTCTTTGGAATAAATGTTACGCAGTATGTATGGTGGCTTATTATTCCATTTGCGCTAGGATTTATTTGGAAAAAACAAAAAATGGGTCAACAGAAGAAAATAGAATCCTCGCCAAGTCTTAAAAAAATTCCACTTCTAATATGGGCGCTCATTCTGTTGGTGGCGCCAATAGTAATAGTGGGGGTAATTTTTTTAGGAATTGTAATTATGGCCCCTGCGCCTTCTAATAGAAATAGTGCTCCCGTAATAAATACTCCTGCTCAACAAAAGGGTATCCAAGTGACAGCGATTCAGCTCGCAACAGATTATGAAGCGAATGAAATAGCCGCAGATACGAAGTATAAAGACCAGATTGTTGAGGTGACAGGAACGATTAAAGATATTAGTAAGGACATACTCGGTGCACCCTATATTATTTTAAGTGGGGACCCAAACTCGATTACAGATGTGCAGTGTACCTTTGATAAGAGTAAACAAAACCAGCTTATACCGCTTACTAAAGATACAAAGATCACGCTACTTGGGAAAGTAAGCAGAAAACTTCTTAATGTACGTGTTGATGAGTGTTCTATAATTCAATAAATTGTGTAATGCAAAAGAGCCTTAAATGGCTCTTTTTTATCCTATATTTAGGCTCCATGGCCTATTTCTGGGTTGGTAGAGTGACGCTGGGGAAACCTTTATTAAAGAGATATATAAACTACCATCTTTAGATTTGGAAGGGTTTCTGCGTCACGATTCTTGATATGTGAGAAGTTGGTTTGATTTATGCTCTGATTAAGGCAGGGCCTATATATGGAAAATCTAAAAAATTGACAATAGGGTCTTGTTTTCGGGATAATAGGTGCACAAAGGGGAACATCTAATTAAATGCCTAATAATAATCAATTTTTAAATGGTTCTGAGTGGCGCAAATGGGATTTACACGTCCATGCCCCTGGATCAAAACAACAGGAGTTGTATGTAACGGAGGATGGGAGCAATCCATTGGATGTTTTTTGTGACATTATAGAGCAATCTGATACCGATGTTTTTGGAATAACAGATTATTTTTCCGTAGAGAACTACTTTATTTTTCTTGAGTGGTTTAAGACAAAATTCCCTGATTCAAAGAAGGCGTTTTTCCCAAATATTGAATTTCGATTGGATGATAAAAATAAAGAAAGTGACTATGTAAATTTTCATGTTATTTTTTCTGATGAAGTTGCGCAGGACGATATACAGAAATTTTTATGTGATATTGAACTTAAAAATTTGCATCCTGATGGAGGGGGTTCAACTTTAAAGTGTAATCCAATTGATCTTGGAATGATTGGGTATGATAAAGCACTTGTGACCATCGATGCTATATTAGAGTCTCATAAAAAAACTTTTGGCAAGAGGGATATTTCCTTTATGTGTGGAGTTGCAAACGGATATGGTGGTATCAGGCCACCCCAGCAACAGGGGCGCCATACGGAATATGCAAAAATTGTTGACGATGTGTGCCAAATTTTTTTTGGGAGAGCTCAAGATAAAGACTTCTTTTTAGGCACTACTCGTTATGAGGGGTCAATAAGTAAGCCAGTAATATGCGGGTGTGATGCGCATTCATTTGATCAACTTAACGCATGGTTGGGGAAGCAAGTAATTAGTAATAACGAAAAGGGAGAAAGTTATATTGAAAAGGATGTTACTTGGATTAAAGCTGACCAGACCTTTGAAGGTTTGCGCCAAATTCTTTATGAGCCAAGTGATAGGGTAAAAATTCAAGAGCATTCTCCTTATGCAGATAATAGCAAAATATATTTTAAATCCCTTGATTTATCGGGCAGTGTAAATTTTATTTTGCCCGATATTGAACTACCGATAAATAGGGAGCTTGTAGCTATAATTGGTGGGAGAGGTAGTGGGAAAAGCGCCCTTTTGGATACTTTTGCTTTTTTAAATGAAGAGCATCTTAAAAAAGATCAGAATGGTAAAAAGAAAATAATCGAATATTATCGAGATAATGAGGGGTATGTAGAACCACGCCCTTCTTTTATGCTTACTACGACCCTAGTTGATAAGGATGGAGTTGAGCAGGATTTTGAAAAAACGCTTATTGATAGAGATGATATAGAGCTGCCCTTTTTATATCTCGGGCAGGAACAGTTAAGTGGTATTGCAACGAATGATTCTGAGCTTACGCGTACCGTTTGCCAATTGATTGGTATTGATATAAATGAAATTGGTACGGAAAGTCTTATTGCGCGTGCACGCACGACTCTTAGCGACATTAATAATACTCGGAAATCACTTAGTGATATTTATGAAAGGTGTGCTTTAGTTGGGTATGTTCTTGGAACTGATATTACAGTTTGGTTAAGAGAGTATTGTAACAAGTTAAAAGAGCAGCAAAAAAGACTTTCTTCTAGGGAGACAAGGGATGTTCTAGAAGATATAAGTACTAAAACAAAGCGAGGTTTGAGGCTTAAAGATTTAAATGAAAAAGTAGCCGTTCTCCTATCGACTCTAAAGGACATACCACTTAATGTCGAAATTAGTGCATTCAATCTTCAATTGAGAGAAATTTATACCGACTGCCCAGAGCTTGCGCCTTTAAGCTCATCTTCTCAGATAGCAGCAGTTATAGCTCTCCAAAATAGAATAACAGCAGAAATGGATAAGTTGCGAACGGAAATTGCAACAAAGAAAATCGAGTTGATTAAGCAAGATATTAAGGAAGATGTAAATAGTCTTTTGCAGGCAAGCGAATCGCTTGAGCGTGAGATTGGCGTGGTTGAAAAAGATCAAAAAAACTGCGCTGATGCCGTTCTTAGGCTTGAAAATTTACATATTCAGCGTGGTAAAATTTTAGAGGATATTCAAACTTCTCTTAAATCGCTTGGCGAATCTATCTCTTCTGCCTTCAATTCTTTTCAGGGGTCTCGCTCTGATTCGATTACTATTGAGAAAGAATTGTTTGAGAAGATGATTAAAGGGATTAGTATAGAAGGGGCTATCGAGTTTAATCAAAGGGTATTTGCTAATAAGGTATTGACTGAGTTTGTGGATAGACGAACAGTCCCGAATGAAATTACTCTGAGAGAATTAATAGCTGGTAAAAATACAGATGGCACAATAAAAGAGATTACACTTGAGAACCTTTTTTTGTGGGCACAATCTGATTTAGGTTCGCAAAAATGCTTCAGCCGTGGCGGGCTAGATAATTTAGTTGAGTACATTTTTACAGAATGGCCCGATTTTTTGAAAGTAAGGGCGGTGGCAAAACTTAATGGAAAATCTACTGAAGTTCTATCTATCGGACAGCGAGGCACCTTGCTTTTGAAAGTGTATCTTGCGACAGCATCAGCAAAACAAGTTTTTGTAATCGACCAACCAGAGGATAATCTTGATAATAATTTTATAATGAATGAGCTTGTTCCGTTGATTCGAAATGCGAAACGCTCTAGGCAAATCATAATGTCTACCCATAATGCAAACTTGGTTGTTAATGCAGATGCGGAGCAGGTGATTATAGCCCAGCTAGATCATCATCCGGCTGGCAGCTATTTAACTGGCAGTATTGAAGCCCCCGAAATAAATAAAAATATTAGGGATATTCTTGAGGGTGGCGAAGAAGCTTTTAGACAACGCGAGCGTAAATATTTTTTTAAGAGCTAATTAAGATAAGGCGTTTTATCTGCTGGCAGAATTTTTTGAACCATGGTATTATTTTGAATAAATGTCTACACAAATATGGAAATAGAAATTTTTGAAGAAGATGGTAGCAATACACTTTCTCTTAGCGATAAAGACGTTGATTTTACTATTAACGTAGACACGGAGTCAAAAACTTATAGGTCAAGAATGAGTTTAAATGATGATGTCTATTATCGCACGGAAAATTTTCAATATAGAATTTCTGTAGACCCTATTCGCCTTGAAGTTCGATTAGTTGCGCGACTCGATGAACCGCCACCTGACAAATACTCAGTCAAAGATGGGGTAGTTTTGGAGTCTGAAATTCTTGCAGACCGAGGTGAACTTATGGCTTCAATGACTAAGGAATTTATTAATGGCCTCAAAAAAGAAGTTGAATGGCATGAGGAGTGGGTTGGCGACCCTGTTTCCATGTACCTCCTTTTAAAGCACCCTGAAATAATTTCCCCCGATGATTACCGACGTCACTTGCGACAGTTAGCAGAAAAAATAAAGTCAGCAACTCTTAAAGTTAGGAAAGCACTTGAACTAGATAAAACGGGTTTGCAAATAACCGATGAGTACGAAGGTTCAGGGCGTGCAATTTGGTATTCGAAATCAAAACAGGACGGAATGTCCGAAGAGGAAATCAATGACGCCATAAAGCACCAGAAAAAAGTTCAAGAGAGATTGTTTGATGAGAAATCAAATGAATATGTCGGCATTTCCGAAAGTGAGTTTAGGTCGAGCGACCAAATACTAAAATATATTGATGTGTTTCTGAGTAAGAAGTCCGCGCCTACCAAAAAAGAAGAAAAGAACAAGGCATCTTTTGGTATTAACTTTGGAGCTTTTATTATTAAATGGATTTGGCTATTTGTTGTTGTGTCTGTAGCCCTCGGGCTACTTTCTTTGATTGTTAACATCCTTCAATACGATTTTACCTTTGCGTTTGTTACTTCGGGCATCTTGGCGTTTTCCCTAATTCTTCGACAGAATAAGTGAAGTGGGTTTGTGTGAAATTAGGGTCGTTTTTGCTTGCCTAAGCAATTCCGGCAACTTCTTGATATATTCCGATAGTTCCAATAAGTGGTCCCCATTTCCACAATTTGTAATTTTAATAAGAAATTGACATATTATTTAAAATATGTCACTGTATTTTTAGTGCGTACGTTCTTTTTTAACCTCATAACAGATAGAAAGGAGTCTTCCTATGTGGGATCCATATTCGGAATTTCAGTCGGCAATATTGCCAAATGGTCTGACGGTGCACGCGGCTTATTGGCCAGGACGTCCATGGGAATCTATAGGATTCCTTGTTCACAGTGGAGCTGAACATGATCCGATTGGACTCGAAGGGTTGGCGCATTTTGTTGAGCATTTGGTTTCTGATAATGCAAACGTCCCCAATAAAGAAATACACGCGTTTTTTGAAGACTGCGGCGGTAGAGTTAATCTTGGAATAACTGATTATCCGGACACGCGTTATAATTTTTTTGTGCCGACGGGTAAGGCAGTTCTTGCAAGAGCTTTCTCAGTATTTGGCCACATGTTGTTTTCGGCCAAGTTTGAAAAATGCATCGAACGAGAGCGCCAAGTTGTTCTCGAGGAGTTTAATCGTCGCTACACAAACAATCTTAAGTTTGACCTGGATACTCGCGAACGCAAGGCGCTTTATACTGATTGTTGGCTCGGACGATTTGTTCGTCCGCTTGGCAATCCCGAATCGGTTAAACGAATAACGCAAGCTGACTTGCAGTCGTATTACAACACGCATTACGTACCCGCAAACATGAGTATTGTGGCGGTTGGTGGTATGCAACTTTCGGAACTCGTCGAACTTCTCTCAGAAAGTCCTTTTGCGATGAGCAAGAACGGGGCGCGAACGTCGCTGCCAATTCCAGTAACTAATATTTCTTTACCCTTGGAGGCTTGTTATGTGGTCGAAGCTTCTAAGTACGTTTCCATCCCAATCAACGTCGGTTCCTACCGAAGTGTTGCTAAGGTGCCAGGTAATATCAATGGACAGGCGCTTTACATTCTGAAGAAGATGCTTGATGAAATATTGAACGAAGAAGTACGAGAGCGGCGCGCTTGGGCGTATGCCATTGATAGCTCTCGCCGTAGCTTTCGACATTTCTATGAATTTTCAATCAACTGTAGCGCGCTCGCGCTCAAGGCGATTGATAATCTCGAGAAAGTTGTCGAGACTTGTATTGCTACAGCGGGAAGCAGCGAGGGCTTATTTGCTCAAATCAAGCGTCAGTCTCTCGCGAATCATTTCATGATTGACCCGACGGGCAGAGGTGTCTGCGATGGCGCACTTGATGATCTTACTCACGCACACCGAATCATCTCTCTTTCAGAAAACGCTCATGATCTTGAATGCGTGACGATGGACGATGTTCGTGATGCACTTCAGTGGCTTCGACCAGAACAACGGTGGACGCTTATCACGAAGCCCTGACTTTTGTCGAATAGCACGGCGGCTAAATATTCATCTTAGGATGATTGATTTAGCCGCTTTTTTTATATTACTTTTGTTTTATTGGGTGGATTTGGCTATACTTAGAAAATAGATTTATCGAGATTAACGTATGATACACCAAGCACTTATCGATGTAGTAAAAAGCCAATTAGGCGGAGGCGTAAGTGAAACGGAGGTAAGAGAATTTTTGCTAAGACGGGGGACAAGTGATGAGGAAATACAGGAGATTTTTGAACTTATTTCTCCCGACGCTCCGACATTACGCGAAATTCCTCTTGAGCCGGTTGAGCAGACTATCCCGACACTCGATCCAATAATAGAGCCTGTTGTTGCGGAGATTCCTACCCCTGAGCCAGTAGTAGCGGCTCCTATTGTTGCCGACATCCCTGCTCAGTCTGTAGCGCATGGCGTAGTCCGCGATATTCCCCCTATTTCTCCTAGTGTTCCTTTTGCTATGACAAATGGCACACAGCCGCTTGTAGCGTCGATTCCGGCCTCAATGACAGAATCTTTGACTGTTGCCACCTCGGAAGCTCAGCCAATTGAAGAAAAAAGTAAAAAGAAGCGGATTGCGCTTATCACAGGCCTTATTGGTGGTATCGTTATTCTCGGTGCGAGTGGGTGGTTTGCCTATTCTGTCTTTCTCGCTTCGCCCGAAAAGGTTTTAGACGTAATGATGTTGAATCTTCGCGATGTCCGTTCGGGTGCATTTTCTGGTGAAGTAACACTACAGACAAACGCATTACTCGATTCGCTTACTTCGGCAACATCCACACGCGATAGTCAGTTTGCACCCTTATTTGCGATTGACGGAGCGGTGACCATTCGTGCGAAAGCATCGGGTGCTATTGATATGATCGATAGCACAAATAAAAAATCTTATTTTATCAGCGAGTTATCAATGGATAAATGGCCGATGGGAGATTTTATCCTGGGTGCCGAATATCGCAATGTTGCTCAACGAACATACGTACAGATCAAAGACGTTCCCGATCTTGGATTCTTTAGCCTAAGCTTTTTAAAGAACAGCTGGTTTATGCTTGAAAATACAGATGTTGCTGCTCAGCTTGGAACAGAAGAGCGCGCGGCGTTAACGGAGGAACAACGAGGTCAATTGATTGATGCATGGAGAGAAAATCGTTTTCTATTGGTTAACGCAACGCTTCCCGCAGAAGATATTGAAGGGGTTGCCACTCGGCACTACGCGCTAACACTTGATAAAGAAGCTTTTGTGTCATGGATTATTACCGCTAACGCTATTATGCAGAATCCGCCTACCGATCAAGGTTCGCTTGCTAAGCAGCTTGATTCGTTGACGATTAATACATTTGAACTATGGGTTGGACGTCGCGATAGGTTGCCGCACAAATTGCTTTTAGAGGCAACAATGCGCGATACAAGTGACGCAAGTAAAACATCCGCGATTTCGATTGCTCTTACGGGAAAAGATTTTAATAAGCCCGTGGACGTGATTGTGCCGGAAGATGCAAAATCATTTGAAGAAGTGCTGCAGGGTATCTTTGGACAAATGTTAGGAGGACAAGAGGCTAAGGTTTCGTCTTCGACAACGCCACAAGTGCGCAATACGCAACGAAAGAAAGACGTTACGATAATTGCCGATGCAATTAAGAAAAATATAGCACAAAATAATGGAACGTTTGTGTGTGCTACGGGTGTGCTTCCGCAAAAAGCAACCTTTATTGGGAAAGATGGATATGATGTTGAGCCATGTATTCGCTCGATTACATTGCCGACTTTGCCCAAAGATCCTACGAAAGGAACGGCTACTATAACTGGATATTCATTGTTTTATGATGCAAAAACGAATAAGTTAACGGTGCGTGCTCCGTATGCGGAGTTAGGGGTAAAAATCAGTATTACTAAGTAAAACTATGGATAAACAAAAACTAGTTGCAATAGGGAAAGATCAATTAAAAGGCGGGATTGCAATCGACCAAGTGCGCGAGTTGCTAACATATCGCGGTGTGGAAGAAAAGGACGTTGAAGAGATTATGCAGGAAGTGCTTGCTGACGAGAGCGCGCGTCCAGAGCAGATAAGTGGCAGCGCTGTGGTTGATAAAACAGACGCCGCATTGCTCGATGTTTCGGCGGACGCACCGCTTAATCCAGTGGCTGCAAAGCAGGAACGTACGATTATTTTACTTGCAACGATTGGGGCGGTTATCGTTGCTATCGCAGGATCGGTTGTCTATTTTCTGTATTTTTGAGGCCTAATAAGGCGTTTTTCGGAGAAATATAAGATACACTCCTGCAGAGCGCAGGTTTGTTGACATTTTAATGGTCTTCAGGTATCTTTAAGTGATATGAAATTCGCAGTAATCGAAACAGGGGGAAAGCAATATAAGGTTTCCGCCGGACAAAAACTGAAGGTGGAGAAAATGGACGTCGAAATTGGCGCACAGTTTTCTTTTGACAAGGTTTTACTTGTTGCAGATGAGCAAAAGGATGGCGCCGATACCACTATTGGAACCCCATACGTTGCCGATGTTAAAGTTGGTGCAACCGTACTAAGCAAGGATCGCGATGATAAAAAAATCGTATTCCGCTATCACAACAAGAACCGCTATCGAAAGTTTAAGACACACCGACAGCACTATATAGAGGTGGAGATTAACACCATCGGTTAAATTGCTCGCTCTTTTGTGGCCTACTGTGTTACGGGGCCCCATCGATTCGGTCGCAGTACTTCTGTACAGCTCTCTCGTCGATTTCCCCGTGCCTTGTATTCCATCAAAATATCAAGCAATTTGATAAAAAATCGTCAGCTCACTAGGCTGGCGATTTTTTGTAATGAAAGAAAATTATAGGCAAAAACGTAGTATACTGTATCTATATGATTGACCACGATTCATACGAGGAAAAATCCGATACAGAGTTGGTCGCATTAACCTTGCAAGACCGCAATGTATACGCGTATTTAATCCGTCGATATGAGATTCCGCTTGTGCGTTATGTGCGTCGGATCTCGGGATATTCTGATGACGATATCGCGGATATTCTGCAAGACGCATTTATTGGGGCGTATCGTAATTTAAATGATTTCGACACTTCGTTGAAATTTTCCTCGTGGATATATCGAATTGTGCATAATGAAACAATATCGCACCACCGAAAGAGGCAAACACGACCACAAACCGTTTTTGTGGAAGAGGGAAGTGATTTGTTTGAATCGCTTGCATCGGAAGTGGATGTACCTCGGGACGTAGATCAAGCGTTAGTTGCGCAGCGTATCCGAGCAATTCTCGACACTATGGATGCAAAGTATCGAGATGTGCTGGTGCTTAAATTTCTCGAGGATAAAGATTATCGAGAAATATCCGATATTTTGCAAAAGCCTATGGGGACAGTTGCTACATTAATTAATCGTGCGAAGAAACAGTTCAAGGAAAAGGTTGAGCATGATGTCGCGATATCGTCGACATAACACTACTATGAAAGATTATTCAAAAGATATTTTGCAAACATTACAAAACAAGCAGATTGAACCGCTTCCACGGTGGGTGTTTTTAGCTCGTCAAATTGCAATCATTAGCGCCTTCGTACTCTCTGTGGTTATTGGAGGTATTTCTGTTTCCGTCATCCTTTCTTCATTGTCTGAGGTTGCCGATTTTGGTATGGGGCGGATAATGCGTATGCATCCGGGGCCATTCTTATTTACCTATTTGCCCTACATTTGGGTTGTTGTCATGGGGCTGTTTAGTATTTCCGCATACATGGAGATGCGACACACAAAAGGCGGATATCGATATCAATCCATTACTATCGTAGGCGCAAGTATTTTAGCGAGCTTGCTACTCGGAGTGGCGTTTCATACTGTTGGCATGGGGCGATTTGTTGATCGTCGGGTTTCAGAAGCAATCCCACAGTATCGCGGGCTTGATGCACGGAAGATGCACTTATGGATGCAACCGCAGATGGGCATGCTCGCAGGACGTATTGTTTCAGGGAATGCCACGACGACATTTGTTCTCGAAGATTTTTCCGGCACACAATGGATTGTAGAAAGTGCTGATGCGGTGGTGCGTGGATCAATTGAAGGGACTTCTGGAGAACGTATTCGCGCGGCCGGTACTATTATCCGAGCGGGTGTTTTTCGCGCAACCGAACTATTTCCTTGGGAGCGAAACGGAATGATGCAGGGGGGTATGCGACCCGTAACTGACATTGAACAACGAGGCATGTTATTGCGTGAAAGAAATATGCGCGGTATGCCGTATTAATAAATAAGAACAACGGTCAAGAACTACAACGTGCACATTGTGGAATCGTGCGACCGTGTTCGATATTCATTTTTACTTTTTATTATGAACAAGAAACTTATATTAGGAGTTGCGGGGCTGGCGATTGTTGCAGGCGTTGTTGGTATCGCAACAAGCACGACCTACGCTGCTCGCGGTGGTAGAATGATGGGAGGAAATAATGCTACTTCGACGGTTGCTATTGCAGCACAGCGAGACGCTATGACAGCCCATCGTGATGCAGTTAGCAAAGCAATTGCTGCAGGGGATTATACCGCATGGAAAACAGCCATGAGTACACTTCCAGGTAACGGACGTGGAATCGATATGATGAGTGGTATTACCGAGGCAAATTTCTCTCGATTCGTTGAGATGCATAACCTTATGACGCAGGCAGACGCTATTCGCACTGAGCTTGGCCTCGGAGAACGAGGAAATATGCAGGGTGGTATGCATGGACGTGGGCAAGGCATGGGTATGCAGATGCGGACGGCTGTCAATCAATAAGAAAAATAAATAATAAAAAATACGAAGCGTGGGGCTTCGTATTTTTATGTTGGAGGAAGTGGCATACTCTTATATTATGAATAATTATAAAAATGGGTTTGCTCCAATTTTTGTTATCTTACTGATTGTTGTTGCGGTTTTGGCTATCGGTAGCGGTGCATATTATATAGGGAGTAAGAAAAACAGTAAAGGAGGAGAATCTCCTGAGATTATTATTCCGACCACTCAAATAAACGAACAAACGAATCTTGTAGATGTGCCTATAAATCAACAAAACACAACAACTCAGCAAGATGCTTCGATAGGTCAAGAAACCGCAACCCCAATAATTCCCAGTTTTTCCCCAGTCTCCGTTAATTCAAAAATATATACGGGACCATATCATGATTCCAGTGGTCCAGTTTCAGTAGCATACAACACAAAGGTTTCGATTAGCTGGACTTCATCTACTTCGTCTGGAGATAAAAGTCAAAAATGCTATGCAGCATATGATAATGGTGGCGCAAATAAAGAGAAAATAACTCTTGACGGGCGTTATGGAGTCTTCTCAACCAAACCACTCATAAAGGATACGGAAGTCACTATTGCTTGCATTGATCAAAATGGAAATATTGGAAGCGACATCATTGTTATCAACATTACGCGTTAATTGGTGAGGTAAATAAGATAAAAAGCAATTTATTTAAAAGTTTAAAGTGGATAAGTACCTTTAGCGCGACAACATAGAACAAGTTATCTAAAAGGTGACTTTGTTTTCTGCTATTTTACGTGACTGGTGCTAGGGGGCCATGTGGGAACTTTTTTAAAATACTAATATTATACAAAAACATAATTTTCGTATATAGTATTAAAAATGGAAAAAGACGTAACTCAAAATTTTACGTGGAAAGCCGCGTTCCGAAAATTATTTTTGGCAATAGTATGGTTTATAATGTTGTCGATCATTGGGCTTGTGATCCTCGGGGTTATAATGGGCGGCTCTAAAGATGGCGGTGAAAACTGGGGACCGGGTCTCGGACTTGCTTTAATATTTGTTGCGGTTGTCCTTCCAATATCGGCCCTTATTGCTATTTTAGTAGTTTCTGTTAAATCCCCAAAGGGAACTCGGCTGAAATATTTTTTTGCACTAGCCCTATTTATAGGGGCATTGGCTGCGCTATGGGGGGCTGGGATGGTGGCAATAGTAAAAACTAAGGATATTCTTGGTTCTTCATCAACGATGTGTAAGCTCGAGCCATCTCAAGAGAAAAAGGATTACTGCTATAAAGAGCAGGCAAGAATTAATAAAGATCTGACTATATGCGAACAATCATCTACTCAAGATAGTTGTATCGATGCTTATTATTTTGACTTATCTCGGGCGGGAAATAATATTGATTTTTGTAAACAATCACCAAGGCCAGATAAATGCTTCTACGACAATATCAAATTCAGGGCAGACTATAACTTGTTTCTAGATAAAAATATCGAAACATATAAGTCAATATGTAATTCTATTGGCGGAGTACAGCTGAAGAATGGCTGTATAGAGTTGTTAAATGAAAACTTCAAGTAAGCAAAGAAAAATCGCCTTATTGGCGATTTTTCTTAATGGGCTGGCGGTCATGGATTCGAACCTAAATTCTTCGTTCTAGCGCTTGCTCAAGGGTGTCTTCATCGGCGAATTCTATTTCTCCACCGGTTGGAATGCCTCGGCCGAGGCGAGTGAACTTTTTCGCATACCCTTCGAGCTCATTTTTGATAACCATGGCGTTTAGGTCGCCATATGTTGTTGGGTTGGTTGCGATAATTATTTCTTCTGCCTGTCCGTCTAGCTTCTTCTGAATAACACTTTTTAAATGTCCCATGCGTAATCGTTGTGTTGCGTCGAGAATACCTCCTTTGGTGAGCTCGCCGATAATAAGATAGCGCCCTGTAAACTTTCGTGTGCGTTCAATGGACATCAAGTCCGTCTCTTTTTCGACGATCATAATTGTTTCTTGTGCGCGATTTGGATTTTCACAAATAGTGCAAAGATTTTCTTCGTTGGAATGGATAAAAAAACAATTTGTGCATACTTTTATTGAGCTGAGATCTACGATTGCGCGTGCCATTTCGTTTATCTTACTCTTGCCGCTACTGATAAGAAAAAAAGCAAGCCGTGTTGCTTGGCGGGGTCCTATGGCAGGTAGTTTTGCAAATACGTCGATGAAGTTGCGAATTTGTTGGGGAAGCATGGGGGATAGCTCGTTAGAAGGGAAGCTTATTAGCGAATACGCTCGAGAGTGTCACCCCGGCGGAGACCGGGGTCCAGTTTTTTAAACCTATACTTCTAGATTCCGGCCTCCGCCGGAATGACACCCTCTTGGGTTTATATTTTTTAAATCGTATGTACGGTATCTACCTCGGTAAAAGAAACCTTTTCTGGATTCCACAAAAGAGGAACATCTCCGAGCGGACCGTTACGATGTTTAGATACAATAATGGCTGCCTTATTTTTTTCTTCTGCGGACATAAGATCTTTGTTATCTCGATTGTATCGATGGATAAACATAACGATGTCCGCGTCTTGTTCCCATGATCCTGTTTCACGAAGGTCGGAAAGTTTTGGCTCGCCACCGCGAGATTCGATATTACGGCTGAGCTGTGATAGTGCAAGCACGGGAACGTTTAATTCACGAGCAAGGCCTTTGATGCCATGACTGATTTCGGTAAATTGCTGTACGCTGTTTTCGTTGTGTCTTCCTGGCTGAATAAGCTGGACGTAGTCTATGACAATCATGTCGAGGTCATGTTCCATCTTTAACTTTCGCGCCATGGAGCGGATTTGTAATACAGTTGGCGACGGGGTGTCGTCGATGTATATCTTCATGCGTGATAGACGGTCGAGCGCCGCTTGTATCATCTGGAAATCCATTTCGTCGGTTATGCGGCCTGAACGAAGGTTCCACAACGGAACGCCAGATTCTGTAGAAATGAGACGATCGATAAGTTGCTCCTTGGACATTTCGAGCGAGAACACGGCAACTGAAGCGCCTGTCTTTGCGGCACCGCGAACCATGTCGAGCGTTACTGCAGTTTTACCCATGGATGGACGAGCGCCGAGGATGACCATGTCTGATTTTTGAAACCCTGAAAGGAGGTCATCAAGCCCCTTGAAGCCCGAGCTTGTGCCTGAAAGGCCTTGCATGCCCAAATTCTTTTCCATGCGCTCGTAGGCCGCTTTAAGGTGGTCAGAGATTGGGGTGAATGCGTATGTCTTTGATTTTTGATTGATTGCAAAAATTTTCTGCTCAATCATATCGAGCATTTCCTCGGGCTCTTCTTGGTTCTGGAATACGTCTTCGCTAATACGGGCTGCGGTGGTTAATAGCTCTCGCAACACTTTCTTTTGACGCACAATGCCTCCGTAGTGGTCTACGTGCGCGGCAGAAGGGACGGTGTTAATAAGTTCAGTTAAATAGGACGTACCACCCACGGTGTCCATCTGATTTTTGTCCTTTAGCTTAGTGCTAACGGTTAAAATATCGATGGGCTGATTTTTTTCGAACAATTCAACGATTGATTGATAGATCTTTTGGTGTGCAGGAACATAAAAATCCTTCTCTTCAAGGAAGTCTACGACGCGTAAGACAGCGTTTTTGTCCAACATTAATGAGCCGAGAACAGATTTTTCGGCGTCGAGATCTTGCGGCGGTAATTTTGGATTTAAGCCTTCTTTCATAGTTTGGGTAGACACTTCCGTAATGTTTCTATTGTAGGGCAAGAGTTGCCCAGGGGCAAGGGTAAATGAATATGCACAGGCTGTGAGCGGGCTATTTGCCGCTCGTTTTATGTATTGCTTTTTAGGTGTAAATGTTCTTTAATATCCCTAATGATGAGTAAATTATATCTCAAAGTTCCTCGGCAGGTTCGTCTGTTCGTATTGCTACTCATAGCAATGTTTTTGGTATATTTTGTTGGGCGATTTTTACTTGCCCAAACAGCTACTGTTCCGGAGAGTTTTACGCAAGCACGACAGCAAGCTTCGCTTATTGCGCAAGATATTGTAGGAATGTCTAAAGACTCCGCAATGCGTGTTAGCGCTATTTCTACACTTAATAATGATGGAAAATATGCTGAGGCACTTGCGTTGGTTACGCAAGAGCTTGAGCGAAATAGACAGATTCGCGATAAGGCAATCGCATTGTCTGAGCAGTTGCAGGCCATGACATTAAACGTTTCTGCTATTGAACCAAAAACGTCTGCTCAGGCCGCGCTCGGGGCGGTGAGTACAGAAGTAACGCTTATTGGGCACTTGCTTACGTATAACGACTACCTTAATCAGCTCCTCGGGATCATCAAAGGAAAAATCGTGCGAGACCCAGAAGCGTTATCATCTGATGTCTCTGAGTTGGTAAAAAAGATTAACGATGAGTCAATCGTTGTAAATGAGCTGAACGAAACGTTCAATGATCAGCTCGATACATTTGATCGAGGGTTTTAATATGTGTAAATAAAACTCGCTCGCATGAGCGGGTTTTATTTTTGCGTAAATGCTCCTTTTAAAAAGGTAACTGTGATATACTATATATTATTCATAAAAAATTCCGTTGCGTATAGTATATGGTAACCTATGCGAAGGTAGGCGATAGTGGTTGGAGCGGTTCACTAGCGTATAATTATGAACAACATAAATGAAAAATTAGCGCAGATGTCAGGCGGGGAGGTGATTGCAATTGACGTGCCGGCAGATGGCATCATGCGTGCTAATGTGGAAATCATAAAGAATCTACATGCGCAAGGGTATGTAGGTGTGTACATTGCATTGTCTAAGAATTATCAAGAGCTTGCGCAAATATTTGATTACGCAGGCATTGACAAGACGAAGCTCTACATTGTCGACGGTATTTCGAATGTATATGGAAGTGCTCTATCAAAGTTGCCAAATGTGAAATACGTCGATAGCCCATCTGCAATCAAGACTATTGATGGCGCAGTTAAAGATTTTCTCGATACAATACAAGGAGATAAAAAGTTTGTTTTGCTGGATTCTGCTACGGTACTATTACTGTACAATTCTTTTGAGCAGGTAGTGTCTTTGTGCGGCATGTTGTCGGAGAGAGCTAAAAAAGATCGGAGTGTTTGCATTATCATGTCTCTTTTCTTAGGGGTGCCAAATAAGAAAATGAGTGAAGGCCTAGTAGCCGTCGTTGATGAATTTGTTAGTTTCTCATAAATCGGCTAACTCATAATCGTGGAAGAATATTTATATATACGAGTTATGGAAAAAGAAGAAAAAATTATCAGTGGCATTACACTGGATGAAATGCGGAGCGTCATCGACGGTCTTGATATGGTGGTTTTTATGACAGATCTTGTTTCCCGCAAGATGCTTTTTATGTCCGCTGGTTGTGAAAAGATCTATGGCGTTCCGGCTCAAGCATTTTACGATAACCCTGATCTATGGTTGACGTTTTTCCCGTCCGATGAAAAGGAGGCTATTGCGAATGTGATGCAAGAATGGAGCAAAGGAAAATCTGCTACCGCAACGCATCGCATCGTCCGCGCCGATGGAGGCGTGAGATGGGTGGAAGCTCGAACGATGCCTATCGTTGATGCGCATGGTACAGTGATACGCATTACTGGTTTTTTGACCGATATCACAAAGCGAAAAATAGAAGAAGCGGATTCTGTTAAAATGCGGCAAGCAATTCAAACATCTTTTGACGCCGTATTGGAAACTGACGTGCAAGGCATCATTACATATGTCAATGATGCATTTGTAACATTATATGGTTATCAGCCGGAAGAGGTGATAGGGAAGGTGACGCCGCGTATTTTAAATAGTGGCACAAAAACAAAAGAACAATTTAAAGAATTCTGGGATACCCTGTTGCGAAAACAAAACATGCAATGGGAGATTGTCAATAAAACAAAGGAGGGTAAATTAGTGGTCATTGATGCAAATGCTAATTCAATTCTAGATAGTAGTGGTAATATCGCGGGCTTTATTGAATTTCAAAAGAATATTACCGATCAAAAATCTGCTGAGAATGCATTAATTTCTAGCAAAAAGGAGCTTTCATTGGCGGTCGAGTTGGCAAAAATTGCTCCGTGGCGGTATGATTCGCAGAAGAACGTTTTTGTATTTGGGGATGAGTTTTATGCGCTTTATGGCACCAGTGTTGAAAAAGAAGGAGCCACTATGACCCCCGAAGCATATACCAAAAAATTCGTGCACCCCGATGATGCTTCAATTATGAATACGGAAATCGGCAAGGCGATGCAATCACCGGAGCGTGAACAAATAATACAGCTTGAATCGCGGATTATTCGGTTAGATGGAGAGGTTCGTGATGTTTCCGTGTTGCTTAAGATTACAAAAGATGATAATGGAGAGATTATTGATTGGTATGGAGTGAATCAAGATATTACCGAACAAAAAACGAGGGAATTCGAACTCACTATATTTAGGGAGTCAATGAAACAAACGCTCGATATCGTGTATATCATGGATACGCATGAAATAATAACTGAGGTAAACGATGCGTTTTTGGAGGCATATGGATATCAACGTGATGAAGTTGTCGGGAAAATGAACGGGCGCACATTGAGTGGCATGTCTGAGTCCGATTTTGACCCTCTTGCAAAGGAATTTTATGCAAAAGGAAAATTGCATACGCAAGTGGTGGGGAAATTAAAAGACGGAAAATCGATCCTCCTCGATACGGCCATAACCCTTGTTGTAGATGGGCGTGGCGCTCCAATTGCCATATTGGTGGCTCAGCGTGATGTGAGTGAACGCGAGAGACAAATAACTCGGATTAAGGAGCTGAATGATTTGCGTATGAAATTTATTCAGATCGTATCTCATCAGTTGCGCACACCACTTGGATCGATCCGGTGGAATCTCGAAGTGTTGATGGATGGCAGTATGGGGGTGCTTACTGATGCACAAAAACAATTTTTGCGCGTAACATACAATGCGGATGTCGAGGTACTCGATCGCATTAATGATCTCTTAGTTGTTATAGATATTGAAGAGAATCGCGTTGCGTTTATGAAAGAAAATATCTCGATTGAGAGCTTGCTTAATTCTGTCGTAGGAGAGCTAAAGCCGCGCTGCATGGCAAAAGAGCTTACGTGTAATTTTCATATACCGGAAGTGCCACTTGATCCGGTATCTGTTGATCCGCAGAAAATGCGGCAAGTGTTCGTAAAATTGATAGAAAATGCCATAACATATACGCTAGAGAAAGGGAGTATCGAAGGTGCGCTGACGAAGATTGGTGATCGGATTCGGTTTGAACTTACTGATACGGGTATCGGCATTCCCGTTGCAGAGCAGAAAAATATATTCCTGAGTTTTGTACGAGGCACGAATGCATTTTTAGCAAAGCCCGATTCGACAGGTGTGGGGCTTACTATTGCAAAATATTTTGTGGAGCAACACGGTGGAACGATAGGGTTTACTTCAGAGGAAGGAAAGGGAAGTACGTTTTGGTTTGAAATACCGATTGTTAATAAATAATTAATCGGACTTTTGCATAGAAAAACCCGTTCCTTGTGGACGGGTTTTTTGGTATACTAGTCGTAACGTAATGGAATATTCATTTTCGCCTCAATGAGTATTGTATAATTTATGGAACAAGAATCAATTAAACAGAGTACGGTAATCAAGGATTTTCTAGAGAAGGGGGTAGTGGCAAAACAATATCTTGATGTTGTCAGGGTAATGATCTGCGTTATCGACCCTGCGGGGATAGTTCTTTCAATTAATAAAAGAGGGTTCGATATTTTGGGATATCCTGAAGAAGCTGTTTTGGGAGTTAATTGGATCGACAATTTTGTTACCAAAGAGCACCAAGAAAAGGTGCGAGAGGTTGTGGCTCAATTAGCAGTGGGTAATATCGCACCGTTTCAGTATTATGAAAATGATATTATTGATGCGCAGGGCATTGTGCATAATATCGCTTTCCATAACGAAGTGCTACGTGATGACGGTGGACTAGTTGTTGGTATTCTTTTTGCGGGTGAAGATATTACGCACCATAAAAAGCTCGAAAAAAAGTTGAGCGAGCAGGCGAACATACTTGAAGCAATCGGAGAACATTTGCCTATCGGATATGCTGTTAACACGATTTCAGATGGAAAGATTGTCGTAATGAATAAAAAATTTGAAGATATTTATGGATGGCCATTGAGTGTTATTTCTAACGTTGATCTGTTTTTCGAAAATGTATATCCAGACCCAGAGTTTCGTAAAAAGATATCAGAACAAGTGCGTGCTGATATGATGAGCGCAGATCCTCGACGTATGATTTGGGAACATATACCCATCACTCGCCAATCAGGTGAAACCGCTATTATTACTGCGCAAAACATTCCGCTATACGAGAACAATCTTATGATTTCAACTGTCTGGGATGTGACGCGACAAGTGCATATTGAAAAAGCACTTCGTGAAAGTGAACAGCTAAAGCGTTCCATTCTGGATAATTTAACAGAGCTTGTGTTTGTAAAGGATAATGACGGGCGATTCGTTGCTGCAAACGAAGCATTCCTTGTATTTACTGGAAGGACACTCGAAGGACTTGTTGGGAAAAATGATTTTGATTTATTTGATAAAGAGAATGCTGGGAAATATATACGAGATGATAAAGAGGTTATGGAAACTCGAAAAAATAAAGCAATTAACGAAACGAGCGTTAACGCCGCAGGGGAGGTTGTGCAATGCGAAACGACAAAAGTTCCATTTTTGATTAACGGAGAGGTTAACGGAATTATTGGGGTTGTGCGTATTGTTAGCTCGCTTTCAAAATAATACATATTCGATAACAAAAAACGGCGTAAGCCGTTTTTTGTTTGGTGGTCGGGATGCCGGGAATCGAACCCGGACCGTATGCTCCCAAAGCATATATACTACCACTATACTACATCCCGCTGCTGTTGCAGTTTTCAGCCTTCTCATTATAATGAAATAAGCGTAAAAGTAAACCTCGCGTCTATTTTTACCTATTGCCCTCGTAGTTCAATGGATAGAACTGGAGACTTCTAATCTCCCAATCTAGGTCCGATTCCTAGCGAGGGCACATAATGGCTTACAAGTAGGGGAATATTCAATAGGCTTAAAAGTGAACTTATGCTATACTATTAGTATTAAATAGTGCATAGGTTCATTTTTATGCGTACTGATAAACAAAAAGCATTTGCATTGCGATTGAGCGGAAAGAGTTATAGGGATATTTCGGCCACATTGCATATTCCAAAATCGACTTTGTCGAGCTGGTTTTCGAACGTGCAACTTTCAGAAGACGTGAGAAATAAAATAAACGAAAAGGGTAGGAAAAAGTCGATACAGCTGCTTCTGGAAAGAAATAAGAAGCAAACTGAGCTTGCCGCAAAAAGAAATTACAAAATAAGAAAAGAGTCTTCTGAAGAAATTAGGGATATTTCTTCAGAAAATCTTTTACTTATAGGAGTTGCGCTGTATTGGGCCGAAGGCCATAAAAAAATGCTTGTAAGAAATGGGCAGGAGGTTACAAGCCATCCTGTTAGTCTGACAAATTCCGATCCAGTATTAGTAAAAGTTTTTCTTAGGTTTATTCGAGAAATATGTAACGTTGATGAAGATAGAATAAAGGCGAGTGTTCGTATGTTTGACCATCAAAATGAACAGCATGTTTCTGATTATTGGCGCGGGGTCACGGGGATAAAAAAAGAAAATTTTTGTAAAACATATACAGGGATAAGCAAATCAAGCCAAGGAAAGCGTCCATATAATCGATTGCCGTATGGTACGATTCAAATAAGAGTTTCGGATACGAAGTTATTTCATCGAATTATTGGACTAATAGAGGGATTGAAAAAAAAATGTAGTTATGTATAATGCATACATACCGTAAATAGGTATGTGGCCGCGGTAGCTCAGCGGTAGAGCGTAGCCCTGAATCTTCGGGGCCTTCTATAGTAATGTAGATTGAATAACTGGGTGAATTCGGGGAAGGCTGTTGTGAAAGCAACGGATAATCCCGAGCCGAGCTCCATTGGGTTCGCCATCGGCGAAGTGGTGGAGAAGGTGTAGAGACTAGCGAGTGAGTCCCAACAATAATCTTGCAATAGCGCCCGGCTCCGTACCTTGCTTTTAGCAAGGCGGAGGTGAGATAGTCCAAATTAGCCTTGGAAGAGGCTAGCGTCGGGGGTTCAACTCCCTCCCGCGGCACCAATATGGGATTTGATTAACATAAAAAACAGTCTTGTGAGGAGGCTGTTTTTTATGTTAAGGAGGGCGCTTGGTGTCGTGGAGTGGGCAAACTGCTTTGCCCACGTGGGGAGTTTAAGACCGCAGCGATATACGTTCAGTAGGACGTATCGCGAGGGGCGGCCTGCGAGCTTGCTGAGCGACGGCGAAGCAAGACTTGTAGGCAACTCCCTCCCGCGGCACCAATATGGGATTTGAAAAACTAGAAATGACCCTTGTGAGGAGGGTCATTTTTAGTTCCCGATATGCTTGACTTTTTAGTATGTTTGGGGCGAAGATGAAGACAGCTACATTTAATTCTGAAAAGAGAAGGAGTTAGGGCATGAAGAGGAATCGTCTTATGGTTGAGGCTGCTGCAGTATTGCGAAGTGCTGCGAGTAAGGGGTTTTGCTGCGGCGAGATGTGCGAGCTTGAACGTCGGATGCGACATGCGTTTAGCGTGGCACTTTGCAATGGCATTGGGATTGTCCCTGAGCCCCTGCGAGAATATGCTGGTGGCGTATTACACACGGTGATTACGCTGAACCAGGTGGGCGAAGAATCTGCGGTGGTTGGAGTCAGTATCACATGTTTTACGGATGGGGTGCTGACTACGCTTGATATTGACGCGGAAGAGAACATCATTTGTCGATATCAGGGTACGGGGAAGGTGTTCAAGTTTTTGTGGCATAACCCCACACAACTCATTGCAAAACCTCGAGATTTTTTTGGGGAAGGGTTTTTGTATGAGCCGAATCGGTTAGCGCTTTCTGCGGTGCACATGGGGACTGTCGCGTGTGTACGGGGAGCTGCGAATACTTCTTTCATGACGAGTGGCTTGTGCCTCGTTTCCGAGAGTCGTATCGAGGATATTCGCCACTATCCTGATCAGGGCAAGCTTGATTATGATCTCCGTGTTTTGTATGAAGAGATGACTTCGGGTGACGAAGAAGAGCGCGGACATGTGCTTTCCTTGCTCGCTTCTGCATAACTTCTATTATGTGTCCGGCCCTTCGAGGCCGGACTTTTTTCACCTTGTATTTTTTTAACAATCGGGTTATTATAGTAAACGTTTACATGGTGCCCATAGTTCAGTGGTAGAATGTCTGTTTGTGGTACAGAAGGTCGAGGGTTCGATCCCCTCTGGGCACCCATTTTTGAAGCAATAGTCTAGGGCAGGTCTAGTAAGGGCTGGTATTTTTGATATAATAAAATATATGAATAATAAAAAACTTCTCCTCTCGGTCATAAATATTTTTGTGCTCTGCACTATCGTATTTTTTGTGAGTATGTCCTTTGTGTATAACGAAAAGTTGATAGGACAGGTGCTTATTGTACTAGGCCTTCTTTGTCTTGTATCTCTAAAACTCTTCAAAATGGAAATCCGCCCAGTAGGACCAGATATTGTCTTTGGCATTATTGATAACGGTATTCTTGCGGCCATGGCGTTGCTCGGAGGGCAAGTTGCTGGAGTTGAGGGTGCAATCATCGGAGGAGTTGTTGGTAATGCGATTACCGATGGAATTGCGGGACTTTTTGAGGGATATTGGGCAGAATTGTTTGTTTCTGAGCAAAGAACTGTTTTGGGTTCGGCTGTCGGCAAGATGGCGGGCTGTTTGTTTGGTGCAGGAGTTGTTTTAGTTGTTGCAAGCTTTTTATAGGCGATTATATGGTGAATGTGGTATGATTACTGAAAGACGTAATAATTATTTACCCTTTACATCACTTGCATTTATATGGATACATTTATTTGGACTCCGGAATATAGCGTTGGCGTGCAATTAGTAGACGAACAGCATCAGCATTTTTTTACTATTGCGAATAAGCTCATCGTGCTTGCGCGTGAAGAACAGCCAGATCGGGATGCGTTATTCGCATTATTTGGCGAACTAGGGAATTATGCGCTGTATCATTTAAGTACTGAAGAAAGCTTTTTTAGGGAATTTGCGTATGTAGATGCGGAAGAACACATTGCTGCTCATAATGTATATCGTGAAATGGTTGCGAGCCGGTTTACAAATGCGATAAGCGATCCGAATGCCGATGTTAAAAAATTAGCCGAAGAAATGGCTTTGTATTCGGGTGAATGGCTGCAAAAACATATCTTGGTCATGGATAAGAAGTTTACTGTATTTTTTAATACACATGGGTTTAATTAAAGAGCCGCTTCTTGTAAAAATCCGCTTAATAGCGGATTTTTTATTACTATCTGTATAAATTCTGTAACGGGGTGTATACTATAAAGACTACGAATACTGATTCGTATTAAATACTCATCAATCAATTATTTTAGAACTGTATGGATACCTTGCCACGATGGGAATGCCAAAAATGCGGCCATATGCATAACGGCATGATAGCACCTGCGGAATGCCCGTATTGCGGAGAACCTCGAGAACAATTTAAACAAATAGAAAACGAGCCAGAAGGAAATGTGTTCGTTGCTGAAGAACATATTCCACGCCATAAGAAACGATGGGAGTGTGATGTCTGTGGACATATTGCACTTACCGATGAAGCACCTGCAGATTGTCCGAGTTGTGGATCATCGAACGAACATTTTAAACAACTAGAAGGGAACTCAATGGAATAATATATACTAACGCACGTCTGATTGGTATTAGAGTGGGAAACCGACGAGAAATATGTTGTGACGTGCATATACACTACTATGAAAAAATTCATTATGTGGAAATGTGATATGTGCGAAGCAGTATTTGAATTTGATGTCGAGGTTCCGCCGCTGCGATGCCCGGATTGTTTTTCCCCTAAAGATCACTTGCATTGTGTAGATGAAAATGTTTCGAAAAATAGCGATGCAAACGACGCGCATCAAAAACAATCCTAATACAGTAAAAATTTTATTTCTATGATGTCACAATTACCAATTGACCTTACAAAAGTAAGTAAAGAGACTATTGATAAAAAAATATTGCGCACTGGCATTATTGCCGAACTTGATGCAATTAGCTTATATGAGCAACTTGCTGCTATGGCAACGAGCGAAGATATTAAAAAGGTACTCCTTGATATCGCAAAAGAAGAAAAAACGCACGTGGGGGAGTTTCAAGAGATGTTATTGCGTCTTGATAGCGAACAGCTCGAGGAGCTTGGGCATGCACGTGAAGAAATAGACGAATTAACGGGCACAAAAGAAGAATAGTTCGGCAAAATTCGGCAATCATGTAAATGGTTGCCGAATTTTTTATTGTATTTTTGTATGTGTTATTTTGTAATACACATACACAGTTGCAATAGCAATTAAATAAAAAACAACTCGGCAAACAGGGTATTTTTTTGCTGGTATTTGTAGTATAATAAACGGCATACACCAATAAGAAATTTAATCATAAGAACCCGTATCGTATGGAAAAAAAATATACCGTAAAAATGGACCAAGTCGGCATCAAGGATGTCGCCGAGGTTGGAGGTAAGAATGCATCTCTTGGTGAGATGTTGCAGTTTTTGGTTCCGCAGGGCGTTAACATCCCTGGAGGTTTTGTTGTTACCGCAAGCGCGTACCGCTATTTCTTGGAAGAGACTGGCTTAAAGGACTTGATTAAGACAACATTGACAGGTCTTAACTCAAAGAACATCCCCCAGTTGCAGAAAAAGTGTAAATTGATTCGCGAAGCGATTAAAAAAGCTGAATTTCCAGCTGATATGCAAAAGCAGGTTGAAGACGCATATCGTGCAATGGAAAAGCAGTATGGCAAGAATGTTGATGTTGCTGTGCGTTCTTCTGCTACTGCGGAAGATCTTCCAGGAGCTTCGTTTGCTGGTGAGCATGAAACGTTTTTGAATATTCGTGGCGCAAAAGATGTTGCTGTTGCAGTGCGCGCAGCAATGGCGTCGCTCTTTACTGATCGTGCAACCAGCTATCGCGTAGATAAAGGATTTGATCACTTCAAGGTGGCTTTGTCTGTTGGCGTACAAAAGATGGTCCGCTCAGATATTGGTAGCTCGGGTGTTATGTTCTCAATCGATACCGAATCCGGTTTCAAGGACGTTGTTGTTGTGAACGCTGTTTGGGGATTGGGCGAAATGATTGTGCAGGGAGAAGTTACTCCTGATGAATTTTTGGTATTTAAGCCACGCTTGAAGGAAATGGTTGCGGGTAAGAATCTCGGCATGAACCCAATTATCAATAAACACCTCGCATTGAAGGATGCAAAGATGTTGTATGATACGGGCGCGAAAGGTGTTCAACAGACGAAGATTGTCAAAACAACGCCAAAGGAGCGCGATTCATTCGTGTTAAATGATAAAGAAATTTTGCAGTTAGCAAAGTGGGGCGTATTGATTGAAGACCATTATACCAAGGTGCACAACAAATGGACTCCGATGGATATGGAGTGGGCAAAAGATGGAAAGACGGGTGAGTTGTTCATCGTACAGGCTCGACCAGAAACCATTCACGCTGAGCGTGATATGACAAAGGTAAAGGAGTACGTCTTAGAAGGAGCTGCAAAGCCAATCGTCACCGGTATCTCTGTTGGAAGTAAAATTGCTACCGGTAAAGTGCACATGATTATGAGTGTGAAAAATATCACTCAGTTCAAAGCAGGTGAAGTGTTGGTTACTGACATGACTGACCCTGATTGGGAACCTATTATGAAAATTGCTTCGGCTATCGTTACTGATAAAGGTGGCCGAACATCACACGCAGCTATTGTTTCGCGTGAGTTGGGTATTCCTTGTATTGTTGGAAGCCTTGATGCAACTAAGAAGTTGAAGAGCGGTAAAATCGTTACTGTTGATACGGCAGGCGCTGAGGGATATGTCTATGATGGTGCGGTGAAGTTTAGCGTGCGCGAACATGACGTTAAAAAGATTCCGAAAACGAAGACAAAGATTACGATGAACATTGCGACTCCGGATACGGCATTTGAGAAATCATTCTTGCCGAACGACGGTGTCGGATTGCTTCGCGAAGAATTTATTATTGCAGGATCAATTGGCATTCACCCGAATGCATTGTTGAATTATAAGAAGTTGCAGGCACAGGCAAAAAAGAAAGATGCTGTTGCGAAGAAGATTGTTGCAGCAATCGACCAGAAAACGATTGGCTATACCGACAAGACCCAGTTTTATGTTGATAAACTTGCCTATGGTATCGCAAAAATTGGCGCCGCATTTTATCCAAAACAGGTCATTGTACGATTCTCAGATTTTAAGACGAACGAATATCGAACATTGGTTGGTGGAGAATTGTATGAGCCAAAGGAAGAAAACCCAATGATCGGATGGCGCGGAGCATCTCGTTACTATCACCCTGATTTTTCTGATGCATTTATCCTTGAGCTAAAAGCAATCAAGAAGGTGCGCGAAGAGATGGGGCTCGATAACGTGCATGTTATGATTCCATTCTGTCGCACTACTGAAGAAGGTAAAAAGAACCTTGCCATTATGGAAAAGAACGGCCTTGGTAAAAAGACTGGAATTAAGACCTATGTAATGTGCGAAATTCCGGCAAACGTTATCTTGGCTGATAAGTTCCTCGATATCTTTGATGGTATGAGTATTGGGTCAAATGATCTTACTCAGCTTACCGTTGGTATTGATCGTGATGGAAACGAAAAGATTAAATACATCACCAACGAAAAGGACGAAGCAGTAACCACGCTTATCAAAGACGTTATCGCTAAGTGCAAGGCACGCAATAAGTACATTGGTATTTGCGGACAGGCACCGAGTGATTATCCTGATTTTGCGCAATTCCTTGTTGAAGCAGGCATTGAAGCTATCTCGCTTAACCCCGATACAGTTGTGAAAACGACAATTGCTATTGCGGAGAAGGAAGCGGCGCTTGCTAAAAAGTCATCTAAATAAAAAACAGTAATAAATGCCTATGTGGCATCAGGAGAAGAGCTCTTTGCATCCTCCTTCAGTCACATAGGCATTTACTGTTTTTATCTCCTTTTGCATTGTCATTCCCGCGAAGGCGGGAATCCAGAGTTATTAATTATAGATTCCCGCCTTTGCGGGAATGACAGAAGAAAATGATCGATCTCACGCAACTACTTGCAGTACTCGCTGGCTTCATGGGGATACTCATGGGCTTTGCTAATATTCCGCAAGCGGTAAAAATTTATAAGAAGCGAAGCGCGAAAGATGTTTCGGAATTAACCTACGGTGTTTTGGCGGTGGGGTATTTTGTGCTTTTGCTCTATAGTATTTTGCTCGATAATGTTGCGCTTATTGTGACTAACTTGTTTGGGTTGCTTGGAGTGGTCTTAGTCCTTTCTGGTATTATCCGATACGAAAAAAAGGGGATTCGCCATCGAGGTATTTAAAAATGAATATGCAACTCTATAAGAAGGTTGAACAATTTGTCGTTGATGCATTTACTAAAGCAGAAAAATCGACTGATGTTTTTCATGCGCAGAGAACTGCGTATTGGATTACACAGTTAAAACCGGATGCGGATGAAGCGTTGCAAATCGCAGGATTTGCACATGATATTGAACGCGCATTCTATGGCGATTGGAAAAAGGGTTCTAGCGATGCTGATGCGTTGCGCAAGCATCAAGATATGTCTGCTGCCGAAATTACCAAATTCTTACGTGCTGAGCATGCTTCTGAAGAATTAATAGATCGCGTAAGTTATTTAGTAGCGCATCACGAAGAAGGGGGAGATGTTGACCAAACTGTATTGTGCGATGCTGATTGTCTTGCATATTTTGAAGAAAAGGCAGTTCGTAATGCTAAAGAAAAGAAACAGCAAGGGAAAAATGCTGAAATGATAAAAAAGATAGACTATGTATTTAGTCGAATCGCCTCGTCAAAGGCGCGTGAAATTGCACGGCCATTTTATGATGAGGCGATGCATATATTACGCGATTGATTGTGCGGTGTATAATTCCTTTTGCATTATTTAACGAGGTGCGATACGCTAGCAGTATACTGTTTTTATGATCCTCGCTAATAAAGAAAAAGTGAATATATTATCCATTGAAACGAGCTGCGACGAGACAGCCCTTTCTTTTGTTACCGCAAGCGGGGGATTAAAAAAGCCGACTTTTGTCGTGCATGGCGATGTGGTAGCTTCGCAGATCAAATTGCATCAGCCATTTGGTGGTGTTGTGCCGGCCCTTGCAAAGCGTGCGCATATAGAACATTTACCTCTTTTGTTTAAGGAAATTGTGGACGGAGGCATGCGCCCAGAAGAACTCGATTTTATTACGGTCACTGTTGGTCCGGGGCTTGAGCCTGCTTTGTGGACGGGGATTGAATTTGCAAAGCAACTTGCCGAGCAGTATAACAAGCCACTTATCGGAACGAACCATCTCGAAGGGCATTTATATAGTATCTTGGTATCAAAAGAAAAGCCCGATCCTAAAAAAATATTTCCTGCGATTGCGCTTATTGTAAGTGGTGGGCACACGCTTTTATTACAGATGGATGATTTGACGCATTTTAAAAAAATTGGAGAGACAGTAGATGATGCCGTTGGTGAAGCGTTTGATAAAGTTGCGCGCATGATCGACTTGCCGTATCCAGGGGGTCCTGAGATAGAACGCCTTGCAAAAGAGGGTAATCCTATGGCGATTAATTTTCCGCGACCAATGGTCGGACATAAAAATTATAACTTTAGCTTTTCTGGATTAAAAACCTCAGTATTATATTATTTACGTGATTCTGCTAAAGCTAAAAAAGATATTGTAAAAGCGGATATTGCAGCAAGCTTTCAACGAGCAGTTTCTGATGTGTTAATTAAAAAAACGTTACGTGCTGTAGAAGAGTTTGATGCGAAGTCGATTATGATTTCAGGAGGTGTTTCTGCAAATCGCACGTTACGTGCGGAGTTTGCCGCCTCCATTGAAAAACGATTTCCTATTAAGAAGGATCGACCTGAACTCTTAGTGAGTGAGTTTTCGACTGATAATGCATTGATGATTGCCGCATCAGGATATATGGATTATTTACGAGGTAAGGAATACAAAATAGAAGCGGATGGTAATCTTAACCTTTGACGTGATTTACTGACTTATATAATATATGCTTTCCTATTTACGACATTTTGATTGGAAGTTAAACGCCGCGGTTGCGTTTCTTTCGTTTGTGAGTTTGGTTGAATTGGCGAGTATTAGCATGGATCTCTTTTGGAAGCAGTTACTTTTTGTGGGTATCGGGGTATTGCTGATGCTCTTCGTGACCTATTTCGATTGGCGTTCATTTGTAAATTATCGTGGTGTTATTATGGGTATTTATGGAGGCGCGATTGCGCTTCTTGTGTTGACGCTTCTTATTGCCCCAGAAATTCGTGGAAATAAAGCATGGATTCCTATTGGTCCTTTTCAATTTCAAGCTTCGGTGTTTGCGAACCTCGCACTCATCGTGGTCTTGGCGAGCTTTTTCCGAAAAAGTCATCGCGCTATTGCGCGTCTCTCTACGCTTGCTAAATCGTTCATCTATTTCGCTATTCCTGCGGCGCTTATTTATTTGCAGCCCGATTTAGGTTCTGTGTTGCTCATGCTTTCCGTCTGGTTTGGGTTTGTGCTGGTATCGGGAATTCGCTTACAACATTTAGTTGCGGCACTTACGTTGTTTGCTGTGGTTGGCGCATTGGGATGGGCTGTATTTCTTGAGCCGTATCAGAAAAACCGTATTGTTGGGGTGTTTTTCCCAGATCAAGATGTGCTGGGGGTCAACTATAACGTTATTCAAGCAAAAATCGCTATCGGATCGGCTGGCTTCTTAGGTAAGGGGTTTGGGCAGGGCACGCAAGTACAGCTCGGGTTTCTCCCTGAAGCACACACCGACTTTATATTTTCTGCGGTTACTGAAGAGTGGGGATTGATTGCCGGCTTCTTACTTATCGGGGCGTTTCTTGCTATGATTGTGCGCATTGTCGCTATTGGACTTGAGGAGCGAAGTAATTTCGGTCAATTTATTTGTTTAGGTACTGCGATATTCTTTATTGCAAATTTTATATTTAACACCGGGTCTAACGTAGGGCTTTTGCCGGTTATCGGTGTTCCGTTCCCGTTTCTTAGCTATGGAGGATCTCATATTCTTGCAGAATTTATCTTGCTTGGCATGGTGCAGTCGATAAAGTTGAGAAAATAATAATTATGCAATCTATATTTTCATTTTGTAAATCGTGTATTTCTGCGAGCCTGCTCTTTTTTGTCATTATGGCGCTATTGTTGGGTGGAGCTGCTTTTGCCGATGCGTTGAAGCCAGTATCTGGTGGAGCAACTGTTCCCGAAGCGATAGAATTTTCAGTTCGCCCTGGTATGGGAGGAAAAGAAATTGCTCAGGAGCTTGAAGACAATCATATCATCAAATCAAAGACTGCATTTTGGACATATAGTATTCTTACTAGCAATGCAGGTGCGTTTCAGCCAGGAATTTATACCGTTGGTCCAGAACAATCAGTACGAGATATTATCTCACTTATGACCAAGGGTCCGCTTGAAGTTGAGGTGCTGGTTACTCCTGGGATGACCATACTAGAGGCCGAAGATGTGCTTGTTGCGAGTAAAGTTCTTGCAGAAGGGGATATTGTTGAATTTCCTATTGATACGATTCGGGAGCAATATCCATTTTTAGGGGATGCGGAAATACTTGAAGGGTTCTTATTTCCTGATACATATCGATTTTACCCTCATTCTGACCCGAAATTGGTCGTGAGCAAGTTTTTGGACAATTTTGAGGCCAAACTGGCTCCGCTCTTGACAGACTTGCGCAATCCAGAAAATAATGATACTATTCATTGGCTTATTATTGCTTCAATATTAGAGAAGGAAGTGACCAATAAAAAAGAGGATCAAACAGTCGCCGGTATCTTAGAGAAACGGTTGGCAATAGGCATGCCGCTGCAGGTCGACGCATCGATTATCTATGCGAAATGCAAGCGTTTCATGAGCTGTCCCGCCCTAACCCGTGCCGATTTTCGTATTGATTCTCCGTATAATTCGTACCTTCATAAGGGGTTACCACCTACGCCAATTTCCAACCCCGGTATCGATGCAATAAGCGCAGCACGTTTACCTGTTCGCTCAAATTACCTGTACTACTTGTCTGATCCTCAGACAGGGCAAACAATATTCTCAAAAACGTTTGAAGAACATAATGCGAACCGAACTAAATACCTACATTAAATAAATCGTAAGGCCGTCGAATAACGGTTATTTGTTTTTTATGGCAAAGCAACTCCCAACAAAAGTTTTTTCAAAGCATCCCGGCGCGTTCATCGAACAGCCGTACCTTGCGACACTCCAGGCCGAGTCATGGGACTGGTTTGTAAAGAAAGGTCTTCGAGAACTCTTCGACGAAATTTCTCCAATTAAGGATTACACCGGCAATGAAATAGAATTGCACTTCCTTGATTATCACTTTGACGAACCGCGCTATGACGAGGACACAACCCGTTTGAAAGGGTTAACCTACGAAGCACCGTTGCGCGTTAACGTGAAACTTATTAATAAGGTATTAAACGACGAAAAAGAACAGGAAGTATACCTGGGCGATTTTCCGATTATGACAAGCCGACACACATTCATTATGAATGGCGTTGAGCGTGTTATGGTTTCCCAACTTATCCGTTCGAGCGGTGTGTATTTCAGTGGAAATATGCTCCGAGGTAAAAAGGTATTTGGTGCGAAGATTATTCCAAACCGCGGAAGCTGGTTGGAATTTGAAACCGAGCTCGATGGCTTTATTGGCGTAAAGATCGATCGACATCGTAAAGCACCGGTAACAGAACTGCTGCGCGTCTTTGCTAATCACTTAGACATTACTCTTACCAATGAAAAGATCCTTGAGATGTTTGCGGACATCGATAAAGGTTCGGTTAAACACATTGAAGCAACATTAAAGAAGGATGCGGCAAAAACCGCTTCTGAATCGTATGTTGAAATTTACAAACGGCTTCGCCCGGGAGATTTGGCGACTCCGGAAAACGCACAGAGCTTAATTGATTCCATGTTCCATCGTGATGACCGCTATAGCTTGTCCCGCGTAGGACGCTTTAAGGTTAATCAGCGATTGGAATTAAAAGATAAAGAATCAACATTACTTGATTTGGAAGATATCGTACAGATCGTACGCGAAATTATTCGTTTGAATAATGACAAGCATGCTGAGCCTGATGATATCGATCACTTGGGTAACCGACGCATTCGTGCGGTAGGTGAATTGTTGCAGGGCCGATTGTATGTCGGATTTGCACGTATGCGCCGCGCCATTCAGGATAAGATTTCAACTGCGGAAGCAGATGTTGTGTTGACCCCAGTACAACTTATTAACGGACGCCCATTGGTTGCCGTTATGAAGGAATTTTTAACCTCTTCCCAGTTGTCCCAGTTTATGGACCAGGTAAACCCATTGGCCGAAGTTGAGCACAAGCGACGCTTGTCGCTCCTTGGACCGGGTGGTTTAACTCGTGAGCACGCAGGGTTCGAAGTGCGTGACGTTCACCCATCTCACTACGGACGCATCTGTCCAATTGAAACTCCAGAAGGACAATCAATCGGTTTGGTAAACCACCTTTCAAACTATTCTCGTATTAACGAGTTTGGTTTCTTAGAAACACCGTATGCAAAGGTAAAGAATGGTAAGGTCACGAGCGAAATCGAGTGGATGAATGCATTGACCGAAACGAAGTTCAAGATCGCACACGGTGGAACCCGTCTCGATGGTAATAATAAAATTATTGATGAAGTGGTAGGTGCTCGTATTAAAGGTGAACCACGCACCTGTGATCGTGAAGAAGTTGATTTTATCGACGTTTCAAACGAACAGACCGTTGCTGCCGCAACCGCACTTATTCCTTTCTTGGAACATGACCCTGCAAACCGTGCACTCATGGGAGCGAACATGCAACGACAGGCTGTGCCGCCAGTAAAGACACAGGCTCCGTGGGTAGGAACCGGTATCGAAGATAAGATTGCTCGTGATTCAGCTCGCGCCATCGTTGCTCCAGAAGATGGAGAAATCATGGAAGTCGATTCAACACACATTGTGTTGAAGACCAAGAGCGAATTGAAGCACTTTGAATTCACAAAGTTCCAGCGCTCAAACAAATATACAAACATTTCTCAGCGACCAATCGTCAACAAGGGCGATAAGGTAAAGAAGGGTGATGTGCTTGCCGATGGTCCGTCTATGGATCACGGAACACTCGCACTTGGACAGAACATGCTCGTTGCATTTATGTCATGGGAAGGGCGCAACTTCGAGGATGCTATCATTTTGTCGGATCGCGTTGTAAAGCACGACGTGTTCTCATCTATTCAGATTAAAGACTTTGTATGCGATGTTCGTGACACAAAGCTTGGACCTGAAATAACCACAAACGACATCCCGAACGTATCAGAAGAAAAACTCCGCAACTTGGATGAAGAAGGTATTATCCGCATTGGCGCTGAAGTGCGCGCCGGAGATATCTTAGTAGGAAAGGTATCACCAAAAGGTGAAACTGAATTGACCGCAGAAGAAAAATTGCTCCGCGCAATCTTTGAAGAAAAGGCACGCGACGTAAAAGATACTTCGTTGTCCGTACCGCATGGAGAATCAGGACGCGTTATCGGTATCAAGATCTTCTCCCGCGATCGTGGCGATAAGCTTGAACCAGGAGTTATCAAGCGCATCCAGATTGAACTTGCAGAACTTCGTAAGGTTCGCGCAGGTGATAAACTTGCAGGACGACATGGAAACAAAGGTGTTATTTCACAGATTTGCGCAGCAGAGGACATGCCATACTTGGCGGACGGAACTCCTGTTGACGTTATCTTGAACCCACTTGGTGTTACCTCTCGTATGAACCTCGGACAGGTATTGGAAGTGCACTTGGGGCTTGCAGCTCGCAAGCTTGGCTATCGCGCAGTAACGCCGGTATTCGCAAGTGCAACTGAAGAAGATATCCGTGGCGAATTGAAGAAAGCAGGATATCCAGAACATGGAAAATTGGAATTGTACGATGGACGATCAGGCGAAAAGTTTGTTGGTCCGGTGACTGTCGGTATCATGTATATGATCAAGCTCGACCACATGGTTGAAGATAAGATCCATATGCGTGCGACTGGTCCGTACTCATTGATCACCCAGCAGCCGCTCGGAGGTAAGGCACAGTTTGGTGGACAGCGATTCGGAGAGATGGAAGTGTGGGCCTTGGAAGGATATGGCGCAGCTTACACCTTGCAAGAAATGCTCACCATCAAATCTGACGATGTCTTCGGACGCGCCGCAACGTATGAAAGTATTATTCGTGGAGAAAAGATTAAGAGCCCGAATATCCCTTCAGCGTTCAACGTGCTCGTGAATGAAATTAAATCGCTCGGCATCTCTGTTGAAAAAGAAGAGATCGAACCGGAGGAAGGTGAAGAATTGCATGAACGACCTTCTCGAATCGAGAGCTAAACAATAACATAAAGAACGAGTAGTATTGCTTCGTCGTTTCATCGACAGGTCAGGATCACAGTATCCCTTGTCATCGTGAACGACGAACGCAATGCATCGAGTTCTTCCCGTTCTCGAATTCATTTTCAAATTCTATTCCCTATGAATTTTAACGCTATTAAATTGAAAGTCGCTTCGCCGGAGGACATTCTGAAATGGTCCCATGGTGAAGTTACCAAGCCGGAAACAATCAACTACCGAACCCAGCGTCCGGAAAAGGATGGTTTGTTTTCTGAGCGTATCTTTGGACCAACAAAAGATTACGAGTGCTATTGTGGAAAATACCGACGCGTTCGTTATAAAGGACTTACGTGTGATAAGTGTGGTGTAGAAGTAACGCACTCCAGTGTTCGACGAGAACGCATGGGGCATATTTCGCTTGCCGCTCCGGTTGCCCATATTTGGTTCTTGAAAGTTGTTCCATCTCGTTTGTCACTCTTTTTGGATATTCCAGTGCAGAAGCTTGAAAAGGTTGTGTACTATGCAGCGTATGTTATTACCCGCGTCAATGATGATGCTCGTAAGCGTGTGTTGAAAGAGCTTGAGGACGAGGTAAAAATGAAGAAGAAGGAGTACGAGGACGACAAGGATAAAGCCAAGATTGTCGAAGATCGCTCTGAGCAAATCAAGAAGCAATTGAAGTCCCTTAAAGAGGGTCAGATTCTTGCCGAAGCAGAATATTTTGAATTATCTCGAAAATACGGTGATGTGCTTGAGGCACTTTCTGGAGCAGGCGCTATGCGTCAGCTGTTGGAGAGAATCGACCTTAAGAAGTTGCTCACCCAGACCGAGCGTGAATTAGAAGAAACCGGTGACGAAGGGCAGAAAAAGAAGTTGCTCATGCGCTTGCGCTTGATCCATGCATTTACTCGACACAATATGCGTCCTGAGTGGATGATCATGACTCAGTTGCCAGTATTGCCGCCAGAAATCCGACCGATGGTCGCACTTGATGGAGGCCGTTATGCAACATCTGATTTGAACGATTTGTATCGTCGTGTTATCAACCGCAACAACCGTTTGAAGAAGCTCATGGAGTTGCATGCGCCGGAGATCATTGTGGTCAACGAAAAGCGCATGTTGCAGGAAGCGGTGGATGCATTGATCGACAATGCGAGCCGTGGAGGAAGTGCTGTGCAGTTGTCTGCTCAAAAGCGACCATTGCGCTCACTTGCTGATATTTTGAAAGGTAAGCAGGGCCGTTTCCGACAGAACTTGCTTGGAAAGCGCGTAGATTATTCCGGACGTTCCGTTATTATCGTTGGACCTGAATTGCCGTTGAATTGCTGTGGATTGCCAAAGAAGATGGCACTTGAATTGTTCAAGCCATTTGTCATTAGCCGTATCATCAGCGACGGACTTGCACACACCATCAAGAATGCTACTCGTTTGATCGAGCAAGCACCTGCTGAAGTGTGGGCAATTCTCGAAGACGTTATCAAGGACAAGAAGGTGTTGCTTAACCGTGCACCGACATTGCATCGTCTTGGTATCCAAGCCTTTAAGCCGATTTTGCATGAAGAGCTTGCTATTAAGATTCCGCCTATGGTTTGTTCTGCGTTTAACGCCGACTTCGACGGAGACCAAATGGCTGTTCACTTGCCACTCTCCGATGAAGCACAGAAAGAGGCAACAGAGCTGATGCTCTCTAGCCGCAATATTTTGAAGCCAGCTGACGGTGCACCTGTTGCGTCGCCATCACTCGATATTGTTTTGGGTTGTTACTATTTGACCAGTATCGTAGAAGGTGCGAAGGGAGAAGGAAAAGTATTTTCATCACCTGATGAAGCAAAAATCGCGCTTGAAGCCGGATACGTTGCTATCAACGCATCAGTGAAGATATTAATGGGTCGTGGCAATCTTGTTGAAACCAGCGTAGGCCGCATCATTTTCAATGAAGCGCTTCCTGAGAACTTTGGCTATGAGAATACCCTTATGAATAAGAAGGGACTCCAGCGCGTTGTTGCTACTGTTACTAGTGAGTACGGTATCGATAACACATGGATGATTCTTGATGCTATCAAAGATCTTGGATTCAAATACGCAACTTTGTCTGCTACTACGTGGGCAATGGCCGATCTTATCATTCCAAAAGATAAGAAGGCGATTATCACCCAGGCAGAAAAGGAAGTCGAAGTTATTGAACAACAGTACGAAGAAGGATTCTTGACCGACGAAGAACGCCGAGAGCGCGTTGTCGAAACGTGGACAGGAACAATGGATAAGGTATCCAAAGTTACTCCGCTTGCGTTGAAAGAATCAGGACCAGGAAACTCAGCATATTCCATCATCGATTCTGGTGCTCGTGGATCATGGGCATCTGCTATGCAGATGATCGGTATGAAAGGTTTGGTGCAGAACCCGCAAGGAGACATTATCGAACTTCCGGTAAAGTCATCCTTCAAGGAAGGACTTTCGGTATTGGAGTTCTTCATCAACTCACACGGTGCGCGTAAAGGTTTGACTGATACTGCATTGAAAACTGCAGAGGCAGGATACCTTACTCGTAAGCTCGTGGATGTATCACAGAACTTAATCATTCGTGAAGATGATTGTAAGACGACCGAAGGGATTGAAATGTATCGCTCCGATGGAGATGAATATGGATATCCGTTTGGAACACGTTGCTTTAGCCGAACCGTCCTTGAGGATGTAAAGGTAGGTAACAAAGTTATCGTAAAGGCAGGGGAGAGCGTTACGCGCGAAGCTGCTGAAATCATTAACAACGAACCGAAGATTGAATCTATCAAGATGCGATCACCGCTCCGCTGTAAGACCCTCTATGGTGCTTGCTCGAAGTGTTATGGATACGATTTGGGACGTGGTGAATTGATTAAGACCGGAGAAGCTGTTGGTGTTATCGCCGCACAGTCTATCGGTGAACCAGGAACGCAGCTCACGCTCCGTACTTTCCACAAGGGAGGTATCGCGGGAGTCGACATTACCCATGGTTTACCTCGTGTTCAAGAAATCTTTGAGTGCCGTTTGCCAAAGGGAAAGGCTATCCTTGCCGATGACGATGGTACGATTGAAGAAATTGAAGACAAGGACGCATTGAAAGCAGTTCGTTTGAAAATTATCAAGGCAAAGAAAACAAAGATTATTGAATACCTTGTACCACGCAGCATCCGCTTGTACGTAAAGGTAGGCGATGTCGTTGAACGAGGACAACAGTTGTGCGAAGGAAGCCTTGATTTGAAAGAATTGTTTGAATACCGTGGTATTGAAGCAGTTGAACGCTATGCAGTGAACGAAATCCAGCGCATTTATGTGCCGGAAGGTAACACGATTAACGATAAGCACATCGAAATCATCGTGAAGCAAATGTTCTCTCGCGTTATGATTAAGGAGGCGGGTGAGACAGAGTTCGTTACCGGAGAGGTAATCGAAAAGTCTCGTTTCCTTGAAATCAATCGTGAAATGCGAAAGGCAGGCAAAGCGCCAGCAAAAGCCAAACAGCTCTTACTGGGTATCGCACGGGTATCGCTTTCAACCGAAAGCTTCCTGTCGAGTGCATCCTTCCAGGAAACAAACCGCGTACTCGTTGCCGCAGCCACTGAAGGTAAGGAAGATCGTCTCCGAGGACTTAAGGAAAACGTTATTATCGGTAAGCTCATTCCTGCGGGAACTGGCTATAATTTAACGGGAACCGAAGAGTTTCTTGAAGAGGAAGTGTTGGAATAATCAACAATTAACTGAAAAGACTCCGCCTCCCCGTGTCATTCCCGCGGAGGCGGGAATCCAGTATTTCTGCTTTGACATTAAGCAAATAATCTAGTACAGTACACACCATGGAACAGCAAGTAAAAAAATATGAAATCGGGTTTTTGGTAAGGGAAGAATCCGAAGTCGACGAAATCAAGAACGCACTCGCAGCCGCAAAGGCAGAAGTCGTTTCTGAAGGTCGATTGAAGAAGATTCGCTTATCCTATCCTATTAAAAAGGAAACAGTAGCCCATTTCGGTTATTACTGGTTCATGCTTGATACTCAGGCCGTAAAGGAAATGGACGCAAAATTGCGTCTCAATACCAAAGTTTTGCGACACATCATAATCGCGGAACCGCTTGAGCTCAACAATGAAGAACGAGTAGCCGGAGTACGTGGTGAAAAGACCGAGAAACCTCGAGAGCGTTCTGCTGAGAAGCCTGCAACAAAAAAACCAGCTGATTTTGATGCAGTCGACAATGCTGTGCTTGAGAAGACGTTAGAAGACATCCTAAAATAATCATACTTCATGTGTTTGGCGATCTGCTGTGTTGCGGGTCCTCGTTGTTTCGGTCGAAGTGCTACTGCACGTCTTCCTCGACAACGTTCCCGCGCCTTGCATCTCATCCAAACACAAGAACTATGAGCACAATTAATACTCATTTATGGATCTAAACAAAGTATTCGTAGCCGGTCGTTTAACCGCAGATCCGATCCTGAAGACAACACCGCAAGGTCAGTCAGTAGCAACCTTCTCAATCGCAACTAACAGTTCGTGGATTGATAAGAGTGGTGCGAAAAAGGAAGAGGTCGAATATCACAACATTGTGGTATGGGGGCGACAGGCGGAAAATTCTGCAAAGTTTCTCACCAAGGGAGCAATCGCACTCGTCGAAGGACGAATGAAGACGCGCTCATGGCAAAACCAGCAAGGACAGACCGTAAAAACTACCGAGATCATCGCTGATCGTGTCCAGTTTGGACCACGAGCAGGCGGAGGAGGAGGTATGGCTGCGCACACAAATCATGCTGATGCGCCAGCGCACGACGACTTTGGATCAGGCCCTTCTTCACTTGAAGAAGAAGCCCTTCCACAAATCGATATCGATGAAGAAGATATCAAGCCGGAGGACTTACCGTTCTAAGGCAGCAGGAGTTGATACGTTAGCCGGTTCGTCGAACCGTGGCGACCGAACAACGTTCCACCAACCAATCAACTAATACAACAAACATATGGTAACAAAGCAATGCTTTTTCTGTTCTCAAAACTTGAAGACACTCGACTATAAAGAAGTCGATTTACTGAAGCGTTTCGTTTCTGGTCAGGCTAAGATCATCGATCCTCGCCACACCGGAACATGCGCAAAGCACCAGCGTATGATTGCGAGTGCTGTAAAGCGTTCCCGATTCATGGCGCTGCTTCCGTTCGTAAAACGATAAGAATTTTTTCGAAAATTCTTTACTCGGTTTGCTCGCCCAACATGCAAATGCATTTGCCCGTTGGCGCTCGCTGCCGAGCATGAACAACTAAAAATCCCCAGCCTTTGGCTGGGGATTTTTAGTTAAACAGCCTGTCATTCCCCGCGGAGCTTGCCGCGTGGTCCATCTCGGGTGGACTTTACGTGGGCGGGAATCCATCTTTTCGTACTTTTTCAAAAAAGTACATCCGTCGGATTCGTGTCGGAGTAATCGAATCCGACAGCCCGGCACGTTGCACGTTTACTTCGCTCACTAGCAACGCCAAGGGCAAAACTTCGAACCAGAAATATTTCGGGGTCGCCTCCAAAACGGCTGAAGCTCGGAACTCGTACGCCGAGGGTAGGCGCACTCAAACACCGAGCTTCTTCCGATATTTTTCCAGCGCCCTTAATCCGAAATATTTCCATGTTCGTAAACTCAAAATCCGTCCCTTCCGTCATTCCTGCGAAAGCCCAAATTTGTGCGACGATTTTATTAGTTATAACTTTACGCTATAGCGTAAAGTTATGGCTAATATAAAAAGGGTGTGTTGCCCCCCTGAAAGCCAAGGGTGCTTCTGGGAAATTTGACAATTTTCTGCTATTCGTGTTAGATAAAGCCAGATCTAAAACAACTTTAAGGAATGGGAGATTGTGCGATGAAGCAGATTATTTGGTTGGTATTGGTAATGGCACTGTGTTCCTCCGCCGTACTTGCTGCTGATGTTGTGCAGCGAGAGGGAAAGGATGTGGTCCGGTATAGCATGGTTGAATTGGAACGGTACAAAGATGTTCCTTCGGCCGTGCCTAACGAAGAGGCGATCAAGATTGTGCAAAGTGGCAAAGGGGAGTATGTTCTGCCGGAGAAAAAATTAAAGCTTATACTCCGCGCAAGATTGCCAATCATGCACACGTATATTAGCGAAGAAACTGCTTGGCAATATCGTGATGGAGCTTGGGTTTCGTCTGCGACGCAGGAAAAGCCGCCTTTCAAGAACAGCACATGGGGCACTATTTTTCTATTAGTGTTCCCAACCGTGGCGCTGATGGTTATGAGTATCGGCAATCGAATAACCTCAACAGGGGGTTCTCGCTTGCTCCTGCCGTATGGGTTTTTCGTGACTGCTCCGCTTGTAACGATGTGGTGGAGCAATTACCTAGGACCTTTCTTGGTTGCTGCGATAGTGCTTATATTTTTAGCAATATGCAGTGATGACTTCGAGTGGAAATTTTTTCCCGCTATCGCGAATATTTTAGGCCTTCTTCTTGTCTCTGCTGCGACGTATTTTCCGACATGGGAGTCGGAGATGGCATTTTCAATTATTTACCCCACGCTTCTCTCTGGGAGTTGCCTGGCTTCGTATGTAGTCAGTCGGCTGTTCTTTAAACGCCCCGTTCCCCCCGTTCCTTTGGAATCCTGATACCCCTTTGGGATCCAGGGCCGTTAGCTTGCTGACGGCCCTTTTTTGTGCCTCTATTTTTGTAGCCCCTGTGCTTATTTTTTGGTATACTTGCTTTGTATGGCTAACTTTATATTATTGAAAGCCTTTGATTCAAAGGCAAAAGCAGAAGAATTTCGTTTTTTGTTTGAAATGATGGGTGTTGACGCCAAAACTGATAAAGGGAATCTATTAGTTTCTGAGGATCACTTACAAAAAGCAAAAGAATTGGCAGAAGATTATTTTAAGGAATAAGTATGACATTATACACGCACAAGGATTCTAATATCCGAAAAACCTGGTTTTTATTTACCGCATTTCTCATTGTCGTTATTGGCATTGGATACCTTTTTTCGAGCATCTATCAGTCATCCGCTATTTTGTATGGCGTAATTGGCTTTGCATTTTTTATGAATTTCTTTTCGTATTGGTTCTCCGACAAAATTGTTTTGTCTATGGCACATGCGAAACAAATTGAGAAAAAGGACAATCCTGATTTGTATAACATTGTGGAAAATTTATGCATTACTGCGGGCTTGCCTATGCCGCGACTGTATATTGTACATGAATCGCAACCAAACGCATTTGCAACAGGGCGTGATCCAAAGCACGCAGTCGTCGCGGTTACGCAAGGGCTCCTTGATAAGCTCGATCGCGCTGAACTTGAAGGTGTTATTGCGCATGAATTGTCCCACGTTGGTAATCGAGATATGTTGATTGGTACGGTAGTTGTGGTTCTTGTAGGATTCATTTCTATTTTGGCAGATATTTTTATGCGCTCTGCGCTATGGGGAAGTTTTTCTGATCGAGATAATCGTGACAGTGGGCAGGCAGGGGCTATTATATTTGTTATCGGCATTGCTGTTTCAATCCTTGCGCCTATTTCTGCACAGTTGATGCATTTGGCTATTTCACGTAAGCGTGAATTTCTTGCGGATGCTTCGGGTGCATTATTGACCCGCTATCCAGAAGGCCTTGCGAGTGCGTTAGAAAAGATTTCCAGCGCTTCTGTGCCCATGAGCGTAGCAAATAATACCACGGCTCACTTATGGCTCGATGACCCGTTCAAGGGCCGCCAGAAGACAAATTGGCTGCATAAGATGTTTATGACCCATCCACCTGCGGAGGAGCGAATAGCAGCGCTTCGCGGTATGAAAGTTTGAAATTGAATTGGTCGATTTTCACATTCACTCACGTAATAATTTGACGATTTATCTATATGATACAACGTGTAGAACAACTTGAGGCAAAAGTGAAAGCGTTGAAGAAAGAAATTTCTGGGTGTAAAAAGGAATTAACAAGGCTGCAAAAAACTGCTGAGTTTGATTTTTTAACTGGCGTATATAATCGGCATGGATTTATGCGTGAGTCTGAGCGTTTTATCCGAGAAATGGAGGCTGAACGAAAACATCAAGGGAGACGACAAACCCCTCTTGTTTCGCGTATATCTATAATTTTTATCGACGTAGACAACCTCAAGCGCGTCAATGATACCTTAGGACATAAAGAGGGTGATCGATATTTGCTGCTTATTGCTCGAGTGCTTACCCGTTCGGTACGAAGTACTATCGATATCGTTGGACGCTGGGGCGGAGATGAATTTGTCATTGCATTGATTAATGCAACCGATGCGGAAGCACTTCGCGTTGCAGAAAAGCTAAAGCGACGAATAGGAAAAATTCCGCTGTACAAAAAAATGGATTCCGATTTTGTTTGCAGCGCCAGCTTTGGGTTGATCTCTACCGACGGGACGCACCAGCATCCGAATTATGGTTTACACGAACTGATAGAGAAAGCGGATAAGGCCATGTATGAAGCAAAGACAACGGAAGGAAAAGGGGTCATTGTTTCCTTTTCAGAAATAACAGAGTAAAATACTCATATATGGGATTTTCGCTATTTCGCGTTAAATATATTCCGGTGTATGTTGCCTTCAATGCAAATCTTGCGTGGATTGTGCAGGATTATTTATTGGCAAATGGCATTGATGCGAGTATTGAGGTTGAACCGTGTTCCCGAGAAGGTGTTTGCGAGACAAAAGACTCCTACGCCGTTTGTGTTCCTGGAAGCAAGGCTGAGGCTGCACAAAAATTTGTTGAGCAATGTGAAGCAACGAAGATAATTGGTTTTCTTGCTGCATAAACAAAAAAACGCCCAAGGCGTTTTTTTGTTTATGCAAATTAGTGCCACATCCCGAGAATAAGACCAAAAAGCACAAAGAGAACGAGTTGATATCCTGCTTGAATCAAGAATCGTGCCCATGATACTTTTGCGGAGTCGTTATTCCACATAGCAGATCCTGCCACCGTTGGCATAATGAACGCCGCCCAAATCCAAAGTGCATTTATTAATCCAGAGGCATCTGTCCATCCTGCAATATAGTAGGCAAGTACCCAGACTTGGAAAAGTGAAAGAATAAATTGAACGACATAGAGTTTATTCGCGCGCTTCATCATTTCTCTTCTTACGATCTCGTCGAGCTTAGTTGCCCCGGTTATTTCCAGCCATTTTTTACCGAAGAGTGGTCCGTACCAGATAAACCCCAAAACCATAGAAAGAATAGCACATACTAATACTGCCCAGTAGTTTATTGTAATCATAGTGTTATAAAAAATTATTCGACCTTTTGTTCTTAGTGGTTATGTTGCTTTATTGTAAAGACATGAGCATCTGCAGCTTTTGAATCTTCCGAGAGTAATAGTAGTTCTGAGTTTCCGAAGTGAAACATTGTGAGAATATCCTTCCAGTCAAGATTGTAATAGGCTGCGTAGAGCATCTTTCCTAAATCTCCGTGAGAAACGAGTAAGATATTTTCATCATCTGCGTGTGCATCTTTTATTTCTTGTAGTGCGCGCTTTGCCCGTTCTAGAAGCTGGGGAAATGTTTCTGCGTTTTCAGCGGTAAGAAAATAGGTAACGATGTTCGTTTTGATAATATTAGGGGCACAAAGTAATGCTATGTCCTTTACTAATTTACCAGTCATTACTCCAAAATCTCGCTCAATTAGCAGGGGCATTTTTTGGGGATCTAGTAATCCAAGTTTTTTCGTTACTATTTCTGCGGTAGCATATGCGCGACATAGGGGAGAGCTATATACGGCGTCAAAAGTAAGCCCAAGCTTTTCAATGTGTGTGGCTAATTGCTGCGCTTGTTCGATACCAATCGCAGTAAGTGGACGATCTCTGTGTCCGTTTAAAATACCCTCGGCATTATCTTCGTTTTGTCCGTGACGCGAAAGGTATATGTGTAACATTAGTATAATCCTATCATATTTTGATCATAAGTTGCCAAAGGCCCTGTTTTCACTTACAATACCATGGTATTTACTACATGGAGGGGTCGCATCCAGCCCAAGGCTGGTCCGCCCTGGGCGGAAGTGGTCGTCTACTTATTTTATATATGCATTACGTGTATATTATCAGGAGTGATAAAAATGGTAAGTTGTATAAAGGATCAACCTGTGATTTAAAAACGCGATTACGTGAACATAATAGCGGTGTGACGCAATCTACGAAGGCTTACGCTCCGTGGCGATTAGTGTATTATGCGGTATTTGCGGATAAGACAGACGCGTTGCGTGAGGAGTTGTTTTTAAAGAGTGGCAAAGGGAGAGAGCGTGTAAACTTTTTACTTGCCAATACTCTTGTGAGATGCCAAAATACAAAGAATATTGGAGGGGTCGCATAGTGGCCGATTGCGCTCGCTTGGAAAGCGGGTATACCGCAAGGTATCAAGGGTTCGAATCCCTTCCCCTCCGCACATAGCAACATAAGCGCCTACTCTTTACGGGTAGGCGTTTATGTTGCTGCTATGAGTGGAGATAAAGAGGGATTCGAAAACTACTTTTAAAAGCAAACTGCTTTGCTTTTAAAAGAGTCGGCGATGGAGGAGTTTCGAAGCTTGTTTCGAGTATTCGAGGAACGCTGAGTAACGGGGGAAGAGGAATCCCTTCCCCTCCGCCATTTAGAATAGGTATTCCAATGAGATATTTGGCAAATTGATTCTATGATCAAAAAAGAAATTGCTGGTGGTGTGGTGCATAAGCTACCGTTGGACTTACAAAGCGCCTTGTCGTCTAACCCTGATGCGTTAGCAGTGTGGGGAGATATTACGCCGCTCGCGCGCAACGAGTGGATTTGCTGGGTCACATCCGGCAAAAAAGAGGAGACGCGAAGCGTTCGAATCGAGAAGGCTATCTCAAAACTAAAAGGAGGAATGCGTAGACCTTGTTGTTGGGCTGGTTGCCTTCATCGGTAAAATAAAAAAATTAAAGATGCTTAGCCCTTTTAATCGGTGCTAAAACCTCAAAAAAGCCTTATACTAACTGTAGTGTATAGGGGCTTACCCTTGGTGTGTTGTGACGATTTTAATAGCAAGTATTTAATTGGTAAGAAATTAAATTAATTTTTAAAAGATTCGAACTATGGGTATAGAAAGCGAAAATAATTTCAAATCTCAATTCGAAAAGGCGCCGATAAAAATTGCGGAAATCGCTCCTATTGAGGAGTCGAGAAATACATGGGTACGAGATAGGAAGCATCTTAAAGAGCTCGTCGAAGCACCACTTTTGAGTGCATGTGAAGTATTATGGGACAAAAACATTCGAACCTTAAGTACGAGCGCAAACACGAAGGATATTAAATATGGGTCAGCGCATCTTATAATTGATTTTGATAGCTTGTCCGATGAAAATAAAAAGATCGGAGAGAATCTCGGAGAAGTATTCTGGGGAGATAACATGAATCAGTTAAAAATCGAAATTCCAGTTACAGAAAGTAGTACGACTAATGATATTAAGAGTCTCGCCGATTCTATCGCTCATAAGTTTGGAAACCAAAAAATGACATGGGCCCCTTTCTATACGCTCGAACAAGTGAGACGAATTTACGGCATAGACCCAAATGATGAAGCGTATGGAGTAGATGACTTTACTAGTCAATTTCATTATGATTCTGAACGAAAGCTATTCTTTTTGAGCGAAGAGCATGCTAGAAAATCAAAAGATTAAGCTTATGAAAAAGGAATTTGGATTATTGTTTTGGATACATATTCTGCTTTTAATACCGGCATATCTTTCCCCTTTATTTATAGACTGGAAGCTTATCGTTATTGGGATAGTTATTTTGCAAATTCAGTATTGGGTTATTGATGGATGCATCCTAACTCACCTAGAAATGGGGAAGGATAAGAATGAAACTTTTATTTGGTATTATCTTAGTAAAAGGTATCCGAATATTAATCCCAAAAGAACGAAATTTGTCATTAGGGTCATTGTCCCAGTTGCTCTTGTAATGGCAGGATTTTTTCTCCAGACTAAATTTGGATTAGAGCCTTTGATAAAAATATTTTAACTTTAATATCCTTGAGTTTATGAACGACCATACAGCAGATGAGCTACAGGAGATTCTTCGACCAATAGCGTCGCTTATTAGTAAATCTGAAAAAGCGCAGCAGAAGCTTACGCCAGGAACATGGCAACGCACGATGCTGCGAGATAACCTCAAGGCGTTGCACATTGCGTTTTCATTACTAAGTAAAGATATTAGTGATATGCATAATTTCACTCGGGGCGATTTCCCCGAAGCCCTTCAGGCACTTACTTCGATGATAAGCAAAGTTGAAAAAGCCCAGACTAAATTTTTACCCGGTACTTCTCATTACACATTGCAAAAAAATAGGCTTAAGGCATTGCGCGTTGCGTCGTTTGTTATAGCTAAATCATTAAATTCTGCGTAAGTAAGAATATATACACCATGGCAACCTACATTCTCGTAGCAAGTATTGCGGCAATTATACAAATTGGGACAATCTATTTTTTGCGGGCAAACTTTTTAGGAAGTTTTCTTTATGCAGTACCCTTTATTTTGATTTCTCAGTTCCTATTCCTATGGAGTTATGCAAGCGCGCCAAAATTTCTTACTATCTGGTTTATTGTTACGGCATTAACAAACAGCCTCGCATTTTTACTTGGGTACTTTTTATGGCACGAACAAATATCTGCCGTAAACATCGTCGGGATGGTGCTAATTGTTGGAGGGGTTATTTTACTGCAAATAAAGTAATATATAGTATGTCTAAAAACAGATCCTCTTGTCCTCCAACACTAGAGAAAAAGCTTAATAGGGAGGTTCATTATAGATGTCCAATTTGTGGTAACTTCCCCTTAGTTCGAGCTCATACGATCAAACTCTATGCCGAAGTTGGGTGGCATTACGATTACCTTTTAGCAATATGTATTGCATGTGAAAAAAAGGTAGAAAATGGTGAAATAGAAAGGAATACGTTACATACTATTAAGAATAGTATTAAAAAATCTTTTTCTGAGACTACTCGCAATAAGCCCTATCAAATCGCACCGATTATCGGAGGCGATGTATATGTGGGGAGCAACTACATATCTTCGGTTAATATAATTTTTGCATATCGCGGTCTGCCAATTTTATGGTTCGAAGATGAAGGAGGAGTAAAAACACTCAACGCTCGATTTTATGATGTAAGGGGTACTGTAATTACTGCAATTGATAAAAATATGTGGACTGCGGATAGAAATCGATTTTATGACATTGAGGTTGATACTAGTAGTAGGGGAATGGATATGGAAATAATGGGCCGTAGTGATGATACGCATATTAAATTTACAATTTGTGATAAAGGTATCATTTTGGGGTGTTCCGAATTTTATATACCCGGCGAGAAAATTAAAATTTTAGAAGATGGCACATTAAATATTGGAACAAATAAGTTTTCCAACAACTCTATTTTAAATTGTGCTATTGCGTTCAATTTCGACTAGAATTTAACGATTGAATAGTTCTCTATTGTGCTATACCTAAAATATTGCTCTAAAGGAAAAAGATATTCATACTAGTATTGCGCTGATATAAAGCAAATATTAAGAAAGAGTATGTTTTAAAGCCAATAGCGGGTTCTATTATTAAAATGAAAAAATCAAAATTCTCACTTGCGCATAAGGATGAAGTATTAGTTTCTCTTGTGGGAGAAACTGATCAAAAAATATTGGCTCGTTGGGCGATTGATTGCGCAGAGCGCGTCATGCCGTATTTTGCAAAACAATATCCAAAAGATAGGCGTCCGCAACAAGCGCTTGCAACGCTTAAGGCATGGATAAAAACGGGCGTATTTACAATGGCTGTTATCCGCAAAGCCTCTCTGGATTCCCATGCTGCTGCGCGCGAAATAGGAGAAGACAATGCGGCTCGCCATGCCTATGGCGCGGCTATTTATGCACAGCAAGCTATTTATCGAGCTGTGGGTGTTTCTGAAGCGAACTCCGCGGTTACTGCTGAGCGGAATTGGCAATATCAGCATCTTGTGGATTTGATTAGTAAAATGAGATCGAAAAAATAATATAATTTATATCTATGCTTTTTGCAAAATATAGAAAAGAATTACTCGCTATTGCGTCCATTCTTCTTTTAGTGGGTATCGGTATCTTTATTTGGGCGCAGTTTTTTGCTGCTGTACCTTGCACGCAAGAGGCGCGAGTTTGTCCCGATGGCAGGATAGTTGGGCGAACTGAACCGAATTGTACGTTTAGTTCTTGCCACCAAGTATTACAATCTTCCGGGTTTGGTAATAAGCAATTAGAGCAGGCTATTACAAATTATTTAGTAACACAAAACCGTTTTAGCTGGAAAACGCAGCCCGGCAGTTTTTCTTTGTGTGTGGTTGAAAATCTTGAGCCTCAAAATGAACTTTTCCCGTTAGCTGTTTGGGCTTATTGTGGAGAATATACTTTGCAAGAGGGTATACTCAAAACACTTAGTGGATCATCGGGCCCCGTGGCCATTAATTATCCTAACGAGCTGTCTTTTTACGATAGTAATAAATTTTCGTACGAAGCCCCTGGAGATGGTGCGCAGTATTCCGAAGATATAAAACGGATATTCTCCCAGCCTGTTCAGGAAGCTATTTTAAACGGTAGCCGAGACGGGCTCATTGATCGCGCTAAGGCGGAGGCATTTGATACAGTGATGCGGTGGAATCGCATTGTTGAGGCTACTATGAATTGTGAAGTGGCTGAAATTTTTCAAGCCCATAGTTTGTTTGTGAGTGCAACGCTGAAAAACGGAGACAAACTGACCGCTGTTGAGCCGACCATAGACGATATTATGGATGTAGCGAATGCGGCAAGTGCGCAATGTGGACGCATTATTATGGCAACGGAATAAGGCCTTCGTGCATTTGGATGTGACATACTGCACGAATTAGGCAGGCGCAATACCAATAGTACACAACATTTTTCTATTTGACTTGAATGGTTTTTTGTGGTATTTCTGGACTAGCTACCTTTATTAATTCTTAGAGAAGGAGGCGCCTATGCGCAATCCCATTTGGCATGAAATCTGTTCTCAGGACAGGGAGTTGTATGGTGATATTTGTGCCATGTTTGATCTTATCCCAAACGACATCAGTCTTGGATCGGATTGTAACAACAAGCGTGTGGAGCTTTCGTGCCATATCGTGGTGCGTGCGTTCGCGAACACGCTTCCGTCAACTCGGTGTGTGGATGGCCTCTTTTCCGCAGGGTTTCAGCATTCGTGGTTAATGACTGAAAACTCTGCGCTGATCGATGTTTTTCCAGTGCAGGTCGTCTCGAGCCCGCTGTTGTTCTGGCATCATCCGACGAACTACGTAAAGCCGTCGGGCTTTCTGTATCAAGAAGATCCAAATGTCATGCATGGCGTTTACAAGCATGTCGGCAAATGGCAGTTCGATCGAGCGGTCGGTCTTCTTACAGATTTTCTCATCGCGTTGCGTTGAGGCTAGAGGCCCCAGAGTATTCTGGGGCTTTTGTTTTACCTCTTGCGTCTAGCCGGGAGTATGGTATTCTATATGTAATATATTTCTTACATTGAAATATACCAGTATTCACTAATCTATTACTATTTATGATAGGGAATCCAAAATGGTTTTCGCGAAGAAAATATACAGGGTGGGGGTTTACGCCTAAAACGTGGCAAGGCTGGGTGTATATTGCTGTTATAATGTTACCTATCGCAATTGTTGCGTCTGTTAATCCTGAAGGTACGTGGACTTCTGTATTTTTAATTATTTGGGCACTTGTTTTTGCTGTTGATTTCATTCATATCATGGTTGGCATGCGAAAAGATGAGCGAGAGCGAATTCACGAAGCTATTGCTGAGCGTAATGCACTATGGGCCATCTTGGCTGTTTTGATCTTCGCACTTGCGTATCAAACCGCATCTGGTATTGCAGCACATGCGCTGACCCCAACGTTTGATCCATTTATTCTCGCTGCAATTATCGCGGCAGTCATTGCAAAAGCTGCTACCAATATATATCTCGATCGAAAAAACTAATGAGAAATACTATTGCACAACGACGCAGTGAACTTAGTATGACTCAAGAGAAGCTTGCGGATTTAGTGGGTGTTGCGAGGCAGACGATTATAGCACTTGAGCAGAATAAATATAATCCGTCACTTCTTTTGGCGCATGCTGTCGTAAAAGCATTACAAAAAAAGCGCATCGAGGATATTTTTACGTTTGAAGATTGATATAGTGTGAAAGAAATAAAAAGACCCTTGAGGGTCTTTTTATTTCTTTGCCGTTCGTGTATCTACGTAATGGAGCATCGCGTCGTGCATCACTTGCGCGAGACCTACTGCATATTTTTCATAATAGGCTTTGAAGCGAGTGTCGGCGACGTACATTTCTGCAAGACCTCGATACATTTCGAGATTTGGCTCATAAAATGCGCGAAGACTGTTATAGTGCTGTGCAATAAGTTCTTGCATTATGGCGCTAGTTGCTCCGTGAAGCATTTGGCTGGCCACATGCTTCATCCATATATCTGCATCTACTTTCATTTCTTCCTTCTCCGCTTTGGTTAATTTACCGTAGCGCTCTTGGGATTGTTTATATGCTTCTGTGTTGCCCCAGCGTTCCTTTGCTTCTTGCGCATATTGATCTTCTTTTTCGGTGCTGAAGTTGTTGTATGGCATAGTTTTGTATTGTATTGGTATTCTCGCTCTCCGCATTGTCATTCCCGCCCTTCGGCAAGCTCAGGGTAAACTGTGGCGGGAATCTAGTATTTTCGAGGCTTCAACCAAAACCTATCATAGCCTAAACTATAACGTAACGTTAGGGTTAAGGAGAGGTGGGAGAAAGATATTTTTTGTGGTACCATTATTTTAATGGCCATTTATCGACTCGAAAAGGATAAGCTTACACCTATTGGTGAAGTTAAGATTGATCTCGAAAAGGACTTGCAAAAAATTACCGAAGATAATCTCGCTGTTCTTTTTGGGCTTGCATTTATTAGCTCAGAATTTTCTTTACAGAAATTTCGTATCGATACACTGGCGTTTGATGAGGAATCTCAATCGTTTGTAATCATTGAGTATAAAAGAGATCGAAGTTTCAGTGTCGTTGATCAGGGCTTTTCATATTTAGCTCTTTTATTAAATAACAAGGATTCATTTATTTTAGAACTCGCAAAAAAGCTAAAGAGGGATGTAAATAATATTCATATTGATTGGTCTCAATCTCGCGTCTTGTTTTTAGCTAATTTATTTACTGTATATCAACAAAACGCGATTAATTTTAAAGATCTTCCAATTGAGTTATGGGAGGTTAAAAAATTTAATAATGAGACTATTTTGTACAATCAATTAAAGGCCTCAAATAATAGTGAATCTATAAATACGATATCAAAAAATGAAACTATTAAGGAGGTTTCAAAAGAGGTTCACGTATATACAGAAGAAGAACATTTTTCAGGTAAGCCCGAAGAAATAAAAGCATTATATGAGGAAATTAGATCTCGATTACTTAGTCTCGATAATGCTATCAGCTTAAAACCGACAAAAATTTATATTGGTTTTAAGGCGAAGAAAAATTTTATTAGCATTGAGTTCCAGCGATCTCAATTAAAAATCTGGCTTAATTTATCAATGGGCATTCTTGATGATCCTAAGAATATTACTATCGACGTCTCTAATAAAGGACATCATGGGAATGGTGACTATGAGATTAATTTGAAGCCAGGGGATGACGTTGATTATTTCATGCTCTTAGCAAAACAGGCATATCAAAAAAATTCCTAAACTAAAGTAATAGATTTATGAGTGACAATGTTACATTCGCTAGAAATTTAGTAAAAGGAAAAATCGCAGAAACTATTTTTGCGCAGATGCTTCGAGAAACCCACGAATTTACGGTTTTGGAATTTGGCTACGAAAAAATAATTTCCGAACTTGTGCAGCAGGGGTTTGATATAGAGAGTAAAGCCATTAAGGTTTTAAGAACGGCCCCTGATTTTGCAGTCATTGATCATAGCACTCGAGCAGTTTTGTTAATCGAAGTAAAATATCTGCGGGAAATGAACCCAACCTTTATGCTTCAACACGCAGAGCGAATGAGGGAATCTTGGAATCCATCTTATATTTTTCTTGCAACTGGCGATGGATTTTATTTTGATGATATAAAAACGATTTGCGACAATAAGGGCGAGATTTCTCGTCTTGAACACTCTCAAATCCCCGAAGATTTGCAAGCTCGATATCATAAAATATTGAAAGATTTTGAGCATGAGGATTGAATCTGGGGTAAAAATCCTTTATTTCATGGTTTATAAATCGGGTGGGATTTGATATACTGTATAGTACTTAAAAGGGAGAAAATGACGCAACAAGTAATAGAGACAATCGCGAGCAAGCTCAATGTACACCCGATTCATTTGCGGGTTTTTATGTCTGACTTGGATAATATTTCTCCTGAAAATTTAGAAGCAGCATATAAGGAATATGTAGATAAAAATCCAAAGCCTTTTGCAAAATGGGTTGGAGGAAAGAGGCAATTAGTTCAGCAGTTTAAGGACATGAACTTATATCCTCCGTATGGGTTTGATCCAAAAACGGCAACCTACTTTGAGCCGTTTGTTGGCGGTGGGGCGATGTTTTTCGATCTGCTGCCTAAAAAGGCTTTTCTGTCTGATATGAATGCAGAACTAGTAATAACGTACAACGTTATTAAAGCTGACGTTGAGGCACTCATAAAAAAGTTAAAAGTGCATAAGGCTAAAAACAGCAAAGAATATTTTCTTAAAATACGAGAACAGAATATCGAGAAGCTTTCCGACACCGCTATTGCGGCTCGCTTTATTTACCTTAATCGAACTGGGTTTAATGGATTGTATCGTGTAAATAGAAGCGGAAAATTTAACGTGCCATATGCGGATAACAAGAATCCGCTTATTTGCGATGAGATTAATTTGAAAAAAGTGCATAATGCATTAAAAAATACTAAAATTTTGCATCAGGATTATAAAAAAGTTTTAGATAAGGCAAAAAAAGGAGATTTTATTTATTTCGATCCTCCTTACTACCCAGTTAATAAGACCTCAAGCTTCACGAGTTATACAAAAGAAGGATTTTTAGAAAAACAACAAGAGGAATTGAGGGATATTTTTATGGATCTGCATAAGCGAGGGTGCTTTGTGATGCTCTCGAACTCAGACACTAAATTCATTAATGAGTTGTATTCAGGATTGGGAAAACAGATAGTGATTAATAAAGTTTTTGCCGGACGCGCGATTAATTCTAAGGGATCTGGACGTGGGAAAATACAGGAGGTTGTTGTGATTAATTATTAAATTTATGGCAAACAATAGTTCTTGGGAAAAAATATTTGATGATAACAATATTCTGAAGCATGATTTTTCAAAATCGCCTTTTTATTTATCTGCCAAAGATATTAAAAAATCTGTTCAAAATTTTAAGAATACCGCAGAAAAAGAGGTTCGTATTCTATGTAAAATGGATACTCGGGAAAGCGTTCCAAGCGTAATGAAGGAAAAAGGTTTAATTCTTCTTCCCGTTAAGAACGGGTACTATGTGATCGTGAAAGGAGAGGGCTATATTAATATTCCAGATATAGAAGGCGAGGCCGAGATATATAATACAAAATTAGATTTTGATCTTGATACTACTAAAATAGGGAATTCTGAGATGCAGCATTTAGACTTTGCCTATGCTTCTAGTCTTATTAGAACGTTTATGCAAGATCCTACACTCGTACTGACTATTCGTGGAAGAAAATATACACCGCAATTTAGCTATAAAATTGGCAATCAATTAATTGAAACGCAAGGCGTTCAAACAGAAGTCGATGCGGGTTATGAGGGAAAAGGTAAAATTGTTTTAATAGAAGCAAAAAATTCTTCTACAAAGAATACAATAATTAGGCAATTATACTATCCATATAGACAATGGTCTGAACATACAAAGAAAAAAGTTTTCTTGTTATTTTTTGAAAAGAGAGGTGATGAGTATTTAATTTGGCAATATGAATTCTCCAAAAAAGAGAATTACGATTCAATAAAATTGGTTAAATCAAAAAAGTATAAAATAATATAACTTGGTTGATATGTCTATAAAAGACTTCAAGCTTCATCCGGAAGAATTTGATTTAGAATGTACTACGGTTTGGGCGTTTCCACGCCGTGGTAATTGGGCAACGCATGCTTCTGATTGGCGTGGTAATTGGGCTCCCGAGGTTGTTCGGAATCTTATTTTGCGATATTCAAGTGAAAAAGATCATTTACTGGATTGCATGATCGGCGGAGGTACTACAGCCATAGAGGCTAAAATATTAAATCGTCACATTACGTGCATTGATGTAAATGAAGAAGCACTCGAAAGAACGAGGAAGTCGCTTGAATTTGAGGTTGAAAATAAAGCAAAACAACGAGTAATGAAGTGTGATGCTCGGGACATGAGTTTCATTAAGGATAATGAAATAGATTTTGTACTAACGCATCCTCCGTATGCGGACATCATAAAATATAGTGATGGACAGATTGAAGAAGATATATCGGGCATACACGATATTGATGCTTTTGTTGATGAAATCGAGAAAGTTGCGAAAGAATTGTATCGGGTATTAAGACCTGGGAAGTATTGCGCAATTTTGATGGGGGATACGCGACGGAATAAAATGTATCAACCGCTTGCTTTCAAGGTGATGGAGCGATTTTTAAGAGTAGGATTTGTATTGAAAGAGGATATTATCAAGCGACAGTTTAATTGTAAGGCAACTGGATTTTGGGTGAATAAATCCAAGGAGTCAAATTTCTTGCTTATAATGCATGAGCATCTTTTCGTATTTCAAAAATTGGATAGCATAAAATCTCCTGATTTCGCGACAGTGTCTAAGATTAAGACCATAGACGTTCCACTTGTTGGTTCAGTTCCATGCGGAACACCCCTTCTTGCGGAAGAAAATATTGAGGAGGTGATTCCTGTTGAAAAGAAAAAACTGCAAAGTGGTTTGCAATATTTTATATTGCGTGCAAGTGGGGACTCTATGAATGAAGCTGGGATTAACGATGGGGATCTTGTTTTGTGTAAGCAAAAACTGACTGCTCGTGAGAATGATCTTGTGGTTGCATTAATTGACGACGAGGCTACGGTTAAAGAATTTCATCGTGAAAAGAATAAAATTATTTTAAAACCACGCTCAACAAATCTAGAACATCAACCACGCTATTTTACTAAGGGTGAGGATTTTAAAATACAGGGTATAGTACAAGAAGTTGTTCGACCCCTTGATTAAAGAGTATAATTAACCCATGAAACTAAACAACACATTTAAATTAATCGTTGCAATTGCAGTTTCTGAACTTGCAGGAATTATTGGGTCGTTCTTTACTATGGATGCGATTCCTACTTGGTACGCAACCCTTGCAAGGCCCACATGGAATCCGCCTTCGTGGCTTTTTGGGCCAGTATGGGTAACCCTCTATGCGATGATGGGTGTTGCGGCATGGCTGGTATGGATGAAGATGGATTCTCACCACGGTCCTGCGATGAAATTTGAGTCGCTTACCACGGGGAAAATAAAAATAGGAAAGAGAGAGGGGCGTAATGCACTCACCATTTTCGGAGTTCAATTGTTCTTGAATGCGATTTGGTCTATTATTTTCTTTGGTTTGCATAGCCCGGGATGGGCGTTTGTGGAAATTATTTTACTGTGGCTCGCTATCGTTGCGACAATTGTTGTATTTGCGAAAATCTCAAAACCTGCGGCTTGGCTTTTGGTGCCGTACATATTGTGGGTTAGCTTTGCAGGATTTTTGAATTTTACTATTTGGGATTTGAATAAAAACGGAGTGGAGCAAGTATATTGCACTGCGGATGCTATGCAATGTAGTGACGGAACATATGTCGGACGGAGTGGAGTGAACTGTGAATTTGTGTGTCCTGAAATTGTCGTGGACCCATCGTGGAAGACAGCCACTGACACGAAGAACGGTATTTCATTTCGCTATCCGGAAACATTGAGTACTACGTATATGCGTGCGTTTGATTGGCCGCCGCAAGTGCAAATTGTCGATGGAGCGCTTTCATGCGTCAATACAGGAAAAGAAATTGAACGTGCAGGAAGAACTGAATTGCGTATGGTTGATGATCGAGCGTATTGCGTAACTGCATTATCAGAAGGCGCTGCAGGAAGTACGTATACCCAATATGCATATGCAGTTGGAAAAGGTTTGCAAACATGGATCTTTACGGCAACGCTACGCGCTTCGCAATGCGGAAACTATAATGACCCACAACGAATTGAATGTGAGCAAGAGCGAGAAGCATTTGATTTTGACAGTGTGATGGACAAGATTATCCGCAGCGCGACAATTTTGTAAGTAATACATATCTATCCCCGTAAGGGGATTTTTATGGTATAGTGAGCAAACATTTATGACCCAAGACGAAGCCTTTTCAATTTTACAGACCGGTGCGAACGTGTTTTTGACCGGAGAGCCGGGGAGTGGTAAGTCCCACATGGTAAATCGCTATGTGGCGTATTTGCGTTCATGTGGCATAGAACCTTCGATTACTGCTGCTACAGGCATTGCCGCCACGCATATTGGCGGTATGACTATCCACTCGTGGAGTGGTATTGGCATAAAGGCGCGACTTACTGATCATGATCTTAACTTACTCCTAGAAAAGGACCGTTTAGTGCGACGATTGCGGGCTGCGCGTGTGTTGATTATTGACGAAATATCGATGCTTTCGGGAGACACGCTTGCGCTTGTGGAACAGGTTTGTCGCGTCTTGCGCGACTCCGCAGAGCCCTTTGGTGGGCTTCAGGTGGTCCTTGTAGGGGACTTTTTCCAGTTGCCGCCCATCGTGTCATCTGCTGAACAAGATGCCGTAAAAAGCATTTCTTTGGATGGGGGCGAATGGTCTCCATTTGCCTTTATGGGGACGGCATGGCAAAAGGCAAATTTAACTATTTGCTACCTTACTGAACAACATCGGCAAGAAGATGCTGTATTTTTGCAGGCACTCTCAGCTGTTCGTCGCGGACAAGTTACGGACGAAGTGCGTGCGTGTTTTTCGGGTCGGTGTATTGCGCCGCCCACGGACGACGCGCATACAAAATTGTATACCCATAACTTTGCGGTTGATCGTTTAAATGATGCATATCTCAAAAAACTTCCTGGACAGCAGTACGATTTTTTGATGCAAGGGAGTGGTGCGCCTGCTGTTGCAGAGGGGTTGAAACGCGGATGCTTATCGCCTGAAAAACTTTCCTTAAAAATAGGGGCGAAAGTTATGTTTACAAAAAATAGTCCTGATGGGAAATTTGTAAACGGAACAACAGGGGAAGTTGTTGGATTTTCAAAAATAAACGGCAATCCACAAGTTGCGTTGAGTAATGGCAAAACAATTGAAACAGAACTTGCGGAATGGAGTATTTTTGATGGTATGAAATTAGTTGCCATGATCAAACAAATTCCATTGCGTCTCGCGTGGGCAATTACAGTGCATAAGAGCCAAGGCATGTCGCTCGATGCGGCTGTGATGGATTTATCTGCTGCGTTTGAATTTGGACAAGGCTATGTTGCGCTGTCGCGCGTGCGCACATTGGCGGGGTTATATTTAATTGGGTACAACGAACGTGCGCTTGAAGTACACCCCGGTGTGTTTACGCAGGATGCGCTTTTCCGTGCATCGTCTGAAGAAGCGCGATATGAACATGCGGCACTCGGTGAGGAAAAAATTGCTGAATTACATGCACAATTTATCGAAGCTATGGGTGGTGGGGTTGGTATGGGTATTACTCCTGCATCTTCTGCGCCAAAACGATCAACACAAGAAGCTACAGCTGAACTGGTTGCGCAACAACTTTCTATTGCGGCCATGGCAGAACAACGCGATGTTACGGAGGCGACTATTATCGGACACTTGGAAAAACTTGTTGCGAGTGGAACATTAAACGCAGAAACAGATCTTGCGTACCTTATGCCCGAACGGCGTCGATTTGTAACAATGCAAGCGGCGTTAGAAACGGTGTATAAAAAGAAGGGGAATATGCTTCTTTCTCCAGCGCAAGCTATGCTTGGCCCAAACTTTTCGTTTGAAGAGTTGCGTGTTGCACGCTTGTTCTTGGGTGGAGCTGCGTATTTGGAGGAGTAGTCAATATTGATAAAAAATGTGAATACTGGTACGTTGTTGGTATGCAAAACATACCTCTCACCAAAGAAAAATATCTCACCGTATTAAAGGCAATTGATGCCTGTGAAATGATGCAGTCGGCTATTGAAGAAGCAGATGGCATTGAAGAAAAAGCACATGATACGAGTTATCGCGAATTAAAAGCATATTTATTAAAACAGTCAGATTTGTTTGGGCTTGATAAGATCAATCCAAAGAAAGAAGAGGAAGCTGACTGGTCTGAAGAAATATCAGAAGATGCGAGTGAGTTAATCAACGCATATGCTGAAGTGGAAATGTTTGATAATTTAGCATGGGACCTTGCTTCAATGGAGTTTGAAAAACAAAAGGGAAGCGAAGCGGTTACTGACATGGAAGAGTTTGTAAAGCGCGGAGAAATTTACGATGCAATCATGGATGAATTCGATGCGAATGATTTGGAGAATGTGAAGATTGCAGGTTTGGTGGAATAGTAGATATAAAAAAAGCCGCCCTTATGGGGCGGCTTTATCGTTGGAGGAGTATTGCTAATTACTCTGAGCGCTCGGAGAGCGTGTATGTAACGACAACGATGGCGGCAATAGTGAAATCTGCGAACATTGCCTGCCTTTGTGCTGTTACGCACTGTACATCGAGGCGCATCTCCACCTTTTCGATGGTGATGTCATGGTTGTCTTCACCGGCTGCTTGCCAGCGGGCAACGTTCAGGTTAAGGGTTTCCTCAACTCGTTGAGAGCTTAAGTTGCCTCCTGAAGTTAAGTCGGTTGAACAGAATATCTTGATCTGGTTTTTTGTTGCCACAGCAGCACCTCTTTAAGGAACGAATTTAGAACCGTTCATATAATGACCTAAAATATGCCATGTGTCAAGGAATGATATAAAACATACTAAATCTAAAATATACGGTTTCATATTTTGTGATATAATAATTATATGAATGTGCGTGTATTTATAAAATTAATTTTTGCTGTTGTAGTTACGGAATGTGCAGGAATGTTTGGTGCATTTTTAGCAGCCATCGTTTCGGCTATTTCTGCGAATCCAAGTAATGACTCTTGGTATGTAACCGCAAAGGAGCTTATTGTAAACCCGCCTGTGTGGTCTTTTGAAACAATCCTTGTTGTACTCTATGCCTTCTTGGGATTGGCGAGTGGAATTATTTGGGCTGGGTTGCATCGCGATGCGTACCGTAATATGGGGGCGGGACGCGTGCAGAGAAGAATAAAAGGTGCGCTTGCTGTATTTTCTGTGTTAATGATATTGAGCATTCTATGGCCTACGATATTTTTTGTCTCTACTCGACTATTTTTTGTATTTGCATATATTCTTGTACTTTTCTTTGCGATAGCAGCAACTATTTTTGTATTTTCACGTATAAGCAAGGTGGCTGCGCTATTGCTCGTGCCGTATTTTATATACGTAGCATTTTTGGGTTTTGTGAATCGACCTATTCTAAATCCCGCTACTGAGCTTGTGGGGCAACATGCATGTACTGAAGAAGCGAGGGTGTGTGCTGATGGATCTACGGTTGTGCGTAGCGGTCCACAATGTGAATTCGCAGCATGCCCAGAAGCTACAATTGATACGGCGTGGAAGAAATTTACGAGCACGAAAACGAACGTATTATTTTACTATCCCGAATCTATTGGAGCGACGTATATTCGAGCAGTTGAATGGCCTCCACTTCTCACAACTTCTCGCGACCCATTTTCTTGTATCGAGGGCGGACTAGAAACATATCGTGCAGGGAAAACTGAAAAGAAAACAGTTGAGAGAAGAACGTATTGTGTGACAAAAACTTCTCAAGAAACCGATGGAAGTGTATTTACGGATTATGTATATCGCACAGAATTAGCGGATGTAGTAATCGCGTTTACAACAACACTGCAAGCGGTGCATTGTAGTAACTCGGTTGAACCACAAAAAACTGAATGCGAGAACGAACGGGCAACCTTTACCCTCGATGATATTATGGGGCGTGTTATGCAAAGTGCATTACTTCGTTAATTTACCTATGACCAAAAAAATTGTTGTTGTGCACGATATGATGCAAAAAGGATATCAATATGAACTCACCGAACCGGTAGGGAAGAATTTTGCTCCTCTTTTTACGCCAGACTTAACACCTAAGGAAATGTTGCAACTTGGCGTATTTGGTGGAAAATATATGACTGATTGTAAGAAAGAATTTCCGGCAGATTGGTACGTAGGCGTAAAACTGTGTCATGAACGACATGACCCCACGTTGAATTATTTTGGTGTGAACGCTTCGCAGCCGCTCAAGGTATGGAAGGCAAAAGGATGGATTCATTCGTGCGACCCGCGAGGATGGTTTCAATGGTATTGTCGTTATTATATGGGGCGTCGTATGCCCGAAGAAGATGCATGGCAAATTCGTCGATGGCGGGCTATTCGAAGGCATATTACGCAGATTAAAAATAATTGTGCTAAAGGTGACGCGATGTGTCGGCCGCGGCAGCGACAGGCTGTGTTGCACTGGGGGTATGACTCAAGAACGATTTAGTATGAGCGAGCTAATTGCATTGGAATGTATTGACATTGTATATACATTGTATATACTTACAATATGACTACTTTAAACATTCGAATTGACGAAAAAATAAAGGCAAAGGCGAATAAAACTTTTGAAGACATGGGCCTTGATATGTCGAGTGCAATAAAGCTATTTCTTACTCAGTCCATTAAGGAAAAAGGGCTGCCTTTTACTCCGACTAATAATGATGCTGTTATCAGGGCGCGTTGGGATAAGGAAGTTGCTCATGCGTTGAAGAACGGGAAACGATATGGATCTGGGGCAGAATTACATAAGGACCTTTTGAGCTAGGTGCGTATGTATGCGGTTGAAATAACCAATATCGGCGATAGCGAATTGTTCTGAATCCACGGCAGACAGACGGAGTATTCAATGCGGGGAGCTATTAGTCACTCACTCTATGTTCAAAACAAAAAAACTAGACATCATTACAACGTCTAGTTATAAGAAGTCGTTTAAAAAACTTGCTAAGAGTGGTATATTTCCTGTTACAGAAATAGATAGAGTTGTGGATATGCTTGCGTCAGGTGAATTACTTGATAAAAAATACAAAGATCATCAACTGAGAGGCGAATATAAGAATTATCGAGAATGCCATATTCTTAATGACCTACTGTTAATGTATAGAATTGAAAATAAAGAATTGGTATTGATACTGATTGATATTGGTAGTCATTCGCAATTATTTGGATAAGCGTGGTATGATTTAATTTATGAACAATCTTATTTTTCTTGATACTGAAACGACGGGTAATGATGTAACCGTGGATCGACTATGCCAGGTTTGTTATAAAACTGCTGATGGGATATTTACTGAGTTTTTCAAGCCGCCAATCCCTATATCGGTAAAGGCGATGAGTATTACGCACATTACGAATAAAATGATTGCGGATAAGGAATCGTTTGAAGGAAGTGCGATGCAAAAAGAGCTTGGGGTATTATTAAAAGACGGTATTCTAGTGGCACATAATGCGCCATTTGATAAAGCCATTCTTGAAGCAGAAGGCCTTGTTGTTCCGCAGCATATTTGTACATTGCGTGTGGCACGCGCACTAGACGAAGAGGCTGTGATTCCGGAGTACAATTTGCAATTCTTGCGCTATTATCTGGATCTTGAAATTGACGCGAATGCACATGACGCGGAAGGCGATGTGAAGGTGCTTGCCGCTGTGTTTGATCGGCTTATGGCTAAACTCACGCAGCAAGGGCTAAGTGAAGATGAGGCGATTGCGAAGATGTTGGATATTTCCACAAAGCCGTCACTCATTAGAAAGTTTACCTTTGGGAAACATAATGGTGAAACTATCGCCGAAGTTGCGAAGATCGACAAGGGATATTTGCAATGGCTCATGGGGCAAAAAATGGCTGAAGGAGTGCCAGACGAAGATTGGATTCATACATTGCAGACGTATCTAAAATAAAAAGTTTCTATACTTTTTTCTAGAAAAAAGTATCAAAAAAGTCACGAACCAGAAATATTTCGGGGTCGCCTCCAAAACGGCAGAAGCTCGGAACTCGCACGCCGAGGGTAGGCGCGCTCAAACACCGAGCTTCTTCCGATATTTTTCCAGCGCCCTTTATCCGAAATATTCCCATGTTCGTAGATGGGGTAATAAAATAAAAATAACCGTCAGCTTAGGGCTGACGGTTATTTTATGTTCATATTATTTTAGGTTTGACTGCAGGAATTTAAGTGTCCTTTGCCATGCATCCTTTGTTTCGTTTGGTGCGTAGCTTTGGCCCGACGGGTTGGCAAACGCATGGCCAACGCCTGGATAAATAACAATATCATTTTGAATACCAAGCTCGTTTAGTGTATCACGAAATGCGTTGACTGCTTTTGGTGGGATGCCTTGATCTTCGCCTGCAAAGTTCCCGAGTACGGGCCATGTGATGGCGCGCAACTCATCTTTTGTGACCGTTACGTTTCCATAATAGATAATCGTTGCATTAAGTTGCTCACCAGAAAGTGCAAGTTGCAGAGATTGACCACCTCCAAAGCACCATCCGAGTGAAGCAATTTTAGTAGCGCCTTTTGCGCGAAGATACGCTGTGGCGGCGCGCATATTCTCCCGCCCTTTTTCTTTGTCGAATGACCCCGTTTGTTTACGTGCTTCATCTTGGGTTGTTGCTACTGTGCCAAACATGTCTACGGCGAGTACTTGATAGCCTTGGCCTGCAAGCTCTTTTGCTGTTTCGCGCATTGTGTCGTTTAAGCCCCACCATTCGTGAATCATGACGATACCTGGATAGGTACCCGGTGCTTCTGGGCGAGCGTAGAAACCATTTCGATCGGGGAAGTATGTCGCAGCTTCTGTGATAACGGGAACGGCTGCGCCATTTTTCATGATTGCAATATTTGCGTCTGTTAATGACGTTGCCATTGGCGGAACGTCATGAATATCTTCTGGTGCCCAAGCGCTTCCGCGCCACAGAATAAGCGCAGCGATTACAATAAATACACCAAGAGCAATATGTAATGATAATTTGAAATAATGGTTCATTGATTCTTTACGTTATGTGAATAGAGGATACCCACGTGCATTACAATGATACATCTGTTGGCTGTGGAGGTTCAATAGGGGGGGTAGTGTAACAAGTATGATAAAAGTGCGTTATCTCATACTAGTTGCGCGTGCGGGTATGTGATGCCCTAGGGTCGAGCACCGAATAATGGTATATTAACTATCATACTTTTATGAAACAATTTTTATTTAAAACGCTAGAGATATATCGACCCTTTCAAAAAACCATGGGGGTTATGTTTTTGTTCATGATTGTTATGCAGATTTTTAACCTTGTATCCCCATATTTGTATGGGCGTATTATCGACGGCGTTGTGTCTCAGCAGCCAATACAGCAAGTGCTTTTCATTGCGTTTATGGCCTTTATGGTGTATGCCACGCAAGAATTGCTCGGATATCTTAGTGATCAATATGAGCTGAAATATTTTGACTTTGCAGTGCCACGGCATATCAAGGTGAGAACCTTGAATAAATTTTTTACGTTTAGTATTGGGCAGCACAATAATCAAAACAGCGGAGTGAAAAGAAGCGTGATCACACGTGGAGAACATTCGCTTAACTCGCTTGCGTTTAAGTTTGCTTACGAAATTATTCCGATGGTATTGCAGGTACTCTTTACCGTTGTTGCGTTGTTGTACATTAACTGGATTCTTGGTTCGATTGTTCTGTTTGGCGTTGTTGTATTTGTCGCTATTACTATTTATTTAAATATTATTTTGCGCGAGGAGATGACGGCGGTTCGGGACTTATGGGTTGAAAATGATAAAGAACAAAGCGAATTGATACAGAACGTTGAGTTGGTACAGGTAAATGTGCAGGAAAAAAGAGTTATAGATGAATATAGTCAGTCGTACGAAACGATTGGAGATCGTTCTAAAATCCTTTGGGGTCAATATACATTTTTTTCATCGCTGAGAGGGCTTCTTGTGGTGATTGTGCGGTTTGCCGTCATTGCTATTGGTATCTGGTTTGTGTATGAAGGGAAATATACACCAGGGTATCTTGTTATATTTCTTACGTGGTCCTCTAACGCATTTTCACGACTTGGTAATTTTGGAAACACTCATCGACAAGCGCTTGAGTTATACTCATCGGTACAAAAATATTATGAGATGATTGATGTGCCTTGCGATATTGTGATGGCTAAGCATCCCATTAGCCCTACGATCGAGGGGAAAATCGAATTTAAAAATGTGTCATTTCGCTATCCAGCACGAAATGGTGTTGATAAGAGTGAGGATACTAAGAAAGATGTGACCTCTGAAGAGCCTGCTCTGTTGCGGGATGCGTTAACGGGGGTTAATTTAATTGTTGAGCCGGGGCAACGCGTTGCATTCGTTGGACATTCGGGTGCTGGTAAATCAACGCTTGCACAAATGATTATTCGCGCATTTGATCCTGTGGAGGGGCAAATCTTGATCGATGGACACGATTTGCGTGAGCTCGATCTTGGCTACTACCGATCACATATCGGTATGGTAGAGCAGGATGTGCAATTGTTTGATAACACGCTACGGTACAATATTGCATTCGGAAGACCAGAAGAGGTGAGCGATGCTGAGTTTGACGAAGTTTCCCGATTGGCGAGTATTGAACAGTTTCGTCATCGATTGGAAAAAGGATTCGATACCCTTATCGGAGAAAAGGGTGTGAAGCTTTCGGGGGGAGAGCGTCAACGTGTGGGTATTGCGCGTGCGTTGATTAAGCACCCTAAAATTCTTATTTTTGACGAGGCTACATCAAGCCTTGATACAGAGAACGAACAGTTGATCCGTCAATCCATCGAACAAGCTTCTCAAGGGCGTACAACGATTATAATTGCCCATCGATTATCGACTATCCGAGATGCGGATAAGATATTTGTTATGGGTGATGGCAATGTTGTTGGCGCAGGAACACACGAGGAGCTTATGCATAGTTGCAAGCCATACCAAAATTTGATCGGTAAGCAAATGGTTTCCATTGTGTGATATATACGACAATGAGAAAGAAAGACGCCTATAGAAGAGGCGTCTTTCTTGACATAATTGATAAAATATGGTAGATAGTATTTAGCTATCGATTTAAAAATAAAATATGTTTTAGAGTTTTTAAACCCTGAGCCGAAAAGGAGGATAAACCGTGGAAATACTATACACTCAGTATTTGAAAGAGTTCAAATTATTCGTTTACCGCGCAATTGTTTTTGCGGTGGGTATTGCCACGGTTTTGTGCTGTGTGGCCAAACCCCTCCACCAACTTCCAGAGTTCCTTCCGGCCACCTCTGCCGGCATTTTCCTGCTATTTGTCGGTGCATACAGCCTGCGAGTTGCAATGCGGCTCGCATGGGCTTTACGGCTGCTTCAGTGGACTATGCGGCGACTTGACCTAACCGAAGCTGATGCTGCAGAAGGATTGTTCAAATTCCAACTGTATCGAAGTCGAACGTTTGAGCAATGGAGGCGAGAAGACTTTGTTGCTCAATTGAAAGATGCCCGGGACGTCACGAGTATGTGTGGCGGATGAATTCCAAGCCCCCTCTTAATGGGGGCTTTTTGTACACACTAGCATATCGTTTTCTATGGAGTACAATATATAGATATGGAACGCCATAAGAAGCAGTATACAGAACAGGTGCTTACTGTATTCGCATTTAGCTGGATTGCGTGGTTTTTGTTTCCGATACTATTTCTTATAGGTGCGCTTGTTTTTAAGTTTTCTGCCCTGCAGCCCATTATTTCGGATGATCGATTCTGGTGGGCATTTATTATCAGTCTTATTTCTGCTTTTGTGGTTGTTGTGCTTACTGCATTGTTTGTTGTCCCTACGGCGTACGTATTTGCGTATAAAGAATTTCGTTTTAAGAAATTCTTGGAAACGCTGTTAATTGAAATTCCGCAAACGTTGCCACCGGTTGCGGTTGGTGTAATTTATGTGTTTGCATTTGGCGTACATTCACCTATCCACTTGGCGTTTACGTTTGCAGCGGTTGTTATTGCTAAGCTTATTGTCTCAGCTCCTTTTGCCCTTGGGTACGTATTGCGAAAATTTAGAGAAATACGCGCGTCTAAAATAGATTTAGTTGCGCGCTCGTTGGGGGCAAATACGTACACGGTTATCTTTCGCGTGCTTGTGCCTATGGCACGACAGGATATTATTGCGGGTCTTACGCTTGCATGGGCGCGAGCAATGGGGGAGTTTGGTGGTTCACTTATTTTCGCAGGGGTTATTGCATATAAGACGGAAATACTTCCAACGTATGCAAATCGAATAGTCCATACTGATCCGCTCCTTGCTCTCGGTGCCACGGCGATTATGGTGCTATTTTCTATCATTGCGTTAACTACGGCACGCATTGTCCTAACGAAGAAAAAGATATAAAACATAACAATGCCAATACTAGCCATTAAACAATTAGTAAAAGCGTACGGGGCGCATAGGGTTCTTGATCGACTTAATCTTGAAATTGCTGCAGGAGAAATTGTGGCGCTTATGGGAAAATCAGGAGTGGGGAAGACGACGTTGCTTTCTTGTATTCTTGGATTTGAAAAACCAGATAGCGGAACAATCGAAATTAATGGGCGTGATGTTGCCAGAGTTGCTATTGAGGAACGACGGCTTGCATATGTGTCCCAGGATTACGGTTTATTTCCTCATTTGTCGGTGCGGGATAATATTGCTTTTGGAATGACGATACGCAAGAAGCCTCATACAGAAATTGATCAGCGGGTGCAAGAATTATTACATACTGTTGAGTTACCAAAAATAATATTGAACCGTGGCGTAGATCGGCTATCAGGGGGAGAGCGGCAACGCGTTGCGCTTGCGCGTGCGTTAGCAGTTGAGCCAAAGCTTTTCTTGTTTGACGAGCCGCTATCTGCAGTAGATATGGAAACGCGTGCTGAGGTTGGCGCAGAGCTACGGGCAATTATTAAAAAGCTTGCCATTCCTGCTATTGTTGTTACGCATGATCCGAATGATGCACGTACACTTGCCGACACAATATATCGGCTGGAAAATGGGGTGCTTCAAAAGATTACTATAAAGGCATAAAAAATAGGGGGGGGTGAATTGCTTGACATTGTATATGTTTGTGTTGTAGTATGCACCTGCGCTACATAAGTAGCGACATTTGCACTTTTAGGAGAAAAACGATGACTGAAATGAAGCAGCAGAAGATTGCGCTTGATGCGCTACTGGTTGGAGCACCGCTTCTGACATTCCTGATGGAACTCGCTGCGATTGAAGAAAGCACGATTACTGAGGGTTTGCTTGAACCCATGCGGGAAGGCGAGATCGCACTGGGCGAGATGTTGCCCTTCGAAAAACGAGTTTTTGCGTGGTCTACTGCGCGCAAAGAGCAGGCGTCCCAAGAACTCAAGAGAATCAAGGAGACGCTGTGTGAGACTTGCGGAGCGTGCGATATCGTTGGTTCTGAATTCCGACAAGCATGCACCGCTGCCGTGAAGTTCGATGACGAAACGGATAAAGGGATTGCTTTTCTGCACGATTCAATTCGTGCGCGGTTTCCTGACGCTAAGGGGGCGTACTTGCTGCGCAAAGGGTTTATGGTTGTGCAGAGCGCGAAGCCGGAAAAATCTGCGCGGTCCGAGATGCACGTTCACGTTGTTTCTGGCTTCGGATTTGAGGGACTCCTCGGGATTCTTGCCTCCGGGTTAGCTCGGAAGTCATAATCGTTCTCGCCTACGGGGCGAGAGCAGGGAGCTCGACGTTATGTCGAGCTCTTTTTTGTTGTATCGATAAGTGATGTATACTTTTATTATTACCTATGGCGAAAGAAGTAAAAACAATTATATTGTGCAATCGAGCGATTACCTATGATTTAAAAAAGAGCAGCCGTGCAAAACGGATGCGTATTTCTATTGGCGCTGGGGGAGCACTTTCTGTTACCGTGCCGTATCGATTTCCTGAACCATTTATTGAACGATTTATGCGAGAAAAAGCAGGATGGATTTTGCGACAGATTACAGTATTTGAACAGCGGGGCGGAAGACTTACGCGGTATACGCGGGCGCATTATTTGGAACATAAAGAAGCTGCTCGTGAGTTGGCACATACACGCTTGGCGCATTTTAATCAATTCTATAATTACTCATATGGGGATATTAGTATCCGTGATCAAAAAACGCGATGGGGGAGTTGTTCTCGTTCTGGCAACTTAAACTTTAATTATAAGCTTGCGGTCGTGCCTGAACATATTGCTGATTATGTTATTGTGCACGAACTGTGTCATCGGAAAGAATTTAACCACTCGAAGGCCTTTTGGGATTTGGTTGCGCGAACTATTCCTAATCATAAAGAAATTCGCAAGGAGTTAAAGTTACTATAAAGAAGGAAGTAAGCGATAGCGCGCCTAATGGCGCGCTATTTTTGTAGGGGCTTGAAAGTGAATTGCGAGAGGTATAGAATAAAAATTCCTCGTTTCTAAATTTATACAATACAGATTATGAGTAAAAAAGCAGTATTTTCTAATATTCAAAATAACTGGAAGTCTGGTTTAACGGTTGCGCTTGTTGCGCTTCCGCTATCACTTTCGCTCGGCGTTGCCGCAGGTGCTACGCCGCTTATGGGCGTTATTACCGCTATTTGGGCAGGTCTTATTGCTGCCGTGTTTGGCGGAAACAATTATAACGTCGTTGGCCCTACGGGAGCACTTTCTGGAATCCTTGCAACATATGCGCTTATGTATGGTGCGGCCAGCTTGCCGTTTTTGGCAATTTTAAGTGGAATCATTATTCTTATTTTTTATGCATTGCATTGGGAGCGCTATATTGTGTTTATCCCTGCGAGCGTAGTGCATGGGTTTACACTTGGTGTTGCATTTATTATTGGATTAAATCAATTAAACTTCGCGCTTGGATTAACGGGCTTGCCTAGCCATGAACGATTTTTTGATAATGTTATCGAATCTTTTTCGCATATTGGAGAGACGAGTTTGGTTGCTGTCGTGTTATTCGCAATCGCCTTGGCTGTAATTATTGCATTACGGAAATATACACCTCGTATTCCTGGGGCTATCGCGATTGCGCCGTTCGGTATTTTAATTGGATGGCTTGCTGAGCGGGGGACTATCACACTCCCAGTGCAAACAATTGCATCAAAGTTCGGTTCTATTCCGAATGCAATTGCGAGTATACCGCATTTTTCTTTTGCAATGATTGGACAGGGAGCGATTGTTGCGGCACTTACTATTGCTGTTGTTGCAATTCTTGAAACATTGATGTCGGCAAAAATTGCTGACGGAACAACAAAGACAAAGTCGGATCAGCGCAAAGAGGTTTTTGGACTTGGTCTTGCAAACATAGCTTCGGGTATGTTTGGAGGTATACCAGCAACCGCTGCACTTGCGCGTACATCGCTTAATATTAAGAGTGGGGCAACGCATAAAACATCGGCTGCCATTGCATCGATTGGGGTTGTTGTTATTGCGCTTGTTTTATTGACCGGATTCCAGTATTTACCGTTGGCATTTGTTGCCGCGATTCTTGTTTCTGTTGCTTTGTTTATGGTTGAACGCGAACATTTTATTCATTTATATCGTTATGATAAAAAAGTTTTTGGTCTTGCGCTTGTGGTCGCGGGCATTACAATTGTTGAAGATCCAATTATCGGTATTCTCGTGGGTTCGGTTGCTGCACTTTTAATGTTCGTCAATACGCTTTCGTTTGCAGAAAGTGAGGTTACGATTAACAAAGGAGGAGCTATTGTTGGCAGGCATCGTTCCGATGAGCTAGAAGAACTTGAGGATCATGGTGATATTCTTGTGTATCGATTTGCGGGGCAATTGACCTATATTAATTCGCAAGGGCACTTACAGTCATTGGCACATATCAGACCAGAAACAAAGATAATCGTATTGAGTTTCCGCAACCTCTTTTACATTGATATCGACGGCGTCGATTCAATTACTGAAATGATAGAGATGCTTGAACAGAACGGAAAGACGGTATATTTGTCGAGTGTAAATCAACATGTGCGGACGGTTGTTAGCCAGGCGCCGTGGTATGCACGCATGAAGCAGGAGGGGCGCAAGTTCGAATCTGTTTCACAGGCACTTAAACAGCTCACTGCTGAAACGAAATAAATCAACGAAAAAGAGCGTAAAAACGCTCTTTTTCGTTGCACAGTCCTTGAGAGAATGGTATACTTACCCCATTATGGTAGATAAACTCTCTAGTATTAAAGCGTCTTTTGAGGCGGATGTGCAATTGGTGACTAATCTCGAACAGTGGGAGGTGTTACGCGTAAAATACCTTGGACGGAAGAGTCAATTGAGCGACGCAATGAGTCTTTTGAAAGATCTCTCGGGCGACCAGCGACGTGATTTTGGTAAGCACGCAAATGAAGTGCGTACTTTTTTGGAAGTAGTTTTAGAAGATACACGTATTGCATTAGAAGCTAAAGGCACGCATGCAAATCGCATTGATGTAACTCGACCAGGCACTAAAAAACAAACAGGGCATTTGCATCCGTTGACACGCGTAGAAGATGAGATTAAACAAATCTTTTTGGCAATGAATTTTTCGGTTGTTGAAGGACCAGAAATAGAAACTGAACATTATAACTTTGATGCACTTAATGTTCCGGCAAATCATCCAGCCCGTGAAATGTGGGATACGTTTTGGATAAAAGGAGAACAGGGCAAGCAAAAAGGGAAAACCGGACCAACAGAAGCGCTCCGCTATTTATTGCGCACCCATACAAGTCCGATGCAAATTCGGTATATGGAAAAGAATACGCCTCCGTTTCAGATTATCGTCCCTGGGCGTGTGTTTCGCTATGAAGCAACCGACGCTTCGCATGAAATAAATTTCTATCAAATGGAGGGGTTGATGGTTGGCCCGCATATTTCGTTGGCTAACTTTAAATATGTTATTGAAGAATTTTTCAAAAAGTTTTTCAACGATCCTGCGATGCAATTTCGTTTTCGCCCGAGTTATTTTCCATTTGTAGAGCCAGGAGTTGAAGTGGATATCAAACGAAAAGGAGATTCGAAATGGCTCGAAGTCATGGGCGCAGGTATGGTACATCGCAATGTACTTAAAGCGGTTGGGTACAATCCTGAAGAAGTACAAGGTTTTGCATTTGGTATGGGTACAGATCGTTTAGCTATGTTGAAATATAAAATTCCGGATATTCGATTACTATATAGCGGGGATTTGCGGTTTATTCAGCAATTCAAAAAGTGACGATGCATGTGTTCGCCGAATTACTGCGTTACGGGTCCCTGTCGATTCAGTCGCTGTATCAGTAAATACAGCTCTCTCGTCGACCTTCCCGTGCCTTGTACTTCATCCAAACACAAGCATCATCGGGGAGAGTTAATAATTATATATCATGAAGTTCTCTTATACACTATTAAAAAAACTTGTTCCAGAAATTAAAAACCCTAAAGCATTAGAGGAGCATCTTTCGTTATATGCATTTGAAGTTGACGGTATAGAAGAAAAAACCTTCGATATTAAGCTTCCTGCGAATCGATATGGAGATGCGGCTTCACATTGGGGTGTTGCGCAAGAAATCGCTGCGACCATGGGGATTCGTTTCAGCGAGCAGCGTGCAATCGCAACGCTCTTAACAAGGCAAGTTACTACAACCGGAAAACAACCTCTAAGCGTTACAATTGAAGCGAAAGATCTATGTGCTCGCTATATTGGTGCTTATTGTGAAAATGTGAAGGTAGGCGAGTCTCCAAAATGGATTAAAGAGATTTTAACTGAATGTGGTATGCGCCCTATTAATAACGTTGTTGATATTATGAATTACGTTATGCTTGAAACAGGGCAGCCGTTGCATGCGTTTGATTATGATAAATTGGAGGGTGGAAAACTTATTGTTCGTCGGGCACGAAAAGGCGAGTCAATTGTTACGCTCGATGATCAAGAAGTTTCATTGACTGAGGATATGTTAATTATCGCAGATGCAAAACGTCCGCTTGCTATCGCGGGTATTAAAGGCGGAAAATTAGCCGAAGTTGATACGCATACAAAGCGTATTGTAATTGAGGCGGCAAATTTTGATCCGGTAAGTATTTATAAAACATCGCGCGCCGTTGGTATCTTGACTGATGCCTCTGCTCGGTTTGCACGAACATTGAGCCCTGAGCTTGCAACACTGGGCGCTATTCGTTCAAAAATGCTTCTGCAGTCAATTATGGATTTGAAGCAGAAAGGGGTCGTTGATATCTATCCCAAAAAACAAGCAAAGAAAATTTTGAAATTTGAGCTTAACCGCTGCAACGCCTTTTTAGGAACTGCATTTGATGTAAAGACGGTGCGGACCTATTTTGAATTACTTGGATTTACCATCACTCCTTTCAATAAGACTCCTATTGCGGCTGGAACGTTTTTAGTAACTGCTCCTGCGTTGCGCACTGATATCGAGCATCCAAATGATCTCTATGAAGAAATAGTGCGATTGCATGGATTTGGAAATTTACGGTCCGCTGCTCCCTATGTACATCTTGTACCATCAGGATTTGAAGATGGTGTTGTATTGAAAGATAAAGTCCGCAGAGTGCTTACTTCGCTTGGTATGGATGAAGTATATAATCACTCGTTCGTAAGTGACCAATTTGGGCATGATGATGCAGATATTCGCGCTGAGCTTGTTGCTTTAGAAAATCCGATTAGTAAGGAATATACGTTTATGCGCCCAACACTTGCCGGAGGATTGCATGGCAATGTGGAGTCGAATAGCCGCTACTTTGATGCTATTGCAGCGTTTGAAGTTGGGAGAGTATTTGCAAAACATAAAAAAGAGATCAAGGAAAATAATATGCTTGGTATCGTTTTGGCGAGCAAGGGAACTGAGCAATTCTTCGAGTTGAAAGGTTTACTGCACGAATTATTTAAGCGCATTGGCTTAAACGATGTAACGATGTATGAAAATGCGGAACAAGAGCCACGATTTGCAGGAGCATATATTAGTGATCAAGAAATGCTTTGTATCGAGTCTGATGGGGAATGCCTTGGGTATCTAGCAAAAATGAAACACTTACCTGCAAAATGGCACGGTAGTATTGTTGAGCTCGATATGGCTCTTTTAACGAAGCTTGTCGTTGCTGAACATGAATATGTGCCGTTGCCAAAATATCCGTCGATTGTGCGTGATATTTCCGTGCTTGTTAATACACGTGAACGCGTTGGCGATATTATGCAAGCAATGCAACTTGCCGATAGCGCAATTATTGAAGATGTCGACTTGATTGATGAATATGAAAACGAAAAGCTTGATGGTAAGCGCAGTCTTACCTTCCGAATTATATTTCAGGCAGAAGATCGTACGTTAACTGACGAGATCGTGAATAAGGATATGGAAGCTATTGTCGCGCTTCTTCGAAAGAAATTTTCAGCAGAAATTCGATAATCTATGGAACAACTTACTCAAAATGAACAATATAAGGAGGGAGATAGCGTTGAGCGCGTAGCTAATGTGCAGGACACATCTTTTGAACAAGGAGGAGGCGCACTTCTTGCTGAATCAAAAGAAGCGTATGAAAATGATTTAATGCATATAAAAATCGCATTGGAACATAAACGCGCTGCGCTTGATGAGCTTGAACAAGCAGCCGCTGCGCACGCATCAGTAAAAATTGATGCGTTTGCTGTTTTACAAAATGATCTAGAAGGAAAAATTAAGAAAGCGCATTCTGATATTGAACTTTTAGAAACATTGCGTCGTGTTACACAACAACGACTAGCGCTATTGATTGAAGAAAAGGCTGACGAGATTGCCGAGTAACCATACCATGGAACATCATACACAAACTGCTGGTGGGGTTGTGCTTAACGCAGATGGAGATGTGCTTATTGTAAATCAAGGTGGTGTACATTGGTCATTACCCAAAGGACATATTGAAGCAGGGGAATCTGCCCTTGTTGCTGCGCAGCGAGAAATTGGCGAAGAGGCGGGCGTTGACGAACTAACCCTGATCAAAGAGCTAGGAACGTATCAGCGTTACCAAATGAATTGGGATGGCAGCAATAACCCCGAAGAATTTAAAGACATTACGCTTTTTCTTTTTCATACAAAACAACGTGAACTACATCCACGCGATGCCGATAATCCATCTGCAAAATGGGTTCCGAAGAACGAAGTTGTATATGTGCTTACAAATCCGAAAGATAAAGAATTTTTTTTCGGCATTGTCGATCAGCTGTAGTATAAAAATAAAGCGCCCCCGGAGATGGGGGCGTTTTTGAAGTAGTGCCAATAACCTTTTACTGGTACGTGGCGATGGCCTTTTGTGCTGCCTGGAGAACCAATTGATGGTCGGCGAATGCGAACCGCTGTGGTTCCAGCGATGCTCCGAGCTTGAGCTCGATACCGCTTCCATCGAGATAGACGACGCTTCGCACGAGATAATGGTTTTTGATGGCGAGCCTTTCAGTCGGCCAGTCAATGTCGATCTTGAACTGACCGGGGGAATCGGTCTGCTTCGTGATGTAGAGCAGCTCTGCTTTCCGAGGGCGCTTACGGCCTTCGGCTACCACAGGCCTTGCAACCGGCATTCTTTCGAGCGCGGTGTTCTTCCTGTCGACTGCAAGTGACAGAATGTTGAAAAGCAGATGCGCAATTTCTTCAGGATTCAATTCATTCGCGGCTTTGCTCATGGGGCCTCCTCGGGAATGGGGTTAAATATGCTGTATTTTTTATATTCTATTTATCTCGCGATGTCAATTCATTCATGTAGCTATTTCATTACCATTGTTCGTTTTTTCGCATGTACCTATGGTATAATTAATGCATTATGGAACTCATATTTTTTATTGGGGTAATCGTGCTATTATTTCTCGTGGTTAACTTGAGGGGGCGGGTAAGTCGCCTCGAACAGCTTAGTGAAACGCGTTCCGCAGTACAGTCGCCAGCTCAATCGCAGGCATATCGGGAACAGGTTTCTCAGGTTCAGGTATCTGCTCCGATAGAGCTTTCATCCCAGTCAACGCCCCAAGAAATGCAACAGTTTAATGTTATGTCTTCAACGACGGAGCCTGATGCTTTGGGTCGTCTAGGTGATTGGCTCAAAGAGGATTGGCTTTTAAAGCTTGGGGCATTTTTGCTCCTCATTGGATTTGGATGGTTAACAACGTACGCGTTTCTTAACAACTGGATTGGGCCAATGGGGCGCATTGTTCTTGGTATTATGGCGGGCGTTGTCATTTTGTCCTTCGGATGGTTCCGTATCAAATCGTATCTGCATCAAGGCGGTATCTTTCTTGTACTCGGATCTACGACGATCTTACTGACAATCTTTGCTGCGCGAGGAATGTATGATTTCTTTACGCCGCTTGCAGCGCTTATCGTTATGTTCTTAAGTACCGCGTTTGTTGCGCTTGCCAGTGTAAAATATAAGAGTCGTTCACTTGCTCTCTGTAGCTTGATTCTTGCTGGTATTGCACCACTTCTTACTAATTCGCCAACAACCGATTATATCGGTCTCTTCGCATATCTGCTTGCCGTTATTCTTGGCGCTATTTGGATTACTGTCCTTACTGGACATCGAGAATTAACATTAGCTTCGCTTTGCGTTATTGCGTTGTATAGCTTGCCCCATTTGATGATGATGACGCAGTCAGATAAAGGAGTCTTGTTGCTCTTTGCGTATGCGTTTGCCGGCATTTTCTTTATCACAAACACTATCGGTATTTTAAAATCAAAAGAAACAGCAAAGGGGATTTCTGTTGATCTCGTTACGGCCTTTGGAAATGGGATACTCCTACTTATGTGGATTATGGTCGCCGCGCCCGATGTATGGCGGAGCCTCATTATCTCGGCGTGGATGATTGTATTTGCTGTCGGTGCGTTCCTTACCTTTAAGGCAACAAACAAGCGCGAACCTTTTTATGTGTATGCGGGTGTTGGTATTGCCATGCTTGCTGCGGCGACGTCCGCTGAGTTGCAAGGAGCAACGCTCACGATCGCATATGCGATTGAAAGCGGGCTCGTGGCATTTATCACCTACCTTCTTTTGAAAGATATTCTTGTTGCCGAAAAGATGACGCTGCTCTTGATTGGACCCGTGTTACTTTCTCTTGGGAGTATGTCTTCGTATACATGGGCAACGAGCGTGTTTCATAAAGATTTCTTCGTGTTGTTTATCCTTGGATCGGTTTTGTTCGGGCTCGGATTATTCTTTATGCAGAAATGGAATGCACTTAATAATTCACCCGTTTCGTTGATAACGAGCCTGTTGTTGATTGGCGGATCTGCTTATGCATATATTCTTATCTGGCTTTCGTTACATGCAGCGTTTACGAATGATGATATTGCCGCAATGATGTCGTTGGTTATCTATACTATCATTGGGTTGATCACTTATTTTGCGGCTGCGGGAACCGACAATAAGGCGTTGCGTATGTATGGCGGATCGGTGCTGGGACTTGTCGTTGTGCGCCTACTGTTGGTTGATATATGGAATATGGAAATCGCGGGTAAAATCGTTACATTTTTCCTCGTTGGTACATTATTAATGACTACTGCATTTCTCGGACGTAAAAAAACAAACACATCGGGGGTCGTTTAATTTTATTTTTATCATATGAAGCAAATACAAAAGGGAATAATTAGTATCGGCGTAGTATTAGTCGGTGTAGTGGCTATTTCTGCGTATGCACAAGTCTCGAATAGTGATATTGTGAATGCGTTTCGGCAGTACAAGGATGTGCAAGCCGTGACGCTTGCCACTCCTGCGGTTGTAGAAGTTTCTTTTGATGGAGAAGTGATTGAACGACCCGTTTTTGCCGTTTTAGATACGACAACAAACGCCTTTGAACCGTCGTTCTTTAAGCAAGAGGTTATAGCGAAGCCCGTTTCCCTATCTATCAACGCTACCCCTACTGTTAACGGTCTTGGGGCCATGACTGACGGGGACGTGCGAACCTATACTAATTTTTTCTTGCCTGAAAGTACGCAAGGCTCGGTTCGTCTTGTTGTAAACGCCTCTACTCCGATTACGTCATCCGGATTCACTGTACTGCTCGGCGAACATGTTGCACTCCCGACCGTCGTAGAAGTGCGGGCAATGGTACAAGGTAAAGAGGTTATTGTTGTTGCAAATCAGCGTATGAATGGACAGACACTTCGATTTCCAAAAACCGTTGCAAGCAGTTGGATTATTTCATTTACCTATGGACAGCCATTGCGCATAAGCGAATTACAATTTATCCAAGAATCTTCGGCGACCGTAAGCTCCGCACTGTTGCGATTTCTTGCCCAACCAAATCATGCATATCGTATTTATTTTGATGCTGATCGACAAGTACAGCTAGTTGTCGGCGAAGCGGGGAATCTTTCCAGTAATAAGGATGTGGTACGAATAACAAAGATTGCTTCACAAAAAAATGCATCGTATGTTATCGCTGATATGGATGGCGATACTATCCCTGATGTATTCGATAATTGTGTTCTAATTTCTAATACCGAGCAGAAGGATGCGAATGGAAATGGACGAGGAGATATGTGTGACGATTTTGATCGAGATGGTGTGCTCAATAGTAAAGATAACTGCCCTGACAATCCCAATCGCGATCAACTTGATGTTGATGCTGACGGGCTAGGGGATACGTGTGATGCACAAGAAAGTCGCATTACAGAGCAATATGCGTGGCTTCCGTGGGTTGGTATCGGGTTTGCCGCGCTTGTACTCATTGTACTGTTTGCCGTGACGGCACGATCGATGAAGAGTGAGTAATCGTATAAATATCAAAAAGACGCCATACGGCGTCTTTTTGAACTAGTGCCCAGAGCCGGACTCGAACCGGCAAGCCTTGCGGCAAGACATTTTAAGTGTCTCGTGTATACCATTCCACCATCCGGGCAGTATGAACTTTCATTGTATGAGGCTCGGGTGGGAATCGAACCCACGTATAAGAGTTTTGCAGACTCATGCCTTACCACTTGGCCACCGAGCCATTATATCCATTAATACGTTTTGTATCAATGGATACTATCGGCTTATTCGTCGCTTTCGTCGAGATTACCCTTACGCGCCTCGTCAAGAAGAATTTTTTCTATGCCCTGCGCCTTTTCCAATCCAGGATCGTATTCAAAACGAATATAGGGAATACTCCGGAGGGATAATTTTCTAATTAACAACCTTTGCAGATATCCAGCGCTTCGATCGAGTATCTTGAGTGCTTCCTTATGTTTATCAGAAGGAATAACGCTGAACTTTACATCGGCAAAGTCTGAGTCTTCGGAAAGTTTTACATCAGTGATGGTCACTAATGCGTTATCAAATTCAAGCTCGCGAACTATGAGCTTGGAAAGTTCCTCCGCTATGATATTACTGAGCCGTTCTTTTCTGTACTTCATGTGATAATAAATCTCCGATTTGTATGTCGACACCTGATTCGAATACCATACCAAATTCCATAGGGAATTCAACTACGGTTACGTCTCGCTTCGATGACTGGAGGTTGGTCAACTTTCCTGTGCCGAGTGTTTCTTCTCCGCGCTTTACGGTTAACGTGGTGTTGTTTTTGATTGTTCCATTGATGATCTTTCCACCAATAACTTGCTTCCTCCCTTTTTGGCTGTAGGTCGCCATAATCTCCGCAACTCCTAACGGGGCTGGCTCTTCGATTGCCTTGATTTCTTCCTCAATCGATTCCATCAATTTGTAGATGATGTTTCCGGTAATGATGCGAATCTTTTTGATTTGCGCCATTTGCTCTGCGGATTTACTTATCTTGGCGTTAAAGCCGATGATAATAGCGTCTCCCGATTCTGCTGCCTTTACATCGCTGTCGGATATTTCACCAACCGATTCTCCCATGATACGGATATTAACCGTAGTCTGGTTTAGCGATTTTACAATTGCGGCAAATGCTTCTAATGATCCGCTTACATCTGCCTTTAAGATAAGACGCAATTCTGGATTGCCTGTCTCCTTGATGAGCGATTTCTGCATCTTGGATGGGATAATTACCGCTGCGGCATTTTTATCAAACACGGTGAGTTCAACATCTCCACTGGTGAATTCTTCACCAACCTTTGGAAGTTTATCAAAGCCCATGATAACAACAGGAGCAGATGGTTCGAGTTTGTCGGCGCGTTTTCCGAGAAAATCTTCTAATAATTTTATCTTTCCACACGCACTATTTGTTACAATATTTTTTCCTGATTGTAATGTACCGTTGCGCACGATACCCGTTGCCATGATTCCGCGTTGCTTATCGAGTTTTGCTTCGAGGATGATACCTTCAGCGTTTGCACTTGGATCATAGGTAAAATCTTCAAGCTCTGCGGCGAGCAAGAGAAGGTCGAGTAATTCATCGACTCCTGTTCCTGCTTTAGCTGATATTTTTTGCCAGCTGATATTTCCTCCAGCACCTTCGAGATACACACCGTGCTGCATCAAACTTGCCTTTGTTTTTTCAATGTCTGCATTTGCTTTGTCGATTTTATTGATAGCAACAACAAACGGCGTCTTGCTCGAGATTAGTGTTTCAATAGATTCTTTTGTTTGTGGTTGCACGCCATCGTCTGCGGCAACAACAAGAATAGCGAGGTCGGCTACATGTGCGCCTCGGGTGCGCATATGGGTAAACGCTTCGTGCCCTGGGGTGTCGATGAAGGTCATCTTTTTCCCGCTGTGTACGATTTCATATGCACCAATTGCTTGTGTGATGCCTCCGGCTTCACGCGCAGCTATCTGCGTCTTCTTGATAGTGTCGAGCAGGGTTGTTTTGCCGTGGTCTACGTGACCCATGACAACAACAATCGGGGGGCGAGGGAGGAGTTTGTTTTTTGAATTTGGCATGGCGGAAAAAGGTTAAATGATGGCTCGAGAATGACGATGGAATCGAGTGCGAAGTGAGTAGTATGCATAAATGCTTACTTTTTGCACCCATGTTTCCGTACTATACCAAAAAAAGCCACAAAACGCAAGCAGAATCATTGTTTACCTTTTGATATAGTTGGGGTATTGTAGAGGCAGTATTTTATCGACAACCCATATAAAAGCGCGATTGCGCGGGAGGTTCACATGTCTAGTCTTAGCAAGGAAAAGAAAGTATTCGGAATGGCTGTGTTGCCCACACTTTTTCGGGAGTTGCGTGACGTCAGCCACCAGGAAGCGATACTAGCCTCCATCTTCGATGCGTTGTTTTGGCAGATCCGGCTCACGTTGCTGGACCCCCATTCGATCCGTCGGATTGGCATCACTCGGTTTCATTCGGACGAGGCCCAGTATCGGGTCATGGAGCGGCCTAACTCGGAGAATACTTCGTCGCTCAGATTCGCGACCATTTCCATACAATGGACCAATGTGAACAAAAACAGCTACGAGGGGGTTGACCCGTTGATTTGCGACCGCCTTCCCGATCGGGGGATGATGCCCCCGGGACCGATGTTTATGGCTAAAGGCTTGGTAATCGAGGGTGATGCGGATTTTGTCAATTTTCTCTACACGAGCTTCTTAACATTTCCTAGCGAAGAATATGGAGGTCTTGACCTGCTCGCATTGTTGAAGCAGTTGGCACGCGAGCGGCTCGTTGATCAGCCGCATGCGGGTATTTCTCTGCAAATCCCCGTTGCCAGATTTTATGACATTACTCCGTAAATAAACGGCGCCCTGCGGGGGCGCCTTTTTATTAAAAACGTTTGATAAGTACAATCGTGTTTTTATTATATGCTGGATTGATAGCAGGCTCGAGCGGATGTTCTACAACCCCTGAAAACCCATTACTATTTGTAGAATGAATCATAGTGTTATCTCCAGCATAGATGCCGGCATGACCGATGTACACCTTTCTTCCTGGAAATAATTCGTGTCGATAGTGTCCGATTTCTCCTTCGAAAAAGAGAACATCTCCAGGCTGTGCTTCGGCTAAAGATTTAATTTCCTCGCCCTCAGCTGCTGCTTGCAGGATGGTTGATCGGGGGAGTTCTGTGCCGAAATTATGAAATACGAATTGAATGAATGATGAGCAATCGAATGTTACTTGAGTATCGCTTGCGGGTTCTGTATATGCGCCGTATTTGTATGGAGCGCCGAGAAGATTTTTTGCGAAAGTAATGAGTTGCGTTGTTCTTGTATTTTCCATAGTTGTATTATGTAATATTATTTGGACGAATTACGATGAACCGTTTTTTCCATCCGGCAACGAACTTTTTTTGTGGAACAGTGCGAATGGCATATTTTATTCGTTTTGATTTTGGGTCAACAATGTGGAGGATTATCTCTGTAGGCGTTTTTGTGTATCCATTTACAACCACAAGATGCCCTCCGTTTTTTATATTAAAATCTTTATGAATCGAGACAATAACTGGGCCCTTTTTTACATTGTTTAACAATACATCAAAACCTTCTTGTGGATCATTTTTTGCATAATCAAATCGTTCACCTATGAACCCATATTCCTTTGCAAGATCGATAAGCCCTTGATGCGTCCAACCAATACCCGCGAGATAGGCATGTATTACTACGCCGCGGTCAATTAGCGTTTGGAGCGTGCCTTTGTGAATTCGCTGGGTATAGCTGTTCATAATCATGCACAACGAAGCAATGCCACATGACCTACGTTTCCAGAAATATGGTTTAATGTCGTGTGCTTGTGCGATAGGCGTGATTGGGTGATGTACTTCCATATAGTTGAATAATAAGAGTGTTTATTGTAAAAGGCAATTAAAAAAAGAGGGGTTTACAAAATAGACCATAATTTGCTACACTAACAAAACTGTGTTAACAGTATCTACCGCGGGTTAGAGGAACGGTTACCTCGTAAGGCTCATAACCTTGAGAACTGGGTTCGACTCCCAGACCCGCAACATAAAAATAACAGCCACCTGTAAAAGGTGGCTGTTATTTTTATGTTATGTCGGTGGGGAGAAGAAGGGTATTCTAAAAATATGAACTGCTTCATGTTTTTAGAAACCCCGGCGATGGGGGCGAAGCTTGTGCGAAGCGACGGAGGAAGAGGACTCCCAGACCCGCAACCACGTAAAAACGAAAAAGCACCCCGCTAGAGCGGGGTGCTTTTTCGTTCACGCGACGAGCTGTAAAAAAAGCTATTTATTGTTCTTTTTTAAAAAAGAACCAAAAATCACGAACCAGAAATATTTCGGGGTCGCCTCCAAAACGGCTGAAGCTCGGAACTCGCACGCTAGGGTAAGCGCGCTCAAACACCGAGCTTCTTCCGATATTTTTCCGGCGCCCTTTATCCGAAATATTCCCATGTTCGTTGAAATTAATAGTTGGATTCTGGATACCGGCTTTCGCCGGTATGACGAATAGCGCAGTATTGATTCGAGAGCCTTTCCATGATTTAATGATATGTATTCAAATTGAATTGCCTCTGTAGTTCAAGGGTTAGAACGGAGCACTCATAACGCTCAGACAATGGTTCGACTCCATTCAGAGGCACATAGAAAAAGCGGCGACCTTCAGGTCGCCGCTTTTCGTGACGGTCACGAATTAATACAGAAGGATTCGCGTTCCTTTGAACCGCGCGGACCTTTTGTCGAAGCAGTGATAGGCTTCGCCTGGATAGGCGATTGCGCCGTAGCCGTTCGAAGTATTAGTGCTACAGAACGGCGCACGTTTATTTTGCCAGCCTGCGTGCTCCTCTTGCTTGTGCAGGCCGAAATACAATTCGTGAGCTTTGTAGCCAGCATACTGCTTAGGTAGGTAGAATTGCCAGACAGCAATTTGTTCCTGCTCCTTTTTGGTAAAGCAGCGAAGAATGGTGGACTTTTTTGTGTAATAGGCAAACCCTAATCCCTTGCCCTCCACTTCTGTGGGCATTTTAGGATTATTGGGCAACAGGGCGCTCGTCTCAAATTTACGACATACTTCGTATTTCTTAGGAAGGCGTTTCTCTAACCCCCCTTCTAGCGGTTGATTGTAGCTCCGCAGCGTTCGAAGTAAATCCTCGCGGAATATAAGATCGCGGCTGCCGTATGCTCTTAGCACCAGCTCTTTTGGAACATCTTCGGCATTAAGCCATTGGGGTTCTGTTGGATGACTTTTTCCTAATACGGTAAGTGTGAGTTTTGGATTAAATATGACCAATGTGACTGGTACGGTTTTTGCAAGCGGATGAATTTCGCCAAGTATTCGATAGCCCGGATACGTAAGTGCCTTACGGATTTCGTACCCTGCAATCATAAATCCATCGCGTTCTAATTGGGCAATCTTTCCTCTGATGATTGCCGTGGCATCAAGAAACTTTTTAAGTTCTTCTACTCCGCGGCTTGGTGCTTTCGGTAGGCCATCCGCCCCCTTCATTTCTGCGTCCAGTACGGCGAGAAAATCTCCACCACATCTTTCGCGAATGAATTTAAAATTGTCATCGCCGGCAATTACAACTAGCTTTTCCATTTGCTCATCCAAATCGATTACTTCAGGAATTCTGCTCATCGCCATCTCCTTTTGTGAGCGTCCTCTGAATGGTGCATTTCCCTGGAGAAATGCGAGATATGTTCTTTGCGATGGACCGTCCATCGCAAAGCGTTCCCCTGGAGGAACCTTTTTCAAGGTGCTACTGAGTTTCTAATTCAGTTTTAAACCGTTTTATAGTGGATGTCAACGTTTCTTTTATGCGGACTGAATGGTATTTTATAGGAATATGGAAGTGGTGCTTTATTTTTTTGGTGGTCTTGCGGGTGTGTTGTTGGGGTTGTTTTTGTACACGCAAAATAAGGAGATTGGTGTGAGTGACTATACTATTGGGTTTGAAATATTGCCTGATGCGTTTAATGGATTCAGGATTGTGCAGCTTTCTGATTTGCATAATAAGCGATTTGGGAAAAAGCAGCGGTATTTAATTGATTCCGTGCGGAGTGCTAAGCCCGATATTATTGTGATAACCGGAGATATTATCGGGGACGGAATTTTTTATGATGCTGAGCCGGCGCTTGAGTTGGCGTGTGGGTTGCGCGATATTGCGCCCGTCTATTATGTAACAGGAAATCATGAGTGGGATTCGAAACAGTTTGCGACTTTGGGGAAACGGCTGGTTGAATGCGGCGTGCACATGCTCGACAATCGAGTGGAAACGCTTCCGCGGAAAAGCGAAATGATGGCAATTGCGGGGATTGACGATGCTGCACGGTATCGATCGGAATTTGAAAATGATGCGCCGCTTGATTCGCTTCGCAACCATACGGAACGGGGGGCTGAAGAAATGCGTCGCGTCATCCGCCGTGAGCTCGACATAGTGCAGAGCGAAATGGAGAAGGGGGTATTTACGATATTGCTTGCGCACCGGCCGGAGTTTTTGAATACGTATGCACGCTATGGGGTTAACCTTGTTTTTTCTGGGCATGCGCATGGTGGGCAATGGAATATGCCGAACGTTGGTCCGCTTGTTGCTCCTGGACAAGGGCTGTTTCCGAAGTTGGTGGCTGGCGTGCATAGGCAGGGCAAAACGACCATGGTTATTAGCAGGGGAATTGGAAATAGTGGCATTGCATTCCAGCGATTATTTAATAAACCAGAGGTGGTTGTTGTTGCGCTAAGAAGAGAAATTAAAAAATAAAAAAGCCGCTCCCTGTTAGGGGGAGCGGTTTTGCTTTTACCATCCCGCACGCACTGCGGATGTTACGCCGAGATTGTTGAGGATGTCTTTGAGTTCGTTGAGCGACTTTCGCCCAAAGTTTTGCGTCCGTAAGAGCTCACGCTCCGGTGTCGCCGCAAGCTGGCCGATGGTTTCGATCCCTTTCCACTTTAGGCAGTTTGCCGTCCGGACACTCATCTCCAGTGTTCCTACGGGTCGATCGAAAATCGGGATGGATTCTAACTCCGCTGCGATACGGGCAAGCATCGCTTGCTCTGTCTCCACTGTTTCGTCAGGTGTGCTGCTTTGAGCAGGGGACCAATATATCGGTTCCAGTCTTATCAAGTGCTTGAGCTTCCCACTTCGCGATGGATGGCGCAACTTGCGAAGCGCCTTTGCTTCGATTTGTCGGACACGCTCTTCTGAAACGCCACACACGCATCCAATCTGTTTGAGTGTTTGCCCTTGTTTCCCCGTGCCGATGCCGAAACGCATCCTCAGTATCTGCGCTTCGCGTTCTGTAAGCGTTTCGAGTACGGCCTCAATGTGTTGGGGCGTGTCCTTGGACCACATTGGTCCAATGGTTCCGTGCATTGCTTCAGCGAAGTATGCGATAAACCCTTTTTCCAGCCCATCGAGATTTTCTGGAAACGGAACATACCGCTCAATAGTGACGCCTGCATAGCGACCCTTGTCGCTTCGCTCCGTGTAGGCTGTGCCGACATTGGATAAATATTCTTTCCATATATCGACAGTATATCCTTCGTACGGGTAACGTTTTTCTCCGAATACTGCGCGTAGGAGTAGTGTGTACCCGTGGTGTTCCGGCAGGTGTGATGGATAGGAGAGATTGTTCATAAGGACGTCTAACGGTTTGAACGTCGCGATGATGGAATCAATCTTGAGCCATTCGCCGAGCAACTTTTGTATTTCATGTGCTTCTGCACTCATGATGTTCCCGTGAGTGATGTAACTTTTCAGGACCTTCCGGAAAATCTGCACGTCGACATGCGGTCGACTTTCGCGTAGCTCGGGCGAGAGTTGTTTAGCATCATTTCTGACAGTGGCAAGACTTACCCCGAGTTTTTCGCTTATCCAGCTTACTGGAATGCCAAGCGGATATAGCGCCTTAATAGCCGTGAATCGTTCCGCTAGTTGCCTTGCATAAAACGGTCTTTTCATTTTGGCACCTCTCTCGTTGTTAGAATTTTATAATGTTGCTAAAAATAAAATATAACGAATTTATATTTTTGTCAAACAATTTTAAACTTGGTTTATGTGGCTTGCTGTTTATTTTTCCCTTCGCTTGTGGTATAAAAGGGCATGCGCCAATCACATTTATTTACTAAAACAAAGAAAGAATCGCCGAAGGATGAGGAGGCAAAAAATGCCCAATTGTTAATCCGTGCTGGATACGTGGATAAGCTTATGGCAGGTGTGTATACACTTTTGCCACTCGGGCTCCGTGTATTTAAAAAAGTAGAGGCTATTATTCGAGAAGAAATGGAGGCACTCGGAGCTCAAGAGATTTTTATGCCGACCTTACAGCCAAAGGAGCGCTGGCAGACTACGGGGCGATGGGATGGAATGGACAACCTATTTCGATTTACAAGTTATCATTCAAAGATTGATTATGCACTTGGTGCAACCCATGAAGAAGTTGTGACGCCGTTGATGAACGACTTTATTTTTTCGTACAAAGACTTGCCGACTGCTGTATTTCAAATTCAAAATAAGTTTCGCGATGAAAAGCGTGCAAAGTCTGGCTTGTTGCGTGGACGAGAATTTTTTATGAAAGATCTTTATTCGTTTCATGCAAACGAGGAAGACATGGATGCATATTATTTGAAAGCGAAAGATGCCTATGCGCGTATTTTTGAACGTGTGGGTCTTGGCGATATCACGTACTTCACGTATGCATCAGGAGGAACGTTTTCAAAGTATTCTCATGAGTTTCAAACACTGACCGATGCGGGTGAGGATAGTATCCATATCTGTGATGCATGTCATATCGCTATTAATGAAGAAATCATCGCGGAACAGCCAGTATGTCCGGAGTGTGGTAATGATAAACTCCATACTGAAAAAGCCGTTGAAGTGGGAAACATCTTTAAGCTAAAGACGAAGTACTCGTCTGCTTTTGGCCTTACCTATAAAGATGCTGAAAATACTGCACACGACGTTATTATGGGTTGCTATGGTATTGGCTTGAATCGCCTTATGGGAATAATTGTGGAAGTGTATCATGACGATAGTGGCATTATGTGGCCAGAAAGCGTGGCGCCGTATCAAGTGCATTTGGTTAATTTGCACGCGCAAAGTGAGGAAACATCAAAATTCGCTGATTCTATCTACAAATCTTTACAGGAGGCAGGGGTTGCGGTATTATATGATGACCGTAAAGAAGCGGGAATTGGAGAAAAACTGAAAGACAGCGACCTTGTCGGTATTCCGCTCAGGGCGATTGTCAGTGAAAAGAACGGTATGCAGATTGAGGTAAAGAAGCGAAAAGAAAAAGATGCTCACTTAGTATCACAGGAACAGCTTCTTTCATTGGTAACGAAATAATAGATTTTATTTTTATGGGATTGTTTAACTATTTTGTAAAGGATATCGGAATTGATTTAGGAACTGCGAACTCATTGGTATACATCAAAGATCGGGGCATTATTATTAATGAACCATCTATCGCAGCGACGAATAATAAAACTGGGCAGATTCTTGCGATTGGCAATGAAGCGAAAAAAATGCTTGGCCGCACGCCAGCACATATTACTGTTATCAAGCCGTTGGTCAACGGAGTTATTTCGGATTTTGAAATGGCGCAAGAACTCTTGCGTTACTTTATGAAGCGCGTAAACAATGACCGTATGTTTAGCTATTACCGAGCTGTTATTGGTATTCCGCCAAACTTAACTGAAGTGGAGCGTAAATCTGTTGAAGATGCGGCAATCAACGCCGGCGCAGCAAAAGCTTTTCTTGTGGAAGAGCCTATCGCAGCTGCATTAGGTGCGCGCCTTCCTATTCAAGAGGCACTTGCTACGATGGTTGTTGATATTGGTGGGGGCACTACAGATATTGCTATTATTTCTATGGGAAGTAGCGTTATTAGCCGCAGTTTGAAAGTTGCCGGCGATAAATTGAACGACGATATTATTAAGTTTGTTCGAGAAGAATTTAAGTTGCTTATTGGTGAGCCGACAGCAGAAGAATTAAAAAAGACTATTGGCTCGGCCATTCCTATGGAAGAACGCATGGAGCTTTCGGTGCGTGGACGCGATATGGGCACTGGATTACCACGCGAAATAATCGTAAAGAATACGCAAATTCGCGCTGCCATCGGCCGCTCATTGCGACAGATTGTAGAATGCATTAAAGAAACAATTGAAAAAGCTCCGCCAGAATTGGTGGGAGATATCTATAACCGTGGTATCTATTTGTGTGGTGGCGGAAGCTTGCTTCGCGGACTTGATCAGCTGATCGAAAAAGAAGTTACTGTGCCGGTGACCGTCATCGACGATCCGCTTACCGCGGTTGTGCGAGGAACGGGTGTTATTGCGGAAGATATTGATGCATATTCACAATTATTTGTAACGTCACTTAAGCCGCTTGATATCACTGTTTCATGAAAAAGCTCGTAAGCTCGTTAGCCGGGGTAAGCTCGTAAGTAAATACGAACCAGGCCCCGGACTCTAAAAAGATTTGTTTCACGTATTACTACTATGAAAAGAATACTCCTTATCAGCAGTATCGTACTTATCCTTTGGGTAACATTCTTTTCGAATATGTTCATTCCGAAGCACGCACTTGTTGCCTCTGCAAATTTTGTACGACAGTATTTTAAGGTTGATTTTTATCAGGAGAATATTTTGCTGAAATTGCAAAACGAAAATTTAAAAGCGCAGGTGCAACGGATTAAAGAGGATGGTGATGGACCGGCCTCGGCGACGGTGCGTGGAGCACAAATAGAAGCGAAAATATTTTCTACCTATCCGTTTAACATGAAGGATACCATTACTATTAATCGAGGATCTGCTGATGGTGTTGAGCCGATGATGATTGCCACGGTTTCTGATTCAGTATTATTGGGGCAAGTAGTGAGCGTTGAAGAACGTTCTTCAGTTGTACGTACCATCTTTGATTCACATTGGCAGTTGCCGGTACGCATTGGTTCGGACGCCATTAATGGATTGTTTGAAGGGGGAAGTGACCCTAAGATAACGCTTGTTGAGAAGCCGGTTAAGGTTGGCGATGGTGTGTTCTCTGCCGCAAAGGAATTTCCTTTAGGTATTAAAATCGGCGAGGTAAAGGAGGTTAAAGAAGATGCAAGTGGCATCTTTAAAGAAGCTACTATCCGCACTCCGTATGCCGTCGGGGATGTACAGGTTATTTATTTGCAAAAATAAATGACAGTGCAGTATATTGACAATCGGTCTTTCATTTTTATAATAAAAATACTCTAAAAAATATTCACCCGTATATGGAAGAAACTACACAGTATAACGCTGGACAAGATGAACAGGAAGAAGCTCCGGTTCTTACACAAACAGAGCAGCTACAAAAAGAACGCGATGAATATCTTGATGGATGGCAACGCGCTCGTGCGGAATTGGTAAATTACAAAAAGGATGAATCGAAGCGAATAGATGACATGATGAAATTCGCGAACGGTTCGCTTATCCGAGAGCTGATTATGGTTGTTGATAATTTTGACCTTGCTATCGCAGCCATGGAAATGCATGGCGGTGTGGAAAAAGGAATCTATCTCATCAAGGCGCAGCTCGAAGACGTGCTCAAGCAATATGGGCTTGAAAAAACGCCCGTTGCAATAGGGGATCAATTTGACCCTGCAATACATGAAGCGGTTGTGTCTGTTGATTCGGAACTTGCTTCTGGATCTGTTGTGGAAGAAGTCGGTCGCGGATATTATTTGCATGGAAAGTTAATACGTCCGTCGCAAGTAAAAGTTGCAAAATAAAAGGGCTTTGCCTCTCTTATAAAAAGAGAGTTGCAAAACCTTTTACCCCGCCCTCTAGGCTATTACGCTGATGGTGGTGTGGTATGTATGGTATAATCTTAAAAACAACATCTAAATTTATATTTGCGAGCTTAGAGGGCGGGGTTGCTCATACTTGTTATGAAATTTCCTGCGCTCGATGAGCTTAAAAATTTCAACAAGTATGGCAAAAATACTAGGAATTGACCTTGGAACGACCAACTCTGCGATGGCTATCATCGAAGGTGGTGAACCAAAAGTGTTAGAAAATCATGAAGGAAATCGCACGACTCCTTCTATTGTGGCAATCAGCAAAGCGAACGAACGACTCGTTGGTTTGCTTGCTAAGCGACAAGGTGTTGTGAATCCGAAAAATACTATTTTTTCGGTGAAGCGTCTTATTGGGCGTAAATTTAATGATCCGGAAGTGCAAAACGATAAGGCATGGTTGCCTTTTGAAATGCGCGCATCGGAAACAGGAGGCGTGGAAGTGCAAATGGGGGATCGTTGGTATAAGCCCGAAGAAATTTCGGCAATGATATTGTCAAAGTTAAAGGCTGATGCAGAGGCAAAAGTTGGAGAAACAATTAGCGAAGTAGTTATTACTGTGCCTGCTTATTTTGATGACTCACAGCGTCAGGCTACAAAGAATGCATGTGAAATTGCTGGGCTTTCTGTAAAGCGCATGATTAACGAGCCAACTGCGGCTGCGCTTGCGTATGGTCTTAACAAGCAAAAGAACGAAAAAATAGTTGTATACGATCTAGGGGGCGGAACCTTTGACGTTTCTGTGTTGGAAATCGGAGACGATGTTGTTGAAGTATTAGCTACGGGTGGTGATACGCATCTTGGTGGCGACGATTTTGATAAGACAATCATTCAGTACTTGGTAAGTGAATATAAAAAGCAGGATGGTATTGATTTGTCTGGCGATGCACTTGCATTGCAACGATTGAAAGAAGTTGCTGAGCGTGCAAAACACGAATTGTCTACTGCGTTTGAAACCGAAATTAATATTCCGTATATCACTTCTGATGCAGCTGGTCCGAAGCATTTCTTGATGAAGTTGACTCGTGCAAAGCTCGAAGAGCTTGTTGGTCCGCACATTGATAAATCACTCGAAATTGTTAAGAAAATTGTAAAGGATGCTGGATTGCAGATTGCGGACATTAATGAAGTTGTTTTAGTTGGTGGACAGATTCGTATGCCGAAAATCCACGACGCCGTGAAAGATCTTTTTGGCAAAGAACCACACAAGGGTATTAACCCGGACGAAGTTGTCGCTATTGGTGCTGCGGTGCAGGCGGGTATTTTCCAGGGAGAAGTAAAAGATGTACTTTTGTTGGATGTTACCCCGTTGTCTTTTGGTATCGAAACATTCGGTGGTGTGTTTACTGCATTGATTGAAAAAAATACCACCATCCCAACACAAAAATCGCAGGTGTTTTCAACTGCTGCAGATAATCAGACATCAGTCGAAATTCATATCCTACAAGGTGAACGACCGATGGCCGCTGATAACAAAACGCTTGGGCAGTTTATGCTTGATGGTATTCCAACGGCACCGCGCGGCATTCCGCAGATTGAAGTTACGCTTGATATTGATGCAAACGGTATTTTAAATGTTTCTGCAAAAGATAAGGCAACAGGAAAAGTACAGTCAGTGCGCATTGAAGCTTCAACGCAGTTGTCGAAAGAAGAAATTGAAAAGCTAAAACAGGAAGCTGTTTTGCATGCGGAAGAAGATGCAAAAAAGCGTGCATTAATTGAGGCTCGCAACCATGCTGAGCAATTATTGTATACCGCAGAAAAATCGCTTAAAGAAGCGAATGAAAAAGTTTCAGAAGAGATAAAGAAAGGTGTGCAAGATGCAATCGATGCATTGAAGGCAGTTAAGGATGGCGAAGATGGGGAAGCGGTTATCGCGAAAACCGAAGCGCTTTCCACTGAACTTCAAAAAATTGGCTCGGCGATGTATACTCAAGAGGAACCGTCTGCAGAAAAACCGGCAGATGAAACACCTAACGAGGAAAACACAACCACGCAATGAACTTACTCAATAAACCAGCGAATGCTTACACCATAGGCATTTCCGGATCAATCAAAATAGGTATACTCGCCTTTGTTGGTATCGTTTTTGCACTCGGATTTAGCTGGTTTTTTCGAGAGTTTCTTTTGACGGGTGAGTGGACAAAGATGCTTTGGAGCGGGTTGTCTTCGATCGGATTTTTAGTAGTGTTTACGTTGCAAACATTTTTTATGCGTTCAAACACGCATTTTGCAGTGGCGTTCTTCTTACAAAGTCTTGCGCTGATTTCCTTTTTCTTTGCATTATCCGTACCAATCATGACACTCTTTGTTGTGGTATATGGTGGTTTGCTGAGTGCGAGCTATAGCGGACGAAAGATGCTCGACAATATGCTTACGATTGATTTTTGGAGTATTAGTAAATTGGTTGTACCAAAAGGAATTATTGCTATTACGTTATTGGCGAGTGTCTTCATTCCGCTCCATTTACAAGCGCATCGTGATTCAATACCGGTATCATCGGCTACATTTGATAAAGTACTCGCTTCGAGTAGTAGTTTTATTAAATATTTCTATAAGGATTTTGATACATCGAAGACGGTTGATGAGCTTGCGCGCACTGCGACTGAACAGCAGCTGAGCGAAAAATTTCCTCAGGTAAATGCATTAAAGCCTCGAGAAAAAACACTTTTGATTAATGAAGCAATGAAGGGCTTGTATGAGCAGCTCTTTAACTACACGGGTGTACAAATTAATCCAAAAGATCCTGTTGCAGTAGCTGCGTACGGTGTGCTACAAGAAAAATATTTTGCGTTACGTGACGAAGTGAAATTGTGGATATTTATTATCTTTGGTGCCGTTATCTTCATTTCTATTGCAAGCATTATGATGCCGCTTCGCATCCTCGTCGCACTCATTGCATTCTTTGTGTATGAAGTCATGATTGCACTCGGCTTTGCGCGCGTGGTCATCGAAAGCCGGTCAAAAGAAACGTTTGTGCTCTAAGATGGATACGGTTGTAAAACCGTATCCATTGAGTAGCGATAGTTTACTTGTGGTAATTCCCGTATATACGGGAATTTAAAAAAACAAATGAGCAACGATTATTATAAAATTCTTGGCGTAGAAAAATCCTCATCTGATGAGGATATTAAAAAAGCATACAGAAAGCTTGCGCATCAATATCATCCTGATAAAACAGGAGGGGATGAAAAGAAATTCAAGGAAATCAACGAAGCATATCAAACGCTTTCCAATAAAGAAAAGCGTGCCCAGTATGACCGTTTTGGGAATACGGCACAGGGCGCTGGTGGACCAGGCGGATTTGGTGGGTTTTCTCAAGGCGGCTTTGATTTTCAGGGTGGCGATTTTGGCGATCTCGGAGATATCTTCGAAACCTTTTTTAATGGCATGGGTGGGCAGCAAAAACGACGTACGTATGCACATGGCTCTGATATGGAAATGGTGCAAGAAATTACGCTTGAAGATGCGTATCGAGGTATAGAAAAAAACGTTACGTACAAAACAAATATTCATTGTGCGCAGTGTAAAGGGCTTGGGCACGATGCCAAGGCGACATTTTCACAGTGTAAAAAGTGTGATGGACGAGGTGAAGTGCGTGAAACACGCAGTACTTTTTTTGGAAATTTTGCGCAAGTACGAACGTGTACAGAGTGTCATGGTGTCGGACAAATTCCCGATAAACGCTGCTCGTCGTGTTCTGGATCAGGTGTTGTTCGTGGCGAAAAGAAAATTGCGGTTAAGATATTGCCGGGTATTGCTGATGGGCAGATCATTAAAATGGTTGGCGCCGGAGAGGCAGGTGAGCGAGGATCGCAAGAAGGCGATTTGTTTTTGCATGTGCGCGTAAAACCGCATGCAATCTTTAGTCGACAAGATGACCATTTGATTATTGAAAAGGAAATACAGCTTATTAATTTGTTGGCATATTTTTCTGACAGTGAAGCGCATCCGATCTACGTCACTACGATTTCAGGAGGAAAGCTTGCGCTGGATATTCCGCGTGACTTCACCTTTAATAAACCATTTAAGGTGACGAGTGAAGGTATGCCTCACTTTAATCGTTCTGGAAAAGGAGATCTCTTCGTGCATTTCAAAATTGTCCCACCGCATAAAATGAGTAAAGATGCAAAACGTCTTCTTGAGGAATTGCGCAATGAAATGCGATAAGTGGCATACGAACACCTAACCCCTATTGTATAGAGCATATGGAAAAATCAACCGCACGATTTCTTGTTCTTGGCTGTACACTTCTTTTTGTGAGTGTGCTGCAGTTTTTAGACATAGCAATCTTTGGTGTTGTTCCTAATATGTTGCTTGTGGTGATTGTTACAATGGCTCTATTTTTGCGGGATTTTTTGCACGAACTTTTTCTCCTTTCTCTCGCATCTTTTTTACTAAAGTTTTCTCCTGTGGTGAATCGTGAAATACTTGCCTTCTTTTTTATCGGACTTATTATTATACTTATTGAGAGAAAATTGCCGTGGCACACACTTGTGAACGGCATTTTTTTGACGTTTTTTGCTACGATTGCGCTCTATGTATTTGTTGATCGGGCTTCGATAGCTTCCCTTATGTTTGCGAAGGAATTGGGTTATAATGTACTACTGACGTACGCGTTGTATCATGGGTTTGTATTCTTCCGGTTGTTTCGACATCGATAACCACTGGAGTATCTATTGTATTCACGAATCGATTACCATAACGACATAAGTATTATATGACTAGCGAACCGCAATATTACGAGCTAACCGACGAACTTATTCAAGATGGTTATTTAAAGACCCCCGAGCTTATCGAATCATTTGAGCACATCGATCGTGCCGATTTTGTTCCCGACGACCAAAAAGAATTTGCTCATTGCAATACGCCGCTTGCCATTGGATTTAATCAAACGATTTCACAACCACTCTCAGTGGCTTTTATGCTTGAGCTGTTACAACCAAAAGCAGGGGAACATATTCTTGATATTGGCGCAGGGAGCGGATGGCAAACGGCCATCTTAGCAGATGTGGTGAGTAAAAAAACTGCAGAGGGAACGGGCGTTGCTACTGATAGTGAGTTGTCGCTTGGTTCTGTGGTTGCTGTTGAGCGAGTGCCTGAGCTAAAAGCCTTTTCCGAAGTTAATATCGATAAGTACGGATTTATTCGACAAAATATTGCACAAGTTGTTTTAGGGGATGGCACAAAAGGGTATAAAAACAGCGCTCCCTACGACAAGATTATTGCATCAGCAAGCTCAGAAGGCGATGTCCCGGTGTTGTGGAAGCGACAGTTAAAAATTGGAGGACGTATCGTTGCTCCAGTTGGTAGTAGTATTGTTGTTATCGATAAAATTTCAAAATTGAAATATACAAAGAAAGAATATTTTGGATTTAACTTCACGCCACTAGTAGTCTCGTAAAAGTAAAAAATTCTTAAACAACAACCCACCATGAAAGAGAAAAAACCTATCATAAAAACACCCGCTTCAGATAATCCGTACGAGGTCTTTCTTTCGCCGGAAAAACTTGCAGAGAAGCGTGCAAAGCAAGCGGAATTGGCGCGCGCCGAGGTGGCAGAGCAATCTCAAGAAGAAGTGGAGCAACCACAACAACTAGTGACAACTACAGAAGAATCGATGGAAGAAACAAAAAGCGAAACAATCGTACGTGAACAAACCGTTGCGGATGCTGAATCGTTTACGCCGGAGGAGAAAAAAATGACCGCTACGGAAATGCGGGAAGCGCGCGAACGTGAAGAGGAGGGAATCGCCGCGCTTGCGCAGGATCTTTTTGAAAAACGTATGCAAGGCCATGGGGCAGAAATGGTTGACGCAATATTGATAGAAAATGGGATTACGCCCTGGACTCCCGAAGCGGAGGAGTTTATGCGCAAATGGGATTGGGAGCAAGCAGCGGCAAAACTCGCTCCTATTGAACAGGATCGACAGACAGCGATTGAGCAGGTCAATGGAATTGAACCGAAAAAGCTTATTGAGTTATCTGAGAAAGAAGAGGGTGTTATTGCTGTGCAGCTCGCTCAATTTAATATGCAGCCCGCTGACTTAGAGCAGATAAGCGGATTTGATACATTGTCCTATGGGCAACGACTTCTTGTGATTGAAAATTTGCGACAAGCTACGCTCGGGCGCATTCAAGAGGAGGCTACTGACAGGCATCGTGCTGAAGTTGCTGGTGCTGCATGGTACGGTAAAATTTGGCGTAATGCATTTTCTAAATTACGTATTGCGAAGCATGAAAAAGAGACTGCACAAGAAATAATGCAAGGTGGGCTAGCGCATCATCGAGAGGTGCTTGCGCAACTAACAACGGGCGCAGAAAATATGGGCCTCGATGTTCTTGTTGAAAAAGACGGCTCGTTGACGGTTCAATATTTAGGAAAAAATGAATTATTGAGCCCAGCTGAACAAGAGCAGGTGGCTAAGTTTAATACTGCTGCTCAAAAGTTTAGCACCGTTCCCGCTGAGTGGTCGTTTGCACCTGAAGGATCAAAAGAATATAAGGAATATACAAAAGCATTTCAAGAATTCGATCAATTTAAGCGAACGCTCCTCGCTACGGAAGGAAATATTTTTGGCGAGAAGAACGCGATGCATGCGATGTCCAACGCAGATTTTAAGATTCGCAGTAATCAATTTTTTAATACGCACCCTGATGCAATGAAGGAGTTGGTTGCGATTAAGTCCGACGCAATTTGGACTCGTGGACTAGGGGATATGTTTAAGGAGCGTGGAGCGCAAACATCCCTTGGGTATATTGGACGCGCCATGGGTGCGAGCTTGCTTGGGAAAGCAGCTGCATTACCTATTGTTGGAGGGGTTATTGGTATGTTTATGGCGCGCAAACGCGCGAAGGAGTCATTGCATACGCAAGAACGACAGATGCGCGGCGGAAAAAATGTTGATGCGCGTTTTGCGGATATGATGTACACCACTGTTCCTGCTACTACGCTCGGCGAAAAGCTTGAACGTGCATTACATGCTGTTTCTACGAGTGAGCCAGATTCAGAACAACACAAGAAAGCGCTTGCAACACTACGTGCGCGTCTTGAGTATAGTCAATTTAAACTGGAAGAAGGGCGGATTGATTTCGGAAGTCGCGAAGTGCATACAGGCAACCAATATGATCTATTTGATAAAATAGGCGCTGGTTTTGCATTGCTTGAACAAACTGCTATTACGGACGAATTGGAAAGTGAAGAGAAGGCGGGTAAGCGATTTAATCGGCTGGATAAAATGTTCACTGCGGAACAAAATACGGTAGAGGATTTGCGACGCATATATAAAAATAAAGAGATGCTCAAGGGTATGGCGATTGGGGCTACCTTTTCTATCGTTGGTTATCTTATTGCCGATACGCTTGCGGGCACTGGAAATGCGCATGCAGCAACCGGACCGGAGAGTGTGCCTGCAATTAAAAAATCCATCAATCTAGCCGGCGAACCGGGAGCGCATACTGCGCGAGTTAACGGTGTCGCAGGCGCTGTTGGAAAAGTTGCTGCGCTGTCTTCAGTTGGGGAAAAGGTAGGAGGTGGGGTGGCGAATGTGGCTGCTACTGAGTCTGCTTCACTAAACTTTGTTGAAGGTGGCAATATCGCAGCTGCAACGACTGAACAAAGCGAGATAAGCGGCGCAGGTGCTGCAGGGAAGGTTGCCGCATTGTCGGCAGTTGGAGAGCAGGCGAATGTGGCTACCCCTGAATCTGCACCACTAAATTTTGTTGAGGGTGGTAATATTGCAGCTGCGCAAGAAACTATCCCGACCGTTGCGACTATTGGTGCGCGCGGCGCAGAGGGTTCGATTATTGATACGTTGAAAACAAACCCTGAACTTGCGAAAAAACTTGGATGGGACGGCGTGACCGATCTAAAAGAGTGGTCTGGTAAGGAAGCGCACGCGCTTTGGCTTGCTGATGCAAAAGAGCAACTTGCAAAGCCAGAGATGATCGAGAAATTAAAAAATGCAGGGTATACGCCTGATGCAAAGGGCTATGCGGAAGCTATGCAACATATTGCGAAGGGTTCAATTGCAATTGACCCCATTACAAAGACGATTAATTTAGAGAATATCGAATTTGTTAAAGCTCGCGTTACCGTGATCCCTTCAGTTGTGCCAGTGGAACAACCTGTTGCCGCCCCACAAATTGTGAGTGGGCATGCAGTAGAGGATAGTCTTCCTAAGACGGCTATACCTGTAGCTGTAGCTCCGCAAATCGTTGGTGGGAGTGAAGCTGTCGCTGAAGCCGTAGCCCCGCAAATTGTAAGTGGAAGCGCTGTTGAAACAGTTACTGCTCCTGCCCCTACTGCAGAAGCTGAACTAACAAAAACAGAAGCTGTCACAAGTGCACCTGTAAATAAGGAAGCTGTTGCAGCGCCAAAGTCACCCGTAGTTGCTCAAGAGTTAGTTGCAACGCCAACATCCGAAATACTGCATTCTTCTGCGCCTATCGTAAACCCAGAGCGAATTGCCCTTTTGGAGGCTAATATCAATACTGATCGTACAAACGCAGCATCGCATATCGTTGACCATTATAAAGCTGGAGATATAACTGCACAAGATTTTACGGCATATTATGCTGGAATGGTAAACGGAGTTCGTAATGATGAACAAACAATTACGCGTGTGCAACAGTTGTTCCAGAGTGTAATAGCAGGAGCAAGTCCAGAAATTAAAACCAATGCAATGGGGGAGTTAACGAAAATTGTTAAACAATTGCAAAAAACTTAAAAAAGTAAGTAAAAATGCGCCTTCAGGCGCATTTTTACTGTGCGCAAGAGGTGGCTGAAGCCATTGACAGTTTTTATAAAATATGTTAAATAAAGTACAGCCCTTAATGAAATTTGCATATAGTTAGTTAACCTCTAGCCAAAAGAAAAGGAGATCCCCATGAGAAATTCATGGATTGTGTTGGCCCTGATGCTTGCAGTCGCAACTTTAACTGGTTGCGCTGCTACTAAGGATCGGATTGTGTACGTCGCCTATAACCCAGCGCAAGTTGGGCAGGCGGCTGTACAGCAACCACAACCGTCTCAACCCGCTGCAGCGGCGCCGCAGAAAGAAGTGCCGCGGTATGCAGCACCTGTTCCAGGGCGGCACTATCTCGACATCGGGGTGAACCCGGTTAACGAGAACCGGCCACTTGGCCCGGGTGAGAGACTCCTCACATTGGCTGAGGACGCTGAAGTTGTCACGCAATCACGGAAGGGGACAATCTCTCGAGGTTGGCTGCGCGCTGGCGAACAGGTGTTCGCCGTACTGGCGTCAGACCCGAGATATTGGGAGGTTGTGGCAATTAAACGCTGTGGCAATCCGATACTGAATCGGGCCCACGGTGTGGGACCGGTCTGGATTCTGGAAAACAAGCCAGCGCCGGTTGCTCAGCCCGTTGTTGCTCCGCCGCCTGCGGCAGTGAAGGCACTTCCTCCCGTAATTGTGGGGGGGCAGCAGGCAGGGTTGACGTTCTATCAGCCCGCGGGCGAAGAACCTGTGCCCCTCTGCGAAGGCAAAGACCGGAGCAGGTGGGGGCCGATCATTGGAGGCTTGCTTGGCCTGGGGGTTGGGGTTGCGACTCATAATCCGCTACTCGGCCTAGCCATTTCCGGTGGCGGGTCACTTGCTGGAGCATACAGCGATGGGTGCATCGACCCGAACGATGCCATGATAGCATTGTTTTTCGCTGGAGCGGGGTACGGCTTAACGCAGCCTTCCTCTAGTGGGGGCGGTGGAAGCAATTCCGGCGGCCCCGCGCAGCTTCCTGGTAACGGGGGTGGCGGCCCTGGGGGTGTCCCGGGGGGCTAAACTATATGCGCGTTTTGGAGGGGTGACTTGTTCGCCCCTCCCTCTTTTACAGTCTCGTACCGCATGGCAGTGGTAGGGTGTTGTAAAAGGGGATTGTTCTTGCAAAAAGCAAGAATTTGGCTACACTAACAACATAAGAAGGGGTGAGAGATGCTATTGACAAAATTGGCAAATTCTGCTTTACTATAGATATAAAAAAGAGCCCGCATGTAGACATGCGGGAATGAAACGTAATATATTATAACACTATGACAAACATTATTAAAAAAATTACAGTCGCATTGTTGAGCATAACCGCAGTCGCGGGTGTATTTGCTCCAGTTGCGAGCGTTTCTGCTGCGACATTTAATACGAGTGCAAACGATTATCCAACATTGCAAATTTCAAACTATACGCGTAATCCGGAGAGTAATGTTAACTGGTCTAACGCAGTGGCTGCAAACGCGGGAGAGGTTGTTAGCTTTCTTGTGTATTATCACAACACTGCATCGGATACTGCAAACGGAACAACGGTTCGTGTGCAGCTTCCAACAGGAGCGTTTACTACTACAACTATAACGGGTGGCGTGAGCGCATCAAATGCTTCTACTGTAAACGGCAACGTTTCCGTCAATCTTTCGTCTAGCCAAACGATGACCTTTATACCAGGGTCAGTAAGTTGGTATCCAAATAAAAGTGCTACTCCGCGCGCATTGTTGAATGGACAGAGTGGCAGCGAGGTTGTTTCTGGAGGTCTTTCCGTTGGAAATATTGCCGGTGGATGGGCAAGCCAAGGGTACGTTACTTTTCGGGCGCAGGTAAATAACAGCGGAGGCACAGGGGGTGGAAATAACGGAACAGTTGCTTCTGTTTCAACTAACTCAGCTGTTTCTATTGGTCAGAATTATGCAACCCTACAGGGGAATGCTAACCCAAATAATTCCAACACAACGGTTTGGTTTGAGTATGGAACATCGCAGTCGTTCGGTAACACAGCTGGTAACCAGACGATTGGTTCAGGCGCTGCGTCAACGAACGTTTCTGCCTATGTGCAAAACCTTTCTTCGAACACGACCTATTATTATCGTGCTGTTGCGCAAAATTCTTACGGAACTACCTATGGTAATACATTAAGCTTTACTACTCAGCCATTTAATAATGGCGGAGGAAATAACAATGGATCTGTTGCATTTGTTACAACTAATCCTGCTACTGCAGTTGCCTATAACAACGCCGTATTAAATGGTTCGGTTAACCCGAACAATTCCAATACAAGTGTGTGGTTCGAATATGGAACGACACAGTCGTTTGGGAACACTGCGGGAAGCCAGACGCTTGGGTCAAGTAACTATACGACAACCATCACTGGATATGCGTATAACCTTACGCCAAATACGACTTATTATTATCGTGTTGTTGGACAAAATTCATCGGGAACAACGTATGGCAACACATTGAACTTTACGACACAGTCTTCTGGTTATAATACCAGTGGCAATACGCCGCTTGTATACACTAACGCTGCTAACTCTGTTACGACAAATTCCGCAACATTTAATGGGTCGGTGAACCCAAACAATAGCTATGCGAATGCTTGGTTTGAATATGGTATGACCCAGTCATTGGGATATACTACGGGATATCAGGCAATCGGATCGAGCAATTACGCAACCACATTAACGGGAAGCGTAACTAGTCTTGCATCGAATACCACCTATTATTATCGTGCCGTTGCACAAAATTCTTATGGAACTACCTATGGTAATACGCTGAGCTTTACCACAGGAGGTTCTTCGACGAACACCTCTGGTATCGCGCCATATGTTACAACACGAGCTGCGCAGTCAGTATTCCGTAACTCTGCTTTGATTGATAGCTCAGTAAACCCGAATGGTTCATTGGGAACTTCTTGGTTTGATTGGGGTGCAACCACCGCATTTGGCAGCCGAACAATTATTAGACCGATTGGCCAGGCTAATTATGCCGATAATCATTCTGCAATTTTGAGCGGATTGAATGCGGGGACTACGTATTACTATCGTGCTGTTGCACAAAATGCATACGGAACAACGTATGGTAATACCCTTACCCTTACAACAACTGCGGATTCGATTGTGCCTGTTGTGATTAATAATCCAACACCCGTACAGCCACGCGTTATTGTGCAGCAGACTGCTTCTGGCGTCGCTCCGACCGTTACCCTAACACCGTCGATTGATAAAAAGAATCCACGGGGAGGTGACGAGATTGAATACACAATTCAGTATCGCAATGAAATGGCGAGCCCAATCACAAACGTAACGTTAAGGGTTGAGTTGCCAAGTGAAGTAACATATGACACCGCAACGCTGAAGCCAAGTGTTTCAACGGATAACTCTGTCACATTTGATTTAGGAACGATTACTGCAAATACACAGGGAGTCATTACAATCAAAGCAATCGTTAATCGAACTATTGATGCTGAAGATACATTAATCTTTGGTGCAACGATTAACTACACGAACGCACGAAATCAATTCCAGTCTGCAACTGCATACCTTACTGTATTAGTAGGATCAGGTGTCGCGGGGTTGGCATCCCTTATAAGTGTATTCGGTAATTTGTTCTCTTATTGGTTTGTCGATCTTATCCTTGGTTTGTTGATTGGTTTTGGAATATATCATTTCTTTGTTCGACAAAAAGAGGAAGATGTATTGGTAAAGTAAGCGAATATATTTCGTATAAAAATCCCGCCACTAAGCGGGATTTTTATACGGAGAAAACTTGCTTTATCTATTAATGTGTTGTTTAATAATTACAGCAACATTCATTCTTTATTACCGAAAAGGAGGGGTTGACGATGCAGAATTTTAAGGTGTTTTTACTGGCTTTGTGCTGCGTAGTTATCGGTGCGACATGCGCATGCGCGTACGAGAAAGAGTTTATCGGCAGGGCGTATGTCATTACCGTTGTTTTCTCGGACTTCACGGTTCATGTCTATGACCCTGAAGGAATCGAACTTTTCTTTTCTGCGGTGGCATTGCCGCGGAAAACGCCAAAGCTTCCGATCGAAGGGCGGCTTCTCCGAATAGAACGAAATCCGGCTTGGTATCCAACCAAGAATATCAAGGCATATGTTTTAAAGACGCAAAAAATTGTTTTGCCTGATATCGTTCCTCCTGGACCGGATAATCCGATGGGGCCAGTGAAGTTCACTTTTGAATTCTTCACGCCCGGAGCTGATCAACTCAGCAAGATGCATGGGACGAATAGTCCACGCTCTATCGGGAAAAAAGCAACAGCAGGATGTATCCGATTGTATAATGAGGAAATTCTTGCAGTCGCGGATCTCATCGAACCTTTTCTTCTCGATGGCGAGGAAATTCGCATTCGTTACGTTAATCGTTTTGATGACAATGATGCGCTGGTTGCTCATCGGTAATACGTTTGCGTACGGGCGGGGATTTATCCCCGCTTTTTTGAACACACACACTATTTATAGTATAGTAATTACATCATGAGGCTACATAGATTTATTGGTAATTTTGATTGCTCACAAGACACGATTGTTATTGCTGAGGCGGAGGTTGTTAATCAAATACTCCGCGTATTGCGGCTTACGGTTGGAGATCGGTTTATTCTTGGTGATGGTAATGCAAATGAATGTATTGTCGAGATAAGCGACCGACAAAAAGAACAGCTTACGACTACTGTTATTGAGCGTTCTGTGAACACTGCTGAGCCCGCTGTTGCGGCTGTTTTGTATTGTGCTATTTTAAAGCGAGAAAATTTTGAACTCGTCGTACAAAAAGCAACTGAAATTGGTGTTCGTGAAATTGTTCCGCTGATTACGCAACGTACGGTTAAATTAGATATTAAAGAAGAACGCTTACGAAAGATAATCACAGAGGCTGCGGAGCAATCGGGGAGAGGAAGAGTGCCGATGCTTCGCCAAGCAATGTCCTTCGCCGATGCTCTTGTTGATGCGCAAAGAAATGACGTTAACTTTTTCTTTGATATTAGCGATGTGGTTGCTGAAGAAGGTGTTATTGGCGATGCTATGCGACGCGGATTGTTTGTTGGTCCGGAGGGGGGATGGAGCTATGACGAAGTGCTTGCGGCCCGCGCAGCTGGGTGTCATATTATTTCGCTTGGTGCGCTCACATTTCGTGCGGAGACAGCCGCTATCATTGCCTCTTATCTTGGGACACGCCCGTAATACTTGCATTTCATGGTATAATCATGTATAGCAAGAAGCGACATGGGTATTTTTAATCTCAAATCAGAATATGAGCCATCGGGTGACCAACCCGAAGCAATTAAGCAATTAACAGACGGACTTGATCGAGGAGATCGGTTTCAAACGTTGCTTGGTGTTACTGGCTCGGGAAAGACTTTTACGATTGCTAACGCAATACGGCATTTTGATAAGCCGGTTCTTGTGATTGCGCCCAACAAAGCATTAGCTGCACAGCTGTATCGCGAATATAAAAATTATTTCCCCGAACATTCGGTAAACTATTTTGTTTCTTATTACGACTACTATCAGCCCGAGGCATACATGCCAAGTAGCGATACGTATATTGAAAAAGAGGCGATGATCAATCAAGAAATCGATCGATTGCGTCACCAGGCGACATCTGCACTATTAACTAGAAAAGACGTTATTGTGGTTGCGTCTGTTTCGTGTATTTATGGACTTGGCGTACCGACAAATTATTTTGCATCGGCGATTCATTTAGCGGTAGGGCAATCGATTACGCGAAGAGACCTTATTAGTCAATTAATAAAAATTCAATTCAATCGGACCTCTGGCGTATTAAAACGAGGCGAATTTCGTGTGCGAGGGGATGTGTTTGAGATCATGCCCGCATCTGCAACAATGAGCTATGCAATTGAGCTTGGGCCAGATCAGATTATTTCCGATATCGCGATTGTTGACCCTGTTACGCGAACCATGATCGATCATCCGAAAGACGTGGCCTTGTTTCCTCCGAAGCATTTTATTTCGAGTGCGCCGGCCATTGAACGTGCGGTGAAAGATATCAAAATCGAACTTGATGACCGATTGGAATATTTTGAAAAGCATAAGCTGTATCTTGAGGCACAGCGACTAGAACGACGCGTGCGGTATGACATGGAAATGTTGAAGAGCCTTGGTTTTTGCCATGGTGTCGAAAACTACTCGCGCCACCTAAGCGGAAAGCTTGCAGGAGAAGCGCCTGATACGTTGCTCGACTATTTCCCGCGTGATAAAGATGGGAAGCCAGACTTTTTGCTTGTCATGGATGAATCGCATATTGGCGTGCCACAGGTGCGTGGCATGTATGCGGGCGATCGGAGTCGCAAAGACACGCTTGTGAAATACGGCTGGCGATTGCCATCGGCGATGGATAATCGACCGCTCCAATTTAGTGAATTTGAACAACGTATTGGTCAGACATTATTTGTTTCTGCTACGCCAGGGGCGTGGGAGATTGAACATTCGACAACTGTTGCAGAACAGGTTATTCGACCTACCGGGTTAATAGATCCGCCGATCGAAGTACGCCCTGTATTTAATAAGGAAACAAACCGAAGTCAAATTATTGATGTTATTGAGGAGCTACGTTTAATCGTGAAGAAAAAAGAGCGTGCGTTAGTCATTACGCTTACGAAGAAGCAAGCAGAAGATTTGCACGATCATTTTACGCAAGAAGGATTTAAGTCTCGCTATATTCACTCTGAGGTTAAGACGTTGGAACGAACGGAGATATTGATGAATTTTCGAAAAGGTGAGTTCGATGTATTGATTGGTGTTAACCTATTGCGTGAAGGTTTGGACTTACCGGAAGTTACTTTGGTTGCAATTTTAGATGCCGATCGAGAAGGATTTTTGCGTAGCGAAACCTCGCTTATTCAGACCATGGGACGCGCTGCGCGCAACGTGAGCGGAACGGTTATTCTGTATGCGGATAAGATAACGGGCTCAATGGATCGAGCAATGAAGATTGTCGAGAAGCGCAGGAAGCTGCAGGCGGCGTATAACAAGAAACATGGCATTACGCCAAAGACCATTATTAAAACGATTGAACGGATGTTGGATTTTAGTGGGGCGGCTGAGGAATAATTTCTTTTGTCATTCCCGCCCTTCGGCAGGCTCAGGGTAAAACTCTGGCGGGGATCTATCCTATTTTAAAAAGCGTCTTTTCTTTCCACTTTTTTTATAAAAAGTGGAGTAAAAAATCGCGAGCTAATAAAAATAGCGGAATGTTCTCAGAAATTGCTTACGAACTCGAGAACTCGCCGTTGGTACGGCTCAGACAGCTCGATTTCTGTGGCAATTTTTCCTCGACCATTTCATCCGCTATTTTCACAGGCTCGCACATAAGACTCAGCGCCCTTAATCCGAAATATTTCCATGTTCGTAAATAAGGGAACATAGCGGATATATAAAAAATAAAAAGCCGGGAAAATCCCGGCTTTGGTAAAACATTCGCTCGCCCCGAGCCCCTTTGATAATCCCGGCACCTGACGCAACCTGCGCGGTTTCCTCCGGTTATTTCTCCCAAGTAAGGGGTGGTATCTCATACATGGCTCCGCCTTAACCGGAGTTAAGGGTTCACAGCCTCCCACCTAGCCTGCGCGGTACTTTTGTCTCGGGGGCAAAACAGGGTGGAGTTGAACCACCAAGCGGTGGACTCATGCATTCCCAAGGGCGCCTGCAGTATCAGGCGATGTCGGGGTCGGCATTACTGCGAATCCGGTGCTGTCCAGTTCAGTCCCAGGGCGAGCGAAACTGATATCAATGTAACTGCAGGTATCGTATACTGGGTACATGTAATAGTCAATACATTGACAAGGTCGTGGTTTACTGGCATAAGTAAGTACTATATATGGAAGACAAGATAAAGATTAAGGGCGCTCGCGTCCACAATTTAAAAAATATTTCATTGGAACTACCAAAGAATAAATTGGTGGTTTTTACGGGTGTTTCGGGAAGTGGAAAATCATCCCTTGCGTTTGATACTATTTTTGCCGAGGGACAGCGACGGTACATTGAGTCTCTTTCTCCATACGCACGGCAATTTCTTGGGCAGATGGAACGTGCTGATGTTGATGAGATTGTGGGCTTATCTCCGGCTATCGCAATCGACCAACGTGCGCTTTCGCATAACCCGCGCTCAACTGTTGGAACGCTGACGGAAATTTATGATTATTTTCGTATTCTTTATGCGCGCCTCGGGGATGTGCATTGTCCGCATGACGGCACTAAAATTGAGAAACTCTCTGTTGATGAAATGATCGACATCATTGCGACACGTGCAAAGAAGGCAAAGCAAAGCGTTGTCACGGTTATGTCTCCCGTAGTGCGCGGACGGAAAGGGGAGTTCTATCAGCAGTTGTATGATTTTCTTGCGCTTGGGTTTTCTCAGGTGCGTGTTGATGGCGTTATGCACTCGCTTCATGACAAAATAGAGCTTTCGCGCTACAAAGAGCATTCTATTGATTTAGTAATCGACAAGGTGCTGCTTACAGATACTGCACGTTTACACGAAGCAGTTGAAGGAGCGCTTGATCACAGTAAGGGGCTCGCGACTATTTTAATGGGAGAGCAAAGCGAATCTCCTGAAGAGTTCATGCTTTCTTCGAAGTGGACCTGTCCGCTCGATAACTTTGTGTTTCCGGATATTGAACCTCGATTGTTTTCGTTTAATAGTCCGCATGGTGCTTGTGATACGTGTTCAGGATTAGGGAAGACCGACTTGTTTTTGAAGACTATTTGTCCGGATTGTAAGGGGAAGCGGTTGCGTTCGGAATCGTTATCCATTCGAATAAATGGGAAAAATATTTATGAGGTTGCTTCTATGACCAATGCGGAAGCGCATGCATTTTTTGAGGCGTACGAGAAAAAAATGACCGAACGAGAAAAGACCATCGCAGCTAATGTAGTTAAGGAAATCAAAGACCGATTGCATTTTTTGCTTGAAGTGGGGCTTGATTATTTAACTATGACTCGCGAAGCAGAAACGTTGTCTGGTGGAGAAGCACAGCGTATTCGACTTTCTTCACAAATTGGATCACAACTTTCCAATACATTGTATGTGCTCGATGAGCCAACAATTGGTTTACATGAGCGCGATACCGATCGTCTGGTGGGCATTCTTAAGGTGCTTAAAGAACAGAACAACACTGTTATTATTGTAGAACACGATGAAATGACTATTTTGGAGTCTGACTTTTTAGTTGACTTTGGTCCGTTTGCTGGAAAACATGGCGGAGAAATTGTTGCCGTTGGTGAAACAGCGAAGCTGCTAAAGAATCCAGGAGAGATGAATTCAATGACCATACAGTATCTTCGTGATGAACGAAAAATCGTTGTTCCAGAGCGTAGGACAAAGGTGCAAGAAAAACTTTCCATTGTCGGTGCTACTGCACACAATTTAAAAAACGTGAATGTCGATATTCCATTGCGTAAGCTTGTATGCGTTACGGGTGTTTCGGGGAGCGGTAAATCTACGCTTATTCAAGATGCGCTGTATGAAAATCTAAATTCGCTAAAGGCTCGTATGAACGAACCCCTTATTGGTGTTGCGGATATTACTGGGTCGGAATATATTGATCGTGTTGTTGCGGTAAACCAGGCACCGATTGGACGAACTCCTCGATCTAATCCAGCTACTTATACCGGCATCTTGACCCCCATCCGTGAATTCTACGCGCAATTACCAGAAGCGCGAGAACGTGCCTATACGGCATCGCGTTTCTCATTCAACGTTGCAGGAGGACGATGTGAATCATGTCAGGGAGCAGGGCATAACTTAATCGAAATGCATTTCTTGCCGCCAGTACTTGTGCAGTGTGAAGTGTGTCATGGAAAGCGATATAATCGTGAGACATTACAGGTAAAACATAAGAAGAAAAGTATTAGCGATGTGCTTGCTATGACTATTGACGAGGGTGCCGAATTTTTTGACGGCATTTATCAGATTACTGATAAGCTAAAAGTATTGCAGTCGGTTGGACTTGGCTATTTGCAACTTGGACAAAGCGCAACAACACTTTCTGGCGGAGAAGCGCAGCGTATTAAGCTTGCACGTGAATTAACGCATCCGCTCGGAAAGCGTGTGTTGTATCTTTTGGATGAGCCTACGGTTGGATTGCATTATTACGATATTGAATTGTTACTAACGGTATTAAATAAGCTTGTAGATAAGGGGCATTCCGTGGTTGTTATTGAGCATAATATGCACGTTATTAAGTCGGCCGATTATGTTATTGATCTTGGCCCAGAAGGCGGTGCACGTGGCGGGGCAATTGTTGCAAAGGGCACACCCGAAGAAGTTGCGGCAAATAAACATAGCATTACGGGGAGCTACCTGAAACATTTTTTGAAATAGCGAGTACAGAGGATTGTATGGTATGATAACCGAATGATTGGAGCATTTAAACAACGTTATTTTGAGGGCAACTTAGCCCAAGGGTTCTTTGCCCTATATACTGGGAAAACGATTTCCAATGTAGCTATTAATTTATTTGGCATGTTTTTGCCGATATTTTTATACCGGCTTTTTGATGGTAACTTTACGTTTGTTGCTTTGTATTTTCTCGCGGGGTATTTAATTAATGGCTTGTCTATTCCGCTTGGAGCCTTCTTTTTGAATCGATATGGGTTTAACCATTCATTGCGATTAAGCACATTTTTTGCTGCAAGTACGTTCGTGATTCTTTATTTTATAACGCCGAGCAATATGCTGTATCTGCTTCCGCTCCAGATTGCAGCAACAACAATTTATCGATTACTATTTTGGCTGCCGTATCACGTTGATTTCGCTACATTTTCTGATGCAACTAAGCGTGGTTCTGAGATTGGTATGTTCGAGGCAACACTCAATGTTATCGGTGTTGTAACCCCTGTGCTTGCCGGGTTTATCATTACGCAGTATGGGTTTGGTATTTTGTTTATTATTGCGACGATTATTTTTTTGCTATCGCTTATCCCATACCATTTTATTCCTGAAATAAACGAGCGTTTTACGTGGACCTATTGGCATACAATCAAGCAGTTAGTGGTAAAAAAGAACAGACGATCAACATTCGCATTTATGGCTGATGGGGCAGAGGAGGTTGTCGGATTTATTGTGTGGCCAATTGTTATTTATCAACTACTACAAGGGGATATTTTAAAAGTTGGTGTAATATCCACACTTATTGTTGCTGCGACCGTGCTTGCTGAGCTTGTTGTTGGGAAGTATTCAGATGATAAGAAGATGGAAAAGCAGTTGTTGAAATACGGGAGTATCCTTGCCGCTATTGGGTGGATTTTGAAAATATTTATTGTTACGGCGCTGCAAATTTTTGTTGTAGACGCATATCATAAATTAACTAAAATTATGATGAAGATTCCGTTTGTTGCTATGACCTATGAGCGGGTTGCAGATCGAGGACACTACATCGATGAATATACCGTGCTCTACGAGATGGCTATTAATATGGGACGCGTTATTATGATAGCGGTTATTATTGCTATGGCGTTTGTTATGCCATTGCAGTGGACGTTTATCTTCGGCGCAATCGCCTCCATTTTCTTAAACGTATTGCGCGTACGACATCACCCACAAGCGCTACGTCCTGTCGTTACTGCATAATATTTCCGTCTTGCGATGGCGCAAATATTGGATTTTGGATATAGGTAAAAAACAGCCAGACGCGGGGTCTGGCTGTGAAGGATGTTCTGGTGGGGTGCCTAACTTCCTCTGCGACAACCACAAGCCCCGGCCATATTCATTGAAAACTCGGAACATACCTTGGGGACGATACCTGTTGCAGGAGTTGTTGTTATATATGTAGCAACCACTTCTTCCACAGAGGCTAGGCGCTCTCTATGCTTTCCCAACTCATCCGTATCCCAGAAGACGAGTCCTTTTTGCGGGCTAATTTTATAGCTGGTATAGCTATAAGAGCGTCCTGGTTGTGGGAGGAGAGTAATAGTGACGAAGCTGCGAATACTCTCTAGCCCGCGCTGGATTACCCTGTAACGTTCACTTTGCAAAAATTCTTTTAGCTGTCGTAGCTCAGATTCGTAACTTATCTCTTCCATAACGCACATCCCTTTCGAAGTATTGATTTGGAACTAAATATATAATATACTGTTTCTATAAATATGTCAACGTTATCTGATCGTGTAAAGTTGTTTCCGGATAGTCCGGGGGTGTACCGATTCCTCGATGCTAATGGGGCTATTTTGTATATCGGGCGGGCAACGTCATTGCGCAAGCGGGTGAGTCAATATTTTACAAAGCGCATTGATGAGCGCATCGCCGAAATGGTTTCATTGGCGCGCGAGGTGCGGTATGAACAAACCGATACAGTGCTCGAAGCTATTATTCTTGAGGCAAATTGTATTAAAAAGCATTGGCCTAAATACAATGTAAAAGATAAGGACAATCGTTCGTTCTTATATATTGTTATTCCAAAAACTGATTATCCGAAACCGCTCATTGTGCGACATCGAGAATTGGAAAAATTTTCTGCAGTAAAGGCACACATTTTTGGACCCTATCAAAGTGCTACGTTGATAAAAAATGCGCTAAAAATTATTCGGCGTGTTTTTCCGTATGGAACGTGTGTGCCTAATTCTGGCCCCGTAAAGTCGCCGGCTGGCGACCACGTGGCAAGCAAACCCTGTTTTGATTATCAGATAGGGTTATGTCCTGGTGTTTGCGTTGGGGCGATCTCAAAGAAGGATTATCAAAAAAATATTAGTAATATTGTTTTGCTCTTATCGGGGAAGCGAGAACTTCTTTTAAAACGTCTTGCAAAAACGTTTCCAGAAAAAGCTGCAAGCTTGAAACATATCCAAGATGTGTCATTGATCACGCGCGATGAATTAACACAAGAACAAACAGAAGCACATCGTATTGAAGGGTATGACATCTCCCATCTTACGGGTAAAGAAACGTATGGATCTATGGTTGTATTTACCGATGGAGAACCTGATAAAGAACAGTACCGCTCCTTTAGCATTAACAATGCTGCGGCAAGCGATGATTTGCACGCGCTGGAGGAAATGGTTATTCGTCGATTCCGGCACACCGAATGGGATATGCCCGATTTAGTTATGATTGATGGAGGGAAGCCGCAGGTAGATCACATTGCGGGCGTATTTAGGCGACATAATATTGTCATTCCAATCGTGGGTATTTCAAAGTATGCAGGAGATTCGCTTGTATTTCCTTTGGGCATAAAAGCATCGATGCGAGATCTTGCTCGCAGTGTAAAGCCAATATTATTGCGTGTTCGCGATGAAGCGCATCGTTTTGCATTACGCGCAAGCCGTCGCAAGCGAGATAGTCGCATTCCTAAGCTGCGATAAATGCGGAGCATAATTCACGGAGGATGTGATATACTAAATAGTATGCATACACACATGAACTATTCGCGCATTACGGACCAAATTTATATTGGTACGAATTTTTGTTGTGGTACTCATTTTGACCCCGAGCTATTAAAGCAGGGCGTTGTGTACGATCTTAGTCTTGAAGAGGGGCGTGTTGACTCGCCGGTGGGCGCAGCCGCATATTTATGGCTTCCTATAGAAGACATGCATGCTCCAACGGAGCAGCAATTTTTTATGGGTATTTCTTTTATTGATACTGCGATAAAATCTGGACGCAAAGTGTATGTGCATTGCAAAAATGGACATGGCCGAGCGCCCACAATGGTGGCTGGATATTTTATTGCGAATGGATCAACGACCGACGAAGCTATTGCGCTTATTGCGCGAAAGCGTCCTGAGATTCATTTGCAATCTATACAAATCGACGCATTGCGTCGTTTTGAGCAAGCCTATCGCGAGCAAAAGAGAGCCTAAGAGAAGAGGCTATATAAAGCCCTATTATCAAAACGCTAATACCTTGCTACAATAGGAACAGCCTATATTAATTACTATAAACATTATGCTTACAACAACAAACATTATTCTTCTTGTCGTCGGATTGCTAATCGTGTGGATCGTCCTTGCGTTTAACGGACTTGTGCGCCTACGCTTCCGCGTGCGAGAAGCGTGGTCTGATATCGAAGTGCAGTTAAAGCGTCGCTACGATCTTATCCCTAATCTTATCGAAACCGTAAAGGGATACATGACGCATGAGAAAGATGTGTTCGAGAAAGTAACACAGGCTCGAGCGCAATCGTTGTCTGCAAAAGGGCATACTGAAAAGGGGGCTGCAGAAAGTGAACTTTCTGGCACGCTTAAGACATTGTTTGCAGTCTCTGAAAATTATCCTGATCTAAAGGCAAATGCTAATTTTATGGAATTGCAGCGCGAACTATCGGATACGGAAAATAAGATCCAGGCTGCTCGAAGATTCTATAATGGAAATGTTATGGAATATAATACAAAGATTCATGTATTCCCAACTAATGTTATCGCAAAGCTTTTTGGATTCTTGATCGAAGAATTTTTCCAGCTTGATAATGATGCAGCAAAAGAACCAGTTGCAGTAAAATTCTAAACACCTATGAAAAAAACATTTACAAAAGCAGTTATTGTTATTGTAGGCATTATTACCGTTATTGGTATGACTGGTATGTTCTAATAGTACATACGGCCTTGTTTTATGGAACTGCTTCATCTCACAACTTCAGATAATATAAAACTTGCGGGGAATTATTTCCCCGTGAGTCCTTCTAAACAACTTAGTCGAAATGGCTGGGTTGTTTTCTTGCACATGATGCCCGCTACAAAGGAATCGTGGACGATATTAGCAAGTCAGCTGCAACAAGAAGGGTATGCGGGGCTTGCAATTGATTTGCGCGGGCACGGAATTTCAGATGGAGGGCCAAAAGGATACACTCAGTTTTCTGATGCAGAACATCAGGATAGTGTTCGTGACGTAGATGCCGCCATCGATTTTCTTACGGGACTTGGAGCGCGTCCTGAACAGATTATATTTATCGGGGCGTCTATTGGCGCTAACTTGGCACTGCAATACGTCTATCAGCACCGTGCGTTTAAAAAAGCAATATTGCTTTCTCCTGGATTTAATTATCACGGCATCGCAGTGCAACCCATTGTTTCGCAGATGCCGAGCGATAAGCAACTATTTTATATTGCATCGGAAGATGACGTAGATACTACTAATAGTGCAGAGGTCGAGTCTTTGTACGCACTAACTTCGTGCGCAATAAAACAAAAAGAAATAGTTGCAGATGGTGGGCATGGTTCTGCGATTCTCACACACCACCCAGAGCTTATCGACGAAATCATAACATTTATAAAACAATGATAAAAAAAGATTATATACTCATCTCTATTATAGGCTTCCTCTTCGGAATACTATTATATCCAATACTTAAAAATATACAGCTTCCTTTTTTGCAACTCAATGCATTCACGATGACGCTGATCGTACTATTTTTTGTGGTATTTTCTAATATCGCACTCGCGATTGCTTTCTTGATTGGCAAGAAGATTCCTTTTGTAATTCAGTTCAGTAAGTTTGCTGCTGTTGGGGCAGTTAATTCTGTGTTGGATTGGGGTATCCTTAATGTGTTGATTACCTTATCTGGCGTGGCTGCTGGACCGCTGTATGCGCTTTTTAAAGCAGCATCATTTATTATCGCTAATATCAATAGTTATTTTTGGAATAAGCTTTGGGTTTTCCCGGGTAAGGCAAAAATGACTTTCCATGAAGTTATGCAGTTCTTTGTAGTAAGTGCTGTCGGCTTGGTATTGAATGTCGCTACTGCCGCGCTCGTGGTTAATGGGATTGCAGAACGAGTTGACGGGTTTTCACCTAAGCAATGGGCAAATATCGGAGCTGCTTCAGCTACAATAATTTCATTGGCTTGGAATTTTGTCGGGTACAAGTTTATCGTGTTCAAAGAAAAAACCATCAGCTGATGGTTTTTTCTTTTATTGGTTATGCTATGAAGAACAAAAATAAAAATTATTTTTTGTGTAGGAACGTAAATAAAAAATATTTTTATAAAAATATTTTCTAAAAATGTTTTTTTAGAGTTATCCACATTGTAAAAAATATTTTTATAGTTCAAAATTAAAGTATAAGAAGAATAATAAATTAAAAATAAATAAATTCATTTTTTATTTTCAATTTTATTTTTTTTATCCATGGGTTATCGGTTTAAAATAATTTGATTGGTCGACAAATTAATTTTAAATATATAAATTAATTATTACGTGTGTGCACTTTGGTGTATGCGCAACATAAAAAAATTATGGCAGCAAAAAAAGCAGCTAAAAAGGCAGTAAAGAAAGTAGCTAAGAAGGCAGTAAAGAAGGCCGCTAAGAAAGTAGTAAAGAAAGCGGTAAAGAAGGTGGCTAAGAAGGTAGTAAAGAAGGCCACAAAAAAGGTAGCAAAAAAGAAATAAGTACCTAAAAAACAGCCCCCGGGAGTCTTCCCAGGGCTGTTTTTTTGTGGTATTATACAAGTAATAAACAGGGGATTAATTAATTGAAAAAGCCTATGCAAATCATCATTAAAACAACGCAAATAGAGCTTACGGATGCGCTTAACCAGTACGTAGAAGATCGCATCAAATCGCTTGAAAAGTATATTGGCAGATTTGAGGAACAAGGAGAGTCAGTTGCTCGCGTAGAGCTTGCTCGCACAACACAGCATCATCGCAATGGAGATGTGTTTAACGTAGAAGTTAATTTACAGCTTGATGGAGAAGTTATTCGTGCAGAACGTGATGGTGAAGATATGTACGCAACAATCGATGCAGTAAAAGATGTGCTTAAAGTCGAAATCCAGAAGTTTAAGGATCTCCGCGTTGATAAGCCAATATCTGATGCACAGCGAGCAGAAGAGGTATAAGAGTAATAAAACAACCCGTATACTACAATGCAGGGAGCGAATAATGCTTCCTGTATTCGTTTCTTAGTGATAGTCATTATAAATTTGTATTTGTATGTTTGATTTTTTGAAAAATATTTTTGGTAAATATGATTTTGATCCGCTCATTGCGGAGATAAACAATTGGGAAGGGGATATGAAGCAGCTTTCTGCTGAGGAGCTTAAGGAACGAAGTGCTACATTGCGCGATCGCGTTATCAATCAGCAAGTTCCTTTGGATGATGTTATGGCAGAAGCCTTTGCCCTCATCCGCGAAGCATCGCGAAGAACGCTTAACCAGCGTCATTTTGACGTACAGTTGATTGGCGGCATCGTATTGCATCAAGGCAAGATTGCCGAGATGCGCACGGGAGAAGGTAAGACACTTACGGCAACTGCCCCAGTGTACTTAAATGCATTGACGGGTAAGGGTGTGCACGTAGTTACGGTAAACGATTATTTGGCACGACGTGACGCAGTGTGGATGGGGCAAATTTATCATGCACTCGGGGCAACAGTTGGTTGTCTTACCCATGATGCTGCGTTTATCTATGACCCATCGTTTATTGCTCCTAAAGCAGAACTTGCTGAAGCGGAGCAAGTAGCGGACGAAGCACGAGATACACTGGGCAGCTTTAAGGTTGAACAGGAATTTTTGCGACCCGTTTCCCGAAAAGAAGCATATCAGGTTGATATTTTGTATGGTACTAACCATGAGTTTGGTTTTGACTATTTGCGCGATAATCTTGCCTATCGAGCCGAGGACCAAGTGCAGCGAGGTAATCATTACGCCATCATTGATGAAATTGACAGCATCTTAATTGACGAAGCTCGTACGCCGTTGATTATTGCTGCGCCTGATTCTGAATCCAGCGAGCACTATAAGATTTTTGCACGTATCGCAACGATGCTTTCTAAGGACGACTACGAAGTTGATGAAAAAGCGCGTAGCGTTTCCATTAACGATAGCGGTATTTCGAAGGTAGAAACCGCTCTTTCGATTAAGAATATTTATAATCCGGAAAATTTTCAGTTGGTCCATTATCTTGAAGAATCCCTTAAGGCGCAGGTATTGTTCCATAAGGATAAACAGTATGTTGTAAAAGGAGGGGAGATTATTATTGTGGATGAGTTTACGGGCCGCATGATGCCAGGGCGTCGTTATTCGGGTGGGTTGCATCAAGCAATCGAAGCAAAGGAAGGAGTACAAATTCAACAAGAGTCAAAAACATACGCACAAATTACATTGCAGAATTATTTCCGCTTGTATGAGCGTATTGGAGGCATGACTGGAACGGCACAAACATCCGCAGAAGAATTTCACAAGGTATATAATCTTGAGGTGGTAAGTATTCCAACCAATAAGCCACCGATGCGTAAAGATATTAGTGATGTTATTTTTAAGACAAAGGCGGAAAAATATCGCGCAGTTGTTGATGATATTAAGCAGCGCTACGACGAAGGACAACCAGTGTTAGTGGGTACCGCTTCAATTGAGCATAATGAGCTTGTTTCGCATTTATTACACCAAGCGCATATTCCGCACCAAGTGTTGAATGCAAAAAATCATGAACGCGAGGGTGAAATTATCGCACAGGCAGGTAAGCGAAAAGCTGTTACCGTGGCTACGAACATGGCGGGGCGTGGTGTGGACATTATTTTGGGCGGTAATCCGCCAACGATTGAAGAAGGGGAGCAGGTACGTTCATTAGGTGGATTGCATGTTATTGGTACGGATCGCCATGAAGCGCGTCGCATTGATAACCAGCTCCAGGGACGTGCAGGGCGCCAAGGAGATCCGGGTTCTTCCCATTTCTATCTTTCCCTTGAGGATGATTTGTTGCGCATTTTTGGCGGCGACCGAGTGAAAAGTTTTATGGAGACATTGAATTTCCCCGAAGGAGAGCCTATTGAATCTAAGATAATATCAAAGGTTGTAAATGAAGCACAAAAGAAGGTTGAAGGCCTAAATTTCGATGCGCGTAAGCATTTGCTCGAGTATGATGATGTACTTAACAAACAGCGAACGTTGCTCTACAGACAGCGACAGGAGGTCTTAAATGGCAATGCAAAGAATGCCGTTGTTACGATTATTGGAAAAATACACGATCTTCTTGCTGCACAAGCTATCGAACGCCCAGCGCTTGAAGAAATATTGATAAACGCAGAAATCGTTACTGCTGACGAGATTAAAACGGTGGATACACTTAAAGAGTTTTTGGATGCAAAAATTAAGGCACTTACTGAGCCGGCAGGAGAGGTTGAAGTACGTATGCGACTATTAGCAATCATTGATCGGTTGTGGATGGGCCATCTTGAAAATCTTGAAGACTTGCGTGAGTCGGTTCGTATGCGCGCCTACGCACAGCATGACCCGCTTGTGGAATATCGTCGTGAGAGCTATCACTTGTTCCAAGACATGCTTCGTAATTACGAAGATTGGGTATTCTTTAATATTTGGAAGTTATTACCACAGCTTGTTGCGGCTGCAGAAACTCCTGTTGTTACCTTGCAACCTTCGGTTGCACAAAGTATGGCAGGTAAGATTGGGCGCAATGACCCTTGTTATTGTGGGAGTGGAGAGAAATATAAACGATGTCATGGGAAGGATTTGCATACGGCATAAACAAAAAATCGGTTCGCTAACCAGTGGGCCGATTTTTTTGTTATACTGCAGTATATGGATTTGCGGGAGACCTATAATCGAATAGCAGAGGATTGGCATGCTGACCATCAGAATGACGATTGGCATGCCTGCGGTACAGATACACTTCTGCCTTTTTTAAAGGCAGGAGGCTCTGTGCTCGATGTTGGATGTGGAGGCGGTATGAAATCCCGCTATTTTGTTAAAAAGGGATTCCACGTTGTGGGTATCGATTTTTCTGAGAACATGATTGCGATTGCCAAGCGAGAAGTACCGAGCGGTGAGTTTTATGCGCTTGACTTGCATAAAGCGGGTACGCTTGACCGCATGTTTGATTGTATTTTTATGCAAGCAGTGTTGCTGCACGTTCCAAGGCAGAAGGCGGGGGATGTTATTAAAGCGATGAAAGATCTTTTAAACATAGGCGGGTATATGTATATTGCGGTTAAGGATAAAAAGCCAGGAAGAGGCGAGGAGGAAATAAAGAAAGAAGATAATTATGGCTACGCGTATGAGCGATTTTTTAGCTACTTTAGCTTGGATGAAATAAAGATGTACATGCAGCAAGCAGGACTTGAAATTGTAGTTGAAAAAGTAACTCCGGCTGGTAATACTCGCTGGATTGAGGTAATTGGGAAGAGATTAAGTTGATTATAATATAAACCCGAATTTTGAATGCGATTTATAGTAACAATGCTGGCGGTTGTGGGCTATATTGGAACTTTTTAGTAAAAGTTGACAGTATATTATGGTGCGTTGTATAAGTTAATTAGAACAAGCGGCAATCCTGGAAGTTTTTGCATGGTGCAAAAATGATGAGGGTACGCCATAACAAAAAAGGAGAGAGACGCCATGGGAAGAAAAGATGGTAACGCCTCGGAAGAAGGAAGTACTGGCCTTTTGGTGGAGCTTATCGCTGCCGTAGTGAAAGCTATCCCTCGGGACTTAGGCAGGGAAGCGATGAAGTTCTGGACAGAAGGAGAAGGGCGGCAAAGATTAAGAAGTTTTCTTAGCCTCCTCGGGCATGCCGATTATCCGATCGGTAGATGCATTATTGAACTTGAAGGCGAGGCGCATCATGACAAGCAGGAGGTCTTTAAGCAGGTATTAGGGCCTACAACATTTGAGGGGGCAGAGAGATGGTTACATGAAAATGGATTTACTAAATTTGCTGCCAATTTCTATACCCTCAATGGCAAGAATTACCTATGGCACCACGGGATTACTCGGTCTGAGCCGGCTGCTGATGTGGTCTATGCAAGGGTAATATTTCCAGAGGACATGGGGTATTATCGGATCTCCTCGAACGAACTCCCTTAACCGGGTAAAGCCGTCGACTTCGGTCGGCGGCTTTTTAAAAAGCATGGCGGTTAGGGATTCGAACCTTACATAGCTTTAAATATTATGGGGTAGTTTGATTTTAAAGTATCTGTGTGGGCGGAAGCGTGGTATACTGAAAAAATAATGTTTGAGCCAACACGCACAAACCAATGGAAATTTTTCTTGCATGCGCATACGGCATGGGAAAGTATGCTAGAAGATTGTCGCAATGCACGAGTTTCTATTGATATGGAGCAGTATATTTTTGTACCTGATACAATTGGAAAACAATTTATCGCTATTTTGGAACAAAAGGTGCGGGAAGGTGTTCGGGTCCGTTTGCTTTGCGACGCAGCAGGAAGTTATACGCTGTACAAGTCTGCCTACGCGAAACAGCTTATTGTACAGGGAGCTGAAATTTTATTTTTTAATCCTATTAGTCCGTGGCGAATTAATAACTATACCTCATGGTTTTTTCGTGACCATCGTAAGGTGCTTGTCGTCGATTCTCATATTGGACATATCGGTGGGGTGGGCGTGTACCAACAAATGCACGATTGGCGTGATACCAATGTGCGTATTGAGGGATCGATTGTGCATGAATTGAGTGCTGTGTTTGACCAAATGTGGAATAGGACGAAAGAAGGAAAGTTTTTCCGATTTAGTGCGCCATTTTTTAATGCAGAGCTTCGCAATAGTAAGCCGCAAGGGCTTACTAAGTATTTCTATTTTCTTACTAATTCGCCTCGGTTTCATCAACGGTTTATTTATCATAGCTTAATCGATGCGATTAGAAGTGCACGCAGACACATATATCTTACGACCCCTTACTTTGTTCCAGATTTACGTTTGCTTCGCGTGTTGCGCCTTGCGGTTCGCAGAGGTGTCGATGTGCGCTTGGTTGTTCCTAAGACGTCAAATCATGCTATTGTTGATTTTGCTGCGCGATCGTATTTTGGAATCATATTGCGTGCTGGCGTGCGAATATTTTTGTATCATGATCGCATGATGCACGCGAAGACGGTTGTTATTGATGACGACTGGGCCTCGGTGGGAAGCGCAAATTTGGACAGCTTAAGTTTGTTGCTTAATTACGAAGCGAATCTTGTTTGCACAAACCGTTCGTTTGTAAATGAATTAAAAGGACACTGTACAAGCGATATGGAATCGTGTCGAGAGATTGTGCTTTCTCAATGGAAACAGCGTTCACGACTGCAAAAAGTATTTGAAATGCTCACATGGCCGTTGCATAAGTTTTTGTAAGAAAAAGGCCCCGCAGAATATGCGGGGCTATTTGTAAGGCAACTGTGCGGGCTGTTAGCCGCGATTAGAGCGGGGAGTGCGAGGGGCGATGCGACGATAGAAGCCAGGGCGCTGATGTGCGCCGCTGAAACGACGGGTCACTTCGTTAAGGGCTTTACGCGACGGCTGTTGGATCAGTTCCGTGACTTTACTCATGTGGGCGTGCTCCTAGGGAAAGATGATGGTGCTGATGACTATTGTAATCGTGCTTATTGATAATTGTCAACCGCGATAAGGCAGGTATGTGGTGGAAAGGCCGCTTGAAATGGCGTATACTTACTATATTCAAGGAATACCAACCGAGGCTATTTTATTTTGCAATAATGACAATACTTATTAAAAATATTTTATTGATTGATGGCTCGGGACAGCCGGCTGTGAAGGCCGATGTGCTTGTTAAGAATGAAAAGATTGCCGCCATCGGATCGTTTCCTCGGTACCAAGCTGATACTATCATCGACGGTATGGGCGCATACCTTGCGCCTGGTTTTATCGATTGCAATACAAACTCGGATCGGTATTTAACTATTTTTTCTAACCCAACGCAACAAGACTTCTTGCTACAAGGCATTACCACAATCATAGGCGGACAGGATGGAGTTTCGCTTGCTCCACTTTTATATGGTTCATTGGATTTGCAAAAAATATATACCAATCCGTATAAAATAAATGTGGATTGGCATACGGTTTCTGATTTTTTTGACGTAGTAAAGCGTCGACCACTCGGAGTTAATTTTGGAACATTTGTTGGTCACTCTACGTTGCGCCATACAATTATCGGCAATGATTTTCGCGACTTAACGCCAAAAGAGCTTGGCGTCTTTCGGTATATGCTTGATGCTGCAATGAAAGATGGCGCGATGGGTGTTTCATTTGATTTGCAATCTCCTGTTGCGGCGCTTACTCCTGCGAAAGAAATAAAGCTTGCACTCGAAGTTGTGGAAAAGCACAAAGGGATTGCGGCGTTTAAGGTGCGGAGCGGTTCGGATACCACAGTGCATAAAGGGGATACTAATAATCATTTTCTTCCCGCTGTTACTGAAATTATTAACGCGTCTAAAGAAACGGGCGCACGTGTATTGATTACGAACTTTTCTCCTCTTAATGGATTGGAAGAAGAATATCGCCATGCAATTGAGGTAATCGAAGAAAACGCTGCTGTTGCTGATGTGTACTTCACGATGCATCCGTTTGCTCATTCCATCATTCCGATTGTGTCATTTTTGCCTGTGTGGGCTCAACGGGGAGGTATGGACGAAATTTTAAAGGTACTGCAATCTCCTGAGCTTTCAGCAAAAATAATCAGTGAGCTGGAGCACTTTTTAGGAGATAGTATTGTTATTCATGATGCTCCTGGACTTGATCATTTAGTAGGGAAGACACTTCGACAATTTGGCGATGATTGCGGTACCGCCATGCCAGAAACGTTGCTTATTTTAATGCGTACAACGAAATTGCGTGCAACGCTTGTGTATAACAACATTTCACTGCAGGAATTTAACCGTGCATTGCTATGTGACCGTTCACTCGTTGCCTCTTCTGGGATGAGTTTTGAGCGTACACGACCACAAGCGCGCTTGCGATTATTCTCTGACACCATCGCAACGTATTTACAGACAATAGTTACTGATAAAGCAATTTCAATCGAGTCTGCAATACGAAAATTGACTAGTGTTCCTGCACAGCGGTTAGGCATTAAACAGCGAGGGCTTATTCGGGAAGGATATTTTGCTGATCTTGTGATGATTCGTGATTTAAAAATTGAAACGGTATTTGTGAACGGAACGATTGCGGTTCGTGACGGGGCGCTTACTGAAACTCCATTAAGTGGAAGAATAGTAAATCATGCGAATGAATAATTTTCTAAAAAATAATAAGGGAGGACATGCGCCTGATTACGTTTTTTTGTCTACATTAGGCATATTAGTTGTATTTGGAATCGTAATGCTTTCAAGCGCTTCTTCTGATCTTGGGAAGATAAAATTTGACGATACTTTTTACTATCTTAAGCACCAAATATACTATGGACTTCTTCCAGGGATTGTTGGGTTTTTATTTGCCGCATTCTTCCACTATAAAAAATGGCAAACCGCGGCATTATATTTATTAGTTGGAAGCGTTATTGCGCTGCTCCTTGTGTTTACCCCACTCGGTATCCATGCGGGTGGTGCAACTCGATGGGTGAGTATCGGGCCTATTTCTTTACAGCCTGCCGAATTACTTAAGCTGACATTTATTTTGTATATGGCTGCGTGGCTTGGAGGAAAGCGCACAAAACGACAAACGAGTTTTAAAGAAGGATATTTACCGTTTATACTTATCTCCGGATTTATCGCATTGCTTATTGTACTACAGCCTGCAACGACAACGGTTGCCGTTATCATGCTTGCAAGTCTAATCGTATATTATATGAGTGGTGCGAAGTTTCGTTATATTGCACTCACTGTCCTCCTTGGGTTTGTGGCGCTTGTGGGTTTGATTATCGCAACGCCGTATCGTGCTGAACGTGTTATGAACTATTTTAACCCTGAGAAAGTTGATGTGCTTGGTAAGGGATATCATCGACAACAGGCGCTTATTGCTATTGGATCAGGGGGTCCTGCGGGGGTTGGGTATGGGCAATCTACGACGAAATATAAATTCTTGCCTGAGCCAATTGGCGACTCGATATTTGCGGTTATCGCAGAAGAGTTGGGGTTTGCTGGGTCTATATTTGTCCTTGCACTCTTCACCTTGCTCTTTACGCGTGGACTTATGATTGCAAATAAGTGTAAGGATAAATTTGGACAGTTGGCTGTGATTGGTATTATCTCCGTACTTGCTATTCAAACGTTTGTGAATATTGGAGCCATATCGGGTGTGCTGCCCCTTACGGGTGTTCCGCTGCCCTTTATCAGCTATGGTGGAACTGCACTTGCGATTTTCTTGACGATGATGGGAGTTGTAACGAATATATCTAAACATACGTAATCACATAACTAATAATCGATCACTGTACTATCTATGAGAATTCTATTTACCGGTGGAGTAACAGGGGGGCATATTTATCCACTCGTCTCAGTGGCTGAAAAAATTTTAAAGGCGGGTAATGCAGACGCCGGTTTTGCCGACCTTTATTATGTAGGGGTTCCAGGTGTTTACCAGCAACTACTGGAGTCAAAAGGAATAATCGTTTCTCGTATTGCATCGGCTAAGCTTCGTCGCGGTGATGTGTTGCGTAATCTTATCGATTTGCCGGTATTTTTTATCAGCGTATTACAAGCGCTGTGGCAAGTGTTTTGGATTATGCCCGACGTACTCTTTTCAAAAGGAGGTCCGGGTGCGCTCCCTGTTGTATTGGCTTGTGCATTTTATCGCATTCCGATTATTATTCACGAATCAGATTCGGTTGCGGGGCTTACGAGCGCTGCTTCTGCACGATTCGCGAAACGGATTGGCATTGCCTATGTAGCTGCAAAAGAGTCTTTTATTCCGCGTAATGCAAGTGAACGTAAGCGATCGATGATAGAGCAAAAGATAGCACTTATTGGAAATCCAATTCGAGAGTTCTTTTTTGCTAATACCGAAGTAGATAAAGAAGGGGCAAAACGACTTTTTGATTTCGATCCCGCAAAGCCACTCATTCTTATTATGGGCGGATCTCAGGGCGCAGTGCGCATCAATGAATTTATACTATCGGTTGCAGAGGACTTGCTAAGTCAAAATATGCAAATCTTGCATCAAGTAGGGACGAATAATTTTACTGCTGCAGAAGCGGAAATGCGCGTGATTACACAAAAATATTCCGATGCACTCCGACGTTCCTATCGCATGGTTCCGTATTTTGAACAAGACCTTAGGGAAGCGTATCTTGCTGCGGATCTTGTTATTTCACGAGCGGGGAGTGGTTCGATATTTGAAATCGCGGCTATGGGATGCCCTGCCATTCTTATTCCACTACCCGAATCTATTTCGCGCGATCAGGTAAAAAATGCCTTTGAATATGCCGCAACAGGGGCTGCGATCACGTTGGAAGAGTCTAATCTCACGAAGCATATATTCTTCAATCAACTCGAACGACTTACGGCAAATCCTGAAACGTTTGCCTCTATGGCAGCTGCGGCAAAAGCGTTTGCTCGTCCAGATGCCGCTGAAACATTAGCATCAGAAATTATACGACTAGGAAGTAGACAATGAGCACATATATTCGATTTATAATTATAGGGTTGGTCACACTTTTTACGATACCTTCTACTGCGGGGGCATTTGAAGTACCCTATCAAAAAATATTTCAACAACGAGGGTCTATTATGGCTGTTGAAGTGTATGGAAAAACAGAGCCACTATCGATTCAGTGCGATCTCGATGCATGGACCTGTGCAAGCCATGGAACAACAACAATAAATCTTTTTCCTGAATTTATCGAGAAGCAAGTTATTCTTTCTAAAGATCAGTCACTCGCACTTGTTTCTGAAGGATATGGAGTTACACAACAATACGATTTATATACTCTTGGAGTAGGTGTAGCTACTAAAATAAAGACACTCGATTTTAGTGGAGAAACGAAGAAAGCGTTATTTAGCGATGATAATACAAAAATTCTATTTGCGACTACGCGCGGGGAATTTATTGTTTTTGATATCGCAACAAATATAGGGATAAAAAGCATTCCCATTGTTGGGGGTGCCTCGTTTATTCGCTTCTCGCCTCATGGTAATTACATTGCTTATTATGCACCAAGTACGCTAAGCGGAATGGACCGAACATATACATTAGTAGACGTTGCTCAGGGCCATACCTATACATGGAAAGAAAAAAATGATTATTGGGACTTGCTGAGCGAGGAAGAACAAGTATTCGACTTTTCGCCCGATGAGCGATACTTTTTGTATCTGAGTGATCGAGATGGAACGCAAACGATATACACAACGCGTCTTTGGCTACTGGACGGAATTAATAATGGACGGCTAGGAAAGCGTACATTTACGGGGAATTTTACGGTAAATAATCTTCTCTTCGGTAATGATGGATTATTATATGCTACTACGAATAGATCTAATCCATTAATTTGGTCGCTTGATTCGTATGATTTTGCAACACAAGTCTTGAAAGAAGTTGCAAGTGATGTGCTGTACTATCCACCTCCGCAGCGAAGTGGAAATCACATTGTATTTGTGCGTTCAAAAAATGAATTACCCGCATTACACACGTTTAATACAAAGACGCGCGTCGTTACTCCATTACCGACTGCTGTGGATGAAACGTTCTTGCTTGCGGTAGGTAAGATAAAGAATTTTTCTGGCACCTATGGAGTGCTATACACCCCAGACGATTATGATGCGAAAAAAACATACCCCATGATCGTATGGTTGCATGGTGGTCCTCATCGGCAAACATCGCCTTCGTTCCATTCGTATCATAGCTACGGTATCTACGACGTGCTCTTAGAGAATCTTCGCAAGAATGGATTTATCGTATTAAAACTCGACTATCGCGGAAGCTATGGATATGGGAAAAAATTCGCAACAGAATTAAAAGGAAATGTCGGCAAGCTTGACGTGAAGGATGTTATAACTGCCACAACAGTACTTAAAAAAGAAATGGCTATCGGAGAGGTATATCCGATGGGAACGAGCTATGGAGGATACTTGGCACTGCGTGCATTAGCGGATAAGCCGGCATTGTTTGCGGGAGCCATTTCTGTTAACGGGGTAACTGATTGGTGGACACTTATTAAGAACGATCCAGATTCCATTTTCAAAGTACATTTTAACGGAGCACCGTCTTCTAAAAATAAGATTTTGTATGATCAGGCCTCGATCTTTTTACGGTTGAATAACTTAAAAGGAAAGAAGATTGTTTTAGTGAATGGGGAGGATGATGCGACCATTCCCGCTCAGCAGACGACAATGCTCTTTGATGCGCTTGCAAAGAAAAACATCGGAGCAACCGTTATTTCATATGAAAAAGAAGGGCACATTCTAAGTGATAGCGCGAATTTGGATGATCTGTGTTCTCGGGTTATGCAACTCCCGGAGGGGTATGGGGGAAAGACCTGTGTGCAGTAATACTATCAAAATCCACCTGTGAGGGTGGATTTTTGGGGTAAAATGTGGTAGGATAATAGTACTTTTATGAGCATACCTGAACCTATTCGGGTGCGTATTGCGCCGTCTCCGACTGGATTACTTCATTTCGGAACAGCCCGTACCGCCCTTTTTAATTGGCTTTTTGCCCGTCATGCAGGAGGAACCTTTATCCTTCGCATTGAAGATACGGATACAGAACGTTCAACAAAGGCATTTGAAGAAGATATTGTCACCGGATTACGATGGCTTGGTTTTGATTGGGATGAAGGTCCTGATGTCGGTGGTCCGTATGGTCCGTATCGACAATCAGAGCGACTTCCGTTTTATCAAAAATATCTCCAGCAATTGCTCGATGAGGATAAGGCATATCATTGTTTTTGCACAAAAGAACAGTTGGATACAGATAAACAAGAAATGCAACAGCGTGGCGAAACCCCGGTGTATTCTGGACGATGCAGTGCGCTTTCTAAAGAAGATCAGGCGAAGCATATTGCAAATGGCGACGCTTCTGTTATTCGATTACGCGTTCCTACTGAGGGTGCTATCGAATTTCATGACATTATTCGCGATACCGTTTCTGTGCAAGCTACATTGATTGGCGATATTATTATTGCGCGCAGTATTGACTTACCTTTGTTTGCGCTTGCGGGTGTTGTTGATGATTACGAAATGAAAATCTCTCATGTTATTCGTGGTGAAGATCATATTTCAAACACGCCGAAACAAATCGCAATTGCGAGAGCACTTGGTTTTCCTATCCCGGAATATGCGCACCTTCCGCTTATTCTTGCACCTGACCGCAGTAAGCTTTCTAAGCGATACATTGAAACGTCGTTGAATGATTTTAAAACACAAGGATATCTTCCTAATGCACTTGTTAACTTCATGGCGTTTATTGGATGGCACCCAAAGGATGATACCGAGGTTATGTTGCCTGATGATTTAATTCGCGATTTTGATATGGAACGCGTGCAAAAAGGCGGAGGTATTTTTAACTTGGAAAAATTAGAATGGCTTAACGCGCAGCATATTAAACGGCTTTCGATTGATGCACTTGTTGATGCTATCACGCCGTTTATTCCTACTGCGTGGACCACGCAGTCGCAAGTATTGCGACGCGCAGTCGAGGCCGAACAAGATCGCCTTAAGCGACTAACTGAGTTTGCAGAATCAGCCGAGTTCTTCTTTGCGATTGCGGCGTATGAACCAACACTTCTTGCTTGGAAAGATGCTGCCGCAGAAGTTACCAAGGCACATCTACAATCTGTTCTGCAATTACTGGAGCCGATTGACGGGGCACAATTCACAAAAGAAGGCCTTGAAAGCGTACTTATGCCGTTGGCTGATACAAAGGGCAGGGGAGACGTTTTGTGGCCTCTACGGGTCGCTTTAAGCGGTAAAAAGGCATCTCCTGGGCCATTTGAAATCATGCCGGCGCTCGGAAAAGATGAAACGCTCCGCAGAATTCAGATGGGAATTGATAAATTATAATACAAACCGAATTTGTATTTTTGTAAAGTATTTTTATGAATATTGTAACAAAAAAGGGGATAGTTACTCTTGCAATTACTGCGATGGCCGCGGGGTCTTTTGGTGTTGCTTTTGCTCAAACACCAACTGAGCTTAAAGAAGCAATCGAGAAAAAACGACAAGAAGAACAAGCGCTTGGTACGCAAATTAAAGCGGTGCAAGAAAAACTTGAAGTTACTGCCGGTGAAAAACAAACTCTGCAACGCGAATTAAATCAAATTAGTGGAACGGTTAAGCAACTTGATCTGGGTATTAAGCAAAGTGTTATTGTTGCTGAAAAGCTTGGCTATGAAATAAAAGATACACAATATACCATTGAAGAATCTGAGGAGCGTATTTTGGAACGCAAAAAAGAAATTAGTGAAATGCTTCGACAGGTACAACGCAAGGACACATCATCAGGACCCCTCATGTCTATCTTGAGCGGAAAAAAGTTGACGGACACCCTTACAGAGATTCAGGCGTTGCTTGATTTTCAAGATAAGTTTTCGCAAGATATTCGTGAGTTGCAAGATTATACTATTGAGCTCGGTGGACATTTAAAAACTGCCGAAGAGAAAAAACGCTTAAAAGAAATAGAAGGCGAAAATTATAAAAATAAGAAAGTTATTTTAAGTGAAACGGAACGCTATCAGCAACAGCTTCTTGCACAGACAAAAAATAAAGAACAGCTGTACCAGAATTCACTTGCAGAACTGAAGAAGCAGCAAGATAAGATTGACCTTGAAATTGCGCGATTAGAAGAAGAAGCGCGTAAGAGTATTAACTTTGGCGCATTGCCAAAAGTTGATACCAGTCCGTTAATGATGCCGGCGCAAGGAAAACTTACGCAAGGGTATGGATCAACACCGTTTGCACTGCGTAATTACGCAAGTAAACGGCATAATGGTATCGATATTGCCGCACCCGTGGGTACACCGATTTACGCAGCTGCCGATGGGCGAGTCGTAGGAGTTGCTGATCAAGACTTGTATTGTCGAAAAGGTGCATACGGTAAGTTCGTCGCCATTACGCATTACAATGGTTTAACTACCCTGTACGCGCATCTTTCGTTATGGAAGGTTCGTGAAGGGCAAGAAGTCAAAAAAGGAGATGTTATTGGCTACATGGGCAATACCGGATTTTCTACGGGATCGCATTTACACTTTACGGTGTATGCAACACCGACGTTTAAGATTGCGCCAGCCGCAAAGACGTGTGGTCCGAAGATGCCGTTTGGAGGAGACCTCAATCCGTTCGACTACCTCGCTAAGTAAAAACTTTGTTATTGGCGAGCTACTACGTTACGGGCCCCAATTAACTTGGTCGATGTACAACTCAGCACATCTTCCGCGTTAATTTTCCCGTGCCTTGCATCTCATCCAATAACAAAGTTTTTTCACCACAGTAATAGGAAAAAGATTCGCTACAGGGCTCTGTAGCGAATTTTTTCTGTACGGCGGGGTAGTTATAGTGGTATAATGACGCCATATGACAGAACTTCTTAATCAGATCATCGATATTGCAAAAAGCATCGCTCATGTATTCGATGCAAGCATTTGGCCGCCGCTCGTAACAATAGTTAAGAGTATTGGCCACTTGTTCGTTAAAATCCTAGAGTTAAGTATTATGGTGGTACAATGGCTTTTGGATAAATTTTAATTCGTTGTACGTTGTTTTTACACGTGCTATATGGTTTACTAATATTAGTACATCGATTTAATATAAAGAAATGATTATCTCGACGAGATAATCAAGAAAGGAGAGTATTTTGTATGGATAAAAAGCCGTACATCCCCCCGAAGATCGAAAAGGTTGAAAAAATGCAATTCCCAATCGAGATCATCCACGGCGGGAAGAAGATCATCTGCCGTCAATGCTCATCGTGCCATGGATGCAGGTAAAAACACCTCACGGTTTGTTTTCGTAAATGCCCCGCTGCTTGGGGCATTTTTTTAGCACGCATGCTTGTGATATAATTTATTATTATGGCTGCTATTCAAAAGGATTTTAATTTTTTTAAAAAGCGTAGAAAGCAGGCTGTATATGTAAGGCCAAAGGTTATTTTAGTTGATGTCGATGGGACTGTAATCAAGCCACGTATTAAAATGTACTCGATGTCAGAGGAAAAACTTGGCAAACAAGCAGTCGCAAAAATAGAAAAAGATCGCATTAAGCCACTGCGGCAGCAGATGATTAAGCGACAGATTAGTTTTGAGGAGTATCTCCTTGGATTATCAAAAATCGATATCGAGCTGGGTGAATATTATCAGGATTATAAGCAATTCTTTTTTGATTTAGTGAAGCAGGGGATGCTTAACGAACCGCTTATACGCGCATTAGGGATACTTAAGAAAAAACATAACATGAAGGTTATTTTTCTTACGTCAAATCTGCGAATTTATGGGGAGATCATTAGTGACTATGCGCTTCAATTATTAGGTGAAAAAGGCACGTTTGATGGCGCAGTTGGTGCGGAATATTTATTTGATAAAAAAGGCAAGGCAGTTGGTGTAAAAAGTCTTATTAGCCATGATGATGCGAAATTAGGTGCGGTGTCTTTTATGACTAAAGAAACTGCGATCAAAAAATTTTTTAAAGTAAATAAGGTTACGGTTCGCGATGAAGAGATTGCCGTCGTGAGTGATGCCGATACGGCCTTGATGAAACTCTACGGACTTGGTGGTCTTGTGCTGTATCCACTAAGTGAATTATCAAGTCAGTTTAAAGAGATTGAGTATATCCGTAATGCGCGTGAGGGGTTGTTTGATTTTTGCGTGGATTATGCAAAAGGAAAAGACTTAGATATTGCACAAAAAAAGTGGGAGCTAGTACTAAGTGACCCCTCGATATTACGAATGTCTAACAGCGAAATAAAAACATATTTAAAAAATAATGACTAAGAAAAACAATATACTCGTTGCACTCCATGGCCCTGCGGGCATAGGAAAAACAGCTGTCGCAGGAAAATTGTGTAAAAAGCTACCGGGCAAGACTGCGCGTATTTCGATCGACGTACTTCGTGATATGACTTGTATGAGGTACACAAGCGGTCGCCAAAGCGATGAATATATCACTTTGTCCAAGAAACTTGCTCCTGGGCTAATACAGGACCTTTTTTCCAATGGGTTTAATGTTGTTGTGGAGATAGCTCCGCCTACAGCAGCAGATAAGGGGAAAACTGATACGTGGCTTGTTAGTGAACTGTGGCGCTTAGGAGGAAGTGTTTTTTTACTTGATGCGCCGTTGGCTATGGTGTTACAGCGAAATAAAAAACGTACCGGTGAATTTGGCCAAGGAAATTTAACCAAAAAGTTAACTGAACAATTATATCGATATTGTGAAAAATATTTAAATAGAAACGATTACATCGTTATTGAGACAACAAAGATTGGAGCGGATAAAGTAACATCGCTTATTATTGAGAAATTAGGGTTCTAAGGAATAAAAATAGTATATGGGATATACGGTAGAACCGTAGTGTTTAAAAGAGCTCATATTATCCGTCGTAAAACCTACATTTTGCGACAGATGAATAATGAGCATTTATCTATCCTCTCGAATTAAGCTGTATCTTTTACGCGAGTATCATATTTAATTAATTTACATAGTGCTCACCTAGTAATAATCTTAGGTAAAAAATTCCCACCGGTTGGTGGGTTTTTGTTTGTTGTTTGTACTATGGCGGCGTAGGTTTTACGCCGCCATAGCGAGTTCCTTCAGGCGCTTTAAATATGGGCGCCTGTGGGTCGACAAAAAGTCGTTCCGCTCAAGGACCTCTTGGGGGTCAAGGATCATGACCTCCTCCCCTTTGTTCCTTTGCGGGTGAATACCGGCGATGGAATCCACCGTAACCCGAAAGAACACGAGGTCGTGGTTCCACTTATGGACCACAGCGATCTCCTCAAGCTTCGAAGGGTCGACTCGTATCCCGATCTCCTCAAAGACTTCCCGTTCGGCACACTTTTTTCGGGTTTCGCCCTCCTCTACGTGTCCTCCAGGGAACTTACAGAGAATGGGATTCGGTTTCGATTTATCCCGAATTACCACAATCCCATAGCATCCGCCACGGGGATTGTTTACTTCAACAAACACTACTGTCGCTGCTGGTCTTTCCATCCTCTTTCGCCTCCTTTCGGCCTATTTCGAATAAATGCGCTGTCTTAAATAAAACATTATTATCTAGATTAGTCAAGGGCCACGGCCCTCGGCGTAGTCGGAGGGTTTCCGCTGGCTCCTAGGTTTGGTATACTAGGGCATACAAATTTTATTTTATGTACTACAAAACCGGCGATGAATTTAAAGAAGTTTCTGGATACGACCTTGAACGTGGTTGGTATCCCCGTGTGACAAAAATATTGGAAATTAAAGCAAAGCCAGCACTCTATAAATTTTATGGCGAGCTGACGAGCTTTGACGAAGGTGAGCAGATTAAAGAAAAGTCTGCTTCAGAAGGAACGCTTATTCATGAGGCTGCTGAGCAAATATTTGCCGGTGTCTCCCCTATCGTTGACCCTGCGATACAACCGTCGATCGATGCGTTTAATCAATTTTTGCAAGACACAAATATTCAAGTCGATAAAGAGTATATTGAGAAGCGTGTTGTTAATCACACTGAACGATACACGGGAACATTGGATGCATTAGCGCTTATTGATGGTAAGTTTGGCGTTTTGGATATTAAAACGTCGCAATCAATATATCGCGACTATAATTTGCAAACCGCTGCGTACATGGGCGCGCTTGATAAAGAGTTCAAGAATTTACAGACACGTTGGATATTGCGTATTGATCAAGCAAAAGAATGTATCAAGTGTGGTGCTTCGTTGCGGCAAAAAGGTGGACGCGATAAAGTGCGCGCTGGATTTGGTAAGGGAGATCCAAACTGCGACCACGAGTGGTCTGACATGAAAGGCATCGTTGAGCTAAAAGAATTTCCCTATTGGCAGAATGATTACAAAGCATTTCTTGCGGCAAAGAAACTATGGGAATGGGAAAATGAATATTGGTTAAAACAAATCGGATATTTGTGAGATGAAAAAAAAGGGAGCCACTAGGGCTCCCGTTGTAGTTACACAGACATTGCGTTTAGACGAACAGGCTTCTTTCGAAAAACTGCACAAGATTTTCTCCGACGACGGTGTGAGTTTTTTCGCCGGCGATATCACGAATACTATTCGCGATGTGCTCGAGCTTGTTCGGTCCGAGAAAGATCTCTGGGTGTTCCGGATACCGCGCACCCCATGTTCCCTGGGGGTCGATCTTCGTGCGCATCATTTCAAACTGCGCACGTGCTTGCTCCTCGTCCACGTTCGAGTATGTCCCGTCGCTTCCGATAACGACAGACTCGATGCCACACACATTAATTGCATGCCTGATGTGTGCTCGGAAATGATTAATGTCCTCGTTTCCGTTCCCGAGAATAAATTCGAGTGTTGGGATGCCGATTACACCGCCACGTTCTGCAATCTCGCGCAATACCTGGTCGGGTAAATTGCGGAAATGCGGATACACTCCGTAGCACCCTGTGTGCGATGCCATTACTGGAAGAAACAGCCGAGCTTCGTGGATGAACCTGAGCACCTCCCTTGCCATGCGATGACTTGCATGAGCGAGATCGAGAATCATGCCCTTTTCCTGATCCATCGCCCTGAGAACGTCTTTTCCTGCCTGCGTTAGTCCGACATCCAGGTTCATACACCCACTGCCGTACATATTCACGGTGTCGTACGCCAGTGAGATAACTTGAATGCCAGCGCCTTTAAGGGCAGTAATGTCCACATTGTCCGGAAGGTTTTGAAGCCCCAGGATAATAGCGGTCGAGTTATCTTCGCGAGCCATCACGATGTCATCTGTGTGCGTTGCGATTGTAACCAGGCTATCTGCATTTTGGAACAGGGCCACCTTAAATTTCTCGGCCTCCTCCAGCACCATGCTGGTTGTTGGTGCCCACGGCGGAGCACATGTGACAAGCGCCAAGTCAATTGCCATGTCACTCGTGATTGTCGGGGGTTGTCCGGGCATTCCGAAAAATGCCATCGCGTCTGCTCTTCTTGCCATTGTCTTGCTCCTTTTCTCTGTAGTTGTAGGATAGTGAACTGACTATATTATGAACATATTCTATATATTTGTCAAGGTACAAAAAGGGAGCCACTAGGGCTCCCGTTTGGGTCATGCATCGGCATATCCGGCCCGCACTGCGGCATTGCGCAGACGTAACCCGATAAACGAATCAGCTGGGATTATTATTGCGTTAAGGAAGACTGCAGATATCTCGTTCACTGCTCGGTCAATGTAGTTCTTGTAGAAGTCCAGGTTGCCGCCGTTTGGTCTAAATGACTTCACGACATCGGTGAGCGTATTTTCAAAATCAAACGCCCATTCCATCAGTACGTCCTCGACATCCTCTGCGTATTCGATTGAGGGGGCGCATATAACAAGTATCCGTTGTCCACTAGGCGAATTGTGTAGATATTCCCCTACTGCGCCATCATCAATGATGATGCAAATAGTTCCAAGGGTTTCTTTTGGACAATCCTCCTCTTCGTAGTTTAAAAAGATGTCGTGACGTTCGATTAGCTCCCCGATGTAGTTTGTCAGCATTTCAACTACCAGATCTTCTTCCTCCTCATCCGCTCGAAATTCTGCTCGATCCGCGGGAGACATTCCAAGTAGTAGTTCTACCATCGGTCACTCTCCTTCCTTAAGATATATAAAGGTAACTAACCCTAGTGTGCGCTATAAGGGCTAAGCCTGTCAATTGCCCGTGGCAGGAGGGCATTTTTGAATAATGATGGGCGTACGGTGTGCGTTATTGCCGACAATATAACCAATTGCGAGGCTTAGAGTAACTGCAAGAAACAAGGCACATGTAAAAAGAAGCTCCTTTTTTCGCTCCGTTCGTGCTTTTCGCATGGTCATTTTGAGTAAGAAAACACGGTCATGTAGTCGCATAATGGATAAAATATGGCTTAAAATGAACACGGTGTCAGGTCGGGGTAGCCCGTTGACAGAATAGCTAATTATACTCTATACTGAGGTGTAATAAAAAGTAACGTAGATAGCGGTCATACGGCACCACGCTTTATGATCATTTTTTCTCAATAGCGATATGGCACATACCAAAGCCAAGGGGTCTACCAAAAATGGCCGAGACTCCCAGGCTCAACGATTAGGAGTAAAGCGACAGCACGGCCAGACTGTCGGCGCCGGTGAGATCTTGATCCGCCAGCGTGGAACTAAATATTTGCCAGGTCTCAATGTAGCCCGAGCAAAAGATGACAGCCTTTACGCGATGATTCCAGGAACTCTTCAGTTCTTGTCTCGCTCAAAAGTATGTTTTAACGGCAACCGTCGAGAAGTAAAAGTTTTGACGATTGTTGCAAAGACAGCTGTAGAAGCATAACCCTTTATAAAAACCCCTCAGCCTAGGCTGAGGGGTTTTTGTTTCATCAATATTTGTTGTGTCATTCCGGCGGATGCGGGAATCCATCTTCATTTTTTAGAACATCTTTTCGTTCCACTTTTTTTATAAAAAGTAGAGTAAAAAATCGCGAGCGAATAAAAATAGGGGGATGTGTTCTGGAATTTCTAACAAAACTGCGAACTCGCTCTTGCGCACCGCTCAGACACCGCAGTTTTTGAGGAAATTTCTATCGCACATCTAATCCCCTATTTTCACAGGCTCGCAGATAAGGATTAATAGAAGAAACTCAGGCACCGAGCCCATCCGGCAAGCTCAGGGTAAAGTTTCTTCCAATATTTTTCCAGCGACCTTTCTCCGAAATATTTCCATGTTCGGAAAAATGCAATTAAAATTCAACGTACTTGTGTTGTTGTTAGGATATTAATCGCCTCTTTTATTTTGTCATCAAAATTTTCGTCCATATTCAAAACGGCGAGTTTATATTTCTCCACTCCTTCTTTGAAGAAATTCCCGTAGGTGCAGATCATGTTCGCAATGCTTCGATATGTTTCTTTACTATGAGTGCGTCCCAATATCCAATCATCGGGAGTTGTGCTCTTCTCTATCCCCTCAATAAATTTTTCGAGGTCTGATTTTATAAGAAAAATACTTTTTATTTTTCCTGGATATTTTTGGATAAGCTTCGCGGCAAGCTCGGGTTCGATATGGTATCCTTCGATAATAAAATCATTGCCGTAAACGATCTCGCACTCTGCAAACATTTCTATTGCTTGATAGGAAGTTTTTGCTTGTTGTCGATATGCATCGATAATTTCCTTTGCTGAATATTTAGAAAATTTTTCATCGTTAGTGGCGCTTCGCTGGCCTAATGTAGGAAACTTTCCCAATATGTCCTTTTCGTTGATATAGGGACGGATAATACATTCGAGTGTATCAGTTGAAACCCAAGGAAGCCCTAGTGATTTTGAAAGGGTTTTTGTTAGTGTTGTTTTGCCGCATTTTGGTGGTCCACCGATAAGATAAATCATACTATTTATTTCTAGACAAAGAATTAATAGGGAGTACTCAAAGACCCCATTCTTTCGAAGTATATTTCGCTTGCTGTAATAAGAGTTCGATTTGTTTTTGTATTTCTAAAACATCAGCATCCGTTAAGGATTCGACGTTGTCGTAGAATCCAGTTTCGCGATGTGGCGCTTGAATTGCATCACCCCATTTGTTTATAGGTGCGCTTTTTGCGCGGCCATACAAATGAATATGGAGATACGGACCTTCGGGCTTCAAAACACTCCAATTTCCATTATCTTGGTAGTTTATTCTTCCAATATCAATGCCCTGATTATTAAGGCCAATAGTCATCGCTTCACCAACGAGCATTGTTAGGCGCATAAGTTCGATTGCTAGTTTAGGCGACAATTGTGTGCGATCAACAAGTCTAGTCTTAGGGGATATTCTAATATGCCCACCATCAGTACGTGAAACATGGGGATGATCGACTGCTTCAACAATAAAATTTTCCGTTTGATATATTTGTGCCATTGTGATATTTTCTACGATCATCGCAGATGAAATGCGAAATATTATTTATTTAGAATAACCAATTCCCTAACCCTTCCTACTGGAGTGGTGTATAATATTTGCTCTGTAGTGCTAAATATTTTTGATAACCTATTTTTCCAGTCATCGTAATAAAATTTGCATGGCTCATAGTCATCTTCTTCATTATAGACAGTCCCCTTTGCTGGATTATCGATAAGAATTAGTCCGTTAGTTTTTAACATATCCTTCGCTCTTTTAATTGTAGTCAATTGTGCCTCTTTTGAGAACTCCCCTATAACTGTCCATGGGAAAATAATTACATCAAAATTATTGCCTTGATAGTTTTCAAATGCAGAGTAGATAACCATGTCCTCAACATTCTTTATTCCATTATTCGCTAAATAATTTTTAAAAAAAATGAGGTACGGTTGATGCTGTTCGATTCCTATGTATTTATAAACGCTTATTAAATGCTTGCCTATCCTACCGGTCCCACACCCGACTTCTAGAATAGAATTATTGATTTTAAGATATTTTTCGAATTGTAAAAAATCAGCTGGACTCTCGCCTCCTAACCCAGCTTGCTCGGCAAAGTAATTTAATTCTTCACAATTTACATTATCGTATACGGACATGTTTATTTCCAAAGCATTTTATCTATGCAATTTTACTGTTCCGGATTAAGCATTACTACTATCTTCGCATCAACGCCGTGGCCGAGGGGGATTGCGACTTCGTTTGCGCCGAGCGTTTTGATTGGCTTTTCTAGCTCAACTTTCACAACCCCCTTTTCTTTTCCGAGCGGAGATAGCTTTGATTTAATTGCCTCTTCTACTTCGTGTTTTGTTACGGAGCCAAATACTTCATTATGCTTGCCAACTTTTGTTGTGAACGTAAAAGGGCTTTCGTTCATTGCTTTTACTGATGCGAGCAACTCTTCTACGAGTCTCTGTTGCTGCTTTTCCTTGCTTTCCTTTTGTACTTGCAACTCGTGTGTTGCTTGACCTGTCGCAACCTTAACTAATCCTTTTGGGATAAGGAGGTTTTTGGCATGGCCATCGGAGACGTTTTTCACGTCGCCTTTTTTACCGAGACCTTTTACGTCTGCTAGGAATATTACCTTCATGTTTTTTTAAATATTCCTATATTTGTCGAACTGCTTCGTTGCGGGCCCCTGTTGTCTCGGTCATCGTACAATTAGCACGTTTCCCTCGCCAACTCTCCCCTGCCTACCGGCAGGCAGGCGCGCCTCGCATTTCATCCAAATCTAGAAATATTTTTTAAATTATTCTGGATACTTTTTATTTCAGTTGTTCTTTAAGCACCTCAACTGCCTTATCGAATTGCGGATCTTTTTCTGCCTTTACATCTTCTTCGGTTATAGCAATTTTTACATCAGGGGTAAGCCCGTTTTTGTCGATGACGGTTCCGTTTGGCGTGAGCCAATGTGCAATCGTTATCTTTACCATCGCGTCCGCTTTGAGCGGAATTAATTCTTGCACGCTCCCCTTTCCAAAGCTTTTTTCTCCGACGAGCTTAGCGCCATTATTATCGCGTAATGCTCCAGCGAGAATTTCAGATGCCGATGCTGACCCTTGGTTAATAAGTACTACTGTTGGCGTGTTGCGAAATACCGGAAGACCTTGTGCTTCGAAATTTTCGTGCCCATCGTTATCTGCCTTAAACTTTTCGGTTACGACAACACTTCCTCGATCAACAAACCATCCCGCGATGTTTACTGATGCATCGAGATATCCTCCTGGATTGTTACGTAAGTCGAGAATAATCCCCTTTGGATTTTTGTCTATTGCTCCTGCAACTGCTTGATAGAAAAGAAGTGGAGATTTTTCGTAAAAGTTATAAAGCTGAATGTATAGGATTTTTCCGTTAGCATCTTCTTTGCCTGCGTCATTGACCATCTTCCAATCGAGTGTTGGGATTTGAATCGCATCACGTACTATTGGAAAATCTTTTGTATCAGACCATCCTTCGCGAAATAAGGTTAGTGTTACAGTTGTTCCCTTTTCGCCACGAATTTTCCCTACTGCAGTTTCTGTGGTAAGACCATGCGTATCTTCATCATTTATCTTTACAATTGCATCGCCCGCTTTTATGCCTGCTCGTTCAGCAGGTGTATTTTTTAACGGTGCTACTACAACAAGTTGTTCGTTTCGAATACCTATTTCTGCTCCAATACCTCCGAATTCTCCACTAATCTCTTGGGCAAAATCGTCTGCTTCTTTGGGTGGCATGAATACGGAATAAGGATCACCAGTAGATGCGAGCATGCCCGAGATTGCCCCATAGACCTTCTCTTGCTCGGTTATATTCTTTGCATCGACGTATTTATCATCGAGAACCTTCCATGCGTCCCAAAACAAGCTAAAATCAGCGTTTGTTTCCTTGCCGTCTTCTAGATTCGTTACTCCTTTTACAATAGTGAGCTTTGGTTGTTCAGCTCCCTTGCGATATCCATACGAAAAACTCGCACCTCCGAGAAGGACGATTATTAGTACGATACTAACCGCAAGTGCTATGCGTGTTGCCAGTTTTTTCATTGCTCCATTGTATCAAACGGAGGGCTTGAAGTCTATTGATTTTACAATCGAATATGTTGCCCCTGTGCTATCTAGGCGCGATTCCATAAGGTCTATGGTCGCAGGTGTAAATGTGAGCGTGCTCGGAAATGTGGTTACATGCCCCTCTATTTTTCTTCCCTCGGGAAGATTGGCGATATTAATATGCCCATGATATGCCGGATGCGCTTCTCCTTTTTGAAAAATACCCTTTGCAGCGAGCCCCTGCTCAATCATATGTTTTAGCTGCCCAAGTGCTTCATTGGTTGGCGTTATGGTTGTTATCCAAATCATACGCGGTGGTCGCTTTGGTGGTGCGGTTGTGAGCGTTCGCAGAGAAACAACCGGTGTACTTATTTTTGTTACCACAGTGTGTAACACATCCTCAATAACCGAAAGCGCTTCCTCGGGCTGGTTTCCTAAAAATTTAATTGTTAGATGCCAATTATTTTCTGGTATCGGATGCGCATCTGTATACAATTCCGCAACATTCTTTTTATCTAAATCAACCGCATTGCGAATAGTTGTTTTGATGTCTTGGGGAAGATTGATTGCGATAAATAGTTTATGTTCCATATATATGTTTACGGCTGAAGAATATCCTCTGTCCTTCCGTTTATTGCAATAACAACTTCCTTTACGCTTGGGAATTGTTTAAGTGTTTCGGTAATTTGTGCGCGAATAGCGGTTACGCGACATGAACCACCAACTGCTTTATCAAGCTCTTCGGAAAAATCTATATACGCCACTCCATTTTCGATAGTGAGCGTGTTAATGCGCACGTTCGGATTGATGTTGGTAAAATAATCAGCAGCCTTCTCTGCCTCCATTGGTCCTTTAAGAAGTTCTTCGATTGCTGCACGCCCTATCCCTTCGGTCCATGGTATTTCGCGTGTCGATGGAAAAACTTTGTCACAGAGAAATGCCGGATCAAGTTTGCTGTTATTAAAAAAGACATTAATTTTTATCGACGATAACTCAAAATTAACAGGCACCTCAAACGATTTTTCGTGTTCCTTTAATCCGCTTGGATTGTCATTTCTAAAAATTAAGAATCCGGTTTTTGTGGTTGGCTTTTTGAATTCGAATTCTCCCTTGAACGGAACGAGTGATTCGGACATCCAGTCTTCGGTAGCAGTTACATAATGCTTCCCGAGTAGTTTTCGGTTTGCATCGATAATTTCTACGCCAAACACTGCCTCGAAGTACCACATACCTCTCGCTAATCCTTCGACGAGTAATGGGCTTGTTGCTACAGTATTTTCTGTTGGGATCGTTATAATAATTTCTGGACTTGTGATGATACGAATATCATTCGCGAGCATTGCATTTTTTGCGATTGACTCCCCTTTTCCTTCTATAGTGTATCCAATATGTATAAGCGAACTTTCTACGGATTTATTTTTTTCATCAACAAATTTTGTTTCTGGGGTAAAGGCTATTTGTATTTCTTCTGTTGTTGATACATCTTTTATGGTTATGATTTTTGCGCTTTGCATAACCTGAATAACTTCACCACGCACCGTTTTGTTCATGCGTATAATACCATCTTTTTGTGAAGTGGGTGGGACGATTTTTTCTGGCCTCTGTTGCCATAGCACAACCATGCCAATAATAAGCGCAGCTCCGATTAGTGCAACTGTTGTGAAGAAAAAGGCTCGTGATCTCATATGGTTACAGTCTATTGCTTGTTTGTTATTGGTGCAAGTCGATATATAACGCCTGCCTTGTCGTCGGAAATATATGCGGCTCCGTTTGCGTGAAATAGAATATCTACTGGGCGACCAAGCGTTTTTTGTTCGCCATCTATCCACCCCGTGATAAAGTCCGTTACACCTTCATATGTGCCATTTGCATTGAACTGATGGCGTACGATTTTGTAACCGGTTGGCACGCTGCGATTCCATGATCCATGATATGCGACTAAAAGGTCGTTATGATATTCTTCTGGCCAGCTATTCGGAATAAATGCGAGCCCAAGTGGGGCAGAATGCGCTTGAATGTCGATGTAGCTCGGGGTTTCGAAAGGCTCCATGCACGGGTTGCGGAAATAGGTATTTTTATCAAATTCCGTATCATGGCTGTTTTTCCCGTAACAAATTGGCCACCCATAATTGCCGCCCTGCTTGATGATATTGATCTCGTCCGGAGGGGTATTATCGCCTAAGAGGTCTCGGCCCATTTCCGTGGCCCAAATGTCTCCTGTGAGTGGGTTAAAAGCCATAAAAACGGCGTTACGAAGCCCTCTAGCGAACGTTTCTGTCTTTCCTGTACCGATGTCTATTTTTGCAATTGTCGCCCTATTGGGGTCGTTTTCGTTGCAAACATTGCAGGACGAACCAATGGAAACAAGGAGGTTGTTTTTGTACGGCAACAGTGTTCGCGTACTGTGCCCTCCGCCACTCGGGAGGGATGCAATAACCCGTTTGTTAGTTGCGGTTAAGGCTGCTGCGTCGTAGGTAAATTCACTTACTTTATCTGTTTCAGCGACGTATAGTTTGCATATATTTTCTTGTGCGCACTGCACAAGAATGCCATGGGGTGCGTTTAATCCGGAAACGACTATTTTTGTCTCGTCGCTTTTACCGTCGTTGTTTGTATCGATAAGCGCGACTACGTTCCCCTTACCCGGAATACTTGCGAGTAAAACATTGCTAGGATCAGTCGTTAGTACGCGCGGATCATTTAAATCTTTAGCAAAAATAGAAAGTGAAAATCCTTGCGGTATACGGAGCGGTCCTTGGGATATAACTGGCGCTGTTTGTTTAGGCGGCTTTGGCGTTGCCGTCGTGGTTGTTGGTGTCGCCTGCTCTTCTGGTTGCGATACCGATGTAGATGCTTGTTCGATAAGTCTCACGATGTCTTGCTCCGGCTTTGTGATTGCGGGCCAAATACCTCGGAGTTGTGTCCAATATACTATCGTTCCTCCGACAACCGCGAGTGCAATAAGTATTCCTCCTGTGGTGAGAATTATTTTTTTCATATATGTTCAGTATAATTTTGTCCTACAACTTTCCAGTCGAGTACGTTCCACCAGTTTTGAATATATTCGGCTCTTCGATTTTGATAATGAAGATAATATGCGTGTTCCCAAATATCGATAACCATAAGGGGCGTGTCTCCCGTCATGAGTGGATTATCATGTCCTTGGGTTGAAGTAATGGTAAGTTTTTTATTGGTCGCGTCGAATACTAACCATACCCAGCCGCTTCCGAAAAGATTTGTTGCTGCCACAGTAAACTGTTCTTTAAATGCGACAATACTACCGAAGTCGTCGACAATTGCCTTCCCTAATTCTTCGGGAATATCTTCCTGCGCAGTTGGGCTCATGCAATTCCAATAGAATGTATGGCTAAAATGTCCGCCTGCGTTATTACGAACGGTTGTGCGAATTGTTTCAGGGATTTCATCGAGCATCGCGATGAGCTCTTCGGCGGTTTTGTCTTGTAGTTCGGGATATTTTTCAAGCGCTGTGTTGAGTTTATCGACGTACGATTGATGATGTTTGCTGTGATGAATTTCGAGTGTTCGCGCATCGATAAATGGCTCGAGTGCATTGTATGCATACGGAAGCGGTGAAAGTTGGTGCATAAAAATAAGTTGGTTAGGTTACGCTCGACGTTGCTTCTATTATATCAAATAGTAACAAAAAACGCCCCCGAGTGGGGGCGTTGAAACTACTTGTGAAACGTGTAATTGAATAACACGTTTGAGTCCAGAAAATAGGTAATCGTCTGGCTTCCTTCACGCACAGTGATCTCTGAGTAGCTAAAGAGATTTCGTTTTGTCTTGATGACTTCGGTGATAGTTGGATGATCTACTCGCAGTTCTTTTAGAACGCCGTCCGACGTCCACCATGCATTGTTCGTGGGGATGACTACTACGTTCACTACCACGATTAGCGCGATAACGATAACGATTATCAGCTCGATAAGCGTGTATCCTTTGCAATTACGAAGGTTGGTCATGGCCCTGCTCCTTTTGTTGAATGCTTTGAACGATGCGTTTATGCCTCGTCCAAGAACTTGATGAAGATCAACGGCATCTTGCGTATTTCGTGCCGTCCATGCAACAAATTCACGACTCGCTGCACTTCCTGGAATGCTTTGATATCCGGGGCGACGCATTCGAGATACGGAAACGGATCGCCTAAATGATCGGCGACTTTTGACTGAACAATTTCGGTCACGAGTTTATGTGCCATACGGGATGACAACGCGGTAACGATTTCTCGGCGAATTTTTTCCGCCTCCACTTCTCCAACTCCATGAATCTTCACAATAATCATCGGTTGTCCTCCTGTGTGAGAGTTAATAGTGCTGATTAGATTAAATAATAATATATAAAATATGTCAAACTAAAAACGCCCCGAGGTGGGGCGTTGGGTGTATTTCGAGTTATCAAATACAGCTATGAAGCATCGGAGAGCTCCACGTATAACAAAGGCATTTTTGGAATTTCGTAACGCCCCTGCAGTATCGTAACAACTCGCTGCACTTCCCTGAAGCTTCGACGATCATGCGCAGTGCATTTGAGATACGGGCACTTCTCTTCCCTGTGGTTCTCGATGTTGGACAAAATAATTTCAATCACGAGAACTCTTTGTAATGGGATTGATGCTGCGTTGAATATCTTTGTCCGCAGTGCCTGTGCGTCGCTCGTGTTGGCGCCGTGAATTTCTAAGATCGTCATGCGGGCTACCTCCCTTTGTCTTAGTCTGCCGCGGGGCGCAAGCGCCCAGTTTCCTCGAAATACTCGATCTCCTCGAGAATCATGAGTCGCGCGCCGACGATATCGAGTGCGTCGGGAGTTGCCTCGTAAAAGAGGAGCAACTGCAAGACCTTTTCGATAATGTGTTGGCTTAACGTTTCCGGCTCTATGCCGGTGGGGCCCTTCTTTTCCGTTGCCCATCGATAGAGGTCTCCGTAATTCGCGAGTTTTGCCACCTCGTCGCCGATCTGTTCGCTGTCCATAGACGTCACCTCGTTTTTAGGATGTTTTGAGCTGTCCCTACTGTATTTATTTTTTGTAACGATGTCAAACAAAAAACGCCCCGAGATGGGGCGTTTGGCATTACCGCGGACGGTATGCGATAACCTGCACGACTTCGATGTCGTACGTTTCTGCTGCGCAGAGATGTTCGCAGGAATCGATGAGCCCGATGATGCTGCGATGGTCCTCATCGGGAGTGATGTATGCCCGCAGAAACGGACGATTTCCTTGGCGCTCAACGCGCTCGCATACGCCGTTGACGACCGTGATACGGCAATCTTTTCCTGGTCTGTGATGCCGGATGTGCCTCCTGAGCTTGTTTCGATCGTGAATCATTTCTTCGAATTCGTGTCCTGGTCTGCCTCCAAACTCGATGTGTATCATGGAAACCTCCTCTCTCCTTCGATTAGGGTGATGGAGCTACTCGCACTGTAAGTATTTTAGGAGAAAATGTCAAACTAAAAACGCCTCGCGGCGTCTTTATGCTGAAATTATTTTAAGTGTATCGTTATCGACCCATATTGCTTGGTTGTCATGCAGTAATATGAGCGGTTCTGCGTGGTTGGAGAGCTCCTTAATAATCTCGGCATATTCACTTGCGAATTCCGGATTATTGCAGTGCGGAATGACGCCGAAGTTGATAAGCCCTAATCCCCTTCTGTTGGGGACGGTATCGAGAAATTCTTTCTCACCCTCGTCAAACGCAAATAGGGCGAGTGATTCAGAAATAATCATTGAGCCTGCGCTTGATCCTGTATAGATAACAGATTCGCTTTTTACTGCGTCGATAATACTCTGCCCTAGATTTTTTTCTCGTAATAATCCGACGAGATAAAAAACACTTCCGCCGGCAATATGTAGAATGTCTGTATCCTCGAGTGCCTGTGTGAGCGCTCCCGTCGAAGTGGTTCGTAGGTCTATATCAGTCAGCTTGTAGCCGAGCTCCGTGAATTTAATTCGATCATTACTTACCCACCATGCATCTTTTGTAGGATAGTTGTCAGATGCATTTGCAATAAATAAAACTTTTGTAGCCGCTTTGTTTTGCAAAAGCGGCTTAAGGAGTGGAAGGGTTTTATCGATTGCGGATGCGAGGAAGAGTTTCATTTATTTAACCTTTGCTCCTGATTCAATATCTTTTTCTGGAGTAAGGAGTACTGGGTTTTCCGCTCCGCCTGCAGCGAGTAGCATACCATGGCTTTCCACACCCATTAACGCGCGTGGGGCGAGGTTGGCAACGATGATAATTTCTTTACCAACAAGCTCTTCTGGGCCATATGCTTTACCGATGCCGGCAACAATCTGTCGTTTTTCATCCCCTACTTCGAGCTGAAGCTTAATTAATTTTTCGGACTTCTCTACTCGCTCAGCTTCCATAATCTTCGCCACCTTTAATTCTACTTTTGCAAAATCGTCGTAGGTAATTTCTCCCTCGTTTGTTGTAGTGTGTTCTTCCTTCGTTACGGCTGGTGCTTCTACTAGCTTCTCATGTTTTGTCGCCACCTTTGGCTGACGCTTGGCATAGAGATAATACACATCAAGGATTCCTAGTGTGTTTATGAGAAGCAATACGACGAACCAAACTCTTTCCTTTCGCTCAAATGCTCGTAATAACGCAGCTCCTTTTATTGTGAATGTCCATATAAATAACAAAAGAAATTCGACTGGATGATTAAGAATAAATATGAATAGTAAATATTGTATTTCCATAAATGTGTAATTAAATAAATTGCTCTTAGTGCTAGTATGATTGTTTTGCTCCTAAAATACTATATCAGTCATCATCCTCATCGTCATCACCTCTATTATTGCTTGCTCCCACGGGGACGGTTGGACTTGTGGTTTGTTGTATTGTTTGCGTATTTGCTACTTGGCCAACTGCGCCTACGAAGAATGATGCAAGTAGTTGGTGCGCGTTCGTTGAATGAGGAAGACCTTCAAATGCTGCTCCCCCATCTTTGCCACAATAGCGCAATATTGCAGAAGTGCCTCCCGGATGTCGTGGTAAATAACTCGTTACATTATACACATTATTATTAACGATCATCCAACAATCTTGTGCTATGTTATGCTTTGCTATTTCTTGTATGGATAATGCTACAGATGCATTTGGTTGCGTGGATGGAGCTGTTGGCTGTGTTGCCGGTGTATTTGATTGTGGTTTAGTAGTGGGGCTCGCAGTTGGAGCAACTGCAATCGCTTCTTGTCCGAGATCACCGATATAGTAAGCCTTTAATAGTTCGTGTGCATTTTGAGAATGCGGAGATGGGCTCGTGGTTCTTCCTTTCGTGCTATATGCTCGTGTTGCGTCTGTGCCGCATGTTGGCAGAATTGTATCTGCATCGCCAGGATGTTGATTTAAATACGAAGTAACGTCATATATCTTTTTATCAATCAATAGCCAGCAACTTGATGCGCTCGCATGCTTTGCCAGCTCTTCTTTTGTTAAGATTGTACCCTGTGCGATTAATTGCGCGGGATTGTTTTGCGGCGTTGGATTGTTTGTTTTTTCCTGGAGTGCAAAGCCCGCGGTAAAAAGCGACGTAACAAATGCCCAAAATATAAAGAGTGATATGAGCGTTAATTTTTTCATGGGTTTTAACGTAACGTGAATTCTTCGGTGTGAATATGGGCTCGACTAACGCCTTTCGCAGCAAGCTGCTTTTTGAGACTGTGCATCAGCGGTACTGGCCCACAGATAAGGATCTCGTTTGCAAAGATATCTTCTCCCATTGCTTGCAACGCATCTGCAGAAATATATCCGCGCTCGTTTGAGCAAAAAGTTGCGATGGTGATATTTGGATTCTTTTGCGCGACAGCGATGAGCTCTTCGAGAAATACCGCTTCTGTTTTGTTGGCAACACAGTAGTATATTTTTATACGGTATGCGGGGTCGATAATTGCTTTTGCCATACCAATAAACGGAGTGATTCCAATACCGCCCGCAATCCATAGCTGATTTTTCCCTGGGGCGCGCTCGTTTGAAAAAACGCCGAAAGGCCCCTCTATTTTTGCGACGGTGTTCTTCGCGATTAATTTAAATTTCCCTGTGTGATCTCCGAGTGTTTTTACGGCGATTGCTAGCCGTGGCTCATCGGGTGACGACACAATGGAAAATGGATGAAATTCATCCCCCACTATTTCAGTTTTAAAACTAATAAATATAAATTGCCCTGCTTTATATGTAAACGGCTTGAACACGGGCTTCATAAATATCTCTACTGTATGCTCATCCATGGGGCGTACTTCATCAACAATATATTCTATGTATGAAACAAAAAGTTTTGGAGCAACTGTTCTGTATATGATTGGGATTAAGCCGAGTACGACAAAGAATACCATATACCAATACAATAGCGATGATACTTGTGTGTCGCTATAAATAATAAGGGTATGTATAGATGCGAGTATAAAAGAAGCTGCGAGAAACTTGTGTGTAATCCTCCACTTGTCATACGCAAAAGAAACAAAAAACGTAAGCACAAGAAATAACATCATAGATAGCAACGCAAATATCCCCCAGAGAATAGGCGGGTTTGTAGAAAGAAGAAATAATGCAGCGTCACGTGGTGAAGCTACGAACGCAAATTTAAGAGCGAGGAATATTGGGTGGAATAATAGCAGTGAAAATGCAATTGCACCAAACGTGTGGTGTGCAAGATATACCCGATTCATTCCATTAAAAAAGCGCTCCAAAATCGGGTGGCGTGTACTTAGAATGAGATTGAGCGCAAACATAGCCATGCCGACGAGGCCGAGCATTTGGCCAATGCTGGTTAGCGTTGTGGTAAACGTTGCAAAACGTTCAGATAATGGCTGTATTGTAGCCCAAATAAACAACGGTGACACTGAAAGTGCCCCTACAATGAACCACCCTGATAGACCTTTCATCTTCTGTACTAGCATATAGCTTATTATACTGAATTGTTTGTTGTTTGGATATAAAAAGCCCCCGATGGGGGGCTTAGGGCGGCATGGATCTCATGCCGGAATGGGCGGGACGAATAGGACCGCCATCTTCGCTCCCGATCCGAGGATTGGGAGGGGGATGATCTTGCTTTCGACCCCGGCGGCCTTGAGGATATCATAATAGCGCCGAGCCTCCCCTAACCGGGCTTTGTATCCGTCGAAGCCGCAGGGGTACAGGATGGTGCCATCCTCCAGCGACATGCCTGCAGTCGCTTCGATACGTTCGAAAAACCCCCGCTCACCTTCCTTTACGACAACATAAAAACCCCGCTCTATCGGCTTGGTGGAGGGCGAAATGTCGTTCCGTTGCAGAATGTCGATAATCGGCATGCTGCGCAACAGCCGTTGCTGTGCAGGGCCACGCGTTGCCGTGTAGGCTTCTTTTGCCGCTTCTTGTGCGATCTTCTCTGCTCGTTCAATGAGGTCGCCTCTTTCGATTGTTCGCATATCTCTCCTCCATTGGGACGTTAATTGTGTGGTGCTAGCAATAATTTAGCCCTTAAAAGGCCAGTTTGTCAAATGATTGTACTTGTTAAAATCGGTCAACGGATCAGCATCCCATCCCCGAAGGAAAAGAATCGGAACTTGTGTTTGATCGCCAGACGGTAGAGCTCAAAGAGTTTGTCCTTGCCGATGAGGGCGGCGACGAGCATAAGAAGGCTTGATTGCGGAACATGAAAGTTGGTTATCATGCCATCGATAAAGGTAAATCGATACCCTTCTTGAATAAAGATGCTCGTGTTGTCGGATAAGTTTTTAAGCTCCCCTTTCTTTGTGGCTGATTCTAACGTACGAACAACGGTTGTACCTACACCAATAATAGGGCGGCCTTCTTTTTTTGCGTTATTTAAAAATGCCGCAGTCTCTTTGTCTATCTCGTACTGTTCGATGTGGAGCGCTCCCGTGTCGAGATGCTCCTGCGTCAGTGGTGCAAATGTGCCGATGTTTACGTGCAACGTTACGAAACGAATATCAATTCCCGATCGCTGCAACTTTTTAAGCAGTCGATCGGTGAAATGTAAAGAAGCCGTGGGAGCAGCGACTGAGCCGGAGTGTTTTGCGAAAACCGTTTGGTATCTTTTTCGCAAAGCGCTTTCGGTGAGCGGGGTTTTTTTAATGTACGGAGGAATGGGCGTAATACCATGACGCTCAAGTACGGCCGCAAGCTGTTGTATAGGAAACGACGGCTTTAGGAGATACTGTTTTTCGTCGTGGCTTACGACGGTTAAAAATAAGTCTTTTGCGATAAGAACATTTGTGCCTACAATAAGTTTTCTATCAGACATGACCCGAATGCAATCCCCTTCTGTTGCGATATATAATATGCGTGCTTCGCCACCTGTTGGTTTTGTTACCTTGAGACGAGCGGGAAATACTTTTGTCTGATTAAAAACCAGTACCGCGTTTTTCGGAAGATATTCTCCGATATGCGCGAAAGTGCTTTCTGCTACCTCGTCATTCTTCCTGTCGTATATTAATAGCTTTGCGCTGTCGCGTGGCGATGCGGGGTTTTGCGCAATAAGCGTTTCGGGGAACGCGTAATCGTATGCCTGTATTGTTTGCTCTAATAATTGCTTCACAACTTTCCTTTTTTGATTTCTTCTCGTACTTTTTTCACAAACCCATGAAAGAAATACATATTATGAAATGTAAGTAGCTTCAATGGAGTAATTTCGTTTGCCTTGAGAAGGTGTGTGATATATCCCTTGCTATAGTTTTGGCACACAAAACATGAGCACTTCGGGTCGAGCGGTTTTTTATCAGTAAGGAACGCTTTCTTCTTTAAATCTAGGCGTCCCTTTGATGTGAACGCCATGCCATGGCGAGCGTAGTGGGTTGGTGCAATGCAGTCGAAGGTATCGATGCCTGACTTCATAATAGGGATGATGTCGTCGAGGTGTCCGATGCCGAGCAAGTGGCGTGGTTTATTTTCCGGTAATTCGTTTGTAACGATGTCGAGCATTCCCGTCATCATGCTTTTATCGGCACCGAATTCTCCGCCAATACCAAAGCCGTCGAAAGGAAGGCCTCCGATAAACTTTGCACTTTCTGTACGGAGATCTTTGAACTTACCTCCTTGTACGATGCCATAAAGCGCTTGATCCGTCTTCTTTGTTTTGAGACAAACCTTTGCCCAATCATTTGTATGCTCGAGTGATTTTTTCGTATACGCATGATCGGCCATGGGTGACGTGCATTCGTCGAATGCAAAAATAATATCAGCGCCAATTTGCTCCTGAATTTTTATGGATTCCTTTGGTCCTAAGAACATTTCACTCCCGTCATGATAGGAGCGAAACATAACTCCCTCAGGGGTTATTTTAAGTAGCTTCGGTTGCTGGCCGAGCTCAATAACCGAGTCACTCTCCTGCTTCATTATTTTCCCAGTCTGAAAATCTCGTCCAAACCCAAGACTGAATACCTGAAACCCGCCGGAGTCGGTCATAATAGGGCGCTTCCAGTTCATAAACTTGTGCAACCCGCCGTGCTTTTTCAGTACGGCTTCCCCTGGGCGAATATGCAAGTGATAGGTGTTGGCGATAAGCAACTGTGCTCCCGTTGCCTCAACCTCTTCTGAGGTAAGTGTCTTAATGACGCCTTGCGTTGCAACGGAAACATACGCAGGGGTTTCTACTGTGCCATGGGGCGTTTTAAGAAGACCTAAGCGCGCCCTGCTTTTCGTGGATCGTTTTTTGATTTTGAATTCAATCATAAGATTATTAGTATGCGGAATATAGTGCAAATTGCAACCCCAGTGTGCTCGTGCTGTGCCTCGTGGTTATTTGCGCTTTCGAAGGAATATCGCGTACTTTGCGCTTTCGATGAGTGCTATTTCTACTAAACCAATGCCACCAATAATTGCCCAGTGGATTGGCTCAAGCGGAACAGTACGTACGATTGTTTGTACGCCTGGTATATAAATTGCAGCGAGGAGCAAGAGTAATCCTAGTGCTGCTGCGCCATTAACATATTTGTTCGTAAAGATTCCTCGTGTAAACATGGTTGATTTAAGTGAACGAACACTGAATGAAAATAGGAGTGAATCTATGCATGAAAAAGCAAATACGGCGGTACGCGCGAGCGCAACATCCCCTGTTTTTGCAAGGAATACCGAATAGATTCCAATTGCAGCGGATCCTGTCACGAGGAAAATAAATCCTAACCAATATTTCATCTGATTGTTAAGAAACGGCTCTGCTGGGTTGCGCGGCGGCTCCTCCATGATTCCATGACGCTCACGTTCAGTAGTTAATGCTATGTTTGGAAGACCATCCTCTACGACGTTGATCCAGAGTAATTGCGTTGGTAAAAGTGGAATTGGTAATGCAAATGAAATAGTTGTGATAAATAATAATAATTCGGCAAAACTATCTGCAATTAAATACATAAAAATCTTGCGAATATTGTTGTACATAATTCGTCCCTCCTCTATCGTTTTTAAAACGGTCTTGAGGTTGTTGTCGAGTAGCACAATATCAGACGCTTCTCTTGCTGCGTCTGTGCCTGACCCCAGCGCAATGCCGATGTCGGATTTCTGTAGTGCGGGTGCATCATTTACGCCATCGCCAATCATCGCGACAACTTCACCATTTTGTTGTAATGCTTGCACAATACGTAACTTATGATGTGGTGAAACACGTGCATAGAGGCAAACACCCCGTGCGATTTCTCTGAGCTCTTTGTCGGTTGCAATATCAATCTCAGACCCCTCCATAATACACGTTTCTTCTGCGGGAATGCCCACTTCTTGCGCAATTGCGCGTGCCGTTAATCGATGGTCCCCGGTAATGAGCACGGTTCTAATTCCCGCAGTTTTAGCGAGATTAATCGTGTGCCGTGCATCAACACGCAAGGGGTCTTTAATAGCAATGAGGCCTATTAGCGTTAGGCCCTTTACGATTTCATTAAACTCAGTATATGTCGGACGTTTTGTGAATGTTTTTCGTGCACATGCAATAACCCGTAATCCGGTGGACGTTGTCATCTCCATATGACGAATAATGCGGTCTTGTTCTGGTTCTCCAATGTGTTGGTGGACGCCGTTTTTGTCTACGGAGTTTGCAAGTGCTGTAATTTGTTCTGCGGCGCCGACTACTAGTAACTCATACGTATCAATGCCCGTTCCAAAAAGCGTTGCTGCGTACTTTGTTTCTGAGTCAAACAACGTCATATCCTCTATCCACCGATTTTTCCAAAGCTCATCACGATCAACGCCTGCGTGCATGGCGGCAATAAGGAGTGCGCGTTCGGTTGGTGTGCCACGAATAATAAGATCGTGTAGCTCATCTTGTGGATTTTCTATGTATGCTTCACTAACCAATGCGGTAATACGCAATGCGGTGATGTGTGAATCTTCTGGCCCACCATTATTTGTAATGCCATGAATGTCATCTTCACTCGCAATAGGTAATTCGTGTGTCGCAGTAAGAATATGGCTTACTTGCATCGTGCCTTCCGTTAAGGTGCCGGTTTTGTCTGTACAGATAACCGTTACACTCCCGAGCGTTTCTGTGGCGGCAAGTTTTCGAACCAGCCCTTTTTCTTGTAAAATGCGCCGCATGCCCATGACTAGCACAATCGTAATAGCGGGCAATAAGCCTTCTGGAATCGCAGACGCTGCAAGTGCAAGCGAGGCAATAAGAATATCTGCAAACGGTTCACCGCGCAGAACGCCCAAAATAATAATGCCTACAATAATACTGCTGATAATTGCGCCCAGTACGCGTGACATGCGCGCTATCTTTTTTTGCAGTGGTGTTGGGCGACGTTCAGCATCCTGAAGCGATACCGCTATTTTCCCAAATTCAGTATCACCTCCTGTTGCTACGACTAATAACGTGGCGCGCCCTGTTTCCACAGTCGTACCCATAAAAACCATATTATGGCGTTCGAAAATTAATGCGTCCGCAGCTACCTTGCTCGGATTTTTATCTACTGGCGACCATTCCCCTGTAAGGGTTGATTCATTGACTGTTAGTCGCGTTGCTTCAATAACGCGTGCATCTGCTGGAATCTTGTTCCCTGCCTTTACAACAATAATATCTCCCGGAACAAGCTCTGTAGCGTCGATTTCTTTACGGTTGCCTTCGCGAATAACACTTGCCATTGTGTGCGCTATTTTACGCAATGCTTGCAGCGATGCGTTCGCTTTGTTTTCTTGTAAAAATCCAACAACTCCGTTAATGGCAAGGACCACTAACATAAATATCCCATCAATAAAATGGTTTAGCGCAAATGCAATTATCGCAGCTCCAAATAAAATGTATATGAGCGAGTTATTAAACTGCTCAATAAACAATTTGATGCGTGAATAGGGCTTTCCTTCGGGGATATTATTTTTGCCCACAAGCTTCGCAATATCGACTACTTGGTTTTCTGAAAGTCCCCCCGGACCACTACCCGTTATATCGTACGCTTCTTCGGGCGTTAAGTTATGCCAGTGTATCTTTATTGCCATGTTCGTGTGTTATAAGCCCCGTTAATAGATGTGCGTGTGTTTTATTTGCGACTAGGAATATAAGCGACATACATCCTGCTAATACAAAACTGATTGAAAAAAATGTACTAGTGGATGTGGTATATGCGATATACATTAATATCGGGATAAACACGACGCGCGCACTATTGTAGAGTAACTCGCGACTGATAATAAATGCAGTAGCATCGGAAACGGTTTTAGTAATCTTATAATACTGGCTTGCCCATGCGACCATTAGCCCTGAATATATTACATTTCCGCCAACATGCATGCCTGCAACCATGGGAGGTTGCCCAATAAACGGACGTATAAACCATACAAGTGCATTAGCGATGGATGCCCATCGAATAACATTGCGGCGCTTCCCATAATCCGAAAGGAATCCGACAAGATAGGTTACAACGGCGGTAACGACAAGCCCGAGTGATATAACACCGCCAAATTCTTTAACACCGCCAATAGCAAGAAATATAAAGAGGGGCCAAATTGTTTTGCTGATCACTACTTCTATTGCATATCCAATTCCTGATAGCGTAAAAGGAAGCAACTCCTTGTTCTTAAAGAATGGAACTATTGATTTGATCGTTAAATCTGAAGCGAGGTTTCTGTTTTTGAAAAAGAACAATGGTAATACTGAAATTAATAAGATTGCACTTCCAATAAGAAATGTTTCTTGAAAGCCTGCGGCTTCGATAAGCGCACCACCGAAAAAGGGAGCAGCAAGCCCGAGAACCGATCCAAGAACGTACCGCACGCCAATTTCTTCTCCAATCCGTTCTTTGTCTGAGGCGCTTGAAAAATCAATGTGATATCCGATATTAAATAACAATGTGTGCATTGCGCTCGCAACCGGCAATAAAAAAAATATAAATGATTCCACCTCCACCATACTCAACCCAAAGAAATAAAGGACAAGAAAAGGAATGCTGAGAAACATCATCATCTTATCGCTTAATTTTTTAATGATAGGTAAAAGAATAAGGGTGAAGATTAAAAATAAGGCTGAGTGTAGAAAATAAAATAGCAAAATTTTCCATAGAGGAAATCCTAGATTCCAAAAAAATATGGGCACGAAAACACTTAACAGCCCTTCTGCAAAAGCTAAAAAGCCAAGCGTTGCGTAGAGCGCATTTATTTCTTTATTGCCGAATATATGTAAGTGGTGTTTGTCACTAATCATGGATTTGGTGTTTTTGCAAAAAGCGAAATGTGATTAATTTTCTTTTCTAATATGATAAAGAGTAGTGATGCGATAATCGCCATACTTCCTCCAAAAAGGAATGGCGCTGCTGAGCCAAGGCTTTCCCACATAACTCCGGCGATGAGTGATGCTAATAGGACGGCAAACCCAATCATTGTTTGGTAAAAACCGATTGCGGTTGCCGTGTGCTCTTCTTTGACGAGGTTTGATACATACGCAACCGACACGCCTTCTGTTAATCCACGATAAAATCCAAACAAAGGGAAGAGTAGCCAGAGAAAGAAAGGTGCTGTAATTGATCCGAATAGTATATATGCCAATGCGAAGAGCAGGAATCCAATTAAAAGCACTTTTTTCGGGCCAATTTTATCGGAGACGATACCTGCGGGATATGATGATAATGAATGAGTCAGGTTTAGTAGTGCATACAGTACTAAAATTAATTCAATTGGCATACCCATATCTTTTGCCTTAAGAATCATAAATGCATCCGCGCTGTTTCCGAGTGCAAACACAATACTAATAGCCAAGAACACCTTAAACGATGGGCTTAAATCGGTAAGCTTAAAACGAAATACCGTGTGATTAACTGGTTTTGTATGAATATCTTTAACAAAGAGAATAAGACAAATAACGCCGATCAATGCCGGAATAAATGCGATATAAAAAATTGAACGTATTTCTATGTGTAAGAAAAATAAAAGATAAATCGCAAGTAATGGTCCGATAATTGCCCCTGCGTTATCGATTGCTCGATGGAGTCCAAAAGCCCTCCCTCTGTGTCCTGCTAATGTGCTGTCCGCAATAAGCGCATCGCGCGGTGAAGACCGTGCCCCCTTTCCTGTTCGGTCAAGCACTTTTCCAAACATAGCAGTATGCCATCCGGATGACATAGCTACTACGAGCTTTGCTAGCGCAGATATTGAATATCCAACAACTACGATAATTTTTCGTTTTTGATATTTGTCAGATAGCCATCCAGAAACAATCTTTAGCATATTTAGCGCCGATGCCGCGAGGCCTTCCATAAGCCCTACAATAGTCATCGGTGCTCCTAATGTTGCGGTAAGAAAGATTGGTAAAATTGGATACACCATTTCCGAGGCTACGTCGGTAAAAAAACTTACCACTCCCATAATGACAACGTTTTTGCTCACCTCTGGTTGCACCTGCCCTCCTTTTTGTGTGTCAGGAGAAAGAATGTCGTGTACGGGTTCCATAGTGTATAGTATAGCCGAAAATAGTGCTCTTGATAATCAAAACTCCTTACGTAAATTTTTCAATCTTTACGCCAAGAAGGCGTATCGGTTTTCTTTTTGGGTTCTCACGGGCATCAAGAAATGGCAATAGCAATTTCAAGGTTTCAAATTCCAAAACTGCGCTATCGTTTGTTGGCTCGGGCAATGTTTTTGAACGAGTTTTTGTTTCAAACCCTTCGAACCGCACGGTAATTCCGACTGTTTTAAAGGTTGCAAATTCGCTTTTTGTAAAACGATCAAATACTTGTGCGCATAATTTTTGAAAGAGCTCGAGCAAGATATCCGGGGCAAGTGTATCGCGTTGTAGGGTTTCCTGTTCTCCTATAGATTGTGCTATCCATTCTTCGACAAGCGGGGTGTCATCGATGCCTCGTACCTTTGTGTATAAATCGATGCCTGATTTACCTAATAACAGTTCTAAATCAATTGGCTCGAGTGCTTGGAGCTGTTTTGTTGTGGTTATGTCTTGTTCTTGTAACGCCAACTCCATTTTAGGTCCGATGCCTGGGATTTTTCGCAATCCGATTTGTGCAATAAACGATTCGACTTCTGATGGCTTTACTACGGTTAACCCTTGTGGTTTCTTAAAATCGGAGGCGATTTTTGCAACGAGCTTGTTTGGCCCGATGCCAATAGAAGCGGTTAATGATTCTTTTTCTTGTATTTCTTTTTGAATTTTTTTTGCCACTGTTACCGCCTTTGCAAAATTTCCCAAGCGACTTAGATCGAAATATGCTTCATCGATACTCGCCTCTTCGATATGTTCGGCGTATGTCCGCACTATAGCCATAATACGATATGAAACTTCCATATACTTATGCATATTTGGCGTTATAAAGGCTACCCCGGGTTCGCCTCGCTTAACTGCTTCTTGTGAAAGTTTCCATGCGGTTGATATGGGGAGTGCTGAATGGATGCCGTATGCACGTGCCTTATAATTTGCTGTTGATACAACCCCTCTTCCCTTTCCCTCTTCTGGATCTGATCCAATTGCAATCGGCATACCACTGAGCCACGGCTTATCGCGCTCTTCTACTGCGGCAAAAAAGGCATCCATATCGATATGCGCGATGATTCTCATATATGTATTTATACCATATTTATGGTAAAAAATGCCCGCAGGTAAGCGGGCACGGAGAACCGTCCTAAAAAGGACTTGAAACATGTTTCAGCGCCGCAATCAATGCGATGCGCAGCGATTCAACTTCTTCGGTTAACGAAATGGTTATGACGGGGACACGATTTCGTACGAAGAAGTTTGATATGCCCTCCTTGCCGAGTTCATTTACAAGAATTGCATACACTTTTTTTCGTCGCTGTCTTGCATATCGCACGATGCGCAGGGAATCCTCCTGTATGTTCGTGTCCAATATTGCGGTATCAAATTGCATATACCGCTTGCTGCTGATTCCAAAATTTTGCTCCAATTCTCGGAGCAGGATATGGAGGTTGTGCCCTCGGTATGGGAGGGACACCCAGAGCAGTTTTTTGTCCAAGCTTTGCCCAGCCCCAAGAAATCCGGGCTGGAGTAATGGTTGCTCGTTCGTATCCATCGCAGCTCAGCTCCTTTCGACGCTATTAAGAGGTGAAATATCTACGCAAAGCCTATCAAATCAAGACGTGCATAGCAAATTATTCAGAGCGCAACGCTTCCATAGGACTTTTTTTGGCTGCTTGCGTTGCGGGGAAAATGCCGAAGATAAATCCAATGGCTATCGCAACGATTGCACCAATGATTGCGCCTTGTAGTGGGAAGAAGAAGCGAAAATCAATGCTATATATTTGGCCAAGAATAATGGTTAATAAAATACCTCCGCCCCATCCAATAAGTATGCCGATAAGCGCCCCGCTCATCGTGAGAATAAGTGCTTCAAAAAGAAACTGGCGCAGAATATCTTTGTCCGTTGCCCCGAGCGCTTTGCGAAGGCCAATTTCTTTGGTGCGTTCAGTTACTGATACAAACATAATATTCATAATACCAACGCCGCCAACCACGAGCGAAATTGCCGCTATGGTTGTTAGTAATATCGTAAGAATATCCGTGATTGTCGTAAGAAGTGCAGCTGCATCTTCCATGGTCATGGTGTAAAAATCATCCTTGGTGCTGTCAGTAATATCATGGCTTTCACGCACGGTTCTTTTAATGTCTTGCACCATTGCCGGAATACTTTCTTCGGTGCGTGCTTCCACGATAATGTGACTAATGTAATGAACCCCCATAACGTATAACTGTGCGGTTGTATAGGGAATGACAAACGCACTATCGAACTCACCTGCCGCGCCCGAGCCTTTTTTCTTTAGTATTCCTATGACGCGATAATTTTTATCCTTTATTTTTACATGCTTACCAATTGACTCTTCCAATCCAAATAATTTTTCTGCCACTTTACTTCCAATAACAACTACCCCAGCTTTTTGTGCAACGTCTTCATCGGTAAATATATCACCTGCCTCAAGCTCGAGTTGGAAAATTCTAAAGATCACCTCCTCTCCTCCAAGGAGCGGACCGTTAAAAAGCTGTGAACCATAGGTTGCGGTTACGCTGCTTTCCATATAAGGCATAACTGTTTCTGCATCTGGTACATTTTCCATTCTGCGGAGTGCTACAACGTCTTCCTCCTGTAGGGAGTCATTCATGATTGAGCTACTAAACCCAGAAAAACCCTCGGGTTGTTTCCCAGGGAGTACAAACACATTTTTAGGGCCAAAACTTTGTACCTCGCGAATAATTAATTCTTGTGCGCTGCTTCCGATTGCAAGAATAAGAATGATTGATGTTATGCCAATCACGATACCAAGGATCGTTAACAATGATCGCGATTTATGCATAACAACCCCTTCGTATGCGGCTTTTAGTCTGTCAGTATTAGTCATATTATTCGTAGCGAAGCGCTTCCATAGGGCTTTTTTGTGCTGCTTTTCGTGCAGGGAAAATTCCAAATACAAATCCTACGATTGTCGATACTGCAAGGCCAGCGATTGCTCCTCCAACAGGGAATATAAATGTGAACGCAATGCCGAACATATACTTAATAAGAAGTGAGATAGTGATTCCTATGGCAACGCCAATAATAAGGCCAATTACTCCACCGCTAAACGTTAATATGATTGCTTCGGAAAGAAACTGCTGTAAAATATCGCGATTAGTTGCTCCAAGTGCCTTGCGCAGACCGATTTCCCTGGTGCGTTCCATTACTGAAACGAGCATGATGTTCATAATGCCAACACCGCCAACAATCAATGAGATTGCCGCAACGGCAGAAAGAAGGATGGTCATGATATTCGTAACCGTCCCGATGCGCTCGACGATGTCGTCTTGCGTCATAATAAAAAAGTCATCCTTTGTTGGATCATCAATATCATGATTATTACGCAAGAGCGTTTCTATGTCTCGCGATGCATTTGCTATGTTCACTTCCTCATCTACCTCTACAACCATACGCTGAAAATGCTTAATACCTAATATGTATTGCTGAACAATGGTGTAGGGCGCGATCACTGTTTCGTCAAAGTTAACAAATGAACCTTGTCCTTTTTGTGCAAGCACTCCGACTACGCGATAATTTTTGTTTTTTATTTTTATTTTTTGTCCAACTGGATCTTGTGTTGGGAATAATTCATCAGCTACTTTTTTCCCAATAACCACTACCTCCTCTTTTTGACGGACGCTTTCATCGGGGAAAAAATCTCCCGTTGCGAGCGTGAGGTCAAATAAGCGTACAAGATCAGGCGTGCTTCCCATAATAAGCCCCATGTACGATTCATTTTCGAATATGGATGTTATGTTTCCAAATACAATAGGGGTCACTGAAACTGCGTTAGGAACGTTTGCCTTCTCCTCGAGGTCTCTAAGATCGCTTTCTCGTAATGAATCGGTAAATAAGGTCGAACCCGCGCCACCAACATCTGTCGGTTCGCGTCCAGGGACGATAAATACATTCTTCGGCCCCATGTTTTGTATCTCTCCCACAATGAGTTGCTTACCGCTTTCACCTAAGGCCACAACGACAATAATAGCGCCGATACCAATAACAATACCAAGAATCGTCAATAAAGAACGCGACCGATGCGTCGCTAACCCTATGGCCGCCATGCGAATGGTATCCCATAGTCGCATATATTATTTAATCGTATCGGTTTCTTTTACGCGGTGACGATGTTCGACCCATTCGTCGCTTTCAATCAGTCCATCTTTGATATGGATAATGCGTTCTGCTGCTGCTGCCACGTACGATTCATGGGTTACCATAACAATCGTGTGACCTTGCTCGTGCAACTCTTGCAGAAAAGCTAGTATAACGGCACCCGACTTTGAATCAAGACTTCCTGTTGGCTCATCGGCAAAAATGACTTTGGGGTCGTTTACCAGTGCTCGCGCAATTGCAACACGTTGTTTTTGCCCGCCTGAAAGCTTAACGGTTGGAAAATTTTCTCGTTCGCCGAGGCCAACCATCGTTACCATCTCTCGAGCAATGCGCGTTCGTTCTGGTTCGTATATATTTGCGTAAATAAGCGGCAACTTTACATTGTCGATTACTGAAAGGCGCGGCAACAAGTTGAATGCTTGAAAAATAAACCCGATTTTTTTATTGCGAATGTGTGCAAGTTCGTCATCGGAATAATGCTCAAGATCTTTTCCGTCGAGCAAATATTTTCCATCGGTTGGGCGCTCAAGACATCCTAATATTTGCAGTAAGGTCGACTTTCCCGATCCTGAAGGACCCATGATCGACACGAATTCACCCTCATGAATATCGAGTGAAATGTCGCGTAATGCAATCGCTTCCAGATCTTCTATCATGTACACTTTGCGCAAATTTTTTGTCGAAAGTACGAGTGGTCGATCGTTGTGCCTGTGTTGTTCTGTGGCCATACCGTTTTATTAGTTAGTTACTATGGCGTCTCCTTCTGCGACCCCCGATAGTATTTCTGTTCTTCCGTCAGATCCACGTAAGCCGGTCACTACTTCAATTTCTTGCACGGTACCGGTTTCCTTGTTAGTAAGTACTTTTACATACTTCTTACCCTCACGCGAAATAATATTTCTTGTTGGTATATACAAAATATTTGTTCGTTCACCAGACAGTACATCAATATTTGCTGTAAGACCAGAAAGGATGCGACTATCTTCTTGTGTAAATTCAAACGTTGTTTTGTAGGTCGCAACTCCCTCTATGGTTGTTGCTGATAAATCGATAAGGATTACCTTTGCGTTGAATAATGCATCCGATCCATAGGCATCAAGTGTTACGCGCGCTTCGTTTCCGATTTTCACTTTTGCAATATCTGCTTCTGCCACATACGATTCAATCAAAAATCTTCCCGATCCGATAATAGAAACAACTGGCGTATTCGGTGAGATAATATCTCCGAGCGTTGGAACTATTTTTGTTATTGTGCCCGCAAATGGGGCTTTCAATATTGTTTTCTCTATTTGTGCTTGATAATAATCTGCGTTTGCGCGAGCGTTTTCTACCTGACTTTCTTGGTACGCTACATCTTGTACGGAAGCTGCAGCCGTTTTTAACGTTAGCTCGCGTTCTGCTTGATCGAGCGTGCTTTGTGCCGTCGTGATACTTGCTTGTGCATTCGAAATCGCGCTTTGGTTGATTGATTTTTGCGATGCAATCGATTGCCTTTGCTTGTTCACGTTCGTAAGCGCGGTTACGATACTGCTGCGTGCTGTTGATACTGCAGTTTTGTATGTGTTGAGTGTTGTTGTGTCTAAACCACTTGGGCTATTTACGACATCTTGCAAGTTACCAAAAAATGCAAGGAAAACATCGAGATTCACTTTTGCATTTTCAAGTGTGCTATTTAATACGGTTGCATCTCCGTTTGCGTTGCGTGCTGCTGTTACATTTTTTGAAAATGCAGCAAGATTATCCGTTGCTTGCACGCGACCTGATTCTGAATTTATCTTTGCCTGGCTGTTGAAGGAGCTAAATGAAAGTGTTGGTCGATCGGTCTCGTCGTTTAAAAAGAGCCCATCGATTTGGTTTCTGATGGCGTCGTCTGATTTTGTGTATGCGTCTGTTAGTGTATCCGGTACTGAGCTATGTATATTTGCTAAGTCAGTCGTCGCTTTTTCAGTGACGTTGATCGCATTGCGCTGTGCGTCTGCAAGCGTATTCTTTGCATTTTCTACGCGTGCTTGCGATATTGCGATATCTTCTGCACGAGCCCCTTCTCGTAATTGTGCAAGCTTTGCTTCTTGCGAACGCACGTTAGCACGTGCTTGTGCAAGCTGTGCATACAAATCTGCATTGTCGAGCTGCATCATTTCTTGTCCTTGCCCTACGGTGTCCCCTACTGCTACGCGAATGCGCGAAACACGACCTCCTTTTTCAAATGCAATATCAAGATTTTGTGACGGTTTTACTTTGCCGGTAATGCTTACCTCCTCCTTAATATCTCCGCGCACTACGGGGATGGTCGGATATGTTTGAGGACGACTATTTTGGTACGATGTATATCCAACGATTGCAAGAATTATAAGAATAATCGCAATGACAATTTTATTTTTTAGAAAATGCAGTACTGTTTGTATCATGATGTCGAATGAATAATAAAAGCGTTCTTTCCTATAGTATATAGGACATTTAGATGCTTCACAACGATATTACCGTTCTGTTTTTATGGTACAAAAAAGCCCCTGTCTTGCGACGGGGGCTGTGAAATGCAGCACGCTCGTTGTTACATGCGCGTTGCGACCAGCTCAGCGAGGCGCGAACGCTCGCTCTTGAGCAGGGTAACGTGGCCGATGCAGTCGAGATCTTTCAGACTCTCGGCTGCATACACGAATCCGTTACTGATTGAATCAACTCGGGGGTTATCGATTTGCTCAACATCCCCTGTGAAAATTATTTTGGTTCCTTCTCCTGCGCGCGATATGATTGTCTTTGCCTCGTGTGGCGTAAGGTTCTGCGCCTCATCAACGATCACATAGCACTTGTGAATGCTTCGACCGCGGAGGTATACGATTGGGGAAATTTCCAAAATTCCCAGCTTGATCATTTCAGTGACAGGGTTCGCCTTACCTTTGAATTCACCCGGCTTGCCAGTGTCGAGCTCCTTGCCCAAGATAAGACGCATGTTGTCTATTATCGGGAGCATCCATGGGGCAAATTTTTCACTGATATCTCCTGGCAAGAATCCGAGGTCTTCGCCCAAGGGGCAGTTCGGACGATACACCAGTACTTGATCGTATACACCCTCATCGAGGAGTTTTAATCCGGCAGTAAGCGCCACGAGCGTCTTTCCGGTGCCGGCATGGCCGCCGAGCGACGTAAAAGCAATCTCGGGGTCTATCGCAAGGTAATACGCAAACCATTGCTCATCGTTGATAGGCTTAACGCCGCCGTCTTTGATGCATTGCTTGTCGATTACCCTGAAGTACGCCGCATCTTTCTTGTAGATTGCCAAGAGTTTTTTGTCGCAGACTGTAAGTTCGCAGCACTGATTATGCAAGAGGCTGTCGAGGTCGATCTCGGAAGCAAGCACTCCCGCAGGGATGCGGTAATTCGTCCAGACGGGACTTGCACCATTGAGCAAGTCGCCCATTGCATCGGAAAGTGTGAACGACCGTATTCCGGTGTACATTTCGCCGACGTTCTTGACTAACTTGTCGTGGAGATAGTCTTCCGAGAGAATCCCGCACGCATCTGCCTTTAAGCGAAGGTTGGCATCTTTCGAAATGATCCACGCCTCTGAGAATGTAACCTCAGGCAGCGGGTCACGTTTTTGCGACCCGATTCGTTTTTGCTGTGGCCGTTTCGGCTGGCTAGCGGTCCACGCTTGCCCGATTAAAGGAATGCGGTTATCGCGGTTTCGCTCGAGCCCCACGGGAAGAAGGCTAAAATCATTCCCATTATAGTCAACGATAATCAAGCCGCCGCCTTCAGTGGGGACTCCTTTTGCCAGTGACCCTTGTTTTTTGTACGCGTCTAGTTTTCGCGACATTGTGCGTGCGTTCGCGCCAACTTCGTCTTGTCGTTTCTTGAGCCCGTCGAGCTCTTCTACTGCCCAGATCGGTATGACGACGATATTGTCGCCAAATTTCTCGATACATCCTGTGTCGTGTACCAGTACGCATGTGTCGAGGATAAAAACTTTCTTTTTTCCGCCTTCCTTCTTTTTCGATGGGGGCATGATCTTGCTCCTTCCTTCGTTAGGGGTTAATTACTACGCAATCCCTTTCTGTATGCTATTTGAAATGCTACTGTCTGCAGTATACCCCCTCCCCTGTGTTTGTCAAAAAAAACAGGCTTATCGTATGATAAGCCTGTTTTTATGTTTAGCGGATTTCGTATCGAAGTGATACGGTTACCGTTACTTCTTGAGACCCTGGTTCAATAGATGGAGCTTGCGCTGCTTCGAGTGATACGCTTTTTGCATATCCTCCCATTGCATCGCGATACATTGGTACGGGCATATAGCCGCTTTCATCGATGTTGAGCAACTTTCCAATACGGAAGCTTGCTGCTTTTGCGGTCGCCTCCGCCTTGTCTTGCGCCTGCTTAATTGCCTCTTCTCGAGCCGCTGCCTCTACTTTTGCTGGCTCGTCAATCGTGAACGAAAGCTGAGAGATTGAGTTAGCCCCTTTCTTTGATAGCTGGCCCATAATCTCCCCTATTTTTTCGAAATCACGAACCTTTACGAGTGCGCTTTGTGTAATTGTATACCCTACGATATCAGGAGGAGGACACGGACGTGCTGCTGATGTTGAACCTCCCGTTGCCCATATAACTGTTTGAGAACAATCATAATACTGATATCGTGGCTCAATACTAAATTGTTGTGTTTTGATATCCTTATCTTCGACACCCTGTTCTTTAATGAAGCCAATAATAGCATTCATCTTTTCTGTGTTTTGTTTTTGCGCTGCTGATACGTTTTTATCGCCCTGCGTTACTACGCCAAATGAAAATTCGGCAACATCAGGGATTGCGGTCACCTTTCCTTCTCCTGTTACGGAAAAACTGCGAAACGAGGACGGTTCAATTGATTCCGAAAATGCTCGCGCATAGACAAGCCCTGAGTATGCAATTGTTACTACTGCTAATGCGCCTACGATCCATAATCCATTTTTTATTTTAGTATCCATTTGTTCTGTCATATTGCTTTTAAGACTTCTTTAAGTTTAATAATGATATCATCTATCTTCCAGTTCGACTTCAGGAGATAATATGATGGTTGAACGAGTACAATATCCTTTAGCATTGCATCGGTGGTGTCAAAATTGGTTAAAATAATTACCTTTGCCGTTTCCCCCCATGCATCCTTACGTAACTCCTTGACCATTGTGATGCCATCCATTTTCGGCATCAAAATATCAACAAGCAATAGGTCGGGATGTTCTTGCAATGCAAGCGCAAGCCCCTCTTCGCCGTTCTTTGCTAAGAGCGGCTCTGCAAACCCTTCTCGCCGCACCTTGTCGGCGATCGCATTTCGCATTGCGCCCTCGTCTTCTGCGATAAGTATTTTTATGGTTTTCTCTGGCTGCTGTTCCATGTGTATAGTATATAGCTAATACAATAAAAATTCCATTCGCATGCATTACATAGCAAGCGGCCTGCTCCCTTCGCGAGATTTCATCCCTCTGAGTGGAATTTCAACATAAAATGCCGTCCCTTTATTTTCTTCTGATGTAAACCAAATCTTTCCCCCAGAACTTTCAATAAGTGATTTTATAATGTAGAGCCCTAGGCCATTTCCGTCGGGTTCTTTTGCACGCGCATTGTCTGCTCTATAGAATTTAGTAAATATCTTAGCTTGCTGGTGCGCTGGTATGCCGAAGCCAGTGTCTGCAACGGTAATAAGCACCGTTTCTTCTTGTTTAACAAGTGATACTGTAATAGTTCCTTCCTCGTGCGTATATTTGACTGCGTTTGTTAATAAATTCTGTAGTATTATATGTAATAATCTCGGATCTGCATTAATGAGCGGTATCGCCTTGTCGTAGTGTTTTATCAGATGTAATTTTTTGCGTGCAATTTGTAGAGATAATTCTTTGAGTGCGTCTTCCATGGCTGCTACAAAATCTACCGTTTCTACATCTACCATAAACGTACCCATGTCGATGCGAGAAACATTAAGTAATGCGTTAACAAGGTCAACCATGCGCTTACTCGCATGTTCAATTTCTTCAAGATATTTTCTTTGCTTATCCGTAAGAGTGATATCTTTTGGATCAGTAAGCATTTCGATATACCAATTAATAATTGTCAGTGGCGTACGGAGCTGATGCGACGCGACGGACACGAACTCTGTTTTTGACTTGTCGATTTCTTTTTGTCGCGTAATATCTCGCTCAACCGCAACAAATCCATATAATGCTCCTTGCTCATCGGAAATGGGAGAGATGTTTGTTTCTGCGATATATAATCGTCCGTCTTTTCGCTTGTTAGTCACTTCCCCGTGGAAATTCTTACGCTCTTCTTTAATTGTGTGCCACATATTTCTATAAAATTCTTCTGGCATTTGTTTTCCCCAGAGTGATGGGCGGTTTCCTACCATTTCTTTATTGGAATACCCTGTAATTTCCTCGGCCGCTTTGTTTGCATATAAAATAACGCCTTCTTTATCGGTTATGACTACATGGTCTGATGTACCCTCAACTGCAAGCTTAAATTTCTCAAAATTGCTTGTTACCTCGCGTATTTTTCGAAACAGTACACGATGGGAATCCTCCAACTTTTGCGCCATGCTATTAAACGCATTACTTAAGTCCCCTAGCTCATCGCGAGATGTAATATTTGCACGGATATCTAAATTGCCATCCCCGAGTTTTTGTGCCGAAAGTGCGAGCATTTTTATCGGATCAATAACTCTCCGATTCATAAAATACGTTATCAGTAAAATAAATATCACTAAAATTCCTGCAAGATAGAATAAATCATTGCGCAGTTCGGTGATTGCTTGCAAAGCTTGCGACTGCGGAATCTCCGTTATTAGTGTCCATCCATTATTAATACAGAGCGCTGATCCAATTACTAGTACATTATTAATATTATAGTACTCTTTTTGCTCGCCACAGGACGCTTTTTTAGACACATCAAGATGTTGTGTTAAGCGCGAGCCATCAAAATAGCGTTCATCAACAATGTACCCATCTTTATTGGTAATAAATACCGACATCAAGGCATAGCGCTCCCCGGCGCTCGCAAGCACTGCATTTCTTGTACGTATCATATTGGCAACTTTTCCGGCATCTACAAAATTTATAAGCGTACCAATCTTTCTTCCTTGTGTTGTATCGATTAGTGGAGCAGAAACTGTTAACGCAATCATACTGCGGTTGAACTTATCGGTAATCGCGAAGTCGCTTACTCGAGTCGCCCCGTAGGTAATATCTTCGGATTGAAGGTTTGTTACCCATATTGATTCGTCTTTCCCCAACTCCTGCTCTTCTGTTGAGGCGATAACTATGCCATTTTCATCTAAAATATTAATGCCGTATATTGCAGAATCAAGAACCATCTTGTTGTTTCTTAGATGGTTTCCCAGTGCTTCCATTGCTTTTACATCTCGCGTTTCAACTATCTGTTGTGTTGTTTCTCTAATAAAGCCGTCCGAAGAAAAATCTGCTGTTCTGTAGGTTAAACGTTCTATGGCGTCTGTAATAATGATTTCGCCCGTGTTGTTGATCAAACTTAATTCCGCTGATATGCCGTCGGTAATGCTCTTGCGTTGTGTAATAAAAATAGCAATGTTGGCAAAAATTACAAGCGTTAGAATAATTGCCAAACTCCCCACTATTTTAAATCCAATGGTGCGTCGCTTAAACATATAATTGCTTTATTTTACTGATGGTTCTTTTTGTCGTGTGTTTTTCGGGCTTGTGAGTGGCAATAGTATGGAGAATGTCGTGCCCTTGTCTTCTTCAGAGGTAAATTCAATAGACCCTTTAATTTCTTTAATGATCGCCTTTACGATATAGAGGCCAAGACCATTCCCATCCGGTTCTTTTTCCCGTGCGTTATCGGCGCGGAAAAATTTCGTAAATATTTTCGATTGTTGTTTTGCGGGAATGCCATATCCTGTGTCCGTGATTGTGATCGCGACGTGCTTTTGATCTGGTTGTTTTTTAATGCTGATCGAAACAGAACCTCCTTGTGGTGTGTATTTTATTGCATTTCCAATAAGGTTTTGGAATATAACGCGCAACAAGCTTGGGTCTGCGCTCATTTCTTTAAGGGATGCGTCATACTCCGTCTTAATATGGAGCGCCTTTTTTTCGATAATCTGCTTTGACTCTTCGAGAACCGAATCGATGACAGTTGCAAGTAGTACCGGTTCCGGTTCTACATAAAATGCTCCCATATCAATACGCGAAACACTAAGGAGTGAGTTCACTAGCTCCACCATGCGTTTACTTGCTAGATAAACTTGCTCAAGGTATTTGCGTTGTTCCTTGTTAAGTGTACCTACCTCTTCTTTCGTCAGCATTTCTATATACCAATTTATTACCGCAAGCGGTGTGCGTAATTGATGCGATGCAATAGAAACAAACTCAGTTTTTACTCGGTCAACTTCTTTTTGAACCGTAATGTCCCGCTCAATACCTACAAACCCATACAATAGGCCTTTATCCATAATAAGCGGCGTGATGCGTAATTCTGCAACGTAAAGTTCCCCGTTTTTGCGTTTATTTGTTATCTCTCCAACAAAAACTTTTTTCTTTGTTTTTATGGTTTCCCATAAGTCTTTATAAAATTCACTGGACATCATTTTACCCCACAATGAAGGGCGGTTGCCTACGAGCTCGGCTCGAGAGTATCCCGTAATATTTTCAGCGGCTTTATTTGCATAGATAACACGCCCGTCGAGGTCTGTGATAATAATATGATCGGATGCGCTTTCAACGGCAAGCTTAAACTTTTCAAAATCAGCTGCGCGTTCCCATATCTTCTCTTCGATATTTCCGTAGACAGTCCCTAACCTTTGCGAAAGTGCTCCCAATGCATTTCCTATGTGTTCAAATTCATCACCTGTTTTAATTACTATTGGTTGTGCGAAGTTGCCCTGGTTAAGCTGTTCAACCGCCTTGGTGATTGTTTCTAGCGGGCGTAATAATCGCTCAATGAGAAATGCCAATATAACGCTCATAATTATTAGTAAGAGTGCAATAATAATACCGCCCATTACAACGAGCTGCTTTGCTGTGTATATAAATGTTTCCCGCGTTTCTTCGATAACTAGGGCGAATGATGTGTTTCCGATACGCGTGATACCGATAATCTCATCTCGTTCATGCACGGGGTCGTGAATCGTTTGCGATTGCGTCCTTAATAATTTTGTTGTATCAATTCCCAGTGTGTCGTATTGCAATGATGAGATGGCAATCGAGCCAAATCGTTTTGCATCAGAAATCTCTCGCTGTACTTCGGGCGTAAGTGCCCCGAGGCTTCGAAAGACCATTTCAGGTCGATTTGATTGCACTACTATGCCATGCTCATCAACAATCATCGAAGTGCTCTCAGCTGCTGCCACGGCTGGCCTTACGGCAGTATTAAGTATGTCTGGTTTTAGCTTTACCGCAATAATACCAAGCACCTTTCCATCCGCATTTATTACTGGATGAGAAAAATAATATCCAAATGTTTTAGTGACAGCACTAATGGCCCCTTCCATGGTGGGGGTGCCCGCAGCGGCCTGTTTAAAATATTCGCGAAATGCAAAACTTTGCCCCACTGCCATTGGATTTGTGGATACGAGGTCTACCCCACTTATATCCATAATATTAATTGACTCGTAGGTGTGGCCTGCATCAGCCATAGTAAGGCTTTCTAGCACTGCGGGGTTTTGCAAGGCTGGACTTTTTTGTTGTAAATAATCAACTACGATATGCTGAGAAGCAATTTGTTTTGTGAAAAGCTCCGCATTTGTAAACACTACTTCGACAGCCGACCCTTGTTGTATCGCGATTGATTCAACGTGTTTAAGGCCCAATTGTGAAGCAATATTGTTATTTATCTGAAACGTCATGATGAGCACGAGCGTTCCAAAAAATAGTACGATTACGCTGATCGTCAGAATAAGTTTTCGTTTAAATGAAATGCGTGGTTGCATACGTTTGGTTACTCGCACTACTACACTTCTTATCTTATGTAAGTATACATCTTTTTTACTCGTAGCTACAGGGTATGTATTATATTGCTCGATGGTTTACTCCGGTTGCTTCAGTGATGGTTGTAAGTCCGTCGCGCATGAGTAATGTTTTTAATCCCTGATTAATTTCGCCAATCAATTGAGGTCCCTCAAAAATCATTCCCGTGATGAGTTGTACGAGCGATGCGCCTTGTTTTATTTTTTCATAGGCATCGTGTGCTGAAAAAATACCTCCACAACCGATGATACAATAGGCGCCGTTTGTTTTCTTGTAGATATGGCCAATCATTATGTTAGAACGATCTCGCACTACCTTGCCACTCATGCCTCCATATGCGGGAATGTTTTTGTCCTTGATATGCTTATTTTCTCGGTTTTTTGTTAAATTCGTGCAAATAAACCCGTGGACTCGGTGCTGTTTAGCTACAACAATAATCGCATCGATTTGTACATCGGTTAAATCTGCAGAGAGTTTTAGAAAGATTGGCTTTTTAGTTTGAATCGCATCAATCCGTGTCAATAACGCGTCGAGTGCGCCTGGTTCTACAAATGGCTCTCCCATGCAAGTGTTTGGGCAACTGATATTAATCGTAAAGTAATCTCCAATTGTTGCAAATGCGGAAAATGCTTTTGCATAGTCTGCAATACCCGCCTCTTGCGTTGCGGTTGTGCTATCGTTTGTCATTGCAATACTTGTCCCTAAGGGCGTGCGAAACTGCTTTTGCGTAAGACGATGGGCTATTGCAGCGCACCCAGAATTTTTTAACCCATAATACACAATAAGGCCTTTAGATTTTTTCATACGCCACAAGCGTGGTCGTGTATTTCCTTTGCACGCATTCCCTGTTATTGATCCAATTTCAGTAAAACCAAAGCCAACTGCTCCGATAATATCCGTAAGAACGCCGTCTTTATCAAACCCTGCTGCAAGTCCCACTGGATTTGCAAAGCGAATACCCGCAACGTTCTGTTCCAATATTGGATCTGCATATGCAAATAAGCTTTTTGTTAATGCTCGCGTTATTGCGTAGTTACCTAAAAACACACCTACCTGTGTCATCGCATCGTGTACGTCTTCAGGATCAGCTGCAAAAAAGATACGCTTTAGGATAGTCCGATAGATAAATCCTATTACGATGTTTCTATTCCGTATAAAAATGTCTTTCATAAAAATAATAAAAATCAGTACTTGTGCGTACTGATTTGTATTATAGCATAGATTGTCTTGTTACTTCTGCATCGCTGCGAATCTTCCCGCGATTGCTTGCTGCGCTTTTTTAACCGCATCATTAAACGTATCTTTCATAATGCCCTCCAATTTTGCTGCTGCGATGTCTTCAGAAATAGTAACTTTCTTTACTTCAAAAGCACCGTTCATGCTAATAGTAACCCCGTCGCGCTCCACCGTTACCTCTTCTTGCTGAATTGCGCTCTGCAACTCCTTGAGCTGTTTTAATTGTTTAAATGAATCAAACATAGTTATGGATTTATTTTTATTGAGTACGCCATACGATTATAGCAGAAAATTTCTGTAAAAAAAGACCGTAGCAGTGCTACGGTCCATGATGAACACACCTTGGCAAGGGGCGGTGAATGTTATCTGCGCGCGGGAATCAGGATAAGCTCCTGCCCCTTGATTCCAGCGATGATTTGCGTTGCTCCGACGACCTGCTCTTGCAGGTGTCCGAAAACAGCGGTCACTTTTTGGCAGAACCCGTCAAACGGAGCAACATGTGCTTCGGTGCGCGTAATTGTTACGATGAATGTCGTTTCATCGCTTAACGTCAGTGCCGCTGTTTTGTCGGGCTGTACGCGTCCGAGAAACGCGACGCTTTTTTGCGCCACATACATCGTGACTGCGACTTGCTCCCAACACTCGTTTATCTGCGAAAGCCCAAGATACTTCAAGCAGGGTCCCGTAGTAAATAGTATCCCGTTCCCCTCGTTAAGAAGGCGGATATTCTTTGCCACGGGGGTTGCTTTTCGCAGCAGGTCGAGGCCGAATCCGAAGAAATATTCGGTCGGCTCCTTTGGCGTTCCACACGGGAAAAATGCGGTTACAATGTCTTGGACATGTAATTGCGTTGCCAAAGCGGCGATAACCTCCTTAACCGGTCCAGTCATCGCGCCCATCACCTCAACAATCAGAAGCCGTTTTTTCAGTTGCGCGCTTTTGATGGCGGTAATTGCCGCGCACTGTGAAAAGCGCATAGCAGGGACGATGAGACCTTTCTTACTTTCGATGGAAACAGGCACGTCCAGCGTCTGCACGTGCACCACATTTCCCTCCACAGCGATACCGCAAATCTGCCTGAGGTTCATGTTGCCGACTTCCGCTACGAACTTCGGGACCGTGTATATTCGTTCGGTGTAGTTCAAGTGACACCCCTTAAAAGTGAATGGTTTCGTATATGCCCCTTGCCAAGGCAATATAAAAATAAATTTGAAATGTGCGAGTGAGTCGCTATCTTTACATATACACGATAGTCTGTCAACCGTGTCGTTACGTAATATAAAAATCCCCCATCACAGAGATGGGGATTTTTATATTACTTATTCCTCCCTAACTGTTGCAGAAAGAATTTTTACTGGGCTAACAGGGGCAGATGGCTCACCACCGCGACTCATGGTCACTGGTGCGTTTGCGATTGCATCTACTGCATCCATACCCTGAATTACTTTTCCAAAAATGGTGTAATTTTTTGGTAATGCATAATCGGCGTGCATGATAAAGAATTGGCTGCCGTTTGTGTTTGGCCCTGCGTTTGCCATAGCCACTGTTCCTCGTGAGTATTCTCCAACGAATGGTTCATCCGCAAACGTATATCCTGGGCCACCCGTGCCATCCCCTCGTGGATCCCCTCCTTGGATCATAAACCCTTTGATTGCGCGGTGAAATATTGTGTTATCGTAGTACCCTTTTTTAGCGAGCGTTACAAAATTATCAACCGTTTTCGGTGTTTGGTCGGTATTGAGCGCGATTACAATTGCGCCTGCAGTTGTCTGTAGTGTTACTTCGATTTTAGTTTTTTGTGATCCTGTGGTTTCCATAGGTTTTTTTGGTTCTGTATTAGGTGAAGTTATTTGCGTTTGCTTTGTTACTGAACCCGTATCTTTTTTTGTGGTGTCGGATTTTCCGTAGATTCCAACTCCAATAACGAGCAGTACCAAGAAGATCACGATTGCGATGCCTTCTTTATTGTTCATAGTTCTGTATATATGATTATCTTTTCTCTATTGTACAAAAGAACAATCCCTTTATGCAATAACAGCGCTCGAGGCGCTGTTATTGAAAATCATTATTTGCCCTTTGCTGATTTGTTTCGATCAGTTTCGTTTAAATATTTTTTGCGTAATCGAATGCTCTTCGGAGTAACTTCGAGATATTCATCTTCAGCCATTACTTCGAGGCCGCGTTCTAATGATACGGTAAGTGGTGGAATTAGTTGGATAGCTTCATCAGCTCGTGACGAACGCATGTTTGTGAGCTGCTTACCCTTGATTGGGTTAACGGTCATGTCTTGTCCCTTTGCAGTATTGCCAATGACCATACCTTCGTACACTTCAGTGTTGGCATCGATAAAGAGTGTGCCGCGTTCCTGTAAGTTTGCGAGCGAGAACGCAAGCGCCTTACCCGCTACCATGGAAATCATAGACCCTAATTCTGTCTTTACGATTTCTCCTGCAAATGGGCGAAATCCGATGAACCGGCTACATAAAATTCCTTCGCCGCGCGTATCAATTGTAAACTGTCCGCGATAGCCAAGTAGTCCTCGTGTAGGAATCTCGAACAAGACGCGCGTGTAGCTTTCGATCTGCTTCATTTGCGTCATAATACCGCGACGCTTTCCGAGTGTTTCGATAACAACACCAGCCATTTTTTCTGGTACGTCAATAACAACCTCTTCGTATGGTTCCATTTTCTTCCCATCCTCTTCTCGCATAATAACCTGTGGCTGCGATACTTGCAGCTCGTACCCTTCGCGACGCATGTTTTCCAAAAGAATTGCGATGTGCATTTCTCCACGACCGTATACCTTAAAGGTATCTCCGCCAGAAAAATCTACTTTTAAGCCGACGTTAACTTCAAGCTCCTTTTCTAGGCGCTCTTTAATCTGTCGTGTTGTTACAAATTTACCTTCTTTTCCTGCAAATGGAGAATCGTTTACCAAGAAGTTTAGCGAGATTGTAGGCTCATCAATTGCGATTGCTGGCAGTGCTTCTTGGTCTGCACTTACACACAATGTTTCGCCAATGTCGATGTTTGGTAACCCTGCAATCATAACAATATCACCTGAGCTTACTGATAGTGAATCGATGCGCTCCAGGCCTTTAAAGGTGAAGAGTTTTGTAATTTTACCGGTGCGTGTTTCACCTGTTGGCTTTTTGATAATGAGCGTATCGCCCACTTTTGTTGTTCCTTCATAGACACGTGCGATCGCAAGTCGACCCAAGAAATTGTCATACGCCAAGTTAAATGGCTGTGCACGAAAAGGTGCATCATCACGCATATGGCTTGGCTGAACTTCGTCAATGATTACGTCTAATAATGGGGTCAGATCTTTTGAATCATCAGTCAAGTTCTTTTTTGCAATACCTTCGCGCCCGATTGCATAGACAGTGGTAAAGTTCAGCTGCTCATCGGTTGCTCCTAAGTCCATAAATAATTCAAGAACCATCTCATGTGCTTCTTCTGGATTTGCGGCTGGCTTGTCGATTTTATTGATAATAACAATCGGCTTTAATCCGAGCTCGAGCGACTTCTTCAATACGAATCGTGTCTGTGGCATTGGGCCTTCTTGTGCATCAACAACCAATAATACGGAGTCAATGGAGCGTAATACGCGCTCTACTTCAGATCCGAAATCGGCGTGTCCTGGGGTATCCACAATATTGACCTTTGTACCTTTGTACATGATCGATGCATTTTTTGCATAGATAGTAATACCACGCTCTTTTTCAAGCGTGTTGCTGTCCATGCTTACTCCTTCAACAGCGGCTCCTGTTTGTTTTAGGATTGCGTCGGTGAGTGTTGTTTTGCCGTGGTCTACGTGTGCGATAATCGCAATATTGCGGATTTCCATATAAAAAAGCCCTTTGGGGCAGTATCTATTAATTGAGTTACCATTATAACGTAAAGGTTGAAAATTGTCCAGCCTTTTTAAGGCTTCCGAAATACTTCCCAATGTTTGTCATTCCCGTGCAGACGGGAATCCAGGCTTTCGTACTTTTTCAAAAAAGTACGTCCGTCGGATTCGAAAAGGAAGGATCAAATCCGACAGCCCGGCACGTTGCACGCTTGCTCCGCTCGCTAGCAACGCCAAGGCTCAAAACTGTGAACTCGCTCCTGCGCACCGCTCAAACAACCCAGTTTTTGAGGAAATTTTTTTCGCCTATTTTATCCGTCATTTTTACGGATGCTTGGGGAATACGAATTAATGCGCCCTTAATCCGAAATATTTTCATGTTCGTAGATGCAAAATACATTCTCTGTCATTCCCGTCCTTCGACACTCAGAGCGCATAATAAAAAAAAGCCGCTCGTATAGAGCGGCTGTTATAGTGAAAGACTATTTACGAGGATTCTAGATAAGGCTTCCTCCCCAGTATTCGTGATAGCCAAGTACTCGGCCCGTTTCGATGCTTTTAATTACTTCATACCCCCTCATCTCGCGAAAAGACGCACTCGTGCAATTATTGATATACAATAGATCACCTTCTTCGCAAGATTGCGGGCCACGACACCCCACGGAACTGCCTGTCGTATATGCCTTCGTGAGAGCAGCCTTTAAAAATGAGATAACCTTCTTTGGATACGACCCTCCGTACGACATTAGCCAAATTGGCTTACCCTTGTAGAATATCGTTGTTGTTCCGACTGAGTAAGTCGATCGAGGCATTGTGTAGTAGCGATCTACTACCGTGAAGCCTTCTTCGATACATGTAATCGTCGTATACCCATCAGTTGTCTTAATCTTGGGTACGCCATCGCCCTCTTCGCTTGCATATCCAGACAGCATTGCAGCGATGAAAGCCTTTTTTGCCCAATCTAATATCTCATTTCGTTTGTCCATTACTAGTCCCTCTCTTATTTTTTGGTTGGATTTAAATTAGCTAAAAATAGCATACCTTTTCTTGTTATTTTGTCAAACAAAAAACCGCCGGAAAATCCGGCGGATCTTTTTTATTTACACCAAAGGCACTTTTTCCATTTCGCAGGAATCATTTTTGAACGTTCGATCATGCCATCGATTCCCCAGTTACTACCCGCATTAAATACCATTAAAACGATGAAGCCGGTAATATAGACAATGTGTTCGTCCACGATGTACGAATGCTCCCCTACGTACGGGAACTTGAGGATTGGAATATAGTACAACGCCATCATTATTGCGCCAAGAAGCGATGCTGCTCGTGTAGCGAACCCAAGCAGTAATGTTGCGCCGATGAGGAAAAGTCCCCATTCATTCAAGAAATCGACCCATACAATGTTTTGCGGTGCTCCGAGCCACTGATAGAATCCTGACATAAACTGCGCCCCTTTAAGATACCCGGCTGACGTCCATGCTGCGTTCATGAGCTTAGCGATGCCGGCGTAGAGAAACAAAAACCCAAGAGAAACACGCAAAAGAAGCAATGCTATTTTTTGTGATTTTGTCATAGTGATATTAGTATACCACTTCTACTCTATTTTATGTACTGCGCAACAACTTACTGCATCATATCGCGCAGCGCACAATATTCACATTCTGCATCGTCGCACCGCTTCTCCCAAAAGATGCCGTCGAGAATCTCTTGCCCTACTCGTTTAATTTCTTCTTCGAGCGCTGTAAGCTCTTCAGGTACTATCTCAAACATCTCCTTGCGATATACTCCCCTTTCGTTTGGTTCTATAAAATCAATATCGCCTGAGAGCATTCGATATTTGCCGTCCTCATGGCGATCGAGTAGTAGCTTATAAAATATCAATTGGCGTTTAATGTTGCCCTCTGACGCTTGTGTGTTTCCTTCAATATCGTTACGCGATTTTGGTTTTCCTGTTTTGTAATCGACTACGTTTACTTCGTTACCCGCACCGATAAATTCTATCTTATCGATTTTTCCCGTTAATCGAATTTCTGGCGTTAGCATGATTCCGTTCACCGCAAATTCGGTCAATGCGTTTATTCGCCATGCACCTTTGTAGGTGTCGTAATATCCACCTAGCGCTTTTAAGCCCTTTGCGAGCGATTCCTCGTACTCACTTTTTACGAGCGGTTGTCGTGTAAGATAGTACGTAAATTTATCCAACAAGAATTGTTTGTCCACCTCGCGCTCTTTTATGGTGTCAAAGAAATCTTTTAACGCACTATGGATCGCGATCCCATACATTTGATGCTTGCTGGGTGCCTTGGGGATGCGAAGCAGGTTTGTATAAAAATATTTCCATGGACATTCGAGGTAGTTATTCAACGCGGTAACAGAAAATCCATTGCGCAAAAATAATTCTCGGATGTATTCCTTATCTTTGATATCAACGCCACTTAACATGCGCGGCGCAAATAATAATTCTTTTTGTGCGCCTAACTCCGCCTCGTATGGTGCGGCATCCGCTTGTGTAAGCAAATCCTCTCGCAACTCTCCGATAAATTGTGACGGGAGCTGTGCGCGGCCGTTACTATTTATTGCCGCATAGGTAATAACGATTTCTTTCTTTGCTCGCGTTAACGCAACGTAAAAGAGTCTTCGCTCGTCTGCGTTTTCGTCCTCCTCCTCTGTGAAATCACTCCCTGCGAGTGAGAATAGTCGCTTTGGTAGCTCAAATCCGGTCTTTTTGCGTTTATTACCCCAATGGCCATCAAATGCATTAATAATATATACGTATTCAAATTCAAGCCCTTTTGATTTGTGTGCGGTCATTAAACGTACTTTGCCTGAGCCATGCCCGGCTATACTTTTCTTGATGCGAATGTTGTGCGTTTTTAATGTTTCGATATACGCAAAGAAATCAGCGAGGCCATATTCTCGATGCGCTTCGATTAACTTCTTAATCTCTTCGAACAGCCCACCCACAACCTCTATTTTTTCTACAGGATTTTCACTTGCCAATATATGCCCTAAAAATCCTGACTCTCGCATAACAATTTCGAACAGTTCGGCTAATCCTTTATTGCGACTCACCACACTCCATTGCGCAATTTTCCCATACCATGCGTTAATAATCTGGGGCTTTTCGAGCTTAAGGTCGGGAGTCTGTAAGACGTCTAACGAGCGCGCTACTTCATACACTGACACTTTGCTTCGATTTGCATAATCCATGACCTTATACAGATCAAGTGGATCAATACCTAAAAAGTCCACATGCATTGCTTCAATAAAAGACTCCTGTGAACCGAACTCATTCACTGCGCGCAATAGCATGAGTAATTTTCGAATATCCTCGTCCTCTAAAATATCCTGATCGGATGAAACCGTAAAAGGTATCTGCATTTTTTGCAGCATGTCCGCAATCGGATCCATATCTCGGTTATTTCTGTATAGCACCGCAATCTCATCTGCTGCAACTCCAGCGGCAATATGATTTGCAATATCTTTTGCAATAAGATAACGCTCCACCTGCTCATCGGCGCAATTAAAAATGCGTATGGGTGCTTCTGTGTGCGCTACATTTGCCTTCAGCTCCTTTTTCCCAGGGATGACATTGTGCGCCGAATCAAGGATCGTTTGCGTTGATCGATAATTTTCTTCAAGCACAATTAATACAGCCTCTGGATACAGGTTCTTGAAGTAGAGGAAATTTTCAAGCGATGCTCCTTGAAAACGATAGATTGCCTGCTTTTCGTCACCCACTACAAACAGATTTGGATTGGGATGAAAGTTACACAACAATTCAATAATCTTGTTTTGTGCGTTGTTTGTATCTTGGTGTTCATCGACAAGAATATACTGATACTGCTCTTGCAGCATTAATAAGAGGTTCTTATTAGTTGTAAGCACCTCAAGCACTTCCATGATCATATCACTATAATCATATTTTTTATCGTCAGTTAGTCGTTTTTGATAATAGGCGTATACCAATGCAAGCTCGGCATTTTTTCTGATGCTTTTGTCGAGCTTCTGATAGTGTCCTTTCATTTTCCCTTTGTGCGCACCCTTGTCGTGATAAAGGTCTTCGATGTGCTCAAATCGTTCGCGCTCTTTGTCCACCTCCTGCGTGAATCTATCAGCACTAACGCCTTCGCGTTTCAGTTCATTAATGGCCATTAAGATGGCGCCTAAATAATGCAATGTATCGCCAAAAGGTCGCAACTCAGCGAGCGGGATTGTTTCGATTGCATCTTCAAGAATGCGAATCTGATCGACATCGGTAATGTTTTCCGAACCAATGATACGGGGAAATTCTTCTGGGTAGTCTTTTATAACATCGTTACAGAATCCGTGAAATGTATTGATGGCTACGGAATATGCTGGCCCTCCGATAAGATCCATAAGCCGACGGCGCATAGAAGCAACGCCCGATTCTGTAAACGTCAACGCTAATACGCTACTCGGCTCCATATCGGTTGTGCGCAAAATATTCGCAATGCGTAGGGTAAGAATTTGCGTCTTGCCTGTCCCAGGGCCTGCAATAACCATAACGGGTCCTTCTATGGTGTCTACGGCGGTTTTTTGTTGCGGATTGAGTTTAGCGTATGCGTTTTTGAATGCTTCGTTCGTCATATTCTTACTATCATACCATAAAAAATGACCGCGATTAAACGGTCATTTTGCCTCCTTAATTGCCATCTCTTGTATGCCTTCGTCTACTTTTGTTTCAATGCGACGTTCCCATTCTAATCGGCGCTCAAACCCGCTCTTTTCTACGCGATCTGAAATGCGCCAAATGCCTTTGTATATTTTTTGAATCTCACTAAGGAGTTCTGGCATTGTATGCTTTGTTGCAACCAATATCGATTTCTTTGTTTTAAAGAATCGCCAAATAACTGGATCGATTAAATATGCCTTTCCTCCATATTCAACGATTAATAAATCATGATGCGCACTTCGATCAATAATACCCTTGATCACATAGATGCGCGCATGGGGAAGCTCGTCGAGAATCCAATTTCCAGCAAGGTGTGCTATTTCATCGCAATATTTTTGCGATAACACTGTAAGCGGCTTATCCCCCACCTTTCCTAGGAGTGTGGCCATCATTTTTTGCACCTGCTCGATTAGCTCCTTGTTCATATGCAAATTATATACTGTTTCTCTAGGAATGTCACCAAAAAATAACACCCTGACCGAAATCAGGGTGTTTGCTGCGTGAGCAGGGCAACGGGGCTACATACACCCGTTACCCGATCGTCGGCAACCTTCTTTACAGCGGGTTACCGGGCGAAGTGCGTAGGTACGGTTTGTCCACATGGGGCTCTTCCTCCTTTCTTGGCGATAGGTACTGCGAGGAATATATAACAAACTCGTGACCTTGTCAATATCTTTGGTATCTGCTATAGTATACCCACTATGTTAATCGATGATGTTGTAATCAAGGTGAGCTCTGGCCGAGGAGGGCGCGGGGCGGTTGCATTTAACAAAAACATGAAGAGCCTCGGACCTGCGGGCGGAAGCGGCGGTAACGGCGGAGACGTCGTTGTTGAGGCCGCCTCAGATCTTAGCTTATTGAACCAATTTCGCTTCAAGAAAGAGATTTCTGCAGAAAGTGGCGAACCGGGAAAGCCGCAGTTTAACGATGGGCACACGGGCGTTGATCTTGTCCTCAAGGTGCCGGTCGGTACAATCATCCACAATATGACAACAGGCGCCGACTACGAACTCGTAAAAATCAACGAGCGTATTGTGATTGCAAAGGGCGGCAAAGGTGGTCGTGGTAACTTCCATTTCAAATCTTCAACCAATACCAGCCCTGTGCAGTATCAGAATGGTACACCAGGGGAAGAGTTTATGCTGCGCCTTGAGTTAAAGCTTATTGCCGACGTTGGTATTATTGGGCTTCCGAGTGCCGGTAAATCGAGTCTTCTTAATGAACTTACTAATGCACAAAGCAAGGTTGGAAACTATCCATTTACAACATTAGAGCCAAGCCTTGGTGTTTACTATGAATTGATTCTGGCAGACATTCCTGGGCTTATCGAAGGATCAAGTCAAGGAAAAGGATTGGGAGATAAATTCCTTCGCCATATCGAGCGTACGGAAATATTATTCCACCTTGTGCCTGCTGATTCTCTCGACCCAGTGCATGATTACGAAATTATTCGTAAAGAACTCGGTGCGCATAACCCCGCGTTGCTTACGAAAAAAGAATATTTGTTCTTAAGTAAGAGTGATATGGTTAGCGAGCCGGAACTTGATGCAAAGATTGCGTTACTAAAAAAACTCAATCCGACGGTCATTCCTATCTCGGTGTACAACTGGGAAAGCCTCGACGCTGTAAAGCGTCTCCTCAATGCAGTAATCAAGGAAAAGCATTACACTACACCAGAAGTAAAAGAAGTTGTTACTGAAGAATAAAAAAACAAACCCCTAGGGGTTTGTTTTTTATTTACTCAATTCTTTCTGCACATGCCCTAGGATTTCTTCCATGTGTCGTTCACATACGTTCTTTTTCAAGCGCATCGTCACAAGCTTCTTTGCGGTCACGGGTAAGAGCTGTTCAATCTCTGCGATTACCGGCGAGATGATTGTTATCTGGGTAGGGAGCACTCGTGTAACAACATCCTTTGCAGTTACTTTAAACTTCGCTACAAACGCCTGCTGGTATAGTTCCTTAGGTGAATTCGAGCTTCCTCCGGTTACCCCTGTTTTTCCGGTTCTTACCGAAAGGCCTTCTCTATCTGAAAACTTTATTTTCGGCACTCGAAACATTTCAATCTTTTCGATAACGCCATCCCCTGCAAGATAGAACTCAGCCTCTTGCGTGCCGGTTACAATGAGTAACGCCCTTTCTTTCTTGAATTGTGGAAATTGTTGTGCGATTTTCATATAGCTTCAGTATACTCCATCTCGCTTATTTATTACAGATATCCTTCTTTGCGCAATGTATTCGTAACGTCATTTTTATCGCGAGAAGCCATAAGTTTTGCGCGCAATTCCCTTGCGCCATCAAATCCGTGTATATATGCCTTATAGTGTTTCTTCATTACATCAAAACGGTTTCCCATCCCAAAAAACTGTTCAAACAACTCTGTATGTTCTAGTAAAGCCGCTATCTTTTCTTGCAGGAGTATTTCTGTTGTCACAACACTTCCCCTCTTCTTTGCCTTGTCCTTATCTGCAAAAAACCAGGGGTTGCCAAACATACCTCGCCCTACCATTACTCCATCAACACCATACTGCCTTACCTTATCAAATGCTTCTTCCAATGTTTGCACATCGCCGTTACCCAATACGAACGGGCGATCTTTTCCTCCATAATACTGCTCTGTTAACGCAACTCCATGTGCGATAACATCCCAATGTGCAGGCACATCCGACATTTCTTTCTTCGTTCGTCCATGAATAGTAATTGCGGCTGGCTCGGTTTCTAAAATATACGGTAACCATTCATCGAGCGTATTTTTTGTGTATCCGATACGCGTTTTTACTGACACGGGCAACTTCCCGGCTCCCCGCTTTGTTTCTGTAATAATTGCTTGCGCCAGCTTTGGGCTTTGTATTAACTTTGCTCCGGCATTTTGTTTCTGTATGTTTTTATCGGGGCACCCCATGTTAATATCAATACCATCAAACCCGAGTTCTTGCATTAATAGGGCTGTCTGATAAAAATGTTCTGGCGTTGCGCCAAAAACTTGCGCCACGATAGGGCGTTCTTTTTTGTCATATTGCAGATCGCGCAATAACGCATCTTTTCCTTGTGAGCAGAGGCCATCACATGCAACGAACTCTGTCCACATAACATCGGGCTTGCCATATTTTGCAATCATAAAGCGAAATGCGGCATCAGTTACTCCCGCCATCGGCGCAAGTGCAAAAATTGGCTTCTTCAGTTTTTTCCAAAACCCATAGTTAATCATACGCTTATAGCCCTAGTCCCGCAGGTATCTGTAGTGTATTTAAGAATGCTGGGATTGCAAACATGAGTCCAATCGCTGGCAATACGATCACTGCGATACTAATAATAAGTGTCCACTTAAAATAATTGCGCGTTTTTTCAACCGAAACAAATATCTGATCCATCTTCTTTTGCTGCTCATCAAGCTTGGTTATAAGTATTACTAGTTCGTTTGTATCCATATTGGTATTATCCCATTAATTTGAAAAATAATATACTCACGTAGCCTTATACTATAAAAGACGCCTATCGAATGACAGGCGTCTTTTATAGTTTGATACCCTTATTTGAAAAAGTCCTCACTCAATTTTCAAACAAAAGATCTTAGTAGTATTGTATCATACGCGCCATAACGGAGCAAGTAATACCGCTTCTTATTTGCGCTGCATATCTTTCGCGAGCCTTTTTAAAACTGCGTCAATTAATTGTGGATCTCTCCCGACTATTTCCGTAAAACGATTATGTGTTGCCATTGAATCATTTTTTAGACTTCCCATAAGTGCCGATGCAATTCTTCTTGGCACCCCCGTGATCCTTTGCACTGCCATTGCGGCAAGTGATATGGGAAATAGTCGCATATGGAGCAATCGGTTCTTTTTTCCTCGTACAATACTTCCGCTGCGCATAAGTAACTCATCATAGCCCATTACCTCTGATCCAATTTCAAAAATTTCATGTCCTACCTCATCTCGATTTATCAATGCCGCAATCATAGCAACTGCATCTTCTAACGCAATTGGGGAGCATTTTGTTTTGCTCCATTTTGGCATTATGAGAATTGGTAATCGCCTTGAAAGCCAGTACACCATTTGATATGAAACACTACATAAGCCTAATAAGATACTTGCGCGTACCTCGGCGACAGGAACGCCCGCACTTGCAAGTGCCTTGCCCGTATCTTGTCTACTGCGTAAATGTTTGGAAAGTCCCTCTTTTGCAGGAATAATTCCTCCGAGGTAGATTATCTTCTTTACCCCCATCTTTTTGGCGAATTTTCCTGTTCGACTCGCAAACGCGTGATCCATTGCTTCGAAATCTTTTGCGGCAAGCGAATGCACTAAATACACGAGGACATCAACCCCTTCTAAAAACTCTTCGGTCGCTAAATCATCATATAAATTTATTCGCTTCCATTGCACTCGCTCATGCACTAGGCCGGTTTCTTCTTCTCGCCGATACGACGCAATAACCCGATGCTCTGTGGTAGCTATAAGTTGTGCGATGAGCGCTGATCCCACGCATCCACGCGCTCCAATGATCCCGATGTTCATATATTTTATTCTTCTTCTTTTCGTCCCGCTGTTCGTGCGGCATATTCACCTGCAACATACCCCGTACTCCAACAGAGTTGTAGGTTGAATCCTCCGGTTGGTGCGTCAATATCAAGCACATCTCCTGCGAGATACAAATTCTTTATAATCTTTGACCCCATGGTTTTTGAATCAACTTCTGCTAAATCGACACCTCCACTCGAAGCAATCGCTTTATCAAATCCAAGTAATCCGATTGGGCTCATACGCAAGTCTTTTAACAATTTAACGAGTTTCAATCTATCCTCACGTGTTATTTCGTGCACTGGCTTATTTGGATTTATTTGCGTCATCTTAATAATCGCCGGGATCAGCTTTCTTGGGAGTAAATCATCAAGACTATTGCGAAATGCTTTATTTTGGAATTTCTTGAAATCTTTCTGCAATCGCTCGTCAAGCTGTGCAATAGACATCGCTGGCTTAAGGTCGAGCGTTAAGATGACATTATCTGTTTTATTTTTTAACACTTCACCCACACGCTTACTGATATCTAAAATCGCCGGGCCACTCATACCAAAGTGGGTAAACAAAATGTTCCCTGTTCGTGCAGCGTCCTTTTTTCCGTTTACGCGCAGCGTTACCGCTACATTATCCATGCTTAGTCCTTGCGTCAACTTGACCCAGTTATCGCTTATTTTTAATGGCACGAGTGCGGGAAATGGATTAAGCACGTGGTGCCCTAGGGCAGTGGCCCATTTTAACCCTTCGCCGGTTGCCCCTGTCTCTGGCCTTGAGCGCCCCCCTGTTGCAAGTACATATGCACCTGCCTCAACATCTGCTCCTTTCAAAATAAGCTGCGTTAACCGGTCTTCTCGCTTATTAAATCCAGCTGCAACCGCCTCTTTAAACACAAACACCTTCCCCTTGCGCATATACTCCTCGAGCGCTTTTAGTACGTCGGCAGCATCATTGGAAACTGGGAATACTCGACTGCGGTCTTCTACTTTTGTCTTTACTCCGAATCGCTCGAAAAATTCAACTGTTTGTTGTGTCCCAAATGTTGCAAGGGGTGAAAAGAAAAATTTGCCGTTCTTTCCAAGTTTTTCGACAAACTTTCTTGCATCAGGTTCAGCGTTCGTAAGATTACACCTTCCGCCTCCTGTAATAAGCAGCTTCTTACCGAGCTCAGTATTTTTTTCAACCAAAATAACTCGTGCTCCGAGCTCTGCTGCGCGTCCCGCTGCCATCATTCCAGCAGGTCCGCCCCCGATAACTGCTACATCATAATAATGTCTGTTTTTCATAGTTGTATTCTCCTATCCGTGCTTTTAGCGATACCACCCCTGAGCATACCAACATTGAGCATAAAAGCAACTTTTTGTCACATTCTACTACGGCAGTATACCATATTTCTTTCGTGGCATCACTAAAAACCCTCACGCTGTGAGGGTTTTCTCTATTTTTATTTATATTGCTGCGGATTGATCAAGAAATCCTTAACTTTCTCCACAACCTCTTTAATTGGATGCTGACTTTTTACGAAGTAATCCTTTGCGCCGAGCGCAATTGCCTGCTTTATATCCTCGTCACCGTCTAGGTTCGAAAGTACAATAACAGGAAGGTTTTCAAGGTCATGATCCGCCTTAATATCTCGCAAAACGTCTATTCCATCACGTTTTGGAAGCATTAAGTCAAGTAGAACAAGATCCGGCTTCATTTTTTGAATGATTGGGAGTGCTACTTTTCCATCCATTGCGAGCTCTACCTGGAACTCTTCGGTTTCAAATTTTTCTTTAAGCACTCTTGCTAGAGCCTCCTCGTCTTCGACGATAACAATTTTATGCATAATTTCAGTATAATCTACCTTTCCTTATTTGTTAAGTATACAGGATATCTCCTTATTTGTTAATATCCCCGATATCCTCAACGATGTATTTACGAGCTCGGTCAAGATTCGTGCTTATTTTCTTTGCCAAGTACTGGATTTCAGAAACTTCCGTTTCGTCGATCTTATCATCTGCATATTTTGCTAAAATACCATCTACATCTTTTTTAATAGTTGCGATTGCATTAGCGATATCTCGTTGTGCGATGATTACCTTGCGCGCCTGCTGTGCTTCTTTTAATCGCACGTAGAGCCATGCCGCTCCAAAGCCTCCTAATAATATCACAATCAGTAACGTAAAGAACCAGAACTGGGTTATCTCAAGCGATCCTAAAATTAACACAGGGCGCTGTTTCACGGTAACTACCTCAGATGTTACTGGCAAGCTTAATGCGCCCCGTGCATCTTTTGCAATAACTTCAACGATATATTTCCCTGTCTTAAGCGGCTTATCCATTGATACGGCCCAGCTTCCATGATCATCTGCATGCGTATCAACTAATTGCTCTACCTGCCCCCCCTCTGTTCGAACGGAAACACTTATCCCGACATCGGGAATCGCGAACCCAAGGACTTCTAGGTTCCCTTCTCCAACAAAAATATTTCTTGTTATTGAGGTGATCTTCGGTGCTTCTATCGGTAAAATCTCAAGTGAAAGAATGCTCTCAACGCTATTACCCGCTCGGTCTATTGCTCCAACCTTAACCGTGTAGAGCCCTGGTTTATGTAAATCAAGTTTATACGGAGATTCTGTGACGTCCTTTACTTCTCCGTTATTTTCTTGAATATAGTATCCTTTTAATCCTGACAGTCCGTCACTTGCTGCAAATTCAATCGTAGGATCTGGATGATCAGTTACACCTCCTTCGCGAATTTTTGCCTGAAATGCTGGTGGTGGCGTTAAATCGATTGCAATACGATAATGGAGTGTTTGACTCCATCCGACATTATTTCGGAAACGGACGTGCAGATACCACACACCCTCTCCAAGCGGTTGGAAAATTTTATTATCGAATAATCCTTCCGATTCGGTAGGAATAAATGTTGGATCTTTATTTACTTCGGTTGCGATAGCTGTGATATCGTTAGACAACTGCCATGATGCAGAAAATCGAGTTGCAAAGTTGTACCACGCTTCTGGGTCGCGATACCCTGCTACTTGTATTTCTGGCTTTGCCGGTACGCGTGCTGCTGGCTCAGCAGGACGCACAATCTGTACTGGCTTAGGTGCTATTGTCTCCAGTTCTGTCGATGGAACGCTTGTAATTGACAACCCCCTCATCGAAGAGAGCACGTTCGTTCCACTTCCGTCACTTGCAGTTACTGCCCCATCGGTAAAGACGATGTCGGTTTTACCGCTCCCCTTCACTTTGTATGTGATCTTAATGATTTGTAATGATCGTCCGGAAAATCCGCTCGTTGAACCCCCAAGAAAACTCACTTGCCCCGAATCATTCGAAAATGTCGGTTCGGTAAGCCAAAAATTAAATACAGACCCTGTTTTATCAACACTCACAATCTCGAGAACATCCTTTGAAATTTGTACGGTTCCTTGTGCGGCATTCACTCCAACTCCTTCACTGTCCGTTAATACACTTACGGTAAACTGATCCCCGATTACAAACGTATCTTTTGTTGTGCTCAACTGCAATGTTGCTGCAGATGCAGCCTGTATTGTTGTAAATAGAAATGCTATGCTCGCAACTAAAAGTGCAAATTTATATTTCATAACTCGATTCATATTAATGATCTTTTATTATAGTATACCATATGCGTCACTTCTCTGCATTATCTATTTACTACCGATCGAATAAAGACACTGAAGTCTGAGATGTCTACCTTTCCATCATTATTAAGATCAACCTGTTTTCGTGCTTCAGTATCAGTTGATGCGAATCGCGTTAGGAAAATACTCCAATCACCAATATCAATGCCACCATTATTGTTAAGGTCTGCTTGTGTTACGAGTGCACGCGACACCATAAATACTTTTGATGGAGACCAGTCGCTTTCGATACCATCCTTATCCACTTGCTTCATGCGGATAATGTGACCACCGTATGCAAGACCGTTTGTGTTTACTAGTAATCGATACGTCCCATCATTGCCCACTTGTGCTTGCGCGGCAACTGGTTGCCCATCGACTTCTGCTCGAATCACGCTTCCTGGCGCGGCAGAACCAGCAATACCTGCGTTATTACCAATAGCTACTGTTCGTTGTATTAAGCCTGCCGTTGGCGCAATATACAGGTTCTTCTGCTCGGTTGCCCTTGTTATCTTATCCATCGTATACGTCTTTATCTGCGCAACGTTTCCGTCCTTGTCAAGAATTGCCAGCCCGAACGATTCCAGTCCGCGCAATGCTCCTGAGAAGTCAATCGTGAACGTGCCGTCTGCCCGCACCTCTATATTACGTTCCAATGGGATATCTTGGCCACCGATACGAGCAAAGAGTGAAACGCTTGCGCCAGGGTATGCTCTCCCGCTAAAGGTTACTGTCGGGGCGACATATACACTACCGCCACCACCACCACCCCCAACCGCTACTTGTCGCACAAAGAACATAACATCCTGTGTCGAGGTTATCGCAAGCGTTGAGGTTGATCCAGTTAAGCGCTCTAATGACAATTGCACCGTCTCGGCAACGCTGTCAGAAATCGTTACAGTTCCAATACCATCTACTACACTCACAAGCGCACGCCCATCTAGCTTCATTGGCGACGAAGTAATTGATGATGTACTAAACGCGAGGTATACATCTTCTTGCACCGTCGTATCCAAACCACCATCAGCGTCCTGCGCCTGAATAATCACAACTATATTTTCATTCAATCCTGCGTCTGGTGGATCAAGTATAATATACCGGTCTGCCACAACTGGTGCTGCGGTTACTATGAGTGAATCCGATGCATCAGCAATTCCCGTCGCTCCGTCAGCCGTCGTTGCATTATCTGATGCGGTAATGTCCCATGTACCTGCGTCTTCGTCATAGTACCAGAACGTAGTTGAGGCAAATCCATTCGCAAGCGTTACAAATGAAATAGAGCTCGTGCCTGTTTCGGTTGCTTGGAATCGTGCGCTTGCACCCGTTGAATTACTGTAGAGATATACAAGGTTACTTCCTGATGTTACGGTATTACCATACTGATCTTTTCTGGTTACCGTATATGGTGTGCTCGTTCCTGCGACGATACTTGCCTGATCAGTGATAGTAAATTGAGTCACCGCTCCCGCAGTCCATACAAGCGAAGCCGTATCCGTCACCACCAACCCCGTTCCTTGTGAGTCGGACAGTGCCATATTAACCGTTTCCGCTACTGTGTCCGTTAATGTGATCGTTCCTTCACCATTTACGATATCAATTAGCGCCTGGCCGTTGGTTAGTCCAGTACCACTCACTGACGTCACTCCCGTGACCAGTGTTATATCATTTTGATAATTTGTATCAATGTTGCCAAAGTCATCCTGTACTTGAATTGTTACTAATGAAGAATTCCCCGCTGTGATTGTTAGCGGATCAGGATCCGGATTAAATACAAATCGCGTACCCGTTGCCGTTTGCACCGATAGTACATCGGATGCATCGAGAACCCCTACAGCGCCATCGGGCGCTGTAGCGTTATCCGATGCAGTAATCGTATGTGCTCCACTCGTCTCTTCGTAGTACCATGCATTCTGTGATGACTGCCCACTGCCAATTGCCACACTCGTCACTACGTTGCCATTGGTTGCGGCATCGTAGAATGACGTTCCTACTCCAGCGGGATCGGCATACAAATATGCCGTCGTATCGCCCGTAGTTACTAAATTATTAAATTGATCCTTACGCACTACGGTGTATTGCACACGGCTCGCTGGATTCATACTAGTACGATCGTTGATCGTAAACTTTGCGATTGCCGCTGCGTTAATGACAATATCGTCATACCCAATTACAGCTCCTGTTTGCGCAGTTACCTGATATGAATCAGCAACTTCGTTGTAGTACCAGAATTGGCCCACGGCATTCCCCGAGTCAATCGCGACTGACGTAATTACCGAACTTGAAGTTGCGTTACTACTGTAAAATGTCCCTGGGGTCGTTGTCGGGGTCGCCGAAAGATTAACAGTTATTGAACCGCTGGTTATTTGGTTGTCATATTGATCGGTTCGCGTAACCGTGTATGCAACCAGATCTCCAGCCGTCGCATTGACCACGTTGTTCAGATTTAACTTTGCAAATGCACCTACTGCAAATACTACATTCTGTGTCGATGTTGCTACTAAGCCTGTGCTTTGCGTGTCTGATAAGGTAAGCGTGACTGTTTCCGCAACGGTATCACTTACTTGTGTCGTGCCAACGCCGTTTTCAAGATCTACAAGTACTGGATTTGCCACTGCACTGCCTGTTACCAATAGCGTTACGTCTTCAGTGAAACTCGGGACTACTTGCCCAAATTCATCTAGCGCACGTACTGTCACCGTAATTGGCGCATCTACGGTACCATCAGTCGGATCAACAATTTCAAATCGTACTGCGATTGGTGTTACCAGGATTTCGTTTACTGCATCGTTTATATTTGTATCTCCATCTGGCGTAGTCGCATTATCAGACACCGTTACGGTCGTTGTTGCTGGCGTGTTGCTGTAAAGCCAGAAGCTGGTCGTTGCATTGCCCGGTGTTAATGTGATCGCAGTTATTTCATTTCCACCTGCATCAGCGTCATAAAACTTTGCCGTGCTTGTCGGGCTCGCATAGAGATACGCTTGTGTTGTGCTTGCGCTTACAAAATTTCCGTACTGATCCTTTCTTCCCGCGACAAATTCCTTGCGCGTGTTCTGTTCCATGTCACCACTATGTGTCAATGAGAATTGTGTAACCTCACCTGGAGCAAAGACCACATCTTGCGTTGAAGATGCAACGTTCAGCCCCGTGCCTTGAGAATCTGCAAGTGAGAGGAATACCGTCTCGGCTACTGTATTTGAAATAGTCGTCGTTCCCGAACCATTAACAATACCTACTAAGGTGCTTGTTGCATTTACTAATCCACCCGTGCTCGATGCAATGAGCGTAACATCGTTTTGATAGTCGGTTATCAGGCGACCTAAGTTATCCTGTGCCTGCACAACAACGGTAATTGGCGCATCTACTGTGCCATCAGTTGGATCAATAATTACAAAGCGGGTTGCTACTGCATTTACTGTAAGCGTGCTTGTTGCGTCGTTAATTCCCGTATCGCCATCAGGTGCTGCCCCGTTATCTGAGGCTGTGATTGTATAGACACCTGGGTCTTCATCATAATACCAAGCCATCGTCGTGCTCGCTCCCGATCCAATAATTGCAGAGGTTATTGTATTTCCATTTGTCGCGGCGTCATAAAATACTGCCGATGATGAAGTCGATGTTGTGTAGAAATATACCGTGGTATCTGGCCCACTGGTCACTGGATTACCGTACTGATCCTTTCGCGTCGTTGTAAATTCTGCGCGATCTCCTACATTAAGCGTTGCCGGCCCCGCAAGCGTGAATTGCGTTATTGCACCGTGGCCAAATGTTGCCGACGTTGTCGCAGTCACATCAAGGCCTGTGCTTTGTGTGTCTGCTAATGTAAGGGTGACTATTTCCGCAACGGTATTCGATATCGTCGTCGTTCCTACTCCGTTGATGATGTTAATTAATACACTTTCTGGCAATGCCGATCCGCTCACGTTGAGCGTTACGTCGTTTTGATAATTTGTTACCACGGTTCCGTTCTCTCGCTGTGCCTGTATCGTTATTGTAATTGGCGCATCAACAGTTCCGCTATATGGATGCCCATTAAATACAAACTTTGCTGCTCCACGCGTGATGATAAATGAAGATGTCGCCGTACCTCCTCCTGGAACTGGGTTGATAACCGCAACGGTCGAAGTTCCAAATGCGGTTACTAGTGATGCCGGGATCGTGGTATTAATAGTAGTCGATGACTGCGTATCTATTGTTAGGGGTGTTCCATCAAACGTAACGGTTGCATCGCTTGCAAATCGACTCCCGCTAATCGTCAATGAAGTCGTAGCACTTCCCTCCTCAATAGTATTTGGAGAAAGCAGTGTAATTATAGGAGTAGGATTATTTACCACCTGTGAAACTGTGGCGGAGGTACTTGCGTTGAAGTTGGCGTCACCGTTATATACGGCAGTGATTGAGTGTGCGCCAACAGCTAATGCATCGGTTGCAAATGTCGCAATGCCACCTGTTAAGGTGCTTGTTGCTAAGTTTGTAACTCCATCTTTAAACGTCACTGTTCCGCTTGGTGTTCCAACTCCGCTCGTCGTGGTGGCGGTGAAGGTTACTAAATCGCCGTACGTGGACGGATTTAATGATGAGTCAAGTGTGATTGTAATATTTGCTTTGTTAACCGTTTGCAAAACCGCAGCCGATGTACTGGCGTTGAAGTTGGTATCTCCGTTGTATGTTGCAGTTATGGAATGTGTTGCTATAGAAAGCGTGCTTGTTGCGAGTGTCGCTACTCCATCAGTCAGTGTGCTCGTTGCAAATGCAACACCCCCGTTTTTAAACGTGACCGTTCCGCTTGGCGTACCTACGCCACTTGTTGTCATGGCGGTGAACGTAACTAAATCGCCGTAGGTAGATGGGTTCAGCGATGACGCCAACGTAATTGTAATGTTCGCTTTATTTACTGTCTGCAAGACTGCAGCAGAAGTGCTGGCGTTGAAATTGGTGTCTCCGTTATATACGGCCGTGATTGAGTGCACTCCCACCGCTAACGAAGAGGTTGCAAACGTCGCCACTCCGCCAGCTATTGTACTGGTTGCAAGCGGTGTTGCGCCGTTGAAGAATGTGACATCGCCCGTTGGAGTTCCCGAGAGTGCTGTTGTTGTTGCAGTGAAGGTTACTAAGTCACCATACGCAGATGGATTTAAAGATGAGCCTAATGTGATTGTGACCGACTTCTTGTTTACTACCTGTGAAACCGCGGCTGAGGTACTGGCGTTGAAGTTAGCGTCACCGTTATATACAGCAGTAATGGAGTGAGTTCCTACTAGTAATACATCTGTTGCAAACGTCGCAACTCCCCCAGTTAACGTGCTGGTTGCGAGTGGCGTTGTTTCATTAAAGAATGTCACTGTCCCGGATGGCGTGTCTACTCCACTCGTTGTCGTCGCAGTAAATGTTACGGAATCGCCGTACGTGGACGGGTTCAACGATGAACCCATTATAATCGTAATGTTCGCTTTGTTTACTACCTGTGAAACCGCGGCTGACGTACTGGCGTTGAAGTTGGTGTCGCCATTATATGTTGCGGTGATGGAGTGAGTGGTCGCTGATAATGTACTGGTTACAAAGGTTGCAACTCCCCCAGTCATTGTACTGGTTGCGAGCGGTGTTGCACCGTTGAAAAATGTGACGGTTCCGCTTGGTGTCCCTGAAAGTGCTGTTGTCGTTGCGGTGAACGTGACTGAATCGCTATAGGTAGATGGATTTAATGAAGAGCCGAGCGTGATTGTAATATCCATCTTATTCACCACCTGTACTACTGCAGCAGACGTGCTTGCATTGAAATTGGTATCACCGTTGTATACTGCGGTGATTGAGTGTGCGCCGACAGTCAATGCACTTGTTGCAAACGTTGCAACGCCACCAGTTAGCGTACTTGTTGCTAAGTTTGTAACTCCATCTTTAAACGTTACTGTTCCGCTTGGCGTTCCTGCTCCGCTTGTAGTCGTAGCGGTAAACGTGACCAAGTCGCCGTAGGTGGACGGATTTAGTGATGAATCGAGCGTGATTGTAATATCTGCTTTGTTAACCGTCTGCAAAACCGCAGCCGAAGTGCTTGCATTGAACATATCGTCGCCGTTGTATGTAGCGGTAATGGAATGCGCACCAACAGTGAGTGTACTCGTTGCAACGGTAGCAACACCTCCGGTCAATGTGCTCGTTGCAAATGCAACGCCACCGTTTTTAAAGGTAACTGTTCCCGATGGTGTACCCAATCCGCTTGTGGTCGTTGCGGTGAATGTTACTAAGTCACCGTATGTCGACGGGTTTAGCGATGAAGCTAACGTGATTGTAATATTCGCCTTGTTTACTGTCTGTGAAACTGCAGCGGAGGTACTGGCGTTGAAGTTAGTGTCGCCGTTGTATGTAGCGGTGATGGAGTGTGCTCCGACAGCCAATGAAGATGTTGCGAGTGTCGCTACTCCTCCTGAAAGTGTTCCATCTCCCAATGACACTACGCCATCAAAGAATGTTACTGTTCCACTTGGCGTTCCAAATAGTGCGGTCGTGGTTGCGGTAAAGGTTACTGAATCACCATATGTGGATGGATTTAGTGAAGAGCCTAATGTGATCGTTATATTTGCCTTGTTTACCGTCTGCGCAACTGCAGCGGAAGTGCTAGCGTTGAAGTTGGCGTCTCCGTTGTATACAGCCGTTATTGAATGCACTCCAACAGTCAACGAAGAGGTTGCAAGTGTCGCAACGCCACCGGTTAACGTGCTTGTCGCAAGCGGAGTTGCACCGTTGAAGAATGTTACCGTTCCGGATGGTGTGCCAACACTACTTGTCGTGGTTGCGGTGAAGGTAACGGCGTCTCCGTAGGTAGATGGATTTAGTGATGAGTCGAGCGTGATTGTAATATCTGCTTTGTTGACCGTCTGCGCTACTGCAGCTGAGGTACTGACATTGAAGTTGGTATCACCGTTGTATGTTGCGGTGATCGAGTGTGCGCCGACAGTGAGGGTACTCGTTGCAACTATAGCTACTCCGCCAGTTAACGTGCTCGTTGCAAATGCAACGCCACCGTTTTTAAACGTCACCGTTCCGGAGGGGGTTCCTGCTGTCGCAGTGGTTGTTGCAGTAAACGTAACTGAATCGCCGTACGTTGATGGATTCAATGACGACGCCAACGTAATTGTAATATTTGCTTTGTTGACTGTCTGTGAAACTGCAGCGGAGGTACTTGCATTGAATGTAGCGTCACCGTTGTATGTTGCGGTGATCGAGTGTGCGCCGACAGTTAACGCATCGGTTAAGAACGTTGCTACTCCAGAAGATAGCGTGCTTGTTGCAAGGGGCGTTGCGCCGTTGAAAAATGTGACGGTTCCTGATGGCGTACCTACGCCACTTGTAGTAGTAGCGATGAAGGTTACGGAATCGCCGTAGGTGGACGGGTTAAGCGAAGACCCTAATGTAATAGTTATATTTGCTTTGTTGACTGTCTGTGAAACTGCAGCGGAGGTACTTGCATTGAAATTTGTATCGCCGTTGTATACTGCGATGATTGAGTGTGCGCCTATGGTAAGCACACTTGTTGCAAACGTTGCAACGCCACCCGTTAAGGTACTTGTTGCGAGCGGTGTTGCACCATCGAAGAATGTTGCTGTGCCAGTCGGCGTACTAACGGAGCTTGTCGTGGTAGCGGTAAACGTCACCAGATTTCCATACGTAGAAGGGTTCAACGATGAGCCCAGTGTAATTGTAATGTTTGCCTTGTTAACCGTCTGCGATACTGCGGCTGAAGTGCTGGCGTTAAAGTTAGTGTCGCCGTTGTATACAGCCGTTATTGAATGGGTCGCAACATTTAACGACGATGTTGCAAGTGTCGCAACGCCACCCGTTAAGGTACTTGTTGCGAGCGGTGTTGCACCATCGAAGAATGTAACTGTTCCCGATGGGGTTCCTGCTGTCGCAGTGGTTGTTGCAGTAAACGTAACTGAATCGCCGTACGTTGATGGATTCAATGACGACGCCAACGTAATTGTAATATTCGCTTTGTTGACTGTTTGTGAAACTGTAGCTGAGGTGCTGGCGTTGAAATTAGTGTCACCGTTATATACGGCGGTAATTGAGTGTGCACCAACAGTCAATGCACTTACTGCAAACGTTGCAACGCCACCAGTTAGCGTACTTGTTGCTAAGTTTGTAACCCCATCTTTAAACGTTACTGTTCCGCTTGGCGTTCCTGCTCCACTTGTAGTCGTCGCTGTAAACGTGACCAAGTCGCCGTAGGTGGACGGGTTAAGCGAAGACCCTAATGTAATAGTAATATTCGCTTTGTTGACTGTCTGTGATACCGCAGCGGAAGTGCTTGCATTGAATGTAGCGTCGCCGTTGTATGTAGCGGTAATGGAATGCGCACCAACAGTGAGTGTACTCGTTGCAACGGTAGCTACTCCATCAGTCAGCGTGCTTGTTGCAAATGCAACACCCCCGTTTTTAAACGTGACCGTTCCGCTTGGCGTGCCTACGCCACTTGTTGTCGTGGCGGTGAACGTAACTAAATCGCCGTAGGTAGATGGATTTAGCGATGAGTCAAGCGTAATCGTAATGTTCGCTTTGTTGACTGTTTGCAAGACTGTAGCTGAGGTGCTGGCGTTGAAATTAGTGTCACCGTTATATACGGCCGTAATGGAATGCGTTGCTATCGAAAGCGTGCTCGTTGCTAATGTCGCAACACCACCAGTCAATGTACTTGTTGCGAGCGGCGTTGCGCCGTTGAAAAATGTGACTGTGCCAGTGGGGGTGCTTACGCTGCTTGTTGTTGTGGCGGTGAAGGTTACTGAGTCTCCATACGTAGACGGATTAAGCGAAGATCCTAATGTAATAGTTATATTTGCCTTGTTTACCGTAAAGGTTTGTGCATTGCTCACGCCTCCCCCTGGTGTTGGATTGAATACGGTAATTTGTGCCGTAGTAGTCGGCGCTGTCATATCGCTTGCTGGAATCGTTGCAGTTAGCTGCGTCGAGCTGGCAAAAACTGTCGTTCGGTCCGATCCATTAAGACGCACGACTGATGCGGAAACAAAATTTGTTCCATTGACCGTCATCGTGAATTGCGCATCCCCTACTGTTTTAGAGCTCGGCGATATGCCCGTCGTTGTCGGCACTGGATTGCGTACCTGTATGACCGGCGATAACCCAATGCTTGTCAGCGTTCCTCCAGCGTCAAAACGCGATTGCGTCGTAAATGTATAGTCACCTGCCGTACTCGGCGCAGTGACTCCGCTCGTACCACCTCCACTTCCGTATGTTATTGTTGCCGTTCCTGCCGATGGCATCGTCAAAAAGGGCACGTTAACCGTCCACGGTCCCGCGCCTGAAATTGTTGGCGATCCCGGACCAAGTAAAACATAATCAACAAAAATCGTTCGCGAATCGCATCCGCTTCCTTTACAAATAATACCCACTCCATTTATTGAAGATCGGGCGGCCGTAAGGTCAAAGGTGAAGTATGTCCAGGTATTCGCTGCTAATGATTGCACATTGAACGTCTCTTCTGCCGCACCATCACCAAGGTCGGTACCCGTTGTACCATCAACGTATGCCACCTGGATATAGTTCATTGCCGACGATATTGCAACCGATGAACGGAGCCATACTCCTAGTTTTGTATACCCAGACCAATCGGCATTCGCAAAACGATAGCTAAAGGAATCCCCATCATCTGGACCGTTTGCCTGCGTATTAATACATTGGATTGATGCAGTACCCTCCTTTACTGTTCCCGCGGTAGCAGACAACGTGCTGCATGCATCGAAATCATCCTCTTGCCAGCCCGTTGCCGAGTCGGCAGTTGTTACTACATCGCCCACGATACCAGAGGGTGACGTTGCTGTGATATATCCCGCCGTTCCGATATTTTCTTGTGGTGCTGACCATCCTGCCGGCACAGCAATAGAAATACCGCCTGAGTCCATTGTTTCTGCGGCTGTAGAAGTAAACGTAAACGTATTCCCTGTCGATGAAACATCCGTACTTGTCGGCGTGACGGAATTTGTCCCTGAACCGTTTGCTGCATACACGGGTGCGGTACCCAAAAGAACACTTCCGATCATTAATCCGACTAGTGCGAATATATTAAACAATGGTACACCTTTTTTATGGGACATAGACAGGTATTTTGTTTACGTTTATTACTTTTATAAGTATATCACTCTTATATATGTGCGTGTATGGGGATAACTTTTTTTCATTGTACACCTCCCCTTGTGTAGTTGCTTGATGGGTTCCATAACATATACCCAGCGTAGTTCTCGCCCAATACATCTTCCGTTGCTTTAATCTGTTTACCAATCATTACGCTGTCATAATCCGCGCCAAGGTCAAAGTCTTGCAACCATGGTCTTAGTTGTGCAGTCGTTGATGCGGTCGTTCGATATATATCTAATCGTTGCTGTCCTTTTTGCATTGAATCCGCAACGATTTCATAGGGCCACGCTGCTGGCTTTTTATATCCCATGAATCCGTTTGGGTAGTGTGATGGGTACACCATTGGAGCGATGTAATCGAAATTCGCGTACGCATCTTCTACAATTTGTCCGATTCCAATATCCTCCGCCTTAATCATCGTAAAGCCAAACAAGTCTGCCGAAATGATAGTTCCCTTTGTTTGTTCACGCAGATAGCGCATGAACTTTTTTATTGCCTCTGTCTTTGACGCGTCTACGGGTGTAATGGGATAGCCTATATTTGATAACGATCCATCAGACGGAAATCGAATGTAATCGTAATTCACTTCATCAAACCCGTAACTCAAAACATCTTTTGATAGCGCTACAACATATTCGTGCACCTCTGTTGATGATGGGTCAACCCATGCGAGTTTTTTATTATCACGCCAAAGGGTCTTCCCCGATATCACACCACCTGCAGCACGTAGCTTTGCCACGTCTTGCACCGCAAGGTCGGGACGTGCTTCTGCAAAAGCACTGTCTTGGAATACTGCGACGCGCGCGATGACGTAAATCTCTTCGTCGTGAAATCTCTGTACTAAGCCCGCGAGATCTTTGATAAATTTTTGACGCAACTTATACTGTTTAACAATTTCCAGTTGCGAGTCATATGCCACCATGCCAAACGAATCTTTGACATCTATCACAACTGCGTTGAGCCCATCTTTTTTCATATTGATAACCGCCTGCACTTTATCTTCGCGGCCACCGGAAGGCGCAGTTAAATATACCGCCTTCATAATTTTTGGCGTTGCCATTCTTTTTATTATTGGCTCTTCTTTTTTTAACAATGCTTCTTCGCGTGAAGACGGTGTAGAAGTTGCAGTTGGATTGATGAGTGCGTTATTTGTTTGCGACAAACCAAACGCTGCTGCGCTTACCATTACTCCGCCAACTCCAATAAAAAATAACTTCTTCATATATCTAAAGTATATCACGTATATTCACTATGTAATATAGCAAACAACTCGTACAGTACTGCATTTTTCATTTTTTAACTTCTCTTTTGTTACATATATTTTCCAAACAAAAATTTATTCCACATCCTTAAGCGGTAGCCCTCTCGGCTTTTGTCGATTACTTAAATATACCATCCTCACGTATCAATATTACGCATACTGTACGGATCTCTATTTGTGTCATTCCCACCCTTCGTCCGCCAACCGGCGGATCAGAGTAAACTGCGGCGGGAATCCAGAATTCTTCCGAGTACGCCCTCCCAATCCTAGAGGGCTTATGAGTAAGAACAGACTCTAAGGAGAATCTGGCGATTTCCTAGATTCCCGCCTGCGCGGGAATGACAATCAGTTGAAGCTTATGGAGCCAATGCGTTTTTACGAATTTCGAGCGCACCACGAAAGCAGAGCATCCACATATCCGGTATTATCCCCACTATACATTCTCCAGCTCCCTTCTTAGGCTTATCCGTTCTACTTTTGTTCTACATACATTCACTACGCTATATACACGTTCATTATCGTATGTTCTACATCTGTTCTATATCTACCAAAAAAGAGGCTTTTCTATTGCCTCTTTCTTTTTACCTTAAACGTCGTTCCTATTTCTTTTCCATCTATTGCATCAATGATCGCGTTGCGCTTTTTGCCAGGCACAAGCCATACGCCAACCCCCTTTTTACATACCATATCAGCAACCGTCAGCTTACTTTGCATCCCCCCACTTCCCACAGCGCTTTTCCCCCGCACAAGCTGAGATGCCTTTTGTATATCATCCACCGCATGAATAACCTCACCCGTGTCGTAATTAATCAAGCCTTTTTCTCTAATAAGAAGGTATAGCTGATCAGCTGCAATCATCGTTGCAACACGTGCCGCAAGGATGTCATTATCTGCATATTCTTTTATTGCATCCAGCTCTTCCCCACTCACGCTGTCATTTGCGTTAATTACGGGAATGATTCCGTTCTTCATGGCTTCTAAGAGTACCTTTTTCGTATACGTACTGCGCTCGCCGCTCAGATCTTCATGTGTATAGAGTAGCTGACATACTTCGCGTCCAAATTTATTACAGTAACTCCCATACAGTTGCATCAACTTTGGCTGCCCAATTGCCGCACGAAGGCTTTTAGAAAACGTCGTAGTTGGACAACTTGCCACTGCCCCCGAAGATACCAACGCAACCGAGTGTCCGCGGCTAATTAGTTCGTTTACCTGCTCCACGATAGATGCGATAGTGCGTCGGTCTATTACCCCGCCTTCTTTCTTCACAAGTACCGCGCTCCCAATTTTTATCACGATCTTCATACTTTTATTATATATGTTTGTCCATATAAATAAAATCCGCGGGCATACGCCCGCGGCTCTGTTATCCACTTCCCCGCCAATCACTTTCCTTTTCCTCTTTCTCCTGCACAACACATGTTCCGATCTGTACCTTATCAAAACAACTTACACAGGCCATGATCTCATTGCCTTTTCTGTCCCTATCGGACAGCGGCTTCATTTTTCCTCTGAACAGATACGGCTTGCCACATAGCATACAGTGGGGCATGTTCCCTCCTCGTCTTTTCGAATTTATTTGCTGTCATTAGTGTCTTCCACTTGCTTCTTATTGTCAAACCGCAGACTATCGCCAATTGCATATGGCCCTACGCTTGTTCGCACTAATCGGGCGAGTATCGCGTCTGCGCCCAACTGTCTTCCTATTGTATGTGCAAGCGTGCGGATATATGTTCCACTCCCGCATTGCACCGTTACGCGTACAACGTCGAATATTTCCTTTTCTTTTTCACCCAACAAAGCATTCCATTGAGCTACTATTGCTTCTTGTCTAAAATCTCCTGCTACGTTTCCAATATTTTTTTTAATCACATCTTGTAGCGCTAACCCCGTTACACTTCTTCGCTCTATCACGCGCATCGATTGTACACACATTAATCGCGTTGGGGTTTTTATTTCATGCATTCTATTTTCGCGCGCCCATTGAAATAATGGTTTACCTTCTACCGGTTTTGACGAGTATATCGGAAACGCATATTCTTTTTCACCATGCATATTTTTGATCGCTTCTTCTAGTTGCTCATTTGTAATCTTTTGGGCTGCGCGTATCGTCGGCATACCTAAAAGATCGTGCGTATCTGTTCCAATACCGAACATAATATCAGCCTCGTATGTTTTATCGAGTTTTGTATATTCTTCTTTTGTATGCACCGCCTCCCCTACAAGTACCACTAATACGCCTTCTGCCATGGGATCAAGTCGCCCTGCATATGTCATCTTTGCGTCCTGTAATTCTGGACGCACTTTGCGCAATGCATCGAGCGCCTGTAATGGCGTCCATCCTAGGGGTTTATAAATATTCAATACCATTTTTTCTCAAGCGTAAGCATTCAGACATTCGTTACAACGAATACGCCCAACTAAATATCTCTTCTATTGTTTTACTATCGAGATGCGGACTATGCGTGCTCTCATCTATGGATGTTGCCGGATTATTTTTGAAAATGTTTAATCGTACTTGATTCGTATTTTTTATTTGCTCATATAATTTTGGCTGAGCCTTGTTGCATATTGAATCTCTTTCTCCACAATTAAGCAGAATTCGCGCAGGGCTTTTTATTGCAATGTTTACAGTCTCGCTACTCACGAAGTTTGTCGTACACGTGCCCGACCCATCATCTTTTTTTAGTTGCGATGGATGAAACCCCGCATCAACAACCACCCCTCGTATGTCTTGTACCATGTCGTTAACAAGCATTGAAAAAACTGCCCCTTCGGAAAAGCCATACACAACAAAACCCTTTACTCCGAGATTACGCATCGCCCAGCTTCTTGCATCTTGCACCATTTCTATATCCACATTCCCGCTTTTTTCAAGCCTAAACTGCCTCTTGCTGCAATACGGGCATTCCGCCTGAAATAAAATAACGGCAATTCCTTCGGAAAGCGCCTTTTCTATTATGGGCTGTGCCTTTAGTGCAAACTGACACGCAATACCGTTTGTTCCAGGAAACATAAGGAGTCCCTGCTCGGCTTTTTGTGTGCCTTCAGGAAGAAGATAGACGATGTTTGCCCCGTGGGCTAAGGCCTCTGTTTTTGCTGCTACTCCAAAAATCGAAGATAGCCGATTTATGTCGCATCGGCTGGAAATTTCACATGTAAAACCACTAGGACTGCTAATTGAGTCTACTTCTTCTTGCGTATCCTTTTTTCTGCTTTCGTCACTGGTATTTCCTTTGCCCACCTCTTCCTGTACGAGTATTTGCTGCTGACTGTTTTTCTCTTCTTTAATAGCGCCAACCGACTTTTCCTTGTTGCTCTCCTCTAAACGTGCCGTGTACATAAATATAAACCCGCATATCATAAGCGCGCCACATACCCCCCCTCCAATTATTACTTTTCTTTGTGTAGCCATTTTTATATATGCATCGTATCGTATTCAATTATATAAGACAATAAAAACGCCTGCACCATGCAGACGTTTTTTGTTCTTACTATTATCGCTTCAACCACACCTTTTGATACAGCATCATAGAAATACTTCCGAGTGATGCGATGAGGAGCAAGAAGGCGAACAACCAACCTACGATTGGAATCATTCCAACTACTTGAAACACGAACACACCGATTACCGCATTTTGCCAGTTCACTTCGTATGCACTCGCTTTCTTAATCATCTTCACTAATACCGTTCCAACAATAATGCCTGCGAGCACCTTTGCTGCCATGATCAGTAATGTGTATAACAGTATTCCTGCGATACCAAGACCGATCCCAATAATACTCATAAATGCGAGAATGATTGCTGCGGGGCAAACAATCAATACCACAAATCCACGAACCATTTCTTTACCGAAATTATCCGCGACTGTTTTTGTAAGTGACTGAATACCTTTACGGAACAATGTAACTCCCAGTACCGCGATAAGCATAGCGGCGATTAACTTTAACAATGCTACCGCTCCAACCATCGCCACCATTGCAGCTCCAGCTCGTTTGTCTACGCGTGTTGGTCGCTCTACTTTTTCAAACTTTGTTTCTCCTTGAATGACAGCGCCTTCAGCGACGATTACGGCGTCGGCTGCTTTATACCAAAGATTGCCATCAATCTTTGCGCTTCTTCCTATTGAAAATTGTTTATCTGATCGAACAGAAACGTCTTTACCAACGGTTCCATTGATCGTTACTTCTCCGGCTGCAACCTTTACACTCCCTTGTACTGTGCCATCGATAATTACTTGTCCACCAGCGACAATAACATCTCCCGCAACTGTTGCACCAGAAATAATATGGAGTACACCTCCTGCGGCAACCACATCTCCTCCAACGGCATTCCCAATTGTGATTGTTCCGCCAACTACACGAACATCGTCTCCGACCACTCCTAACAACTCAACTGTTCCTCCTGCTGCAAACAAATCTCCCTCAACACTTCCTGTGAGTAACATATTTGCACCCGCTGCGGCTAAATCTCCTGACACCTCCCCTGCTACTACATTCGTCTGTGCGGCGACGTAAAGATCGCTCGCAACTGCATCACCTTTTTGTAAGGTGTAATCACGCACTGCCTTAAGCTCTGCCCCCTGTGCCATTGCTGGCACGAGCACTATTGCAACCGCAAACACCAACGCTATCGTTTGTTTTATGTTTTTCATAAAAAATAATACGAGTATTAGTTAGCGACTATTACTCGTATTATACCCCTTTTTATGCAATTGTTCCACACATTCGTCCAGCTCACTCCATCTTCCCTAGGTCAAGCTCTTCGTCAATACGAATCTGTTTAATAAACTCTGGCATATGGCTTACGATAATCATCGCTCCTTCATACTTATCGAGCGCCTTTGCGATGATTGGCAAGTGACGGAAATTGATATGGTTGGTAGGCTCATCGAGGATCAAGAGCCCTGGCTTTTGCAACATAAAGCGAGCAAATGACAATAGCCCTTTCTGTCCTTCGGATAGGCTTTCTACTTTTGAGCCAAGCAAGTCTGCAGTGATTAAGAATCGTGCTGCAGCTCCGCGCACATCTTGATCGGTTGCTTCTATCGCAACTTCCTTTAACACATCGTATACGGTTGCATCAAAATCGAGTGTTGAAAAATCTTGACGATAATATCCCACAATCGTTCCGCTTTCTATTTTAGCGCCCTTGGCTGTGCCGTTGTAGAGCGATTCCAAAAGTGTGCTCTTGCCGATACCGTTTGGACCGGCAATTAACAAGTGCATTTTCTTACGCAAAATTAAATCGAATTTCTTTTCAATTTTCTTGTGATCTTTCACAATACCAACCGATTCGAAACGTACTGCTGGATGTGAAATATCCTGATTCTCAAGCGTGAAGCTTGGAATCGTTTTGTCGTCACGGCGAACATCCACTTTGTCCTCCTCAAGCTCTTCGATTTTTTCTCGCATTGTTGCGGCGATGTTGCGCAACTTACCTCCCTTCTGTGCGAAAAAGTTTGCCTGCTCTTTGCGGTTAATAATATCCTTTTCAAGACGCGCATTCTTACTGCGCTCTCGTTCTAAGCGCAGTTTAATTTCTTCCATCACCTTATAATAGTCTCCGGTATACTGTTCAACTTTTCGGGTAAATATATCGAGATACAATACGCCATGTGTAAATGCATTTAAGAATTCCGCATCATGCGAAATAACGATACAGGTTTTATCATATGCTTTAAGATAGTCGGTTAAATGCGCAATACCTGCTTTATCTAAATTGTTCGTAGGTTCATCAAGTAATAAAATATCTGGCTCCTGAATAAGCGCTGAGGCAAGTAATAATCGGGCTTGCTGTCCTCCGGAGAATGTTTTCATCTGTCGCTCAAGCGGCGCTTTTACATTGACGATTTCCAATACCGCGGCTATCTTCGGATCAATGTCGTATACTTTCTTATCGAACATACTCTCGAAGAAATCCTTCACCGTAAGCTCTAGCTGTTCGCGCGTTAAGACTTGGCGTGCAATTGCAATAGTAGAACCTTTTTCGATAGCAATCGAACCATCGAGCGGCTTTAACTCGCCGAGCAATAATTTAAATAGCGTGCTCTTACCTGCACCATTTTGTCCCATGATGGTTACCTTTGCGCCTTCTCGGATAGAAAAATCAGCCTCTTCTAAGAGGGGCTTTGTATGCTTGTATCCAAAGGATACTTCGTTGAATCTGATTATTACGTTCCCGTTGCTCATAGTTTTAAAACTTTTAGGTTTGACGAATTACTATGTTGCCTTCCTCGATCGCTTCCTCGAAGTAGCTTATCTACATCTCAGTCGCAATCTCGTCGGCGCCTTGTACTTCATTCAAACCAACAAGTTTTCAATCTTTTCAGAACTAAAAACGGCCTCTTTGCCGTATTTGTGGATATATACTAGCATACTTTATTTTATTTGACAATATCTAACTTGTATAGCAGAATATAGACAGCTGTTTCATTTTTTTCAGGAGGCATCACATGAAGATTGCAATTGTCCGTGGTATACCGAAAACCGTTCTGCCCTCGGCCATCCTCGAAGAAGTCCGGAAACGGGAACAGGACGATGATCGCAGGGCCGTTATTCTGCTCCCATCCATCTTGCATACCAATCCGCTGTTAGCAACATATCGCGTCGCTCTGCGCTATTTGGCAAACGACGTGAGCTCGCTTACACTCGATGCACTGCAGCGAGCGGTACAGAAAGCGCACGCACATCTGCATCCGTCTGTACGGATACCTTTTGTCATTGCAACATATCCTGGAAACGTTCGGGGTCATTTGCTCGACAAGGACGGCGTGGTGTTCTCCCTTTCCCAAGGGCTTCTCGTCCAGAGTTAACCCAAGGGATTCCCCAAACTGCCGGCGCACCAGCGCCGGCTTTTTTATTACTCTATTTATCAATTTAAAAAACAGCCCCTAAGGAGGGGCTGCTACTATGATGCGCGAACATGCTGGCCTACTGTTGCGCTGCTCGTTGTTGCTGGCGATCGATTGCGGCGGCGGTTTCTTCGCCCGTGCGACGGGCATGCGCCACCATAATGTCATTACGCAGGCTCCAGGTGGCCGGCGCTGCCGCTGCCATCCAGAAGACGATGCCGAGACCGAGAAGGGGCATCGTAAGAGTGGCGATAAGATAGAGAATCGCCGTGGCAATGAATGCCCCCCATTTGCCCTTCAAGCCGTAATAGATCGGTGTAAGGAAAATTGCCAGCACATACTGCCCGAACCCCGGGATCTCCGTTTTTTGACTTACTTCCTGAATCGACATCGGCTCTACTCCTTTGCAATGGGTTTGGTGTATCTTTTCTATCCTCGCCTCTTGAGTACTAGGTACAGTATTACAATAATACTGTAATCGTGTCAATGATTTTGTAATCAACTTACATCTCCGCCCCTCCTGCCATTTCAAGGCGCTCAACGTTTATTATTCCCTCTCCATTTATACTCCCCATAACCCAGACTCGTTGCCCTTGCTCGAATGCTGCTGTGTTGCAGAACTCGGCACGCGCATCAATAACACAGCTACTGCTCGTGGTAAATACAAGCTCCTTTGTTAACGCGGGTGCTCCCGGCTTTTCATAAATCAACACCCATTCATCTTCTTCGACATCGCCTGAGGCAATATTTTTAATATTTCCTTTTTCATTAAATGCGTATACCTGTTCTACTTTCTTTTCAACAGTCAATGCAACTTTACCTTTTAATCCTTCAGCGATTTCCATTGCAGTGCGACTTTTTTGGTAGAACGATCCAATGTATGCGCCAAGCACAAAAATACCGATACCTACTATGACGGCTAAAAATTTTGAATACCATATCACCACATTCCACTGTATGTTCATATTTTTTAGTTATTGTAATACCCTGCGATTGCTCGACGAATCGCATTGATGAATAAGCGATATAGGCCCTCGTCTTCTTGTAATGCATCGCGAAGTTTTCGGCTTATCTCAAGCTCAACCCCTCCTCCCGACATACCCCGATTGCATATATTTTCAAAGCTCTCTGGATGCATTCGCTCGTCAAACGGTTTTATCGTAATATCTACTGCCCTTAGCTGCTCTTGTATTTGCTGGACGAGTTTTTCACAAAGCCCACCAACCATAACAAATTCATCTTCTGTATCGTGCTTTCCATGAATTGCAATTACAATTTCTGCGACACGTACCATATCCAGCGCTTGCGGTTCATTAAAATAAGCGCTGGTTATGTGGAGCTGTGCATTATCTTTTTCCCTTATCCCTTCAAAAAGATACACGTCATACTCTTCTCCTGCAATTGATTCAGCAATATTTGAAGTAAACGGCTCAATGCGCCCGCCGTGAATTCCTGCGATAAGATACGGGCTATTTCTTTTTTTTGTTACAATTCGATAGTCCTGCCCTTCTTGCATATGTGCCGCGAGATCTTCAAAGGCTCTGTATGTGTCGATCATATCTTCAGTATATCCTCTTCTCTTTAAAAAATAAAAAGGGGCGGTATGTACCGCCCCACTGTCGTTAAATGCACTCATGCGCTAACCCGAGCGCACAAGCTTGTGCGCCGTCGATTCGCTCGCTTTGACGCATTAACGCATTAACGTCTTTTACCGCTAGGCCACTCCGGCGCGCGATGATGCCTGCGTAAATGTACCCCCTGCGTTCCGCGTCGTCTGTCATCCCCTTTAAGAGTTTAATTACCGCGGGGCTCTTTTCGCAACAATGCACTCCTTTAATAATTTGTCGGGATATCGCCGCGAGCTCTCGCGTATACGGATTCCATAGGCGCTTTCTTCGCCTACTTGTTCCTAACAGACCTCTCATAAGAATACGCACATTCACATCTGCGCATAAACAATGCTCTTGTTTACTGATTGCCGCTAAAGAATCCTTAATCGCTTGCGCCGGCACGTTCTGCCCTTTGGGCCCCATCGACACAACTCCCTCATGGAATTTCAACTCTGCGCTTTGCGACATACAGCGATGATCTCCTGCCATAAACAGCACAATCCCCGCCGATGAAACTTCTCCGACAGCGCATGTCCATAATGGCACTGCTTTTCCGTCTTGGCGCGCGTTTGCCCGCATCATTTTCCAGATACGCGCATAGAGCTGAAATGCAATCCATCCATCTCCACCTCCCGAGCAAATTGATACTATGATTTTATCTACTCCTTCGTTCAGCGCCTTGCATATTGCATCCAATAAACACATGGCCATCTTTTCGTTTACTTCGCCGAGGAACTCAATGTGATTCCCCGTTCTTCGGACTGTCCCGTTCATAGGCGCCTCCTCCGGTTGGGGTTATTAAAAAGTTTCTGCCCCTAGCGTACCAAGCGTAACCCGCGCTGTCAAAGAAGCCATTCCATTTTACAATCTGCACAAATATCCTATACTACCGACATGTCATCTACTGTCACAAAACCAAAACTTGTTCTCCATATCTGTTGCTCTATTTGTGGGGCATATCTTTCTGAGCTTCTTAAAGATCGCTTCGAGATTATCTACTATTACTACAACCCCAACATTCACCCCGAGGAGGAGTATGAGAAACGTAAAGCATCTGTGCAAAAACTTGCAGCCCTCTACAATTCTGAATTCATCGAGGGTGATTATGCGGTGCAGGAATGGTACAAAACGATTAGTGGATTTGAAGGCGAACCTGAAGGTGGCAAGCGTTGCCCGTTGTGCTTCCGTATGCGTCTCGCAAAAACTGCGCAGCTCGCCGTCGCAAAAGGTGCAACGCATTTTACAACCACCCTTGCAACGAGTCCTTATAAAAACGAAGATGTTATCGGTGCTATTGGTACAGAAATTGCCAAGGAGCTCGGCCTCACCTTTCTTACTGTTGCTGACTTCGGGGAATCTAAAAAAGATATCTGGGCAAAAACACGTACACTTGCCAAGGAGCACAACTTCTATCATCAAAATTACTGCGGATGCACCTTTAGTATTTGGAAAAAATAAAACCGGCGATTGCCGGTTTTATTTTTCCTTCTTAAATATGAGGTATGAGTAGAGCACAGTCCAAATCGTGCTTATTATAATAGGGATGAGTATTAACCCAATAACATATTGCGGAAATAGAAATCCAAGCAATATAATCAATCCGCATGCTTTAAATAATTTACTCCCTAATGCATGGGTTTTATCCCACACAACGTCACTGCTCATTGTCCATGGCGTACGAATACCCATAAACCAATTACGCTTCACTTCATGTAAAAGTATCCCTATCCCATAGAATAGTACGGCAAATGCCGGAACGAGTGCTGTTGTCATCGAAAATACTACCCCCTTATTCCATACTAATATCGCTCCAAACAAATACGCCATAAATACCGCAAACAATAATGCAAATTCTTCAAACTGTTTTTTAAAGATTGTACTATTACTTTTTAATGGATCCATTTTAGGCAGTACCGCAAAAAGCATTTGTATAGCAGTCATCACTAAAGGAACCAAAAACAATCCGAAGAGCTTTCCCGAATGTCCATCGGCCTCTCCCATCGCATTCCAATGCGTTGCCATGCGTTCTGGCATAGTCGCATACAATCCGATTGCGGCAATCCACACAGCCCCTGTAAGTATCCACGTAATTTTTTGCGTAGGTATCTGCTTATTCATATACCCTAAGGATACCACATATCCGTACGACTCTTACAAATCCGTTAAGCCCCTTGACATTCATTCGTTCCCATGCAATACTACTCCTACGTAGCAGCAAACAGGCAATTTGCAAGTCGCAAGACGAGTGGAAGGTTTCTAGCTGCTACGTATTAAAAGAACCTCTTCGGAGGTTCTTTTAATACGTACTCCATTTACATCAATTCCCGTAGCGTTTATTCCCGCGGATACAAGGACCTTAATTTAGAAATGACAAACTAGTATAAACCCTTGACATTCATTTTATACTATGCAATACTACTCCTACGTAGCAGCAACTAGCAGTTCACGAGTCGCAAGACAAGCAGAAGGTTTCTAGCTGCTACGTATTAAAAACACCTCTTCGGAGGTGTTTTTAATACGTACTCCATTTCTATATTCTTCATAACAAAAAACGGAACGCATTATGTGCGTTCCGTTTTTTCATTACCGACTATCCGCTTTCGGACGTGACTTCTTACCGAACATACGTCCATGAGACGATGCTCCGCGATCACTCTTCTTTCCTGCTCCTCGTTGTACCGGCTTGCGTCGGTCTTCGCGATTTCCTGCTGGCGCTGGACGCTCATTTGAGAATCCTGCTGTCGCTGGTCGGCGTGACGGGAATGCATCATTGCGTGGGCTTGGTGTCCCTACTGACATCGAATTGCGTGCTGGAAATGCATCGGTGCGTGGGCCGCGATCGCTCGCGCCTCCCATTGTCATTGGTCGGCGTGGTGCGAATGAATCGCGTGATCCGCGATCACCGCCCCGTCCTTGCGGACGACGATCTCCTCCGCGTCCTCCCCCGCCAAAGCGGCCTCCACGAGATTCTTCCTCCTCTTCACGATATGCTGGCTCGCGATGTGGTGGTAATGTCGGTAATGGAGATGTTCCAATTTGTGAATTTACTAAACGCTCAATCGTTCGAACCTTGAATCGCTGATCAGGTGCAGCAAAAGAAATAGCTCTTCCCTTTGCGCCTGCTCGGCCAGTTCGTCCAATGCGGTGTACGTAATCCTCTGGACTATCCGGTAAATCATAGTTGATAACCAATTCGATTCCTGTTACGTCGATACCACGGGCAGCAATATCAGTTGCTACCAACATGCGGTACTTACCCATTTTAAATCCAAGCAATGCTTCTTTTCGCTGTGATAATGACTTATCAGAGTGAATTTCCGAAGCGCTGTGTCCCATTCGCTTTATTGCTCTGCAAATTTTCGTTGCACCATGTCGTGTTCGTGAGAATACGAGTACGGTTCCTTGATATTTTTCAAGTAATGCTTCAAGTAAACGATCTTTATCATCCTTGCGAACGATAAACATTTCTTGAATCACGTTTGCTGCAGTTGTTCCTGGACGCGCCATTTCGATGCGTACTGGTAACTGCATGTGCTTTTCGGCAATGCGCACAATATCAGTAGGCATGGTTGCTGAAAACAGCAACGTCTGACGTACCTTTGGCAATGCTTCAATAATCTTGTTGATCTGCGGTGCAAATCCCATGTCGAGCATGCGATCTGCTTCGTCGAGTACTAACATGTTCACCGCTTGCAAATGCAATGTGCGCTGATTCATGTGGTCAAGAAATCTTCCCGGAGTTGCAACGATAATGTGCGGGTTTCGGCGGAGTAATTTCTTTTGTGCTTCAATAGATGCACCACCAATTAATACGGCAGTCATTAAGCCAAGCTCGTGTCCGATTGCCTGTATCTGTTCGTCAACCTGCAATGCAAGTTCACGAGTCGGCACTAAAATAACGCCTTGGTTATCGCCTGTCGCAAGTCGCTGGATCATCGGGATACCGAAGGCGAGCGTTTTACCTGTTCCGGTTTGCGCAATACCAATCATATCCTTACCGCTAATGGCAATAGGAATACCCTCCTTTTGAATAGGAGTTGGTGTGGTGAATTTTTTCTTGTCGAGAATTTCAAGCAGCTTGGGCGCGATGCCTAAGCCGTAAAAACCCTCCGTTGGTTTTTTTGTTGTCATACTATTTGATTATGTGATTCCTTGTATCAACTCGAATCACATAGCAATAACATGACAAGAAGTTCGTTCGCCTACATATCCGCACAGCGGATGGCGATAAGGAATCTATTGGCGTCTTTCGAGACCAATATGATTTAATTTGAACTGACGTTTCAATATACAATAGATACCTTTTCGTGTCAACCCTACTACCTTAAGTAGATCGTATGGCTCAGATAGCCTGTAATATACTCGGGATTTAGGCGATTAGCCCTGTCTTCCTCAATCTTTTTGATTAATTCCATAAAGAATAGGTCTACGTCTTTTTCTTCATGATATTCGGTCAAATTTCTCTTATTAAAATACCGCGTTAACGCATCGATTACCTTTTTATAAAAATCTTTGTCCGTAACCCCACTTGCAATGAGATATAGTAACACCATATATGCCGGCGACGCCTTTGCATCCGCTAATGCCTCCAGTTCAGTTACCATCGTGCCGAACAATGGATCATTTTTATCACTCTTTATTACTGCGTGATACATTGCAGATTTTGCAACAAGCTCGTTGAAAATCAATTTCGCATCTTTTATAACCAACGTTTCGTATATCTTTACGAGGTTTGCCTTTGTCGCCTTCTCAATTGTTCCTACTTTTATTTCTGGTCGATAGAGATGAAACGCATTATAATATTGCCGCAAAAATCGCTCTTGTATGGCGTGATTAATTACATTTTCCAAAAATAAATTCCACCCTTTAAAGGCTTCATCAATATCCATTCCGCCACGTTCCAATTCAGAAAGCATTTTATTTTTAATCAAATCCCCTGCTGCTAACGGTACGCCGCGATCGTTCAATCCTTCAAACAACATAAATGCATCCGCGTGTGAACTAACCTCGATCATTACTACGAGAATACTATCAATCCATGTAAAAAGCTTTTTCAGTCCTTCCAAGTCATACTCTTTCAATCTGCCTAGAAAGTAGTCATACGCTTTATATATTTTTCTCGCCTTTCTTCCCCGTACCTCTGTTCCTATTTTTAACAATCCAAGGTCAGCTAATAGCGCCTCAAAGTCCACGAGATTTCCATGCTGTTCTGATAAGATAATGCGCGTCCACGCCTCCCCTCCTCCCTGCACTATGCGCGTTTTAATTGTCTGCAATAATTCATTTGCTCCTCCCGCTGCATCAGCCGGCAACGCCTTAAGCGCCGCGTGTAATGCACAATACAATACTGTAATAGTTGCGAGACGTTGCTGCCCGTCAACCACTTCCAATTCCTGCACCCCCAACGTCGCTGTATTCTCATTTTTTACACATAAAATCGAGCCGATGAAATTTCCTTCTCCATTGCCTTCCACCATATCATCAAACAATACCTGCCAATTTTCACGAGACCAGATATATTCCCGCTGAAATTTAGGAATAACATACCGAACGTTCCCTCCCTCACGAAAAAGATCCGAAATCGTATAGTGGTTTGTATTGTATATCATGTATGTTTTATGGACGTTACGCTATTTCTTTTTTCGCTTCCTTATATGGGAAGGTAATTGTAAATTTCGAACCCACTCCTTCCATACTCTCTACGGAAATATCTCCGTCCATTTGTTCACAAATAGCTTTTGTAATCCATAATCCAAGCCCTGTTCCTGAAATATGTTCTGTATGTTCTGTTTTAACTCGATAGAATTTTTGGAACAAGCTTCGCTGTGCAATTGCTGACATTCCCAACCCGGTATCCTCAATGATAAGCACAAATCGTTTGTGAATTTTATCTACTTTTGTAATCACCTGAACCGTTCCTTTCTCGGTATACTTAATTGAGTTTCCAATTAAGTTGATAAGCACCTGTCTTAATCGCTTTGTATCAATAGCTACTACTGCAGGCTCTGCAACTTCTTTATTCTCATACTCAAGCACAAGACCCTTCTGTTCTGCGCTATCACGTATTGTGTCAACAACTTCTTGGATCATCGGATACGGTGATTCGTCACTCATCTCAAGCACAAGTCGTCCTTGTTCGATACGTGAAACATCAAGAATATCAGAAATAAGCGTCATTAGGTTGTCCGCATACGAAACAATCATTCTTAATCGATCGGTTCGTTGCTCCTCGGTCAACTTGCTAGCAGCCTGTTGTAACAACTCTGCATATCCCTTCATAACCACAACAGGTGTCTTAAGTTCATGTGCCGCCATGGAAATAAAGTCGTCTTTCATCTTGTCTATTTCCTGCAATTTTCCAAAAAGCACCGCGTATTGGAACATGCGCGTATGATTGATAATCAATATCAATACCAAGATAATAACCCCAAATAAGACATAATACGCCTGCTCCTGTGCTCGACGAGATAGCTCATCAGCATCACTTACTGACATTGCCATACGAATTAACCCAACCGCCTCCCCTTCTTTATTATGTAATGGCTTAATAACATTCCACTGACGCAATCCTCCGTCATTACTATCAAATCCAATTCCATCAGCATTCTTATTCCATGCAATCGCACTTAAGTCTTGCATCTTTTTTTCCGTATCAGTAGACATCTGCTGTCCCTCGCGCACCATAGACGCAATAGGCGCGTATCCTTCGCGATCACTTCCTGTAATTTCAATAAATTCGATATCTGGATTTGCATCCATGACGGCGTTTATTTTTTCTTGCAATTCTTCCTTTTCTGTATATTCAGTTACAAAAACGCCGAGCATTTTTTCTGCTGCAAATACCTGCGATTGCACAATCTCATCGATATTTCTTGTAAACGCATCAACGGTTGTTTTTACGTTGTAATACAATGCAACTGGTATTACAACCAGCAACACGAGTGATGATAATATCCCTGGATTTTTTCGTACAAACCCAAAGGCTTTTTTTACATATTCTATAACGATCATATCAAATAAAATCCTGCTTCTGGCCTTTTGGCGCACGAAGCATAAGGAATACTCCCGCTAGTAAACCTACTCCAATAAGAAGAAAGGCTATCAATGAATACTGACGTTTTGCCGCTTGTACGGGGTCTTCTGTTGAAGCCTCCGCACGACCAAGTGCTCCAAAATCTTCTACGGTAACAGCCTCAGCAGTCTTTACGAAGCCAAATCGCGCACTCTTTGCAACAACTTTCCCTGTCTTATCGTTTATGGTTACATATGCCTCATGATCCCCATCTGCTAATTTATTATCTAGCTCGTATACCCAATTTCCATTGCGATCTGTTTTTACTACGGCAATGGTTGGCACTTCACTATACACATAAATAGTTACGTATATGTCGGGCAATGCCTTTCCTGCTAATCGTAGCTTTTCTTTCACTACTGTTCTTTTTTCGTTTACCGTCACCGCCTTCCCCTCTGCGGTTGTTGTCACTATCGGAACAATAACTTCTGCGGTTGTTGTGGAAAGTGCAATATTTTCAACTTGCAATACCGAAGCATTGACGGTCGTACCAAATGTCTTTGCACTTTGATATTGCGTCTTTGCTCGTACCTCAGGACTCGTTGGGTTTACATCTCCCCATAATTCTTTTTTCAATACTTCAATTTCACGTGTAGTCGTCACAGAACCTCCTCCTTGTAATCCCGTGGAGATACTTTGAATACGCTGCACGATTGGAGGTGTTATTGTTTGTAGCAGAGGCACTTCCTCCCGCTTCTCTTCTCTTTTCTCCTCTCTTCTTTTCTCTTCTTGTTTTATTTCTTCTCTCTTTTTCTCCTCCTCCTGTTTCTTCTTTAACAATTCTATTTGTGTCTCAAATCTGCCCGCAACCGTTGTAGTCGAGGCATTCTTAGCGGGTGCTTCTTGTGGAGCTGTCATCTCAAGAAGTACTTCCTCTAGCGTATCTTCACTGGACGATGCTGTAGGGTCTACTGGCACTACTGGCTGCTCTACGGTGTTTACAATTTTTATTGTTGTTTCTCCCGCTTTGTATGGCTCTCCATTGTTATACGCATTCTTAACCTTTGCAATTATCGTGTAGCTACCATCGGGGACCTGCTTCGTATCCCATTGATAGGCCCATTCTCCAAAAGAAGTTCCACTTACAAAAACGGCATTCCCTATTCTTATTGGTTGCGCTCCTCCTGTTGGAACGTGCATAAATTCAACTGTAGACGCTTGCTCAATTCTTCCTCTTATTATTATTTCTCCTCTCACAGGATTCGGCAAAGAAGAGAACGTAAATACCTGATTTATATTATTGATGTACACAAGAATCTCATTACTTCTTATTATTGCACCATCAGTATATGTTGCCTGTGCAATAATAGAATATTTTCCATTTCCCACTTCTCGCGTATCAAATTCTTTTCTGCATTCTGTTTTAATTGCTTGCGTACTAGCACATTCGGCTAATACTCTTCTTTCTATCGTAGTACCTATATTTCTTATGCTAAATGTTACGCCCTCTGGATTATCATTTACAGAAACACCAAGCATGTGCATTCCTGTTAGCTGTTGATTCGCAACAAGATTATTCAAAACCGCTACACGCACAACAACGGGGTCAGGCTCTGTCTGTACAGTTGCAGGTCCTACTGGATCGATATTTGGAGTTGAGCTCGCAGGCACGTCTACGACAACTGGAGCCGTTGTTGTCGCCGCAGGCAAATCATTAATAACTAGCATAGCTGCAAACATATTACTTGCTCCCCCTACTCCCAATAATGCAAAAGTAAGCCCAATTGCCATTACACCTAAAAACCCTAGTAGATAATTTTTCATAACAATATTCTATTATTTAGTTTTATTTATTATCTCCGCAATCTTCGGAATAAACTCTGCAAAATCCGCCGCCTTGCTCCAATAATCAACTGCACCTACTTCTTTAGCGGCTTTTATATCCTCTGGCCGATCATCAATGCTTGTCAAGAATACAACAGGAATATCTTTGCAGTCAGAATCACTTTTTAACATATCAAGTGCTTCAGGACCATCAGCTTCTGGCATTATTACATCGAGTAGTATAAAATCTGGCTTTTCTGCTTTTGCCATAGCATACCCTTCGTTTCCGTTTTTTGCATACAAAACAAAATAACCTGCCATCGTAAGGCGTTCTCCAAATATCTCTCTTAACGCAGGGTCATCATCAACTACGAGTATCCTTTTTTGTGTTTCATTCATGCGCCGTTTGTATTGCCATCTCTGTTTATAATTATTCGCAGTATACCATATATTCCTATTTTAAAACAAAAAAGGCGGGACACAGGGTCCCGCCATCTTACTATATAGGTAAAGTTTATTAGTTGAGTACTTGCCCCTCTTTGCTGATCAGAAGAATTTTGCCTGCCGTGTAGGGCATGTACAAAATCCCATCCGCCGCGTGTAAGGCGCCAGGGTGCGTGTCCGGCATCCGCCACGGAAACACCGGTGGATTATCGGGGTTTATCCGAACGGTATTGTTCTCCCCGTCCCACCCGTAGAGATCGCCGTTATCGACAACCATAAGGCTAAAGGAAAGGTCTAGGAATCCCGGCTCGTTTACGTAACCCCACGCAAATGTGCCGTCCGCAGACGACGCATCGATGCGAAAAACTGCTCCCCGAAACACATCGGCCGTATATCCGATCACACCGCTAAAATAGAGCGCGTCGGTCGTCGAGTCAATGACAAGCGCCTGGTAGTACATCGAATCGCTTTCCATGTTCGCATCGACAGCATTGACCTGGCTTTCCCACTGGAAAGCTCCGGAATGCTTCTCGACCTTGCGGACGTACATCCGCTGTTGGCAGCCCGACCCGTTGGTAACGGTCCCGCCAAAATACAGCGAGGTTGCGTCGACGGCAACCGAGTGAATACGTGGAGATTCCTCCCAGCCCTGCTCAAATATTACAGCTGCATCGGTAACGCGAATTCCGACCACGGCGGTTTTATGCTCACCGAGCTGTCCATGGAAGGCGAACGCAATATAAATTGCACCACCAGCGTTATCGGCCGTGAAGCCGGTAAATTCACCTCCCAACATGATGATCTCCTCCGTCACCTCGCCTGTAGCGAGGTTAATCTTCTGAAGGAAGCCTTCACCGAAGCCGGCTATTGCGCTTTCGTCCCATGCGCGCACACTCACCACATAGGCGTACTCGCCGCTGGGAACAAAGATTCCATGCGGATAATTCACCCCTTGGCTTGTCGCTACGAGGACGTCGGTTTTGTCTGCGATAGCAACTTTGTCACCGTTCGCATCAAACCGACACAGGAAAGTCTTGTTGTCGTTGGCATACGCCACATACAGCAAACCGTCCACGGCTTTAACCATTTCCTGTCCGCCCGCAGTTACCGCGGTCACCCACGGCTTCGCCTTCACAACGAAGGTCTTAGTTGCGCCATCGACGGAGATTTCTTTTTCGCCGACCGTTGCAATGTCTGCTGCAGTAACAGGGATAGTGATCGTGGACGAATCCACAACCACCGCGTCTGCCCGTACTGTGTCGTCAAACTTGACGACACAGGCGGGTTTGAAGTTCTTACCCTCGATGGTCAGCGTAAACGCTGCACCACCGACGACAACCGACTCCGGGCTCAAGCTGACAATCTTCGCAACCTTGGGAACGGGCTTGGGGTCATCCCCGCCACCGCTTCCACACCCGGCAACCAACAGCGACATTACCGCGACGATCAACATCGTCGCAAACCATTTGAGACTCTTCATGCCCGTACTCCTTTTCGCTCGCTCGTGCGAGCGGGTTCGTATTGCGTTAACGTACCAATCTTTCACCCTTTCGCCTTATATATAATTCACTTATCTATATGTCAAAATTACTGTCTATTTTATACCATATATCCAAAAATAATGCAATAGCTAAAAAACGCCTTTTATAGGCGTTTTTTGTCATTTTACTTATATCCCTCCGCTTGAATAGTGAATGCATTATGGTATTTACCCTTTAGCGCCATTAGCTCCTCGTGGCTCCCACTTTCCGCGATTGATCCATTGTCCATTACGTATATCTTATCCGCGTTGCGTACTGTCGAAAATCTATGCGAAATTGTGATAACCGTTTTGTCTTTGAAAAATTCGTAAATCTGTCCAAATATTTCAGCCTCCGAAACTGCATCAATTGAGGCGGTCGGCTCGTCAAATATTACTACCGGCGAATTGCGATAGAAGAAGCGGGCAATTGCAATCTTTTGCCACTGGCCCGTGCTCGGGCGCGTACCCCCTTTAAACTTTTCATCAAGTACCTGATCGTATCCGTTCGTATAATCGTCGATAAACGAACTTACATTCGCTCTGCTCGCCGCCAATTTCATCCTTGCTTCATTTGGCTCTATATGTGAGTCACCTAAAAGAATATTTTCTTTAAGCGTAAGCGAGCCATATGTATTGTAGTCCTGAAACAATACTCCTAACTTTTTATACCAACTATCTATCTTTATATTATTTATGTTCTCGTCGTTTAGATAAATACCGCCCTCCTCCACTTTGTAAAATCTACTTAACAGTTTTACTAATGTGGTTTTCCCTGCACCGTTTTCTCCAACGATTGCAATTTTCTCTCCCGATTTTATTTCAAGATCTAGGCCATTTATCACATATCGATCTGAATTAGGGTATTTAAAGTTAACCCCCTTAAATACCATACTCGGCGCGACCCCGCCTTCTTCTATTGCAACATTTCCGTCAGCAACCATCGACTTCATATCAAATACTTCTTTAACTTCACTGATCCGCATGCACTGCTCGTATAGCGCACTATAACGGCCCCCCACTTGGGAAAAATTATTTACAAATATATCCAACGATCGCATTTGGAATGTCACATCTCCGATTGAAATAAACCTACTGAAGAAATTTTTGAATATGCTAAAGTACCCAAAAATACTCGCCCCTACAGTCAACACTTTAAACGAAAATCCGAACAACTCCCTTCTCTTAATGATTGCAAACTCTTCTTTTGCATATCGATCCGCAAAAGTCTTGAATACATTACTTAAATACTTATATGCGGAAGTTATTGTTATTTCCTGAAGATTCACTGTTTCTATTAATGCACCGGATACAGAATTTGCCCTCCTCCTATTTTCTGTCTCTCTACGGAATAGTTGCCAATGTTTCCGTACATAATATTTATTGGAATAAAAACCAGGTATCATCGCAACAAATACCACTAAGACCACCCATGGCATTATTTTTATGACCACAGCTGTTGCAACAATAAGCACTACTATACGCGCGATAAATTCAATCGCTCCACGAAAGTGGTCACTTAAATTACCCAACATTTCTTTCGCCCGCTGTATTTTATTCACGACCTCTGGATTTTCCAACGTTTGAATACCCAGCGCATGAATATGTTTATAAAGCACCATTGGTGATTTAAAACTTGACGCGCTCGTCAGTACTCTTCCGAAATATGCTCTCGTAGATTGCGCTGCGGATATAAACAAATTATAACTAAGCAACAAGCCCAACATCGGAAAAATCTCGTTTGGGCTTACGTGAGTGGTAGCAATCCTTATAACATCATCAAGTAATAAGGCAAAAATATATGCGTTGATTACCGGCGATACTTCTATAAGAATAGCAAGTACAATTTCAACTATAGCCGCCGTTGGCGCCAATTTTATGTTATACGCGACAAGCCATCTTAATGTGCCGAGAAACTGCCCAAACGATAATTTTTTATCTTTATCTTCTTCCATAATTTAGAAATTATACCACATCTAATAGATTCCCGCCGGAGTTTTACCCTGAGCTATGCGGTGAGCTTGGCGAACCGCTGTCGAATGGGCGGGAATGACAGGGTGAGGAGGTGTATTCATCGATGAAACCCTAAATCCGCAGGATTATCGTCCCCTGATATATGTTGCACGCTGCCGCCGGCTGCCTCGAACTCATCGCGGAGTTTTTTTACCGCAAACGCGAGCGTGCGCGTTTCAGGTGCGATACCCTCAACTTTAATCCTTCCTTTTGACCAATATTCGATAATAATTTTACTATCTCCGAACACTCGTAGCTCCCCCTCTTGTAATGCCAGCTCAATTGCATACTTACATGCAAGCAGTTCGCCGTAGTTGTTTGTTTTTTCTTTGCTTAATAAATGCTTACCGTGTTCGTTGATAAACTCTTTTGCAATTACTTTTTGCAACAAGTCTTTTCCTGCTTCATCGGTTACGCTTATTTCCACGCCAAAGCCACGTCCTGTTCCTGCGTCAAAATAAATACCTTTCTCTATTTCTTTTTTCACTTTCACTTCATAGTGCGCGCCTAAGCGCAACCACTCCTCTGCCTCTTGTCGTGTTTTAAATCCTTTATACCGAGCATCGTGCTTGCCCGATACAATTTCCTTACATACATCCCAATCGTCCGTTATTCCGTGCGCACCAATCGATGCAACATTGTATGCGTAGTATTTTTTTGGTTTCATAGTATTAATTTTCTCGCACCGCGGTTCTAATTGCATCAGTAATTCGTTCAACTTCATCAGTCGTCAATTGTTGCACTTCTTGTCGTTCGATAAGTCGAACAAGTTGATCAACACCCACCACATACGCGTCTTCTGCTTTGTTTAATTCAATCCCTGTTTTCGCATGGGGGCTCGAAAATACCACGACAGGTTGTATATGGAGTGTTTTAGGAATGCGCCGTTTCAGCGCATCTTTTAATGCGTACGTTGCTCCCCATACCTGTCGAATGAAATTTTTATCGAATGGTTTTCCGTCGCGGAGCAGTCTTCCACCTTCAATCTTTATACGTCCTTTATGGCTCTTTACTTCGATTACCCATGTGCCTGTTGGTCCAACCACCACAAAGTCCATATCTCCTTTATTCCCAATCACGACGCTTCCAAGTACGCGAAACCGATGGTCTAACCCGCGTAAGACTGTTCGTACCACCATTTCTCCTCCTGCTCCTTGCATACGTACGCGAATATCGCGTACTACATTTAATAATAGCTTCAATAGAATACCTATAATAATCACGTGCACTGCCAATGCCGCGCCCGACCCGCCAAGAAGTACATATAACGGCTCTACGATACTCGCTCCGATAAGCACAACGATAAACGCAGCCTTACCAATATTTTTCCCAATTTGTTTTTCGTTATGCGCCATATGTTTCAGTATATCGAGTATCGCTTATTTTTCCAACAATCAAAACAGGAGTATACTTATATACATGAAACGCACTGCTCCTTCTCCCGCACAATCAACTGGGCTTACTTCTTCCGAGGCGCGCAAGCGATTGGCGCAATACGGCGACAATACTATCTACAAGAAAAAGCGACTTCGGCCAATTGTTGTGTTCTTAGAGAAATTTAATAGCCCGCTTCTTATCATCCTTATTGTTGCAGCTATTATTGCATTCTTTCTTGGAGAGCGCGTTAATTCGATCATTATCCTCCTTATGGTCGTTCTTTCGGCTATTTTGGATTTTGTAAATTCATACCGATCAGAAAAAGCTGTTTCTCGCCTTACCTCGCGCGTTGCAACCTCTGCCACCGTAGTGCGCGATGGCATACCACAGGAAATTGATTTTTCTCTCCTCGTCCCGGGTGATGTTATTTTTCTTTCTGCAGGAGACGTTGTTCCTGCTGATGCAGAAGTCACCCAAGCCGAAGACTTCTTTGTGAATCAAGCCACGCTAACGGGAGAATCATTCCCCGTCGAAAAGCACCCCCTTTCCACAACTGACCACCCTATTATTTTTATGGGTACGAGCGTCGTTACGGGAACAGCAACCGCAACTGTTGTTATGACTGGTTCAATGACTGAATTTGGCAAGATTGCTAAACGACTTAGCCAAGAAGCGCCGGAATCTAGCTTTGATACAGCCATTAAAAACTTTAGTTATTTCATAATGAAAGTAACTATCGTGCTCGTCCTGCTTGTTTTTCTGATTCATATATTTCTCGGGCATACTATGTTTACGACGTTTCTCTTTGCCGTAGCAATTGCCGTAGGTATTACACCCGAGCTCCTCCCTGTTATTATTTCTGTTTCCTTGAGCCGTGGATCCATGATCATGGCTAAGAAGGACGTTATCGTAAAACATCTTCCCGCCATTCAAAATTTCGGCAGTATGAATGTTTTATGCACGGATAAAACAGGAACGCTTACTGAAGACAAGATTGTTATGGTTAACTATCTTGATACCTTTGGCGAAGTTTACGAGCCAATTCTCTTCTATTCATATATCACCACGGCACTCCATTCTGGCATTCGCAGTCCGCTCGACACTGCTATCGCAGAGCATAAACAATTTGATATTTCTGCCTATACAAAAATTGACGAGATTCCCTTTGATTTTGAACGCAAGCGCGGCAGCCTCGTTATCGAACACGATAGCAAGGGTATTCTTGTCACTAAGGGTACTCCTGAAGACGTTCTCTCTATCTCTACTGCGTGCGAACGAAGTGGAGCGAATTGTGCATTCTCTCCCGATCTTGTGCGCGCTGCGCATGAGCGTTATCAGCAGCTTAGTGCCGAAGGATATCGCGTCCTTGCGGTTGCTACGCGCGAAATTACACTGACGGAAGAAGTGTACACAAAAGACGCTGAACACGATATGACGTTTCTTGGATTTATTATTTTTCTCGATCCTCCCAAAGCAACTGCCGCCGAAGCTGTTCGCGATTTGCATGAGCTTGGTGTAGAAATAAAAATCCTTACGGGTGACAGCGACATTCTTACCAAAAAGATTTGTCTTGATATTGGCCTTCCTGTGCGCGGTATCGTTACGGGAACAGACGTTGCACAAATGAATGATGCAGAGCTTATGCATCGCGCAACCACAACCACTATTTTTGCACGCATTAATCCTGAGCAAAAGGAACGCATTATTCTTGCGCTTAAACGCGGCGGGGCTGTTGTTGGCTATCTTGGCGACGGCATCAATGACGCACCCGCTCTTCGTGCTGCTGATGTAAGTATTTCCGTGAACAACGCCGTTGACGTTGCAAAAGAAACGGCAAGTATTATTTTGCTTCGTAAAAGTTTGCGTGCATTGCGCGATGGTGTTATCGAGGGCCGTAAAACGTTCCACAACACAACGAAATATATTCTTATGGGGTTGAGCTCTAACTTTGGGAATATGCTCTCCATGACCGCGGTATCGTTGTTTATTCCGTTTCTTCCTATGCTTCCGGCACAAATTCTCTTGAATAACTTCCTCTATGATTCATCTCAAATTACGCTCCCTACCGATACGGTTGATGCTACAGATATTCGCATGCCACCAAAGTGGGATATTCATTTCTTGAAGCGGTTCATGCTTGTCTTTGGACTTATTAGTACGTTCTTCGATTTTATCACGTTTGGCTTTCTCTTCTTCGTTTTTAAGCTTTCGGAAAGCCAATTTCAAACAGGGTGGTTTATTGAATCCCTTGCAACACAAGTGTTCGTAATTTATATCATCCGCACTAAAAAAATTCCGTTTCTCGAAAGCGCGCCAGGGCCACTCCTTTTTGCTACGACTTTCGCCGCCGTTCTTATTGGATGGATTATTCCATTCACCTCCCTTGGCGATTACTTCCTCTTTGAATCGCTTCCTCTGCAAGTAATTATCGGTATTGTTTCCATCGCGGTTGTATATCTCATTGCCGTTGAATTTGCTAAGCGCATATTCTATCGACGTATGGCAGCTACATCATAATGACATTAATAAAAACGTACGCCCTAGGGCGTACGATTTTATTATTGTGTATTAATTCCACTCCCCTGCCTCCATGCGCATTTTGATTTCTTCGTTGAGCATTGCAATATGCTTTTTATCATCCTCGAGTATCTGCTTTAGTGCATCCACACTATGACACTGCACTTTTTCTGCGTCTTCGATATAGTGCTTTTCAAGACGCCACACGGTATCTAACTTTGTATGCAATAACTTTAATAAATCGTAGTTGATGTTTTTCATAATTGTTATATTGATTAGTATGTTTATTTAGCACAACCCATGCTCATGGAAACAATCTACGTATTTTTTATCGGTTTCCATAATATGCCCAATAATCCAGCCTTCTAGAAATTCGACCATTTCGCTTGCCATTTCCACATCTCCCTCGTGATAGCGGCTTTCAAAGTCTGCAACCGTTGCCGCAAGATCACGATGTCGCTCCTTATGATCCTCGGTATATTCGTAGTTGAATTCTTCAAAATACTTTTCCTCGGTGGCAAAGTGGTTTGCGGTATGTGCTACTAGCTTTGCGATAACACCCCCAATTTTATGCCCTGTATCTAGTGAGCTAATTGCTTCAAACATTTCGTCTAGCAGGCCAAAAAAATGCTTGTGCTGCTCGTCGATTAATTCCACACCAACGCTATATTCATCTGTCCATTTAATATGTGCCATACCAGTAATTTTATTTAGTATACCATAGGTGCCCTATCCATTGCATCTCTATTATGAATACGCTACCATATACAGCATCACTCTCATTATTATCATGAAACGCACACAAACAAAGCAGCCGTTTACTGTTCGTCGCGCAGCAGCTGGAGCAGGACTTGGCTTGTTCGCAACCGCTCCCATCAAAAAAGGGGCTTTCATCATAGAATATACCGGCGAGAAAATAACCAACGCAGAGGCTGATCGCCGCGGTGGTCGCTATCTGTTTAACATCAATTCTAAGTGGACCCTTGACGGTAAAGAACACCACAATACTGCTCGCTATATCAACCACTCGTGCCAGCCAAATTGTGAATCACGCATTGTCGGCGGTAAGGTAAAAATTTACGCCACTGAAGAAATAATCCCAGGCGAAGAACTTGCCTATGATTATGGCGAAGAATATTTTGAAGAGTTTCTTAAGCCACACGGATGCCGCTGCGTAAAGTGTCATCACCCTAAAAAATAAAAGACCTATTGGTCTTTTATTTTTTTACCATAATCCCTACCGGACAATGATCTGACCCTCTTACGCTAGGAAGTATGAACGCTTTTTTAACCCTCGTAGCAAACATCTTTGAAACAAATACGTAGTCGATGCGCCAGCCTAAATTCCTTTCCCGCGCATTCGCAAAATAAGGCCACCAAGAATAATTACCTCCTTCTTTATTCTCCGTGCGAAATGTATCCACGAAACCAAGCTTTTCAAGCGCATCAAGCTTCTCGCGTTCTTCTGGGGTGAACATGATATTCTTCGTGTTTTGTTTTGGACGTGCTAAATCGAGTTCTGTGTGCGCAATATTCAAATCCCCTATCACAATTACATTTTTACCTTTTAGTTTTTTAAGGTATACCAATAGCGTATCGTATACTTCTAGCTTATATGTAAGGTTTCTTTTATCGCGCGCTCCTTGTGGTATATACAATGCAATCACAATAAAATCGTCATAGTCCAATCGCAAAAATCTTCCCTCACAATCAAATCGCTCCATGCCTAGCGTTGTACTCACCTTGCGCGGTATCTGTTTCGTATATACTGCCACGCCCGCATATCCCTTACGCGTTCCGGTATTATAATATGCTGTATACCCCTTAATCACCCGCAGTTCTTCGGGAATTTGCTCTTCCTGTAATTTTATTTCCTGTAAACAAACAATGTCTGCCTCCTCCTTTTTAAACCACTCCAAAAATCCTTTCTTATGTACTGATCGTAATCCGTTTACATTCCAAGAATAAATTTTCATAGATACTTTAGTATACAAAAATAGCCGACATACGGCTATTTTTGTATACGCTTACCGATATTACTTACACTGTCTGCATGCCTCCTGTCCGCGTGGATCCGGAATCATATCGCAGGATGGCACATTTGTGAACATACCGCAGGATGGTGCTGGCGCAGCCCCTCCTTGTGGCGATACCGCCCCTGTAGGAGCCGATTGATACCCACCTGCCGCCTCAGGAATCTGCTGTCTGATACTTTCAGGAATTTGTTGTTGTAGCTCTTTTGGTATTTGCTGTTGCAACTCTTTTGGTATTTGTTGCATCATTTCCTTTGGAATCCCTTGTGGCGCAGATCCTCCTCCATAGCTACCCCCGCCTTCTTGCATCATTTTTGCACGCATAGTTTCCGCATATTTTTTCATTGCATCTTCAAAACAAAATTGGATGCTTGTTCCTATTGCTTGTGTTGGCACTATTTCCTTTGCCATAAGCTTGCGATATGTTTCTGCTCCCATCTTGTTCTCAAAACATGCTTCGACATTTTTTTGCGCCTCCGGATCAATCCCTGCAAGCCCTTGCTGTATTTTTTCCGTGACGTTTTTAATGTTCTCTTTGTCTTCCTCACTAATCAATCCTTTTTCAATACCAAACTGCACACACTCACTTGCGTGGGCTTGATCATTACAATACGTCGCACATGTTTCTTTTGATGTGCATCCTCCAGGGCCCTTCCCGCCGGTTTTCTTCGCTAGCTCGATATCCTCTTTCGTAGCAAGTCCGGCTGCTTCGGCAAAATTTATACATTCATCAAAATGCTGTTCACTCTTACAATAGCTCTCGCACGATTGTTTTGTTTTACATGCCCCTGGCGTTGTGCCTGCCTTCAAGAACGAAGCAATTTTTCTTGCTTCCGCTATTTCATTTGCTGGAAGAATGTCTGCTTTTTCCGCAAAAACCAAGCATTCATCAAGGTGGTCCGTAGCTGAACAATATAAGTCACACAACTGTTTGTCTGTGCATGTTCCTGGCAGCTTTGCTCCGCCCTCTAGTGCCTGTGCAACCTTTTTTGCCTGTGCAAGCTCGGCAGGGGGAAGAATACTAAGCTCTTCTGCAAACGATACACACGCTTTTATATTTGCTACATTACCTTGGCAGAATTTTTCACATTCCCCGCGCGTTTTGCATTGCCCTGGCGTTTTGCCGGCCACAATTCTTTTAATAACGCGCTCTGACTTTTCTATGTCACCCGTACTCAATAATGCGTTCTTTTTTGCAAAATCAATACACGATTGCATATTACCTGTCTGCTCACAATATGTTTCGCAATTTTTCTTATCGCTACAGCTCCCTAAGTCTGCTATCGGATATGTTATTTTCCCCAACGCGCTATCTGCGCTTTGCAACTGCGCAAATGTTGCTGGGCCAAATAATATGATTCCGCATGCTATAATCCCGGACACACACAGCACTGTTATGGATTTATACATAGTAGAGAATGTTGTTATATTATTGTTGAGCGAAAGGATTCTCATATCCTTCATACGGACTGACCTTTACATCAAACGGATTTGTTTTTTCAACTGTATCGGAAATCGATGTATTAATCGCTTCCACAACCGGCGGTATATATTGCTCCTGTTCCGGCACGCTTTCTTTTTTTACCCTCATTGCATAATATACTCCCCCCAGAATCACAAGCACCGCAATAGCACCCAACAGTATGTTCCTCTGTTTTGTATTCATAGATAAAGCATTAGATTATTATGGTTACTCCATTCAGTATACTCCTAAAATCACCTCAACACACAGAAAAGTTATCCACAGGAGATATTTATTCTTCCGTTTTACGTAACTCAAGACATGCCGAATTAATACAAAACCGCTTTCCTCCTTTTTCACTCGGTCCATCATTAAACACATGCCCTAAATGCGCTCCACATGTTTTACAGACAACTTCTGTGCGTTGCATGCCTCCTGCCGTATCTTCTTTTAGTATGACATGCTCTAAATTTACTGGCTCAGTAAAGCTTGGCCATCCTGTTCCAGAATCAAATTTTGTGTCCGAAGAAAAAAGTTCTGTTCCGCAAATAGTGCATGTGTAGACGCCTTTTTCATGTGCATCCCAATACTTTCCTGTAAACGGAGCTTCTGTTCCTTTTTCTCGTGCAATGCGACGCACTTCTGGTTCTAATTCTTCATCTTTCTTCATCCTTATTTTGTATGTGATGTAAGCAGTGCGGCAAACTGCTTTTGTAATTTTTCTAGCTTTTGATCGATAATTGCTTGACAGTAGGGAGCGTCTTTATGTTTTTCATAATAGCGCTGATGATAATCTTCTGCTTCGTAAAATTCTGTAAACGGTTTTATTTCAGTAATAATAGGATCTGAAAACGAATCCTGAACACTAGTAATATATTCTCTCGCCTGTCGTTCTTGCGCTTCGCTTGTGTAGAGAATAATGGAACGATACTGTGTCCCCACATCATTCCCTTGCCTGTTAAGCGTCGTTGGGTCATGCGTTGCAAAAAACACCGTAAGTAGATCGTTCACCGTAATTATACTTGGATTGAACTCTATCTTTGTCACCTCTGCATGCCCTGTTTCGCCCGAGCTTACGACATCGTAGGTTGGGTTGTGTGTAGTACCCCCAGCGTAGCCTGGTGTCGCAGAAACGATGCCTTTCAAATTCGCGAATATCGCTTCCGTGCACCAAAAGCATCCGCCTCCAAATACAATTGTTTCACTTTTTTCTTTTATGATTTTGTCCATAGTGTGTATTACTTTACTTATGCAATAAAAAAGTCACTATGCAGTGACCTTTTTATTAGCTCATCTTTAATTCTTTTTTAACTGCACGCACAACATCCTCGAGTGTCCAATTTGCCTTCATCAAAAAATAAGAGAAATCGAGTGGCGCTTTGTGTCTTACTATTTCATCATCAGGGTTAAGATTGGATAAGATAACGACAGGGACTGTCTTGCCCCATGCATCTTGCCGTAATTCATTGATCATAGTAATGCCATCCATAATGGGCATCACAATATCAGCTAAGATTAAGTCTGGATGATCCATGAACGCTCGCTCAAGACCCTTCTTTCCATTCTCTGCCGTAGTCACCGAGAACCCTTCCTGCGAAAACTTTTCCAGAAGCACATTCGCCTCTGCCTTATCGTCTTCTACAATTAAGATTTTTTTATCCATATTACCTATAGTATACCACACAATATTGTTATTTTATATATAATTTGACATATATCCACCTTTGTGACACTCTGTTTTTAGAACCTACCATACCCGAAAGGAGCTATAAGTATCATGACGAAGAAGGTGCTAAAGGACGTGCAACAAGGCGACCCTGTTATTCGTGTCAGCCACGGCTTCACGTATAGTCAACTCTTCCGCAATAATGGCACTGTCACCGCAGTTACCGCGTCAGTCATCACCTGCGAAATAGCCGTCGACGTACCCCGTACAATGGAGTTTGATGCTCGCACGGGTATCAATGTGCTGGGTGCTAATTTCGGATGGATTGAGCTCCCTTGCGACACTAGTGAAGGCGCCCGCCTTACGCGCAATGCTATCGTTCCCCTACTCAATGCAGCGGAGCGTGCGTTTGTCAGTGGCAGCCCGCAAGAGCACACTCGTATCCAACAGAAACTGGTCGACGGCATCTACGGCATGACGCGTATTCGCCCTACCGAGGGTCCGCTGTATGAGCGCATGCGGTTACTCGAATCCCTCTTTGCTAAAAAGGGCTACCTGGGTGCTGCCGATGATCTTCCGGATATCTACCTCGATTACATGACTCCTTAACCCTTTCGCGACCCTCTTCGGAGGGTCATTTTTATCCCCCACTATTATTTGCACAAACCGCACAAACATACTATTCTATACGCATTATGGAAAACACAACACAACAAACCCCCGAGGGATGGCATGCTGAAGCATGGGAAGCATTCAATGCAAAGATGAAGACGATGTCAAAAGAAGAGCTTATTAAGGCATTTGAGGATCTCGATCTCGTATTCGAAGAGCCGGAAGAGCTTACTGCTGAAGATGTCATCTCTATTGCCGATGTCTTGTCCGAAGAAGATGTGCGCGCATATTTCAAAATATAACGTTATATAAAATACCCCCGAAATTCGGGGGTATTTTATAGTGGCTATGAACACGAATATGGAAAGCTTAGCTTGTCATTCCCGCGGATGCGGGAATCCAGAATTTTCTATATTTTATTCAGTCGTTACTCCATCGAATTCTGCTTCGTTTGCCATTGCATCCTCCTTGGTCGTTCGCACAATGCCATCCTTGTGATGTGCTGGGGAATAGATCGTGTACAGCTTTAATGCTTCTGTTTCTGATGTATTGATAATATTATGCTCTGCTCCTGCTGGCACAATGATTACTGAACCATCAGTAAGTGCGTATTCATTACCATCAATAATACATTTACCACTCCCCTGTTCAAATCGGAAAAACTGATCATTTTCTTCGTGCACTTCCATCCCAATATCTTCGTTTGGCTTAAGACTCATCAATACGAGCTGACAATGCTTTCCCGTATAGAGAACTCTTCTAAAATTTTCATTCTCTACCGTTTCTTTTTCGATATTTGCATTAAATCCTTTCATGGTTTTTATGTAGTTAGTTTTTATAGCATACAACGCATCTTAAAAAGATGCGTTGTATGTAAATCGTATTCTTTTATTTGCCCTTTTTCGCTACTTTCTTAACCGCTTTTTTAACTACTGCCTTAACATTCTTTACGCTCTTTACGGCATCCTTTTTTGTTGCTTTTGCAGAGCTATTGATCGTTTTCCAGTGCTTTTTAAGATCCTTTGCCAAATCGATGATTTCTTCTGCGCTTGCCTTTCGTCCTTTTGCATAGGTTGCGGCAACGGAATCGATGATTTCAGCATATACTGGCTCGCTGATTTCTTTTGCCATTTCAAGCTTTTCTACCACATCACCTTTCATCTTAATTGCCCATGCTTTTGCATGCTTTTGATTCTTTGCTCCCTTTGGTCCAAAGAAGAAATATGCAGTTGCTGCTAAACCAGCAAGTCCTGCTCCAACGGCTGCCATCTTCACCCCACTTCCTGCGTTCTTTTTTGCTTTTTTCATTGTTGTAAATTATTTATTATTTTTTTATTATGTGTCCTTTTTTGTTGCTTTCTTTTTCCTTCGTGCTGGAGGGAAAAACATTCGAAACACCAAATTGTCTTCTAGACGCTCTCGTAATTCTTCAACAAATTCTTGCGAATCCGTAAAGCATTCTTTGAGTGTCTCTGAGAGCATATAGAGATTTTTTCCTGCCTTGATGAGATAAACCACAAGGACAGAAAGTAGAATCGCTAATACGACCGTTGCCACAGATGCAATAAAGAAAAAGATATCTGCTTTTATTAATGATTCCATAGTTCTATTATACCACGCCCCTGTAAAAAACGTAAAGCAATCCCATTTATGCCATCCCCGAGCAGCCATTGCATTTTGTCATTCCCGCGTAGGCGGGAATCCATCCCCATAATACTGGATCCCCGCCTACGCGGGGATGACATGTACACAGCAATGATTAATTGGAAATCGCATTATCTAAATATCACCGATCCGGTGTCATACGGCAACTCCAAAATTAACTCACCTTTTGAGGTAAACAAGTAGCTTTGCGCTTCACTAAGCATTTTTGAAAAATCCCCTTCTTGCGAATTTTCGCAGTACATGAGCGTAGACATCATCCGCGTGAATGCTATTTTATTTCCGTCTACTGCATATTCACCTCCGACACCATTACAATCGGTTGATGCAGAAAATCTCTTCCCATCTGTAAACGTAAGTACAAACTTTTTATTCGCGCGCGGTATTATTTCTGTGTCGTTATTATATATCGTGCGCTCCCATGTCCACGGCTTCATAGTAAGCGTCATTCGTGCTGGGTCTGCTTCTCCTTCAAAATTTTGCGCTACTTCTCCAAATTGCATCGTTGCTGTATCGAGCAAGAGCCATATACTTTTTCCAACCGATGGTTGCGTTGTAAAACTTTCTCCGCTCTTTCTCTCCGCATAATTTACTACCACAATAGTTCCCTTCCCCATACTTGTTGATTGCGGAGCAATGCGATCGCCTAACAATACGCCATGCGATCCAATAGGCCCGTTTGCCGTGTCCAGTCGCGCAACCACATAAAAGAACGTACCGCTTCCGCCCATTTCTTGCGTTACTAAAAATACACTATCTTCTCTTCCGTCGCCGTTAAAATCATGACGCACTTCGTTACCAAAATAGCGCGTAATTACTTTAGTCGCCGACCTTGGAGCTGCTTCGACTTCTGAAACTCCATTCACAAGCGTTACGCTCGTCCCATTAATTATATATATTCCATCGTGTTCTCCTATTTGCGTTCGGCTTTCGCTATTCTCAATGCTATCTGTTACGTTGCGCGTGTATATCCCAAATCCAAGTGCTAATACCGCAAGAACTGCCGCGATGATTATTGCTATTTTTTTCATAGTTTTATTATACCTTATTTTAATTATCTATAGCATAGCTTGTCATTCCCGCGAAAGCGGGAATCCATCCCCATACTACTGGATCCCCGCCTACGCGGGGATGACAGAAGGTGAACAATAAAAATAGCCCGCTTTGGGGCTATTTTATATCTACTTATTTCTTAGCAAATCCTTCAAGTGCCTTAAGTACTTCCATTGGAACCATATACACAACGGTATTTGATTGATCCGAAGACATATCGTTTATCGACTGCAATGTTCGTAAGTGCAACGCACCAGGGATTGCGCTCAATGCTTCTGCTGCCTTTGCGATGTTTTGAGAAGCTGCGAGTTCTCCTTCTGAATTAATAATAACGGCTCGCTTTTCACGTTCTGCTTCTGCCTGCTTGCCGATTGTTCGTTCCATTTCTGGTGGCAAGCTTACGTCCTTTAACTCAACATTATTCACTTTAAGTCCCCATGCGTCTGTTTCAATATCAACAATTTCTCGAATTCTGTCTGCAATTTTATCCCGGCTTGAAAGCAATTCGTCTAAGGTAACTTCTCCGACAATATTGCGCATTGTTGTTTGTGCATATTGCGAAATGGCATAGCGAAAATCTTCTACTTCGATGATTGCCTTTGGTGCGTCGCTTACCTTGTAATAAATAACTGCGTTTACGCGCACCGACACGTTATCTCGGGTAATTGCGTTTTGATCGGGCACATCTACTGCCTTTACGCGTACGTCTACTTTTTGATACCCCTGAATAATAGGGAGTACTATTCTCCATCCTGGCTCCATTATTGAGGTAAACTTTCCAAACGTAAATTTAATACCTTTTTCGTATTGATTAATCTGACGAATACTTCCGATGATTATAAGGATAACGACAATGGCTAGAAATTGAACAAGGGGCATAGGTGTAAGTTATTAGTGATTATTATCTATCATACTGCAGTCGCCGTGGGATAACAAATGGGTTATCGTTTGAGCCGCTTATCCAAAAGATATAGCGCAATGCCTACAATAAGCAACCACGAGAGCCCAAGGGTAAGGAATGTTATCCATCCGACGTTAATAAAGGCTTCGCCTCCATATACGGCAATATAGACAAAGGGCAATTCTGCAACAAGCGTTATGCACATATATTTCCAAAAACTATAGTGCAGTGTGCCAAACACATATCCTGTTTCCGATGGCGTTGCCAAGCGAAACAAAAACGCAACAGAAATATCTATTTTTTCAGACAGTGTTTCCATCCATTTTTCCAAGTTTCTCTTTGGCGCAATCTTTTGCACCACTGGATATCCCAAAAAGTAACCAATACTATACGAAATTCCTCCGCCTAACACCCAACCTGTTAATAACAGCAACGCTGTTGTTTCCGTACCCCACACTACTATTGCTAGTGGCACAAGTGGTACGCTTGAAAATGGACTTAGCAATGCGCTCATTGCTGCGAACCCTACGAATACCAATGGGCCCAGTACAGAATGTGCATGTGCATAGGCATCCAGCTTATCGGTTACACGAAAAAATACATCCTGAAAAATTGCCGATGAGGCAAACAGGATAAATATAAATAGTAGTAATGCACCTACAATAAAAATCTGCTTCTTATGCATAACACGCTTATGATGTAATTAACGCCGATCCAGTCTTTACCTCCTTAGTATATCCCACTTCCTTTTCTTGGTATATCTGCGACTTTTAATCGCTTAAGTCCTCTTTTTTGAATGTTTCCTGAATATCTTCGTACGTCACCTGTTCAGGCAATTCTTTTACCGTCTTTGGTTCTCGCTTGTACCGAATATATTCAATACCCATCGGAATAAACGATGCCAATACAATTCCAATCACAATGTATTCAAAATTTTCTTTTACAAACGGAAGTCCTCCGAAGAAATAGCCAATACTCGTAAAACTCGTCACCCAAACGAATGCACCCGCAACGTTGTACATAAAAAATGTACCGTAATGCATTTTCCCTATTCCAGCCACAAAGGGCGCAAACGTTCTAATGATAGGCAAGAAGCGTGCAATAATAACCGTCTTCCCTCCGTGCTTTTCATAAAACTCTCGCGTCTTTTCTAAGTATTCTTTTTTAAAAAATCGCGCATTATCTTTGTAAAATACTTTCGGTCCCACATGGTGCCCAATCCAATAGTTCACCGTATCGCCTAAAATAGCCGCTGCGATCATAATACTGTATGCAACCCCTATTTTAAGAAACCCCCCTCCTGCAAGCACGCCCACGGCAAAAAGCAACGAATCCCCTGGGAGAATCGGCGCAATAACCAGACCTGTTTCCGCGAAAAGCACAAGGAATATAATCGCGTACGCCCACGCGCCAAAAAGCGCAATGACGCTTTCTAGATATATATCAACATGCAAAATAAAATCGATAATTTCCATTTCCTTCAATCGGTTACTCCTCTTAGTTGTTCAATAGTAGCAAATTCTTACCCATTATGTAACTATCGCACGATTCTTTTTGTCATTCCCAAACTCAGGTCCCCGCGTCCGCGAGGATAAACTCCGGCGGGAATCCATAACATGCTAGATTCCCGCCTTCGCGGGAATGACACGCATTGCGTCTTCGTACTAATAAAAAATACGCTCCCATGAACGTATTTTTACTTCCTTTAATTAACAATCTCCACCCCTCCCAATATTGCAGCTCCTTTGATGCGAAGCGTTACCTCGTCTCCCTTCTCTGTATTCGATTCGTATCCGCCTATAATTGAAGTTCCTTGCATAACTACCTTCCATGTTTTTGGCACGATTATTTTAATGCCCGACAAAATTGCCGAAATTTCAAGCTCGATTTCTTTCCCCTCCGGTTGCGCTTCACGCAAATCGAGTTCTCCGCCTGACAAGATCATAACAACCTTTCCACCGGTAAAGTTTTCCGCATGAATAGCTCGATTAAAAGAGCTTAATACGACGGTTTCGTTTAGTGTGTCTTCTCGTGAAATCGTTTTTTTATCCCAATTACTTTTTCTTTTCTTTCCTACAAGAAGCGAAATTCCCCAAAATACCAAAAGGAATGCAAAGATGAGTTTAAACAAAAATGTTCCCAAGAAAATGCTTAACCCTATTACGATAAGGACGAGTCCAAAAAATATATTCATTCGTTTATTTGTATTATGTCTGTTGTTTCTATTAGAGAATAAGGATCGGATGTTATTCTTTTATCTCAACCAATACTTCATTGCGTACCATCCATGGCGGAGTCCACGGTGCATTGTACCCCGCATATGCAACACTTCCTTGCGCCACAACTCCATCGCGCGTAAGTGATACAGACAACTTCTCTTGCATACGCTTAATTCGTGCATCTGAACGATACCACGAAAATTCCATTACTGCATATTGCTTAGTAGGCATCATTACAATTTTTACTCGCGAGTCATCGGGGGTTGGCAATGTTTCAAGTGTATAAGAGCGCGGCATACCAAACGAAATAGTCTGCACATCCCCTTCGGTTGTCGCCACCACAGGCGCAGTCATCGCAATATTCTCCCCTTCTTTAGTTTCTGTTTCTTTTTGTGCGACTACGGGCGCGGTCATCGCAATTCTTTCTTTCTTCGTATTTCCACCAAAAATATATCCCGCTACGATACTAAACCCACTCTCCAATGATTCCCCATACGGTCCTGTTACCGTTGTTTGCGCCACAATATGCGATGGATATTCGCGTATTTCGTAATCATCCATTTTTTTTATCACCGTATAATCTGCCTGCTCAACGTGAGAACCAAAAAATCCCCAGACAGACCAAAGCGCGATAATACCAACAGCACCCCAAGCGATGTATGTATAGTTCATATGCTTATTATTTATATACATGGTATCAAATTTTTCCTTGTTTATGTACTATGCAGATTTATTTTTCAGTATTGACAAATTATCAAATAATGGTATTGTATATTCATGTCAACGCGATGGGGCGCTTATGCGTAAGTAGTTGACTAGCAACACACAGACCCTATCCTCGGCCCGTACATAAGCGAAAGATTTTAATGGCATTCAGTATGGCGGTGTATCGCTCACCGCTGCCTGCAACACATACTGACTCCCGAGGAATGACTTTGGGCCAAAGTTATTCCTCCCCCTACTTATTTCACCGCCAGATTTTGGCGGTTTTTATTTTTGTATTATTGTTGACGTAAAAAATCCCCCGTCTTTCAACGGAGGTCAATCTTGCAAAACTAGAGTTCGTATTGCCACGGAAGATCTGCGTGAGCAGCCCCGACAGCTTGCGTTGCCGTGTAAGCCATGCCGCCACCGATTGCTGCCAGTGTCGCCTCTTTGGTATGATGTCCCGCGAGTATCAAATGTTCCGGATATCGTGGATGCCCGTCCACTCTAGCCATTAAGCCATTAGCAAGACGATATAACTCCGAAGCATGCCATTCCCCGCCTACCCTGTGCAACACGGTAAGTTTTACTTTGGCCTTTTTCTCATCATAGTCTATTGCGCCTAAGTCCATAACTTCTCCTGCTCTCATTTAATTTTTCGTACTGAAAATAAAATATCCCATATGGGCTATTTTGTCAAATTTATTTTTGGGGTTGCCACCCTCCTTTTGCTTCTAGGAGAGATTTAAAGGTATCTGCCCCTTTTAGCGCAAGGTATTTAGCGCGGATAAATTTTATTACGTCAGCCAATTTAATGCTTTTTGTACAATTCCATCGTACCATTCTAATTCTGAGTTAGTTGTACTTGCCAACTCATTTGAATGCTCAAAAAATCGTTGAATATGTCTTGGTTCTGGCACATAATCAACATTGTGAGAATCCTCAACCATTTTAATAAATACGCTTAACGGCAATGGGACAATAGTTGAAGTTCCACCATAATAACCAATGTTCATTTTATGTAAGGCATAAAAATGAGCTATACAAGCATCGTTTATTTTTGGTGCAATAAACAAGCAATAAGCAGGCTTATTAGTTTCTCTTTTTACTTTAGCAAGATGCCTTGCTACTGGCTCCCCTTCAGTTTCGTATTGTCGCTGTCCGCTTTGCATCGTAACTTCTACCGTTAATCCAAAGTCGCCATAATCGCATGTGATGTCCGCCATATTCCCCTGTGCAGTTGACATTGGTTTTCCAAAATCGTCAAATTTTAAATTTGCTTTTATATTGCCACCGTCTAACATTGTCATTGCTCTCCAAGTGTTCCATTCCAACATCAAAGGAGTGTCATAAAGTGAATTATCTAAAATTTGGTCAAATGTAGAATTAATCTCTTCAAACAAATGGTAATCTTTTATCGCAGTAACTTGCTCTGTAATAATTTGTTCTCTTCTATTTTCTAATTCACCAGCGAATACATCTTTTAATTGTTGCAAGGTTAACGTTTTATTTACATCAATTTGAGGAAATTCTGTTCTTATTTTTTGCTCAAGCAATGATCGATTATCGCTTAATAAACTAGGGGCTGCTGCATTTCCAAGATAAGCTACATATTGTATTTCATCATCTATAAAGCAAGGCTCTCTATCAGTATGCTGTAAAAAGTAATCTACTTCTTGTATTTTTTCAGGAACAATTGAAATTGACTTCCCAATGTGTGAAATATTGACTAATCCCGTTACTCGAATATACCTAACACAGGCATCAGCATAATCTCGCAGATTACTTGCTTTTGTTTTTAAGAATTTTTCAATAGAAGCATCGTCTGTTTGTCTTGTCTTAGTTTTACCCGAAACAATATCGCAACCATAGATTTGTCTTAGTTCTGCGTCTAAATATTCTGACTTAAATTTTTTAGAATTTCCTTGATATTGTGCTTTTGCAATTCGAAAATTTTCAATTTTTAAAACAATATTATCAAATTGATGATAGTCGACTAATTGCAAACCAAAGATCATTAGCTCATCAAATTTAAGCGAGCCAAAATGACGGATTAAACGAAATAATTCAAGATAAGGTTTTATCAAAAAGTCGGCAGAATTTTTCGAAGGCTCATGATAGGGCGATGGAACTTGAAACTTTAGTAACTGCCTTAAGAAAATTTCCTCTTTTCGTCTTGATGTAACTAATTCTAAACCTGCCGGCGTTAAGCTCACAGTAGGAGATAAAGTTACGAATCCAAGTGATTTTGGTGCTCTGTTAATTCTATCTCTTGCACTAAATGCAGGATCATTCGCCCCTTCGCCATTAAAAAAATTCTCTTGTTTTAAGAGCTCCATAAAGGCAAGTTGTGTTTCTCTGTTCCACACCTGTCCTGAAAAATGAGCATTCAATAACTCAATTTCGGGGATCATTTTAGACGGCGTTCTCGGAGATGTTGTAACAAATATTACTTTACTATCAATCTTTGCCATACATTTTTAATACACTAATTTCTTACTAAATTCTAATTCAGAAAAGTTATTTTTAGCTACGTTCCCATAATTTGAAATTAAAATATGCGATGCAGTAGATTTAAACCTATTTCTAATATTTACGGAATACGATTTACCGTATTCATCTACTATCATATCTCCATAAAGTTTTTCCGTTAATGGAGTCCTACCAATCACCATCAATGCCTTACATTTTAGATTTTTATAGGCGCTAGCTAATTCAATATGGTTTCGCTCATTAAATCCATCTTTATGCTCTATGTTCCCATAGTCAGAAAAAATACAGTCATAAGGTGGGTCTAAAAACATAAAATCATCTTCTCCCGCTATTTCAAAAATGTGTTTGTAATCTACATTATAAATTTCTGTATTTGAAAGCAATTCGCTATGATTTTTCGTAACTAATGCAGTATTCAAATTAGAATATCTACCATAAGGAACATTAAACTCTCCTTTGGAATTGTATCTGATCATTCCTGAATAAGCTGTTTTATTTATAAAAAAATACAACAAGGCATCTGAAAATTTTTTTTCAGCCAAATCATTAAACATATCTCGAATTTGATAATATAAGACTTCATTATCATCTTTAACTCTCAATTCAGGGGTTTTACTTTTAAGTTCTTCAAATTTTCTACGATTTAAAGTGTAAACTTTTTCTATTTGTGTAAGTTCATTTTGAATTAATTCAAAATCTGTTTTTATGCCATTGTAAAATGATATTAATTTAGAATTAATATCATTTATCACTGCTTTTCTTGGCTCCAAATAAAAATACAAGGCACCGCCACCAAAAAAAGGTTCGATGTATTTGCCATCGAATTTTGGGATATGTTTTATAATGTGTGGAATTTCTTTTGATTTACCACCCCTATATTTAACTAATGGTTTCATGTTTATTTAAGTATACCATTTTTGAGATAATGTGGTCAGTCACCATTTATTCCACTTTCTAATTCCCCTTTCATCAACTCCTCAATCTTACCAAATTTTGACCTGTTATGTAACCAACACAAAACGAGGCCTGCGGGCCTCGTTTTTAGGTGAATTTGATGTGGGGGGGTGGATTCTTTAATGCAATACAATAGCAACTCTGAATTCTCGCCCACGTAAAGTCCGCCGGGGGCGGACCACGGGGCGAGCGAGACTAGGATAATCTGCTGTGGATAGCTTGCTTTTGCTTTCCATGGAAATAGCTTTAGCCACCTTAAGCATTACCCACCATTGACATTAACTGCTTGCTTGGTATACTTTAAATATCACGACGAGGGCAGGTTCATAAGGGTTGGTCCTTATGTAATTGGCCCTCTTTTTTGTACTCCAATCTATTCCGTAGATTATTCATGAAATCTATTTTATCTACGGCAACGGAATTAAGCAGATTCGAATATGCCTCCTTATTAGGCACTAATAATTTATGCAGCTTTTTATTATTGTTTAGATACTCGACAAGACAATAGAAATCGCCATCCCCCGAAACTATTAACGCTTTCTCATAATTTATATATTCGATCATGGCATGCAAAACCATCTCGGCATCAGCGTTTCCCTTTACCTTGCCATTTGGCAACTCGAGCGTTGGCTTAAATATTAATATATATCCAAATTTTTGTAACGCCGTATAGAGCCTCTGGTTTGTTGGCACATACCCGATAAAAATAAATGCCTTTGTTACTCCATATTTATCCTTTAAATAAACTCTAAAACGTTCAAAATCAAGCTTCCATCCTTCGTAAACTTTTTCACCCTGCTTATCATAAACGTCATTACCAACTCCAAGATTTAAATTTTGACTATCAATAAATGCGTAATTATTAGCCATACTTTTATATATAAATAATCTTACCAAATTTTGGCCTGTTATGTAACCAACACAAAACGAGGCCGTAGGGCCTCGATTTAGGGTGAAGTTGATGGGGGGGGTGAGTTCTTTAATACAATCAAATAACGACATTAATGGGATCAGCCACTATTAATTGTGATCCCATTAATCTACCGATTTGATCCATTAATTTTTGACCCTTTCAAAAAATTACGGATAATGGCGACGTCAGCCACAATAATTACGCCCATCATAATCATTTGAGGAATTGGTGCAGGAAATCCTTTTTGGCTCAAGATAAACATCATGCAAACAATCGCTATCCCCATGGTGGCAAAAAATATCATCAGTGGAACAGCCAAAACATAGCCGAGGCTTTTTTGCTTCCAAAGTAGAATGGAAATTATTGTTGATGCTGGTAATAGCAGGGCTAAATCTAAAACTTGCACTGGGTTTACTAAAAGCCCAATATCACTAACTCCCTGTGGCAGGCTACCAGTAATAAGTGCTCGTAGAATATCGGCTAACCATAGTAGGAAAAACAATCCACTAACAGTCATCAAGAAAATACTTGCTGGACGATGACTGTGTCCGATTAAATTTTGCCTTATTTCTTCTTTATCAATCTGCATCATTCCGCCGATAAGAGAGTAAAAAGACAGGCCTAATATCACTATGTATATTAAAAATAGCGGTCCAAAATGTATAAAGAAAGCGTAAAGCGCATAACAATAGACCATGTAGATAAGTATCCCCAACCAAACTAAAATGGCGCGCCAAGAACCTTTACGCATAAGATATAAACAGATCACCAGTAAGGGAAAGATTAAAAATACATTGATTAAATCCTGCCCCATTGCTTGAGATGCCCAGCTGACAGTTTCTTTTGCGTACGTACTTTTAAAGAGAATACCGGCACCACTAACAAAAAACATTAGCACTCCCGCTAAAAATGAAAGTCTTATCCAAATTTTTGATATTTGCGTTTTCATAATTTTAATTTTCTTTATTAAAGATAGCCAAGAAATTACTGATTAATAGTACTTCTCATAGAACATTAGATAGACTCTCTATATAACTACCGGCACAGGATCTCCGTTAAGCCAAGCCTGTACGAACCGCACGTGCAAGTCTGGCATCTCAGCTAACCAACCGTGATTTGCGTTCGGGATCACAACGCATTTGGCTTGAGGCATCAATTTTGCTAGCCGAACGTTTGATGCTATCACTCCTTTTTCATGCTCTCCAGAAAGTAGCAGGACCTTGTGATTTCTTTGCTCAATACCGTCCAGCATTATTTTACCATTAGCCTGCATAAATGCTTTTATAAAGGATACCCGATTTGTCGCTCTCATATCTCGAGTAAAATTCTCCATCTCCGAATCATTAATATGTATCATTTGAGACAATCCGCGAATGACGAACTTTGTATGTAAAAAGGGGGCAATGCAGCAGGCTCCCGCCTTTATAAAAAACACTCCCGGGATAGGCGTCGCGCTCGCACCATCAATAACAGCGCTCAGAATCAAATCCGGAAATTTTGCCAGTAAATACAGGGATACTATACCGCCCAGTGAGAGCCCCACAATATGAGCTTTCCCGTTGCCGTGTTGTTTAATAATTTCCGCTATTTCTGCTCCTACCTGCTCAATCGTAGACCATTTCTCAAGACTACTCTCCCCATGGCCAGGCAGGTCAGGGGCAAGACAATAATAATCATTGCTCATCACCTTAAAATGTTTTTGCCACATACGTCCGCTCGATCCTATTCCATGCAAAAATACAACAGTCGGCTTATTTTTATTTCCTGATTCGTGCAAGTACATAATTTTCAGTGCTCAATCTTTCTTTTAAAAAGTCGACTTAGTAATATTCCGGAGATTATTAACACTAGCCAGTTAATTGCTATGATTGCAATTTCAAATCGATATTCTCGGTGAATCCCATACAGAGACGAAATTAACATCAAGGAAGTACTGGCCAAAACAAACCCAGTTACAAATACTGCCCTTATACTTTTTTCCAATCGACTTCCGGAAAATACTAAAGCCATAAAAAGAAAGGAGAGGCTCATTAGTAAATAGCCTAAATCTTCCAAAGCGATGAATATTCCGTGCGGATTATATTGCGTAAGTATGGAAATCCCATCCGTCTCCCTGTTTAACAGACTGGGCTGAATGACGGATAGCTGGAGGAAATAATCGGCTATCAATAGCGTGGCTGAAATTAAAGCAAAGGAAAAACCAATATGGCTATATATTTTCTTTTCGTCCGAAGCAAGATAATGAATACAAACCGAAAGAGTTACGTATACGAGCAGCAATAAAATTGCGGGGTACATCCAGATATAATCACGGGGAAATCGTGAGACGATATCTAGAAAAGGATAGGTAAAGCAATTATTCCGGCAGAAAGGTCCAGACAAGGGTGGAGTCAATATGGCGACAACAAAAGTCACCACAGTCAAAACCACTGTTGACACGGAGGCATAAAAGCCTAATTTGTTTTGTATTATTTGTGTCGTACTTTTCCCAGTCATACTTATTTCAACCCTATTCTATTAAAGGGGTTAGTAACCGCCCACTCATTAATCCCCTCAATCTTACCAAATTTCATCCATTATGTAACCAACACAAAACGAGGCCGTGGGACATCGTTTTGGGGGTGAATCCGACCTATATGGGTCGGGTTCACCAAATTTATCTGTCTTGTCCTAAGCTTGCCGAAGGGAATCCCTCTCGAGGAGCCGTTCGGCAAGCTCAGGGTAAACGTCCTACCTCTCCTTGGGAATGTCCCCGCGCCCCGAAGAGTGGGCTCCGGATATTTGGCAAAAATTCAGCAAAAAAAACCGAAGGGATATCCAAATAGGAACTTATCAAGACATTCCACGATCTCAGCCTTGATGTTTATGAGCCGGAAGAAAAATTGACAGGAGGGGTATTCTTCCGGCAACTAATGAATTATCAGAGGAAGATGCGAAAGCATATTTTAAAATGTGAAATCAAAGGCACCTGACCCCTTATTTGCATTGTATTTGACTACTAAACACTCTTGCGTCTATCCCTAAAGAAGATCGCTAAGAACAACAAAGAACCTGGAACAGTAATCGCCCAAGGCGCTCCTAACATCAAAATTGGCACCGAAAATACTGGATAAAAATATGCAATCGAAAAGAAAGGCGTAATCAAACCGTTCGCCATGAGGGACCATCTGACCCATTTCTGTAATCCTTGTTTTTCAAAAATTGGAATTAAAAATATAGTCGCCAAATTCAAAAATATATAACCCAATCCATCTATATCCCAAAAAAGGGAGTGTGGGGTCTGATTGAGAACACTAAGCGGACCGAGTGTGCCCTGTTGGTTTTCAAAGGTCCAAAAATATCCTGCAGGTATTACGGTGGCCAATTGCACAACATAGTTTAGCGTGCAATACACTGCATATATAACAGCGAGTACAATTGCCGTATGGGTCCAAAATCTCTTTTCTTCCGAAACCGTATGGTGGAGTGCGAGTGTAACAAGTAAAAATGGAACCGGCATCATGAGCGAGAAGCCAAATGCCATAGCTGCATTTTGCAAAGGAGTCATCAAATTTAAAATTTGCAGAGGTACGCTTGCCACATATCCGACTGCACCAATGAAGGCGGTCAAGGCTGACCAGTAGCCTATTGTTAGTATGGTTTTTTTCATGACATAATTATATCAAAAAAAATACATAAGACAATTATGATAAGCATAGGGCTAAAGGCATTAAAACATTAAAGTTAATGGGGGTAGCCACTATTAATTCATCGATTCATACCCCACTCATTAATCCCTAAATCTTACCAAATTTTTACCTACTATGTAACCAACACAAAACGAGGCCGTGGGGCCTCGTTTTGGGTGGATTCTTTAATGCAGCAAAATAACAACTCTGGATTCCCGTTTTCACGGGAATGACAGACTTTTCTAATCTGCTGTGAATAGCTTGCTTTTGCTTTCTATGGGAATAGCTTTAGTCCCCTTAATCATTACCCACCATTGACATTAACTACTTGCTTGCTATACTTTATGTACTAAACGTGAAGGGCATCCTATATGGGTGCCCTTCTTCGTTATTCCATCCTAAGGATATTTCTAAGATACTCAAAATCTCTCAAATTACTTCCTGCGAATTGTCTTAATTCTTTTGCGGTTCTATCGCTCCTGCTTAATACAATAACATCTTTATTTTCTCCTCTAAGATATTTCAATACTGGCAAGAAATCTCCGTCCCCAGAAAGCACAACCGCCCTCTCGAAATTATTCTTTTCTTTCATTAAATGGAACGCCATATCAACATCACAATTCGCCTTTCGTTTTGTCGATCCATCATCTTGATCATATAACTTTACTGGTTTTAAAAACAATACATATCCAAAGGACTCAAGCCTTAAATAAAATCTAACCCGTTGAAGATGTCTCCCAATAAGCAGAATATCCGCTTCATTCAAAGTCTTTTCTTCATTTTTTAAAATATCCAATAAATGCTCTTCTAGTCGCTTTATTGGGACTGTTTCATCTTTTTGATAGTCATATTTAAAATTATGGATTTCAACACCACCGAAGTACAGAATTCTTTCGGTCTGATATTTATCACCTAAATATGTAAAAAGCTTTTTATAATCAATTTTCCACCCCAAACTTTTCTCTCCTCCATAAAATAGATTGGATGCATCAATAAATGCAAATGTTTTCATATCAGTATTTTATCATATTACGAATATATAATAAAAATATGAAGCTCCCACGGGCTTATGCTCGGGTTTTTGTTAGAAGCATAAACTAAAACCGCCCTTGCCTTGCGGCAGTGGCGGTGGTTTTAATATTACTATACTAATCTGAAATGTAATAATTATCAACGGTGCTAATAGGATTAATCACCGTTTCCCCTTCATTAATCCCTCAATCTTACCAAATTTTGACCTATTATATAACTAATAAAAAAGCCCCCGTTGCCGGGGGCTTGTCTTCTTTGAGGTCGGAGTATTATCCTGGGACCATCGTACCTCTCCCGCCTTCTTGGTCGATGATCGTGTGAATCCGCGCACCCCACGCTTCCTGTTCACGATGCCAGGAGGTTTGATAGCAGTCAGGCCCTGTGGTCTTAGAATTGGCAAAGTATGCCATCCCCAAAAACATCTCGAGAAGCGCCCTGTGGTCAGATTTCTCTTCTCCTGCGATATAGGACAATGTAAGTCCGCCACAAGCAAAGGCATCGAGCACCAATACGTTCGGATGCTTAGCGCGCAGCTCCTTAATATCTTCGGCGATTATACATCCTCCAGCACCGCGGCCATCACTACGGAAATTTACCATAAATGCTTCCATTCCCTGTTCCTCCCAGAATTTTTTATTTCTATATCGTACTGAAAATAAAATAGCCCATATGGGCTATTTTGTCAAATTACTCTGTTTATTTTATTAATGGGGGTCAGGCACCATTAATTGTAAAATCATTTTACGGCGTCGGTAAATACCACTAGCCTTTGGTCGTAGCTTAATTTATCCGGATTCCACGCACCTTCACACGTAATTATATTAAGATGAGCTCCATCATCTGCAGCTGCAAAAACGTCCGTTGCATTTGCCGCTGGATCATACAAGCGACTCTCCCGAACCACAAAGTTAATCGACTCTCCCTTATCATTCAAAATTGATAGCGTATCTCCTGGGCGCAATATACTCAGATCGGTAAATACTCCCGGTTTTATAGCCGCCCCACCGCGAATCTGTGCCACATGTCCGGTAATGACGGATGTGCCTTTCTCTCCTGGTCGCGCGCTCCCCGTAAACCATCCGATATCGACGATATTGTTTGGTATTTCCATCGCTCCATCGGGCGTGATTCCTGTATATTGAAAACCTGCATTAACGTTGATTTTCGGAATGGTGAGTCGTATTGGAGACCCATCCCTGTTGTTTATCGCAACTACTGTTGTTGTTCCCCTTAGTATGGTTGCTGTTCCAACTGCCACCCCTGTTGATTCTACTAATTCTGTTGTCGTTGCAATTATGCCTTTTACAGGGATATTAATAGTCGGTAATGGCTCTATTGATGCATTCATCCTTGCCCTTGATAGGACACCAAAATAACCAGCAGTAGGACTAATGTTTACCGATGCCTGCCACGCACCAAGAGCCTTTCTTGTCATCGGCCCGAAATAACCTGTTGGAGTAGCAATCTCCAGAAAACCTCCGTCGATTAATATTTGTTGCAATGCAGATACCTCACTACCACGACTTCCTATCGTAAGATTTTTTGTGAACACGCTACTTGCACCCTGCGCACTATTTACTGTGATGCAAAAAATAGTCACCAATACGATAACCCATATTTTACGAAATAGTTTCATATACCATTATTATGTCACACTGAATACTATTCCCCTAGGGGTATGTGGTCTGATTAGTTTTCTAATCCCTTATTGCTCCGAACAAAAAAGCCGCGAGGATAATCTCGCGGCAGTAGAAATCTTGCAACAGGCTTAGAGGAGGTTAATGTAACGGGATGATAAACTTTTCTGAAACCTCGTTCTCAGAAACGATGGCAAAGCTCCACCAATTTCTTGCCCTTTCTTCTCCGAAAAAAGACAGTGGAAAAGCATCCCTGATAATGAAGTGGTGCAGGAATAAAATTTTCTCACCACCGCCGTTGGGATTAACGATTGTCAGCTCTGTCCTCCTGATATCTTGCGCATACACCAGCTGCCAATCCTTCTCACCCTTCGGCACCCACCCCAAGAAGTCTTCTTTCAATTCATACTCTTGAGGTTGATTGCCTAACCGGTATGTTGCCATCTTTACGCTCCTCTCCCTTTCGAATTTGCTCTCTATTTGTTCTAAGCATAAAATAGCCCATAATGCTCTATTTTGTCAAACTTTCCCCAACCCCTTCCTACTAGCAGGTAGGCCCCATACGACTTCTTATCTGCGCTCGAAGAGTAGAAAAAATACGTCCAAATCGGACGTATTTTTATTATGCTTCTTCGTATGCTTTCTTTAGGGCTTCGATGTCGATTTTTATCATCGGCAACATTGCGTGCATTACCCGCTCTGCTTTTTTTGGATCTTTATCCCGCAGCATTTCATCCAATATTTCTGGCACTACTTGCCATGTAACACCGTATTTGTCCTGTAGCCATCCGCATTGCTGCGCCTTTTCATCGCCTCCTTCAATTAGTTTTTCCCAATAATGATCTACTTCTTCCTGTGTCTTGCAATATATCGCAAAGGAAATAGCGGGGGTGAGTTTGAACATCGGGCCTCCGTTCAAGCAAAGAAATCGCTGACCATTTAGTTCAAATTCAACAGTTGATATCGACCCTTCTGGCTTTCCGGAAACCTGTGCCCCTTCGGCACCATATCGATCGATGTTAAGTATTTTTCCCTCTTTAAATATCGATAGGTAAAAATTCACCGCCTCTTCTGCTTTATCGTCAAACCATAAACACGGAACTATTTTTTGCATAGTTGTATTTTATTGTTAATTACTTAATTTTATCAAATTATTGGTTGTTATGTAATTGCCTGGGAGGGCCGGCTTCGTGTAAGAATGTATACTTCGCCGGCATTCCGATGTTGCGAACGGCTCCGGCCGTGGCAACATCACCAGTCAAAACACTTTCCCGTCGTCGTTTCACTCCTCCCAATAGGGCTTCCCTGCCTAGGGCGGGCAGGCCCTTGAGAGGTTTCTCATCCACGTCCGACGAACAGAAAACAAAAATACATCCAATTTGGATGTATTTTTGTTTTTTGCTCCCCGGGAGGGATTCGAACCCCCGACCATCTCGTTACATTTATCCTATGATTACTTATAGGGATGGACTATATCATCTTCCTCATAATAAGGAAGCGAGGCGCTTCGATCATCGTTTAAACAATGATCTACTCCTAAAAAGGATAGTCTCTACACCTTCCCGCTTTAGGCGGGCTTGGCTCGGTATTACCTATTGCTAGGCTTCACCGATTTCACCTCGTTTTTCCGCTTTCAATTACTTGAAAGGGCTGCGTATAACTTCACAGCGAGCCGCTCTACCACTGAGCTACCAGGGAATGGTATTTAGTTGTGATCCGTAGAATGGATTTCTCCAAACCACGTAATGTCTATTTTATCAAAAAATCCTTATTTTGCAAGGGCAAGGTTGGGCTCAGATTCTTCGGCAAGCTCAGAATGACAACCTGTAAAAGAGAGTGTGCTGGATCCTGTTTTTCAACGGGATGACCCACCTTCGCTAAAGCTATGGGCGGGCGAAGCTCCGCAAAGTCCGCCCAAGGCTGACCACGGGGTAAGCAATGCAGGGATACTGGATTCCCGCCTGCGCGGGAATGACAATATAGGCAAGGCGACGCGATTAGCTGTTCTTTTTACTGATGAGTTCTATTATTTTCTCGACTGCGGTTTCTGCTGTTGCGGGCTCAGCGATCATTCTATTGCGCTGATCAAAGGGTTGGCCAGCCATTTTATCTGCCCAGCCGCCTGTTCCTTCAACCACAACAATAGGAATATTTAGCTGGTACGCGATAAGCATCTCAGTCATCGTTCCTGAGCCACCGGAAATGGCAATAATGCCGTCGCATGAGTTAACAAGGACAAATTCGCGTCCACCTCCGCGCTCTAAGCCACTACAGATAATAATATCGGTTGTACTCTCGGTATCCCAAATATCCTTCCCTTTGCCGTAGGTTACGCCAACGGTGGTGCCGTTGTATTTTTTTGCTCCCCTGGCTGCTGCGGTCGACAATGAGTCGTAGTCTTTTTCAGCTCCATAGAAAAGGACGTTGCCACTTTTGGCGACGTCACCGCCGATTGCGAGCGCAATTTCTTCTAATTGTTTTGAATAATTTAAGTCTGCAGCTGACCCCATAACACCAATTTGTAATTTTCTGTTGTTCATATGTTTATACTTTGTTTTTATTTTTAATTAAAAATGCACCTGCTTTCGCAAGGCGCACCTAACTTCGAGATACGGGAATGAGTCGCATCAACAAACACGCCTCGTGGTTAAGGTATGACTGTGATGATAATGGTTGAGAGCGACTTTTCTGTACATTGTTTTTACTCTATAACTCTTTAACTTTTTTGTCAAAAACTTTATTTCATCGCTTCATTTATGTGCGCTGCGATGGCTTCTTTCGCTAACATAACTTGCTCCCCTGTTTCCATGTTTTTAACAGCAAACAGGCCAGATTTTATTTCATCCTCCCCTACGAGTACAACGAATGGAATCCCTTTTTTGTTTGCGTAGGTAAGCTTGTTTTTCATCTTTGTGTCTTCGAAATACACCTCCGTAGAAATTCCTGCTTCGCGGATGCGCTTTGCAATTTCTAACGGCATAGACATATCTTCAACGAGCGGAACAACTAATACTTTTGTCGGTGTTGCTACGCTTGTCTTGATAAGCCCTATTTCTTTCAATTGTGAAAATAATCTTGTGAGCCCAATTGATATCCCTACCCCTGGCAGTTTTCTATCGGTATATTTTTCTGCCAAGTTATCGTATCTTCCTCCTGAACAAATTGATCCGAGCCCTGGATAATCGCGCAATACTGTTTCATACACTGTTCCTGTGTAATAATCGAGCCCCCGTGCGATCGTAAGGTCTATTACATATCGATCCTCGGGGACGCCGAGCGCTTGCATAGCACACACGACTTCGTCGAGCTCGCTTACGCCCTGTCGAAAAATGTCATTATCGACACACAAGTTTCGCAATGCCATAAGCATTTCTTGTGGCGTTCCATTAATTCCGATAAATTGAAATATTTCTCTGATTGCGGGATTAGGGACGCCGAGCGCAACTAATAACCCCCTCACTTCGTTTTCACCTACTTTTTCAAGCTTATCAATTGTCTGGATAATTCCAACGGATTGATTCCCTGCTTCGAGTGAATCAAGTAATCCTGTGATAAGTTTTCGGTTACTGATTTTAATGACAAACGGTCCAAAATCTAATTTACTAAACACTTCGTTAATCACACTCGGAATTTCCGCGTCGTTCATTAAACTCAATGATCCATCTCCAATAATATCGATATCACATTGATAGAATTCTCGATAACGACCCTTTTGTGGTTTTTCACCGCGATATACTTTACCGATGTGGCAGCGACGGAATGGGAATACTAAATCATTCGCATGTTCACTCACATAACGTGCCAACGGCACGGTTAAATCAAATCGCAATGCTAAATCGTTATCACCCTTTGTAAATTGATAAATCTGTTTTTCTGTTTCTCCTCCTGCTTTTGCAAGCAATACTTCTGCTCGCTCTATTACCGGAGTATCTAATGCGACGAATCCGTATTTTTCATATACCGCTTCGATTACTGCTTTTATCCCGTCAAAAACAATTTGCTCTGCGGGTAACAATTCCATAAACCCAGGTAATACTCGGGTGGTTATTTGTCCATCTTTTCCTTTTTCGTCCTCTTCCTGTTCTTGAGACAATTGTGTCATTTTTTATTTTTGTATTATATAGCGCCTTCTTGCGTTATGCCTTTTCCTCCCCTTGTGCATCTTTTTCTCTATGCACGGGCTGTGTATGGGGAGGCACTCCAACGGGCTCTTGCGCTATGATACCAAGGTTTTCTTCGACCCGTTCAAGGCGTCGATCAAGCTTCTTGAGCATACCTTCTAGCTTCCATTGCATTTGGATGTGGCTTACTGACTGAAAACGTATTTCTTCTTCTGTCTCTTCGTCGATGCGCTTGTCTTCGTTGATTCCACTGATAATAATCTGTTCTCCAACAAAGAACGAGACAAATAATCCTGATATTAAAAGGATGAGCGTTCCGACTATGATTGATGCGATATAACTCATCTCATAGTCATCTGCGATGCCCCAGATACCACGCCATAGCAAAATAATGCCCACGCTACCAACCATTGCGTATACAACTGGGTGGTGTGCCAATGCTGCACGCACCTTATCTTCTAATCTGTCGAAGTAGTGAATAATTTTTTTTAGTTTCATGGTTTTGGTGTGTAGGCTTATGAGACAATGCAGTTTCAGATCCTTCGGCAAGCTCAGGATGACAATACGGGAAAAGAAGGGCTCTGGATTCCCGCCTTCGCGGGAATGACAATGCGAGAGGGTCTGGATACCGGCCTACGCCGGTATGACAAGACGGGGAGCGGAATGACCCGCCTTCGCTAAAGCTACGGGCGGGCGAAGCAATGCGGGGGGGGCTACTCTTTTATCCAATTGTTGCACGGATGCGACGGACTCCGGCGGAAACGGCTTCTTCTTTTGTAATCTTAAACGAACCAATTTGGCCTGTATATTCTACGTGTGGTCCTCCACAGAATTCACGGCTTACTACTCCTCCGCTCGCCTCTGATCCGATTGAATATACCTTTACCATCGATGGATACTTGTGCTTAAAGAATGCAACTGCTCCCAACTTTTCTGCATCTTCTTTTGGCATTTCTTCGAAATAGACCGGAAGATTTGCATCTATTTTATCGTTGACCAAATTTTCAACCTTCTGTATTTCTTCCGGTGTCATTTTTCTTGGGAAAGAAAAGTCGAAGCGAAGACGCTCTGGATTAATATCTGATCCCATTTGATGTACTTCGTCACCAAATTCATGGCGCAGCGCCCAGTTCAATAAGTGGGTTGCAGTATGAAATCCGATAACCTTTTTCATTTCCTCTTCGTTTCCTGCTTTCAATTCACCGGTATCGAGGATGAGTCCGTGTCCACCAAACTTGCTTCCCGCGCCTGCGCGTGAAACTTCTTGATGTTTTTCAAAATACTCATCGAACTCTTCTTTTTTGAGATTCTCTGTTGCGCTCTGTGGAGCTAATTCCAATATCAATTCGAATGGCAAACCGAATGATTCATACAAATAAAAAGCATCTTTACCACTAATGGTTTCGAACTTTTCTATTTCTTTCATGCCCCGTGCAACTGCTTCGTGAAATTTAACGCGCTCGCCTTCGAATACATCAAGGATTCGCTTTGTATCGTTTATTTCTGGATAGATTTCTCCGAATATTTCCTTCACAACAGGGACCATTTCGGCAAAAAGATCTGCATGTACATCGTATTTAATCTGATAGGCCATAACACGGCGCAATAAGCGACGCAATACATATCCTGCTTCTTTGTTTGCGGGTACAATACCGTCGGCAATCAAGAATGTTGATGCACGCAAGTGGTCTGCAAATACACGCTTTACTGTATCGTCTACGGTTGGCGCAATTTCGTTGATCTTTACCATGATCGGATGAAAAATTTCCGACTCAAATACGTTATCAACGCCTTCGAGCATTACTGAAAGACGCTCAAAGCCCATTCCGGTATCGATACCTGGACGTTCTGCTTTATGATACATACCGCTCTTATCTTTGAAGAATTCATTGAACACGATGTTCCATACTTCTACATCATCAACATAGATTTCTGTGCATGGACCACATGGGCCTTCTTCGCCTGTTGGTCCCCAAAAATTATCTTCGCGCGGACCTTTGCGAATCTTATCTTCTGGCATCTTTATTTCATCTCTCCAAATTGCATATGCTTCTTCATCGAACGGTGTTTCTGCGTCGCCACCAAATACCGTAACGTACATACGGTCTGGGTTGATGCCCAAAATCTCTGTCATAAACTGATATCCTGCATGGATAGCAGCTCGCTTAAAGTAGCCTTCTTTTCCATCGTCTTCTGGCTCATCTGAACCTACTGGACCAAATGAAAAGTTGCCCATCATTTCGAACATGGTCAAATGGGTCTTGTCGCCTACTTCTTCGATATCGCTCGTACGAAAACACTTTTGAATCGATACAGTTCGTTGTGAACCAAAATCTTCCAGCGCGTCGAGTTCGCCAGTGTAATACTTTTTAAACTGTTGCATACCTGCGGTCGTCAACAATACCGATGGATCGTCCGGCATTAATGAAGACGACGCAACACGCGCATGTCCTTTACTATGAAAAAAATTGAAGAAATGTTTTCGTAAATCTTTTGATTGCATGGTTTCTGTTTATTATAGACCGCCTTCGGCGGAAGGTTGAACTGGATCCCGTGTCGGAGCACGGGATGACAACCTACCTGTATATATTTTGTTCTTACTTTTTTAGTAACCGCGAAGCTCTTCTGACTTTGCGTGGCCTTTGATTTTTTCAATTGCCTTTGCCTCGATTTGTCGAATACGTTCACGCGTAACGCCAAACTTCTTACCTACTTCTTCGAGGGTATGTGTTACTCCGTCTTCCAAACCGAAGCGAAGTCGCAATATCTCCTGCTCACGGGGAGCAAGGTCGATTAATATATCGCGAATCTTTTCCTTTAACAACGCAAGCTCTGCTGACTGTGTTGGGGATAAGTTTTTATCGTCTTTGATAAGGTCAGACAAGGTTGCTTCGTCGCTATCTTCCATAAGCGGAGCTTCAAGCGAGATAACTTCTTGAGAAATCTTTTGAATGTTGTAGATCTTTTCTACGGTTGTACCCATTTCAATAGCGATTTCTTCGGCAAGCGCTTCGCGGCCGAGTTCTTGCATGAGTCGGCGCTTTACCTGCGTATACTTTGAGATGTTTTCGATCATGTGGACCGGAATACGCACGGTACGCGATTGGTCGGCTAATGCGCGGGTAATTGCCTGTCGAATCCACCATGTTGCATAGGTTGAAAACTTAAATCCTTTGCGATAGTCGAATTTATCAACTGCCTTTGAAAGGCCAATGTTCCCCTCTTGAATAAGGTCCAAAATACCCATCTGCGTTGTGCGATGTGCGTATCGTTTTGCAATGGAAACAACTAATCGTAAGTTTGCTTGGATTAATCGTTGTCGTGCATTTTCTTCTCCGTCTTCGGAGCGTTTTGCAAGATCTTTTTCTTCGGCAGAGGTTAACAATGCATAGCGTCCAATTTCTTTTAGGTACATCTGCACTGAATCGGGCATTTCGTCCATGCGCCCCTTTCCTACTGCTTCGATTTCTTTTGCCGTCGGTTCGTCGTCTTTCGGCATTTCAATTAATGCTGCAGTTTCGATAACCTTGATGTTGTTTTTATCAAGGAAGTCATACAACTCTTCGAGTAACGAAATATCTTCCTCAACGTGTGGGAAGTAATACAAAATTTCTGTATCTGTTACAAAACCTTTTGCGCGTCCTCGATGTACAAGCTCTTCCATTTGCTCTTTATCCCAGAGGGACCTGGAGTGTGGCAAAAGCCCCTCCTCCATCCCAACCATGAAAACGATCGGAAACTCTAGACCTTTGGCTGAATGCAGACTCATGAGGGTCACTCCCCCGCCTTCAGCCGCGGTTTGCAGATCTTTAAGATAGCCGTCTTGTACTAGGGCGATGTTTTCTAACAGTTGAGTTGCGGTTTCAAATTGGCTGGCGACATTAAGTAATTCTTTGATGTTCTCTAGCCGTTCAGCATCTTCTTCATCCTTGGGATCCAGCTTGTCTTGATAGTGTGTCACCGACAAAATGTTTTCTAGCAAAAAGAGAGGTGTTTGATGTTTAATTTCATCTTGGTGAGCCTCAACCCATGAGGTAAAAATGGCCGCGGTCCGTTTGCCGTTTTTGAGGACTCGGTCTTGGCTGACAAGGTCCAGCGGATTGTTGGCGACTCTCATATAGGCCAAGAGATCCTTGATTTCTTTTCTTTCATAAAATTTAAGGCCGCCAACCACTCGATATGGGACGCCTCGGTGGACAAAAGCTTCCTCAAATGGTCGGGATTGGGCATTGGTGCGATACAGAATGGCGATGTTGCCATATTCAGAGGC